>Ga0209935_1000037_pt1 | contig 671262 bp, 614 predicted proteins | sample ThiBio_1000_plan_2_FD_183958 | JGI IMG/M metagenome (GOLD analysis project Ga0209935, IMG submission 183958) | Wastewater bioreactor microbial communities from Cape Town, South Africa - Thiocy_cont_1000_plan (SPAdes) | ecosystem: Engineered > Bioreactor > Thiocyanate-remediating >... | reverse complement strand
ACAAGGCTAACCGTTCCAAAGAGGCGCGCTTAAGTCCTTGGGATCACAATCACATCTCTAACGCAAAAAAATGACCCGGGGGAAACCGGGTCATTTTTGGATAGCCACACTTTAGGCGAACGTCTCGCCCGGAGGTGGCTTTTTTCATGGCTGGATGCCGGTCGTTCCCGTCTCAGTCCTTGCGGAACTTGTCGTGGCAGGCCTTGCAGCCTTCCCCGGTCTTGCCGAAGGCGACCTTGACGGCCGCCGCGTCACCGCTGGCCGCCGCCTTGTCGAGTTCGTTGGCGGCGGCGTTGAAGGCGCGCGCGATCTTGCCGACTTCTTCCTGCTGCGAGAAGAACTCGGATTTGAGGCGGGTTTCCTTCCAGCCGGTGCCCTTGTCGGTGCCCGGCAGGTAGAGCGCGCCCATGCCCGAGTTGGCGGAGACGGCGATGGCGTGCGCCGCCTTGGCGACTTCTTCCTTGTTGTAGGCGCCTTCGAGGCTGGCCTTGATCTTGCCCATGTTCCAGGCCATGAAGCCGTAGGTCGACTGGCGGAATTTGATCGCGTCTTCGGGCTTCATCTGGGCCGAAGCGCCGGCGGCGAAGCCGGCGAGGACGAGTGCGGCAACGATTTTCTTCATATTCCTCTCCTGTGAGTAGCGTTGATTGCCAAGGGTCAAAAGGAAATCCCCGGGCGCTGCCCAGGGGATCGCGATTGGCGCGGACGCCGTTAGCTTTGCATCCGTCCTCGCGTTGCGGACGGGGGGGACGGAGGGGCGGTCGCAGGCCGGCGCCGGGATGCCGGGAGGCGTATCCGGTGCGACGCACGTCGTGCCGGACGCCGTGCGGCGCACCTCAGGCTGAAGGCTTGGCCGCCGGCTTCTTGGCGCCGGCTTTCGCGGCCGTGCTCTTGGTCGTGCTCTTGGTTGTTTTCGCAGCGGCCTTGCCGGCCGTCTTGGTCTTGGCGGGCGCGGCTTTTCCCTCGTCCGCGTCTTCGTCCTTGGTCGCTTTGCCGGCCTTGGCGGTCTTCGCCGGGGTCTTCGGTTCGCGCTTCTCGAATTCGAAACCGACCTTGCCGTCGGCGCCGCGCACCAGGAAGGCCGAGAACTTGCGCCGCGTGCGCGATGAGATGAAATTCTTGAGCAGGTCGGTGCGGCCTGTGGCGAGCAGCTTCTGCATCTGCTCCGGTTCGACCGGCTGCTGCAGGATCATCTTGCCGGAGCGGAAGTCGCAGCTCTTGGCCGGGCCGACCGATTTTTCGCAGACGTAGGCGAGGCCGTGCTCGAAGACGCGCGCGGCGCACTTCGGGCAGGCGCCGAGCGCTTCCTGTCCGGAAAAGTCGACTTCCTCGGCGGTGCCGTCCTCGCCCACCGCGCCCTGGCCGAAATCGAATTCGGGCTGGTTGTCGGCGTTGAGCTTGATGATCGCGTTGAACGGGCGTCCCATCTTGTTGCGGAAGCCGGTGAGCGGGCCGATCTTGCGTTCGGTGAGCAGTTCCTCGATCTCGGCGGCTTCGTACTGGCGGCCGGCGACGATCTTCCAGAGCGCGAAGTCGCAGGCCTGGCACTGGAATTTCTTGTAGGTTTCCTTGATCTTGCCGCCGCACTTCGGACACGGCGTGCTCAGCTCGCCGAAGTCGCCGGGGATGGTGTCGCTGTCGTAGGTCTTGGCGCGGTCGACGATGTGCTGCGTCATCGCCGCGATTTCCTTCATGAAGGCGGCGCGCGACATCTCGCCGCGTTCCATGCGGGCGAGCTTGTATTCCCATTCGCCGGTCAGTTCGGCGGCGGTCAGTTCGGGGATGCCGAGGCCGTTGAGCAGCGTCATCAGCGAGAAGGCCTTGGCCGTCGGCTGCAGTTCGCGGCCTTCGCGGTGCAGGTACTGCTCGTTGATCAGGTTTTCGATGATCTGCGCGCGCGTCGCCGGCGTGCCGAGGCCGCGGCCGGCCATCGCCGCCTTCAGTTCCTCGTCGTCGACGGTCTTGCCGGCGCCTTCCATGGCCGAGAGCAACGTCGCTTCCGAGTAGCGGGCGGGCGGCCGGGTCTCGGTGGCGTTGAGCAGCACTTCCTCGGCCTTGACCTTCTCCTTGGGCTGCACCGGCACCAGATTGCCTTCGTCGCCTTCCTGGCTTTCCTTGCCGTAGACGGCGAGCCAGCCCGGATTGACGAGCACCTTGCCCTCGGTCTTGAAGGGTTCGCCCTCGACGCGCGTGATGCGCGTCGTGATCATGTATTCGGCGGCCGGGTAGAAAACGGCGAGGAAGCGCTTGACGACCATGTCGTAGAGCTTCTGTTCGGGTTCCGAGAGGCTCTTCGGCGCCTGCAGCGTCGGGATGATCGCGAAGTGGTCGGAAATCTTGGCGTTGTTGAAGATGCGCTTGTTCGGCAGGACCCAGTTGCGCGCCAGCACCTGGTGCGCGAACGGCGAGTAGCGGGCGATCAGCGTCTCGTCGTGGCCCTTGCCGACGCCTTCGCCGGTGAGCATGGTGAGCGTCTGCTTGACCGTGCCGAGATAGTCCTCGGGCAGCGCGCGCGCGTCGGTCCGCGGGTAGGTCAGGACCTTGTGTTTTTCATAGAGGGCCTGCGCGAGGCCGAGCGTGGCCTTGGCCGAGAAGCCGAAGCGGCCGTTCGCTTCGCGCTGCAGGCTGGTCAGGTCGTAGAGCAGCGGCGAGAGCTGCGTCGACGGCTTGGCCTCCTCGCTGACTTCGCCCGGCCGGCCGACGCACTTGGCCTGCAGCGCCTTGGCCGTGGCTTCGTCCCACAGGCGGTTGGCGCGCGCGTGCTCGTCGTCGTCCTTGTTCTGGAATTTCTCGTCGAACCACTTGCCGCGGTATTCGCCGGCGGCGCAGGCGAAGACGCCTTCGAGTTCCCAGTAGGGGCGCGGCTTGAACTTGCGGATCTTGTCCTCGCGCTCGACGAGCAGCGCCAGCGTCGGCGTCTGCACGCGGCCGACGGTGGTCAGGTGGAAGCCGCCGGTCTTCGAGTTGAACGCGGTCATGGCGCGCGTGCCGTTGATGCCGACCAGCCAGTCGGATTCCGAGCGGCAGACGGCGGCGTCGGCCAGCCCCTGCATTTCGGAACCGGCGCGCAGGCGCGAGAAGCCGTCCTTGATCGCCTGCTGCGTCATCGACTGCAGCCACAGGCGCTCGACCGGCTTGCCGCTTTTGGCGTGCTGCGCAATGTAATTGAAGATCAGCTCGCCCTCGCGCCCCGCGTCGCAGGCGTTAACCAGGCCGCTCACGTCCTTGCGCTTGATCAGCTTGGTCAGCAGCTTGAGGCGCGACTCGGATTTCTCGATCGGTTTGAGCGCGAAGTGCGGCGGGATCACCGGCAGGTGGGCGAAGGACCATTTGCCGCGCTTGACCTCGTACTCCTCGGGGCAGGCCAGTTCGAGCAGGTGGCCGACGGCCGACGAGAGGACGAGTTCGTCGCTCTCGAAGTAGTCGTCGTGCTTGGTGAATCCGCCGAGAGCGCGCGCGATGTCGGCGGCGACGGAGGGTTTCTCGGCGATGATCAGCTTCTTGCTCATGGCGTATTTTTAAGCCCGGGAGGGTGGCGGAGGCACGGCGCGGGCGGCCATGCTGCGGGGCATGATAAGAGCACAGTGGCGCGCTTGGCAAGCGGCGAAACTCGGCGAGCGCTTGGAAAGAAGGGGGCTGGCGGGGGGCGGCGCAGGCCGCCGGTATGCGTCAGTGCAGCAGTTCGGGATCGGCGTCGTAGAGCAGTTCTTCGACGATCAGCGGCTCCAGATCCTGCTCCCGGCTCCACAGCACCATCAGCACGATGATCTTGAAGCGGTCGAGCGGGACGGGGTCGTCCTCGAGCGTCATGCCGCGCTCGACGACCAGCTCGCGCAGGGCGGGCGTGAGGACGCCGGCGGCTTCGAGAAAAACGACGAAATTGAGGCAGTCGCAGCCCAGCTTGGATTGCTCGTCCGCGGTGTAGATGCGCACGGCGTGCGGACTGCACGAGAATTCGGCGACGCGGGCGCTTTTCAGGCCGTCGAGCCAGTCCAGCGCGACGGAGATTTCGCCCTCTTCGAAGCCGACGGCGGAAAGCTTGCGGGCCAGCGCGTCCGGTTTCGGGTGGGCGCTGAAGTCGTAGTAGTTTTCGAAGAGGTAAACGAGGATGTCGATCATGGGGTCCGTGCTGTTACACGCCGGTCAGTCGCTGGTAGCGGCCGCCCGGCAGGCTGGCGACTCGACCGTCGAGTTCCAGATGCAACAGCATCACGGAAAGCGCTTCGGCCGTCAAGCCGCTGCGCGCCGCCAGTTCGTCCAGCGCGCAAGGGTCGTAGCCGAGCAGGTCGAGCAGCTGCGGCGCGCCCGGCGCGGCGTCCGCAGCGGCGGGCGGGGCCTCGGCGACGGCGGCCGGCGGCGCCCAGCGCAGTTCTTCGAGGACGTCCTGCGCGGTTTCGACGAGCTTGGCGCCCTGCTTGATCAGCTTGTGGCAGCCGCGCGCCTGCGGCGAATGAATCGAGCCGGGAATCGCGAAGACCTCGCGGCCTTGCTCGGCGGCGAGGCGGGCGGTGATCAGCGAGCCGCTTTCGACCGCCGCTTCGACGACCAGCACGCCACGCGCGAGGCCGGAGATGAGGCGGTTGCGGCGCGGGAAATTGGCCGCCATGACCGGTGTGCCGAGCGGGAATTCGGAGACGATGGCGCCGCGGCCACCGATCTCGAGCGCCAGTTCGCGGTTGCGCGCCGGGTAAACGCGGTCGATGCCGGTGCCGATGAAGGCGACCGTGTCGCCGTTTGCCGCCAGCGCGCCGCGGTGCGCCGCCGCGTCGATGCCGAGGGCGAGGCCGCTGGCGATGCAGAGGCCGGCGTCGGCGAAGGCGGCGGCGAAGCGTTCGGCGTTCTGGACGCCCTGCGGCGTCGGATTGCGGCTGCCGACGATGGCCAGCGCCGGTCGCCTGAGCAGTTCGAGGCGGCCGCGTACGTAGAGCACGCTCGGCGGGTCGGGGATTTCGAGCAGGGCCGGCGGATAGTCCGGGTCGGCCAGCGTCACGATGTGCTGGCCGGCGGTGGCGTCGGCCCAGGCGAGCGCGGCGGCGACGGCGGCGGAATTGTCGGTGTCGAGCAGGAGGCCGGCGGCCTTGCCGCCGAGCACGCCGGCAATCGCGCTGCGGCCGGCGGCGAAGACGGTTTCCGGGAGGCCGAAGGCGGCGAGCAGCTTGCGCTGCGTTTCGCCGCCGATCCCCGGGATCAGCGTCAGGCGCAGCCAGGCGGCGAGCGATTCGGCCTCATTCATCGCGGGCTCGCGGAATATGAAACGCGGCGTGGAGTGCGGCGCCGGCGGTGCGCGGAGCGGGTCAGCGGACCTCGGGCGTGCGGACGTAGTCGTTGACGACGACCGATCCGTCGGCCTGGACCACCAGCGCGTAGGAGACGCGTTCGAAGGTGCGGAAGACGAAGACGAGGCCGTAGCGTTCGTCGGGAATCCGTACCGATTCCTTGCGCCCGTCCTCGTCGCGCTGCGTGATCGTGCGGTTGCGCAGCAGCGACAGCACGTGGCCGATTTCCAGGCCGTCGTTGCTGCCCTTGTTGAGCGCGACGATCGAGAAGCGGCCGCCCTCGCCGACGCCGCCGTAGACCGAGATCAGGCGGCCGTCGACGCTCCGCTCCGGGCGGTGCGGCGCGTAGTCGAGGAGGGGCGGGCGGGACGACGGCAGCAGGCGGTCGCCGCGGCCGATCTCTTCCTTGAAGGTCACGATCTGGAAGGTGGCCGGGTTGCCTGGCTCGATCTGCCGCGCGGTGCCCAGGTAGAAGGCCTCGTAGCCGAGCACTTCGCGGGTTTCCGGGTCGGGCATCGGCTTGCCCTTGCGGTAGACCTGCCACATGTCGACGCCGGGCTTGGCGTTGGCGACGTAGGCGAGGTCGCCGTTGGCGAGGAAGACGCGGTCCTGCTGCGTGGCGACGATGCGCGCGGCATCGTTCAGCCCGGTTTCGTCGACGACCAGCGGGGCGGAGAGAAAGGGCTCGATGATGTTCGGCGGAATGCTCGGAATCGCCTGGCCGATCTGTTCGGAATAGATGCGCGGCTGCAGACGGGCGCTCGCCGACTGCAGCGTGAGGCGCGGGTTGCCGTCGGCGTCGCGCTCGAGGACGATCACGTCGCCCGGATAGATGCGGTGCGGATTCTTGACCTGATCCTTGTTCAGGCGCCAGATTTCGGGCCAGCGCCAGGGATCCTTCAGAAACTTGCCGGAAATGCCCCACAGGGTGTCGCCGGGAACCACGACGTGACGATCCGGCGCGTTGTCGGCGAGCTGTATCGGCTGTCCGGCGGCGCTGCAAAGCGTCGCCGCCACGGCCAGAATGAGCGCGGAAATAATGCGGATCATCGTGATATCCTCATGCGAGCGGCCGGCCTCCCGCGGGAATGCCGGTGCGGAAACTCCGGGTTCTGGCGCCTGTCATAGTGATGTTCCGCCCTGGATCATCGGCTGGCGTCTTAGCGTACAATGCGCCGTTTTTCAAGACATTGCGGCAGATTCTGCACGTAATTACTTATTCGATCAAGCTTTTTATGGCTCTTCTACCCATTCTCCGTTTTCCCGATCCGCGCCTGAAAAAAGTCGCTTCTCCCGTCGCAAAAATTGACGATGGCATTCGCCGTCTGGCGCGCGACATGGCCGAAACGATGTACGAAGCGCCGGGCATCGGTCTGGCCGCGACGCAGGTCGACGTGCACAAATGCGTCATCGTCATCGACATCTCGGAAGAGAGGAACCAGCTGCTGGTGCTGGTCAATCCGGAGATCGTCGAGCGCGACGGCGTTCAGGTCTGCGAGGAGGGCTGTCTGTCGGTGCCCGGCATCTACGACAAGGTCGAACGCGCCGAGCACGTCGTCGTGCGCTATCTCGACCTCGACGGCGAGACGCGGACGATCGAGGCGACGGACCTGCTCGCCGTCTGCCTGCAGCACGAAATCGACCATCTGCGCGGCCAGGTCTTCGTCGAGCACCTGTCGCAGCTCAAGCAGACGCGGATCAAGGCGAAGCTCGCCAAGCAGGCGCGGATCACCGCATGAAGGTGATCTTCGCCGGGACGCCGGAGTTCGCCGCGGTCGCGTTGCGCGCCATTCTCGCCGCCGGGCACGAGGTTCCTCTCGTGCTCACCCAGCCCGACCGCCCGGCCGGGCGCGGCATGGCCCTGCACGCTTCGCCGGTCAAGGTCGAGGCGCTGGCCGCCGGGATCGAGGTCTTCCAGCCGCCGACGCTGAAGGACGCGGCGGCGCAGGCGCACATCCGCGCGGTCGGCGCCGACGTCATGGTCGTCGCCGCTTACGGCCTGATCCTGCCGCAGGCCGCGCTCGACCTGCCGCGCCTCGGCTGCCTCAATATCCACGCCTCGCTGCTGCCGCGCTGGCGCGGCGCGGCGCCGATCCAGCGCGCCATCCTCGCCGGCGACGACGAGACCGGCGTCTGCATCATGCAGATGGAGGCCGGGCTCGATACCGGGCCGGTGCTGCATTCCGAAGCCCTGCCGATCGCCGGCGACGACACGGCGGCGACGCTGCACGACAAGCTGGCGACGCTCGGCGGCCGCCTGATCGTCGAAGCGCTCGCGCGCCTGCCGCTGGCGCCGGCGGCGCAGCCGGCCGACGGCGTGACCTACGCCGCCAAGATCGACAAGGCCGAGGCGCCGCTCGACTGGCGCCTGCCGGCCGCGCAGCTGGCGCGCCAGGTGCGCGCCTTCAATCCCTTTCCGGGTGCGACGGCGAGTCTGGACGGCGGCACGGTCAAGGTCTGGCAGGCCGCCGCGCTGGCGGACGGCGGTGCGGCGGAATTCGCGCCGGACCGCGCGCCGGGCCTCGTCCTCGCGGCTGACAAGCACGGCATCGTCGTCGCCTGCGGCAGCGGCGCCCTGCGTCTGACCGAGCTGCAGAAGGCCGGCGGCAAGCGCCTGCCGGCGGGGCAGTTCCTGGCCGGCACGCCGCTCGCGGCGGGCGGCCGCTTCGCGCTGCCCACGCCCTGAGCGCGGCCAGGGCGGCTTGAATTTTCCGCCGCCCTCCCCCATCTAATCCGTCGACACTTTCGGCGCATCCGCCGTCACGGAGATTCCCGCAATGCTTGGCAACTGGTTGAAAACCTCGATCCTGATGGCCGCCATCCTGGCGCTGTTCGGCGCGATCGGCGGCATGGTCGGCGGCGCTTCGGGCATGCTCGTCGCGCTGCTCTTCGGCGGCGCCATGAACATCTTCGCCTACTGGTTCTCGGACCGGATGGTGCTCAAGATGTACAACGCGCGCGAGGTCGACGAAGCGTCGGCGCCGCAGTTCTACAACATGGTGCGCGAACTCGCGCAGCGCGCGGGCCTGCCGATGCCCAAGGTCTACCTGATCGACGAGGCGCAGCCGAACGCCTTCGCCACCGGCCGCAATCCGGAGAACGCGGCGGTTGCGGCGACCACCGGCATCCTGCAACTGCTGTCGGCACGCGAGATTCGCGGCGTCATGGCGCACGAGCTGGCGCACGTGCGCCATCGCGACATCCTGATTTCGACGATTTCGGCGACGATGGCCGGCGCCATTTCGGCGCTCGCCAACTTCGCGGTGTTCTTCGGCGGCCGCGACGCCGAAGGGCGCCCGGCCAACCCGCTGGCGGGCATCGCCGTCGCGCTGCTTGCGCCGCTCGCCGCGTCGCTGATCCAGATGGCGATTTCGCGCGCCCGCGAGTTCGAGGCCGATCGCGGCGGCGCCGAAATCAGCGGCGATCCGCACGCGCTGGCCGACGCGCTGGCCAAGATCGAGGCCTACGCGCGCGGCATCCCGCTGGCGACCGCCGAGGCGCATCCGGAAACGGCGCAGATGATGATCATGAATCCGCTCGCCGGCGGCGGTCTCGACAGCCTGTTCAGCACCCACCCGAAAACGGCCGAGCGCGTCGCCCGCCTGCGCGCGATGGCGCGCGCCCGCGGCTAGTCGCGTTTATCCGCCGCTAGTCTTTTTCCGCGCCGGCGTCCGGGGCCCGTTCCAGCTGGAGCGGGCCTTTTTGCTTGGGCGGCCGGACTTTGCCGAGCGCGTCGCGCAGTACGTCGGCCAGCCGGTAGCCGGCCTCGGCGACGCGGCGGCGGGCGATTTCCTGCGCGTTCTCGTGGAACGCCGGGTCGATCGTCGGAACCGCGTCGTCGCCGGGCGGATAGGCGCTGTCGCGGGCGATCCGCCAGCTTTCCTCCAGCCATTGTTGCGGCGTTCCCGCGGCGGCCGGCGGCGGATGCAGTTCGCGCAGGGCGCGCGCGGCGGCCTCCAGACGCGGGCCGCGCAGCCAGGGGGCGCCGGGCAGGTCGTCCCAGTAGGCGTGCAGCTTCATGGTCGGCAGCCGCGGGTGGAAGGGCGTTGCGACGGTCAGCGCATTGCCGCCGGCGTCGCCCCGGCCGTCGGCGTCGTAGCGGCTGACGACGTGCAGCGGCTGGTGCGCGTCGCCGACCAGATGGATCAGCCAGGGCAGCGCGTAGGCGCGCGCCGCGAGGCCGGCGCGCGCGTTGCCGACGGTTTGGCGCAGATCGGCGAGACGCGGTTCGAGTTCGCCTTCTCCGTCCTCACCCCTCTCCTTGCCGGTTTCTGGGCGAGGGGCGTGGCCGAGCGGGCGGTCGGCGAAATGCCACTGGCGGTGGCGCTCCATGTCGGGGAAGCCGGGCAGCGGCGGCGTCGGCGCTTCGCTCCCGGCGTGGTGGAAGCGCGGGTCCCGACGGATGTCGTCGGGCCAGGTCGACGCTTCGACGAAGGCCGAGTGCTCCGGGGTCTCGCCCTTGCCGCGCGCCAGCCAGCGCTCGTAGTCGGGGTGCGCGCGCAGCAGCCGGGCGATTTTGGCGCGCGTCGCGTCGTCGAGCTGCTGCCAGGCGATTTCGGCGCTCAGGCGGTGGCCGGCGGCGTTCCACGCCAGAATCGCCTGGGGCGGCAGCGCCAGCAGCGCGGCGAGCGCCAGGGCGCGCAGCTTCAAGCGGAGCGGTCGAGCCCGATGTCCTCGAGCGAGGCCGGGTCTTCGAGCGGTTCGAGGTGGGTGAGCACGCTGGCGTAGGGCAGCGCGGCGCGGATCTCCTTCTCCACGCGTTCGACCAGCTCGTGCCCGCGCTGCACGCTCCAGGCGCCGGGCACCAGCACGTGCACGTCGACGAAGCCGCGCGCCCCCGACTGGCGCGTGCGCAGGGCGTGGAATTCGATGCCCTGCGCGCGGTAGCCGTCGAGGATGGCGACGACCTGGGCATGCTGTTCGGGCGGCAGGGCGACGTCCATCAGGCCGTCGGCCGAGCGGCGCAGCAGGCGCCAGCCGGTCCATACGATGTTCGCGGCGACCAGCAGGGCGAGCAGCGGGTCGAGCCAGAGCCAGCCGGTCAGTGCGACGGCGCCGACCCCGGCGATGACGCCGACCGAGGTCCATACGTCGGTCAGCAGATGGTGCGCGTCGGCTTCGAGTGTGATCGAGCGGTGCTCCTTGCCGGCCTTCATCAGGACGCGGGCGGCGAACAGATTGATCAGCGAGGCGCCGACCGAAACGGCGAGACCGATGCCGACCTGTTCGAGCGGCTGCGGATGGAGCAGCCGCTCGACGGCGGTCACGCCGATGGCGAGCGCGGCGAGCAGGATGAGCAGGCCCTCGAAGCCGCTCGAGAAGTATTCGGCCTTGCCGTGGCCGTAGGCGTGGTTGGCGTCGGCCGGCTGCGCGGCGACGGTGAGCATGGCCAGCGCCATCAGCGCGCCGGCCAGGTTGACGAAGGATTCGAGGGCGTCGGAGAGCAGGCCGACCGAGCCGGTCATCCACCAGGCGACGCCCTTCAGCAGGATGGTCGCGAGCGCGGCGCCGATCGACAGCCAAGCGTAGCGCTTGAGCGATGCGGGGATCATGCGCGCATTATCCCCGCCCGCCGCAAATCCTGCCAGCAAGGCCATGCTAGACTTGAAGCACAAGCGATTTCTTCCATAACGACAGCGCAACCCAGACGAATTCCGGCCGTGCCCCCTTCCTCCCCTCCTTCTTCGCCCCGTCCCCGTTTCACCCGCGTCGCCAAACCGTCGGCGACGCCCGCCGCACCGAGCATTCGCGGCGTCCGGGGCGACCCCGTGCCGTCGACGCTGCCGCCCGACTCGCTGGCCTGGAGCCTGCTGCTCGCCGCGCGCGCGGTTGCCGCGGTGCGCGACGGCAAGAGCCTGACCGAGGGGCTGCTGGTCAGCGCCGGGGAAGCGCCGGCGACGCGCGCCGCGGCCGCCGACGTCGCCTACGGCGTACTGCGCCGCTACGGCTGGGGCGATTTCATCCTCGGCCGCCTGCTGGAGAAGGCGCTGCCGCATCCCGAGGTGCACGCGCTGCTGCTCGCCGCGCTGTATCGCCTGGAGACGCGGCCGGAGGCGACGCACACGGTGGTCGACCAGGCCGTCGCGGCCGCCGGCGAGATTGCCGGCGGCGCTTTCCGCGGGCTGGTCAACGGCGTGCTGCGCAACTTCCTGCGCCAGCGCGAATCGCTGCTCGCGGCGGCCGCCGGCGACGACGAGGCGGCGCTGCAGCATCCGCGCTGGTGGCTGAACAAGCTGCGCCGCGCCTGGCCGGCCGACTGGCAGCGCGTGGTCGCCGCCGGCAACGCGCAGGCGCCGATGACGCTGCGCGTCAATCGCCGCCACGCGACGCCCGCGGCCTATCTGGCCCGCCTCGCGGACGCCGGCATCGGCGCGCGGCGCGTCGGCGCCTGCGGCCTCCTGCTCGAGCGGCCGGCGGCGGTCGATGCCCTGCCCGGTTTTGCCGACGGCTGGGTCTCGGTGCAGGACGCCGGCGCGCAGCGCGCCGCCGAACTGCTCGCGCCCGCGCCCGGCAGCCGCGTGCTCGACGCCTGCGCGGCGCCCGGCGGCAAGACCGCGCATCTGCTCGAAATGGCCGGCGAGGCGGGACTCGATCTGCTGGCGCTCGACATCGACGCGCTGCGCACGCGGCGCATCGAGGACAACCTGCGCCGTCTCGGCCTCGCCGCGACGGTGCGCGTCGCCGATTGCGCCGAGGTCGGCGGCTGGTGGGACGAGCGCCCCTTCGACGCCATCCTCGCCGACGTTCCCTGCTCGGCTTCCGGCGTCGTGCGCCGGCATCCGGACAGCAAGTGGCTGCGCCGCGAAAGCGACATCCGGCGCTTCGCCAAGACGCAGGCGGCGATCCTCGACGCGCTATGGCCGCTGCTGCGCCCCGGCGGCCGTCTGCTCTACGCGACCTGCTCGGTCTTCCCCGAGGAGAACGGCGGCCAGATCGACGCCTTCTGCGTGCGCCAGCCGGGCGCCGAGCGGCTGGCCGAGGAGCAGCTGTTGCCGCAGGACGATCACGACGGGTTCTACTATGCGCTGCTGCGCAAGAGCGCTTAGTTCGCTGCTCTTCGGCCTCGCGGCGCTGTTCTGCGCGACGCTGTCGGCGCAGGCCGCCGAGATCAGCCTGCGCGCGCCGCATCTGCTGCCGACCGACGACGGCTACAGCGTTTCCGCCGACTTCAACATCAATTTCAACGCCCGCCTCGAAGAAGCGGTGGCCAGGGGCGTCGTCCTCTATTTCGTCGCCGAGTTCGAGCTGGCGCGGCCGCGCTGGTACTGGCTCGACGAACACGTGGTCAGCCGCAGCCAGACCTGGCGGCTGTCCTACCACGCGCTGACGCGCCAGTACCGCCTCTCCTCCGGCGCCCTGCACCAGAGCTTCTCGAGTCTCGACGAGGCACTGCGCATCCTCTCACGCCTGCGCAACTGGCAGGTGGTCGACAAGTCGGCGCTGCGCACCGATGAAACCTATCTCGCCAGCCTGCGCCTGCGCCTCGACCTGACGCAGATGCCGAAGACCTTCCAGGTCAGCGCGCTGGCCAACAAGGACTGGAATCTGGCTTCAGACTGGGCGCGCTGGAGCTTCTCGCCGGGCGAACACCCGCCGGGCGCCGGCGCGCCGCCGCCGGTCGCGGCGCCCGCCGCGCCGGCGAGCGTCGTTCCGAGCCCGCCCCCGGGCGCGCCGCTGCCGGCGTCCGTTCCCGCAGCCGGCGCGGGCGACGGCAAATGAAGTACCTCGTCATCGCGGCCGCCGCCTTCGGCGGCATCCTCCTCTTTTTGCTCGCCTCGGCGAGCGCCAACACGGCGCTCTTCGCGCGCCACTATCCGTGGCTGCTCGGCCTCAACGCCGTCGTCGCGCTCTCGCTGCTCGCGCTCGTCGCCTGGCAGTTGCGCGCGCTGTGGCGCGACCACCGGGCGAAGGTCTTCGGCTCGCGCCTCAAGCTGCGCCTGATGCTGATGTTCGCCCTGATGGCGGTGCTGCCGGGCGTGCTGGTTTACGCCGTGTCGGTGCAGTTCGTCACCAAGAGCATCGAGACCTGGTTCGACGTGCGCGTCGAGAAGGCGCTCGAATCGGGCCTCAACCTCGGCCGCAGCGCGCTCGATTTCCTGCTCGACGATCTTTCCGAAAAGGGGCACGCGATGGCCCTCGAACTCGGCGACCAGTCCGACGCGCAGCGCCGCCTGTCGCTCGGCCGCCTGCGCGAGCAGACCGGCGTGCAGTCGACGGCCCTCTTCTCGACGAGCGGCCAGCTGCTCGCCACCGCCACCGCCGAGTTCGCCACCGTGCTGCCGCCGCAGCCGGGAACCGCCCAGCTGCGCCAGGCGCGCCTCGGACGCGGTTACAGCGTGATCGAGGGCGAAGGTGGCAAGGACCTCTTCCTGCGCGTGCTGGTGCCGGTCGCGCCGTCCAGCCTCGGCAGCGAGACGCGCATCCTGCAGCTGACCCAGCTCGTTCCCCCCAGCCTCGCGGTCAACGCCGAGAGCGTGCAGACCGTGTATCGCGACTACCAGGAGCTGTCGCTCGGGCGCGAGGGGCTGACGCGCATCTACGCGATGACGCTGACGCTGACCGTGCTGCTCGCGCTGTTTACCGCGATCGCCGCCGCCTTCGTGCTCGCCCGCCGCCTCTCGGCGCCGCTCTCCATCCTCGCCGAAGGCACGCAGGCGGTGGCCGCCGGCGACTTCACGCCGCGCCAGGCCATTTACAGCCGCGACGAGCTCGGCGTGCTCACCCAGTCCTTCAACCAGATGACGCGCCAGCTCGCCGACGCCCGGCGCGAGACCGAGCGCCACCGCGCCGAGGTCGAGTCGGCGCGCGCCTACCTCGAGTCGATCCTGGCCAATCTGTCGGCCGGCGTTCTCGTCTTCGACCAGCGCTTCCTGCTGCGCACCGTCAATGAAGGCGCGTTGACCATCCTCGGCGACGATTTCACCGGCCTGCTCGGCGAGGCGGTCGAGGGCTGGCCGCGCCAGCGCGAGCTCGGGCGCGCGATCCGCGACGCCTTCGCCGAGCACGGCAAGAAGGAGTGGCAGACGCAGATCGAACTGGAGCGTCCGGGCGCCCTGCCGCAGGTGCTGCTGCTGCGCGGCACGCAGTTGCCGGAAGGGTCGAGCGGCGGTTACGTGGTCGTCTTCGACGACGTCACGCGCCTGATCGCGGCGCAGCGCAGCGCGGCCTGGGGCGAGGTGGCGCGCCGCCTGGCGCACGAGATCAAGAATCCGCTGACGCCGATCCAGCTCTCCGCCGAGCGCCTGCAGATGAAGCTCGCCGAAAAGGTCGCCGGCAACGATCTGGAAATGCTCAGCCGCTCGACGCAGACGATCATCAACCAGGTGCAGGCGATGAAACGCATGGTCGACGACTTCCGCGACTACGCGCGCATGCCGGCGCCCGAAATGGCGGCGCTCGACCTCAACGCACTGGTCGGCGAAGTGCTCGGGCTGTACGAAACCTCGCGCGCGCGCATCGACGTCGACCTGGCGCCCGGCCTGCCGCCGGTGTGGGGCGACGCGACGCAGCTGCGCCAGATCATCCACAACCTCCTGCGCAATGCCGAGGACGCCCAGGACAACGGCGCCGCGCCGCGCATCGGGATCGCCACGCGGCGCCTCGACGGGCAGGCCGAACTGTGCGTCACCGACGACGGGCCGGGCTTCCCGGCCGAGATCATGGCGCGCGTCTTCGAGCCCTACGTGACGACCAAGGCGCGCGGTACCGGCCTCGGCCTCGCCATCGTCAAGAAGATCGTCGACGAGCACCACGGTGGCATCGACATCACCAACCGGCAGCCGCAGGGCGCGGCGGTCGGCATCCGCCTGCCGCTCGCGACGCTTCCCGAATCCGCATCTCCCGTCACCCCCTCCTCCGACGCCGTTGCCGGCGCACCTTCCAGCGAGACCTGACCATGGCGCAAATTCTGGTCGTCGATGATGAAATCGGCATCCGCGAACTGCTTTCCGAGATCCTGGCCGACGAGGGGCACACCGTCTGGGTCGCCGAGCACGCCGCCGCGGCGCGCCGGATCCGCGGCGAGAAACGCCCCGACCTCGTGCTGCTCGACATCTGGATGCCCGACACCGACGGCATCTCGCTGCTCAAGGAATGGTCGGCGGCCGGCCTGCTGACGATGCCGGTGGTGATGATGTCCGGGCACGGCACGATAGACACGGCGGTCGAGGCGACGCGCATCGGCGCCATCGACTTCCTCGAAAAACCGATCGCCCTGCAGAAGCTGCTGGCGACGGTGAAGAAGGCGCTCAAGCACGAGACGGCGCCGCAGAAGCCGCCGCTGACGCTCGACGCCTTCGCGCGTTCGCCGCTGCTCAAGGACCTGCGCAAGCGCCTCGAACAGGCCGCCGCCAAGACCCCGGTGCTGCTCCTCAAGAGCGCCTCGGGCAGCATCGCCGAAATCTGCGCGCGCACCCTGCAGGCGCCGCAGACGCCTTGGCTCGACCTGTCGGCGTCGAGCGCGCCGCTGACGCAGGACATGCTGCACGACGCGGCCGGCGGCATCCTCTTCATTTCCGATCTGGCGCAGCTCGGCAAGCTGCAGCAGATGAACCTCGTGTTCGCGCTCGAGCGCCTCGAAAAGAACAACCTGCAGCTCGTCGCCGCTTCCGCCCGGCCGCTCGCCGAGCTGGCCGAGGCCGGCTGGGACGGCGCGCTGATCGCCCGCCTTGGCGAAGTCTGGGTGGCGCTGCCGCAGCTCGCCGGACACGCTGACGAGGTGCCGGAGATCGCCGCGCTGGTCCTCACCCATCTCGCCGAACGCGGCGACGTGCCGCTGCGCCACTTTTCGAGCAGCGCGCTCAACGCGCTGCGCATGCACCAGTGGCGCGGCGAATGGGCCGAGCTGCTGGCGGCGGTGAAGAATCTGGCGCTCTCGGCGCTCGAGGACGAAATCTCGGCCGAGGACGTGGCGCGCGTGCTGCAGCGCGACGGCGAGGCCGACGCCGGGGCGCCGATGCCGGCGCTGCCGCTGTTCAACCAGCCGCTGCGCGAGGCGCGCGAGGCGTTCGAGCGCCTCTATTTCGAGCATCACCTGAAGGGCGAGCGCGGCAACATGACGCGCGTCGCCGAGCGGACCGGGCTCGAACGCACGCACCTCTACCGCAAGCTCAAGCAGCTCGGACTCAACCTCGGCCGGCGCGGCGAAGAGCGCGAATAGGCCGGCCGCATGAGAATCGTCATCCTCGGCGCCGGCCAGGTCGGCGCCAGCGTCGCCGAGAGCCTGGTGTCGGAAGACAACGACATCACCATCGTCGACAGCGACCGCGAGCGCCTGCAGTTCCTGCAGGACCGGCTCGACCTGCGCACGGTGACCGGCAATGCGGCGCTGCCGTCGACGCTGCGCGACGCCGGCGCGGCCGACGCCGACCTGCTGATCGCCGTGACGCAGAGCGACCAGACCAACCTCGTCGCGTGCAAGCTCGCGCACGGCGTCTTCAACGTGCCGACGCGCATCGCCCGCCTGCGCTCGGCGGACTTCCTGGAAAGCCCGGCGCTGCTCGCGCCGGAGAATTTCGCCGTCGATTTCGCGATCTGCCCCGAGCAGGAAATCACCGAGTACATCACGCGCCTGATCGAGTTTCCCGAGGCGCTGCAGGTGCTCGGCTTCGCCGGCGACCGCGTGGCGCTCGTCGCGGTGCGCGCCTACGCCGACGGGCTGCTCGTCGGCAAGCCGATCAAGGAGATGCGCGCGCACCTGTCGCAGGAGGTCGATGCCCGCATCGCTGCGATCTTCCGCCGCGACCGGGCGATCACGCCGAGCGGCGACACGCGCATCGAGGACGGCGACGAGGTCTTCGTTCTCGCCGCCGAGGAGCACATCCGGCCGATCATGCGCGAGATGCGCCGCATGCTGACGCCGGTGCGCCGCATCATGATCGCCGGCGGCGGCAACATCGGCCTGCGCGTCGCGCAGGCGCTCGAGGCGAGCCACCGGATCAAGGTCGTCGAAGGCAGCAAGGCGCGCGCCGAAGTCATCGCCGGCACGCTCAAGTCGGCGCTGGTGCTGTGCGGCGACGCGACCGACGAGGGCCTGCTCGAGAAGGAAGGCATCGAGGAGATGGACCTCTTCCTCGCGCTGACCAACGACGACGAAGACAACATCATGGCCGCATCGCTGGCCAAGCGCCTGGGCGCCAAGCGCGTGCTGGCGCTGATCAACCGTCGCGCCTACGCCGACCTTGTGCAGGGCGGGCCGATCGACATCGCCATTTCGCCGGCGCAGGTCTCGATCGGCACCCTGCTCGCGCACGTGCGGCACGGCGACGTGGCGCAGGTGCACAGCCTGCGGCGCGGCGCCGCCGAGGCGCTGGAGATCGTCGCGCACGGCGACCGGCGCAGCTCGCAGGTGGTCGGCCAGCGGATCGGCGATCTGCCGCTGATTCCGGGCGCGACCATCGCGGCCATCGTGCGCGACCTCGATCACTACGAGGATCTGGCCTACGACGGCATGGCCAAGCGCAAGCGGCGCGGCCGCGTCGTCATGGCGCACAAGGACGTGGTGATCGAGGCGGGCGATCACGTCATCGTCTTCTGCCTGAACAAGAAGGTGGTGAAGAAGGTCGAGAAGCTCTTCGCCGTCGGTTTCCACTTCTTCTGAGCGGCGCTCGTGCGGCACGCCCAGGTTCTCAACGCGCTCGCGATCATCGTCGGCATCTTTGCGCTGACGATGTTCGCTCCGCTCGCCATTTCCGCGTACTACCGGGACGGTGCCGAGGGCGCCTACGATCTGGCCATCCTCCTCGCGCTCGGCAGCGCCCTCGCGCTGTGGCTGGCGACGCGCCGCAAGCGGCGCGACCTGACGGTGCGCGACGGCTTCCTGCTGGTTACGCTGACCTGGGTCGTGCTCCCCTTTTTCGCCGCCTTCCCGCTCTACCTGCACATCGAGGAACTGAGCTTCACCGACGCCTATTTCGAGGCCGCGTCGGGCCTCACCGCGACCGGCGCGACGGTGCTCTCCGGACTCGACGACCTGCCGCTGTCGATCAATTTCTGGCGCATGCAGCTGCACTGGGTCGGCGGCATGGGCATCATCGTCCTCGCCGTGGCCATCCTGCCGCTGCTCGGCATCGGCGGCCGCCAGCTGTTCCGCGCCGAGACGCCGGGACCGATGAAGGAGTCGGCGCTCACCCCGCGCATCGCCGAGACGGCGAAGGGCCTGTGGACGGTGTACGTCCTGCTCACCGTGCTCTGCGTGCTCGCCCTGCGCTGGTGCGGCATGGACGTCTGGGACGCCGTCATGCACGCCTTCAGCATCATGGGGCTGGGCGGGTTTTCGAGCAAGGACGCCAGCCTCGGGCATTTCAACAGCCTGCCGGTCGAGCTCGTCGCGATGGGCTTCGCGCTGCTCTCGGGAATCAACTTCGCGACCCATTTCATGGCCCTGCGCGGGCGCAGCCTGCGCCCCTACCTCGCCGACGCCGAGCTGCCCTTCTATCTCGGCGCGCTGGCCGTCAGCATCCTCGGCATCACCCTCTACCTGCAGGGCTTCGACGCCTATCCGGATTTTCTGACGGCGCTGCGCTACGTCGCTTTCCACAGCATCTCGCTCGCCACCTCGCTCGGCTTCGCGACCACCGACTACACGATGTGGCCGCTCTTCGCCCAGCTCTGGATCCTCTTCCTCGGCAGCTTCATCGCCTGTTCCGGCTCGACCGGCGGCGGCATCAAGATGATGCGCGCGGTGATCCTCTACAAACAGGTTTACCGCGAACTGCTGCGCGCCATGCACCCGACTGCCGTGTGGCCCGTCCGCCTCGGCCGCCGGCTGGTGCCGGACAGCGTGCTGCACGCCGTGCTCGCCTTCAGCTTCATCTACATGGTGACCATCGTCGTCCTCACGCTGGTGCTGGCGGCGAGCGGCCTGCCGGTGGTCACCGCCTTCTCGGCCGCCGTCGCCTGCCTGAACAACACCGGGCCGGGCCTCGACGCGGTCGGGCCGGCGCACAACTACGCCGTGCTCAGCGACTTCCAGACCTGGGTGTGCACCTTCGCGATGGTGCTCGGCCGCCTGGAGATCTTCACGCTGCTGGTCGTCCTGATGCCGGCTTTCTGGCGCAAGTAGGCGGCCGGCGGTCGGGGCGGCGCCCGCCGGGCGCGCGCGGAAGACCCGATCCGGCGCCCGGCCCGGCCGGGCGTCGTGGCGGAGTGCCCTGAAATGGCGGATAATCCCGCCTTTCCTGCGAATCTTTCTCTTTTCGGCGGAGCCTGACGTGACCCGACCCCGTAACGATAATTTCCTGCGTGCCCTGCTCAAGGAGCCGACCGACCACACCCCGCTCTGGCTGATGCGCCAGGCTGGCCGCTATCTGCCGGAGTACTGCGAGACGCGCAAGCGCGCCGGCAGCTTCCTGCAGCTGTGCAAGAGCCCGGCGCTGGCCTGCGAGGTGACGCTGCAGCCGCTCGCCCGTTACGATCTCGACGCCGCGATCCTCTTCTCCGACATCCTCACCGTGCCCGACGCGATGGGCCTCGGCCTCTACTTCGCCGAGGGCGAGGGGCCGAAGTTCGAGCGCCCGCTGCGCGAGGAATGGGCGATCCGCGACCTGACCGCGCCCGATCCTTACGATCACCTGCGCTACGTGATGGACGGCGTTTCCGAGATCCGCCGCGCGCTCGACAACTCGGTGCCGCTGATCGGCTTCTCGGGCAGCCCGTACACGCTCGCCTGCTACATGGTCGAAGGCGGTTCGTCGAGCGACTACCGCAACGTCAAGACGATGCTCTACGACCGGCCCGACCTGATGCACCGCATCCTGTCGGTGACCGCCGATTCGGTGACCGCCTACCTCAACGCGCAGATCGAATCGGGCGCGCAGGCCGTGATGATCTTCGACTCGTGGGGCGGCGGTCTGTCGGCGGCGGCCTACCAGGAGTTCTCGCTGCAGTACATGCAACGCATCGTCGCCGGGCTGATCAAGGAGAAGGACGGCGAGCGCATCCCGTCGATCGTGTTCACCAAGGGCGGCGGCCTGTGGCTCGAATCGATCGCCGACATCGGCTGCGACGCGCTTGGCCTCGACTGGACGATCGACATCGGCGAGGCGCGCCGGCGCGTCGGCGACAAGGTCGCGCTGCAGGGCAACCTCGATCCCAACGTGCTCTTCGCCTCGCCGGACAAGATCGCCGCCGAGGCCAAGAAGGTGCTCGACAGCTACGGTCCGGGCAACACCGGCCACGTTTTCAACCTCGGCCACGGCATCTCGCAGTTCACGCCGCCCGAGCACGTGACGACGCTGGTCAACACGGTGCACGAGTACAGCAAGACCCTGCGTACGCAGGGGAAGTGAATTTCACGATAATTTCACGAACCCCCTTGACTTATGCACAGAGCGGAAGCGTCGGTCACAGAACCGACACAAAGCGCGGCGTAGTTTGAGGCGGTTTTGTAAGGCACTGATTTTTAATGACTAAGTCAGTGCCTTATTTTTCGGCAAAGTAAGAAAAACCCTTGCGGGGGCGGCGTTTGGCGATGCCGCTCCGGCTTTCTCCACAGACTTATCCACAGAAATTGTGAACAACTGTGAAAAGCCTGTCGCGTGAATGGCTTACGGCCTTCTTCAAGAAGCGGCGCGAGCTTTTCCGCCTAACTCGACCCTTGCCGATCCTGGCTTTCCGCCGGATGCTCTGTCGAACGTCATAGAAACCGCCCGATGACCCTCGTCCGCGTCGCGCTCGACGTTCCGCTGCACCGCTATTTCGACTACCTCGCCCCCGCGACGGAGGCCGTTTCGCGTGCCGACATCGGTTGCCGCGTGCGCGTCCCCTTCGGCAAGCGGGCGAAGATCGGCATCATCGTCGACCTGCCGGAAACGAGCGATTTCTCGCCGGCCCAGCTCAAGCCCGTCGAGGCCGTCCTGCGCGATCTGCCGGCGCTGCCCGCCGACTGGTTTCGCCTGACCGAATTCTGCGCCGCCTATTATCAGGCGCCGCCCGGCGAGGTCATGCTGTCGACGCTGCCGGCCGGGCTGCGCCGCGTCGATCCGCCCAAGGCGCGCACGCCGAAGGCGCCCGCCAAGGCGTCGCCGACGCAGGTGCCGCCGGCGCTCACCGCCGAGCAGGAAGCCGCGCTCGCCGCCGTCGGCGCCAACGCCGGCAAAGGCTTCCACGCCTACCTGCTGCACGGCGTGACGGGCAGCGGCAAGACCGAGGTCTATCTGCGCCTGATCGAGCGCGCGCTCGCCGCCGGCCGCCAGGCGCTGCTGCTGGTTCCCGAGATCAACCTGACGCCGCAGCTCGAGGCGCGCGTCGCGGCGCGCTTTCCGGAGGCGGGTCTGACCAGCCTGCACAGCGAGCTCACCGAGGCGGCGCGCGCGCGCAACTGGCGCGCCGCGTTCGAGGGGCGCGCGCGCATCGTGCTCGGCACGCGCCTGGCGGTGTTCACGCCGCTGCCCGAGCTCGGCCTGATCGTCGTCGACGAGGAGCACGACGCCTCGTTCAAGCAGCAGGACGGCATGCGCTATTCGGCGCGCGACGTCGCCGTCTTCCGCGCCCGCGAGCGCGGCGTGCCGATCGTCCTCGGCTCGGCGACGCCGTCGCTGGAAAGCTGGGCGAACGCCACCGACCCGCGCACGCGCGGCCGCTACACGCTGCTCACGCTGCGCGAGCGCGCCGTCGAGAACGCGCGCCTGCCGGCCGTGCAGCGCATCGACACGCGCCTCGAAAAGCTGCAGGACGGCCTCTCCGGCGCGCTGTTCGCGGCGATCGAGAAGCGCCTGGCGCGCGGCGAGCAGAGCCTCGTCTTCCTCAACCGGCGCGGCTACGCCCCGGTGCTCGCCTGCGCCGCCTGCGGCTGGGTCTCGCAGTGCACGCGCTGCGCCGCCAACCTCGTCCTGCATCTCGCCGACCGCCGCCTGCGCTGCCACCACTGCGGCTTCGAAAGCCGCATCCCGAAAGCCTGCCCGACCTGCGGCAACCAGGACATCCTGCCCTTCGGGCGCGGCACGCAGCGGCTCGAGGAAGTGCTCGCCGCGCGCTTCCCGCAGGCGCGCATCCTGCGCGTCGACCGCGATTCGGCGAAGAGCCGCAAGCAGTGGGAGGCGCTCGTCGAGCAGATTCACGGCGGTGCCGCCGACATCCTGGTCGGCACGCAGATGCTGGCCAAGGGGCACGACTTCCCGAAGCTGACGCTGGTCGGCGCGATCGGCCCCGACGCCGCGCTGCACGCCGCCGACTGGCGCGCGCCGGAGCGCCTGTTCGCGCAGCTGATGCAGGTCGCCGGGCGCGCCGGGCGTGCCGAACTGGCCGGCGAGGTGCTGATCCAGACGCAGTTCCCCGAGCACCCGCTGTACGCCGCGCTGGTGCGCCACGACTACCCGGCCTTCGCCGCGCAGCAGCTCAAGGAGCGCGAGCAGGCCGGCTTTCCGCCCTACGCCTACCAGGCCATGCTGCGCGCCGAGGCGCCGCAGATGGCCGAGGCCATCGCCTTCCTCGCCACCGCCCGCGCCTGGCCGGGCGCGGAGGCGCACGGCGACGTGCTGCTCTACGACCCGGTGCCGATGCGCATGGCGCGGCGCGCCAACTACGAGCGCGGCCAACTGCTCGCCGAATCGTCGTCGCGCCCTGCGCTGCAGCGCTTCCTCGCCGGCTGGCGGGAGGCGGTCGAAGCGATCAAGGCGCCGTCGCGCCTGCGCTGGCATCTGGAAGTCGATCCGCTGGAATTCTAGCTTTCGGGATTCGACAGGTCGTTGCGGGCGTTTTCCGGGGACGCTTCGCGAGGCGGGAAAATCGCCGGATTCCCGTTTCCCGTTGTTACGGTAGAAATCATCCGGATGAGCGCGGCAAGGGGCGTTCGGTGGATTCAGTTTTCGCGCCAGGAAAATGTTCCGGGGGCTGCCGAACGCGCTCTGCCGCCCTCCGAGGCTGCGATCCGGCGCGATCAGGCTTGGTGTGGTGTGGCGTGCGCCGCCGTTGTCCGTGAATGCCCGGGGACCATCCGGCGAGCGGCCCTTGGGCTTTTAGTGCGACGGGTCAAGGCGTTCCGGGCGGCAGCGTCGCCAGCGGCGTCCGCGCCAACTTCCCCTCGTGCAGCCAGAGCAGCGATTCCTGCCACAGGTTGTCGCGGAAGCGCTCGTTGAACCAGGCGAAATGCCCGATGCCGTCGAGGCCTTCGGCGGCCGGCGTCAGATGGACGTGGTGGCACAGGCTGCCCGAGTAGTAGTGAAGCAGGCGGCGGATCGCGGCCGGCGTGCCGAAGGCGTCGTCGGCCAGGCTGATCGCCAGCAGTTCGGCGCGGACCTTGGGGAAGTACGCAAGCGGGTCGTCGCCGGCGCGGATCCGGCGCCGGTAGGCGCGCTCCAGCGTCGCCGGGCGGAAGGCCCATTCGTAGGCGGCGGCCGCCGGCAGGTCCTCGTGCCAGCCCAGGCGGCGCGCCGGGAAATAGCCGCAGAGCGCGGTCAGCGCCGGCATCAGGAGGTGCCAGCGCAGCCACATGCGCGCCTTGCCGGGGCCGTAGTCGGGCCAGTAGGCGTACTGCGCGCCGACCGTCAGCGCGCGCTGCACCGCCGCGCCGCTCGGCGCCAGTCCGAGCAGCAGGCCGCCGATGCTGTGTGCGACGACGCGCAACGGCAGGCCGGGATAGGCGGCGAGCGCCCAGCGTAGCGCCGCGTCGCAGTCGTAGCGCCCCCAGTCCAGCTTGCCGATGCGCCGCCAGCGGCGCAGGCTGCCCTGGCGCGAGGCGCCGATGCCGCGGTAGTCGTAGGTGAGCGCGGCCATGCCGTGCTCGGCGAGGAAGCGCGCGTAGCGGTGGTAGTAGGCGGCGTTCACCGCGGTCGCCGGATTGATCACGACGATCGCCTCGGGTGCGCCGGCGGGGCGCCAGAGGTGCGCGGCGAGCGGGTAGCCGTCGGCCGCATGCAGGGTCAGGGCGTGCCCCGCGCGGGCGGGATCGGCGGCGGTCGGGGGCGGCGCTGCGGCGCTCATCGGAAGAGAGCCTTTCTTGGTTGGCGGCCGGAAGGTCGGCGCTTACGGCGACGGCGCGCAGCCGGGAAGCAGGCCGAAGCGGGGGCCGGGCGCCTCCCACGCGAGCAGCGCGGCGAGCCGGCCGGATGCGCGCCGCAGCGGGGCGCCGCGCGGGGCGTCGTCGCCGAGCGCGAAGCGCGCCGCCCGGCAGGCGGTGACGACGACGCTGCCGGCGCCGCGGATCGCGTGCGTGTCGCCGGCCTTGAGGATGAAGTCTTCGCTGCGGCCGTCCTCGGTCAGCCACAGTTCGCCGGCGTGGCAGGCCAGCGTCCGGTCGTCCGCGTCGGCGAGCACCAGCACGTCGCGGCGGGCGAGTTCGAGATGCAGCCAGCCGGGCTGCGCGGCTTGCACGGTCGGTCTCATTTTCCTATCCTCCATTCATGCGCTTTCACCATGGCAGCCTCATTTCGCCGAAGCCGCCGTGGTTCCAGTATGGAAAGCCTCAGGCCGATGCACAAACGGAAAAATCGCATTCAATATATGCGTGAAAGGAATGAATGACCATGCCCGCCGGACTGCGCCAACTGCCGACGCTCGACCACCTCAAGGGTTTCGTCGCGGCGGCGCGCCATCTTTCCTTCACGCGCGCCGGCGCCGAACTGTGCCTCACCCAGTCGGCGATCAGCCGGCAGGTGCAGGCGCTCGAGGCGCAGCTCGGCGTCGCGCTCTTCCAGCGCAGCACGCGCCGGCTGCGCCTGACGCCGCAGGGCGAGCAGCTCTACCGCTGCGCGAGCGAGCTGCTCGGGCGGCTCGGCGCGGTCGTGCAGGAGATCGGCGCCGGCGGGCGGCCGTCGCGCGTCACCGTTTCGGCGTCGATCGGCGTCGCCGCGCTGTGGCTGGTGCCGCGCCTGTCGGGTTTCCAGGACCGGCAGCCGGAGATCGGCGTGCGCGTGTCGGCGGACAACCGTCTGGTCGATCTGGATGCCGAGGAGGTGGACGTGGCGATCCGCTACTGCGCGACGGAGAACGCGCCGCCGGGGGCGGTCAAGCTGTTCGACGAGGCGCTGCTGCCGGTCGCCAGCCCGGCGCTCGCCGCCAGCCTGCCGGCCGGCGCGGCGCTTTGCGCGGACAATCTGGCGAGACTGACGCTGCTCGTTTTCGACGACGGCAACGACTTTCCGTGGCTGCGCTGGGAACACTGGCTGGCGCCCTTCGGCGGCGCGCCGGCGCAGGCCAAGGGGCGGCTCCAGTTCAACCACTACGACCAGTGCGTCGCCGCCGCGCTGGCCGGCCAAGGGGCGGCGCTCGGGCGGGCGCCGCTGATCCGCGATCTGCTCGCCGACGGCCGCCTGGTCGCGCTGGCGCCGCCGCAGGCGCCGCCCGGCGGGCGCGGCTACTACCTGCTGCGCGCGACGCACGGCCGGCGGCCCGAGGTCGAGCTTTTCGTCGACTGGCTGCTCGACCTTGCGCGCGGCGGCGGCGCGCTTCCCTGAGGCGCGCCGGACCGCTCGGATCAGCCCTTGAGCACCGCCGCCATGGCGTCCGCCACGTAGTCGACGTTGTGGCCGTTGAGGCCGGCGACGCACATGCGCCCGGAGCCGACGAGATAGACGGCGAACTCCTCGCGCAGGCGGTCGACCTGCGCCGGGCTCAGGCCGGTGTAGCTGAACATGCCGCGCTGCTTGACGAAGTAGCTGAAGTCGCGCCCCGGCAGGCGCGCGCTGAGCACGTCGTAGAGCTTCTGGCGCATCGCCTTGATGCGCTCGCGCATGGCAGCGACCTCGCCCACCCATTCGGCGTGCAGCGCCGCGTCGTTCATCACGGCGGCGGTCACCCGGCCGCCGTGCGCCGGCGGGCTGGAGTAGTTGCGGCGCACGGTGAACTTGAGCTGGCCGAGCACGCGCGCAGCTTCCTCGGCGTCCTGGCAGACCACCGACAGGCCGCCGCAGCGCTCGCCGTAGAACGACAGGTTCTTCGAGAAGGAGTTGCTGACGAAGAAGGTCAGGCCGGCGTCGGCCATCGCGCGGATCGCGTAGGCGTCGTCGTCGAGGCTGTCGCCGAAGCCCTGGTAGGCGATGTCGAGGAAGGGGATCAGGCGGCGCGCCTGGGCGATGGCGATCACTTCGCGCCACTGTGCTTGCGAGAGGTCGACGCCGGTCGGATTGTGGCAGCACGGGTGGAGCAGGACGATGCTCTGCGCCGGCAGGCCGTTCAGCGTTTCGAGCATGGCGGCGAAGGCGACGCCGCCGGTCGCCGCGTCGTAGTACGGGTAGTCGTGCACGGCGATGCCGGCGCCGTCGAAGATCGAGCGGTGGTTGTCCCAGGTCGGGTTGCTGACCCACACCTCGCTGCGCGGGAAGTAGCGCTTGAGCAGGTCGGCGCCGACCTTCAGCGCGCCGGAGCCGCCGATCGTCTGGATGGTGGCGATGCGGCCGGCCTTGAGCGCCGCGCTGTCGGCGCCGAAGAGCAGCGTCTGCACTGCGGCGCGGTAGTCGGCGGCGCCTTCCATCGGCAGGTAGGGACGCGCGGCCGGCGCCGCGGCGAGCGCCGTCTCGGCCTTGCGCACCGAGTCGAGCAGGGGAATGCGGCCGTCCTCGTCGTAGTACAGGCCGATGCCGAGATTGACCTTGTGCGGGCTGCTGTCCTGATGGAAGGTTTCGACGAGGGTGAGGATGGGGTCGCCGGGATAGGCGTCGACGTGTTCGAACATGGTGCGGCAGATTCCTTGGCAATCGGTTCTGGGCGGGATGGCGGGCGCGGCGGGTCGCCGCGCTGCAGGCAGGACATTACCGTCTTGTCGGCGCGCTGGATAGATGGGGCGCGTTGCGGGGCGGCCGGCGTGCCGTCGCCGTCGCCCCGGCCTGCCCGGATTCTTGCCGTCCGAAGCGCCGCCGGCTCAGGCGAAGAAGCGCGACCACAGCGCCGAGCAGGGCATCGCCAGGACCAGCGCCGGCAGCATGTTGACGATGGGGAATATCTTGATTCCGCAGACGCGCAGGCCGGTCGCCAGCATGACGATGCCGCCGCAGGCCGAGAAGTCGGCGAGCATGCTCGGCGTGGCGAGCGGGATCAGCAGGAAGGCGCCGAAGTAGAGCGCGCTCTGGATCAGGATCTGCGGGAGCGCGATGAGGGCGACCGCGTAGCCGAGTTCGGTGGCGAAGATCATCGCCGTGAACAGGTCGAGCACCGACTTGGCGATCAGGATGTCGGCGTCGCCGGTCATTCCTTCGTGGGTGGCGCCGAAAATGCCCATGCCGCTGGCGCAGAAGAGCACCAGGATGGTGACGAAGCGGGCGACGAAGCCTTCGACGCGCGGATTTCCCTTGTCGGCGGGCAGTATCCGCTCGGCGCGCTGCTGCGCCCAGCCGATCGCCAGTTCGAGGCCGCGTTCGAGGTAGAGCAGTTCGCCGATCAGGGCGCCGGCGAGCAGCGCGAGGGCGACCGGCGGGATGGCGTGCACCTTGTTGATCAGTACGACGCCGACGCCGATCGAGATGATGCCGCAGGTCAGCGGCAGCGCTTCGCGCACGCGGCGCGGGATGCGCCGGCCGAGGGCGGCGCCGGAAATGCCGCCGACGATCAGGACGGCACTGTTGACCAGGGGGCCCAGCATGAGAAACCTCCGTTGCGGCAATCCGGCGGCGCTCTGCCGGCGTAGCGGGGCGATGGAGGCCGGGGATTGAACGTGGAAAACGATATCGACGACGTAGTTTAGTCCCCCTATTCTTCTGATAAAAATACCGTTTTTGTTCGATCGATAGACTATTTCGCTATGGGAGGCGCCGGTGGATCTGAAGCGCATGCACTATTTCTGCACGATCGCCGAGCAGGGCCAGATCAGCCGCGCGGCGCGCCTGCTGAACATGGCGCAGCCGCCGCTCAGCCAGCGCCTGCGCGAACTGGAGGAGGAACTGGGGACCGAGCTGTTCGTCCGCCAGGGACGCAGCCTGAAGATCACCGAGGCGGGCGAGCTCTTCTATCGGCGGGCGCGGGAAATCCTGCGCGCGGTCGAGGCTTCCCGCGAGGAGGTCATCCGCATCGCGGCGCAGGTCGGGCCGGCGCTGCGCATCGGCCTCTCGCCCACCGGACGCGCCCTGTGGCTGGCGCGTTTCGAGCGCATGCACGCGCTCTTCCGGGAGCGCCAGCTCGGCCTCGTGGTCGGCGATTCGAGCTATCTGGAGCGCCTGTTGCAAGGCGGGCAGCTCGACGCGGCCTTCATGCAGCCGCCGCTACGTCCGGAGAATTTCGCCGTCCATCGGCTGGCGACGAGCCGCACGGTCGCGGTGCTGCCGCGCCGCCTGTCCGCGCTCGCCGGCGCGGCGTCCCTCTCGCTGCGCGACCTGAGCAGCCATCCCCTGCTCCTGCTCCGGCGCTCGGTCGGCGTCGGCAGTTACGAGCGCCTGTTGCGCGCCTTCCATGAGGCCGGGCTGACGCCCGAGGTCGCGCTCTACAGTTCCGACGGCGAGCTGCTGATGGATCTGCTGCGCCAGGGCTTTTCCGGCATCGCCGTGGTGCCGGCGTCCGAGGTCGGCGGGATCGGCGAGGACTTCCGGGTGCTGCCGATCGAGGTCGAACTGCCCGACTACCACCTTTCGCTCGTCTGCCGCGCCGCCGAGCGGGATTCGGAGCTGATCGCCGGCCTGCTCGCGGCGTGGCGGGACTGAACCGGGCCCCTCCCGCGCCCGCACCCCCGAGCTTGCCCCGGCGGAAGGGATATCAGTTTTCCGGCGCCTCTGGTTTCACGTGGAACATCGTCGGCGGCTTTTCGCCGGCGCCGGCGTTGGTGAGCAGCCAGGCGGCGCGGTCGGCGAGCCGCTTGCTCCAGCCCGGCGTCAGGCCGGGGGCGGCGGCGGCGTCGACGAGGCGCTGCGGCGCCGGGCGGTGCTCGCCCCACAACTGCCACAGCGCGGCGAGCGACAGCGCGCCGGGCTGCCGTTCGAGCAGTTCGAAATCGGCGCCGGGGGCGACGATGCCGGTTTCCAGCACGCGGTAGTACCAGCCGGTCAGCCCGCTCTCGGCGACGTGGCGCGCGAGGCCGGGCGTCGCGTAGCGATGGTCGATCTTCCAGCACGGGCTGCGCGGCTGGCTGACCTGCACGCGCGCCGTGCCGAGGCGGAAGACGTCGCCGATGTGCACCGTGCGTTCGTCCCAGCCCAGCGTCGAGACGTTTTCGCCGATGCTGCCGGGGACGAGCTGCGCGGCGATGGTCGGAAAGCGCTCGGCGAGGCGCGCGTAGTTCTCGGCGGCGTAGTGATGCACCGCCTTCTCGGGGCCGCCGTGCACGCGCCGGTCGGCCTGCGCGTCGCCGGCCAGCCCTTCCGGGCCGAGGGCGATGGCGCCGGCCACCGGCTGCTTGTAGATGGCGGTGCTCTGCCCTTCGTCGTCGATGCGCGTGATCTGGCCGGTGTAAAGGCGCAGCGGGGATGATGGGTTCATGGCGTCAGCTCCACAGGCGGGCGGCGCCGCGCACGCCCGACGAGTCGCCGTGCCGGTGGCGCAGCAGGCGGGTGGCGATATGATCGGAGAAAACGTGCGGCGCCCACAGGCGCGGCACTTCGTCGTACAGGCGGTCGAGCTTGGACAGGCCGCCGCCGAGCACGATCACGTCCGGGTCGAGCAGGTTGATTACCGAACCCAGCGCCCTAGCCAGGCGCGCCGCGTAGCGCGCGAGCGTCGCGCCACAGGCGGCATCGCCGGCGGCGGCCTGCGCGGCGATCGCTTCCGGCGTCAGCGCTTCCCCGCCGTGGCGGCGGTGGTCGGCGGCGAGGCCGGGGCCGGACAGATAGGTTTCGACGCAGCCGGCGCGCCCGCAGTAGCAGGCGGGCAGCGGCAGATCGTCGGCTTGCGGCAGCGGCAGGGGATTGTGCCCCCACTCGCCGGCGATCCGGTTGGCGCCGGTCAGCGCCTGCCCGCGCAGGACGATGCCGCCGCCGACGCCGGTGCCGAGAATGATGCCGAAAATGACTTCGGCGCCCTGCCCGGCGCCGTCGATCGCTTCCGAGAGCGCGAAGCAGTTGGCGTCGTTGGCCAGGCGCACTTCGCGCTGCAGCAGCGTCTGCAGGTCGCGGCGCAGCGGCTTGCCGTTCAGGCAGGTCGAGTTGGCGTTCTTGATGCGGCCGTCCAGCGCCGATTCGGCGCCCGGCGTGCCGATGCCGACGCTGCCGCGCCGTCCGAGTTCGCCTTCCGCCGCTTCGACGAGGCCGGCGACCGTGTGCAGCGTCGCCAGATAGTCGCCCTGCGGCGTCGCCACGCGCCGGCGCAGGAGTTCGCGGCAGGCGCCGCCTTCGGCCTCTTCGAACGCGACGATCTCGATCTTCGTGCCGCCGAGATCGACGCCGAGGCGCAGCACGGCGCTGCCGCTCAGGCGGCGGCCGGCACGAAGGGCGCGCCGGGCGTGAAGGTTTCGAGTTCGGCGAGCGCCGCGGCGTAGGTCTCCTGCAGCGCGGCCTGGCCGTTGATCGTGATGTGCAGGTCGCGCGTCAGGCCGTCGGTGAGGCCGAAGATCCAGCCGTGCACGGCGACTTCCTGGCCGCGCCCCCAGGCTTCCTGCAGGACCGTCGTGTGGCTGACGTTGAGCACCTGTTCGATGACGTTGAGTTCGCACAGGCGGTCGATGCGTTCCTTGACGTCGGCACAGGCGTCGAGCAGCTGGGTGTGCTTCTGGCGCACGTCCTGGATGTGGCGCAGCCAGTTGTCGACCAGGCCGAGACGCAGGTTGTCGTGTGCGGCCTTGACGCCGCCGCAGCCGTAGTGGCCGACGACGAGGATGTGCTTGACGCGCAGCACGTCGACCGCGAACTGAAGGACCGACAGGAGGTTGAGGTCGCTGTGCACGACGATGTTGGCGACGTTGCGGTGCACGAAGACCTCGCCGGGCAGCAGGCCGGTGATCTGGTTGGCCGGAACGCGCGAGTCGGAGCAGCCGATCCACAGGTATTCGGGCGACTGCAGCTTGGCGAGGCGTTCGAAGAAGGCGGGGTCTTCGGCGCGCATCTGTTCGGACCACAGACGGTTTTGTTCAAAGAGATGGGACAGGTCGGGCATGGGGGAGCCTCCAAGGGTGGCGCGGTCGGCGCGGAGCGGCGGTCGGGCGGCGTGCGCCCGCTGCAGGCCTCCGCGCCGCAGCGCTCACATTCTACCATTCCGCCCAAGCCGACTTCGGCCGGCCAAAGCCCAGGGCCTCAGACGCGGACGGCGACCGCGCGCACGTTGCCGAAGGCGCCGGTGGCGCTCTGCAGCACCGATGCGCCGATGCCGAAGAGCAGGGTGATCAGGTTGCGTTCGGAGTAGAGGCAGAGGGGACCGGTCGGCAGCCCGTAGCTTGCGGCGAGGGTCGGCGGCAGCGCGGCGTAGCGTTCCTCGATCAGCTTGTCGCTGTCCGGATAGTGATCGCCGAGCGTCGAGTGCAGGCCATAGGCCGAGAGGTAGAGCTTGCCGCCGATTTTCAGCGTGAGCAGGAGCTGGCGTACGACCTTGCGCGCTTCCTCGTAGCGCAGCGGGTGCAGCGCGAGCTGGCCGACGATGAGGTCGAAGGGCGCTTCGGGAAAATCCGCCACGTCGGGCAGCGGAGCGAGCGGCAAGGGCGCGGCGCGCAGGCCGGAACGGCTCGGCAGTTCGCCGACCGCGCTGTCGACGACGACGCGGGCGCCGGCCGCCGCCATGCGGACGGCGGCGGTGCCGACGTTCTGCCCGAAGAGCAGGACGCTGACCTCGTTGCCGAGGAGGCGGCGCTTCTCGACGGCCTTGCACGCCATGTCGTCGAGTTCGCCGGTGAACAGGCTGACGACGCCCGGGTCCGGATCCAGTGACGGATTGCTCATCTTGCTCCTCCCTTTGTTCCGGCCATTGTTGTCGATTGCGCCTGTCATGACAACCGCCTTCCGGGCGCAATCGCGCTATTCTTGAGCCTGGATGGCGGCAGTCGCCGCTCGAAGGCACGAGAAGGAGCACGGACATGTTGGTCAAATTCAACTCAAGCAGCGCCGGCGAGATGGTCACGATGGCGCCGACGGCGCGCAGCCTGCTGCAGATCATCGGCAAGGAATGCACGGCGCGCGGTGTCATCACCGCCGAGCAGCTGCCGGATGCGCTGCTGCGCCTGCGCAAGGCGGTGGCCGAGGAAAAGGCGCGGCTGGAAGCCGCACGATCGGCCAGCGATGACGACGAAGCCGCCGAGGAAGAAAAGAAAGCCGGAAAACCGCCGGTGGTCACGCTCGGCCAGCGCGCCTGGCCGCTGATCGAGCTGCTCGAACGGACGCGCAACGAGGACGGTTTCGTCCTCTGGGAAGCCGCGCGGGACTTCGCGCAGGACTGAGGCGGCCGCAGCGGGTGCGCTGCGGTTGCGGCCTACGCCGTCCTGCGCTCGACGACGACGTAGTGCTTGCGCACCGCTTCGAGCACTTCGAAACTTCCCCGGAAGCCGCCGGGAATCACGCCGGAATCGCCCGGACCGAACTCGCAGGCGCGGCCCGCTTCGTCGGTGATGCGCAGGCGACCGGCGACGACGTGGAAGAATTCGTCCTTGGCGTCGGCGAAGGCGATCCGCCAGGCCCCCGGCTCGCACGCCCAGACGCCGCAATCGACCTCGCCGCTGCGGTTGCTGAAATGGTTCCAGGTCGTGCGCAGCGGGTTGCCGCTGAGCAGACGGTCGGGGCGCGGGCGGTCGTAGGTCGGCTCCAGCGGGGCCGCGGGCTCGGCGAAGGCGACGATTGCCGGCGTCGCGGCGGGTTTGGCGGCGGGCATGGCGGGGGCTCGTTCAGAGAAAGATCGGTTCCGGCGTCAGTTCGACGCCGAATTGCTTGAACACGTCGGCCTGCACCGCGCGCATCAGCGCGCGCACGTCGCTGCCGTGCGCACCGCCGCGATTGACGAGGACCAGCGCCTGCTTTTCGTACATGCCGACCGGGCCGAGGTCGCGCCCCTTCCAGCCGGCCTGCTCGATCAGCCAGCCGGCGGCGAGCTTGACGCTGCCGTCGGCCTGCGCGTAGCGCGGCAGCGTCGGGTGCCGCGCGGCGAGCCGTTCGGCGCTCGCCGCGTCGACCACCGGGTTGTGGAAGAAGCTGCCGGCGTTCGGCAGCTGCGCCGGGTTGGGCAGCTTGCGCCGGCGGATCGCGATGACGGCGTCGGCGATCTGGCGCGCCGTCGGCTGCGCGATGCCCTGCGCGGCGAGCTCGCCGGCGACGTCGGCGTAGCGGGTGATCGCCTGCCAGGCCTTGGGCAGGCGGAAAGTCACCGAGGTGATCACGAAGCGCCCGGCGAGGTGCCAGCCTTCCTGTTTGAACACGCTGTCGCGATAGGCGAAGCGGCAGCCGGTGCGGTCGAAGCGCACCGTGCCGCCGCGCTCGAGGTCGAAGGCTTCCAGCGCGAGCAGGCGGTCGGCGACTTCCAGCCCGTAGGCGCCGATGTTCTGGATCGGCGCGGCGCCCACCGTGCCGGGAATCAGCGCCAGGTTCTCCAGCCCCGGCCAGCCCTGTTCCAGCGTCCAGCGCACGAAATCGTGCCAGTTCTCGCCGGCGCCGGCTTCGACGTACCAGGCGTCGGCGTCCTCGCCGGCGAGGCGGCGGCCGGGAATCTCGACGGCCAGGATCAGTCCGGTGAAATCGCCGTTGAGCACGAGATTGCTGCCGCCGCCGAGGACGAAGCGCGGCAGGTCGCGCAGCGCGGGGTCGGCGGCCAGCGCAGGCAATTGCCCGGGTGCGCCGATGCGCGCCAGCCGGTACGCGCGCCCTGGCAGCGCGAGCGTGTTGCGCGGGCGCAGGTCGGCGTCTTCGAGGATCGCGGCGGGCGGCACGCTGGCGGGCGGAGGGGACGGAAGAGGCGGCGTGGACATGGTGACGGACGGTGTGCGCAGCGGGGTCGAGCCGCATTGTAACCGCCTCCGGCGGCCGACTCGACTACAATGGGCCGTTCCGCGAGCATGGCTTGCCGCCCTCCTCCATCTTTTCGACTTCTGCCGTAGCCTTGCTTTCCTTTCGCGCCGTCCGCCACGTCTATCCCGCTCCATGGCCGATTCCTTCCCCGCCTGCCCGCTCGCCCTCCCCGCGCATCCGCTGACGCACGACGCCTTCGCCGCGACGGCCGGCGCGGCGTGGACGGCCGACGGCGGCCTGCGCTTCTCGTTCCGCCTGTCCGGCGACCTGCGCGGCTTGCGGCTTCCGGACCCGGCGCCGGCCGTGCGCCGCGACGGCCTGTGGCGGCACACCTGCTGCGAGGCCTTCGTCGCCGCGCGCGGCGCGCCGGCCTACCGCGAGTTCAATTTTTCGCCGGCCGGCGCCTGGGCGGCCTACGCCTTTTCCGCCTACCGGCAGGCTGCGGACGAGCTTCCCGCGAGCGCGCCGGAGATCCGCGTCGCGCTGGCCGATGAGCCGGACTGCGGGGGAGATGGGGGCGACGATGCGCTCGCTGGCGAAGGGCGCGCTGCGCTGCGCCTCGTCGCGAGCGTCGCCGCCGACTGTCTGCCGCCCGCGCATGACGGTCTCGACATCGGACTGTCCATGGTCGTCGAGGCGGCCGACGGAACGCTCTCCTACCGGGCGCTGCGCCACTGCGCCGAGCGCCCCGATTTTCACATGCGCGACGGCTTCGCGCTCTTTCTGCCTCTCCCGCCTTTTCCCTAGACTCCCGCCATGAAATTCGGACTCGACCGCCTGCTCGAAGACCCCGCCCTGCGCCGCCCGCTGGCCGGCCGGCGCATCGCCCTGCTCGCCCACCCGGCGTCGGTGACGCGCGACCTGACGCATTCGCTGGACGCGCTCGCCGCGCTGCCCGACCTCAAGCTCACCGCCGCCTTCGGGCCGCAGCACGGTCTGCGCGGCGACAAGCAGGACAACATGGTCGAGTCGCCGGACTACGTCGATCCACGCCACGGTATCCCGGTGTTCAGCCTGTACGGCGAGGTGCGCCGGCCGACCGCCGCGATGATGGACAGCTTCGACGTGCTGCTCGTCGACCTGCAGGATCTCGGCTGCCGCATCTACACCTTCATCACGACGCTGCGCTACGTGCTCGAAGCGGCGGCGCGGCACGGCAAGAGCGTCTGGGTGCTCGACCGCCCGAATCCCGCCGGGCGCCCGGTCGAGGGCCTGCTGCTGCGTCCGGGCTGGGAGAGCTTCGTCGGCGCCGGCCCGCTGCCGATGCGGCACGGCCTGACGATGGGCGAACTGGCGCGCTGGTTCGTCGCCACGCTCAAGCTCGACGTCGATTGCCGCGTGATCGAAATGGAAGGCTGGCAGCCCGACGCGGCGCCCGGCTACGGCTGGCCGCTCGGCGAACGCAGCTGGATCAACCCGAGCCCGAACGCGCCCAATCTGTCGATGGCGCGCGCCTACGCCGGCACCGTGATGCTCGAAGGCACGACGCTGTCCGAGGGGCGCGGCACGACGCGTCCGCTCGAACTGTTCGGCGCACCGCCCGCGACGGGCTTCGACGCGCGCGCGCTGATCGCCGACATGCAGGCGCTGGCGCCCGTCTGGCTGGCCGGCTGCGTGCTGCGCGAGTGCTGGTTCGAGCCGACCTTCCACAAGCACGCCGGCCAGCTCTGCCACGGCGTGCAGATCCACGTCGAAGACCCGCGGCATTACGGACACGCCGCTTTCCGCCCCTGGCGCCTGCAGACGCTGGCGTTCAAGGCGCTGCGCCGGCAGCGGCCGGATTACCCGCTGTGGCGCGACTTCCCCTACGAATACGAGAACGACCGGCTGGCCATCGATCTGATCAACGGCAGCCCGCTGCTGCGCGAGTGGGTGGACGACGCGGCGGCGACGCCGGCCGACTTCGACGCGCTGGTTCTGCCGGACGAGGCGGCCTGGGAGGCGGAGCGCGGGCCTTTCCTGCTCTACTGAACGGGAAGGTGGGGACGCTTTGCCCGCCGCGCTTGGTCGTGCGCGGGGACGGCCGTTGTCGCGCGGTCGCGCCCCCGCTCTGCGCCGCCCGCCGCCGAATCCGCACGGCCCGATCCGCAATCCCGGGCTTCCTCGAATTCATCCGGATTCATCCAGATTCGCCCGAAATTCCCGGCGCGCGGGGAACGGGCACTTGAAAGTCGGGGGCTTCGGCCCCATACTCTGCGTATGGTTGTAATTCCGGCAATCTGGAGGCGTTCTGGACGCGGGTTCGATTCCCGCCACCTCCACCTAAGAGTTCGAAGAGTTTTCGATAAGTCCGGGAATTCTTAGGTGGGGGTGTACTGGTTTCGACAGGGCGGGCGAAGGTGAGCAGGCAACTCGTCAGGCGATCGACGTTAATGAAGCAAATCTCTAAACGCCAACGATGAGCGTTTCGCAATCGCCGCTTAAGGCCTTTGCCGAGGCTGCTTGAGCCTTGTCACCAAAGAAAAGCCGGCGGGGACTTCGGTCCCCGTCGTCACGTCTACGTTTCGCTGCGGCTCGAATTCCCGGGCCGAATCAGCAATTCCACAGGTTCCACAGGCCGTTCGCGCGCGGCGCCTCGTGTGCCGCGCCGCCGCCGGCAAGGAAGGCCGCGGCGCGGCCTTCGCGGTGCGCTACAGCTGCTCGGCGCGCAGTTGCTCGGCGCTCTTCGGCGAGAGCAGGCCGGGCGGGACGTCGAGCACGGTCTTCGCGCCGTACTGGCCGGCGCGCTGCAGGCGATGCACGGCGCGCGCGTAGGCGACCAGCACGCTGGCGGTGAATTCGGGGTTGCTGTCGAGCTTGAGGCCGTATTCGATGACCTGGGCGTTCCCGGCGGACGTATTGCCGCTGCGGATGACGAAGCCGCCGTGCGGCATCGCGCCGTGGTCGCGGCGCAGTTCCTCGGCGCTGATGAAATTCACCGTGGTGTCGTAGTCGGCGAAGTAGTGCGGCATGCCCGCGATGGTCCGGCGCACCGCTTCGGCGTCGGCGCCCGCCTGGAGCACGACGAAGCATTCGCGCGTGTGCTTCTGGCGCGTGTCGAGCGTCGGGCGCGTGCCGTTGCGCACCTGCTCGACGGCTTCCGGCACGGGCAGCGTGTACTGCACGCCGCCGGCGACGCCGGGAACGCGGCGGATGGCGTCCGAATGGCCCTGGCTCAATCCCTTGCCCCAGAAGGTGTAGGTCGCGCCGTCGGGCAGCAGCGCCTCGCCGATGACGCGGTTGATCGAGAACATGCCGGGGTCCCAGCCGGCGGAAATCAGCGCGGTCTTGGCGTTGGCCCGGGCCGGCGCGTCGACGGCGGCGAAGTATTCGGGGATGCGTGCGTGCGTGTCGAAGCTGTCGACCGTGTTGAACAGCGCGGCCAGCGCCGGCCCCTGTTCGGGCAGGTCTTCCTTGGAGCCGCCGCAGAGGATCAGCACGTCGATCCGGTCGGCGTGCTCGGGCAGCGCGGCCATGGCGTGCACGGCGGTGCCGGCGTGGAGGGGCGCGAGTTGCGCGGGCGGGCGGCGGGTATAGATGCCGACGAGCTGCATATCTGGATTCTTGGCGAGGGCGGCTTCGACGCCGCGTCCGAGGTTGCCGTGGCCGGCGATGGCGATCCTTATTGGCGGTTCCATGATTGCTTCCTTTCCTTGCACTGGTGGGTGAAGCGCGGCATAGCCGCGCAGGGGGAAAACGTTGAAGCTCGCGGCGGCGTGCGTGCGTGCGTGCGTGATGCGATGTGCCGGGCTGGGGCTGCCGGTCGGATGACGAGCGTCCGGCGGCGGGAAGCGCGGCGGCCTCCCCAAGGCAAAGCGGCCGGAAGCGGCGTTCCGCTTCCGGCCGCTTTCCGTGGTCCTTTTCGCGTGCGGCGGGGCGTCCCTTAAACTGCCAGCCCCGTCGCCTCATCCACCCTGAGCATGATGTTCATGCACTGGATGGCGGCGCCGGAGGCGCCCTTGCCGAGGTTGTCGAAGCGCGCGGCGAGCAGGATCTGCTCGCCGTGGCCGAAGACGAAGATTTCGGCGCGGTTGGTGTCGTTGCACGCGGTCGCCGGCAGGAAGCCGTTGTCGAGCAGCGGCGCGGCGTCGAGCGGCATCACTTTGACGAAGGTCTCGCCGGCGTAGTACTCGGCGAAATAGGCCTGCACGTCGGCCGGCGTCACCTTCTTGCCCAGCAGGCGCGGCAGCAGCGGGACGGCGACGACCATGCCCTGCGCGAAATTGCCGACGATCGGCGTGAATAGCGGCGCTTGCGCGAGACCGGTCTGCGCCTGCATTTCGGGCAGGTGCTTGTGGGTCAGGCCGAGCGCGTAGAAGCGCGGGCTCTTCATGCTTTCGGGCAGGCTCTGCGGCTCCTCGTAGCTGGCGATCATTTCCTTGCCGCCGCCGCTGTAGCCGGTGATCGAGTAGGTGCTCGCCGGGTAGTCGGCCGGCACGATGCCGCCGGCGACGAGGGGCGCCATCAGCATGATGAAGCCGCTGGCGTGGCAGCCGGGAACGGCGACTTTCTGGGCCTTGCGCACGCGTTCGCGCTGGCCGCCGTTCAGTTCGGGCAGGCCGTAGACCCAGTCGGGATTCGTGCGGTGCGCGGTCGAGGCGTCGAGGAAGCGGGTACGCTTGTTGTCCGGGCGCAGCAGCGCGACGGACTCCTTCGAGGCGGCGTCGGGCAGGCAGAGGAAGACGACGTCGGCCTGGTTGATGTATTCGGCCTTGACCGCCGGGTCCTTGCGCTGGGCTTCGGGGATCGCGAGGATTTCGATTTCCGGGCGGAGCGCGAGGCGCTCGTCGATCTTGAGACCGGTGGTGCCGTGCCGGCCGTCGATGAATACCTTGAAAGTCATGGTGGGTTCCGTGTGCGTGCTGAAGGAGTCAAGCCCCTATTGTAGGCGGCGCGGAGCGGTTTGCGGCAATCCCGGCGCCGCCGGGGCGCCCCGCCAGTGTGCGCCGGCGGCGGCGTTCAGATGGCCGAGAGGTCCATCAGGTAGCGGGTCCGTTCGAGCAGGCGGGCTGCGGGCAGCCGGTAGGCGTCGTCCAGCCACTGCGGATTGGAGGGGATCTGGCTGGAAAACTTGCCGAGCAGCGCGCGCCAGCCGTCGTCGTCCTGCTGCAGTGCGTCGCGCAGGCGGGAAAAGGCGTCCGGGTCGACGACGCTCATCAGCGCGGCGTCGGCCCGTTCGACCGGGCGCATCTCCATCTGGGCGCGGGTGTAGCGGACGGCTTCGCCGTGCGTGATAGCGTCCGCCGGCAGCTCGCGCGCCGGTGCCGATTCGATGGAGGCCTGCGGACGCTGGAGATCGAGCCGTCCGGATTGCAGCACACCCTGGCCGTTCTCGAGGCGAAGGGACGAGGGGACAGCGGTGAGGCTGGGCAGGGAGGTCAGGGTCATGGTCGGTCCGTCGGGGCGTTGAACGGGATGCCGGCAAGGGCTGCCCTGTTCAACGGCGCGTTGACGGAAATCTTTACAGTCGCTGACGCCCCTGCCCCGTCTCCGGCGTGCTCAGCCGAGCAGCGGCGCCAGCCAGCGCTCGGCGTCGGGCACGCTGAAGCCGGCGCGTTGCGCCCAGTCCTCGAGCTGGTCGCGGCCGATCTTGCTGACCGCGAAATACTGCGCCTGCGGATGCGCCAGGTAGAAGCCGGAAACCGCGGCGGCCGGCGTCATCGCGAAGGACTCGGTGATGCCCATGCCGGCGTTGCCCGGCGCGTCGAGCAGCGCGAACAGCGGCCCCTTGGCGGTATGGTCCGGACAGGCCGGGTAGCCGGGCGCCGGACGGATGCCGCGGTACTCCTCGCGGATCAGCGCGTCGTTGCCGAGTGTCTCGTCGGCCGCGTAGCCCCAGTAGTCGCGCCGCACCTGCGCGTGCAGCCATTCGGCGCAGGCTTCGGCGAGGCGGTCGGCGAGCGATTTGAGCATGATCGCGCGGTAGTCGTCGTGCGTCGCCTCGAATTCGGCAAGCTTCGTCTCGATGCCGATTCCGGCGCTGACGGCGAAGGCGCCGATCCAGTCGGCCGCCCCGCCCCGATCCGCGCGCGTCGCCACGAAGTCGGCCAGGCAGTAGTGCGGTTTGCCGCTCGGACGTTCGTGCTGCTGGCGCAGGTTGTGCCAGGTCATCAGCGTCGTGTCGCGGGCTTCGTCGGCGTACAGTTCGATGTCGTCGCCGACCGCGTTGGCCGGGTAGAGGCCGAATACGGCGTTGGCCGAAATCCATTTCTCGCTGACGATTTTGTCGAGCATCGCCTTTCCGTCGTGGAAGACGTTGCGCGCCGCTTCGCCGACGACGGCGTCGTCGAGAATCTTCGGATAGCTGCCGGCGAGATCCCAGGTCTGGAAGAAGGGGCCCCAGTCGATGTACTCGACGAGCGCGGAGAGGTCGACGTCGCGCAGCACGTGCAGGCCGGGCCTGCGCGGCGCGCTCGGCCGGTAGGCCGGGTCGCTGTTCCACGTGAAACAATTGGCGCGCGCTTCGGCGAGCGGAACGAGCGTGACGCCCTTCTTGCCGGCGTGCTGGGCGCGCACCTTTTCGTAGTCGGAGGCGACTTCGGCCTTGTAGCCCTCAGCGTGATCGATCGAGAGCAGCTTGGTGACGACGCCGACGGCGCGCGAGGCGTCGGGAACGTAGATGACGGCCTGCTTGTAGTTCGGCGCGATCTTGATCGCCGTGTGCGCGCGGCTGGTCGTTGCGCCGCCGATCAGCAGCGGCACCTCGAAGCCCTGCCGCTGCATCTCGGCGGCGACGTGGCTCATTTCCTCGAGCGAGGGCGTGATCAGGCCGGACAGGCCGATCGCCTGCGCGCCGTGCTCGCGCGCAGCGTTCAGGATCTTGTCGCAGGGCACCATGACGCCGAGGTCGACGACGTCGTAGCCGTTGCAGCCGAGGACGACGCCGACGATGTTCTTGCCGATGTCGTGCACGTCGCCCTTGACCGTGGCGACGACGATCTTGCCCTTGGAGGCGGCGCCGGTGCGCAGCTTCTCGGCCTCGATGTAGGGAATCAGGTGCGCGACCGCCTGCTTCATCACGCGCGCCGACTTGACGACCTGCGGCAGGAACATCTTGCCGGCGCCGAAGAGGTCGCCGACAACGTTCATGCCGTTCATCAGCGGACCTTCGATGACCGAGAGCGGCGGTTTGCCGGCGGCTTCGAGCGCGGCGCGGCATTCTTCGGTGTCGGCGACGACGAAGTCGGTGATGCCCTTGACCAGGGCGTGCGACAGGCGTTCTTCGACGGGCAGTTCGCGCCAGGTCAGGTCGGGGCCGGTGTCCTTGGCCTTGCCCTCCTTCACCGTCTGCGCGAAGTCGACCAGCGCCTCGCCGGCGCCGGTGTGGCGGTTGAGCACGACGTCCTCGACCTTCTCGCGCAGCACGGGGTCGAGGTCATCGTAGACGCCGAGCATGCCGGCGTTGACGATGCCCATCGAGAGGCCGGCCTTGATCGCGTGGTAAAGGAAGACGGTGTGGATCGCTTCGCGCACCGCGTCGTTGCCGCGGAAGCTGAACGAGACGTTGGAGACGCCGCCGGAAATCTGCGCGTGCGGCAGGTGGGCGCGAATCCAGCGGCAGGCTTCGATGAAGTCGACGGCGTAGTTGTCGTGCTCGGCGATGCCGGTGGCGATGGCGAAGATGTTCGGGTCGAAGATGATGTCTTCGGGCGGGAAGCCGGCGCCGCCCTCGGCGACGGGCGCCGTGAGCAGGTCGTAGGCGCGCTTGCAGATTTCCGTCTTTCGCGCGAAGGTGTCGGCCTGCCCGGTCTCGTCGAAGGCCATGACGACGACGGCGGCGCCGTAGCGGCGCGCCAGTTTCGCATGCTCAAGGAAGGCGGCCTCGCCCTCCTTCATCGAGATCGAGTTGACGATGCCCTTGCCCTGGATGCACTTGAGGCCGGCCTCGATCACTTCCCACTTCGACGAGTCGATCATGATCGGCACGCGCGCGATGTCCGGTTCCGAGGCGATCAGCTTGAGGAAGCGGTCCATCGCCGCCTTGCTGTCGAGCATCGCCTCGTCCATGTTGATGTCGATCACCTGCGCGCCGTTCTCGACCTGCTGGCGGGCGACCGCCAGCGCGTCGTCGAGACGGCCCTCGAGGATCATGCGGGCGAAGGCCTTCGAGCCGGTCACGTTGGTGCGTTCGCCGACGTTGACGAAGAGCGAGTCCTTGCCGACGTTGAACGGTTCCAGGCCCGACAGGCGCAGCTTCTTCTCGACTTCGGGAATGGCGCGCGGCGCGACGCCGGCGACGTGCCGGGCGATCGCCGCGATGTGTTCGGGCGAGGTGCCGCAGCAGCCGCCGACGATGTTCACGAAGCCCTGCTTTGCCCAGTCGCCGACTTCCTCGGCGAGTTCGGCCGGGGTCTCGTCGTAGCCGCCGAAAGCGTTCGGCAGGCCGGCGTTGGGGTGGGCGGAAACGTAGCAGTCGCAGATGCGCGCGAGTTCCTCGACGTACTGGCGCAGTTCCTTGGCGCCGAGCGCGCAGTTGAGGCCGAAGGACAGCGGGCGGATGTGGCTCAGCGAGTTCCAGAAGGCCTCGGCGGTCTGTCCCGAGAGCGTGCGCCCGGAGGCGTCGGTGATCGTGCCCGAGATCATCACCGGCCAGCGCCGGCCGGCGTTCTCGAAGAACTGTTCGATGGCGAACAGCGCGGCCTTGGCGTTGAGCGTGTCGAAGACGGTCTCGACGAGCAGCAGGTCGGCGCCGCCGTCGACGAGGCCGCGGATGGCCTTGGTGTAGGTTTCGACGAGTTCGTCGAAGGTGACGTTGCGGTAGCCGGGGTCGTTCACGTCCGGCGAGATCGAGCCGGTGCGCGAGGTCGGGCCGAGGACGCCGGCGACGAAGCGCGGCTTGGCGGGATTCTGCGCCGTGAACTCGTCGCAGGCCTCGCGCGCGAGCCTGGCGCCGGCGACGTTCAGCTCATAGACGATGTGCTCGAGCTTGTAGTCGGCCTGCGAGATCGCCGTCGCGTTGAAGGTGTTGGTCTCGAGGATGTCGGCGCCGGCCGCCAGATACTCGACGTGGATGCCGCGGATGATCTCCGGGCGGGTCAGCAGCAGTAGGTCGTTGTTGCCCTTGAGGTCGTGCGCGTGATCCTTGAAGCGTTCGCCGCGGTAGTCCTGCTCGCCGAGCCCGTGGCGCTGGATCATCGTGCCCATGGCGCCGTCGAGGACGAGGATGCGCTGGTTCAGCAGGGAGGAAAGCTCAAGGCTGCGGTCGGGTTGCATGGCGGTTACCTTCACGGTCTGGCAAGTTGTTCGGCAAATCGTTCGCGAAGCGGCGGCGCGGGCGCAAAGCAAAAAACCCGTCGGCGCAAAGCTCGACGGGTTTTCGGGATTCGATTCCGGGCCTCGCTTTAGCGGCATTTCTAACGCGCCCGCAATCTGTTGAGATCAAATCGGCGCGACCCCGGCGAAAAGACGTCGGGCAAGGCGCGGAATCTACGCGCCAAGCCCTTGATTGTCAAGCCCGAAAGCCCTTTTGGCGGGGTGGTCTTAGTACTTCAGGCTGGCCAGGTAATCGACCACGGCGTCGACGTCGGACGCCGGAATCTGGGCGGTGGCCGCGGTCATCTGCGGGAAGAAGCGCTCGCCGCTCGACGAACGGTAGCGGTCGAGCGAAAGACGCAGGTACTTGGCCTGCTGGCCGGCGAGGCGCGGCACGCTGTCCGAGCCGAGTGCCTTGTCGCCGTGGCAGCGCGCGCACAGGCGGGTGAAGTGGGCGCCGCCCTGCGCCGCCGTCGGGCCGGGCCGCGCGCGCGCGGGCGTGACGCCGGCTTCGGCATAGTAGAGGGCGACGGTGGCGCGCGCGCGGTCGCCGAGCATCTTGATCAGGCGCTGCATGAAGTCGTCCTTGCGCTCGCCGGTTTCGAACTTCTTCATCTGGGCGAGCAGGTAGGCCGGGTTCTGGCCGGCCAGATTGGGGACTTCGGGGTACTTGCTGTTGCCCGTCTCGCCGTGGCAGTTGGCGCAGAACGAAGCGTTGTTCTTGCCCTCGGCGACGGCGTTGGCGCGGCTGGCGGCCGAGGTGCCGAGGCTCTTGATGAGTTCGAGTTCCGCCGTCAGGTCGGTTCCCGTGGCGCTTCCGGCGGCACTGGCCGCCGTGGCGGGAACGGCGCTTGCGAGCAGGGCGAGAAGAAGGCAGCAGGTGCGGATGGCGGAGCCGCCGACGAGGTGAGCCACAGCGCGCATTTATTTCCCTTACAAACAAAAGGGTTAAAGCCGCGCATTATAGACGTCTTCCGCCTCTTGCGGAATGCCGTTGGCGTCGCGCGCGCGGAAGAATCAGCCCTTCGAGACGAAATTGCTGCTGGTCTTGACGACCCGCCCGTCTTCGTCGAAATGGACGTTGAAGAAAGTGTCCAGGGTGGGTTCGGATTTCGTCTTCCAGTCCCAGACGTGCTCCTTCCTGAGCGGGAAATGGAGCTCGTGCGCCGGCTTGCCGAGCCGGCGGCGCACTTCCTCGCGGCTCATGCCGGGGACGATGCGCGCGAAGTTCTCCTCGGTCAGCACTTGGCGCACCTCGCGCAGGACGCTGTCGGGGCCGATCACGATCATGTAATTGACGACGCCTTCCGGCGTGCGTGGATATTCCCAGACCAGCGAGCCGTCGGCCTCCTTCCACTCCATCGTCGGCGGCCCCATGCGGTCGCGCACCTCGACGGCGGTGCTGACGCCGGGCTTGAGTTCCTTCAGGTTGACCGAGTCGCAGGCCGGCAGGACGGCGGCGAGGATGCCGGAACAGAGGCCGGCCAGCAGTTTCTTGAACAAGGGTGCGCTCCCGCGTGAAAAGCGTTGCTTGGATCGAGTATAGAGCAAGGGACGGTGCAGCCGTGCGGCCTCCTCAGGCCGGGCGGCTGCGTGCGTGCAGCCAGGCGACGGCGCCGCCGGCCAGCATCAGGGCGCCCATGCCGAGCGCCAGGGTCAGCGTCGAGCCCCAGAGCAGCGGCGCGAGCAGGCCGGCGGCGACGGCGTTGAAACCCGACTGCAGGAAGGTCTGGCAGGACGCGGCGAGACCGCGCTGCGTGGGGAAGGGATCGAGGGCGAGCAGCGTCAGGCAGGGCATCGCCAGCGACATGCCGAGGGTATAGACGAAGAGCGGCGCGACGCTCCACGGCAGGCCCGGCGGCAGCGCGAGGTTGAGCCCGAGGTTGAAGGCCGCGGCGCAGCCCATCACGAGGTAGCCGGCGAGGATGGTGCGTTCCAGCGAGAGCTTGCCGGCCAGCCGCCCGGCGATCCACGAGCCGCTCATCAGGCCCAGCATCGCCGGTCCGAAGAGCCAGAGAAAGCCGGTTTCCGGAACGCCCAGATGGCGCATCAGGAAGACCGGCGCCGACAGTACGTAGATGAAGAAACCGGCGAAGTTGAACGAGAGCGCCGCGCAGGCGAAGAGGAAAGGCGGCGAACTGAGCACCTTCCAGTAGGTGCGCCCGAGGTAGCCGGCGTGCAGCGACTGGCGGCGCGCCGGCGGCAGCGTTTCGGGCAGCAGGCGCCAGCAGGCGAAGCCGAGGACGGCGGTCATCAGGACCAGGAAGGCGAACACCGAGCGCCAGCCGAACAGCGTCTGCAGCCAGCCGCCGATGACCGGCGCGACGGCCGGCGCCAGCGCGAACATCATCGTGATGTGCGACATCAGGCGTTGCGCCGGCGGGCCGTCGAAGAGATCGCGAACGATCGCCCGGCTGATCACGATGCCGGCGCCGGCGCTGATGCCCTGCAGGCCGCGCAGCAGCCACAGGTGTTCGATGCGCGTGGCGAACACGCAGCCGGCCGAGGCGATGCCGAAGAGCACGAGCGCGGCGAGGATCACGCGCCGGCGTCCGAAGGCGTCGGAGATCGCGCCGTGCCACAGCGTCATCACGGCGAAGGGCAGCAGGTAGGCGCTCAGCGTCTGCTGCACCTCGAGCGGCGTCGCCTGCAGCGATTCGCCGATGGCGTGGAAGGACGGCAGGTAGGTGTCGATCGAGAAGGGGCCGAGCGCCGACAGGGCGGCGAGCAGGAGCGCGATGCCGCGCGGCGGTTTTTGCGTATCGGGCAAGTCAGTCCTTGGCGAAGCGGCGGTACTGCACGGCTTCGGCAATGTGGGGCGATTGGATGGCGGGGCTAGCGGCGAGGTCGGCGATCGTGCGCGCGACCTTGAGCGTGCGGTGGTAGGCGCGCGCCGAGAGCGCGAGGCGGGCCGCGGCCTGCTTGAGCAGCGCGGCGCCGGCCTCGTCGGGCGCGCAGTGGCGATCGATTTCCTTCGTCGACAGGCGCGCGTTGGGTTTGCCCTGGCGCGCCAGCTGGCGCTCGCGCGCCTCGGTCACGCGCGCACGCACGGTCGCCGAGCTTTCGCCGTCGGCGGCGCGCTGCAAGACGTCGGCGGGCAGCGCCGGGACTTCGAGCTGCAGGTCGAGGCGGTCGAGCAGCGGCCCCGAGAGGCGGGCGCGGTAGCGCTGCACCTGATCCGGCGTGCACCGGCAGCGCCCGCCGGCGTCGCCGTGATAGCCGCAGGGGCAGGGGTTCATCGCCGCGACAAGCTGGAAGCGGGCCGGGAATTCGGCCTGCCGCGCGGCGCGCGAAATGTGGATGCGCCCGCTTTCGAGCGGCTCGCGCAGCGCTTCGAGGACGCGCCGGTCGAACTCCGGGAGTTCGTCGAGGAACAAGACGCCCTCGTGCGCCAGGGATATCTCGCCGGGACGCGGCACGGCGCCGCCACCGACCAGGGCGGCGGCCGAAGATGTGTGGTGGGGGGCTCTCCACGCTGGCTGTCTGAATCTTGCCGGGCGGAACTGCCCGGCCAGCGAGAGGACGGCGGCCGAGGCCAGCGCCGCTTCCTGCGACAGCGGCGGCAGCAGGCCGGGCAGGCGGCTGGCGAGCATCGACTTGCCGGTGCCGGGCGGGCCGGCGAGCAGCAGCGAATGCGCGCCGGCGGCGGCGATTTCGAGCGCCCGCTTGGCCTGCGTCTGGCCGCGCACGTCGGCGAGGTCGGGGAGTTCGGCTCCCTCGTTGCCTTCGCCGCTCTCCACGGCGGCGTGTGCGGCACTTTCGGCGAGCGCTTCGCGCCCCGTGAGGTGCGCGCAGACGCCGAGCAGGCTGCTTGCGCCGAGCACGCGCACGGTGCCGGCCAGCGCCGCTTCGCCGGCGTTGCCGGCGGGCAGGATGAAGCTGCGGCCGCAGTCGCCGGCGGCGAGCGCCATGGCCAGCGCGCCGCGGATCGGGCGCAGTTCGCCGGAGAGCGACAGCTCGCCGGCGAATTCGTAGTCGGCGAGCGCCGGGGCGGGCAGCTGGCCGGAGGCGGCGAGGATGCCGAGCGCGATCGGCAGGTCGAAGCGTCCGGATTCCTTGGGCAGATCGGCCGGCGCCAGGTTGACTGTGATTCTCTTTGCCGGAAAGTCGAAGCCGCCGTTCTGCAGCGCGGCGCGCACGCGGTCGCGCGCTTCCTTGACCTCGGTGTCGGGCAGGCCGACCAGGGTGAAGCTGGGCAGGCCGCCGGCCAGATGCACTTCGACCGCGACTTGCGGAGCGGAGAGTCCGTCGAGTCCTCGGCTGTGGACGATGGCGAGCGGCATGGTGATGACGTCGGGAAATTCCGGAAGCTGCAGTCTAAACAAAAACGGGCGCTCGCGCGCCCTGTGCGGAAAGGCGGCGCATCGGCGCCGCGGCCTTATTTCCGCGTGGCTTGTTCGAGTTCGTCGAGGCGCGTCTCGAGCGCCTTCAGTTTCTCGCGCGTGCGCAGCAGCACTTGCGTCTGGATGTCGAATTCCTCGCGGCTGACAAGGTCGAGCTTGCCGAAGAAGCTGGCGAGCAGCGCGCGCGCGTTCTTCTCCAGATCGGCCGCGGGGCTGGCCGCGATCAGGGCGCCCAGGCGGTTGTTGAGGTCTTCGAAAATTTTCGGGTCGAGCATGGGAATGGCCTTGCCTGATGCTGGTTTCGGTGCGGCGAGTTTAGCACAGCGCCGATGCCCGTCCGGCGCCGCACCGCCTTGGTGCGAGGGCCGTCCGGATTGCGCGATCACGGTGCGGCAAGAAAGGCCTTCATGCCGATGGGGAATGTAGTAAATTGATTTGTATCAGTAATTTTTCTGGCACGGCAAATGCTATGACCTTGATGCACGCATTTGTTTTCTTTCTTTACTGATTGAGGAGCCTCTGATGAAAAAGACGATTATCGCCAGCGTTCTGTTCGCGGCCTTTGCCGCCCCGGTCATGGCCCAGAGCGCGGCGCCGGCCGCTCCCGAAGCGGCGCCCGCGCCGGAGCACACCCTGACTGCCAACGTCGGCCTGTTCTCCAGCTATCGCTTCCGCGGCATCGACCAGACCTTCGGCAAGCCGGCGCTGCAAGGCGGTTTCGACTACGCGCACTCGAGCGGCTTCTACGTCGGCAACTGGAACTCGAACGTCAGTTCCGGCGCCGGCTTCCCGAGCGGCAATCTGGAGATGGACTTCTACGGCGGCTACAAGACCAGCTTCGGCGACTTCGGTCTCGACGTCGGCGCCATCTACTACTACTACCCGGGCACGGACGCCGGCGCCGGCCGCGCCTTCAGCCCGACCAACAACCGGACCGGCGCGGTGCACTCGGGGACGGTCGACAACAAGGAGGTCTACATCGGTGGCAGCTGGAAGTTCATCAGCCTGAAGTATTCGCATTCGGTCGGCGACTACTTTTCGACGCCGGACACCAAGAACACCGGTTACCTCGACCTCTCGGCCAACTACGATCTGGGCGGCGGCTGGGGCGTCAATGCCCACGTCGGTCGCCTGAAATTCAAGAACATGGATAACGCCGACTACACCGACTGGAAGGTCGGCGTGACCAAGGACATCGCGGGCTGGGTGGTCGGCGCGTCCTACATCGGCACTGACGCCAAGGGCGACTGCGGCAAGGGCGAGTTCTACTGCTTCAGCAACTCCGGCGGCACCTCGACCAAGGACGCCGGCAAGGGCATCGCCGTGGTTTCCGTCAGCCGCTCGTTCTAACCGATTCAACGTTCACGCGGGGAGGGACCGCCCTCCCCCGCTATGGAGCCCATCATGAAACTGGTAACCGCCATCATCAAGCCGTTCAAGCTTGACGAAGTGCGTGAGGCGCTGTCCGTCATCGGCGTGCAGGGCATCACCGTCACCGAGGTCAAGGGGTTCGGTCGTCAAAAGGGCCATACCGAGCTGTATCGCGGCGCCGAGTACGTCGTCGATTTCCTGCCCAAGGTGAAGATCGAGGCCGCCATCCGCGACGAGATTCTCGATCAGGTGATCGAAGCCATCGAAAAGTCGGCCAGCACCGGCAAGATCGGCGACGGCAAGATCTTCGTTTTTGACGTTGAACAAGTCATCCGCATCCGCACCGGCGAAACCGGTGAGGACGCCCTGTGAGGAGCGCACCATGAGACGCATCTTTGCAATGCTTGCCCTGCTCGGCGCCGTGACTCTCGGCGCCCCGTCCTGGGCCGAGGAAAAGCCGGCGGCGGCGCCCGTCGCCGCCGCCACGGCAGAGGCGCCCGCCGCGGCTGTCGCAGCGCCGGTTGCTCCCGTTGCCGCGGTCGCCGCTGAAGCCGCCGCGCCGGCGGCCGCCCCCGCGCCGGTGCCGAACAAGGGCGACAACGCGTGGATCATGATCTGCGCCGCGCTCGTCATCCTGATGTCGATCCCCGGCCTCGCCCTCTTCTACGGCGGCCTCGTCCGCTCGAAGAACATGCTTTCGGTGCTCATGCAGGTCTTCGTGACCTTCTCGCTGATCACGCTGCTGTGGGTGATCTACGGGTACTCGATCGCCTTCACCGAGGGCAGCGCCTTCTTCGGGACGCTGGACAAGCTCTTCCTGAAGGGCATCACGCCGGATTCGGTGGGCGCGACCTTCTCCAAGGGCGTGGTCATCTCCGAGTTCATCTTCGTCGTCTTCCAGGGCGCCTTCGCGGCGATCACCTGCGCGCTGATCGTCGGCGCCTTCGCCGAACGGGCGAAGTTCTCCGCGATCCTCGTCTTCATGGTGATCTGGTTCACCTTCGCCTACCTGCCGATGGCGCACATGGTCTGGTACTGGGCGGGTCCGGATGCCTACACCGACGCGGCAGCGGCCGAAGCGGCGGGCAAGACGGCCGGCTTCCTGTTCCAGAAGGGCGCGCTCGACTTCGCTGGCGGCACCGTGGTGCACATCAACGCCGCGATGGCCGGCCTGGTCGGCGCCTACCTGATCGGCAAGCGCGTCGGCTACGGACGCGAGTCGATGGCGCCGCACAGCCTGACCTTCACGATGATCGGCGCCTCGCTGCTGTGGTTCGGCTGGTTCGGCTTCAACGCCGGCTCGGCGCTCGAAGCCTCGGGCGGCTCGGCTCTGGCCATGGTCAACACCTGGGTGGCGACGGCCAGCGCGGCGCTCTCCTGGATGTTCGCCGAATGGATGATCAAGGGTAAGCCTTCGATGCTGGGTGCCGCTTCCGGCGCCGTTGCCGGCCTCGTGGCGATCACGCCGGCCGCCGGCTTCGTCGGCGTCGTCGGGGCCATCGTCCTCGGCCTGCTCGCCGGCGTGGTCTGCCTGTGGGGCGTCAATGGCCTGAAGCGCCTGCTCGGCGCCGACGACTCGCTCGACGTGTTCGGCGTGCATGGCGTCGGCGGCATCCTCGGGGCCATCCTCACCGGCGTCTTCGCCTCGCCCTCGCTCGGCGGCACCGGCGTCTATGACTACGTCGCCAACGCGGTCGGCGAGTACGACATGGCGGCGCAGGTGATCAGCCAGCTGTGGGGCGTCGGCACCGTCATCGTGTGGTCCGGCCTCGTCTCGTTCGTCGCCTACAAGCTGGTCGACATGTTCATCGGCCTGCGCGTCCCGGCGGAAGAAGAGCGCGAAGGCCTCGACATCACCTCGCACGGCGAGTCGGCCTACCACCAGTAAGCTTTCCTCCGAGGCTGCATCGTCTCCTCATTGGGCGCCTTCGGGCGCCCTTTTTTATCGTCGCTCCGCGCTTCGTCGCGGCGCCCGGTCGGGGAAGGCGCCGTGCCGGCCTACTGCGCGGCGGCCTCGATCCGCTCGGAAACGTCCAGCCACTGTTCTTCCTGCGCGGCGAGGGCTTCATCCACCTGCTGCAGTTCGACGCCGAGGCGGGCGATTTCCGCTACCGGCAGGGTGCCGCTGAGCTGGGCTTCGAGCGCGTGCTTGCGGCCCTGCAGGTCGAGGATGGCCTGTTCGATGCGGCCGAGTTCGTGCGTCAGCTTGCCGGGGATCTTCTTCGGCGCGCTTTTGGCCGCCGGGGCCGCGGCTGCTGCGGTGGTCGCCGTGGCGGCGACCTTCTGCGCTTCCTTGAGGCTTTCGCGCGCGCGCTTGGCCTCGTCGAGCAGGTAGCGCTGGTAGTCGTCGAGGTCGCCGTCGAAGGGTTCGACGCCGCCGCGCGAGACGAGCCAGAACTCGTCGCACACCGAGCGCAGCAGCGAGCGGTCGTGGCTGACCAGCATCACCGTGCCTTCGAACTCGTTGAGCGCGACCGAGAGCGCTTCGCGCGTCGCGAGGTCGAGGTGGTTGGTCGGTTCGTCGAGCAGCAGCAGGTTCGGGCGCTGCCAGACGATCATGCACAGCACGAGGCGCGCCTTCTCGCCGCCGCTCATCGTGCCGACCGGCTGTTTCACCATGTCGCCGGAAAAATTGAAGCTGCCGAGGAAGGTGCGCAGGTCCTGCTCGCGCCCGCTGGCGCCGGCCGGCAGGCCTTCCTTGGCGAGGCGCACCATGTGTTCGAGCGGGTTGTCGAGCGGGCGCAGCACGTCGAGTTCCTGCTGCGCGAAGTAGCCGATCGACAGGCCCTTGCCTTCCTGGACCGTGCCGCCGAGCGGCGTCAGCGCGCGCGCCACGGTCTTCACCAGCGTCGATTTGCCCTGCCCGTTGGCGCCGAGGATGCCGATACGCTGGCCGGCCATCACCGATTTGCTGACCTTGTGCACGATCACCGTCGGCGGCGTGCCGGGCGCCGCGTCCTCGGCCGGCGGGTAGCCGAAGCTGGCGTCTTCCATGGCCAGCATCGGGTTGGGCAGGTTGGCCGGTTCCTTGAATTCGAAGGTGAAGTCGGCGCTGGCCAGCACCGGCGCCAGCTTCTCCATGCGGTCGAGCGCCTTGACCCGGCTCTGCGCCTGTTTCGCCTTGCTGGCCTTGGCCTTGAAGCGGGCGATGAACTTCTGCAGGTGGGCGATCTTGTCCTGCTGCTTCTCGAAGGCGTTCTGCTGCAGCTCCATCTGCTGCGCGCGCATCTCCTCGAAGGTGCTGTAGTTGCCGCTGTAGCGGACCAGCTTGCCGTTGTCGATGTGCAGCGTGACGTCGGTGATCGCGTCGAGGAATTCGCGGTCGTGGCTGATCACCACCAGCGTGCCGTCGTAGCGCTTGAGCCAGGCTTCGAGCCAGACCAGCGCGTCGAGGTCGAGGTGGTTGGTCGGTTCGTCGAGCAGCAAGAGATCGGATGGGCACATCAGCGCGCGCGCCAGCTGCAGGCGCATGCGCCAGCCGCCGGAGAAGCTGTTCACCGGGTGGTTGAGTTCGGTCGTCTTGAAGCCGAGGCCGAGAATCAGCGCCTGTGCGCGCGCCTGCGCGTCGTGCGCGCCGGCGTCGTGCAGCGCCATGTAGGCGTTGCCCATGCGCTCGCCGTCGTCGCTCGCCTCGGCGGCGTGCACCTCGTCCTGCGCGGCGCGCAGCGCGGTGTCGCCCTCGATCACGAAGTCGGTCGCGCTCTGGTCGGTTTCCGGCATGTCCTGCGCCACCTGCGCCATGCGCCACTGCGGCGGGCGATAGAAGTCGCCGGCGTCCTCGTGCAGGGTGCCGTTGAGCAGCGCGAACAGCGTCGACTTGCCGGCGCCGTTGCGGCCGACGAGGCCGACCTTTTCGCCGGGATTCAGGGTGACGGAGGCGTTATCAAGCAACACCTTGGCGCTGCGGCGCAGGGTGACGCTCTTGAGGGTGATCATGCGGGTGAAACTCCAGTCGGTACTCGGTTGCTTGCGCCGGTGCGCATCCGGCCGCCGGGCGGCGGCCGGGGATGGGGGGCGGTCTAGCGGAAGACCACCGTCTTGTTGCCGTGCACCAGCACGCGGTCTTCCAGGTGGTAGCGCAGGCCGCGCGCCAGGACGGCCTTTTCGATGTCCTTGCCGTAGCGCACCATGTCGGCGACCGAGTCGGAGTGGTCTATGCGGATCACGTCCTGTTCGATGATCGGCCCCTGGTCGAGTTCCTCGGTGACGTAGTGGCAGGTCGCGCCGATCAGCTTGACGCCGCGCTGGTAGGCCTGGTGGTAGGGGCGCGCGCCGACGAAGCTGGGCAGGAAGCTGTGGTGGATGTTGATGATCTGGCCGGGGTAGTCGCGGCACAGCTCGGGCGACAGGATTTGCATGTAGCGCGCGAGCACCATCGTATCGCCGCGCACCTCGTCGAACAGGCGCCGCACCTCGGCGTAGGCCGCCGCCTTGTTGTCCGGATCGACCGGCACGTGGTGGAAGGGAATGCCGTGCCACTCGACGAAGCCTTTGAAGGTGTCGTGGTTCGAGATGACGCAGGGAATCTCGATGTCGAGCTCCTTCGACTGCCAGCGCGCCAGCAGGTCGTAGAGGCAGTGCTCCTGCTTGCTGACGAGGACGACGACGCGCTTCTTCACTGCCGAGTCGCTGATCTTCCAGGTCATCCCGAGTTCTTCGGCGATCGGCCGGAAGCGCTCGCGGAACTCGGCGAGGTGGAAGGGCAGCGAGTCGGCCTTGATCTCGATGCGCATGAAGTAGCGGCTACCCTCGCTGCCGTTGTTGCCGTCGTCGGAGTGGTAGCTCGATTCGAGGATCCAGCCGCGGTGCTCGGCGATGAAGCCCGAGACGCGCGCGATGATGCCCACCCGGTCCGGGCAGGAGGCCGACAGCGTGTAGAAGCGTTGCGTGTGCATGGCGGGCGGCGGGCCTCAGTTGCCGACGCGGGCGAAAGCCTGGTCGATCTCAGCGCGCAGTTCGGCGTAGCTGTTGGTCACCGGGAACTGCGGGAATTCGCGGATGACGTTTTCCGGCGGGTGGAAGAGGATGCCGCCGTGGGCTTCGCCGAGCATCGCCGTGTCGTTGTACGAATCGCCGGCGGCGACCACCTTGAAGTTCAGTTCCTTGAAACGCTTGACCGCTTCGCGCTTCTGGTCGGCCATGCGCAGGTGGTAGTTCACCAGCACGCCCTTGTCGTCGGCTTCCAGCGAGTGGCAGAACAGCGTCGGCCAGCCGAGCTGGCGCATCAGCGGATGGGCGAACTCGTAGAAGGTGTCGGACAGGATGATCACCTGGTAGTCCTCGCGCAGGCCGTCGACGAAGGCGCGCGCGCCGGGCATCGGACCCATCTCGGAAATCACCTTCTGGATGTCGGGCAGGCCGAGCTTTTTCGCGGCGAGCAGGTCGAGCCGGTACTTCATCAGCTTGTCGTAGTCCGGCTCGTCGCGCGTCGTGCGGCGCAGTTCCGGAATGCCGGTGCGTTCGGCGAATTCGATCCAGATTTCGGGGACGAGAACGCCCTCGAGGTCGAGGCAGACGATTTGCACGGAGAACTCCCTGTGATTGGTGCGTGGCGAAACGGCGGATTCTAGCAAATCCGGCGCCGCGGCGCCCTTACGCCGGCTTGGCGCGGGGTTCGGCGGCGTCCGGGAGCGCGGCGGCGGGCGGGCTCGCCGCGCGGCAGCGGCCCCGCCCCGCGCGCTTCGCCGCGTACATCGCGCGGTCGGCGGCGCGCAGCAGCGCCTGCGGATCTTCGCCGTCGCCCGGCCAGCAGGCGATGCCGACGCTGGCGCCGACCGTCACGACGTGCGGGCCGATGTCCAGCGGCTGGCCGAGGGCGGCGACGATCTTCTCGCCGACGCCCTGGGCGCGGGCGAGAAGATCGTCGCCGCCGCCCTCTTCGAGCAGCACGACGAATTCGTCGCCGCCGATGCGCGCGACGGTGTCCGTGCCGCGCACCGTGCCGGCGAGGCGGGCGGCCAGCCCCTTGAGCAGTTCGTCGCCGACGGCGTGTCCGTGGGCGTCGTTGACCGGCTTGAAGCCGTCGAGGTCGACGAGCAGCAGCGCGAAGCCCTGCGCCTTGCGCTGGCCGCGCAGGATCGCCTGCTGCAGGCGGTTGTCGAGCAGGGCGCGGTTGGCCAGTCCGGTCAGCGGATCGTGGTGCGCCAGGTCGCGCAGGATCGTCTCGCTCCGGCGCAGCTTTTCGTTGGCCGCGGCCAGTTCCAGCGTGCGCTGGCGGACGCGCGATTCGAGCGAGCGCTCCGAGCGCTGCAGCGTGTCCACCATCGCCTGCTTGGCGCTCAGCGCCTCGGCGCGGGCCTGCTCGCGGCCTTGCCGCAGGGCGTGGATGCGGTCGGCCAGCGCGAAGGAGAGGAGCAGCATTTCGAGCGCCGAGCCGATCTGCATGGCGTAGATTGTCAGCGTGTTGGTCGGCAGCCAGCCGAGGTTGCGCAGGCCGAGCACGCCGACGCCGAGCAGCAGCAGGCTCCAGGCGGCGAGAAACAGGCGCGCGCCGGGGTGGCCGCGGCGCAGGCAGGTGAGGCCGCAGGCGACGGCGGTGGCCGAAAAGAAGATGCCGAGCAGCGAGGTGACGATCGCCGTCGGGCGGTAGGGCAGGAGCAGCGGCGCCAGCGCGGCGCCGGCGAAACCGGCGGCGAGCGCCAGGATCAGCGTGTCGAAGCGCGGCGTGTTGCGCCGGGTGTCGAGGAAGAGACGCGTGAATAGCGCGCCGAACATGCCGGTCGCGGCGAAGCCCGACGGCAGCGCGATATTGCCCCAGGCCGGCCAGCCCGGCCAGGCGAACTGGTTGCCGAAGCCGTTCAGCGAGGCCTGCCCGACCGCCATCGAGGCGACGAAGGCGACGTAGGCGAGATAGGTGCGGTCGCGCAGCGAGAGATAGAGCAGCAGGTTGTACAGGCCGAGTGCGAGCAGCATCCCGTAGTACAGCGCGAAGGCCGCGTACAGGCGCTGGTCGTGCGCGTGCAGCGCGGCCGGCGTCCACAGCGCGAGCGGCACGGTCAGGCTGCCGGCCGAAGCGACGCGCAGGTACAGCGTATGTTCGGTGCCGGGGGCGAGGTCGAGCGGGAAGATGAAGTTGCGGTGCACGAAGGGGCGCTCGGCGAAGGGCGCGAGGTCGCCGGCGCTCTGCCGGACGAAGCCCCCGCCGGCAGGCGCGAACAGATCGACGCGGTCGAGCGAGGGATAGCCGACTTCGAGCAGCCAGTGCCGCGCGGCGGCGTTTTCCGGCGCCAGCTTCAGGCGCAGCCAGAAGACCGAGGCCGAATAGCCGAAGTTGATCTCGTCCTGCCCGGTGACCGGCCGGAATGCGTCCGCCAGCGGCGGGCGCGCCAGGTCGCCGACCTCAAGACGGCCCGTGGCGTCCTCCAGGAAATCGGCGGCCGGCATCGATCCCGCGGTCGTTCGCGCCAGATGCAGGGGCGCCTGCGCCAGTCCGCCCGGCGCGTAGCAGAGCAGCAGGAGGGGCACCGTGAGCACGGCAAGAAACGAGCGTAGCGAAAGCATCGGCGGGTGGCGTGCGGAACGGAAGGGAGCGGAGGGAGCGCCCGATTGTATCCGAATCGTATAGGCGTGCCAGCCGGCTGGCGCGGGACGGCAAAAGCGTCTACGTTTACGGCCTCGGAGGAAAGTCACGATGCACATTCGCAGCATGTTCGCCCTCGCCCTGCTGGCCGTTCCGCTGGCCTGCGCGCAGGCGGCGGAGGGCGCACCGGCGCCGCAGAGTCTGGACGAAGCGGGCGCGCAGCGCGCGCAGGCGGACGCCATGCGCGCCGAGGCCGAGCGGCGCTACGCCGCCGAACAGGAGGCTTGCTACGGCAAGTTCCTGGTCAGCGACTGTCTGGAAAAGGCCAGGAAGCGGCACTCGACGGCCCTGATCGAAGCGCGCACACTCGAAAAGGGCGCGCGCGATTTCGAGCGCGAAGCGCAGCGGCAGGAGGCTGCGGCCAAGGACGCGCAGCGCGCGGTCGAGCAGCCGGCGCGCGAAGCCGAGCAGCGCGAGGCGGGCGAACGCTATCGCGCCGAGGAAGCGCGGCGCGCCGAGGAGCGCGCGGCCAAGATCGCCGACAAGGAGCGCCAGGCCGCCGAGGGGCGCCGGAAGGTGGCGGCCGAGCAGGCGGCGCGGCAGGCGAAGCAGGAAGCGCGGGCGCGTCAGGATGCCGAGCGGGCGGCGAAAAAGGCCGCCGAAGCCGCAGGCAAATGAGCGCAGCGGTCGTTCGGCGCCTGCCGAACCCGGCCCGCGCCGCCCCGGCCGCGGGCCTTGCCCGCTGGCTCAGTCGCGCGGCTTGAAGCGGATGTCGCCGGCCTTTTCCGGATAGCGCGCCGTTTTCGTCGCGTAGTAGTCGCGCAGCATGGCGAGGTCGGCCTCCTCGTCGCCGGAGAGCATGACCCAGCGCTCGATGCCGAGGCACTTTTTTCCGTAGTCGATGAAGGCCAGTCCGACGGGCACCTGCGCCGCCAGCGCGATGCGGTAGAAGCCGGCTTTCCAGTGGTCGGTTTTCGCGCGCGTGCCTTCCGGGGTGATGCACAGATGGAAGCTGTCGTTGCGCGCGAAGGCCGCGACCAGCTGCTCGACCATCCCCGAGCGCTCGCGCCGGTTGATCGGCACGCCGCCGAGCGCCAGGAAAAAGCTGCGTAGCGGCCAGCGGAACAGCGTGTCTTTGCCCGCCCAGTGGATGAAGATCTGGTGCTTGAAGCGAAACAGCAGGCCGGTCGGGAAGTCCCAGTTCGACGTGTGCGGGTAAACGAGGACGATCGATTTGGGACCGGGCGGCGGGACGAACACCGTCCGCCACCCGATCAGTTTGAGGATCAGGCGGGAAATGAGGCTGGCCATCTTGCGCTTGCTCCCTGTGTCGTCCGGTTTTATTCGATGCCCTGGCTGGCGAGATATTCCTCGTAGGTGCCGAGGTAGTTGACCAGCGTGCCGTCCATGCGGATTTCGATGACGCGCGTCGCCAGCGACGAGACGAACTCGCGGTCGTGCGAGACGAAGATCAGCGTGCCCTTGAACTTGTCGAGCGCGGTGTTGAGCGACTCGATCGATTCCATGTCGAGGTGGTTGGTCGGCTCGTCCATGACCAGCACGTTGTTCTTCGTCAGCATCAGCTTGCCGAAGATCATGCGCCCCTGCTCGCCGCCGGAGATCACCTTGACCGCCTTGCGCACGTCGTCGCCCGAGAAGAGCAGGCGGCCGAGCGTGCCGCGGATCAGCGTCTCGACGTCGTCGCCCTCGCTCGCCGTTTCGCGGGCGTAGCCGGCGATCCAGTCGGTCAGGTTGGTGTCGCTCTTGAAGTCGTCGGCGTGGTCCTGCGCGTAGTAGCCGCGCTTCGCCTTTTCCGTCCACTTGATCGTGCCGAACTGCGGCTGCAGCTCGCCCATCAGCAGCTTGAGGAAGGTCGTCTTGCCGACGCCGTTCTCGCCGATCACCGCGACGCGGTCGCCGGCGTTGATGGAGAGGTCGAGGTTGTTGAACAGCTTGCGCTCGCCGCCCTCGTAGGCGAAGGACAGGTTCTCGATCTCGACCGCCTGGCGGTGCAGCTTCTCCTTCTCGTCGAAGTCGAAGCGGATCCACGGGTACTGGCGCGACGAGGGCTTCACGTCCTCCGGCTTCAGTTTGTCGATCAGCTTCATGCGCGAGGTCGCCTGCTTGGCCTTCGAGGCGTTGGCCGAGAAGCGGCGCACGAAGGTCTGCAGCTCGGCGATGCGCTCCTTGGCCTTGGCGTTGGCCGCCGACTGACGTTCGCGGGCCTGCGTCGAGGCTTCCATGAAGTCGTCGTAGTTGCCCGGGTAGATGCTGATCTTGCCGTAGTCCAGGTCGGCCATGTGCGTGCACACCTGGTTCAGGAAGTGGCGGTCGTGGGAAATGATGATCATCGTGCTGTTGCGCTCGTTGATCACGTTTTCCAGCCAGCGGATGGTGGCGATGTCGAGGTTGTTGGTCGGTTCGTCGAGCAGCAGGATGTCCGGGTTGGAGAACAGCGCCTGGATCAGCAGGACGCGTAGCTTCCAGCCCGGCGCCACTTCGCTCATCGGGCCGTAGTGCTGTTCGGCCGGGATGCCGACGCCGAGCAGCAGCTCGCCGGCGCGCGACTCGGCGGTGTAGCCGTCGTATTCGGCGAACTTGCCTTCGAGTTCGGCGGCGTGCAGGTACTCCTCCTCGGTCGCCTCCGGGTTGGCGTAGATGGCGTCCTTTTCCTTCATGCAGGCCCACATTTCCTCGTGGCCCATCATCACGACGTCGATCACGCGCTGGTCCTCGTAGGCGAACTGGTCCTGGCGCAGGTAGGCCATGCGCTCGTGACTGTCCTTCGAGACGTTGCCGGCGGTCGGCTCGAGCGCACCGGCGAGGATCTTCATGAAGGTCGACTTGCCGGCACCGTTGGCGCCGATCAGGCCGTAGCGATAGCCCTCGCCGAATTTGACCGAAACGTTTTCAAACAGGGGCTTGGCCCCGAACTGCATGGTGATGTTGGCGGCGACGAGCACGAAGAAACCTCGGGAAAATCAATGGCTTTAAGAGGGCGACATTGTACCCGAGGGACGACGCTTGTGCCGCCGGGCGGGGCGATGCGCGGGCGGGCGCCGAGGACGGCGAATGCGGCGATAGCCAAAAGCTATTCAATACATGAACACAATCAATTGGAGCGATCCTCGGCTTTCGCCTAAGATTCTCCCGTCGCAACACATTCCATCCACCGCAAACAAGGAGACTCAAGATGTCCGCATCCCTGATCAACACCGAAGTCCTGCCGTTCAAGTCCACCGCCTTCCACGCCGGCAAGTTCGTTCCGGTTTCCGAAGCCGATCTCAAGGGCAAGTGGTCCGTCGTCTTCTTCTACCCGGCCGACTTCACCTTCGTGTGCCCGACCGAACTCGGCGACCTGGCCGACAACTATGCCGAATTCAAGAAGCTGGGCGTCGAAATTTATGCCGTGTCGACCGACACCCACTTCACGCACAAGGCCTGGCACGACACCTCCGACACCATCGGCAAGATCCAGTACCCGATGATCGGCGACCCCACCGGCGTGATCTCGCGCAACTTCGGCGTGATGATCGAGGAAGCCGGCCTGGCCGAGCGCGGCACCTTCGTGATCGACCCCCAGGGCAAGATCCAGATCATCGAAGTGAACGCCGGCGGCATCGGCCGCGACGCGTCCGAGCTGCTGCGCAAGGTCAAGGCCGCCCAGTACGTCGCTTCGCACCCGGGCGAAGTCTGCCCGGCCAAGTGGAAGGAAGGCGACGCCACGCTGGCCCCGTCGCTCGACCTGGTCGGCAAGATCTAAGTTTCGGTTGTCGCGCGCACTGCCCGGTCCGCCCGGGCGGTGCAAGCGAATCCGGGCTTTCAGCGCAAAGCGGCGCGGCCTCCGGCGCCCGCCGCTTTCCAGTGAAAATCCTTTTAGGGAGAAGAATATGCTCGACGCAAACATCCAGACCCAGCTCAAGGCCTACCTCGAAAAGCTGCAGCAGCCGATCGAGCTCGTCGCCAGCTACGACGACAGCGCCAAGGCGCAGGAAATGCGCGCCCTGCTGCTCGCCATCGCGGCGCTCTCGCCGAAGGTCGGCCTGCGCGAGGACGGCCAGGCCGCCCTGCGCCCCTCCTTCGCCATCGGCCGCCCGGGCGAGCCCGATTCCGCCCGCGTGCAGTTCGCCGGCATCCCGATGGGACACGAATTCACTTCGCTGGTGCTCGCCCTGCTGCAGACCGGCGGCCACCCGCCCAAGGTCGACCCGGCCGTGATCGAGCAGATCAAGGCCCTGCCCGGCAGCTTCAAGTTCGAGACCTTCATCTCGCTGTCCTGCCACAACTGCCCGGACGTGGTGCAGGCGCTCAACCTGATGGCCGTGCTCAACCCGAACGTCAGCAGCGCGATGATCGACGGCGCGATGTTCCAGGACGAGGTCGAACGGCGCCAGATCATGGCCGTGCCGACCGTCTACCTGAACGGCGCCGAGTTCGGCCAGGGCCGGATGACGATCGAGGAAATCCTCGCCAAGGTCGATACCGGCGCCGCGGCGCGCGCCGCCGAGGAGCTCGGCAAAAAGGAGGCCTTCGACGTGCTCGTCGTCGGCGGCGGCCCGGCCGGGTCGGCGGCGGCGATCTACGCGGCGCGCAAGGGCATCCGCACCGGCGTCGTCGCCGAGCGTTTCGGCGGCCAGGTGATGGACACGCTGGGCATCGAGAACTTCATCTCGGTCAAGGCGACCGAAGGGCCGAAGCTCGCGCAGGCGCTCGAGCAGCACGTCAAGGACTACGACGTCGACATCATGAACCTGCAGCGCGCCGCGAAGCTGGTGCCGCCGGCCGCCGAGAACGGCCTGATCGAGGTGCAGCTGGAGAACGGCGCGACGCTCAAGTCGAAGTCGGTGATTCTCGCCACCGGCGCCCGCTGGCGCGAAATGAACGTGCCCGGCGAGAAGGAGTACAAGGCCAAGGGCGTGTGCTTCTGCCCGCACTGCGACGGCCCGCTGTTCAAGGGCAAGCGCGTCGCGGTGATCGGCGGCGGCAACTCCGGCGTCGAGGCCGCGATCGATCTCGCCGGCATCGTCGCGCACGTGACGCTGCTCGAGTTCGGCGATGCGCTGCGCGCCGACGCGGTGCTGCAGCGCAAGCTGCTCAGCCTGCCGAACGTGACGGTGCTCAAGTCGGCGCAGACCACCGAGGTGACCGGCGACGGCCAGAAGGTCAATGGCATCGTCTACAAGGATCGCGTCAGCGGCGAGGAAAAGCGCATCGAGCTGGAAGGCATCTTCGTGCAGATCGGCCTGCTGCCGGCGACCGACTGGCTGAAGGGCACGGTCGAGCTGTCGCGCTTCGGCGAGATCGAGATTGACGCCAAGGGCCAGACCAGCGTGCCCGGCGTGTTCGCCGCCGGCGACTGCACGACGACGCCCTACAAGCAGATCATCATCTCGATGGGCGCCGGCGCCACCGCCTCGCTGTCCGCCTTCGACCACCTGATCCGCACGTCGGCGCCGGCCTGAGCGCCCGCCGCCGTCGCAAAAAAGCCCCGCCGGTGCTAACCGGCGGGGCTTTTTCTTGCGCTCCGCGCGACTCTGGGCGCGCGCGGAGCGGCGGCCTGCTTACATGCGGCCGGCGCTGTGCTTCTTGGCGGCCTTGTGCTTGGCCGGGTGCTTGTGGCCGTGCTTCTTGTGCACGCCGGGCTTGGCTTCGGCCGGGGCCGACAGCGTCGCCAGCGGAAGCGCAATCAGGGCGGTGCTCAGAATCGTGGTCATCAGTTTGCGCATGTGAGGTCTCCTTGTGCGGGGTGGGTGTGCCGGCGCCTCCCTGGGGCGCCGCCCTCCTTGTAGCCGGCCTTCCTGTCAGCTGCCTGACGGTGTCCCGGCGCTGCCGCGGGCGTCCGCCGCCCCCCTCGGCCGACGCTTGCCGCGCGTGCCCGGGCGGCGGGCGGGGCGCGCGCTGCGCTGCGTTATACTCGCGCCCGGCGCGCCGCTCTCCCGGCTGCGCTTCCGTTTCCCCCGATCGCTCGTCTTTTTCCGCTGGATTTCCGTTTTCCGATGGCTGCCCCGCTTTCCTCCCTCGACGTCGCCGGCCTCGGTCAGGTGTTCACGCCGCCCGCCGTGGTCGAGGCCATGCTGGCGCTGAAGCGGAAGCTCGGCCGCGTGCTCGAGCCGTCCTGCGGCGACGGCGCTTTCCTGCGCCGCCTGCCCGGCGCGCTGGGGATCGAGATCGACCCGCGCCAGGCGCCGCCCGGCGCGCGCGTCATGGACTTCTTCGCGCTGCCGGCGAGCGAGCGTTTCGCCAGCGTGATCGGCAACCCGCCCTACGTGCGCTACCAGGACATCGCGCCGGCGACGCGCGCGCAGACTGCCAACAGCGTGCTCGACGGGCGCGCCAACCTCTACCTGTTCTTCATCGAGAAGTGCCTGGCGCACCTCGAAGCGGGCGGCGAGCTGATCTTCATCACGCCGCGCGATTTCCTCAAGGCGACTTCGGCCGTGCGCCTCAACCGGCTGCTCTACGCGGCGGGGACGATCACCGATTTCATCGACCTCGGCGATCTGAAGATCTTCGACGGTGCGACGCCCAACTGCGCGATCTGGCGCTTCGCGCGCGACGATTTCTCACGCCGCACGCGCTTCGCCCGCCTCGGCGTCGCCGACGGCATCGCCGGGCTGCGCCGGCCGGCGTGGGAAGCGCGTCATTTCACCGAGGCCGGTGGCCATCTGCTGTTCACGCGCGGCGATTACACGCTGCGCCTGGCCGACGTCGCCTTCGTCAAGGTCGGCGCGGTGTCCGGTGCCGACGCGCTGTACGCCAGCGAAAAGTACGGCAACCGCGACTTCGTCTGCTCGTCCACGGTGAAGACCGGCGCCACCCGGCGCATGCTCTGGGTCGCGCCCGGCGCGCCGCCGCCGGCCGCGCTCAAACGCCACAAGGCGCGCCTGCTGGCGCGCCGCATCAAGCCCTTCGACGAGTCGAACTGGTGGCAGTGGGGGCGCGGCTACCATCAGTCGACGCAGCCGCGCGTCTATGTGAATGGCAAGACGCGCCAGGCGCGGCCCTTCTTCGTACACGACTGTCCGCATTACGACGGCGCCGTGCTCGCCGTCTTCCCGCGCGCGCCGGGCGTCGACGTGCACGCTTTCGCCGCCGCCCTGAACGCCGTCGACTGGGCCGACCTCGGTTTCGTCTGCGACGGCCGCTACCTGTTCACGCAGCGCAGCCTGGAGCAGGCGCCGCTGCCCGAATCCTTCCGTGCCTTTCTGCCCGCGGTGTAAACTGGCGGGCCAATCATAAGCGGCGCCGCGGCAGTTCCGACGGCCGCCAGCAAGACCGGAGATCGCCCCATGGTTCCTCACCTCACCACCGCCCTCAACGGCCCCCTGCTCGAACTCGAGCGCCGTTTCCTCGACGCCACGCCGGACATCGAACGCTGGCTGCGCGGCCAGTGGCAGGAGCACACGCCGCCCTTCTACGGTTCGGTCGACCTGCGCAATTCCGGGTTCAAGCTGGCGCCGGTGGACATGAATCTGTTCCCGGGCGGTTTCAACAACCTCAACGCCGCCTTCCTGCCGCTCTGCGTGCAGGCGGCGATGACGGCGATCGAGAAGATCTGTCCGGATGCGCGCAACCTGCTGCTGATTCCCGAGAACCACACGCGCAACCTGTTCTACCTGCAGAACGTCGCGCAGCTCGCCACCATCCTGCGCCAGACCGGCCTCAACGTGCGCATCGGCTCGCTGCTGCCGGAAGTCACCGCGCCGACGCCGGTCGATCTGCCGAACGGCACGACGCTGCTGCTCGAACCGCTGGTGCGCACGCCGCACCGCCTCGGCCTCGCCGGCTTCGACCCCTGCGCCATCCTGCTCAACAACGACCTGTCGGCCGGCATTCCCGAGATCCTGACCAATCTCGACGAGCAGTACGTGCTGCCGCCGCTGCACGCCGGCTGGTCTACGCGCCGCAAGTCCAACCACTTTGCCGCCTACGACGAAGTCGCCGACGAATTCGCCAGGCTGGTCGGCATCGACCCCTGGCAGATCAACCCCTACTTCTCGGTGTGCAACAGCATCGACTTCCACGAACGGCAGGGCGAGGAGTGCCTCGCCTCCAACGTCGATGCGGTGCTCGGCCTGATCCGCGAGAAGTACAAGGAATACGGCATCAGCGAAACGCCCTACGTCGTCGTCAAGGCCGACGCCGGCACCTACGGCATGGGCGTCATGACGGTCAAGGACGCGTCCGAGGTGACCGGCCTCAACCGCAAGCAGCGCAACAAGATGTCGGTGATCAAGGAAGGCCTCGCGGTGTCGCAGGTGATCATCCAGGAAGGCGTGCACACCTACGAGCAGGTCGGCCAGGGCGACAAGGCCGGCGTCGCCGAGCCGGTCGTGTACATGATCGACCGCTACGTCGTCGGCGGCTTCTACCGCGTGCATTCCGGGCGCGGCAAGGACGAGAACCTGAACGCGCCGGGCATGCATTTCGAGCCGCTGGCCTTCGAGACGAGCTGTTCGTTGCCCGACTGCGGCCAGAACCCGGACGCCGCGCCGAACCGCTTCTACGCCTACGGCGTCGTCGCCCGCCTGGCGCTGCTCGCCGCCTCGCTCGAACTCGAACGCACGGCGCCCGACGCCGGCGCGCCGGAGTAAGTCGCCATGCGCTTCGCTTTCGTCACCGACCCGCTCGTCGCGCTGAAGGCCTACAAGGATTCGAGCGTCGCCATGATGCGCGCCGCGCAGGATGCCGGCCACGCCGTCTGGGTCATCGAGCAGCCGGCGCTGCACTGGTCGTCGCTGCACGGCGTGTGCGCCGAGGCGGTCCATCTCGAACTCTCCGCCGACGATGCCGAGTGGTTCGTCGAGCGCGAGCGCCATGTCGTCCCACTGCGCGATTTCGACGCCGTCGTGATGCGCAAGGACCCGCCCTTCGACATCGAGTACGTGACCTCGACCTGGCTGCTTTCGCGCGCCGAGGCCGAGGGCGCGCGCGTCGTCAACCGGCCGCAGGCGCTGCGCGACCATTCCGAGAAGCTCGCGGTCGCCGAGTTCCCGCAGTTCGCCGTGCCGACGCTGGTGACGCGCCAGGCGGCGCCGCTCGACGCCTTCGTCGACGCGCAGCGCGACGCCATCCTGAAGCCGCTCGACGGCATGGGCGGCAGCCAGATCTTCCGCGTGCGCAGCGACGATCCGAATCGCAACGTGATCGTCGAGACGCTGACGCACGACGGCGCGCGCACGATCATGGCGCAGCGCTTCATCCCCGAGATCGCCGAGGGCGACAAGCGCATCCTGATCGTCGGCGGCGAAGTCGTCCCCTACTGTCTGGCGCGCATCCCCAAGGCCGGCGAGACGCGCGGCAACCTCGCCGCCGGCGGGCGCGGCGTGGCGCGCGAGCTGAGCGCGCGCGACCGCGAGATCGCCGGCACGCTGGCGCCGGTGCTCGCCGCGCGCGGCCTGTTCTTCGTCGGCATCGACGTGATCGGCGACTGGCTCACCGAGATCAACGTGACCAGTCCGACCTGCATGGTCGAAATCCGCGAGCAGACGGGCTTCGACGCCGCCGCGCTGTTCGTCGCCGCGCTGGAGAGGGAATGCCTGCGCTAACGTTCGGGCGCCTGCGGGCGCTGCTGTCGGTCCTTCTCCTTGCGAGCCTCGCGCTCGCCGCCTGCGGCAAGGGCGCCGTGCATCATCAGGAATCCTTCGTTTTCGGCACCCGCGTCGAGGTGCTGGTCGCCGGCCTCGACGAGGCGCAGGCGCGTCCGGCGGCGGCCGCCGTGCTGCGCGAATTCGACCGCCTGCACCGGACCTACCACGCCTGGCAGCCGTCCGAACTGTCGACGCTGAACGAGACGATCGCCGCCGGTAAGGAGCAGACGGTGACGCCCGAAATGGCGTCGCTGCTGGCCGACGCGCAGCGCCTCTCGGCGCTCGGCGAAGGCCTCTTCGACCCCGGCATCGGCGGCCTGATCCGCCTCTGGGGCTTCCAGTCCGACGAATTCCGGGCGGCGCTGCCCGACCCCGCCGCGCTCGAGGCGTGGCGTGCCGAGCGCCCCGGCATCGCCGACCTGCACCTCGACGGCGCTCGCATCTCGAGCCCGCAGCGCGCGCTGGCGCTCGACTTCGGCGGCTACCTGAAAGGCGTCGCGCTCGACCGTGCGGCGGCCATCCTGCGCGAACACGGCGTCGCCAACGCGCTGATCAACATCGGCGGCAACGTCATGGCGCTCGGCAGCAAGAACGGCGAGCCGTGGCGCATCGGCATCCAGCATCCGCGCCAGCCGGGGCCGCTGGCCACGGTGACGCTGGCCGACGGCGAGGCGATCGGCACCTCGGGCGACTACCAGCGCTATTTCGAACTCGACGGCCGGCGCTACTGTCACCTGCTCGATCCGCGCAGCGGCGCGCCGGTGACGCACACGCAGGCGCTTACCGTGCTGATTCCGCCGCGTCCGCCGGGCGGCGCGTCGCGCCCGACCACCGGCACGCTGTCCGATGTCGCCTCCAAGCCGCTCTTCGTCGCCGGTACCGACTGGCCGCGTCTGGCGCGGAGCCTGGGCGTCGAGCAGGTGCTGCGCGTCGATGCCGCCGGGCACGTGCAGGTGAGCGCCGCGCTGCACCGCCGGCTGGAGTACGTCGGCGGCCCGCCGCCGGGTCTGGAAGTTTTGCCCTGAAGCGCGCCGCCGCCGGCCGCGCCCGAATCCCATTAGAATGAGCTTCTGTTTGCAGCCCAGTATCCACGAGCGAGCGCAATGATCGGCATCCTTCTGATTACCCACGGCACCTTCGGCGAAAGCCTGATTCAGAACGTCTGCCACGTCCTCAACAAGCGCCCGCCGCTGATCGCCCAGCTCGGCGTCGCGGCGCAGGACGACCCGCTCGACATCCTGCCGCTGGCCCGTCTGCTCCTGAACGAGGTGGACGGCGGCCAGGGCGTGCTGGTGATGAGCGACATCTTCGGCGCGACGCCCGCCAACCTCGCGCTCAAGCTGCTCGTTCCGGGGCGCGTCGAGGGCGTCGCCGGGGTCAGCCTGCCGATGCTGCTGCGCGCGCTGACGTACCGCGAGAAGGACATGGAGACGATGCTGCAGAAGGCCGTCAGCGGCGCCCGCGACGGCGTCATGCACATGATGCACGGTTGATTGAAAACAACGGGGAACGATCGATGGCACGCGCCGAAACCGAAATCGTCAATAAGCTGGGCCTGCACGCCCGCGCCTCGGCCAAGCTGACCCAGCTGGCCGGCAGCTTCAGCAGCGAAGTCTGGATGGAAAAGGGAACCCGCCGCATCAACGCCAAGAGCATCATGGGCGTCATGATGCTGGCCGCCGGCAAGGGCTCGCAGGTGGTCGTCGAGACCGTCGGCGACGACGAGCAGATGGCGCTCGACGCCATCCTGAAGCTGATCGCCGACCGCTTCGGCGAGGGGGAGTAGATGTCCATGAGCTTCACCCTGCACGGTCTCGGCGTATCCGGCGGCATCGCCATCGGCCAGGCGCACCTGATGTCGCACGCGACGCTCGAGGTGTCGCACCTGGTCATCGCGCCGCGCATGGTGGACAAGGAAATCGCCCGCTTCGAGACGGCGCTGGCGCGCGTGCGCAGCGAGTTCGAGGCGATGAAGGAAGGCATGGAGCATTCGCCGGCCGAGCTCGGCGCCTTCATCGACCTGCACTCGATGATCCTCGCCGACCCCGAGCTCTCGGAAACGCCCAAGCAGCTGATCCGCGAACGCCGCTGCAACGCCGAATGGGCGCTCGTGCAGCAGATGGAAGTCCTCGTCGCGCAGTTCGAGCAGATCGAGGACCAGTACCTGCGCGAGCGCAGCTACGACGTGCGCCAAGTGGTCGAGCGCGTCGTCAAGGAACTCGTCGGCCAGCCCGGACGCGCCGCGCTCAAGGCGGCCAAGGGCGTGCGCGAGGAGAACCTGATCGTCGTCGCGCACGACCTCGCGCCGGCCGACGTGATCGCCTTCAAGGACCACAACTTCGCCTCCTTCGTCACCGACGTCGGTGGCGCCACCTCGCACACGGCGATTCTCGCGCGCAGCCTGGCGATTCCCGCGGTGCTCGGCCTGCACAACGCGCGCCAGCTGATCCGCGACAAGGAAACGATCATCGTCGACGGCCTGCGCGGCGTTCTGATCGTCAACCCCGACCCGCGCGTGCTCGAGGAATACCAGCTGCGCAAGAGCCAGATCGAGCTCGAACGCTCCAAGCTCAAGCGCCTGAAGACGGCCAAGTCGTGCACGCTCGACGAGATTGACGTCGCCCTGCACGCCAACATCGAGCTGCCCGGCGACATCCCCGCCGCGCTCGACGGCGGCGCCGAGGGCGTCGGCCTGTTCCGCACCGAATTCCTCTTCCTCGGACGCGGCGACATGCCGAGCGAGGACGAGCAGTTCGAGGCCTACCGCAAGGTGGTCAAGGGCATGGAGGGGCGCCCGGTGACGATCCGCACCTTCGACCTCGGCGCCGACAAGGACCTGCACCCGGACGACGTTCTCGGCGACCGCGTGCAGACCAACCCGGCGCTCGGCCTGCGCGCCATCCGCCTGTCGCTCGCCGAGCCGCGCATGTTCCAGACGCAGCTGCGCGCCATCCTGCGCGCCTCGAAGTACGGCAAGATCAAGCTCCTGATCCCGATGCTCTCGCACGCCAGCGAGATCGACCAGACGCTGGCCGCCGTCGAGCAGGCGAAATCGAGCCTGCGCGGCGAGAAGATCGCCTTCGACGAGGCCATCGAGGTCGGCGGCATGATCGAGATTCCGGCCGCCGCGCTGGCCATCGGCCTCTTCCTGCGCCGCCTCGATTTCCTGTCGATCGGCACCAACGACCTGATCCAGTACACGCTGGCCATCGACCGCAGCGACGAGCAGGTGTCGCACCTCTACGACCCGCTGCATCCGGCCGTCCTGATGCTGCTCGCGCACACCATCACGAGCGCCGAGAAGGCCGGCATCCCGGTCTCGGTGTGCGGCGAACTGGCCGGCGATCCGAGCCTGACGCGCCTGCTGCTCGGCATGGGACTGCGCCAGTTCTCGATGCATCCGGCGCAGATCCTCGAAGTGAAGCAGCGCGTCATGCAGAGCGACGTCGCCGAGCTGGCGCCGGCCGTGCGCCGCCTGCTGCGTCTCGAGGAGCCGGCGAAAATCCGCGAGCACCTCGACCGGCTGAACGGCGTCGAGCGCCCGAATTGACATTTGCCGGGGCTGGCGGTAACTTTCCGGCCCATAGCGCCGATTTGACCGATCAGCTTGCGGGCGCTCTACAAATACGGCTAAAGCGGGGCGAGCCCAGTCCGCGAACCCGCTGACTGGGCTTTTTGTTTTCGCGATTCACGATGTTTGCCGCCCGTTTTCCGGCGCGTTTTCAGCGAATCTTTCAGCGATATTTTTCAGTAATCCGATTGCGATGTCACAAGAGAATTCTGCCGGAGCCCTGGGGTTCGTCGTTCCGCAACGCGTCCGTTTCGATGCGCCGCTGACGCTGAAGAGCGGCGCCGCGCTGCCCGGATTCGAGCTGGTCTACGAAACCTACGGCACGCTCAACGCCGCGCGCACGAACGCCGTGCTCGTCTGCCACGCGCTGTCCGGCAGCCATCACGTGGCCGGCGCCTACGCCGAGGACCCGAACAACGTCGGCTGGTGGGACAACCTCGTCGGTCCCGGCAAGCCGCTCGACACGAACAAGTTCTTCGTCGTCGGCGTGAACAACCTCGGCGGCTGCTACGGCTCGACCGGTCCGCTCTCGCTCAATCCGCAGACCGGCAAGCGCTACGGCGCCGATTTCCCGCTGGTCACCGTCGAGGACTGGGTCGCCGCGCAGGCGCGCCTCGCCGACCACCTCGGCGTCGACGTCTGGGCCGCCGTGCTCGGCGGCAGCCTGGGCGGCATGCAGGCGCTCGAATGGTCGCTGCAGTTCCCCGAGCGCATCCGCCACGCCATGGTGATCGCCTCGGCGCCCAAGCTCTCGGCGCAGAACATCGCCTTCAACGAAGTGGCGCGCCAAGCCATCCTGTCCGACCCCGACTTCCACGGCGGCCACTACGCCGAGCGCGGCGTGGTGCCGGTGCGCGGCCTGCGCCTGGCGCGCATGATCGGCCACATCACCTATCTGTCGGACGACCAGATGGGCGAGAAATTCGGCCGCCAGCTGCGCCACGGCACGCACAAGTTCAGCTACGACGTCGATTTCGAGGTCGAGTCCTACCTGCGCTACCAGGGCGACAAGTTCGCCGGCTTCTTCGACGCCAACACCTATCTGATGATGACCAAGGCGCTCGACTACTTCGACCCGGCCTACGACTACGACGGCAAGCTCGCCGCCGCGCTGGCGCGCGCCAAGGCGAAGTTCCTCGTCGCCAGCTTCTCGACCGACTGGCGCTTCTCGCCGGCACGCTCGCGCGAGATCGTCTTCGCCCTGCTCGAGAACCGGCGCCACGTCGCCTACGCCGAGATCGACTGCGACGCCGGCCACGACTCCTTCCTGCTCGACGACGCGCACTACCACGCGGTGATGCGCGCCTATCTGGAGAATATCGAGGTATGACGGAAAGAACTCCCGGCGGGGCGGGCGAAGCCTCGCCCCGCGCGATGAACGCCAAGGAGCGCGAGCGCTTCGACTTCGCCGTGATCGCCGGCTGGATTCCGCCCGGCGAGCGCGTGCTCGACCTCGGCTGCGGCGACGGCACGCTGCTGCGCTACCTGCGCGAGACCAAGGGCGTCGAGGGCTACGGCGTCGAGATCGACCACGAGCGCGTGCTCGGCTGCATCCGCAACGGCGTCGACGTGATCCAGATCGACATCGAGCGCGGCCTTTCCGGCTTCGAGGACCGCTCGTTCAACCACGTCGTCATCTCGCAGGCGCTGCAGGCCATGCACGCCACCGAGCGCATCCTCGGCGAGATGCTGCGCGTCGCCGACGAGGCCGTCGTCAGCTTCCCCAACTTCGCCTATCGCGCCAACCGCGCGGCGATCGCCGCCGGGCGCATGCCGGTCTCCGAGGACCTGCCCTACCAGTGGTACGACACGCCCAACGTGCGCTTCTTCACGATCGCCGACTTCGAGGCGCTGTGCGCCCGGCTCGGCATCGAGATCCGCGAGCGCAAGGCCTTCGACGACGCCGGGCGGGCCGTGCACGACGACCCCAACCTGAACGGCAGCCTGGCCTTCTACCGCATCGGACTGCCGCGTTGACGCCCGACTGGCTGCGCGTCCTGCTCACCCGGAAGATGCTGATCTGCATCTTCACCGGCTTTTCCTCCGGCCTGCCGCTCTACCTGCTGCTCAACCTGCTGCCGGCCTGGCTGCGCAGCGAGGGCGTCGACCTCAAGACGATCGGTTTCTTCGCGCTGATCCAGTTTCCCTATACCTGGAAATTTCTCTGGGCGCCGCTGCTCGACCGCTACGCGCTGCCGGCGCTCGGCCGCCGGCGCGGCTGGATGCTGCTCACCCAGATCGGCCTGTTGCTGAGCATCGGCTTGCTCGGTGGCCTCTCGCCGCGCGCCGAGATCGGCCCGGTGCTGTGGCTGGCTGCCCTCCTCGCGCTGTTTTCGGCGACGCAGGACATCGCGCTCGACGCCTACCGGCGCGAGCTGCTGGCCGAGAGCGAACTCGGCCTCGGCAACTCGGTGCACGTGAACGCCTACCGCGTCGCCGGCCTCGTTCCCGGCTCGCTGTCGTTGATCCTCGCCGACCTGCTGCCGTGGTCGGAAGTATTCTGGATCACCGCCGCCTTCATGCTGCCGGGCATGGTCATGGTGCTGCTGATCGCCGAGCCGGCGGCCGTGCGCGCCGCGCCGAAGACCCTGCGCGAAGCGGTCGTCGAGCCCTTCCACGAATTCCTCGGGCGGGCCGGTGTGCGCGGCGCGCTGCTGGTGCTCGCCTTCATCTTCCTCTACAAGCTCGGCGACTCGTTGTGCACCGCGCTGGCGACGCCTTTCTACCTCGACATGGGCTTTTCGAAGACCGACATCGGCCTGATCGCCAAGCATGCCGGCCTGTGGCCGGCGGTGATCGGCGGCCTGCTCGGCGGCCTGTGGATGGTGCGCATCGGCATCAACCGTGCGCTCTGGCTGTTCGGCGTCGTGCAGCTGGTCTCCATCCTCGGCTTCGCCTGGCTCGCCTGGCTCGGCCCGCAGGCGGAAATCGGCCTCGACCAGCGCCTGGCGCTGGCCGCCGTGATCGGCCTCGAAGCGCTCGGCGTCGGCCTCGGTACCGCCGCCTTCGTCGCCTTCATCGCGCGCAGCACGCACCCGGCCTACACGGCGACCCAGTTCGCCCTGTTCACCAGCCTCGCCGCCGTGCCGCGCACCTTCATCAACGCGTCGGCCGGCTGGCTGGTGGAAGGGCTGGGCTGGTTCAGCTTCTTCCTGCTGTGCACCGCGCTGGCCGTCCCCGGCATGCTGCTGCTGTCGCGCGTCGCGCCCTGGCATGCCGCCAAGGAAGCCAAGGCCTATGCCCACTGATCGCTCGCCCGCCGCCGCGCTGATCGCCGCCGCGCGGACCCTGTCCGCCGCCGTCGACGCGCTGCCCTTCGCGCCGCCCGTCTCGCACGTCTACAACCCGCTCGACTACGCCTGGGCGCCGCACGAAGCCTATCTGCGGCGCTACGGCGCGCAGCGCAAGCGGATCGTCTTCCTCGGCATGAATCCCGGCCCCTTCGGCATGGTGCAGTGCGGCGTGCCCTTCGGCGAGATCGACGCGGTGCGCGACTGGATGGGCATCGAGGCGCCGATCGGCAAGCCGGCGCGGGAAAACCCGAAGCGTCCGGTCGAGGGCTTCGCCTGCACGCGCTCCGAAGTCAGCGGGCGCCGCCTGTGGAGCCTCTTTCGCGAGCGTTTCGGAACGGCGGATGCCTTCTTCGCCGAGCATTTCGTCGCCAACTACTGCCCGCTGGCCTTCTTCGACCACGGCCGCAACCTGACGCCGGACAAGCTGCCGGCCGCCGAGGCGGCGCCGCTCTATGCCGCCTGCGACGCGCATCTGCGCGCGCTCGTCGCGGCCCTGCAGCCGGAATGGGTGATCGGCATCGGCGCCTTCGCCGAGGCGCGCGCCGTCGAGGCGCTGGCCGGCCTGCCGCTGCGCATCGGACGCGTGCTGCACCCGAGTCCGGCCAGTCCGGCGGCCAATCGCGGCTGGTCGGAGGCAGCGACGCGGCAGATGGTGGCGCAGGGTCTTTGGGTTTGATCCCGGCTCAAGCGCTCGGCGGACGCGGCGGGCGAGCCTTGCGGCGACGGTCCAGCCAGCCGGCGTAGAGCGGCAGCAGGAGCGCCGAGCCGGGCAGCAGCAGAAACAGGAGATAGGGCGAAAGGCGCCACAGGATACGCATCTGGCGCAGCAGTTCGGCCTTCTCGTCGCCCGTCCAACGGCCGCCGTTGCGGTTCTTCATCAGGAGGGGCATCAGGCCCCGCATCTGCACGGCCTCGGCGACCGCATGCCGCATTTGCCGCCGCTGCGCGGCCAGCAGGCGCTTGATCGCCGATTCGCCCGGTCCCGCCAAATCGTTCAGATGCCGACGCGGCGGGCGAAGCGCGCGAACTGCGTGCGCACGAGCTGCCAGGTCCGCCAGGCGACGATCCCGCGCTGGGTCCAGCGCCAGACGCGCCGGGGCTTGAGCAGGAGAAGCACGAGGAAGGCGGCGGCGAAGGTCGCCGGGTGCGCCTTGACGTAATCGACGCCGCTGCGCAGCTTCTGCAGCGCGTGGTCGGTGGTCTGCAGGGCGGCGCCCAGCGGCCGCAGTTCCGCCGTCAGCTCCCGCCGCTGCGCGGCGATGCGTTCGAGCAGGCGGCCGCGGCGGACGCCGATGTCGAGCAGGCGACGGTTCACTTTTCCGCGACGCCCGTGCGCGCCGCTTCTTCGCGCGCCGCCGCCTTGAGCTGACGGAGGTCTTCCTCGAGTTCGGCGAGGCTCGCGGCGAACGCCCGCTGCGGACGGTGCGCCGAGCGCTGGACGGCGCCGTAGAGCACGCCGGCGAGCAGCAGGAAGAGTGCGGCGCAGGCGCCGACGACGAGCGGCGCGTGTTCGCGGAAAACGAGCGCGAGCAGGCCGACGCCGAGCAGGATGCCGACGCCGAGGCAGAACATCATGCCCTGGGTCAGCAGCAGCAGGCGCACGGCGCGCAGCTTTTCCTCCTCGAACTCGTTGGCGAGCAGTTCGAGGCGCGTGCGCCCGCTGGCGACCAGCGTCGCCGCGAGATTCTTCAGCGCGGGGAACAGGCCGCCGTGGGCGCCGGCCGCTTCCCCGCTACGCTGTTCGCTCATACGGCGGGCGGTCGCTTAGCGACGGCCGATGATGACGCCGAGCAGCAGGCCGATGCCGGCGGCGATGCCGACGGCCTTCCAGGGGTTTTCGTGCACGAAGTCGTCGGTGGCGCGCGCGGCGGCCTTGGTCTTGTCGACCAGCGCGGCTTCGGCGTCGGCCAGGCGGATCTTGGCGTCGCGCAGACGGTCCTGGATGCGTTCGCGCAGCTCGCTGACCTTCTCGCCGGCGGCGCCGGCCGTGGCGCGCAGGATTTCTTCCGCGTCGGCGACGACGACCTTCATGTCGGAGACGATTTTTTGCTTGTTGACGTTGGACAGATCGACGGCTTCGGACATGACAAACCTCACGTTGGAAATGAAACGGACTGAAGATGGATGCGGAACTCAAGATGCACTGCTATCCGGAGGTCAACGGTATCCAATTTGCGTCGTCAGATCAATGCATGCGCGGCGGTATGCCGCCAATTTCCTTGCTTCGCGCGATGCCGTCCGAATATTCGCGGGCGTTTAGGGGGCGTAGTCGTAGTCGATCGTCAGCGGTGCGTGGTCGGAGAAGCGCTGCTCCTTGTAGACCGAGGCCCGGCGCGCGGTCGCGGCCAGTTCCGGGGTCGCCAGCTGGTAGTCGATGCGCCAGCCGACGTTCTTGGCCCACGCCTGGCCGCGGTTCGACCACCACGTGTAGCATTCCTCGCCGGCTTCCGGGTGGAGGTTGCGGTAGACGTCGCGCCAGCCCGCGCCGAGCACCTGATCGACCCATGCGCGTTCTTCGGGCAGGAAGCCCGAGTTCTTGCGGTTGCCTTTCCAGTTCTTCAGGTCGATCTCGCGGTGTGCGATGTTCCAGTCGCCGCAGACGACGACGTCGCGGCCGCAGCGCGTGAGTTCGACGAGGTGCGGAAGGAAGATGTCCATGAAGCGGAACTTGGCCTCCTGCCGCTCGGGCGAGCTCGAGCCCGACGGTAGGTAGAGCGAGATCACCGAGAGCTTGCCGAAATCGGCGCGCAGGTAGCGGCCCTCGGCGTTGAATTCCTCGGCTTCCGGCGCGTCCAGTCCCTCGATCAGCGCGTCCGGCTGCTTCCGGCACCACAGGCCGACGCCGCTGTAGCCCTTCTTCTCGGCGCAGTGGTAGTAGGCGTGCATGCCGTCCGGGGTTCTCATCTCGTCGGAGAGGTCGGCGTGCTGCGCCTTCAGTTCCTGCAGGCAGACGACGTCGGCGTTCTGCGCGGCGGCCCAGGGCAGGACGCCCTTGTTCCAGGCCGAGCGAATGCCGTTGAGGTTTAGGGTGATGATGCGTAACATACGGAATCCATGCCGCAAACGGCGTCAATACAACGGTTGTTATGGACTTTCGTCAGGAATTCATCGAGTTTGCCGTGTCGCGCAACGTGCTGCGCTTCGGCGAGTTCAAAACCAAGGCCGGGCGTCTCTCGCCCTACTTCTTCAATGCCGGCTTGTTCGACGACGGCGTCGCGCTCGACCGGCTGGCGCAATTCTACGCGAAGGCCATCGCCGCCAGCGGCATCGCCTTCGACGTCCTGTTCGGGCCGGCCTACAAGGGCATCCCGCTCGCCGCGACGACCGCCGTGGCGCTCGCGCAGGCCGGCCGCAACACGCCTTTCGCCTACAACCGCAAGGAAGCCAAGGACCACGGCGAGGGCGGCACCACCGTCGGCGCGCCGCTCGCCGGCCGCGTGCTGATCGTCGACGACGTGATCTCGGCCGGTACCTCGGTGCGCGAATCGGTCGAATTGATCCGCGCCGCGGGCGCCACGCCGGCCGGCGTCGTCATCGCCCTCGACCGCATGGAGCGCGGCACCGGCGCGCTGTCGGCGGTGCAGGAGGTCGAGCGCGACTTCGGCATCCCGGTGGTCGCCGTCGCCAGCCTCGACGACCTGATGACCTTCCTTCACGAACGCCCCGACTTCAAGCAGAACGAAGCCGCCGTGGCGCGCTACCGCCAGGAGTTCGGGGTTGCGCGCAGCCGCTAGCCTGGGTTGTGTGCTCGCGGCGCTGAGCGGCGCCGCGCCGGCGGCGGCCGCCCGCTTGTTCTGCTGCAACGACGACAGCGGCCGCCAGGTGTGCGGCGATATCCTGCCGCAGGCCTGTTACGGGCGGGCCTATCGCGAGATCGGCGAGTCCGGCTACACGGTCCGCCGCGTCGAGGCGCCGCTCTCCGCCGAGCAGCGCGCCCAGCGCGAAATCGACGAGCAGCGCCGCAAGGAGGAAGAGGCGGCGCTCAAGGAGCAGCAGCGCAAGGACATGGCGCTGCTCAACACCTACGGCAGCGAAAAGGACATCGAGGCGATGCGCGTCCGCGCCGAGCAGGACGTGCGCAAATCGATCGCCAACGCCGAGGCGAAGATCGCCGACGCGCGCAAGAGCCGCAAGCGCTTCGAGGACGAGGCCGAGTTCTACAAGAAGAAGACCCTGCCGGCGGAAGTCGACAAGGGGCTGCGCGACGCCGACTTCGAGATCAAGGCGCAGCAGTCCGTCATCGAGGCGAAGAACAAGGAGTTGGAGATCGTGCGCGCCAAGTACGACGAAGACCGGCGCCGCTTCATCGACCTGAGCCGCCGGCGCGCCGTGCGCTGAGCGATGCAAAACGGGCCGCTGCTGCGGCCCGTTCGTTTTGATCGCTGCGTACTCTGCGTATTACCCGAGCTTCTTGCGCAGCAGTTCGTTGACCTGCTGCGGGTTGGCCTTGCCCTTGGTCGCCTTCATCGCCTGGCCGACCAGCGCGTTGAAGGCCTTTTCCTTGCCGGCGCGGAATTCGGCGACCATCGCCGCGTTGGCGGCGAGCACCTCGTCGATCAGCGTCTCGATGGCGCCGGTATCGGTGATCTGCTTCAGCCCCTGCTTCTCGATGATCTCGTCGGCTGTGCTGCCCTCGCCGTTCCACAGCGCTTCGAAGACCTTCTTGGCGATGTTGTTCGAGATGGTGTTGTCGGCGATGCGCGCGACGAGGCCGCCGAGCTGCGCGGCGCTCACCGGCGACTCGCCGATGTCCTTGCCGTCCTTGTTCAGGCGCGCGGCGAGGTCGACCGTCACCCAATTCGCGCACGGCTTGGCGCTGGCCTTGCCGGCAACGGCGACGGCGGCCTCGTAGAAGTCGGCGACTTCCAGCGCGGCGGTCAGCGCCGTCGCGTCGTAGGCCGAGAGGCCGTAGTCGGCGACGAAGCGGTCGCGCTTGGCGGTCGGCAGCTCCGGCATCGTCGCCCGCGTGCGCTCGACCCAGTCGCGGTCGATGACCAGCGGCAGCAGGTCGGGATCGGGGAAGTAGCGGTAGTCGTGCGCGTCTTCCTTGCTGCGCATGGCGCGCGTTTCGCCGCTGTCCGGGTCGAAGAGCACGGTGGCCTGCTGGATCTTGCCGCCGTCCTCGATGGTGGCGATCTGCCACTGCACTTCGTAGTCGATGGCCTGCTGCATGAAGCGGAAGGAGTTGAGGTTCTTGATTTCGCGGCGCGTGCCGAAGGGCTGGCCGGGACGGCGTACCGAGACGTTGGCGTCGCAGCGGAAGGAGCCTTCCTGCATGTTGCCGTCGCAGATGCCGATCCAGCGCACCAACGCGTGCAGTGCGCGCGCGTAGGCGACGGCTTCGGCCGACGAGCGCATCACCGGTTCGGTGACGATTTCCAGCAGCGGCGTGCCGGCGCGGTTGAGGTCGATTCCCGACTTGCCGTGGAAATCCTCGTGCAGCGATTTGCCAGCGTCTTCCTCGAGGTGGGCGCGCGTCAGTTCGACGATCTTCTCGACGGCGTTCTCGCCCTGGCCGAGCTGGATCGCGACGCCGCCGCCGACCACCACCGGCAGCTCGAACTGGCTGATCTGGTAGCCCTTGGGGAGGTCCGGGTAGAAGTAGTTCTTGCGTGCGAAAACCGACTTCGGGGCGATCTGCGCGCCGACCGCGAGGCCGAAGCGGATCGCGCACTCGACGGCGCCCTTGTTGAGCACCGGCAGGACGCCGGGCAGCGCGAGATCGACGGCGCAGGCCTGCACGTTCGGCGCGGCGCCGAAGGCGGTCGAGGCGCCGGAGAAGATTTTCGATTGGGTCGAGAGCTGCACGTGCGTCTCGATGCCGATGACGACTTCCCACTGGTTCATTTGCTTACTCGCTCGTCAAAAACAGCGACCGTTCCGGGTATCGACCAGGATCGGCCAGAGGTAGCTGAAAGATTCTCCGCTGCACTGCGCCTGGCAGCCGCTGAAGGCGACCGTGACGCCCTTGTCGCGGTCCAGTTCCTGCTCCCACATGCGCACCGAACAGCCGCTGCCGGCGTCGGCGAGGAGCACCGCCGGCAGTTTTTCGGTCTGCCGGAAATTCTTCATGTCGAAGCGGCAGATGCCCCGCTTCGGGATGTTCACTTGGGCCGAGAAGCGCTGCACCTCGGCGTTCTTCACATGCAGGTCGAGCGTGCCGCGCGTGCCGAGATCGTCGCGGAAGTTGCACTTCGCGCGCACGTTGAGCGGCAGGACGGGCATCGGCTTGAGCTTGCGGTTGAGCAGGTGCTTCAGCGGCTGTGAGCGGAGGCCTTCCGGCGCGGGCGCCGCGCTTGCCGGCGCCGGCGCCTCGGGTTCGGGCGTCGGTGGTTCCGGCGGCGTTGCGCAGGCGCCGAGCAGGAGCGTCAGCGCCGTTGCGAAGAGCCTGCGCTGCGCGCCGCTCATTGCCGCCTCAGGCGAGCCCTGCCGGACGCTGCCGATGCCAATCGGTGGCCTGCTGGTAGCGGTGCGCGACGTCGAGCAGGCGGGCTTCGTCGAAATAATTGCCGATCAGCTGTAGGCCGGCTGGCAGCCCATTCGCAAAGCCGCAAGGCAGCGACATGCCGGGCAGGCCGGCGAGGTTGACGGCGATCGTGTAGATGTCCGAAAGATACATCTGCACGGGGTCGGCGGCCTTTTCGCCGAGCTTGAAGGCGGTGCCCGGACTGGTCGGCCCCATGATCACGTCGCACTGGCGGAAGGCGGCGACGAAGTCGTCGGCGATCAGGCGGCGGATGCGCTGCGCCTGCAGGTAGTAGGCGTCGTAGTAGCCGTGCGAGAGCACGTAGGCGCCGATCAGGATGCGCCGCTTGACCTCGGCGCCGAAGCCTTCGGCGCGCGAGCGGCTGTACATCTCGTCGAGGTTGGCGTACTCGGCGGCGCGGTGGCCGTAGCGCACGCCGTCGAAGCGCGACAGGTTGGAGCTCGCCTCGGCCGGCGCGATCACGTAGTAGGCCGGGACCGAGAGTTTCATGTTGGGCAGGCTGATTTCGACGGTTTCGGCGCCGAGCTTGCGGTATTCCGCGATCGCCGCTTCGACCAGACCCATCACTTCGGGGTCGCAGCCGTCGCCGAAGAACTCCTTGGGCAGGCCGATGCGCAGGCCGGCGAGCGGCTGGTCGCAGGCCGGGGCGGCGAGCGCGCGCGCATAGTCCTCGCGCGGCCGGTAGAGGCTCGTCGAATCGCGTTCGTCGAAGCCGGCCATGGCGTTGAGCAGCAGCGCGCAGTCCTCGGCCGAGCGCGCCATCGGGCCGGCCTGGTCGAGCGAGGAGGCGAAGGCGATCATGCCGTAGCGCGAGACGACGCCGTAGGTCGGCTTGAGTCCGGTCAGGTTGCACAGCGCGGCCGGCTGGCGGATCGAGCCGCCGGTATCGGTGCCGGTGGCGGCCGGTGCGAGCAGCGCGGCGACCGCGGCGGCCGAGCCGCCCGACGAGCCGCCGGGGACGCGTGCGGTATCCCACGGGTTGCGCACGGGGCCGAAGAACGAGGTTTCGTTCGACGAGCCCATGGCGAATTCGTCCATGTTCGTCTTGCCGAGATTGACGGCGCCGGCCGCGTCGAACTTCTCGATCACCGTCGCGTCGTAGGGGCTGACGAAGTTGCCGAGCATCTTCGAGCCGCAGGTCGTGCGCCAGCCCTTGGCGCAGAAGATGTCCTTCTGCGCGAGCGGGATGCCGGTCAGCGGACCCGCGTCGCCGGCGGCGCGGCGGGCGTCGGCGGCGCGCGCCTGGGCCAGGCTGCGCTCCGCGTCGAGGCTGACGAAGGCGTTGATCTGCGGGTTGTGGCGGGCGATGCGGTCGAGGTAGAGCTGCGTCAGCTCGACGCTGGAGATTTCCTTCGCCGCGAGGGCCTGCGCGAGTTCCGTGAGGCTGCGCGCGATCATTCGATCACCTTCGGTACGAGGTAGAGGCCGCTTTCGGTTTCCGGCGCGATGGCCTGGAAGGCGGCGCGCTGTTCGAGGGCGGACGATTCGGTGACGCGGTCGTCGCGCAGGCGCTGGGCGAGGTCCTGGGCGTGCGCCATCGGCTCGACGCCGGCGGTGTCGACGGCCTGCATTTCTTCGATCAGGGCGAAAATTCCGTTCAGGTGGCCGACAGTGGCTTGCGCCTCGGCGTCGCTGACTTCGATCCGGGCCAGGTGGGCGATGCGCCGAACCTGTTCAAGGGTGAGCGACATGTCTATTAAATCAGCAAGATATTAATTTGAAGAGCCTTATAAGGTATCATAAATGTTTTACCCGCCGCAGCCCCAGCGGAGCTTTCACGGATAATTTCCAGCATGTTCAGTTTTCTGCGCAGTTATTTCTCGAACGATCTCGCGATCGACCTTGGCACCGCCAATACGCTGATCTACGTTCGTTCCAAGGGCATCGTTCTCGACGAGCCGTCGGTCGTCGCCATCCGCCTCGAAGGCGGCCCCAACGCCAAGAAGACGATCCAGGCGGTCGGCCGTGAAGCCAAGGAGATGCTCGGCAAGGCGCCGGGGACGATTACCGTCATCCGTCCGATGAAGGACGGCGTGATCGCCGATTTCACCGTCACCGAGCAGATGCTCAAGCAGTTCATCAAGAAGGTGCACGACTCCAAGCTGCTGTCGCCCTCGCCGCGCATCATCATCTGCGTGCCGTCCGGGTCGACGCAGGTCGAACGCCGCGCGATCCGCGAATCGGCGATCGGCGCCGGCGCCAGCCAGGTCTTCCTGATCGAGGAGCCGATGGCCGCCGCGATCGGCGCCGGCCTGCCGGTCGCCGAAGCGACCGGCTCGATGGTCGTCGATATCGGCGGCGGCACGACCGAAGTCGGCGTCATTTCGCTCGGCGGCATGGTCTACGCCGGCTCGGTGCGCGTCGGCGGCGACAAGCTCGACGAGGCGATCATCAACTACATCAGCCGCAACTACGGCATGCTGATCGGCGAGAACACCGCCGAGAACATCAAGAAGACCATCGGTTCCGCCTTCCCGGGCGCCGAAGTCCGCGAAATGGAAGTCTCCGGCATCAACAAGGCCGAAGGCATTCCGCGCAAGTTCACGATCTCCTCGAACGAAATCCTCGAGGCGCTCACCGAGCCGCTCAACAACATCGTTTCGGCGGTCAAGTCGGCGCTCGAGAAGACGCCGCCCGAACTCGGCGCCGACATCGCCGACAAGGGCATGGTGCTGACCGGCGGCGGCGCGCTGCTGCGCGACCTCGACCGTCTGCTGATGGAAGAGACCGGCCTGCCGGTGATCGTCGCCGAGGAGCCGCTGACCTGCGTGGCGCGCGGCTGCGGCCTGGCGCTCGAAAAGATGGACAAGCTCGGCAGCATTTTTGCGTCGGACTGATTCCATCCCCGGTCTTTCTCCCGGATCGTTCGTGACCGTATCGACTGTGCCCAGAACCCCGGCCACGGTCGCTACGCTCGTGGGTACCGGCAGCGTCGCCTAGCCGTCGCGCAGCACCTTTCCCCCGCTCCCGATGGACTACCAGCCGCCACCCTTCTTCAAGCGCGGGCCAGCCCCGTTGGCGCTGCTTTCGCTGTACGTTGCGCTGTCGGTCTCGCTGCTGGTGGTCGATGCGCGTTTCCACACGCTCGAACTGCTGCGTCAGGCGCTGTCCGTGTTCACCCATCCGCTGCAGCAGGCGGCGCACGCGCCTCTGGCGCTCGTCGCCAACGCCGGCGACTATTTCTCCAGCGTCTCCCGCCTGCAGAGCGAGAACGCCGACCTGCGCCGCGCGCAGATCGAGAGCGCGCCGAAGCTGCTGCGCACGCAGCAGCTTGAAATCGAGAACGAACGCCTGCGCCGCCTGCTCGACGTGCGCGAGCGGCAGCACGCCAAGGGGCAGGTGACGCAGATCCTGCGCGCCGCGCGCGACCCCTTCTCGCGCCGCGTGGTCGTCGACAAGGGCCAGCAGGACCGCATCGTCGCCGGCCAGCCGGTGGTCGACGACGTCGGCATCGTCGGCCAGGTGACGCGCGTCTTCCCCTTCGTTTCCGAAGTCACGCTGATCACCGATAAGGACCAGGCGGTGCCCGTGCAGATCGTGCGCAACGGCCTGCGCTCGGTCGTCTTCGGGCTGGGCAACGGGCAGCTCGAACTGCGCTTCATGCCGGCCAACGCCGACGTGCAGAACGGCGACCTGCTCGTCACCTCGGGCCTCGACGGCGTCTTCCTGCCGGGCTTCCCGGTCGCCAAGGTGGTGCACATCGAGCGCGACACCTCGTATTCCTTCGCCCGCATCTATTGCGTTCCGGTCGCCGGCGTCGAGAACTTCGGCGAGGTCATGGTGCTCGAACCGCGCAAGGTCGCAACCCTGCCGCCCGAACTGAGCGCCGAAGCGAGCGGCGCGCCGGCCGCCCCCGAAAAGGGCGCGCGCGTCAAAAAGAAGCGCGTCCTGAGGGACTGACCATGCAACCGACCTTCTCCTCCTCCCGCATCCTGCTGCCGGCCAGCCGCTGGTTCATCGTCCTCAGCCTGCTCGTGGCGCTCGTCCTCAACTTCCTGCCGACCGCGCAGTGGCCGGCGATGCCCGACTGGGTGGCGCTGGTCCTCGTCTTCTGGAGCGTGCGCGAGAACCGCTACGTCGGCATGGGCTGGGGCTTCGCGCTCGGCCTCGCGATGGACGTCGCCGACGCCAGCCTGCTCGGCCAGCACGCGCTGGCCTACGTGCTGGCGGTCTACGGCGGCGCTGCGCTGGCGCGCCGCATCCTGTGGTTCCCGCTTGCGCAGCAGGCGCTGCACGTGCTGCCGCTGCTCGTCCTCGTCCAGCTCATCCAGCTTGGCGCGCGCCTGATGGCCGGCGCCGACTTTCCCGGCTTCGGCTATCTCGCCGGCCCCTTCGTCGGCATCCTGCTCTGGGTTCCGCTGACCTACGTGCTGCTGCTGCCGCAGTACCAGCCGGTGGAACGCGACGCCAACCGGCCGATTTGAGGCCGAGGTCCAGCCCATGCGGTATTCCCCGCTGAACACCCGCGATCGCGAGCTCGATCGCTTCCGCTTCCGCATCGCCTTCGCGGCGGGCGTCGTGCTGCTCTGCTTCACCATCCTGATCGGCCGCTTCGTCTACCTGCAGCTCGTCCAGCACGACTACTACAAGACGCGCGCCGAGGACAACCGCATCTCGCTGGTGCCGGTGACGCCGAACCGCGGCGTCATCGTCGACCGCAACGGCACGGTGCTGGCGCGCAACTATTCGGCCTTCACGCTCGAAATCACGCCGTCCAAGGTCGACGACCTGGAGGCGACGATCGACGCGCTCGGCGAGTTCGTCGAGATTCAGCCGAAGGACCGCAAACGCTTCAAGAAGCTGCGCGAGGAGAGCAAGACCTTCGAGAGCCTGCCGATCCGCACGCGCCTGACCGACGTCGAGGTGGCGCGCTTCGCCGCCAACCGCTATCGCTTTCCCGGCGTCGAAGTGAAGGCCCGCCTGTTCCGCCAGTACCCGCTCGGCGCCACGGCCTCGCACGCGCTCGGCTACATCGGCCGGATCAACGACCGCGACATCGACACCATCGAGCGCAACGAGCAGACGGCCAACTACAAGGGCACCGACCACATCGGCAAGACGGGCATCGAGCAGAAGTACGAGTTCCACCTGCACGGCGAGACCGGCTACGAGCAGATCGAGGTCGACGCCGGCGGCCGCGCCGTGCGCAGCCTGTCGCGCGTGCCGCCGGTGCCGGGCAACAACCTGACGCTGACGATCGACGCCAAGCTGCAGGAGATCACCGAGAAGGTGTTCGGCGACCGGCGCGGCGCCCTGGTCGCCATCGAACCGTCGACCGGCGGCATCCTCGCCCTCGTCTCGACGCCGACCTACGACCCCAACCTCTTCGTCGACGGCATCCGTACCGACGACTGGGACGATCTGAACAACTCGCCCGACAAGCCGATGGTCAACCGCGCGCTGAACGGCGCCTACCCGCCCGGCTCGACCTTCAAACCCTTCATGGCGCTGGCCGGCCTCGAACTGGGCAAGCGCACGCCGCAGCAGGCGATCTCCGATCCCGGCTTCTTCAACTTCGGCGGCCACACCTTCATGGACGACAAGAAGGGCGGGCACGGCATCGTCGACATGTACAAATCCATCGTCCAGTCGTGCAACACCTACTACTTCGGACTGGCCAACGACCTCGGCATCGACAACATCGCCCGCTTCATGGGGCCGTTCGGTTTCGGCAGCCGCACCGGCGTCGACATCGAAGGCGAGTCGGAAGGCGTGCTGCCCTCGCCGGAATGGAAGAAGCGCCGCTTCAAGCGCCCCGAGCAGCAGAAATGGTTCGCCGGCGAGACGATTTCGGTCGGCATCGGCCAGGGCTACAATGCCTATACGCCGATCCAGCTGGCGCAGGCGATGGCTACCCTGGCCAACGACGGCGTCATGTTCCGGCCGCACCTCGTGAAGTACATCACCGACAGCAAGACAGGCGAGAAGACGATGATCGAGCCGCAGCCTCTGCGCACCCTGCCGCTCAAGCCGGAGAACATCGCGACGATCAAGCACGCGATGGTCGGCGTGAACAAGGAAGGGACCGGCGCGCGCGCCTTCGCCGGCGCCGGCTACGAGGTCGGCGGCAAGACCGGCACGGCGCAGGTCTACAGCCTGAAGGGCAGCTCCTACAACCGCGACAAGGTGAAGAAGGATCTGCGCGACCATGCCCTCTACATCGCCTTCGCGCCGGCCGACAAGCCGAAGATCGCGCTCGCCGTGCTCGTCGAGAACGGCGGCTTCGGCGCCCAGTCGGCGGCGCCGATCGCGCGCCTGGTGATGGACTACTACCTGCTCGGCAAGCTGCCCAAGGGACCGGCGAGCGAGGACGAGAAAGCCGAGGAGGAAGAGTAATGAACGTCGGCGAATTCCTGCGCCGTTTCTGGGACCGCCTGATCGCGCACGTCGACGTGCCGCTCTTCCTGATCACCCTGACGATCATGCTCTTCGGCCTGTCGACGGTGTACAGCGCGACCTACGACGGCAGCAACCGCACCGCCGCGCAGATGATGAACATGCTGCTCGGCCTCTCCGTGATGTGGGGCGTCGCCCAGCTGCCGCCGCAGAAGCTGATGCGCTTCGGCGTCCCACTCTACGTGCTCGGCGTCGTCCTGCTCGTCCTCGTCTATCTGTTCGGGATCAAGGTCAACGGCTCCAAGCGCTGGCTGTCGATCGGCATCACGCGCATCCAGCCCTCGGAAATCCTGAAGATCGCCATGCCGCTGATGCTCGCCTGGTATTTCCACAAGCACGAGGCGGCGCTCAAGCTGCGCCACTACGTGGTGGCCTGCCTGCTGCTCGTCGTGCCCTTCGCGATGATCGCCAAGCAGCCCGACCTCGGCACCGCGATCCTGGTCGGCGCCGCCGGCTTCTACGTCATCTTCTTCGCCGGCCTGCCGTGGAAGGTGATCGTCGGCCTGCTCGCCGCCGCCGGCGGCGCCGCGCCCTTCGTGTGGACCCTGCTGCACGACTACCAGCGCAAGCGCATCCTGACGCTGATCGACCCCTCGGCCGACCCGCTCGGCGCCGGCTACCACATCATCCAGTCGACCATCGCCATCGGTTCCGGCGGACCCTTCGGCAAGGGCTGGCTGTCGGGCACGCAGACCCACCTCGAATTCATTCCCGAGCGCCACACCGACTTCATCTTCGCCGTCTTCTCCGAAGAGCGCGGGCTGCTCGGCAACACTCTGCTGGTCACCCTCTACCTGGCGCTGATCGGGCGCGGCCTGATGATCTCGGCCAACGCCTCGACGCTCTTCGCGCGCATCCTGGCCGGCTCGATCACGCTCAGCTTCTTCACCTACGCCTTCGTCAACATGGGCATGGTCAGCGGCATCCTGCCGGTGGTTGGCGTCCCGCTGCCGTTCATGAGCTACGGCGGCACTGCGCTGGTCACGCTGTTCCTCGCGCTGGGCATCCTGATGAGCATCCAGACGCACCGCATGCTGGTGAAGAAATGACGATGCGCAACCCGGCGCCAGGCTGTCGGGGTTTGCGCCGCGTCGCCGGCGCCGGCTCCCTGCTCGCCCTGCTCGTGCTCGCCGCCTGCGGCGGGCAGCCGCCGCGCCCGCCCGAGCCGACGGCGCCGCAGGCCAAGGCCGTGGGCAAGAAGCCGGCGGTGCAGAAGCGCGGCGGCGGCTACTACAAGGACGACGGCCCGGCCGACGAGATTCCCGACAACCTAGATGCGATTCCCGACGCCGAGCCGCGCCCCGAACCGTTGCACCGCTTCGCCAACCGCCCCTACGTCGTACTCGGCAAGTCCTACGTGCCGAACACCCGCCTGCAGCCGCACCGCGAGCGCGGCATCGCCAGCTGGTACGGCAAGAAATTCCACGGCCAGAAGACTTCGATCGGCGAGCCCTACGACATGTTCGCGATGACCGCCGCGCATCCGACGCTGGCCATCCCGTCCTACGTCCGGGTGACCAGCCAGAGCACCGGGCGCTCGGTCGTTGTGCGCGTCACCGACCGCGGCCCCTTCCACGCCGACCGCGTCATCGACCTTTCCTACGCCGCCGCCCACCGTCTCGGCTACATCGACAGCGGCAGCACCGCCGTCGAAGTCGAGGCCGTCCTCCCCGGCGACGTGAGCAACGTGAGCTACGCGCAGGTCAAGCCGCCGCTGCCGCCCGGCACAACGTCCATGCCCGCGCCCGCCCCGGCACGGCCGCCGGCCGCGACGCCGGGGCGCGACGAGATCGCGGCGCTCGCCGACAAGCTGGCGCTCGACGAAGCGGCGCCGGCAGCGGCATCGCCCCAGCCCGCCGCCGCTGCCTCGGCCGGCGCCCCGGCGGCGCAGCACGGCGTCTTCCTGCAACTCGGCGCTTTTTCCAGTGTCGACAACGCCGAGAGTTTGCGCGCGCACCTCGCGCGCGAACTCGACTGGCTGTCCGAAGCGATCCAGATCAACCCCGGCGGCGGCATGCACCGCGTGCACCTCGGGCCGTATCCGAATCGCGGCGAAGCCGAGCGGGTGGCCGAGCGCATCCGCCTCGCGCTCGGCTACAAGCCGACCTTCGTGACGCGCTGAACGCGCCCGGGTAACGGGCGTCGGAAGCCCGCCGGGCAAGGCTTCCAGCCCTGCCACCGGGGCCGCGCACTGTCACAAAACACCCACAGGGCGCCTTTCGGGCGCTTGTATAATCCCCTCTTTTCCCCAGAATTCCGCCATGCACAAGCTCAAGTCATTCCTCATCGCCCTCCTCTGCTGGCCGATATTGGCCTCCGCCCAGCAACTGCCGACGCCGCCGGCGCTGGCCGCCAAGTCCTGGCTGCTGATCGAATCCGGCTCCGGCCAGGAGCTTGCCGCGCAGGCCCCCGACGAACGTCTCGAACCGGCCTCGCTGACCAAGCTGATGACCGCCTACCTGACCTTCGCCGCGCTCAAGCAGGGCACGCTGAAGATCGACCAGGCGGTGCCCGTTTCCGAGCGAGCCTGGAAGACGGGCGGTTCGCGCATGTTCATCCAGGTCGGCACGCAGGTGAAGGTCGAAGACCTGATCAAGGGCATGATCGTGCAGTCCGGCAACGATGCCTGCATCGCGCTCGCCGAGGCCATCGCCGGCGGCGAGGAGAACTTCGCGCAGATGATGAACCGCGAGGCGCAGCGCCTCGGCATGAAGGCCTCCAACTTCCGCAACGCGACCGGCCTGCCCGACGCGCAGCACTACACGACGGCGCGCGACCTCGCGCTGCTCGCCGGCGCGCTGATCCGCGACTTCCCCGAGGAATATTCCAAGTACTACTCGATCAAGGAATTCCGCTACAACAACATCACGCAGCCCAACCGCAACCGCCTGCTCTGGATCGACCCGAGCGTGGACGGCATGAAGACCGGCTACACCGAGGCCGCCGGCTACTGCCTGATCTCCTCCGCCAAGCGCGGCCCGCGCCGCCTGCTTTCGGTCGTGCTCGGCACCGCCAGCGACGCGCACCGCGCGCAGGAATCGCTCAAGCTGCTCAACTACGGCTACCAGTTCTACGACGCCCACCAGCTCTACGCCAAGGATCAGGCGGTTTCCAGCCTGAAGGTCTGGAAGGGCAAAGAAAGCACCGTCAAGGCCGGCTTCCCGCAGGACTTCATCGTCGCCGTGCCGAAGGGTTTCGGTCCCAAGATCAAGGCCGAGCTCGTCTCGCTGCAGCCGCTGCTGGCGCCGGTCGCGCAGGGCCAGGTGGTCGGCACGATGAAGGTCAGCATCGACGGCAAGCCCTACGGCGAATACCCCGTGCAGGCGCTCGAAGCGGTGCCGGTCGCCGGCTTCTTCGGCCGCCTGCTCGACACCATCCGCCTGTGGTTCAACTGAGGAGCGCGGCCATGACCGTCTATCTGAACGGGCAGTTCCTGCCGATCGAGGAAGCGAAAATCTCGCCGCTCGACCGCGGCTTCCTGTTCGGCGACGGCGCCTACGAGGTGATTCCGGTTTACTCGCGGCGCCCCTTCCGCATCGACGAGCACCTGCGCCGCCTGCAGACGACGCTCGACGGCATCCGCCTGAGCAACCCGCACGGCCTCGCCGAGTGGCGCGCGCTGGTCGAGCGCATCGTCGCCGGCGCCGAGTTTGCCGACCAGTCGGTCTACATCCAGGTCACGCGCGGCGCCGACGTCAAGCGCGACCATCCCTTCCCGCAGGGCGTCGCGCCCACCGTCTTCATCTACACCGCGCCGCTCGTCACCCCGCCGGCCGCCGTGCGCGAAGCCGGCGTCGCCGCCGTCAGCGCGCTCGACAACCGCTGGCTGCGCTGCGACCTCAAGACCGTCTCGCTGCTCGCCAACGTGCTGCTGCGCCAGCAGGCGGTCGACGCCGGCTGCGCCGAGACGGTGATGCTGCGCGAGGGCTATCTGACCGAAGGCGCCGCGTCGAACGTCTTCGTCGTCAAGGACGGCGTCCTGCTCGCGCCGCCCAAGGACCACCGCGTGCTGCCCGGCGTCACCTACGACATCGTGCTCGAACTGGCTGCGCGCCACGGCATGCCCTTCGCGGTGCGCGAAATCCCCGAGGCCGAGCTGCGCGCCGCCGACGAACTGTGGATGACCTCCTCGACCAAGGAGGTGTTGCCGATCACCGTGCTCGACGGCAAGCCGGTCGGCCGCGGCGCCGCCGCCGGCAAGCCCGGCCCGGCGGCGCAGCGCATGTACGCCTGGTACTGCGCCTTCCGCGACGAAGTGATGAGGAAAGCCGATGCCTGACCAGCCGCAACAACCCGAAACGCAGGAAACCCTGCTCGAATTCCCCTGCGCCTTCCCGCTCAAGATCATGGGCCGCGCCGACAGCGACCTGGCGCAGGCCGTGCTCGCCGTCGTCCTGACGCACGATCCCGGTTTCGACGGCGCGACGATGGAAATGCGCGCGTCGAGCGGCGGCAACTACGTGAGCCTGACGTGCACCGTCACCGCCACCTCGAAGGCGCAGCTCGACGCCCTGTACCGGGAACTGACCGGCCACCCGCTGGTCAAGATCGTCCTCTGATCCCGATCTGAGTCCCGTGTCCCAGCCTCTACACCTGCGCCGTCTCGGCCGCGTCGACTACGAGCCGACCTGGCGCGCCATGCAGGCATTCACCGCCGCGCGCACGGCGGAAAGCGCCGACGAACTGTGGCTGTGCGAACATCCGCCGGTCTACACGCTGGGCCAGGCCGGCAAGCCCGAACACCTGCTCGCCGACATCGGCGTCCCGCTGGTCAAGATCGACCGCGGCGGGCAGATCACCTACCACGGCCCCGGCCAGGTGCTCGCCTATCTGCTGATCGACCTGCCGCGGCGCGGGCTCAAGGTGCGCGAACTCGTCTCGCGCATCGAGCAGGCGGTGATCGACCTGCTCGCCGAGCACGGCGTGCGCGCCGAGCGGCGCGACGGCGCGCCCGGCGTCTACGTCGGCCCGGCCAAGGTCGCCGCGCTCGGCCTGCGCATCAAGAACGGCCGCAGCTACCACGGGCTCAGCCTGAACGTCGACATGGACCTCTCGCCGTTTTCGGCGATCAACCCCTGCGGCTACGCCGGCCTCGCCGTCACGCAAACGAAGGACCTCGGCATCGCGCTGACGCCGCCACAAGCGGCCGACGCGCTGGCGCGGCACCTGGGGGCACAACTCGAAGCACAACTGGAGCGCATGGAATGAGCGAGCAAGAGACCAAGGCCGGGGCGCAACCCGCGGCGCGACCGGGCGCGAAGATCGCCGGCGTCAAGGAAAAGGGCGAACTGAAAACGGCGCGCATCCCGATCAAGATCGTGCCGCAGGAGCCGCAGCGCAAGCCCGAATGGATTCGCGTCAAGGCCGGCAACGCCAACGGGCGCTTCGGCGAAATCAAGCAGATGCTGCGCGAACAGAAGCTGCACACCGTCTGCGAAGAAGCCGCCTGCCCGAACATCGGCGAATGCTTCGGGCGCGGCACCGCCACCTTCATGATCCTCGGCGACATCTGCACGCGCCGCTGCCCCTTCTGCGACGTCGGCCACGGCAAGCCGCTGCCGCCCGACGCCGACGAACCGGCCCACCTCGCCGAAAGCGTCGCCAACCTCCGCCTGCGCTACGTCGTGATCACCAGCGTCGACCGCGACGACCTGCGCGATGGCGGCGCCCAGCACTTCGTCGACGTGATCGCCGCCGTGCGCGGCAAATCGCCGTCGACCACCATCGAAACGCTGGTCCCCGATTTTCGCGGGCGCATGGACATCGCCATCGACGTGCTCGGCCAGTCGCTGCCCGACGTCCTCAACCACAACATGGAAACCGTACCGCGCCTCTACAAGCAGGCGCGCCCCGGCGCCGACTACCAGCACTCGCTTGACTTCATGAAGGCCTTCAAGGCGCGCTACCCGCAGGTGCCGACCAAATCCGGCCTGATGGTCGGCCTCGGCGAAACCGACGAGGAAATCCTCGACGTCCTGCGCGACCTGCGCGCGCACGGCGTCGAAATGCTCACCATCGGCCAGTACCTCGCCCCATCCGGCCACCACCTCCCCGTCTCGCGCTACGTGCATCCGGACACCTTCAAGATGTACGAGGAAGAAGCGAAAAAAATGGGCTTCACCGGCGCCGCCTGCGGCCCGATGGTGCGTTCGAGCTATTGGGCGGATCAGCAGGCGCACAATGCAGGTGTCGCTGTGACTTCTAACGATAAATGAGAGTGAACATAGGTATTTGAGAACGCACAAGGCTATTCGAGAACATGAATTCGGATAGCCTGCCGGCTCTTCCCCAGCTGACGCCGGACGACAGAATCTGGCGGCTGGACTGGTTCGGCGAATGCGCTTACCCGGGCAGTGTCAGGCGCTATACCCAGCCCAGCATCAAGGTCGTACTTTCGGCGCTGCGGTGCGATCCATCCGATTGCTCGGCCCTACTCCTTCCGGACGCCACAGACCATCAACATTCCCATGAAGCATGGGTGCCGGTCTCCGCGTTACCGATGCTTGCGATCGGTGATCTATGGCAAAATGGACGCCGGCTCGAGTCGCCTGTCTACCAACTTGAGACGTTCCAGAATCTTCGTGTCGACGATACGAGCGCCAGCTTCATCAAAGCCGGACTTGCGGTCGACGCCCATTTCCTGCTGCCCCTGAGTAGGCACCCGTGGCATCGGCTGCATACACAATCGTATTGCGTGTCGCTGGCGTTAAGCGATGGCCGGCGTTTGCTTGTGCCCTGCGTCGAACTGATCCGGTTCTATTTCGGCTCATCCGGCAACCTACTGCATCGCCTGTTTACGGGACCGCTGACCAGGGAGTCGTTATGGGTCAGCAAGCGTTTCAATCCAACTAATCGACATCTGCATCTGGTGCTGGCCAAGCGGCTTTCCCTGTGGTCGGCACCCGACATAGGACGCATCGCGGAAAGTCCTCTAGCATGGCGGGCCGCGGCTGGCATCCACGCCTCCTGCCAGAAAGCGGCTGCGCAGCGCCATCCTGCCTATCCATACACAGGCTTCCCGTTCGAGGGCCAGACGAACTTGGTGGCGTCTGGAGTCTGGTTGCCATTCGGCGAGGTTGAGCGCGCCACATTCCTCGCATATCGCCTCTTCTCATGCTCGCATCCGTTTCCGTATCGATCGCTGTCCTACGAAGCAGCCGATCGAAAAGTGCGATATGCCTCTGATCGCAAGAGTGACCAGGTCGGGAAAGTCGGGCATACACGCGAAAAACCCAAGGGAGCAACGGAAACGACCGATGCCGATCCTGGTGACAGAAAGGCACAGCGCCGAATCGTTTTCGAGAATCAGCAACGGTTCCCAGATCTGACCCGGAAATCGATCTGGCGGGAGAAGCTCGAAGCGATGCCGAAGCCGGACGTTTATTTCCGGCACGCCGATGGCGCTATCGAGCAGGTCGCGCTGGGAGAACCTGCAGGGAGTTCCGCTGTGGCGGGTATCGACATTGGCCGGGGAAACGGAACCGAGAGCACCCATGTGCCCGAGCAACGACTGCCCCGGTTCGTGCAGCAGGGCCTCGACAGGATTGCCTCCGAGGTTGCGGCCCTGTCGGAAAACTCCTTGGTAAAGATCGTTTGTCCGGCAGGGAAGACGGCGCCGGTATTCAGTCTTCCGGCGATCGTCGACGTTGATGGTGTTCTCGATGCCGAACTGTTGTTCACCGCTGCGGATGGTAGTACGCGCCAACGCAGAGGGTGCTTTGCTGAAGTTAACTTGAAGGCTGACTCTCCCTCATATTGGCTCATTGCCGAGGGGAGCGCTCGCTATGTCAAGCCGGTTACTGTCCCAGTATCAACTACGCAAATGGGTGAAGCTATCGCAGCACTCAACACGCGAAGCAGTACTTGTGCACTCGCAGCGCAGACAATATCGCCGTGAGTTGTATAGCGACTAAATCACGATGACAAGATCGGGATTGAAGCAGCGGACCAAACGATTCCTCGCGTAACCCCGCGGGTTGCAGAACACCCGACCGGAGCCGGGTTTTTAACCCGCTGGAACACAAGTGTGGCTGTGAACCCACAGATTAGCTTCTGCAACTATTTCGGTCAGCTCGCCGTCCAGCGGTCACCCCAAAGACTGTCTAGCAAGGTACCGCTCGACACGTTGATATGTTCTTGTAGCTTTGCACAGTACCGGGTCAAACAGAGACGTTGTGCCATTTGAACATGGAAGCACCATTGGTTATCGCTGCGAACCTGCTCCCACTCATTAGGATAAAAATTCGCGGTTACGGCTTCAATCAGCAAAATTAAATCCATTGGCGGATGTGCCCACCGGGGCTCTTTGATCGGCATGTCATGCGCGCGATCGTCGTGGGCATGACCGCCGAACTGCAGATGGTATCGTGGCCCTTGCTGAGCTCTGCCATCTGATCTCATGTTCGCCTGATCGAAGTGCCACCGGTGGATTCGTCCCGTATGTTGATATCGCAACTCAAGCGAGATATCCAGTTTACTCAATGGTGGTAGCATCTCATTCCGGTCATTTACTGAGATGCCGTCTACCGATACCACGGGGTTGTAAATATTCCGGTGTCGATCAGCGCACGCCCGGAACACCAGTCCTTGGTCATGTGCGACGGAGAACTCCCAGGACTTATTGTCGCCTTGTTCCCGTAGTACGTTGTTGAGCTTATACACTGCGTCGTAGGAAACTGGTTCTAAAACGTTCATGCCGAGCAGTTTGTCGCACATGAACTTAACGGCAGTTGCCATCTCCTTCGCCGTAGGTACCACCACTTTGTTCTCCTTGTATTGTTCCTTTCCGTACCGCGTCTTCAACTGGCTTATCCAAGGCGTCAATTCTTAAATCTATTCGATCCATATGCCTATCTTCTTGGATGCAGTTGAAACAAATGCGTCGACGTTCTATAAGAGGTCCGCTTAGCCGTTCGTGAACAGCAACCGAATGCGCGACAAGGGTTGGGCGTTCGCAGATGGAGCACACATGGGTGAACCGTTCATTCGATGAATTGCTCCATGCTGATTTTGCAGGCTTGAAGTCATAGCCGAATTTCTGTTTGAGGGCGGCTGCCCGCTCTTGTGCTGAAAAACTATTGACTACACCACCTAACCACTCTTCTAGGGCTATTTCCACCGTCAATCGCCACCACATTGATCTGAATCCGCTGAACACCCCTGTGTAATTCGCGCCCAGTCGCTGAAGTTCGTCAAATATCCGCTGGTTGCCGTCATCGTTGGCATTGACGCCGCATCGCGCTAACACCGTCAGGTCATCTACAAGGATGCCATTCCTGCTAATCAACCGTTTAAGAATGAATCTTGCGAAAATGTGCGGAATCGTGGTTGTTGCCGCTAGGTCGTGAATTTCCTGGTGGTCTATCAGGTGCGCTCTCTGTTTGTCCAGGCCGAAAATAACCAGCAGCTTGTCGTTGTATGGGCGCAATTCGAGTAAACGGACATAACCATCGGCTAACGCGTCCAGTTTTCGTTTTTCCTCATCAACATCTTTTCTTGACGACTTTTTGATAATGTGATCAAAAAGATCGTGTGCGGTCTTTTCCGGATGAAAATATTCCCGAATCTTTTCTTCTGCCGAGTGAAGCACTATGGGGAAATCTTCGCTTCCGCCATCGCCGGCTAAGTCCCTTAGATATTGAGCGAGCGTCGATGCCTTGTAGCTTACAGCTTGGTCTTTATCTCCGACCCGTTCGTCTAATCGATAGTCCACAACGATCATGCCTGGCTTGGCACAAAAGAGCTCCTTCGCAAAGGATTCGAGTGTTTCTGGTTTCTTGAATTCAAACGTCAGCATCTCGGTAGAGAAAATCTGTGCCGAATTCGCAGCTCCGTCATCATCGTCAATAAGGAAGGCTCGCATAACCATAGTCAAAGTTCGTGAATGTTTTCGTCATAACCGAGGACGCGGAACTCGATCGCTGTCTTCATATCCGGCGAGGGTTCTACGACGCGAACCGAACCACCGTAATTTGAGGCGATATCTGCGACGATTTTGAGACCCAGCCCAGCACCTGCAGCGGGGTCATCATTGTCGGCTCCCGTGGTGGTAAAGAAGGCCTCGAAGATTTTTTCCTGAATCGATGGGTCAATTCCGGTGCCATTGTCGGACACAACCAAAACCACAAATTTCCTGTCCCTGTAGGCAGAGAGGCGCACTTTGCCAGCTTCAGGTCGGGCCTTCTTGACTGCTTTGAGGGCGTTAGTCGTGAGATTGAACAAAATCGAATCTATCTCGCTACGGTGTATCGGAGCCGTCCGCAACGGTGCATCTTTCAAATCGAGCTCCATGGCAACACCTTGCCCACTTAGGTAGTCGGCAATCCGCTCGTGGAAGCCTCTGATCGCACCGATTAACGATGTAGTGGCGAGCTTTCTAGTGCCGGCATAGGCGGTTAATCCACCTAGGTAATCTCCGAGCACAGTGATTTTCTCGACGCCGCTTTCAATGTTATCGATCAGCGGCTTCAGAATCGAATCCGCCATAATTTCTTCAATTTCTCTCGCCCGCAGCAAAAAGAGCTTCGTCGAGTCGTCTGCAAATGAGGACGCTGCACGGACCTCGTGTGCAAAAACCGAAATGGAGAGCCCCAGCGAAGCAAGTACTCGCAACATTGCTTCATAGCGGATTGACTCTGCCTGAGCGCGCTGCACTTCGTCTTCATATCGACGAACGAAACTCAGAATATCTCGCCTCGCTTCGTTTGCATCCTTGTCGGATGCGGCATCATCAATACGGTCAAGTAATACAGAAATCTGTTCGGCAAGAGCTCCCTTGATTTGTTTGCCCGGTTCGTTCGCCTTGGTTTTTTTGTCGCGTGCCCAGCCTACGCGCTTAATAGCCCAATAGATGCACTGACGAATGAAATCGACTAAGCTCTCATAGGCAGAATTTTCAATTAAGCCTTCGCGGCTAGCAGTTTCCTCCAATCCCGGATTTTCAGCGGAGGTAATGTAGACCCGTCCAAGGAAATTGTTGTTGTTTGCCGGAACAAGAATATGTCTACGGGCAACGTCCGTTGCGAACCCCAGCCAGTCGTTATTGGGATCGCCATATGGAGCTACTCGGAAACCATTCCTGTACAGACGCACTCCGCCAATTTCTGCAGCAATCTTCTGGGCGGTATTAATTTTTAACCCAGAAAAAAATTCTGTTGCATAGATAAAGTAGTCCGTTTCCAAGCGTACCGGGCCCACTTCTTTATAGTTACGCGCTTCGAACTTGAAGGTGTCGTGTAAGTTCAGCGTAGCTGAATGAACCTCAAAATGAGCATCCCCTTTGGCATCTATTGTTCCAGATATTGTCGCGACTGCGGATTTGCTGAACTCCGACTCGACGTCATAGCCGGCGACTTTGCGACCGCTTTTTTTTAAGTCCATAAAGGCCTGAAAGCCGGGGTCGCTATTTTTTGGGGGGGGGGGCTTCTGATCTCGAAGAGGGGCTTGTAGCAACGATACAGATCGCCATGCTGATTCAGTCGAGGATGTCGACCAACGATCACGGAGGCCTCTGATTTCTAGAACAGTGCCTTCTGTTTCTGGATTTTTTGGAACTGGTCGAATTTCATGTGGAACGAGAGTGATGTCTTTGCCTTTGACATGCTTGTTGTCCCAATCTACATCCAATTGCCAGCCGGAGTTATAGCCGCGTTGCCCGGTAGTCAACGTCAACGCGCGGCCTAGGCGTTGGACTGCAAATCGACCGATCCCCTTTTTCCCTGCACGACGACGTTTGTATCGGGAGGAGAGTGGATTCTCGACTTTATTCGATGTGGATATTCGCATCCATGCGCGGCGAATGTCATCGAGGTTCATTCCGAGCCCATCGTCTTCGATCCTGATAATCCCGCCGTCACCTTCAGTATCGTCGATATCTACCGTTACAACGGTAGCATCTGCGTCATACGCATTCTTCACCAGCTCAGCCAAGGCTGTCCCTTGCTTGCCGACAAGCTCGTATCCGAGTCTCTCAACGTGACTTGCATCCACGGTGAAGCGCACAAACGCCGTCTCCAGATCGGCCAAGGCGTTTGCCAATCCAGCAACCTTGAGGGTGTCTATCGGTTCTTTTCCGAGCTCTGCTGCGATCTCGACCTTCAACTCTTCCGCTGATTTGAAGGTGAGATTGGCGTCTCCGCGTTCAGTCATAGATAAACCTCGTTCAGATCTTGATTCTACGCGCCAGTCATGTCTCGGGCGGGGCGTCGAAGCATTCTTGCAGCCTCAAGGGCCGCACTGAAAGCTGCCGAAAGCGCTTCCCAGTCATTGAATGTCCCAAGGATTAGCTCGTCGGCTTTCTTCATTGCGGCTTCCGTATCTTTGTCGCGTAGAAGTTTGTCTATCGCATCAAAGTGCTGGTTCACAGTATCGTCATTCAGCTCGGGAAGCAGAATCGCGATCTTTTCGATTTCGCGCGGTTCATGCTTCAGTACGCCTGAACCATAACGGCGACCGACGAATTCGGCTGATAGTTGCGAAAAGCTGGTTAGCAGGGAGATGGCGATAAGTTTTTGTTGTTTTTCGGTTACGTGTTTTCGGAAGAATGCCCGGTGCAGTGTATTAGTGCAATTAATCCGGGCCTGATTCAATACCAACCGTGGACCATCATGATTCATCACGGGTAAAAATGCGTCAGGTATGTTTTCGTCATTTGTGGCGTGCCAAACAGACCTCTTTTTGAAGGTGCCGATTTTGTTGCGATCTTCCTCTGAGAAACTGTCCAGATAACGGCGCAGGGGCGAATTTTTCCGGGGCAGTTTTTTCGAGTGGACAAGATGACCACATGCCCCTGTTTCTAAATAACTGTCGTGATCATCGACGGTAAAGCGCAAGCCTTTTGTCGCCTTAAATTTTCCTAAAACACGCACTGTGTCCGCTTCGCGTAGCCGATACCTAGCCTTGTCTTCATTACTGAGAACGAAGAATTGGTTTGCGCCCGTTACCAAGCCGATGTTCGCTAGCACGAGATCGCCCAAGGCATGGCATTGGAGGGTGCTTTCCAGTGTTTTGAACTGAGATACGATGGCATCGTTGGTTGCAAGATAAGCAGGACGAGCGCTAAGTGGTCGTCCCGTGCTCTCGCCATTGGTCCAGGAGCGAATTTGTTCCGAAAGCTCGTCCAGCGACCTTGCTTCTGCAAATTGGACATCGGCTGGTGAGCCAAGCGCTCGGCGCCCACGCGTCAGCAGTATGACCGTTTCTTCTTCCGTGCCTTCATTCTTGAAGAACCGCTGATGCATTAGCACGCAAAGTACACCGTCGAACGAGCGGCTGAGGTACTCGCGTATGCCTATGGCATAATCGGCCTGTAGAAATGCTCCGGGCAGTACCCAAGCCATTCGGCCGCCGGGGGCAACGAAATTCGTGGCATGCAACAAAAAGTGGGCCCAAAGGCTGGCTCGGCTGCTTACCTTAATTCCTTCTTCCTTGCAGCGCTGTATAAGCTCCAACCGCCTTTTTTCAGGGAGAGCCTGGAACGGAATATATGGCGGATTGCCGATCGAGCATGAGAAAAGATGCGTCCAGTCCTCCCCAATTTTTACGTCGAGGAAATCCTTTTGGAGGAACTGCTTCGTATTGATCGGCTGCCCTAGAGTTTCAGCCAAGAAAGTGAATGCAGCAGCGTCGACATCGCATCCAAAAATTTGGCTTTTTGGTGTGGCACACCCCAACTCCTGCAGCCGACGTTGTGCCGCAGCTAGGAATCCGCACTTTCCGAAGCTCGGCTCCAAGACTCTGTCACAGGGATGCTGGAGAGCCCAATCCGTTAGCACTCGGCTAAGATTCTCGGGGGTATAGAACGCGCCCAATCTCTTCTGATTTGATTTGGGAGCAGCAAGGTTTTTTACCCGAATCTCCTTCGGGTGTTCCTGCAGTGCGTCGACTTTTATGAGCTGATTCGCTGCCATCCCCCTCTATCCTCCCCATGCGGCTGATTGTACCGGCTAGCTCGCTTGGCCGGGTTGTTACAGCTAGTTCAATAATATAATAATTTATATTATATTAAAAACATGCCTCGCTCTCCAAAAGATTCCTTGATTCGATCAGCGATGTGCTGCCGTCTTTCTGCTGCGCTCGATGAATCGCAACTAACCGACACGCGCCTCAGCGAAATGTTGGGATATGCCACGTCCGCGACGCTGAGCGCAATGCGACGCGGCAAGACTTTCCTTGATGTTGAGAAACTGGCCCTGTTGGGGGGGGTGCGTTTCCGGGGGGTCGCTCACCTCAATTTGCATTGGGTGCTGACTGGAGACGGTTTGGCATTCTTTGCTGCAACAACGGACAAAGCAGAACAACAACATGTAGCTGCGCTTAACGACCTGGTTACTAAGGCAGCCGATAAACAGCATAGATATCCAGCATAGGGCAATTAATCGCTACCCTTCGTGGATTCGCTTCAGCGTGCTCGGTACCCCTGCCTCCAATCGGAGCATCTTTCGGCCAATTGCCAAAACCATTGCGGTGACTCGTTAATACCCTTGAGCATAAGGTTGTACCTCACCGCTCTGGCTTCCCACACTTCACGAATCCGCTCCGTTGGTGACGCCAATAGCCACAGCGCACACAGGATCAGATCGTATCGTTCTGCAACCCGGCGATGCTCGATGCAAGTTCGTCCCAACTCGATCTCAGTTAGTTCTATTTGGAGTCGATTCGTAATGAAGTTTCGGAGGCGGTTGTCGTTTTGACGTGATCCCATGATGCAACAGAACCGATGAAGGACTGCGAAAAAACCAAGGTTGAAGGGTGTAGCTTGGCCAACCGGCATCTCTAATAATGCGAGCATTTCCCCGAATAGTTCCCGAATTTCATCACTCGGAAAGACTGGCCTTTTTGTAGTAGCAGCCCGGAAATCGAATCCGCAGGCGTAACATTTGAAAATTGGTCGCGTATTTCCCTGTTCGACCCCGAAATCGCTCCGATGGAATACCACCGGCACGCCACAAAACGGACAGGCGTCATGAAGGATAATTTGGTGCTTCGGACAAAAAGTGAAGAGCGCGACCCGCCACGTCTTTCGGAAATATGGGATCAAGTCCTCCGCCAAGCACAGCGGGCAGAACTGCTGGCCATACCCCTTGCGGTTCATCGCGTACGTTCGAACGGGCAATATCCAGCGTAACTGTCCGCTGCACCGACGGTTTGGATAAAGGATCGTCCGGTAGGTGGTGAGCGTGGTGTGATAGGCATCCCAGTAGTTCACCCCGGTGTGCTCACTCATGGCTTTGAGTAGCCACTTCGGCGCGGACCGATCAATGTCGCGGTTCCAGGGAGAAAGAGCATTGCCAAAAAGTATCCAGGACAGCGTCTGCAGCTTGATACCGTTCGCTTGCGCTACCCTCACGATCCATGAAGATAGCAATTCACCTTGCAACGGCTTCGGATGGGCCGGCCAAAGTCTGCCGTGAGCCATCTCAGTTTCGCGGCTCTTTTCTGCGATCCGACGGGGATATCCAGCCGATACCGTCGAGCAGCCTCTTGTCGATGCGTTCCAGCCCTGTTTCAACGGCTCTGACGGCTGCACTTTCGAGCACCCGGGAAATCTCGCCGAGATAGCCTTCGCTCATCGAGTAAATCTTGTCGGCGAGCGCTCCGTCGGTCAGGTTGGACGGGGTGCGCAGCGGGATTGAGCGTTCGAAAGTGGCCAGCAGCCGTAGGAACATTTCGTCGTTCGCCCACCGCGGTAGCAGCGCCTGGTCGAAACGGTTCGACAGTTGCAGGTCGGTCTGAATGGCGCGGAAGGCGTCACGGGTACCAACCCCGACAATCGGCACCTCCAGTTCGTTGCCGAGATACTTGATCACGTTCAGGAAGGCCTTCTGCTTTGTCATTGATCCGGCGAGGAGATGATGAATCTCATCGATCACGAGCATCTTTAGGCCTACGGTGCGCAACAGCTTGATCGCCTGAAATTGCTTGCGGTCGGCGCGATCGCCGGGCTTGTATGGTGCGAACAGCAGTTCCAGGATCGCGTTGTAGAACCGCCCCTCATCGGGAACCGGTGGCGCTTGAACGAACAGCACCGGCACCTTGGCAGCCTCGCCCTCCGGGTTGTCGTCGGGTTTGTGGTGGTTGCAGAAGCGGCGGACCAGCATCGTCTTTCCGTTGTTGGTGTCGCCGACGATCAGCAGATTCGGCATGCGGTGTGCCTTCGGGTGCGTCAGCAGGTTCTCCAGTTGGGTGAGAATCTCCTGGGCCCGAGGGTATCCGATCCACCTCGGCGATCGGATATAGGTGATGCGCTCCTGGTCGGGTCGCTCAAGGTAGGCGGCCGCCTTCTGCAGCAGATGGGAGGGCGTATCAGTCATTTTCCTTCCTGCATGTCGTCGACGTCGTCGAAGGGCTGAATCGTCCTGGCCGGCGGTGGTGCTTGGGAAACGGGAGGCTCCTGTGGCGCCATCGCCCCATTCAAATGGCTTCGGGCATTCGTAATGCCGAGCCGGGTGCGTTCCCGGCTACGCCTCACCTTCTTCGTCAGCGCCTTGGCGTTGTCCTCGATTCGGCGCATCTTCTCGTAGGCCTCGAAGATCTGGTTGTCGTCGACTTGGTTGCCAGGAGATTCGGTAGTTGCCCGCCGGTTGGCTTCGCGTAATTCCCAGATGCTGATCGCCGGGTGGGAAGTATTCCGGTAAGGGATCGCGTAGTACTGCTGCACCTCGGGATCATAGAACCAAATCGTGCTGATATCGCGTGGGTCACGACGGCAAAGAAACTTCCGCTTGAGCTTGGGGTTGTCCGGGTCGTTCGCGTTGATCCAGCGTCGCAACACATCGTGTTGGTATTCCACCTTGTCCCAGACGATTCCGTAGTGCTGGACCGTGCGGGTTTCGAAGGGCATCAGATCGAGCTTTAGCCGAAGTTCATCGGTAATGCGCGGCGGGATGCCGATTCCCGGTACCTTTTTCGTCCCGAAGATTCCTTCCTGCCACTTGGCGATCGGCGGCATGCCGAGCTGCGAATGCGGTCGCTGGTGGTAGGCCTCGACGCAGAGAATCGTGAACCACTTCTCGAACTCGGCAAGACTCATCGCTGATTGGCCTTCGGAGTCGTACTCGCCGCGCTGGCGGGGATTCGAGAACGTCGTGCCCGGCGCAGCGTGGATTTCCTCGTTGAGCGTGCCGAGCAGGCGCTCGATGTGGGCGCCGTAGTGGGGCGTCGCCACCGGCCGCCACTCCAGGTCGATGCCGTACTCCTTACAAGCGGCGGTCAGCATCTTGCCCCGGAATTCCTTTGCGTTATCGGCGTGGATCGTCCGGGGCAGACCCCAGCAGGGCCACGCCGTCTCGATCCCCAATTTCGACAGCCATTTCTCCTTCGGCAGGAAGGCTTGGCTTAGGCACAGGCCGAGTGACAGATTTCCGGGGGGATCGAAGGAGATGTAGAAACCCAGCACCATCCGGGAATATACGTCGATCAACAGCGTCAGCCACGGCCGCCCGACCGGTAGGCGGTACGTATCGTCGACCAGGACGATGTCTACTGGCGTGTGATCCACCTGAACGACGGATAGCGGGAAATCGGCGCCAGGGAAGTGTCCCTTCGAGGGGGCATAGGCGTCCCGCGCTGCCTTGTTCCCCTCCCGGGCCTTCTTCTTGTTGTAGGTGTCGAGTTTCTTGATGCGGTTTCGGATCGTGTTTGGATGAGGGGGCTCCAGCCCGAGCTTGTTACAGAGCATCTCAATTTCACGGATGACCTTGGCGGGCTTCTTCTTTTGCTTGGTCAGGTAATGGACCTTGATCATGTCGGTGACCACGTCCTCCAGCTTTTTCGGGAGGCCGATCCGCCCTTTGTCTTTTCGGGTTTGTCGTACGAAGACAGATACCCGTCCAACCCGATCGAAATCGCGTAGCCACCGATAGATCGTGGAGACGCCGACATCGTGCCTTTCGGCACAGGCACGCACGTCAGCCTCTGTGCGGCGCGCAAGCGCCAGCAGGGGCTTGATGATTTCGAACGTCCGGTGGGCTTGCTCCAACCGATCATTTGCCACGGCAGCCAGATCGGGATGCGCGACGGCCGGTCTTTCTGAATACGGAGAGAGGTCTGCGATCGGCGCTTGAAGTACCTTGCCTGACTCTGGATCCGAAAGCGTCACCGAGACGAAATCCGTCGACTCCTGGCAAATGACATGACGACGACCGCGGTAGAGGACGGCAGATCCGTAGTCCAGCGTCAGGCGGGGCGTCTGATCGGTCATCGCAGGCTCCAAAGGCGGGAGGACATCGAGAGCGGCGACTGCAAGTCCGCTCCGATCTGAAAGCGGGCGACCAGGTGCCAAATGGTGGGAAGCCATTCAGCCTGGATGTTGGGGTCAGGTGTGACGTGTCGGAGCAAATCGCTGGGCGTTGTGTCCTTCAGCCGTTCTACGAGTGCCAAGATGTGTACGGCTTGATCGGCCGGAACGGTTCTGCGGCGAAACGGGAGGAGAAACTTGGCAGCCTCCAGGAGCGGCCCGCGAATTTCCACCTCGGTCATCAGGCGGAAGCGCCATCCCTTTTGCCGTGCGTAGCGGATTGCTTGGCGGAACTTGGGGTGAAGCTCGGACCACTGCTCTTTCAGGTCTGACCTATACTTGACCTCACAGAGCCAAGGTTTCTGGCCCGCGGCGTCGTGGAAGGAAACCCAAGTATCAGGAGTGTAGCTGCGCTTGGTTCCGGCATCATCCCGCCAGTTGAGGGTTAGCGGTTGCACCTCGAACGCAGCGACGTCGGGGGAGAACTCCAGCAGTCGCAGGAAGTCACGCTCCAGCGTGGATTCAAACTGCGCTTGGCCAAGGGCCTTTGTCGCAGCCGAGATTCCTGTGACGTTGCGATAGTTCTTCTTGATCTTCCGGACAGGCATGAGGAACGGTCCAAAACATCGATGTAATATATTAAACCGTTCTCGAAATATGATGTACAGCTATCGCTGAGCGATGTGGGCTTCCTGAGGCCTTGTGCGATGTGCTCTCACTGATCGTTGTAATTCATAGTCGCTGAAAATTCCAACGATAAAAGCTAACGAACAACGATCTAGACTAATTTCTATTGATCATCGCTACCAGTCAGTAGCCACATAAAAAAGCCACTCGCAAGAGTGGCTTTTTTATGTCGGGTATTCGGCTGCAGCTGTCAGTCATGCCTAACACGTAGAGCTTCCGTTGCCGGCCAGAAGCGGTCGTTGAGCGATTCCCCCAAAAGCCGACGAATGCGGCCCAATTTATGCTAGTGTTCTTGCCTGCCGCTTTTCACGACTTTTTAGTAGTCACGTTTTCTAGGTCTTAACCCATGAAGACACGTAACGGTGCCGGGTTTCGGCGATATGACAATCCTAAGTTAGGGAGACAGGTGCCGAGTTAGGGCGCAGTACTGTCTCCCTAAATCAAAGTTCGCTGTCTTACAACCATTGGAGATGACCCTGTGTCAGCAATAGTCCCCCATCCACTTGAACCTATGCTTCCGGCACTGCCGACAACTATTCTGCCGGCGATCACGGCGCTCACTACATCTCTGGGGATTCCGCGAACCGTTCTCGCGAGTGATGAAGAAATTCAATACGCTTGGCGCGATTTGCCACGTGAGCTTAGAGATGTGCCTGTAGCCCTTAGAGGTGAACTGGTAGCCAGAATGTGCGTTGCTGTAAGTACAGGGCTCTTCGATGGAGCAATGAATTACATCTGGAATGCAGCGATCCTTCAGCTCCGAACGAAAGTAAGAAATTTCGGCCTGCCAATCGTTGCCCAGATTACTCAGTCAGATTTTGAAGAAAAGCACCTGCTGGAACTTCAAGACAGTCGATTGCTAGAACTGTGCTTAAAGCTAAATCTCGTCAATGAGGACGGTTTCTTTTTCCTGGATCAATGCCGCGACGTCCGAAACAATTTTTCGGCTGCACATCCCACCCTCGGAACGGTAAACGACCGCGAGTTCACCACCTTTTTAAATCGTTGTGTTCGCTATGCGCTCGCTGATGCGTCGTCACCGAAGGGCGTCGACATCGGCGCCTTTATTTCGGCAGTTAAGGGCGCACGCTTCAACGCAAACCAGTGCGGTGTCTGGGTTCATCGCCTTGGCGAAACCCATGACGCACAGCGCCAAATGCTCGTCGGGATGATTCATGGCATCTACTGCGATCCAAATACGTCGGAGCCTTCCCGGCTAAATGCGTTTGACATCTGCAATTCGCTAAAAGCTGGATTCACCGCCGCGTTGCGTTCGGATCTCATCAACAAGCACAGCGAGTACGCGGCCAAAGGCGACGAGCCGCGACATACAGCGTCGCTACAGTTCTTCGAGAAGCTTGGACTTCTTACATTACTGAATGAATCTGAGCAACATGCAGTTTTCTATCGTGCCGTCGAGCGTCTTTGGAACGTTCACAACGGGATGAACAACTTCTACAACGAACCTCCGTTTGCTGAGCGCTTGCTCGAACTCTCACGACAAGGCGCAGTTCCAGAAACAGTGCAAGAAACATTTGTTCAGGTTGTCGTTTGTTGCAATGTCGGCAACAGATACGGTGTTTCATGGGCCGCTGCTACGAGCTACGACCAAATCATTAAGTCGTTCTCACCCCGCGAAATCGCTACGATGATTCGCATCGCGTCGTCACCAGCAACCACATTGGGGCAGCGTCTTAACAGCTTTCCATCTTGCCGCCAACGATTCAAACAGAACTTGGCGCTCATCGATCCAGCGAGTGTTCCAAGCGGCGTAAAGGCCGACTACGAGAAATTTCTCAAGTGAGCGCTAAGACGGCGAACCCGGCAGTCGAGCGGACCTGCGCGAAAAGCCGTGCAGGCCGCTCACTTCTACGTTAGCTATCAAAGGAAGAAATGAGGGTCTGGAATTGAAATCAATTTGGGATGCTTCTATGGATACCGTTTACTACACCGCTCATGAGGCGTGGTTACGGGTTCCATGCAAGGTAACCATTGAGGGCGAAATGATCTCTGTTTCTTACGACATCGACGGAGTGAACTACCGATACGCTGGACGAGAACTTGCTCCTGGACATTTTGAACTCTCGTTAGATAACGGCAACGGCCGTGCATCTCTCCATATGTTTCCAAACAGTAAGTGGATTGAAGGGTATTGGGTAGAGGATGGAGCAGAAGGATTCTGGCGCATTTTTCTCAAAGAAGAAATCCGGAACCTCAATGACTAACCCAGCAGTCAAACGACCGTTAAAAGCTACGCTTTTACCGTCCGCTTCCTTTCACGTTGAGCGTCTGCTTCTGACTGAGACGAACTACCGCTTTGGGTCGAAAGTTGTCGTAGTTGGGCGAAATAGCTGGCGATTGATCTCTGAAAATACCAATGGCCGGTCTGCAACCAGAGCCGGCCATTTTCCCCTGGTAAGGTCAGCGGCCGTTACGACCGAGCAGTTCTCACGGTAAGGCGGGAATTGGTCGTGAACTGCCTGATGATTGAACCTTTGGATTGGAGCGAGCTAACGATCATGAACGGGCTCTAAGTGAAAAGCTGCACAATCCCCTGATTTAGCCCCCTGCCTCAAGTAGCGATTTCATACCCATATCGGGTTCGATGCCGCAAGCTCTGCACCAGTCCATATAAAACAGCAAATCCACATACCGTTCTCCCCGCTCGATCTTGGAGACGTAGGACTGATCCTCTCCGATACGATCGGCCAACTCGGTCTGTGACAATTCTGCAGCTTGTCGCAAGCTTTTCAGGTGTTGCCTGAGCACGATGTAGCGTTGGTGGTGGATTGAAGTGACCATCGGGTCAAGATAAAGGTCACTTTGGAATAGGTCGTTTCGGCCTTTTTCATGTATCATCATTCTCCCGTTCGTCATCAATGTTGCTTGTTCACGTTGTGGGGAGGTGATGCTTGAAAAGCTTGGCTTGACCGCTCCTGTAGTTTTCATTCTTGGCGGTTGCGCTTCCACTCTGGCGATCAGCGCCGCTGATCCATGTCCTTGTCGATGAATGAAAACTTGTTAAGGCCTCGGTCTTGATCGATAGCAGTCGGACGACTGTGGACCATCCATGAAAGTCATAAGGCCGAAAACTGCTTCCCGGGGCTGAATCGGGGAGCAGATAGGGCAAAAGGATCATCATGCGCTACGTGAATACTCGGGAAGGCAACGCGGCAAATATCGAGCAGGATCGTTCGGGCAAACGCGATGAAGTAGTCATGCCCTGCCTGTTTTGCGGTGCCGATCAAGTCATTTCCATGAAGCTGGACGAAGGCGTATGGGCCGTTTGTTGCAGCGGGTGCGGCACCATCGGCCCCCATGGCCGGACTGTGCAACTGGCGGAAGCCCTCTGGAATTCTCCGGTTCAGCGTCAAGCCTTGCCGTAGCCGCTCGGCAAGATGTCTGCGGAGGGCAGAAAGCCCAACCTCCCATAGGCGGGCGGATGGGCCTTGGAGATTGCATCGGGCCGTCCCGCGAGTGGATCGCTTGGACGGCAGGGGCCGGAAACCCGCCGGAACTCCAATCGAAGACGATACGAAATTGCCGCTATCGCCTCACACCCTGGCCCGCGCCATGTGCAGCTTCTTGTAGCTGTCCACCAGCCGCTGGTGCCGATCCAGCCCTTCCAGCTTCATGCTCGTCGGCGTCAGGCCGTGGAAGCGCACGCTGCCGTCCACCGAGCCGATCGCTGCGTCCATCCGTTCGTCGCCGAACATGCGGCGGAAGTTGGCTTCGTAATCGGCCAGTTCCAGGTCGTCGTCCAGCACCACTTCCAGCACGACATTCAGGGCCTGATAGAACAATCCGCGCTCGGCGGTGTTTTCGTTGTATTGCAGGAAGGCGCCGACCAGATCGTGGGCCTCCTCGAATTGCCTGAGGGCCAGATGGATCAGCAGTTTCAGTTCCAGAACCGTGAGTTGGCCCCAGACCGTGTTCTCGTCGAACTCGACGCCGATCAGGGTGACGATGTCGGTGTAATCGTCGAGTTCGCTCTTTTCCAGACGTTCCAACAGCGCTTCCAGGCCGGCATCGTCGAGGCGGTGCAGGTTCAGGATGTCCTCGCGGAACGCCAGCGCCTTGTTGGTGTTGTCCCAGATCAGGTCGTCCACCGGGTAGATTTCCGAATAGCCCGGCACCAGGATGCGGCAGGCGGTGGCGCCGAGTTGGTCGTACACCGCCATGTAGGTTTCCTTGCCCATGTCTTCGAGGATGCCGAACAGGGTGGCGGCTTCGTCGGCGTTGGAATTTTCACCCTGGCCGGAGAAGTCCCACTCGACGAAGTCGTAATCGGCCTTGGCGCTGAAGAAGCGCCAGGAAACCACGCCGCTGGAGTCGATGAAGTGCTCGACGAAGTTGTTGGGCTCGGTGACGGCCTGGCTTTCGAAGGTGGGCCGGGGCAGGTCGTTGAGGCCCTCGAAACTGCGGCCCTGCAGCAGTTCGGTGAGGCTGCGTTCCAGCGCCACTTCCAGGCTGGGGTGCGCGCCGAAGGAGGCGAAGACGCCGCCGGTGCGCGGGTTCATCAGGGTGACGCACATCACCGGGAACTGGCCGCCCAGGGAGGCATCCTTCACCAGCACCGGGAAGCCCTGCGCTTCCAGGCCCTGGATGCCGGCGACGATGCCCGGGTACTTGGCGAGCACTTCCTGCGGCACGTCGGGCAGGGCGATTTCGCCTTCGAGGATTTCGCGCTTGACCGCCCGCTCGAAGATTTCCGAGAGGCATTGCACCTGGGCTTCGGCCAGCGTGTTGCCGGCGCTCATGCCGTTGCTGAGGTAGAGGTTGTCGATCAGGTTGGAGGGGAAATACACCACCTCGCCGTCAGACTGGCGCGTAAACGGCAGCGAACAGATGCCGCGCTGCGCGTTGCCGGAATTGGTGTCGATCAGGTGGGCGCCGCGCAGTTCGCCGTCCGGGTTGTAAATCGCCCGGCAGTGGTCGTCGAGAATTTCCTTTGGCAGCGCATCCCTGCGGCCGGGCTTGAACCAGCGCTCGTTCGGGTAGTGCACGAAGGGGGCGTTGGCGATCTCTTCGCCCCAGAACTGGTGGGTGTAGAAATGGTTGCAGCTCAGGCGCTCGATGTACTCGCCCAGCGCCGAGGCCAGCGCGCTTTCCTTGCTGGCGCCCTTGCCGTTGGTGAAGCACATGGACGAATGCGCGTCGCGGATGTGCAGGGACCACACGTTGGGCACCAGATTGCGCCAGGAGGCGATCTCGATCTTGATGCCCAGGCCCGCCAGGAAGGCGGACATATTGGCGATGGTCTGCTCCAGCGGCAGGTCCTTGCCGGCGATGTAGGTGCTGGCGCCGGAGGCGGGATCGAGCGTCAGCAGGGCCTGGGCGTCGGCGTCGAGGTTTTCCACTTCCTCGATGACGAACTCGGGGCCGGTCTGCACCACCTTCTTCACCGTGCAGCGGTCGATGGAGCGCAGGATGCCGAGCCGGTCCTTCTCGGAAATGTCCGCCGGCAGTTCGACCTGGATCTTGAAAATCTGCCGGTAGCGGTTTTCCGGATCGACGATGTTGTTCTGCGACAGGCGGATGTTGTCGGTCGGGATGTTGCGCGTGTCGCAGTAGAGCTTGACGAAGTAGGCCGCGCACAGCGCCGACGACGCCAGGAAGTAGTCGAAGGGGCCGGGGGCCGAGCCGTCGCCCTTGTAGCGGATGGGCTGGTCGGCGATGACCGTGAAGTCGTCGAACTTGGCCTCCAGACGCAGCTTGTCGAGAAAATTGACCTTGATTTCCATGGCGAATCCAAATGGCGCTTGAAGCGAATAAAACGAAATGGCCGCCATTATCCGGCTTTCCCGGGCGAAAGCCTCGCTTCTCGGCGCTTCGGGGCGCGGGAATGTTCGCGGTGCGAAGCGGCTGCCGGGCAGGAGAAGGGGCCGCACAAGGGGCTGCACAGGGGGCGGGGGCGCGATTTCCGGCGCTGCCGCACCGGTGCTTTTCGCTGAACGCGCCAAGCGGGCGTCTGTTCCGTCCGTTTCTTTTGCCCGCCGCAAACGGTGCTTTTCCTCCCCGCCCGCGTACCGTCCGCCCCGGCAACTTTCACCAGCACGGGAGGTCGCATTGAAACCCCTCCGTCCGTACCGCATTTCGCCTCGTACGCCGGCTCGGTAATCCAAAGGAGGCTCTATGCAACTCAAGGACAAAGTCGCCGTGATCACTGGCGCGGCCAGCGGAATCGGCAAGGAAATCGCCTGCGAATACGCGCGGCAGGGTGCCAAGGTGGTGATCGCCGATCTGGCGCTCGACGCGGCCGGCGCAACGGCCGGCGAAATCAATCAGGCGGGCGGCAAGGCGATTCCCGTCGCCATGGACGTGACCAGCGAGGCGCAGGTGGACGACGGGGTGGCGGCGGCCGTCGAGGCGTTCGGCGGCGTCGATATCCTGATCAGCAACGCCGGCATCCAGATCATCGCCCCGGTCGTCGAGTTGAGTTTCGCGCACTGGAAGAAGATGCTCGCCATCCAGCTCGACGGCGCCTTCCTGACGACGCGCGCCTGCATGCGCGAGATGATCAAGGGCGGGCGCGGCGGCAGCGTGATCTACATGGGGTCGGTGCATTCGCACGAGGCGTCGCCGCTGAAAAGCGCCTACGTCACGGCCAAGCACGGCCTGCTCGGGCTGGCCCGCGTCGTCGCCAAGGAAGGCGCGAAGGACCGCATCCGCGCCAACGTGATCTGCCCCGGCTACGTGCGCACGCCGCTGGTCGACAAACAGATTCCGGAGCAGGCGGCGCAGCTGAAGATCAGCGAGGCGGACGTCGTCAGGAACGTGATGCTCAGGGAAACCATCGACGGCGAATTCACGACGACGCAGGACGTGGCGCAGACGGCCGTCTGGCTGGCCGCCTTCCCGACGACGGCGCTCAGCGGCCAGTCCATCCTCGTCAGCCACGGCTGGCACATGCAGTAGCGCCGGGGCGCCGGATTCGGCGCCGTGCGGAGTGCGGCGGTGCGCGGCGTTCGCCTGCGCCGCAGGGGCCTGCGCGGGCGGGTGCCCGTGGGCGCGGAGGAAAGTCGTTGGAAGAGAACCGGAAGCTGGCCGGCAGACGCCCGCACGGCGGACGCTCAGAACTCCTGACGCACCCGCCAGTAGCTCGCGAAGCGCGGCAGACCGTTGCGGTTCAGTTCGCGGTAGCGGTAGGTGATTGTGCTGCCGATGGGCGGCGGGCTTTCGCGCTCGGCGTCGCTGAAGCCGGTGCCGATGCGGAAGCGGCGGCCGTCGGCGCTTTCCACGCGCAGCGCGCCGAGCCGGCCGCGATGGCGCCCGCGTCCGGCCTCGTGGCCGATCACCGTGGCCTCGGCGTCGAGCCAGGGCTTGACCTTGAGCAGCGCCGGATTTCGCCCGCTCAGGTAGGGCGCGTCGGCGCGGTGCAGCATCAGTCCCTCGCCGCCGGCGCGAAGCACCTCGGCGAGCTTGGCCCGCAGCGCGGCGCGGTCGGCGACGCGATACTGCTCGACGGCGCCCAGCCAGCCGACGCCGCTGCTTGCGACGACGACGCGCAGCGCGTGCAGGCGGGCGCTGAAATCGCCCGCCGCGCCGGGCAGTTCGAAGACCATGAAGCGCACCTGCCGCCATTCGGCGTCGACCGGCTGCTGCCGGCGCACGATGCCCGAGAGCGCGTCGAAGCGCCCGCGCCCCAGCCAAAGTTCGCCGTCCAGCGCCTGCCCGGCCGGCAGGCCGCGTACGAACCAGTCCGGCGCACGCACCGGGCGGCCGCTGCGGAAATACAGTTGCCGCCCGTCCCACAGCGCGCGCACGCCGTCGAGCTTTTCGCTGACCCAGTAGTCGGCGGGATCGACCTGCCCGCTGTCGGTTTCGGCGAGCAGCAGAGGCGGCGGCACGGGCGCCGGCGCGGCGTTGCCCGCCGGGGGGCAGATCAGTGCGCCGAGCAGAACGAGCGCTGCCAGGAGCGGGCGCGGGCGGAAAGTGCGGCGCATGGGCGGCATCGGGCGGCGGGCGGGCATCAGGCGGCGAAGCGGGCGTGCAGGCCGCTGCGCCGGATGCCGAGCTTTTCCAGCTCCGCCACCGCGAAGACCAGCAGGCCGGCGCCGAGCACCTTGCTCCATTCGAGCGGCGACAGGTCGGCCGAGCCGAAGATCGACTGCATCGCCGGCAAATGGGTGAAGGCCAGCTGCAGCGGAACGCAGGCGGCGACGGCGAGCAGCGCGTGGCGGTTGCCGGTCAGCCCGGCGCGGTTGGCGACCGGGGCGAAGATGAAGCGGCTGTTGATCAGATAGAACATTTCGGCGGCGACCACCGCGTTGACCGCCATCGTGCGCGCCGTCTCGACGCTCGTGCCGTTCTCCAGCTCCCACAGGAAAAGGCCGAGCGCGCCGCTCATCATGAGGACGGAGACCATTACCACGCGCCAGACGAAGAAGCCCGAGAGCAGCGCGTTGCCCGGCGGCCGGGGCGGGCGCGTCATGATGCCGCGCTCGGCCGGCTCGAAGGCGAGCGCCAGCCCGAGCGTGCTGGAGGTCACCATGTTGATCCACAGCACCTGCGCCGGGGTGAGCGGCAGCGTCAGCTCGAAGAGGATCGCGGCGATCACCACCAGCGCCTCGCCGCCGTTGGTCGGCAGCATGAAGAGGATGAACTTCCTGAGGTTGTCGTAGACCGCGCGCCCTTCGCGCACGGCGTGGGCGAGCGTGGCGAAATTGTCGTCGGCGAGCACCATGTCGGCGGCCTCCTTGGCCGCTTCGGTGCCCTTCTTGCCCATCGCCACGCCGACGTCGGCGCGTTTGAGCGCGGGCGCGTCGTTCACGCCGTCGCCGGTCATCGCCACCACCTGGCCGTCGTCCTGCAGGGCCTGAACGAGGCGCAGCTTGTGTTCCGGGCTGGCGCGCGCGAACACGTCGACCTCCATCGCCACGCGGCGCAGCGCGCCGTCGTCCATCAGCGCGATCTCGGCGCCGGTGATCGCCGGCCTGCCGACGCCGATCGCCAGCTGCGCGCCAATGGCGCGCGCCGTTTCGACGTGGTCGCCGGTGATCATCTTGACGCGGATGCCGGCGCGGTGGCACTCGCCGACGGCGGCGACGGCTTCCGCGCGCGGCGGGTCGACGATGCCGACCAGGGCGAGCAGCAGATAGCCCGTTTCGACGTCCGCGAAGCCGAGGCGTGCGCCGGCCGGCGCGCCGCGCTTGCAGGCGAGCGCCAGCAGGCGCAGGCCCTGCGCCGCCGTGTCGGTGGCCATGCGCCGCCAGTAGTCGACGTCGAGCGGGCGCTCGCCGTCGTGGGCCAGTTGCCGCGCGCAGATGTCGAGGATGCGCTCCGGAGCGCCCTTGACGAAGAGCCAGGGATCGCCGTCGGAATCGCGCTGGAAGGTCGCCATGAAGCGGTGCTCGGACTCGAAGGGAATGCTGTCCTGGCGCGGCCAGGCGGCTTCGCCCGCGGCCTGCGGGAAGGCGGCCTTCTCGCCGAGCACGAGCAGCGCGCCTTCGGTCGGGTCGCCCTCGACGCTCCACAGGCCGTCCTCCTCGCGCAGGCGCGCGTCGTTGCACAGCACGCCGGCGCGCACGGCGAGCGCCAGCGCCGGGTAGCGTTCGGGATTGACGATCCGGCCGTCGACGCTGAAGTCGCCGACGGGCGCGTAGCCGACACCGCCGACGTCGAAAACGTGGCCGGCGCAGACCACGCGCTGCACGGTCATTTCGTTGCGCGTCAGGGTGCCGGTCTTGTCCGAGCAGACGACCGTTACCGAACCCAGCGTCTCGACCGCCGGCAGGCGGCGGATGATCGCGTTGCGCCGCGCCATGCGCTGCACGCCGAGGGCGAGCGTCACCGTCATGATCGCCGGCAGCCCCTCGGGAATCGCCGATGCGGCGAGCGCCACGACCATCATGAACATTTCGGCGGCGGCGTGGCCGCGCCACAGGGTGCCGAGCAGGAAGGTGGCGGCGGATGCGCCGACGATGCTCAGCGCGAGCACGCGTCCGAAGCGGTCGATCTGACGCAGCAGCGGCGTGCTCAGGTTGCGGATGCCGCTCAGCATCGCGTCGATCCTGCCCAGTTCGGTCGCCGCGCCGGTGGCCACGGCGATGCCGCTGGCCTGTCCGTGCACGACCAGGGTGCCCGAATAGGCCATGCCGAAGCGGTCGCCGAGCGGCGCCTCGCGCGCCACCGCGTCGCATGCCTTGTCGACCGGCAGCGATTCGCCGGTCAGCGCCGCCTCGTCGACGCGCAGCTCCTTCACGGAAATCAGCCGCAGGTCGGCCGGAACGCGGTCACCGGAGGCGAGCAGGACGACGTCGCCCGGCACCAAGCCGGCGGCGTCGATCTCGCGCCGCTCGCCGTCGCGCAGGACCGTCGCGTGCGGCGCGAGCATCGAGTGGATGGCCTCCAGTGCCGTCTCGGCCTTGCCTTCCTGGATGAAGCCGATGAGCGCGTTGACCAGCACCGCGCCGAGCAGCACGCCGGTATCGACCCAGTGGCCGAGAAAGCCGGTGATTGCGGCGGCGCCGAGCATCACGTAGAGCAGGATGTTGTGGAACTGCAGCAGCAGGCGCAGCAGCGGGCCGTGCCGCTTCGGCGGGGCGAGCCGGTTGGGGCCGTAGCGGTCGAGGCGGCGGGCGGCCTCGGCGGCGGCGAGGCCGCCCGCGCCCGTTTGCAGTCGCCGCGCGGCTTCTTCCGGCGTGAGCGTGTGCCAGGGTGCGTCGGGCAGCGATTCGGTCTGGGCGGCTGGGCGGGCAGTCATCTGGGCGGACCTTTCTGCGGCGTGAGCGAAAGCGCCCGGAAATTTTAACCCGCTCCCGGGCATCCCGTCGGCATCGCGCGGCGGCCGCCGGCCGCTGCCGCCTTCATGCGCCCTGCCGTTCCGGCGCGGTTGCGAAAGCGTCGCCCGGCGAGCTAAGCTTTCTCCCCCGCGCGATGCGCGAACCCCACCGAGGAGATTGAGCATGCGCCGTATCGCCGGAATAGTCTGTGGTCTCGTCCTCAGCGCGCAGGCGCTCGCCGTCGGCCTCGCCGACCTGTCGAACAAGGACGCCGCCGCCGGCCTCAAGGAAGCGCTCGGCAAGGGCGCCGAAGCGGCGGTCGCGCAGCTCGGCAAGCGCGACGGTTTCATGGGCGACGCGCGCGTGAAGATTCCGCTGCCCGATTCGCTGCGCGCCGGCGAGAAGATGATGCGCACCTTCGGCATGGGCAAGCAGGCCGACGAGCTGGTCGAAACGATGAACCGCGCCGCCGAGAGCGCCGTCGTCGAGGCCAGGCCGATCCTCGTCAACGCCGTGAAGAGCATGAGCTTCGCCGACGCCAAGGAAATCCTCGCCGGCGGCGACGACGCGGCGACGCAGTACTTCAAGCGCACCACGGCGACGCCGATCGGCGCCAAGTTCCTGCCCATCGTCAAGAAGGCGACGGCCAAGGTGCAGCTCGCCGACAAGTACAACCAGTTCGCCGGCAAGGCCGCGAAGATGGGTCTCGTCGACGAGAAGGACGCCAACCTCGATTCCTACGTCACGCAGAAGGCGCTCGACGGCCTCTACCTGATGATCGCCGAGCAGGAGAAGGCGATCCGCAAGGACCCGGTGGGCAGCGGCTCCAAGCTGCTGCAGACGGTGTTCGGCGCCATCGGCAGGTAGCGCGCCGGGACGCCTCGGGTCGCTGGCCGCTGGGCGCGGGAGGTGCCGCCCGTCGCTTCGTCCGTCGCGGAGCGATCCGGCGATCCGGAATTTTCAAGGTTCTTTCATGAGCAACGCCAAAAATCACGCGGAGATGATGCTGATCAGCCGCCGCGTCAAACCCGGGCACGAGGCCGCCTTCGAGCGCCTGATGACGGACTTCATCGCCGCCGCAGCCGCTTTCCCGGGCTGCCTCGGCGCGCAGCTGGTGCATCCGGGCGACGAGCCGGACGTCGCCGACAACCTGCATCACGCCTTGCTGGCGTTCGAGAGCGCGGATCGCCTGCGGGCCTGGCAGGGTTCGCCCGAGCGCGCCGCGGGGCTGGCGGCCGTCGCGCCGCACGTCGAGGGGCGCGAGGTCGTGCGCGGAATTTCCGGGCTGGCCCATTGGTTTCAACCGCCGGGCGACGCCGCGCCGGCGCAGCCGCCGCGCTGGAAGGTGGCGGTCGTCACCTGGCTGGGCATTTTCCCCACGGTCTATGGCCTGTTCTTCCTGTTGGGCGACATCCTGGCGCCGCTGTCCTTGCTGGCGCGCATCTTCGTTCTGACCGTGCTGGTGGTGGCGCTCATGACCTGGGTGGTCGCGCCGCGCCTGACGCGCCTGTTCAAACCCTGGCTGTATTCCGCCGGCGCGCCCAGGCCTTGAGCCGCCGGCTCCGGCACGCTATGGGCCGGGGCCGCACGCGGGCTGCGGGCGTGCGCGCCGGGTTCCGATCCGTGCTTATCCCTGATCCGGACCGGTAGCGTCGGCGCGCCGAAGCCGCGTGTTAAAATCAGGCCCGTTTTTCCCCCGCCGTTCCCCTCCCCCATGTCAGCCCAACTCAACGCGCCGCAGCGCGAAGCGATCCGCTATCTCGACGGTCCCCTGCTCGTGCTCGCCGGCGCCGGCAGCGGCAAGACGCGCGTGATCACGCAGAAGATCGCCTACCTGATCCAGGACTGCGGCTTCAATCCGCGCAACATCGCCGCCATCACCTTCACCAACAAGGCGGCCAAGGAGATGCAGGAGCGCGTGGACAAGGTGCTCGAAGGCGGTTCGGCCAAAGGGCTGACGATCTCGACCTTCCACTCGCTCGGCGTGCGCATCCTGCGCGAGGAAGCGACGGCGCTCGGCTACAAGCCGAAGTTCTCGATCTTCGATTCGGCCGACTGCTACGGCATCGTCTCCGACCTCGCCGGCAGCGTCGACAAGGCGACCATCCGCAAGCTGCAGAGCACCATCTCGAACTGGAAGAACGCGCTGGTGACGCCGGACTGGGCGCTGAAGAACGCGCAGGACGAGACCGAAGCGCTCGCCGCGCGCGCCTATACGAGCTATGCGGCGACGCTGAAGGCCTATCAGGCGGTCGACTTCGACGACCTCATCTCGCTGCCCGTCGAGCTCTTCGAGAACCACCCGGAAGTGCTCGGCAAGTGGCAGAACCGCCTGCGCTACCTGCTCGTCGACGAATACCAGGACACCAACGCCTGCCAGTACAAGCTGCTCAAGCTGCTGGCCGGGCCGCGCGCCGCCTTCACGGCGGTGGGCGACGACGACCAGGCGATCTACGGCTGGCGCGGCGCCGACATCGAGAACCTGCGCGGCCTGCCGAAGGACTACCCGCAGCTCAAGGTGATCAAGCTCGAACAGAACTACCGCTCGACGGTGCGCATCCTGAAGGCCGCCAACGCGCTGATCGCGCACAACGAGAAGCTGTTCGAGAAGAAGCTGTGGTCCGACCTCGGCTACGGTGACCCGATCACCGTCACCGTCTGCAAGGACGGCGAACACGAGGCCGAATCGGTGGTCATGAAGCTGATGGCGCACAAGTTCGAGCACCGCACGGCCTTCTCCGACTACGCCATCCTCTACCGGGGCAACTTCCAGGCGCGCGTGCTCGAACAGTTCCTGCGCAACCAGCGCGTGCCCTACCTGCTCTCGGGCGGCCAGTCCTTCTTCGAGAAAGCGGAAATCAAGGACATCACCTCCTACCTGCGCCTGCTCGCCAACCAGGACGACGACCCGGCCTTCATCCGCGCCGTCACCACACCCAAGCGCGGCGTCGGCGGCAGCACGCTCGAAGCGCTCGGCACCTACGCCGGCGAGCGCCACATCCCGCTGTTCACCGCCGTCTTCGAGGAAGGCTTCGCGCACCGCGTGCAGCCGCGCCAGCTCGCGCCGCTGATCGAGTTCTGCGAGTTCATCAACCGCATGGAGTGGCGCGCCGCGCGCGAGCCGGTGGGGCAGGTGCTGCCCGATCTGCTCAACGCCATCGGCTACGAGGCCTGGCTGTACGACCACGAGGAGCCGCGCGCCGCGCAGAGCAAGTGGGGCAACGTCCAGGAATTCACCAACTGGCTGGTGAAAAAGGGCGAGGAGGACGAGAAGACGCTGATCGAGCTGACGCAGATGATCGCCCTCATCAACATGCTCGATAAGCAGAAGGACGGCGAGACGATCGACGCCGTCCAGCTGTCCACGCTGCACGCCGCCAAGGGGCTCGAATACAAGCACGTCTTCCTGATCGGCATCGAGGAAGGCGTGCTGCCGCACCGCGAGTCGCAGGACCCGGTCAAGCTCGAGGAAGAGCGCCGCCTGATGTACGTCGGTATCACCCGCGCGCAGCGCTCGCTGCACCTCACCTACTGCGAGAAGCGCAAGCAGGGCAAGGAGATGATTTCCTGCGAGGCCTCGCGCTTCATCGCCGAGATGGGCAAGGAAGACCTGCGCTTCTCGGGCGGCAGCGCGCAGAGCGTTCCCGACAAGGCCGGCGGCAGCGCCCGCCTGGAAGCGATGAAGGCGATGCTCGCGGCGAACAAGTCGTAGCGTCCGCCGCGCCGCCCGTGCGCGCCGCGCTACGGCGAACGCCCGCAGGCTGCGGACGCCGCCGTCACACGGCGTCACGCAGCGTTACGCTTCTGATGACATCCGCCCGACAACTCCCCGCGTTAATGCTAGCAAGGCCGGAAGAAACGACATCGTTCCACTGACCGACCGAGCTGAACCCCATCTAACGTCAGGAGATACATCATGCTGAAGAACATCGTTGCCCTCGCCATCGCCGCCGCTTTCGGTACCGCCGCCTACGCGCAGGCTCCCGCCGCCACCCCGGCGAAGCCGTCCGAAATGACCAAGCCGGCCGCCACCGCAGCGACTCCGGCGACGCCCGCCGCGCCGGCCGCCAAGGCCGAAGAGAAGAAGCCCGAAGCCGCCGCCGAAATGCACAAGGCCGACAAGAAGCATCACGGCAAGAAGAAGGAAAAGCACGCCGAGAAGCACAGCGAAACGGCTCCGGCCACGCCTGCCGCCCCGGCTGCCAAGTAGTCAGCGGCAGAGCGCCCGCTCAGGCGCGCGGCGGATCGTCCGACGATCCGCCGCAAACAAAAAGGCGACCCGCGGGTCGCCTTTTTACATGCCGTGTCGGGCGGCTTACTTGGAGAGACCGACCAGATGATCGACCGCCGCCTTCAGTTCGGCGTCGGAGAGGTCGGCGGCGCCGCCCTTCGGGGGCATCGCGCCCTTGCCTTCGGTCGCGTGCTTGAGCAGCGTCGCGGCGCCCTGCGCGATGCGCGGCGCCCAGGCGGCCTTGTCGCCGGTCTTCGGCGCACCGGCCACGCCGCTCGCGTGGCAGGCCATGCACACCGTGTTGTAGATCGCGGCGCCGTCGCGCGGCTTGCCGTCGGAAGGCGCGGCGGCGGCCTTCTGCATCTCGACCTTCGCCACCGGCTGAATCCGGACATCGGCCTCGTCGCTCAGGTCGGCCTTGCTGCCGCCCTTGCCGAGCTGGGAGAGCGGCCAGATCAGGACGATCAGGACGATCGCCACGATGCTGGTGATGACCATGCTCTTCGTCGAGGAGTTGTCTTTTTCAGCCATGTTGAATCCTTCTGTGGGTATCGGGTAAAGCGCTGATTATAACGTGCAATCGGCACCCCCCCAAAGCGCCGGGATGGACGCCCCGGGGCAAACCGGCTATGCTTACACCCCTCCGCGCGCCCGTAGCTCAGCTGGATAGAGTACTGCCCTCCGAAGGCAGGGGTCGAACGTTCGAATCGTTTCGGGCGCGCCAGTCTTACCGATAACGGGCACTTCGTTCGAGGTGCCCGTTGCCATTTCAGCGCTTGCCTGCCTTGCGCAAGCGCCGTCCCGCCCGCGGGATGTTTTGCGCACCTGTCGCGCGGCCCTCGCGGTCGCCGGCCTGGACAATGGGTCGTTATGAAGCCGAAGCCCTTTTCCTTCCGCCGTTCGCTCGCCGTGATCGCCCTCTGCCTCGGGCTGTTCGGCGCGCATGCGCCGGTCGCCTGGACGCCCGAAGCGGCCGCGCCGCGCGGCTACCTGCTGATCGTCGGCGGCGGCGATACGCCGCCCGAGGTGCAGTCGCGCTTCCTCGCGCTGGCCGGCGGCGCCGGACGCGCGCGCGTCGCCGTCTTCCCGATGGCGAGCACGAGCGGCGACGAGGAGGCCGTCGAGGTCGCCGCCGAGCTGCAGGCGATGGGCGCCGAGGCGACGATCTTCTATCTCAGCCGCGAGGACGCGGAATCCCCCGACATCGCCGCCCGCTTCGAGGAAATCGACGGTTTCTGGTTCTGCGGCGGCGATCAGTTGCGCCTCGCCGAAATCCTGCGCGCGACGCCGGCGCTGGCGACCATCCAGCGCCGCTACTTCGCCGGCGGCGTCGTCGGCGGCACCTCGGCCGGCGCCGCCGTCATGTCGAACGCGATGCTCACCGGCAACCGCTACAGCGAGCCCGACGAAGGGGACGAGGACGCCATCCCGCGTATCGCGCGCGGCGTCTTCGAGATCGCCGAGGGCCTCGGCTTCCTGCCGGGCGCCATCGTCGACCAGCACTTCCTGCGCCGCGCGCGCCACCACCGCCTGCTCAGCGCCGTGCTCGAACGGCCCGGCCTGCTCGGCGTCGGCATCGACGAAGGCGCCGCCATCCTGGTCCGCCCCGACCGCCGCTGGGAAGTGCTCGGCGACAGCTACGTCAAGGTCTTCGACGCGCGCCGCGCGCAGATCACCTCCAGCGACGAGCCCTTCCTCGGCTCCAGCGACATCACCCTGCATCTCCTGCCGTCGCGCAGCATCTACGACCCGTCGAGCGGACGGACGATGCTGCCGGCGAGTTGAACGGAGGGCGCCGGTCTAGGCGATCTGCGCACCGCTCCGGAGAGCGGGGCCGGCGTCAAACCGGACCCTGCGGCAAGATGCATCGCTCCGGTCGCTCGGGGCAAAAAAAGGGGACTTCGATCGAAGTCCCCTTTTTCATTTCCGGGATCGCCCGTCGCCGCGTCATTCGACGCCGCGCATGCGCCCGTTCAGATGCGGTACTGCGACACCACCTGATGCATCTCCTGCGCCAGCCGCGCGAGTTCGCCGGCGGTGTCGGCGGTCGATTGCGAGGCGGAGCTGTTCTCTTCCGACATCTGCGCGATCTGCTCGACCTGATGGGCGATGCTGTTGCTCGCCATGCTCTGTTCGCGGATCGCGTCGCTGATGTCGCTGACCATGCCGACGGCCTGGCGGGAGCTGGTGCCGATCGCCTGGATCGACTGGTTGGCGTTCTCGGCGCTGCTGACGCCGGCTTCGACCTTTTCCACCATCGCCTGCATGCCCTGCACGGCGGTCTGGGCGCTGGTCTGCATTTCGGTGATCGTGCTGCCGATTTCGCGCGTCGACAGCGTCGTGCGTTCGGCGAGCTTGCGCACTTCGTCGGCGACGACGGCGAAGCCGCGCCCTTGTTCGCCGGCGCGCGCAGCCTCGATGGCGGCGTTGAGCGCGAGCAGATTGGTCTGGTCGGCGACTTCCTTGATCACGGCGACGACGCTGTTGATGCGCTCGCTCTGCTGTTCGAGGCGGGAGATCTGTTCGGCGGCGCTGCGCACGGTTTCGGCGATGCTGTTGATGCCGGCAACGGTTTCGCCAATGATCGATTCGCCCTGCTGCGCCTGCTCGCCGGAGGAAACCGAGAGCTGGTTCGCTTCGGTGGCGCGGTCGGCGACGTGGTTGATGCTGACGGTCATTTCCTCGACGGTGGCGGCCATGCTGGAGGCGGCTTCGCTCTGATGCGAGGAGGCGACGGACATCTGGTGCGCGGCCGTGGCGACGCGGTTGGCGGCGGCATTGACGGCGTTGGTGTGCTCGTTGATGTCGCGCAGGCTGCTCTGCAGGCGGTCGAGCAGGCGGTTGAAGGCGCCGGCGGCCTGGGCCACTTCGTCGCTGCCGTTCTGCGGCAGGCGGCCGGTGAAGTCGAGGCTCTTCTCGATGCGCGAGAACATGCCGACCATGCCGCCGAGCGAGCCGGAGACGTGGCGGTAGACGAAGAAGCCCAGCCCGGCGGTGAGCAGGGCGGCGACCACGATGACGAGGCTGGAGACCAGCTTGCCGCTGGCGTAGGCTTCGGCGGCCTTGTGCACTTCCTGCTCGGCGAGGACTTCGTTGTACTTGGCGTGGGCGTCGAGATTGTCGGTGATCTTCTTCGAGATGACGGCCGCCTGGGCCATGCCTGCCTTGCCGGCGTCCGCGTCGCCCGACTTGACCGCGGCGAGCGCGGTGTCGAGCAGCGGGTAGTATTCCTTGACCAGCGCCTGGCTCGTTTCGAGGTACTGGCGGTCCTTGTCGTCGCTGATCAGGCTCGTGTAGGCCTGCAGGTTCTGATCCAGTTCCTGCTTGGCGGCGGCGATGCGCTTTTCCATCTCGGGGCGCTGTTCGTCCTTGCTCAACAGGAAGGAGAGCATCTGGATGCGCACGCGCAGGTAGCTGTTCTCCATGCCGGCGACTTTGCGGATGCTGGGGATGGAATTTTCGTTGGCGTACTGCAGGTTGGCGTTGATCGAACCCATCTGATGCAGGCCGGCCACGCCGACCACGATCAGTCCCACCACGGCCACCAGAATCAGCATGGCCAAGCGTTTGGCGATAGTCATCAATTTCTTCCCAGTGTGCTGGCTTAGCCTCGGCCGGCGGGCCATACGGCGGCGGGCGGAGCCGCGCGCAATAGGACGAGTGACGTTGCTCGTCGAGGAAATCCGTTTGTCGTTTTGCGCGGCGGGGCGGCGGGGGCGAATGAGTGCGTTCGCTCCCGCGACGTTTATCCCCACATTCGCGAGGGTTGTCATTCTAACGCCGGTGATCTGCCGACCGACAGGGAAGTTTTTGCGGAACTTTTCGCCGCCGCCGGTGACGCCAAACGCAAAGGGCGCTTCCCGGGAAGCGCCCTTTCGGCGAGGCGTGGCGGCTGCGAGCCGCTCCCGCACGTGCCGGCGGGCGGTGCGGGCGGGGAGCTTCAGCGTCCGCCGCTGCCCGCGTCGGCGAAGCGGCGCCGCCGCGCGGCGAGCAGGCCGAGCAGCCCCGCGCCGAACAGGGCCAGTGCGCCGGGTTCCGGCACTTCCAGCTGCGTCACGCGGAAGGCGTAGTTGATGTAGGCGGCGCCGGTCGCGTTGTCGCGCACGTAGGCGGAAGCGCTGTTGCTCAGGCTTTCGCCGTTCCAGACGTCGTTATAGCGCACGGTGTTCGGCGCCATGTAGTCCTGCGCGAACGCCGTTCCGCCGCTCACGCCGATGATGCTGTACCAGGCCATGAAATCGATGTCGAGCGGGTTGCCGTCGCGCGTCGAAATCGCGTAGTCGCCGGCGCTGCCTCCGAACAGCAGGGCGGCGGCCTGCTGGCCCGTGTAGGCCAGGGGATCTGTGCCCCAGTCCGGGCCCTGATCGACCTGCCACTGTCCGACGTAGGTGTAGATGGGGCCGGCGATCGCGCTGCCGACCATGCAGAGCGCGAGCGCGGCGGCGGCCGCGAAGTTCTTGATCTTCATGTTTGGAATCTCCCGTTGAGTAGCGGGCAGAATTCAGCAAATTCTATGCCGTATAGATGAATCAAGGACTTGCGCGAAGTTGTAACGTTGTTGGTACTTTGGTTGTAAATATTTCCGACAGCTGTCGCCGCGAGGCGACTCAGGCCGGCAGCGCGCGTTCGACGATCGCGCGCACGTCGACGCCGCGCGGCAGCGCGCCGTACTGGTGCTGGCCGCGACAGTCGAGGCGCGCGCGGCAGAAGGCGTCGAACACCGCGGCCGGCGCGCCGTGCGCCAGTTGCGTCGCCTGCAGCGCGAGCGCCATGCGGTCGACGACGTCGCGCGCGCGGTATTCGAAGTCGCCCAGATCGCGCAGTTCGTTCTTCAACTCGACGACGTGGCGGTCGAGCGCCGCGTGCGCGCCGGCCGCCGTGCCGAGTTCGGCGAAGAAAGCGGCGACGACTTCGGGCGTCTTGCCGATGGCGCGCAGCACGTCGAGGCACTGGACGTTGCCGCTGCCCTCCCAGATCGCGTTGACCGGCGCCTCGCGGTAGAGGCGCGGCATCGGCGTGTCCTCCATGACGCCGCTGCCGCCGATGCATTCCATCGCCTCGTAGGCGTGCTGCGGCGTGCGCTTGCAGATCCAGTACTTGCCGAGCGCCGTGCCGAGGCGCACCAGCGCGTCCTCGCCGGCGTCGGCGCGGCGGTCGAGCGCGTGCGCCAGGCGCAGGCCGAGCGCGATCGCCGCTTCCGACTCGAGCGCGAGGTCGGCGAGGACGTTCTGCATCAGCGGCTGCTCGCTGAGCAGGCGGCCGAAGGCCGCGCGCTGCCGGCAGTGGTGCACGGCCTGGCTGAGCGCCATGCGCATACCGGCCGTCGAGCCGAGCATGCAGTCGAAGCGGGTCATCGCGACCATCTCGATGATGGTCGCCACGCCGCGTCCTTCGGGGCCGACGCGCCAGGCCAGCGCGCCGCGCAGCTCGGTTTCGCAGGAGGCGTTCGAGACGTTGCCCATCTTCCGCTTCAGGCGCTGGATCTGCAGCGGATTCTTGCTGCCGTCCGGGCGCCAGCGCGGCAGCAGGAAGCAGCTGAGGCCGCCGGGCGCCTGGGCGAGGACGAGGAAGGCGTCGCTCATCGGCGCCGAGACGAAATACTTGTGGCCGACGAGTTCGTAGGCGGCGCCCGGTCCTTCGACGCCGAGCGGGAAGGCGCGCGTCGTGTTGGCGCGCACGTCCGAACCGCCCTGCTTTTCGGTCATCGCCATGCCGACGGTGATGCCGGCCTTGTCGCCGGCCGGCACGTTGCGCGGGTCGTAGACGCGCGCGCCGAGCTTCGGCAGCCAGTACGCGGCGAGGCCCGGTTCGCGCTTGAGGCAGGGCTGCGCGGCGAAGGTCATGGTGATCGGACAGCCGTGCCCGGCCTCGGCCTGCGACTGCAGGTAGAAGCGCGCCGCGCGCGCGACGTGCGCGCCCTCGCCCGGCGCCGTCCACGGCGAGGCGTGCAGGCCGGCCTCGATCGCGCTCTGCATCAGCGCGTGGTAGGCCGGGTGGAAGCGCACGAGATCGACGCGCCGGCCGTAGCGGTCGTGCGTGTCGAGTTCGGGCGGGTAGCGGTTGGCGAGTTCGCCGAGTTCGAGGAAGTCGCGGCGGCCGACGCGCGCGCCGAAGCGCGTCAGTTCGTCGAGGTCGGCGACCGCCGGCGCGCCGCCGTTGCGCCGCACGCCTTCCTGCAGCGCGGGGTCGGCGAGGAAGAGGTTGTAGTCGGAAAGCTCCTGCGGCTGGTTGATGACTTCGTGGGTGACGGCGCCGTAGCGGTCGAGCGCCGCATCGTCGTCGCAGAACGGCTTTCCTTGTCGGGCTTCTTGCCGGGATTCGTTCATGGCAGCGCTGCCTCCTCTTGCGGTGGGATGCGCCGCCGCGCCGCCGTGCCCCGGGCGCGCCGCGCTCTGGGCAGTGTAGCGGGAATCGCGCGGGAGTCCAGCGCGCCGGCGGGGAAGGCGCGGCACTGCGGAGAGTGCGGGGCGTGCGGCGATGAATGCGGCGATGAATGCGGCGACGGATGCGGCGAAGTGCGCGGCGAAGTGTGCGGGAGATGCGCCGTGCGCGGGCGCCGCGCGGCGTTCAGAGGCCGCGCGCCCAGGCCGGGCGCAGCTGCGCGTCCGCGGGCCGCGCGATGGCGGCGCGCACTTCGCGCAGCAGGCGCGCCTTGTCGGCGCCGAGCGTGCCCTTGAGGATCAGCCAGTTCGACGCGTGGTCGCTGCGGAAGACGGTGCGTTCGAGTTCGAGCGCGGCGAGGAAGCGCTCCATCTCGGCGAACAGCTCGCGCTGCTCAAGCGGTCGCCAGCCCGGGAAATCGGCGCGGAAGCGCTGCTCGCCGAGCGGGAAGCTGACGACCAGCGTTGCCGCGTATTCGGGCTGCGTCGCGTTGAGCAGGCGCGCCGAGTTGTCCGCGTGCTGCGTCGACAGTTCGGGGCCGCCGAGGCCGTTGAGAATCATCACCGAGCGTGTGATGCCGGCCTGCCCGAGCTTGTCGAGCGCCTCGGCGGTCGAGGCGAAGGTCTCGCCCTTGTGCACGCGGGCGAGCACTTCGTCGTCGCCCGATTCGGCGCCGACGTAGGCGATCGACAGGCCGGCGTCGGCCAGCTCGCGCAGTTCGTCGACCGACTTCTTGCGCAGATTGCGCGGCAGGCAGTAGCTCGAGACGCGGCGCACGGCCGGCAGGTGTTCGCGGATCGCGCGCAGGACGGCGAGCAGGCGGCGCGTCGGCAGCACCAGCGCGTCGCCGTCGGCGAGAAAGACGCGGCGCACCTCGCCGCCGTAAAGCTCGCCGCTGCGCCGGATGCTGTCGATCACTTCGGCCTCGTCGCGCGCGCGGAAGGCTTTCTGCGGCGCCGTGTACATCTCGCAGAAGGTGCACTGGTTCCACGAGCAGCCGTCGGTGACCGGCAGGATCAGCGACTGCGCCTCGCTGGGCGGGCGGAAGACGGGTTCGACGTAGCGGATCGGGGGGACGTTCGGCATCGCGGAGGTATCGTCGATTCAGTCGAAATAGGTGCGCGCCGCCTCGAAGCGCTGCGCGTAGTAGCGGTTGCCGAGCTGGTCGATGCGCACGCGGCCGTTGCTCGATGGCGCGTGCACGAAGCGGTCGTCGCCGATGTAGATGCCGACGTGCGAGTGCGGCGCGTTGCGCGTGTTGAAAAAGACGAGGTCGCCGGGGCGCAGGCCGGCGCGGTCGACCGGGCGCCCGAGGCGGGCGATGTCGGCGGCGCTGCCGGTGAGCCTGAGCTTGGCGCTCTGCCCGTAGATGTAGGAGACCATGCCGCTGCAGTCGAGGCCGGCGTCCGGATTCTTGCCGCCGAAGCGGTAGCCGGTGTCGATCAGGCCGAGTGCGAAGATGGCGATGTCGTGGCCGGCGGCGTGCCGGTCGGCATCGTGCGTCGCCGTGCGTCCGGCGCGTTCGGCAGACTCGGGCGGGCGCGGCGGCACGCTGCCGCAGGCGGCCAGGAAGAGCGCGCAGGCGCTCGCGGCAAGAAGCTTTTTCAGTCGCATGCGCGGAGTATAAACTGAGCCCTTGCCGCTTTTCCCCACGTCGCCCTATCCGGACAGAAACGCCATGAAACTTCAGGACCCCCAGTTGTTGCGCGCGCAGTGCTACATCGACGGACTTTGGTCGGACGCCGACGGCGGCGGCCTGTTTCCGGTACGCGATCCGGCGAGCGGCGCGCAACTTGCGCAACTGCCCGATTGCGGCGCGGGCGAGACGCGGCGGGCGATCGCCGCCGCCGACGCGGCGTGGCCGGCGTGGCGCGCGCAAACCGCCAAGGAGCGTGCGTCTATCCTGCGCCGCTGGCACGAACTGCTGCTCGCCCACGCCGACGACCTCGCGCAGCTGATCACCGCCGAGGGCGGCAAGCCGCTCGCCGAGGCGAAGGGCGAAGTGGCCTACGGCGCGTCCTTCATCGAGTGGTTCGCCGAGGAGGCCAAGCGCGCCTACGGCGAGAGCATCCCGACGACGGCCGCCGACAAGCGCCTGCTGACGATCCGCCAGCCGGTCGGCGTCTGCGCGGCGATCACGCCGTGGAACTTCCCGCTCGCCATGATCACGCGCAAGGTCGCGCCGGCGCTCGCCGCCGGCTGTCCGGTGGTGGTCAAGCCGGCCGAGCAGACGCCGCTGACGGCGCTCGCGCTGGCCGAACTGGCGGCGCGCGCCGGCCTGCCGCCCGGCGTTTTCAACGTCGTCACCGGCAGCGCGGCGGCGGCGGTCGCCATCGGCGGCGAGCTGTGCGCCAGCCCGACGGTGCGCCACCTCTCCTTCACCGGCTCGACCGAGGTCGGCCGCCTGCTCATGGCGCAGTGCGCGCCGACGATCAAGAAGCTCTCGCTGGAACTCGGCGGCAACGCGCCCTTCATCGTCTTCGACGACGCCGACGTCGATGCCGCCGTCGATGGCGCGCTCGCCGCCAAGTACCGCAACGCCGGGCAGACCTGCGTCTGCGCCAACCGCCTGCTGGTGCAGGACGGCATCTACGACGAGTTCGCGCAGAAGCTCGCGGCGCGCGCCGCGCAGCTGAAGGTCGGCGCCGGCGGCGAGGACGGCGTCGTGCAGGGGCCGCTGATCGACGCGCAGGCGCTCGCCAAGGTCGAGGCGCACGTCGCCGACGCGCTCGCGCACGGCGCGCGCGTGCTCACCGGCGGCTGCCGTCACGCGCGCGGCGGCACCTTCTTCGAGCCGACCGTGTTGGCCGACGTGACGGGGGCGATGCGCGTCGCGCGCGAGGAAACCTTCGGCCCGGTCGCGCCGCTCTTCCGCTTCAAGGACGAGGACGAGGCGCTGGCGATGGCCAACGCCACCGAGTTCGGCCTCGCCGCCTACTTCTACTCGCGCGACGTCGGGCGCTGCTTCCGCGTCGGCGAGGCGCTCGAATACGGCATGGTCGGCATCAACACCGGCCTCATCTCGAACGAGGTCGCGCCCTTCGGCGGCGTCAAGCAGTCCGGCCTCGGGCGCGAGGGTTCGAAGCACGGGCTCGACGAGTATCTGGAGATCAAGTACCTCTGCTTCGGCGTCGCTTGATGTCGCGCATGGAACTCTTCGCCGCGCTGGCGCTGCTCGCCCTGGCCGCCGCCGCCTTCGTCTGGCGGCGCGGGCTGCGCCGCCGGCGCGCGCGCTACATCGAGCGCTATCCCTTCTACAAGCTGCTCGACGAGCGCCTGGCGGTGCGCCGCCCCGAGCTCAACGCGGCGCAGCGCCAGCTCGTGTGCAGCGGGTTGCGCGAGTACTTCCAGCTCTGTCGCCGCGCGCACGGGCGGGCGGTGGCCATGCCCTCGCGCGCCGTGCTCGACGCCTGGCACGAATTCATCCTGCACACGCGCCGCTACCGCGCCTTCTGCGGCAAGGCCTTCGGCCGTTACCTGGACCACGCGCCGCGCGCCGAGGTCGACACGCCGGCCCGCCTGCAGGAGGGGATTCAGCGCACCTGGCGCCTGTCCTGCCTGTGCGAGGGAATCAATCCGAAGACGCCGCGCAACCTGCCGCTGCTCTTTTCCATCGACGGCATGCTCGGAATCTGCGACGGTTTCCACTACCGCCCGGAGTGCCTGAGCGGCGGCCGCGAGGCGGCGGGCGGCGGGGCGCCCGGAGAGGCGGCGGGCAGCCTCTTCTGCTCCCGCCATCTGGCCTGCGGCGGCGTCTGCTGTGGCAGCCTCGCCGCCTGCGCGGAGGCGGTCGGCGCCTGAGCTTGGTCGGTGGTCGGCCGGGCCGGCGCGGTGTCAGACGCCGTGCCGCTTGAACCAGTCCTGCAGGCGCGCCCAGCCGTCCGCGGCTTCCGCCGGGCGGTAGCTCGGCCGGTAGTCGGCATGGAAGGCGTGCGGGGCGTCCGGGTAGACGTGGATCGTCGAGGCGCGGCTGGCCGCGTTGTCGGCCGCGCCGAGCGCCTGGCGCATGCGTTCGACGGTCTCGGCCGGGATGCCCTGGTCGAGGCCGCAGTAGAGGCCGAGCACCGGCCCCTTGAGCTGGCCGGCGACGTCGAGCGGGTGGCGCGGATTGTTCTCGCTGACCGCGGCGACGAGGCGCCCGTACCAGGCGACGCCGGCCTTCACCCGCGGGTTGTGCGCGGCGTACAGCCAGACGATGCGGCCGCCCCAGCAGAAGCCGGTGATGCCGAGGCGCGCCGGGTCGCCGCCGTGCGTCGCAGCCCACGCGGCGCAGGCGTCGAGGTCGGCGAGCACCTGCGCGTCGGGCACCTTGGCGACGATCTTGTCGAGCAGTTCCTGCACGTTGGCGTACTGGCGCGGATCGCCCTGCCGCGCGTAGAGTTCGGGCGCGATCGCTAGGTAGCCGAGGTGCGCGAGCCGGCGGCAGACGTCCTTGATGTATTCGTGCACGCCGAAGATTTCCTGCACCACCAGGATCACCGGAAAGTTCGTGCCGCTCGCCGGCTGCGCGCGGTAGGCCGGCATCTCGCCGTCCGCCGCGGGGATTTTGACTTCGCCGGCAGTCAGTCCCGCGCTGTTCGTCGCGATCGCCGTCTGCGCCAGCGCGGGCTGCACGGCGAGCGCGAAGCCGGTGCCCAGCGCGCCGACGATGAAGCCGCGCCGGCTGAAGGGAACGGCCGGGAGCAGGCTGTCGAATTCCGGGTCGCCGGTTTCTGTTTCCTTTTCCGTTTCGTGCGGCGTGCGGGCGGTGCGCTGGCGGTCCTTGGCGTGCGGCATGGCGGTTTCCTCCGTGGGGGTATCCGGGCGGGGTATTTGTGTATCATGGGTCAGGCTGCAACCCCGAATGAAATCCTAGGACAACGGAGAAACTCAATGAATTCCCTCGGCGGCTACAACATCGAAGATCTGCAACCCGGAATGAGCGGCAGCCTGGCCAAGACCGTGACCGAAGCCGACATCGTGCTGTTTTCCGGCGTGTCCACCGACACCAACCCGATGCACCTCAACGAGGAATGGGCGAAAACGACGCAGTTCGGCGGCCGCATCGCGCACGGCATGCTGTCGGCGGCCTTCATTTCCGCCGTGCTCGGCAACAAGATGCCCGGTCCGGGCACCGTCTACGTCGGCCAGACGCTGAAGTTCAAGGCGCCGGTGCGCATCGGCGACACGGTGACGGCGACCGTCACCGTGCGCGAGGTGATCGTCGAGAAGCGCCGCTGCATCCTCGACACCGTGTGCACGGTCGGCGGCAAGGTCGTCATCGAGGGCGAAGCCAATATGTACTGCACGACGGCGAAGGCCTGAGGGAGCGACGACGATGAGCGCGCCGATCAGCCGCTTTCCGGTGCCGGAGCTGGCCGACCTGCCCGAGGACCTGCGCGCGCGCATCCTCGCCGTGCAGGAAAAGGCCGGCTTTGTGCCCAACATCTTCCTCACGCTGGCGCATCGCCCGGCCGAGTTCCGCGCCTTCTTCGACTATCACGACGCGCTGATGGAGAAGGACGTCGGTCTGTCCAAGGCCGAGCGCGAGATGATCGTCGTCGCCACCAGCGGCGCCAACGGCTGCCTGTACTGCGTCGTCGCGCACGGCGCCGTGCTGCGCATCCGCGCGAAGAATCCGCTGCTCGCCGACCAGCTCGCGGTCAACTACCGCAAGGCCGACATCACGCCGCGCCAGCGCGCGATGCTCGACTTCGCGCTGAAGGTGTCCTTGCGCTCGGCGGAAATCGGCGACGAGGACTTCGCCGCGCTGCGCGCGCACGGTTTCGACGACGAGGCGATCTGGGACATCGGCGCGATCACGGCCTTCTTCGGCATGAGCAACCGCCTCGTCAACATGGGCTCGATGCGCCCGAACGACGAGTTCTACCTGATGGGACGCCTGCCCAGGGCGTAAGGACCGATAGGACCGACGCGCCGCATTCCTGCGGCGCGCTGCCACCCCCGCACGACTACATCAGCACGATGTCGTACTGCTCCTGCGCGTAGCTCGGTTCGGCCTGCAGCGAGATCGGCTTGCCGATGAAGTCCGAGAGCATGGCGAGGTTCTGCGACTCCTCGTCGAGGAAGAGGTCGATCACCGACGGACAGCCGAGCACGCGGTACTCGCGCGCGTTGAACTGGCGCGCTTCGCGCAGAAGTTCGCGCAGGATCTCGTAGCACACGGTGCGTGCCGTCTTCACCTCGCCGCGCCCGCCGCAGGTCGGGCACTCCTCGCACAGCACGTGGGCCAGCGATTCGCGCGTGCGCTTGCGCGTCATCTCGACGAGGCCGAGCGCGGTGAAGCCGTTCACCGTCAGGCGCGTGTGGTCGCGTGCCAGCGCCTTGTTGAACTCGGCGAGCACGGCGCTCTTGTGGTCCTCGTTCTCCATGTCGATGAAGTCGACGATGATGATGCCGCCGAGGTTGCGCAGGCGCAGCTGGCGGGCGATGGTCTGCGCTGCCTCGAGGTTGGTCTTGAAGATGGTGTCGTCGAAGTTGCGCACGCCGACGAAGCCGCCGGTGTTCACGTCGATCGTCGTCATCGCCTCGGTCTGGTCGATGATCAGGTAGCCGCCGGACTTGAGCTCGACGCGGCGCGCCAGCGCGCGCTGGATTTCGTCCTCGACGCCGTGCAGATCGAAGAGCGGGCGCTCGCCGGTGTAGTGGAAGAGCAGCGGCGCGACGGTCGGCGTGTATTCGGCGGCGAAAGTCGTCAGCTTCTGGAAATTCTCGCGCGAGTCGATGACGATGCGCGCCGTCTCCGGATTGACGAAATCGCGCAGCACGCGCTGCGCCAGCGACAGTTCCTGGTAGAGCAGCGCGGGCGGCGCGGCGGTCTTCGCCTGCACCTGGATGTCGCGCCAGATCTTGCGCAGGTACTCGATGTCGTTGGCCAGTTCGGCCTCGGTGGCGTTCTCGGCCATCGTGCGCACGATGAAGCCGCCCGGCTCGTCGGCCGGCACTAGGCGACCGAGCTTTTCGCGCAGCGATTCGCGCTCGGCTTCATTCTCGATGCGCTGCGAAATGCCGATGTGCTTTTCCTGCGGCAGGTAGACGAGCATGCGGCCGGCCACCGAAATCTGCGTCGACAGGCGCGCGCCCTTGGTTCCGATAGGGTCCTTGATGACCTGCACGAGGATGCTCTGTCCCTCGAACAGCATGCGCTCGATCGGGCGCGGCGGCTCGCCGCTCTGGCGCGTTTCCCAGATGTCGGCGACGTGCAGGAAGGCGGTGCGTTCGAGGCCGACGTCGATGAAGGCCGACTGCATGCCGGGCAGGATGCGGCAGATGCGTCCGATATAGACGTTGCCGACGAGGCCGCGGCTGGCGTTGCGTTCGATGTGCAGTTCCTGCGCGGCGCCCTGGTGCATGACGGCGACGCGGGTTTCCTGCGGCGTGAAATTGATCAGTATCTCTTCGGGCATGAGGGCGGCCAGGAACTTGCGGGTAAAATTTCGGTCTCGCGCATTCTACCTTGTGTCTGGTCTTCCCCATGCCCCCTGCTTTCCCCGCCCGTCCGGCCGCCGCCGCGCGCCCGCCCGAACTGCTCGCGCCCGCCGGTTCGCTGGCCATGATGCGCACCGCCTATGCCTTCGGCGCCGACGCCGTTTATGCCGGCCAGCCGCGCTACAGCCTGCGCGTGCGCAACAACGAGTTCGGCAATCTGGAGACGCTGGGCGGCGCGATCGCCGAGGCGCACGCGCTCGGCAAGCAGTTCTACGTGGTCAGCAACGTGCTGCCGCACAACGCCAAGGTGCGCACCTACCTTGCCGACATGGCGCCGGTCGTCGCCCTGCGGCCCGACGCGCTGATCATGGCCGACCCCGGCCTGATCGACATGGTGCGCGAGACCTGGCCGGAGATGCCGGTGCATCTCTCGGTGCAGGCCAATACGGTGAATTTCGCCGCGGCGCGCTTCTGGCGCAAGCTCGGCGTCTCGCGCATCATCCTCTCGCGCGAGCTGTCGCTCGACGAGGTCGCCGAGATTCGCCAGGAATGCCCGGACGTCGAACTCGAAGTCTTCGTACACGGCGCGCTGTGCATCGCCTATTCCGGCCGCTGCCTGCTCTCCGGCTACTTCAACCACCGCGACCCGAACCAGGGTACGTGCACCAATTCCTGCCGCTGGGACTACAAGGTCAAGGCCGGTGCGGAAGACGCCGGCGGTGACGTGCATGCCTGCGCCTCCGGCGCGGTGCCGGCGCCGGCCGACGCCAAGGTCTGGCTGCTCGAGGAGAAGGAGCGCCCCGGCGAACTGATGCCGATCGAGGAGGACGAGCACGGCACCTACATCATGAATTCGAAGGACCTGCGCGCCATCGAGCACGTGCAGCGCCTCGTCGACATCGGCGTCGATTCGCTGAAGATCGAGGGCCGCACCAAGTCGGCCTACTACGTCGCGCGCGCCGCGCAGAGCTACCGCCGGGCGATCGACGATGCGGCGGCCGGCCGCCCCTTCGACCCGCGCCTGCTCGGCCAGCTCGACGGGCTGGCCAACCGCGGCTACACCGACGGCTTCTACCAGCGCCACCACGAGCACGAGATGCAGAACTACCTGCGCGGCCACTCCGAGTCGGGCCGTAGCCTCTACGTCGGCGACGTCGTCGGCTGGGACGCGGCGCGCGGGCTGGCCGAGGTGGACGTGAAGAACCGCTTCGCCGTCGGCGACCGCATCGAGCTGATCCACCCGGCGGGCAACGGCGAGTTCGTCCTTGAACGCATGGAGCGCGTCGACGGCGACGCGCGCAGCGCGACCGACGTGGCGCCCGGCAACGGCCATCGCGTGTGGATTCCGCTCGCCGTCGCCGCCTCCGGCGCAGCTTCTTCCGACGCCGCCGATCCGCGCGGCGCCATGCTGGCGCGCTTCGTCTGAAGCGCATGGCGGACGGGCGCCCTCCCCACCTGTTCGTCGACATCACCGCGCACGGCTTCGGGCATCTGGCGCAGGTGGCGCCGGTCCTGCACGCATTGCGTGCGCGGCTGCCGGAATTGCGCCTGAGCGTGCGTTGCGCGCTGCCGGAGGCGAAGCTGCGCGAACGCCTGCCGGCCGGCTTCGACCATCTGCCGGGGCGCAGCGACTTCGGCTACGCGATGCGCGACGCGGTCAGCATCGACCGCGCCGCGTCCGCCGCCGCCTATCGCGCGCAGCACGCGCAGTGGGACGCGCGCGTCGAAGAAGAAGCGCGCCGGCTGGCGACGCTGGCGCCCGATCTGGTGCTCACCGACGTCGCCTATCTGCCGCTCGCCGGCGCGGCGCGCGCCGGCATCCCGGCGGTCGCGCTGAGTTCGCTGAACTGGGCCGACCTCTTCGCCCACTACTTCGCCGGCGAGGACTGGGCGGCGACCATCCACCGCCAGATCCTGGCCGCCTACGACGCCGCCGAGCGCTTCCTGCGCCTGACGCCGGGCATGCCGATGCGCGATCTGGCGCGGGTGCGGCCGCTCGGCCCGGTCGCCGCGCTCGGCGCCGATTGCCGGGCGGCGCTGCGCGCGCGCCTCGGCTGTGCCGAAGACGAGCGGCTGCTGCTGATCGCCTTCGGCGGTTTCGCCAAACGCCTGCCGATCGAGGCCTGGCCGGCGCTGCCCGGCGTGCGCTGGCTGGTGCCGCAGGCCTGGCAGTGCGAGCGCCCCGGCGTGGCGGCCTTCGAACCGCTCGGCTACGCCTTCCCCGACCTGCTCCGCGCGGTCGACGCCGTGCTCACCAAGCCGGGCTACGGCACCTTCGCCGAGGCCGCCTGCAACGGCGCGCCCCTGCTCTACGTGCGGCGGCACGACTGGCCGGAGCAGGACTGCCTGATCGACTGGCTGGCGGCGAACGGGCGTTGTGCGGAGGTGAGCGAGGCGCAGCTGGAGACCGGCGACCTCGGTCCGGCGCTGGCCGGGCTGTGGCGGCAGCCGGCGCCGATGCGTCCGCTGCCGGTCGGCGCCGAGCAGGCGGCCGCGGCGCTGCTGCCCTGGCTTACAGCGGGTAGTTGAAGCGCCGCAGCAGCTGCGCCGTCTCGAACAGCGGCAGGCCCATGACGCCGGTGTAGCTGCCGGCGAGGTGTTCGACGAACATGCCGGCGCGGCCCTGGATGCCGTAGGCGCCGGCTTTGTCCATCGGCTCGCCGCTCGCCACGTAGCGCCGGATCTCGGCGTCGTCGAGCGCGCGGAAGCGCACCTCGCTGACCGACAGCGCTTCTTCGAGGCGCCCGTCGCAGCAGACGGCGACCGCGGTCAGGACGCGGTGCGTGTGGCCCGAGAGCTGGCGCAGGATGCGCACGGCGTCGTCCTCGTCGGCCGGCTTGCCGATGATTTCACCGGCGAATTCGAGCGTCGTGTCGGCGGCCAGCACCGGGTGCGCGAGCAGGCGCCGCCAGCCGACGATGCGCCAGCCGTGTTCGGCCTTGGCGCGCGCGACGCGGCGCACGTAGGCGACCGGGTCTTCGTCGGCGAAGGCGCTCTCGTCGATCTCGGCGTCCTCGCGCGGCGCGCTGCGGAAGGCGATGGTGTCGAAATGCACGCCGATCTGGGTCAGCAGCTCGCGCCGGCGCGGGCTGCGCGACGCGAGGTGGATGCGCGGGTGATCGGGGTTGAGCTGCATCATCCCTCGCGGTGATAGGGGTGGTTCTTGACGACGCTGACCGCGCGATAGAGCTGTTCGCAGAGGATCAGGCGCGCCATGGCGTGCGGTAGCGTCAGGCTGGACAGGCGGATGCAGTCGTCGGCGCGCTGCTTGAGCGCTTCGTCGATGCCGTCGGCGCCGCCGATCACGAAGGCGGTGTCGCCGCCCTCGCGCATCCAGGCTTCGAGGCGGCCGGCGAGTTTCAGTGTGGTCAGGTCGGCGCCGCGCTCGTCGAGCACGACGATGCGGCTATAGCCCTGCAGCGCGGCGTCGAGCCGGGTCTTCTCGGCGGCCAGCAGCTGTTCGCGGGTTTTCGAGCCGCGCGGCTCGGGCTTGATTTCGGTGACGGCGAGCGGCAGTTCGCGCGGCATGCGCTTGACGTACTCGGCGCAGCCCGCCGCCACCCAGTCCGGCAGCTTGTGGCCGACGGCGAGGATGCCCAGCCTCATGCGCTGGCGGCGGGCGCCTTGCCGGCGGCTTCGTCGCTCGCCGTCGCCTTGCGCACGCGGGCCGGGCCTTGGCCGCCCCACAGCTCCTCAAGGTTGTAATACGCGCGGACGGTCGGCTGCATGACGTGCACGACGATGCCGCCGAGGTCGACCAGCACCCATTCGCCGTTTTCCTCGCCTTCGCTCGACAGGACTTCGCCGCCGGCTTCGCGCACCTTGTCCTGCACGTTCTGCGCGAGCGACTTGACCTGCCGGTTGGAGTCGCCGCTGGCGACGATCACGCGTTCGAAGAGGGGCGTGAGCTTGGTGGTGTCGATGACCTCGATGTCGCGGCCCTTGATGTCTTCGAGCGCGTCGACGACGAGTTTCTGGAGTTTTTTTAGATCCATCGGTGTCGGGGGTTCTAGCGTGGGGAGTAGAGAAGCTGTTTTTGAATATAAGCGATAACCGCGTCGGGCAGCAAATAGCGGGGGCTGCGGCCGTTGGCGAGTAGCGCGCGGATCTGCGTCGCCGAAATGGCGAGCTGGGTCATGGCGAAGGTGACGATGGCGCCGGCCGGCGCTGCGCCGAGCGCGGCCGGCGATTCCGCCCGCCGCGCGCGATAGAGGGCGGCCAGCGCCGGCGGCAGGCTGGCCGCGTCGATCGGAAAGCCGGGGCGGTGCGCGACGGCGATGTGGGCAAGGTCGAGCAGCGCTTCCCAGCGGTGCCAGCCGGGCAGGCCGGCGAAAGCGTCGGCGCCGAGCAGCAGCACCAGCGGGCGCGCGGCGCCGATGGCCGGGTCGGCGCGCAGGCGCTCCAGCGTCGGTACCGTGTAGCTGGGTACCGCGGCGTCGACCTCGGCCGCGTCGAGCGTGAAGCGCGGGTTGCCGGCGATCGCCAGGCGGACCATCTCCAGGCGCTGCGCGGCGGTCACCTGCGGCGCCTTGTCGGTATGCGCGCGGTGCGCCGGCTGGCCGGCCGGAATCCAGCGCACCGAGTCCAGCCCGAGGCTGTCGGCGGCTTCCTCGGCGAGGCGCAGGTGGCCGAGGTGGACCGGGTCGAAGGTGCCGCCGAACAGTCCGAGCGGCGCCCCGGGCGGCACGGAGGATGCCACCTCAGGCTTCGTCCTGGATGGTGACGAAAACGTCGCGGTAGCTCACGTAGAAGCTCGCGAACAGCGTCGGCGCCAGGACGAGGAGCAGCGGCATGAAGAACAGCGCGGTGAAGAAACTGGCGCTCTGCGGCATGAGCGATGCCAGCAGGCCGAGCGCGAGGCCCGGCAGGAGGGCGCCGAAGACCATCAGCGCGACGGCGTAGGCGAAGAAGGCGCGCCAATTGCGCAGGCAGGCGATGAAACTGAAGAAGAGCGCCTTGCCGACCGGCAGGTCGTGCCAGGCGGCGAGCACCGGCGCATACCAGTAGGCCATCATCAGCGGCGTCAGGAGGAGCAGCGCGATCTGCGTCGCGACGAGGAAGTTGCCGCCGGCGAGCAGCTCCTCGCCCGGCGGCTTGCCGCTGATCATCATCTGCATCAGCGCGCCGCCGTCGGCCAGCGCGGAGACGCCGAGAATGGCGAGCACGCCGCCGAGGTAGAGGGCGCCGAGCGCGAGCAGCGGCCGCAGGTTGCTCCGGAAGCCCGAGAACAGGTGCAGCGGGGCGATCGCTCGCTCGTGCTCGACATCGCGGCAGACGTTCATCAGGCTGACCGAGAAGGCCGGGATGCAGAGCGTGGCGACGATCGGCCCGAGCAGCGGGATGGCATTGACGACGGCCATCAGGAACCAGTAGCCGACGACGATGACGCCGAGCAGCAGCGGACTTTTGCGGAAGATGCGGAAGCCGTCGGCGAGCCAGCGCCAGCCGCGTTTGGTGGGAAGGGTCAGGGCTTGCATGGCGGGCTAGGGAAGGTCAGGCGGCGATGAAGATGTCGCGGTAGGAGGCGTGCAGCGAGCCGGCGAGGACCGGGGCGAGAACGAGGAAGCCGAGGCCGAGGGGCAGCGCCGCGAAGAAGCTGAGCACCAGCGTGATGACGCCGTAGATCAGGAAGGGCAGGAGGTTCTTGAGGCAGGCGTTGAAGCTGGCCTTGAGCGCCGGCACCGGCTGCATGTTGTTGAACAGGACGAGCGCCGGGGCGAACCACATGGCCATCACGAGCGGGATCGAGAGCAGCGCCGAGAGCAGCAGCGCGAGCATCATGCCGCCGAAGGCGATGCCGAAGCCGGCCGGGCGCCCGAGCATCATGCCGCCGGCCACGCTGCCGCCGCCGAGCAGGGCGACGAAGGCGACGATGACCAGCATGCCGGCCATGTAGAGCAGGCCGAGGACGGCGAGTTCGCCGCTGTTCGTCTTGAAGCCGGCGAAGAGGTCGGGAATCTCCAGCGTCTGGCCGTTCTCCGCCTTGCGGCAGGCGGCGAGCAGGCCGGCGACGAGCAGCGGCGTCAGCAGGTTGGCGGCCAGCTGGCCGAGCAGCGGGACGATCGACAGCCCGAAATAAATGACGAAGACGATGATCGTCATCGCGATCCAGGCGCCCGGATTGAGCATGAAGGTGAGCCAGCCCCGGCGCAGCCATTCGAAGGCGTTGCCGGCCGAGACGCTGCGGCTGTCGCCGGTGAAGGCGGGGGCGGGGATCGGGAAGGTTTCCATGGGGCCTTGGCGTGGAGTGGGCGTGCGGGCGGGGAGCCGGGAATCCTAGCGTCCCCGTCCGGGCGAGGCAAGCCAGGGCGGGTGGGCGTCGGCGATGCGCGCGCGCAGGATGGCGCGGTATTCGTCCGGATCGCGTTGCAGGACCATGCTGCCCGGGCGCGGCAGGTGGATGTCCTGCAGGCGCGACAGCCAGAAGCGCAGGGCGGCGGCGCGCAGCATCGCCGGCCACGCGGCGCGCTCGCCGGCGGTCAGCGGCCGCGTGGCGTGGTAGGCGGCGAGCAGGGCTTCGGTGCGCTCGGGGTCGAGGCCGCCGTCGGGCGCGGCGCACCAGTCGTTGGCGGTGACCGCGAGGTCGAACAGGAGGTCGTCGACGCCGGCGAAGTAGAAATCGAGCAGGCCGCCGACGCGCGTGCCGGCGCCGTCCTCATCGAACAGCACGTTGTCGCGGAAGAGGTCGGCGTGGATCACGCCGCGCGGCAGTTCGCCCGGCCGGTGTTGTCCCTGGTAGCGCAGCTCCTCGCGCAGCAGGGCGGCGTCGGCCTCGTCGAGGAAGGGCAGGACCAGCGCGGCGGTTTCGCGGCACCAGGCGGGGCCGCGCAAATGCGCCTGGCGGCCGCCGTAGGACTGCGCGGCGAGGTGCATTTCGGCGAGCATGGCGCCGAGCGCCGCGCATTGGGCGACGCTGGGGTGCGGCGCTGAGCGGCCGCCGAGCCGGGTGACGATGACCGCCGGCTTGCCGAGCAGTTCGCCGAGGTAGTCGTTGTCGCGCGCGGCGACCGGGGCCGGACAGGGAATGCCGTGCCGGGCGAGGTGCGCCATGAGGTTGACGTAGAACGGCAGCTCGTAGCGCGCGAGCTGCTCGAAGATCGTCAGCACGTAGCGGCCATGCGCGGTGTCGAGGAAGAAGTTCGAGTTCTGAACGCCTTCCGCGATTCCCGCGAAGCCCTGCAGCGCGCCGAGCGAATAGCGCTTGAGCCAGGCCGCAAGCTGCTCGGCGCTGACCGGTGTGAAGACGGACATGGCTTCAGCCGCGAGGCGGCGGAGAGTGGGAGAGTTGTGAGTGTGGAATTGGGGTTCGGCGGGACGGCGCGCGATCAGAAGGTGCCGATCACCCACATCGGGACGCGGGTGCGCGTGTCCATCGTTTCCATGCGCATGAAGTTGCCGTCGCCCTGGTTGTCGATCAGGTAATAGGGAACGCCGTGCGGCGGCGTGACCTTGATCATGTACAGCTTGCCCTGCACGCGAAATTCCTCGACCGTGTCGTTGTCGCGCTTCTTGATCGTCACCTGCGGTTCGAGCGCGGCGTCGAAGGGGGCCATTTCCGGCGGGGGCGGCGGCACGGCCGGCAAGGGCTGCAGGTCGCCCTGGGCGAGCGCGATGGCCGGCAGGGCCAGGGCGAGCAGGGCGAGACGGGCAGCAGCTTGGGGGAAAAGACGACGCATGGCGGGTTCCGGGTGGCGCAACGGTGAATATCGGTCCTGAGTCCTGATTGTATTACAGATTGAGCAGCATCTCGCGCTCGAAAGGCAGCGGCGCGAAGCCCCGCGTCTCGTAGTGCTTGAAGATCGCGGCGACGACGTCCTCCGGCTTGTCGATGACCTGGATCAGGTCGAGGTCGGCCGGCTCGACCATCTTTTCGGCGACCAGGCGTTCGCGGAACCAGTCGATCAGGCCGCGCCAGAACGGTTCGTGCACGAGGATGATCGGAATCTTGCGGCTCTTGCCGGTCTGGATCAGCGTCATCGCCTCGAGCAGTTCGTCGAGCGTGCCGAAGCCGCCGGGCAGGACGACGTAGGCGCTGGCGAACTTGACGAACATGAACTTGCGCGCGAAGAAGTGGCGGAAGCTCTGCGAGATGTCCTGGTAGGCGTTGGTGCGCTGCTCGTGCGGCAGCTGGATGTTGAGGCCGATCGACGGCGACTTGCCGAAGAAGGCGCCCTTGTTGGCCGCCTCCATGATGCCGGGGCCGCCGCCGGAGATCACCGAGAAGCCGGCATCCGAGAGCTGGCGCGCGATCATCTCGGCGAGCATGTAGTACGGCGAGTCGGCGCGCGTGCGCGCGCTGCCGAAGACGGAGACGGCCGGGCGGATGCCGGAGAGGCGTTCGGTGGCCTCGACGAACTCTGCCATAATGCCGAAAATTCGCCAGGATTCCCGCGCCGAGAAGGTTTGCGTCGTGCTGTCGGGATCCGCCAGTGGCGGAAGCTTGTCTTTTTCGCTCATCGTCGCCCTCACTTTGTTCTAATTGATTATGCCCATCCTGCTGCTGGTCGACGGATCGTCCTACCTGTACCGCGCCTTCCACGCCATGCCCGACCTGCGCAACAGCCAGGGCGAACCGACCGGCGCGATCTACGGCGTGCTGAACATGCTACGCCGGCTGGATGGCGACTTCAAGGCGCAGGACGTGGCCTACAAGGCTTGCGTCTTCGACGCCAAGGGCAAGACTTTCCGCGACGACTGGTATCCCGAGTACAAGGCGAACCGGCCGTCGATGCCGGACGACATGGTGCGCCAGATCGAGCCGCTGCACGCGGCGATCGCGGCGTCGGGCTGGCCGATCCTGGTCGAGGACGGCGTCGAGGCCGACGACGTGATCGGCACGCTGGCGCGGCAGGCGGCGGCGCAGGGCATCGACGTGGTGGTCTCGACCGGCGACAAGGATCTGGCGCAGCTGGTCGGTCCGCACGTCCGGCTGGTGAATACGATGAGCAACGAGACGCTCGACGAGGCCGGCGTGCTCGCCAAGTTCGGCGTGCCGCCCGAACGCATCGTCGATTACCTGACATTGGTCGGCGATGCGGTGGACAACGTGCCCGGCGTCGAAAAGGTGGGGCCGAAGACGGCGGTCAAGTGGCTGGCGCAGCACGGCTCGCTGGACGGCGTGATTGCCGCGGCGCCGTCGATCGGCGGCGTGGTCGGCGAGAACCTGCGCCGCGCGCTCGACTTCCTGCCGCTCGGCCGCAGGCTGGTGACGGTGCGCTGCGACCTCGAACTGCCGCTCGCGCTGGCCGATCTCGCGCCGCGTGCGGTCGACCGGGAGCGTCTGATCGAACTCTTCTCGCGCTACGAGATGAAGTCCTGGCTCAAGGAGGCGCAGGGCGAGCCGGACAATGCCGGAGCGGCGTCTGCCGGCGCGCCGGCGGGGGGCAGCGGCGCGGCGCCGGCCGTGAACGATTCCGGCGAGCATCGCCAGGCGTACGCGACGATCCTCGACTGGGCCGCCTTCGACGCCTGGCTGGCGAAGATCGAGGCGGCGCCGCTGACCGCGCTCGACACCGAAACGACCAGCCTCGATCCCTTCGCGGCGCGCATCGTCGGCCTTTCGCTGGCCGTAACGCCGGGCGAAGCGGCCTACATTCCGCTCGCCCACCACTACGCCGGCGCGCCCGAGCAGCTGCCGCGCGACGCGGTACTGGCGCGGCTCAAGCCGTGGCTGGAGTCGTCGGCGCACGCCAAGATCGGGCAGAACCTCAAGTACGATCAGCACGTCTTCGCCAACCACGGCATCCGCCTGGCCGGCGTCGCGCACGACACGCTGCTCCAGTCCTACGTGCTCGAATCGGGCAAGGAAGGCGTGCGCGGCCACGACCTCGGCCAGCTCGCGCTGCGCCACCTGGGGCTCGCGACGATTCCCTACGAGGCGCTGTGCGGCAAGGGCGTGAACCAGATCGGCTTCGACCAGGTGGCGGTCGAACAGGCTGCCGCGTACGGCGCCGAGGATTCCGACCTGTGCCTGCGCCTGCACGCCCGCCTCCACCCGCAGATCGCCGCCGACGAAGGCCTGGCGCGCATCTACGGCATGATCGAGATGCCGGCGCGCGACATCCTGTTCCGCATGGAGCGCAACGGCGTGCTGATCGACGGCGCGCTGCTCGCGCAGCAGAGCCATGAGCTCGGCACGCGCCTGCTCGAACTCGAACAGCGCGCCTACGAGGCGGCGGGGCAGCCGTTCAACGTCAACTCGCCGAAGCAGCTCGCCGAGATCCTGTTCGACAAGCTCGGCCTGCCGGTGAAGAAGAAGACGCCCTCCGGCGGACCGTCGACCGACGAGGAGGTGCTCTCCGAGCTCGCGCTCGACTACCCGCTGCCGAAGATCCTGCTCGAATCGCGCCAGCTCGCGAAGCTCAAGGGGACTTACACCGACAAGCTGCCGAAGATGGTCAACGCCGAGACCGGGCGCGTACACACGAGCTACGCGCAGGCGGTGGCGGTGACCGGCCGCCTCGCATCGAGCGACCCCAACCTGCAGAACATTCCGGTGCGCACCGCCGAGGGCCGCCGCATCCGCGCCGCCTTCGTCGCGCCGCAAGGCAGCAAGATCGTTTCGGCCGACTATTCGCAGATCGAACTGCGCATCATGGCGCACTTCTCGGAGGACGCGCGCCTGCTCGAAGCCTTCGCGCAGGGCGAGGACGTGCACCGCGCGACGGCCGCCGAGATTTTTGGCGTGACGCCGCTCGAAGTCGGCCCCGACCAGCGGCGCGTCGCCAAGGTCATCAACTTCGGCCTGATCTACGGCATGAGCGCCTTCGGCCTTGCCCGCCAGCTCGACCTCGAACGCAGCGCCGCACAGGCCTACATCGAGCGCTACTTCGCGCGCTACCCGGGCGTCGCCCGCTACATGGAGAACACGCGCGCGACGGCGAAGATGAACGGCTACGTCGAGACGGTCTTCGGCCGCCGCCTGTGGCTGCCGGATATCCGCGCCAGCCAGGTCGGCCGCCGCCAGGGCGCCGAGCGCGCGGCGATCAACGCGCCGATGCAGGGCACCGCCGCCGACCTCATCAAGCTGGCGATGATCGCCGTGCAGGGCTGGCTCGACCGCGAGCAACTGCGCACGAAGCTCGTCATGCAGGTGCACGACGAACTGGTGCTCGAAGTGCCGGACAATGAGTTGAGCCGCGTGCGCGTCGAACTGCCGTCGCTGATGACGCGGGTGGCCGCGTTACGCGTGCCGTTGGCGGTCGAGGTGGGGGTGGGGGCGAACTGGGACGAGGCGCATTGAGTTCTGTGGCCTGCTTTCAGGTCGTTCGCATTTGGTCGGGGCGGCGGAGTCCGCTGTAGAGCACGCCGAGCATCCAGGCGAACATGAGCGCTTCCGCATGGTCGAGTAGGAAGGAGTTGAAGGCGTTGCCGATCGCGAATGCGATCAGGAAACCCTTTGCGAGTAGCGCCTCGCTCGGTGGCAGGCGGCGCGCCGTACGCCAGGCGACGACGAAGATCGCGAGCAGGACGATCAGTCCCACTGGGCCGAATTGCGCGAGGGCGAGCAGGTACTGGTTGTGCGGATTGTTGGACGGCGGAATTTGGGTGCCGACGGTCTTGTCCTGGTAGGCGTTTGCGAAACCGCCGGTGCCGACTCCGGCCAGGGGATGGTCCGCGATGATTTCCAGCGTTGTCGCGTAGTACTGCATGCGGGTCCCCATTGACGAGGCAAGGTCCGGCTGGCCGGGCTGCCAGTCCCGGATCTCCTGGATGCCGGTTTGCAGGCGGCTGAGGGCGGCGGATTCAGGGAACAGGCTGACCGCCCCCAGGGCAAGGAGGGCGGCGATGACGGCGAGCGCTGTGAAACGGCTGCGGAAACGACGGAAGCCGAGGTAGCCGGCGATCGCCAGCAAAGCCAGGTGCCCGGTTCTTCCCTGCGTCATCAGAACGTTTGCCGCCGCGAGCAGCGCGGCGGCGCTCCACAGCAGGCGCCAGCGCCGGTCGCTAGCCTCCTGGGCATAGACCAGGTAGAGCAGGCTGGCGAGCGCCATGAACATCCCGTGCGTGATATGCAGCTTGAAAATGGTCGGGTTGTCGGGTGTTCGACCTTCCGGCAGCCAGGCGAGAGGGATGAGTCCGAGCTTTAGCCCGTAGGAAAGCAGGAGGGTGATGCCCATGGACAGCGCGAAGCCGGCGAGCGCCCGCCGTTTCTCGCCTGTGGTGAGCGGAAGGGAGACGAGTAGCGCAACCAGCGCGAGATCGGCATATTTGCCGAAGTAGTGCAGGCGGGCGGCGCCCGACCCCAGTCCCCAAAACGTTCCCAGGGCGGCCAGAGCGACAAAGGCGAGCGCGGCGAGGCTCGGCGGATTGGCCGCCACACGCTGCCATTTGCCGCGCCAGTCGCCGCAGAAAATCCAGGCGAGGACGACGAGAGCCAGCATGAGATTGTCGCCTGCGGTCGAAATCGGCAGAGTGCCCCCCATGATGGCGGCGGCCCATGCCGCGGTGGCATGCGCGCGGGCGGGGCGGGCGTTGATGGTGTCGGCGTGGGTCAAGAAACGCATTCCTTGGGAACAAGCGGCTAGCGGCCGGAGATGTGCTCCAGAAGCTGATCGATATTGGTTTCGAGTGAAAAGCGCTTCTGTACGTCGAGTTTCCCGGCGGCGGCGAGCGCCTGCATTTCCTGCGGCTGCCGTAGCGCCGTCGCCAAGGCCGCGCTCCATGCCGCACCGTCTCCGGGAGGTAATAGAAGTCCGGTGCGCTCGTGGCTGACAGTTTCCGGGATGCCGCCGGTGCGGCTGGCCAGCACCGGAATGCCAAGGCCGAGCGCTTCGATTTGCGACATCCCCAGGGGTTCGTAGGTGGACGGCATTACCAGCAGTTCGCTGCGCTGGATCAGCGCCGGCAGGTTGTCGACCATGCCGGCCAGGACGACGTGGGCGCCGATGCCGAGTGCCGCGATCTTCGCTTCGATGGCCGAGCGCAGTTCGCCTTCGCCGGCGATGACGTAGCACAGGTTCGGGAAGTCGCGCACGACGCGGGCAACGACGTCGAGCATGAACAGGTGGCCCTTTTCATGCCGCAGCATGGCACCGTGCACGATGCGCCTTTGCGGCGCGCGGGCCAAGCGTTCGGCGAGCGCTGGCGGCAGCGCTTCGACGGCACGGCGGTCGATGTCGGAAAAGGGGATCCCCGGGTAGAGGACGGCGATACGTTCTTCCCGGATGCGTGGGTTGGCAAGCAGCGCTTTACGCATTTCCTGGCTGGGGACCAGGGTGCGGTCGACGAGGACGTTGTAGGTCCAGGCGTGCGGCAATCCGTGCTGGTAGGTGCGGGCACGCAGCAGGCGCGGTCGATGTCGGCTGAGGCGGGCGGCGAGTGCGGCGTTGTTCGCGTCGTGGCCGCTGTGGCAGATCAGCGCGTCTGGGCGGAATGCATCGAGGTGCCTGACTAGCGCAAGAACGCTCGGTGGATGCAGGCTGTTGCGGAAGGGCACCGGAGCCGTTGGCAGATTGCGGGCAGCGCATGCTTCTGCCATTCGTCCATTCGCGCGGCAAAGGATGAGCGGCTCGATGCCGCGAGCGCGCAAGGTGTCGGCTTGCGCCAACAGTTGCAGCTCCTGCCCGCCGACGTTGCGCGAGCTTTCCGTGAAGAGGACGCGTTGGACCATGCCCGCCCTACAACCAACCGAAGTCGGCTGGGCGGTCGAGGCGGACTCCGCCAAAGCCGTCCGGCAGCCCCAGCGCTTGCGTGTCCGAACCGGTGCGGCCCGCTGCGCGCCAGCGCGGCAGGCGCGATCCGTAAAGGTGCACGAGGCCGCGCAGGGGCTGTTCACGCGTTGCGCCATCCAGCGGCACGAGACAGTCGCTGGGTGGCCCCAGAACGTTGGCGGCCCAGTGCGAGTAGCCGGAGATGGGGGTGGCCAGGATGGTCGGACAACAGGCGAGCGCAAACAGGTCGGCAACCGGGTTGACTTCCGAGGCATGGTCGTTGCCCTTGTAGCCGTAGGGCGAGCGCATTGACAGAGAAATGACGTCGAGGCCTTCGTACAGTTCGCTGAATGCGCGCGGGTCGCCGGTCGACGACAGGAAAAAGGCGACGTCGGGTTGCGCGCGCTTGATTGCCCGCATGGTTTCCGCATACCACCAGACGGGGACGGCCGGCCACTCGCGGTCGACGCGATAGGTGTTTTCGTCGCCCAGCGTGTAGTCGCCGTGGCGCACATGAACGCCGACGAGCGGTCTGCCATTCAATGCCGAAAAAGTGGTGCGAATGTGCTCAGCCAAGTGTGGCGCCAGCTTGACGCGGCGGCCGGTTTCCAGATAGATCGGGTCAAGCAGCTCGGGCGGTCCGTCGAGGGAGCGGAGTATCATCTTGCGTCCCGCGAGGGCATCGAAACGGGCTCGGTCGCAATCGCGCACCCGCTCGGCACCGATGCGCGCGAGAAGGCGGACTTTGCCGCGCCGGGTGCCATCGACCGAGAAAGAGTCGAGCTCGTGCCAGTCGAGAACAATTTCATGGCCGTGCGCTTTCTGCAGGGCGAAGGCCAGCGGCAAGACTTCTAGGCGGTTGGAAATGCCGACGAACTCGTCGATGTATAGCTTTGGCATGGATCGGACGGCTGTGGAGAAACTGCGTATTATAGATGAGTCCGCAATAGAACCTCGGCTGTACCAACGTGTCGCTCTCCCCTCCCAAACGCATCCTCGTCGTCTGCACCCGCCGGATCGGCGACGTTCTTCTCGTTACGCCGCTTATCCGTTCGCTACGTCGGGCATGGCCCCAGGCCCGGATTGACGTTCTGGTCTTTCGCGGGACGGCCGGCGTGCTCGAAGGCAATCCTGATATCGACCGGGTCATCGCTTTTCCCGAACGTTCCCGTTGGCGACAGCGCATCTCGGAGTTGTGCGCTCTGTGGCGGCGCTACGATCTTGCACTCTCTGCGCTGCCTTCCGATCGGGCGCGTATCTATGGTTGGGCGGCGGGACGCCGTCATCTGGGGTTCATCGATCCGCGGGAAGCGGCCAGCAAGCGTTGGTGGCTGGATCAATGGGTTGCCTTCGATGACCTCGAGACCCATACGGTAGCGATGGGCCTCGCTCTGGCCGATCGGCTCGGTATCGAGCGTTGCGCCGAGGTCGTCGTTCCCCGCACTGAACAACGCGAAAGCGGACCTGCGGCGCCCTACGCGGTGTGTCATCCGCATCCGAAATTCAACTACAAGATGTGGCATGAAGCCGGCTGGATCGCGCTGATCCAGGCGCTGCGCGCGCGGGGCCTGCAGGTTTTCCTGACCGGCGCGCCGGACGATGCGGAGTGCTGCGCCAGAATAGCCGAGGCGACCGGTGCGAGCAGTCTGGCCGGGACGCGGTCGCTGGCCCAGATCGGCGATCTGCTGCGCGGCGCGGCGATCTTCATCGGTCCCGATACGGTGGTGACGCATATGGCCGCTGCGACCGGCGTTCCGACCGTGGCGCTGTTCGGTCCGTCGAATCCGGTCAAGTGGGGCGCCTGGCCAGCCGCCTGGCAGGGGCCGGAAAGCCCTTGGCAGTTGCGTGGCAGCGGCCGGCGCGGAAACGTCTACCTGCTGCAGGGGGGCGGCGATTGCGTCCCGTGCCGCCTGGAGGGGTGTGACCGCCATGTGGCGAGCTTCAGCCGTTGCCTACAGGAAATGCCGGCCGAGCGCGTGATCGCCTGTGCCATCGAGATGCTCGAAAGCGTGCGCGCCTAGGCGCCCCGTCCGCTTTGATCGGCCCCGGTCTTATTTGGCGAGGACGGCTTCCGGCTGCGAGTGCAGCAGTTGGGCATACGCGCCGTTACGGGCGACCAGTTCGGCGTGTTTGCCCGATTCGACGATCCGCCCGCGCGACAGAACGACGATCTTGTCGCTGTTCTGGATGGTCGATAGGCGGTGCGCGATGACCAGCGTCGTTCGTTGTTTCATCAGGTTTTCCAGCGCGTCCTGAACCAGGCGCTCGGACTCGTTGTCGAGTGCCGAGGTGGCTTCGTCGAGGATCAGGATGGGCGCGTCTTTCAAAATGGCGCGTGCGATCGCCAGACGCTGGCGCTGGCCCCCGGAAAGGCGGTTGCCGTTTTCGCCGATCACCGTCGCGAACCCTTCCGGCAGGGCCTTGATGAATTCGAGCGCATTCGCGGCCGCCGCTGCCGCCTCGACTTTTTCCAGGGGGGCCGAGTGCTGCTCGCCGTAGGCGATATTGGCGAGCACCGTATCGTTGAACAGCGTGACGTCCTGGCTGACCAGGGCGATATTGCGACGCAGGCTGCGCAGCGTGATGGTACTGATATCGGTGCCGTCGATCAGGATGCGGCCCTGTGTCGGAGAGTGCAGGCGGGCGAGCAGACTGGTGATCGTCGTCTTGCCACTCCCGGACGCACCGACGAGAGCCACGGTTTCTCCGGGCGCCACCTCGAGGTCGATTCCAGCGAGCGCAGGCACTTCCGCCTGCGGGTACGTGAAGCTCATCTGCTCGAAGCGGATGTGGCCGCGCGGGCTGCTTAGTTCGGTCGTTCCGAGGTCTTCCTCGTCGACCTGGTCGATCAGCGAAAAAATACTTTCCGCTGCGGCCAGTCCGCGCTGGATCGGGGCGTTGATGTCGGACAGCCGCTTGAGCGATGGAATCAGCATGAGCATGGCGGTGATGAAAGAGACGAAGCCGCCGACCGTGGTTTCGTCGTCGGCCACCTGGTGCATGACCGCGGCGATGACGATGGCCAAGGCAATTGCCGCGAACAGGCGGACGATCTGTCCGATCGACGCGGAGGCGATGGTGCTCTTCATGGCGAACTTGCGTTGCAGGCTGGTGCTGTCCGCAAAGCGCTTGTTCTCGTAGGCCTCGCCGCCGAAGATGCGGATCACCTTGAGACTGTGCATCGCTTCCGAGAGCACGTGCATGACGAGCGCGTTGGCTTCCTGCTGGCCGCGGCTCAGGCGCCGCATTCTTTTGCTGTAGGCACGGACGGCGATGCCGATGACGCCCATCATGGCGAAGGTCACGAGCGTCAGTTTCCAGTTCAGGTAGAACAGCCAGCCGAGCAGCACGATGACGGCAACGCTGTCCTGGATGAGCGAGGTAACGACGGAAGTCGCCGCTCCGGAGACGCCGTTGACGTCGTTGACGATCTGCGAAATCGTCTGCGAGGAGGGGGTCTTCTCGTGGTAGGCGCTGGGCAGACGAAGAACCCGGCGGAACATGTCGTTGCGGATGTCCTGCACGACGCCGTTCGAGATCCAGGCCATGCCGTAGTCGCCGAGAAAGCCGAATACGCCGCGAACGACGAAAATTCCGACCACGGCCAAGGGCAGGAGTATTTTCTCCCAGCTTCCCACGTCGGGGCGGATGCCGTCGTCGAGCAAAGGCTTCATCAGCGCGGCGACGGCGGGCTCCATGGCGCCTGCAATGGCCGTGGCGAGCAGCGCCCCGATGAAAATCCGCCAGTGCGGGCGCACGTAGTTCAACAGTCGCGAATAGAGGCGGGCGCCTTCGCGTAGATCGTTTGTCATGGAGGCTGGTTTTTCTGGGATGTGCCGGATTCTACCTGTTCGCGTAGCGCAGCGTCGCCCGGCCGGCGGTCAGTTCGATGAGGGTGACGCTGGCGAACTCGAACTTCAGTGCGCTCCACTCGTCGACCGGCAGTTGCAGCCAATGCCCGAGCAGCGCGCGCATGACGCCGCCGTGCGTGATCAGGGCGACGGCATCGCCGCGCAGCGCGGCCGCGCACTCGACGGCGCGCGCCTGCAGGCTGGCGACCGATTCGCCGCCCGGCGGCGTGAAATCGAGCAGGTCGGCGGCCCAGGCGTCGAGCAGCGATCGATCGATCTCGGTCCACGGCCGCCCCTCCCACTCGCCGAAGTCGATCTCGGCGAGGCGCGCGTCGATCTGCGGCGCCGGGTGCAGGGCTTCGGCGAGGCGCTGCGCTCGCTGCAGCGGGCTGCTGACGACCGGGATGCCGGCCGGCAGGAGGGGGCGCAGGCGTTCGGCGGCGCCCCGCGGATCTTCGCCCGCCACGTCGAGGCGGCCGTAGCAGACGCCCGCGGCGATCAGCGGGCGCGGGTGACGGATCAGGAAAATCTGCACAGCAGGCCGCCGTAGAACGCGACTTCGGCCAGCTGCTGGGTGGCGCCCAGGCAGTCGCCGGTGTAGCCGCCGATGCGGCGCCGGAAGAGGCGCGCCAGCCAGACGGTGGCGAGCGCGGCGAGCGCGACGCCGAGCGCGACGGCGAGCGGCCCCAGCACGACGAGCGCGAGCGCAAGGCCGAGCAGCGTCGTGGCGCCGGCCAGCGCCAGCTCGCGCGCGCCGATGCGCGTCGCCAGCGGCTTCGCCTTGCCCTCGTCGCGCACGTAGTCGAGGCGGTGCATCAGCGTCGTCGCGCAGAAGCGCGACAGCGTGTGGCCGGCGATCAGCGCGGCGGGGATGGTCGTCAGTTCGAGTTCGATCAGCGCGCAGAACTTGCCGAGCAGCATCATGATCAGCGCCACGGCGCCGAAGCTACCGATGCGCGAGTCCTTCATGATGTTCAGGACCTGCGCTTTCTCCCAGCCGCCGCCGAAGCCGTCGACCATATCGCTCCAGCCGTCCTCGTGGAAGGCGCCGGTGACGTACAGCGTGCACGCCATCGCGGCGAGCACGGCCAGCGTCTTCGGCCAGAACAGCGAGCACAGCGCGAAAGCGAGCGCGGCGAGCGTGCCGACGACCAGGCCGACCGCCGGGAAATAGCGCGCCGCCCTGTTCAGCGCCTCGTCGCTGTGGCCGACCCAGGTCGGCACCGGCAGGCGCGTGAAGAAGCGGACGGCGCCGAGAAAGTACTCGGCCTCGGCGCGCAGGCGGCTGCTCGGCGGCGTGCTCACAGCTTCTCGTCGACGCCGGCCGCGGCGAAGCTCGCCATCTCGTTGAGGAAGGCCGCCGCGCCGCGCACCAGCGGCCATGCGAGCGCCGCGCCGGTGCCTTCGCCGAGGCGCAGGCCGAGATCGAGCAGCGCCTCGCCCTGCAGGTCGTGCAGCTGCGCGAGATGGCCCGGCTCCGCCGAGCGATGGCAGAAGACCGCGTAGTCGCGCACCTCGGGCGCGATGCGCGCGGCGGCGAGCAGCGCCGCGCCGACGATGAAGCCGTCGCTGAGCAGCAGCATGCCGCGCTCGGCGCCGGCCAGCATCGCGCCGGCCATCGTGACGATCTCGAAGCCGCCGAATTCGGCGAGCACGTCGAGCGCGTGTCGCGCTGCGTCACCGTCGGCCGGGCGCTGCGCGCAGGCGGGAATGCGGGCCAGCGCGCGAGCCAGCAGCTCGCGCTTGCGCAGCAGGCCGGCGTCGTCGAGGCCGGTGCCGCGCCCGATGCACTCGGCGAGCGGCGTTCCCGTCAGGCAATGCGTGATCAGCGAGGCGGCGGCCGTGTTGCCGATGCCCATTTCGCCGAAGCCGAGCACCTTGCAGCCGGCGTCGGCGAGGCGGTGCGCGATCTCGGCGCCCTTGGCGAGCGCCGCGTCGCGCTCGCCGGCGCTCATCGCCGGCCGCTCGATGTAGTTCTGCGTGCCGGGCGCCACCTTGGCGTCGATCAGGCCGGCGCGCGCGCCGAAGTCGTGCGCGACGCCGCAATCGACGACCTGCAGGCACAGGCCGTTGTGGCGCGCGAAAACGTTGATCGCGGCGCCGCCGGCGAGGAAGTTCTCGACCATCTGCCAGGTCACGTCCTGCGGGTAGGCCGAAACGCCGGCCTTGGCCGCACCGTGGTCGCCGGCGAAGACGAGCAGGGTGGGGTCGCCGAGATCCGGCGTCAGCGTCTGCTGCACGAGGCCGATTTGCAGCGCGAGTCTTTCGAGCGCGCCGAGCGCGCCGAGCGGTTTGGTCTTCTGATCGATCTTGGCGCGCAGGGCGGGCGCGATGGCGGTATCGGGCGAAGCGACGGAGAAGCGCATGGCGAGGTGGGGCCTTGGAGGCGCGGTGCGGGAAAGCCGCGAATTATACGCTTCCGCCCTGCGTGCTAAGCTTTGACCCATGAGAGAACTGATCCTCGGCGGCGCCCGTTCGGGCAAGAGCCGCCTCGCCGAACAGCGCGCCCTGGAGAGCGGTTTGCGGGTCGTTTACGTCGCCACCGCACGGGCCGGCGACGGCGAGATGGCGCGCCGCATCGAGCACCACCGGGCGCGCCGGCCGGCCGACTGGGGCCTCGTCGAGGCGCCGCTCGATCTGGCCGCGACCCTGCGCCGGCACGCCACGCCCGACGTCTGCTTGCTCGTCGATTGCCTGACCCTGTGGCTGTCCAACCTGCTCTTCGCCGGCGCCGCCGCGCGCCAGGCCGAGGCCGGCGAGGCCGTCACCTGTCCGCTGTTCCACGGCGAACTGCAGGCGCTGGTCGATACGCTGCCGGAGCTGCCCGGGCGCGTCATCGTCGTTTCCAACGAGGTCGGCTGGGGCATCGTGCCGATGGCCGCGCTGTCGCGCCTGTTCGCCGACGAGCAGGGGCGCCTGAACCAGCGCGTCGCAGCGGTCTGCGAGCGGGTGACGCTGGTCGCCGCCGGTTTGCCGCTGGCGCTCAAATAGCGCTTGATATTTGCATGATGCGCAACGAATGGTATTGTTCAGGTTGTCTGACAACTTGCTAAACGAGGAGACCAAACAATGTACAAGCGGATCATGGTTGCGGTGGATGAGAGCTTCATGACCAACAAGGTGCTCGGCACCGCCATCGAGATCGCCAAGAGCAACGGCGCCAAGCTGGCGATCTGCCACGCCATCGACGAGACGATTTTCGCCAATCGCGAAGTCGAGATGATGATGCCGAACAGCGTCGGCAAGGCCGAGTACCGCTTGCGCCTCGGCGCCCAGGGCTTCCTCGGCAAGGCCGCGGACACCGCCCGCGCGGCCGGCGTCGAAGTCGAGATCAAGCTCGTCGAGTCGGAGCAGAAGCACGTCTCCGACATGCTCGCCGACACCTCGGCGGAGTGGCAGGCCGATCTGCTCGTCGTCGGCACGCACGGCCGGCGCGGCATGGAACGCTACTTCGTCGGCAGCGTCGCCGAGCGCCTGGTGCGCAAGGCCGGCACCTCGCTGCTGCTGGTGCGCGGCGAGTAAGCAGATCCGCGGGCAGTTTCTGCCCGCGATCCTCCGTCGTCAGTCCCGCGTCGACAGCGCCGGGAAAAAACCGGCCAGCCGGCGCAGGTCCAGATTTGCTTCGACCGCGTCGGCCAGCCGGTCGAGGTCCGCTTCGCGCCGCGCGCCGGCGTCGAAGCTCGCGCTCGGCGCATGACCGGCCCAGGTCAGCAGCGCATCGAGCGCCGCCGGTTCGTCGAACAGGCCGTGGCAGTAGGTGGCGAGAATCTGTCCGTCGTCCGAAAGCGCGCCGTCCGGTCGGCCGCCGAGGTGCGCCGCCGGCTTCTGCAGCGCCGGTCCGCGCGTCACGCCCATGTGGATTTCGTAGCCTTTGAGCGCCGGCGCGCCGGGCAGCGCCAGCGTGCCGCTCACGTTCTCCAGCGTCTTCTCTGCTTCCAGCGTCGTTTCGTAGTCGAGCAGGCCGAGGCCGGCCGCGCTGCGCGGCGCGCCTTCCAGCCCGTGCGGGTCGTGCAGCGCGCGGCCGAGCATCTGCAGGCCGCCGCAGACGCCGATCAGCTTGCCGCCGTAGCGCAGGTGGCGGCGGATCGCGTCCTCCCAGCCCATCTCGCGCAGCCAGGCGAGATCGGCCTGCACCGCCTTGGAGCCGGGCAGGACGATGACGTCGCAGCCGTTGTCGCCACCCGGCGGCGTTTCGTTGGGGCCGACAAAGCGGAAATCGACCTCGGGGTGGAAGCGCAGCGGATCGAGGTCGTTGTGGTTGGACATGCGCGGGTAGGCCGGTGCGACGACGCGCAGTTTCGCCGCCGCCTTTTTCTCCGCGCCGCGCGGCACGGCGTCTTCGGCGTCGAGGTAAAGGCCGTGCAGGTAGGGCAGCACGCCGAGCACCGGTTTGCCGGTGCGTTCCTCAAGCCAGCGCAGGCCGGATTCGAGCAGGCCGATGTCGCCGCGGAAGCGGTTGATGACGAAGCCCTTGACGCGCGCGCGCTCGGATTCCGAGAGCAGGTCGAGCGTGCCGACGAGGTGCGCGAAGACGCCGCCGCGGTCGATGTCGGCGATCAGGATGACCGGGCAGTCGACGGCCTCGGCGAAGCCCATGTTGGCGATGTCGCGGTCGCGCAGATTGATCTCGGCCGGGCTGCCGGCGCCTTCGACGACGACGCAGTCGTACTGCGCGCACAGGCGGTCCCAGGATTCGAGCACGGCGCGCATCGCGCGCGGTTTGTACTCGTGATAGGCGCGCGCGTCGAGGTCGCTGAGCGCGCGGCCGTGGATGATGACCTGCGCGCGCTTGTCGGTGGCCGGCTTGAGCAGCACCGGGTTGAAGTCGGTGTGCGGCGCGAGGCCGGCGGCCAGCGCCTGCAGCGCCTGCGCGCGGCCGATCTCGCCGCCGTCGACGGTGACCGCCGAGTTGAGCGCCATGTTCTGCGGCTTGAACGGCGCGACGCGCACGCCGCGCCGGTGCAGGATGCGGCAGAGGGCGGCGACCAGCGTGCTCTTGCCGGCGTCCGAGGTGCAGCCCTGCACCATCAGGCCGGGGGCGGCGCCGGGCGGGCGGGCCGCGCTGGCATCGTCGACATCGTTGCAATCGTCGGATTGAGCGGCCGAAAGGCCGATGGGGGGCTTATTCATCGAAACCAACTCCGGTTGGAAGCCAAGCCCTTCAACGAGATGATCGCGCATGGAAGAGGCGCAAGCGCTTTCATGCCGTTTTGTCCGCTAACGGGCGTGGATTGAAACATCGTAAAATCCGGGCTTCCTGAACATTTCTGGGGCCTTCTCGGCCGGCTGGTGGCCGAGCGCCGGCAATTCTCGCATGTCGCCCATTTTTTCCCCGCAACTATTCTCGGCCAACGTGCCGCTGGCGCTCTGGCTGCCGCTCGCCGCGCTGGCCGCCGTCGCGCTCGACCGCGCCTTCGGCGAGCCGGCGCGCTGGCATCCGCTGGTCGGTTTCGGTCGTCTGGCGCAGGCCGCCGAGCGCCTGTTCAACCGCGGCTCGGCGGGCGTCGTGCGGCGTGCCGGCGGCGTTCTGGCCTGGTGTCTGATCGTCCTCCCCTTCGTCGCGCTGGCCGTCTGGGCGACGCCGGACAACCGCATCGGCTGGGCGGTGCATGCCCTCCTGCTGTATTTCGCGCTCGGCGGGCGGGCGCTCGCCGAGCACGCGCAGCGCGTCGCCGCCGACCTCGCCGCGGGCGATCTCGCCGCGGCGCGCGAACACGTCGGCTGGATGGTTTCGCGCGACACGCGCGAGCTGGATGCGTCCGGCGTCGCCAAGGCCTGCGTCGAATCGACGCTGGAGAACGGCAACGACGCCGTGTTCGGCGCGCTGTTCTGGTTCGCGCTGCTCGGCGGGCCGGGCGCCGTGCTCTTCCGCCTGGCCAATACGCTCGACGCGATGTGGGGCTACCGGACCGAGCGCCTGCGTCACTTCGGCTGGGCCGCGGCGCGTCTCGACGATGCGCTCAACTACGTCCCGGCGCGCCTGACCGCCCTCTCCTACGCGCTCTTCGGGCGCACGCGCCGCGCGCTCGCCTGCTGGCGGGCGCAGGCGCCAGCCTGGGACAGCCCGAACGCCGGCCCGGTGATGGCCGCCGGCGCCGGCAGCCTCGGCGTCGCGCTGGGCGGCGCGGCGATCTACCACGGCCGCGTCGAGGAGCGCCCGCCGCTCGGCGAAGGCCGGCCGGCCGCCGCGCCCGACATCGCGCGCGTGCTCCGTCTCGTGCGCCGCAGCCTCGCGCTGTGGCTCACGCTCCTGCTCTGCCTGGGCGTGGCGCGTGCTTGAGCACGGCGGCCGCCTGCGCGCCGCGGCGCAGGCTTACGGCATCCCGCTCGCCGACTGGCTCGATCTGTCGACCGGCATCAACCCGCAAGGCTACCCGGTGCCGCCGCTCGACCCCGTCTGCTGGCAGCGCCTGCCGGAGGACGATGACGGTCTGGAGGCGGCGGCCGCCGCCTATTACGGCAACCACCGCCTGCTCGCCCTGCCCGGCTCGCAGGCGGCGATCCAGCTGCTGCCGGCCTTCTTCGCGCCGGCCGCCGTCGCCTGCCTGGCGCCGCTCTACGAGGAGCACCCGCAGGCCTGGGCGCGCGCCGGACACAAGCTGCGCCGCCTGCACGGCGGCAGCCCCGGCGCGGCGCTGGCGCGCGCGCTGGGCGCGGCGACGCCGAACGTCGTGTTGTGCAACCCGAACAATCCGAGCGCCGGCCGCCTGTCGCGCGCCGAACTGCTCGCCGCAGCCGCGCAGCTGCACCGGCGCGGCGGCTGGCTGATCGTCGACGAGGCTTTCGCCGACGACCGCCCGGACGACTGCGTGACGCCCTGCGCCGGAACGCCCGAGGCGCCGAATCTGATCGTCCTGCGCTCGCTCGGCAAGTTCTTCGGGCTGGCCGGCGCGCGCGTCGGCTTCGTCTTCGGCGCCGCGGAAAAGCTCGACCGCCTGCGCGAAGCGCTCGGCCCGTGGCCGCTCTCCGGCCCGGCGCGCGCGGCGGCGCGCCATGCGCTTGAGGACACGGTCTGGCAGGCCGCGGCGCGGCGCGCGCTGACCGCCGCCGGCGAACGCCTCGCCGCGCTGCTCGCGCCGTTCGGCGAAGGCGAAAACGGCGCCGACGTGCACGCCTGCGCGCTGTTCGCCACGTTCGCCACGGCGCAGGCCGATGCGCTCTACGAACACCTCGCGCGGCGCGCCATCCTCGTGCGCCGCTTCGCCGACCACGGCCTGCTGCGCTTCGGCCTGCCCGGCGACGAAGCCGGCTGGCAGCGCCTGACCCGCGCGCTCGACGAATGGCGGGCTGCGCAGTGATGCAATCCGCTCGCGGCACGCCGCGCACGGAGCCGTTCGGCGCACGGAAAAGCCCTGATTTCTCCGTGCGCCCGGCGTCTCCTCACGCGCCGCGCCGCGGGCGCCTGAAACCTTCCGGAAAGAGACCATGAAGCCTCCGCAACTCCTCGCCGCCGCCCTGCTCGGCCTCGCCGCCCTCGCTCAAACGGCGCACGCCGACGTCGTCGTCACCGATGATACCGGCGTCGTCGTGCGCCTCGCGCAGCCGGCCAGACACATCGTCAGCCTGGCACCGCACGTCACCGAGAGCCTGTTCGCCATCGGCGCCGGCGAGCGCATCGCCGCCACCGTCGATTACAGCGACTACCCGGCAGCGGCGCAGAAGCTGCCGCGCGTCGGCGGCTACTCGCGCCTCGACCTCGAAGCGATCGCTGCGCAGAAGCCCGACCTCGTGATCGCCTGGGAAAGCGGCAACTCGAAGGCGCACGTCGAAAAGCTGCGCGCGCTCGGCCTGCCGCTCTACGTGACGCAGCCGAATCGCATCGACGACATCGCCGGCACGCTCGAACGCTTCGCCCGTCTGGCCGGCGTCCAGGACAGCGCGGCGCCGGTCGTCGCCGGCTTCCGCGCGCGCCTCGACGGACTGCGCGCGCGCTACTCGGGCCGCCCCAAGGTGCGCACCTTCTACCAGATCTGGAAACAGCCGCTGATGACCGTCGGCGCGCCGCAGATCATCAGCGACGCGATCCGCCTGTGCGGCGGCGAGAACGTCTTCGGCCAACTCGCGACGATGGCGCCGACCGTCACCGTCGAGGCCGTCATCGCCGCCAATCCCGAGGTCATCGTCGCCAGCGGCATGGGCGATTCGCGTCCCGAGTGGCTCGACGACTGGAAGCGCTGGACGTCGGTCACCGCGGTCGCGCGCGACAACCTGTTCTTCGTGCCGCCCGAACTGATCCAGCGCCACACGCCGCGCCTGCTCGACGGCGCCGAGCAGCTCTGCCGCCACCTCGAAACGGCGCGCGGCCGTCGCCCGGCCGGCAAGTAGGCGGGGTTCAAAACCTAAGCCGGAATCCGCTCGCCGAGAAAGTCGACGAAGGCGCGCACCTTGGCCGAGAGGTGCATGCGCTCCGGGTAGAGCGCGTAGACGTCGGCTGGCGCCGACTGCCAGCCGGGCAGCACGCGGCGCAGGCGGCCGGCCGCGAGCTCGCCGGCGATGTCCCACAGCGAACGCAGCAGCACGCCGTGGCCTGCGAGCGCCCACTTGACGGCGGTCTCGCCGTCGTTGCTCGACAGCGCCCCGCCGACCTTCACCGTCTCCCGGCGCTTGTCGTCGTCGGCGGCGAACAGCTGCCAGCTGCCGTAGGCCGCTTCGTTCTCGCGGATCACGATGCAGGCGTGGCGGGCGAGATCCTTCGGCGTTGCGATCGGCGCGTGCGCGTCGAGATAGGCCGGCGCCGCGCACAGCACGCGGTGGTTGGTCAGCAGGCGGCGCGCGTAGAGGCGCGAATCGGGCGGCCGCCCGAAGCGGATGCTGACGTCGAAGGCGGCGTCGGTGAGCGGCGGGATGCGGTCGGTGAGCTGCAGCTGGATTTCGACTTTCGGATGGCGGCGCACGAAATCCGAGACGAGCGGCGCGATGAGCCGCCGCCCGAAGCCGAAGCTGGTGTTCACGCGCAGCAGCCCCTGCGGTTCCGAGCGGCTACCGGCCAGTTCGCGTTCGAGTTCGCCGATGTCGTCGAGGATGCGCCGCGCCTGTTCGAGATAGCGTTCGCCTTCCGGCGTCGCGCCCAGCGAGCGCGTCGTGCGGTTGAGCAGGCGCACGCCGAGCCGCCGTTCGAGCGCGGCCAGCCGCCGGCTGACGGCCGGCGGCGTGACGCCCAACTCCTGCGCCGTCGCGGTGAGGCTGCCGCACTGCACGAGGCGGACGAAAAAGGCGAGGTCGGATACTTCGTTCATCGGGCGCTTCCTGCCGGGCGGCTCGGTTCGTGCGTTGAAGTTATCAATGGCTTTCCTGCAGGTGAATTATAGGTGCGGGAAGAAGCTATACACTCGCCCTCCGTTTTGCATTGCAGGAGCGCACCGTGAGCATCGTGGGTCTGGGAGTCGATTGGGGAGCCGGCCTGCCGGCATGGCCGGACGGTCTGGCGGACGTTCTGCCCCTGCTCGTCCCGCTGCTGCTCGGCGGCGTGCTCGGCGCGCTCGGCGGCCTGCTCGGTATCGGCGGCGGCATCATCGCCATTCCCATCCTCGCCATGTTTTTCGGCATGGACCAGCAGACGGCGCAAGGCACAGCGCTGGTCATGATGGCGCCGAACGTGCTGATCGGCTTCTGGCGCTACCGCCAGCGCAACCCCTTTCCGCTGCGCACGGCGGGCGTCGTCGGTCTGACCACGCTGCTCGCCACCTGGCCGGCGGCGCGCCTAGCGGTGCATATGGACCCGCGCCTGCTGACGGTCTGCTTCGCGCTTTTCCTGGCCGCGCTGGCCGGCTATTTCCTCTGGGGCTCGCGCGCGGTAGCGTCGGCCGCGGCGGCGGAGGACGCGCCGCGTGCGCCGTGGAACGAGCGCTACCTGCCCGGCGTCGGTCTCGTCGGCGGGCTGTGCGCCGGGTTCTTCGGCGTCGGTTCCGGCATCGTCGCGGCGCCGCTGCTGGTGCGCGGCTTCGGCAAGCGGCAGGCGGTGGCGCAGGGCATCGCGCTGGCGCTGGTGGTGCCCGGCGCGCTCGCCGCGCTCGCCGCCTTCGCGCAGGCGCGGCGGGTCGACTGGCAGGTCGGCAGCCTGCTCGCCGTCGGCGGCGTGGCGACCGTCTCGTGGGGCGTCGCCTGGGCGCACCGCCTGCCGGAGGCGAAGCTGCGCCGCCTGTTTGCGCTGATGCTGCTGCTGACTGCCGGGTTGATGATCCGGCAGGGGCTGGCCGGCTGATAAACCGCCTGGCAATGCGTCTGGCTTATTCCGCGAGGATGCCTATACTCAGAGTATGGTTATTTCTCAGGAGACGGTCATGAGCTTCCTCGACTCCCCGATCGCGCGCTGCGAAGCGGCGCACACCATGGTGCTGACCGACCAGACGCAACTTCAGTGCGGGCTTGAGCACGCTTGCCCGGCGGGCCGCGTGTGCCCGCTCGACGGCTGCTTCGCCACGCATTCCGGTCTGAGCGAAACCGTCCTGCCGGCGCCGTCGAAGGCACGTCGCGCGCGGCGCGGCTTGAGCGGCTGAGCGGCGACGCTTTTTCGGCCTTGCATCGAGGCGCCGCGTTCCGGCGCCTCGCCTTCTTTGCGCACTACCTCGGCGGCGCGCCGTCCGCGCCTGGCGGATGGCGGCGCGTCGTGCTGTCTTCGAGCCAGCGGCGGAAGATCGCCACCGCCTCCGACGCCTCGGGCCGCTCGCTGAGCAGGTGGTAGGCGCCGGTCGCGAAGGGCGCCGCGCCCGGCAGTTCGACCGGCGCGCCGCTCTGCAGCAGTTCCTCGACGAACAGTTCGGGAATCAGTCCGACGCCCAGCCCTTCGACGACCGCCTGGATCGCCAAGATGGTGTTGTCGAACTCGGTGAATTGCGTGGGCGCCCCGAGCGGTTCCGCGGGCGTTTCCGCCGCCGCGCAGCGCGCGCGCCATTTCGGCCACAGATCGGGGCGCGAGCGCATGCGCACGAGCGGCACGCCGAGGATTCTCTCCGGCGTCGTCAGCATCTGCCAGTCGGGCAGGCGCGGGCTGCACACCAGCGCGGCGTATTCGCTCATGAAGGGCTCGCCCGCAAGGCCGCCGAAGTGCGCTGGATCGCGCCGGATGTGCAGATCGACGTCGGCCGAGCGCACGATGTTTTCCTGCGAGGTGCCAAGCCGCACCTCGATGGCCGGATGCTGCGCGCGGAATTCGGCGAGGCGGGGAATCAGCCAGTGCATGGCGAAGGTCGGCGTCGCGTCGAGGCGGACGACGGCGCGCCGTTCGCCGGCCGCGTTCCGCGCCAGTTCGCGCACGCGGCGGCTGGTCGCGTCGATGGCGTCGAGCGCCGGGCCGCACTGCGCGAGGTAGAGCGCGCCCATCTGGGTGAGCGCGACGGCGCGGTGCCGGCGCTCGAAGAGCGCGACGCCGAGGTGCGCCTCGAGCGTCTGTATCTGCCGGCTGACGGCGCCCGGCGTGACGAAGAGTTCGCTCGCTGCGCGCTGGAAGCTGAGGCGGCGGGCGGCGGCGACGAAGGCCCGGACGGCGTTGAGGGGCGGCTGGCTCATGGCGTCATGCTTGAGTTTTCATCACTCGATGGTAGACGAATAATCGTTTGAAAGAGCTTCCGGCGGATGTCAGGATCGCTTTCGCCGACGCTTCGCTTGCGTGAAATGGCTTCATGTAGGCGGGGAAGCGTTGCCGATCAAGGATGAAGAAAGGATGGAAGCATGAGCGACGTGCGCTGGCTGCTGCTGCTTTGCCTGTCGCGCGCGGGCTTCGCGTTGATCAACACCGTCTACGCGGCGCTGATCCCCCTTCTGCGTCCGGCGTGGAGCATGTCGGCGAGCCAGGCCGGGGCGGTGCAGTCGGCGTGGCACGCCGGCTACGTCGTCTCGCTGGTCGCCGCCAGCGTGCTGGCCGGGCGCTGGGGCGCCAAGCGCACCTTCCTCGGCATGGGGTGGGCGGCGTGCGCGACGACCCTGCTTTTCGCGCTCGGCGCGCACGATTACGCCTCGGCCTTTCTGCTCTACGGGCTGGCCGGCCTGTGCGCCGGCGGCTCCTACGTGCCGGGGCTGACGCTTATTGCCGAGCGCTTCCCGCCGGCCGCGCGCGGGCGGGCGATGGGTGCCTTCATCGCCGCCGCCTCGCTCGGCTACGCGCTCGGCCTGCTCGGCGCCGGCGCGCTGGGCGGCTGGCTCAGCCCGCGCGCCGGTTTCCTGCTGGCGGCGGCCGGCACCCTGTTCGGCCTTGCGCTTGCCGGGTGGACGCTGCGCGCGACGCCGAACGTGACGGCGCCCGCGGACGCGCGCCGCGGTTTCTCGCCGCGCGCCACGCTCGCTTCGCTGTGCTGGCTGTGGCAGCACAAGCCGGCGCGCTGCGTCATCCTCGCCTATGCCTTCCACGCCTGGGAGCTGCTCTGCATGTGGGCGTGGCTGCCGGCCTTTCTGAGCGCTGCGGTCGCCCTGCAGCAGGGGACGGCCGGCGTTCTGCCGGTGGCCGGCGCGGCGCTCGCCGCGCTCACCCACCTCGTGAGCATGGCCGGCAGCCTCGCCGGCGGCAGCTGGTCCGACCGTTGGGGGCGCAGCCGCGTCATCCTGCTCATGGCGCTGTCCAGCGTCGCCTGCTCGCTCGTCTTCGGCTGGCTGCTCGCGGCGCCGCTGTGGCTGCTCGTGCTGGTCGCGGTGTTCTACAACTTCGCGGCGGTCGGCGATTCGGCGATCTATTCGGCGGCACTAACCGAGGTGGTTCCCGGTCAACATCTGGCGGCGGCGTATTCGCTGCGCTCCGTCCTTGGTTTCGGCATGGGCGCGCTCAGCCCCTGGCTGTTCGGCATCGTGCTCGACGCGGCGGGCGGCACGGCGGTGGACGCGGCGCAGGTTTCCGGCCCGGCGCCGCTCGCTTGGGGACTGGCCTGGAGCGCGCTTGGCGCCGTCGCGCTGGTCGGACCGTGGCTGACGTGGTCCTTGATGCGCCGGCGGGCGCATTGAGCTTGCATTGATCTCGCCGCGCGCGATGCTGTATAAGCAGACATCGATATTCCGGAAGGAGCCGCCATGCTCAAACGCACCGTTCATGCTTTCGCCGCCGCCCTGCTCTGTCTGGGCCTCCTCGGCCCCCTCGCCGCGCGCGCCGAGGTCGTCGACATCGACAGCGCAGAGCTGGCGCGCCTTGCCGCCAGCGGCGTGGTCGTCGTCGACATCCGCACCGAACCCGAATGGAAGGAGACCGGCGTCATCGCCGGCAGCCATCTGCTCACCTTCTTCGACGAGAAGGGGCGCGCCGATCCGGCGGCCTGGCTCGAGAAGCTGAAGGCCATTGCGCCGCCCGACCGGCCGGTCGCCGTGATCTGCCGCAGCGGCAACCGCACGCAGCCGGTGTCGCGCCTGCTCGCGCAGCAGGCCGGCTACCGGACCGTCTACAACGTGCGCAAGGGCATCCGCGCCTGGTCCGCCGAAGGTCGGCCGTTGGTGCCGGCGGCGAGCGCCGTGGCCGGCTGCGCGCCGGGCGTGCGCTGCTGAGCGGCGTCCCGACGTCCGGCCGCGAAGGGGATCGGACGGGTCAGTAGGCGGTCGGCGTCGGGCCGGCGCGTTCGTCGTCCGGCCAGCGGTTCTCGAAAAGCACGTCGGCGAGCGGCAGGCGTTTGCCCCAGCCGGCGTCCTCGAACATCGGGCGCGGGTAGAAGGCCGGGACGCGGCCGATGCACAGGATGGCGAGCGGCCGCGCGCCGTCCGGCAGGCCGAGCAGTTCGGCCAGCGCCAGCGGTTCGAAGAAGGACACCCAGCCGAGGCCGATACCTTCGGCGCGCGCCGCCAGCCACATGTTCTGGATCGCGCAGCCGACCGAGGCGACGTCCATCTCGGGCAGCGTGCGGCGGCCGACGATGTGCTTCTCGCGCCCCGGCATCAGCGTCACCACCAGCAACTCCTGGCATTCGCGGATGCCTTCGATCTTCACCTGGCGGAATTCCTCGTTGCGCGAGGGCAGCGCCTGCGCGGTGCGCAGGCGTTCGGCCTCGACCTGCGCGTGCAGGCGCTCGCGCAGCGCCGGGTCGCTGATGCGGATGAAGCGCCAGGGCTGCATGAAGCCGACCGAGGGCGCCAGATGCGCGGCCTCGACGAGGCGTTCGAGCAGTCCGTCGGGCAGCGGCGCGGCGTCGGCGGCGGGGACGAAGTGGCGCATGTCGCGGCGTTCGCGCAGCGTGCGCCAGAGGGTGGCGATTTCGTCGTCGCTGTAGCGGGGATCGCGGTTGTCGGCGATGGGCATGGGCGGTGCGCTCATTCGAGGAAGAGCCGCGCGGCGGCCTCCGGGTTGGACGGGAAGTAGAAGTGCATATAGCTTGCTGTGAGCCGCTGCCGGCGGTAGACCGCTTCGCCCGGGCGCCCGTCGGGACGCGCGGCGTGCGCCAGCGGCGCGAGCGGCGTCGCGCTCTGCGAGTAGTGGAAGGTGTGGCCGCGCAGCGTGCCCTCGGGCAGGGAGACTTCCTGCATGCCGAGCGCGGCGAGGCGCCGCTGCATCGTCGCGCTGCCGGGGAGCAGGCCGCCCAGCGCGTGTGTCCGGCCGTCGCCGTCGGTCAGCGCGTCGAACAGCGCCATCATGCCGCCGCATTCGGCGAGCAGCGGTTTGCCGGCGGCGACGTGCGCTGCGAGCGCGTCCCACAGCGGGCGGCGGGCGGCGAGTTCGGCGCCGTGCAGTTCCGGGTAGCCGCCGGGCAGCCAGACGGCGTCGCAGGCCGGCAGCGCGTCGCCGGCGAGCGGCGAGAAATACTCGATGCGGGCGCCGAGCGCGGCGAGGCAGTCGAGGTTGGCCGGGTAGAGGAAGCAGAAGGCGGCGTCGCGCGCGACGGCGAGCGTTTTCCCGGCGAGCAGCGGTGCGACGGGCGGCGGCTCGGCGTCGGCAAAGTCGACCGCCGGCGGCAGCGCCGCGGCGGCGGTCGGCGCCAGCAGGTCGGCCATGCGGTCGATACGCTGCGCGAGGTCGGCGATCTCGGCGGCCGGCAGCAGGCCGAGGTGACGTTCGGGCAGCGCGGCGTCGGCGTCGCGCGGCAGGTGGCCGTACCAGGCGATGTCGGGCGGCAGGCTCTTTTCCAGGAGTTCGGCGTGGTAGGCGCTGCCGACGCGGTTGGCGAAGGCGGCGGCGAGTTGCGTGCCCGGCCGGTAGTGCTTGAGGCCGTAGGCGATGGCGCCGAAGCTGGTGGCCATCGCCGCGCCGTCGATCACGGCGAGCAGCGGGATGCCGAGCTGCGCGGCGAGTTCGGCGGCGGGCGGCGAGCCGTCGAAGAGGCCCATGACGCCTTCGACGAGGATCAGGTCGGCGTCGCGCGCGGCCTCGGCGAGGCGCCAGGCGGCGTCGGCCGCGCCGCACATCCACAGGTCGACGTTGTGGCAGGGCGCGCCGCTGGCGATGGCGTGGATCTGCGGGTCGAGGAAATCCGGGCCGCACTTGAAGACGCGCACGCGCCGCCCCTGCCGCGCATGCAGACGGGCGAGCGCGGCGACGACGGTGGTCTTGCCCTGCCCGGAGGCGGGCGCGACGACGAAAAGCGCGGGACAGCGGGGGGCGGGGCAGCTCAGCGCCATCGCGGCGGTCTCCGGCGGCTTCGGCAGATCAGGATTCAGAGTTCAGAATTCGAGGCCGGGCATCGCCTTCACGCCGGCCTTGAAGGCGTGCTTGACGAGCGTCACCTCGCTCACCGTGTCGGCGGCCGCGACGAGCGCGTCGGGCGCTGCGCGGCCGGTGACGATGACGTGCTGCAGCGGCGGGCGCAGGGCGAATTCGGGCAGCACTTCGTCGACGCTGAGCCAGCCGTATTTGAAGGCGTAGGTCATTTCGTCGAGCACGACGAGGCCGTAGTCCGGGTCGGCCAGGTAGCGGCGCGCCGTGTCCCAGGCGGCACGGGCGACGGCCGCATCGCGCGCGCGGTCCTGCGTCTCCCAGGTGAAGCCCTCGCCCATCACGTGCCAGCTGACGAGGTCTGGGAAGCGCCGGTAGAAGCCCTCTTCGCCGGTGTCCGAGCGGCTCTTCACGAACTGGACGACGGCGACCTTCATGCCGTGCCCGAGCGCGCGCGCGACGACGCCGAAGGCGGCCGAGGACTTGCCCTTGCCGTTGCCGGTGTTGACCAGCAGGACGCCGCGCTCTTCCTGCGCGCCGGCGATCTTTTCGTCGATCACGGCCTTCTTGCGCAGCATGCGGGCGTGGTGACGCGCGTCGCGTCCGTTGTCTTCGGTCGTCGTGTCTTCCATGTCTGTTCCTAGGCCGGGATGAACCAGCGGTGGTCGCCGTCGCGGATTTCGCGCAGCGGGTGGGCGTAGAGGCGGGCCAGCGAGTCGGCGTTGACCACATCGGCGATCGGGCCGAGTTCGCACGTTCCGTCGCCGTGGATGAGCAGCGCGCGGTCGCAGAAGCGGCAGGCCAGCCCCGGCTCGTGCAGGACCATGGCGACCGCCGCGCCGCAGTCGCGCGCGGCGCCGGCGAAGAGGTCGAGCATGGCGATCTGGTGGTTGAGGTCGAGGTGGGCGATCGGCTCGTCGAGCAGGAAGAGGCGCGGCGCCTGCGTCAGCAGCGCGGCGACCGCGAGGCGCTGGCGTTCGCCGCCGGACAGCGTCTGCACGTCGCGCGCCTCGAAGCCGGCGAGCCCGACGGCCTGCAGCGCGTCGCGCGCGATCCGCGCGTCCTGTGCCGATTCCCAGTCCCAACGCGCGAGGTGCGGATGGCGGCCGACCAGCGCCGTTTCCAGGACGCTCGACGCGAAGGCGTCGCCGCGCGTCTGCGGCAGCCAGCCGCGGATCTTCGCCGCGGCGCGCGGGCCGAGTTCGGCGTAGCTCGCACCGTCGAGCCGCACTTCGCCGACTTGCGGCGCGCGCAGCCCGGCGAGCACCGAGAGCAGCGTCGACTTACCGGCGCCGTTGCGGCCGAGGATGGCGAGGCGCTCGCCGGGGCGCAGCGCGAGGTCGAGCTCGCGGCAGACGGTCTTGCCGCCGATGCTGACGGCGAGGCGGCGGGTTTCGAGCAGCGGTGCGGCGGGGTTGGCGATCATGCGCTGCGCCTCCGTCCGTCGCGGCCGAGCAGGAAGAGGAAGACCGGCACGCCGATCAGCGCGGTGAGCACGCCGACCGGCAGCTGCTGCGGCGCGAGCGCGGTGCGCGCCAGCGTGTCGGCGACCACCAGCAGGCTGCCGCCGGCGAGCGCCGAGGCGGGCAGCAGCAGGCGCTGGTCGTTGCCGGTGGCGAGGCGCACGAGGTGCGGCACGATCAGGCCGATGAAGCCGATCGAGCCGGCGTGCGTGACGGCGGCGGCGGTCGCCAGCGAGGCGACGAGATAGACGCCGCGGCGCAGGCGGCCGACCGCGACGCCGAGCGTCTGCGCGGTGTCGGCGCCGCGCGCCAGCAGGTTGAGCTCGCGCGCGAAGGGCAGCGCGACGATCAGCACGCCGACGAGCACGGCGAGCGGCAGGCGCGCGTCGTTGTTCTGCGAAAGGTCGCCCATCAGCCAGAAGAGCATGCCGCGCAGCTTGTTTTCAGGGGCGATCGAGAGCATCAGCGCGACCGCTGCGCCGCAGCCGGCGGCGACGATGACGCCGGTGAGCAGGAGGCGCGTCTGTGTCCAGCTGCCGTCGCCGTGTGCCAGCCCGAAAACGACGAACATAGCGCCGAGCGCGCCGGCGAAGGCGAAACCGTTGACGCCGACGAGCGACAGGCCGAGCAGCAGCGCGAGCAGCGCGCCGACGCCGGCGCCGCCCGAGATGCCGAGCACGTAGGGGTCGGCCAGCGGGTTGCGCAGCAGGACCTGGAGCAGCGCGCCGGCGAGTGCGAGCAGACCGCCGCAGGCGAAGCCGGCGAGCGCACGCGGCAGGCGCAGCTTGCGCACGACTTCGCCGTTGAGAGAGTCGCCGCCGTTGCCGAACAGGGCCGGGCCGACGTCGGCGAGCGGAACGTGGATGCTGCCCACCGACAGCGCCAGCGCGATGCTCAGCAGCGCCAGCCCGGCGAGGGCGGCGAGGATGAGGAAGGCGCGGCGGCGGGTGGGCATGGGGGGATTCTACTTTTGTTGGTAGCGCAGGCCGACGAAGACGCTGGCGCCCGCCGTGGCGTAATCGCGGGCCAGTTCATACTCCTTGTTGAAGAGGTTGTTGGCGCGGGCGAACAGCGTCCATTCGCGGTCGATGCGGTAGTCGGCGAACAGATTGACGAGCCCGTAGCCGCCAAGCCTCTTCTTGTTGGCCGCGTCGTCGAAGCGGTCGCCGACCAGTTGCCACTCGCCGCCGACCTTGAGCATTCCGGCAGTGTAGGCGAGGTGCGCCTTCAGCTGTTCGTCGGCACGGCGGGCGAGGCGCTTGCCGGTGGTGTCGTCGCGCGCGCGCTGCAGGTCGACGCTGACGCCGCCCGAGAAGGCGCCGAGGCTGTTCGCGTACGAGAGCGAGGTGCCGCTCAGCGTCGCTTGGTTGACGTTCATCGGAACCGGCAGCGACGAATCGATCAGGTCGGTCACCTTGTTGCGGAAGTAGATCGCCGAAAAACGCTGCGCGCCCTTTTCCCAGTTTACGCCGGTCTCGGCATTGCGCGCGCGCTCCGGCTTGAGGTCCGGGTTTCCGCCGAAGCAGCCGAACGGGGGGAAGCAGGAGAGCGGAAAGTACAGATTGTTGAAGGTGGGCGCCTTGAAGGCCGTGCCGTAGGAAAGATGGGCGCGCCACTCGGGCGTGAACTGGTAGCCGTAGGCGGCCTGGCCGGTCGTCCTGCCGCCGAACTGCGAGTTGTCGTCGCGACGCAGGTTGGCCTGCAGGCGGTGGTCGCCAAGGCTGCCGCTCCAGCCGGCGAGCAGCGAGCGAATGGTGCGCTCGTTGGTCGGCAGGGGCGAGGAGCTGGACAGTTGCTGCTTGAGATATTCGGCGGCGAGCAATGCCTTGCCTACGGGTAGCCGGATGTCGTTCTGCCAGGAAACCTGATCCTGGTCGGTGCGGTAAACGCTGTTGGCGATGCCGTTGATGCGGTTGGTCGAATCGTCGGTGCTGCGCCCGATGCGCAGCGTGCTGTTCCAGTCGCTGCTCAGACGGTTGCGCGAGTACAGCGAAAAATTGCTGACGCTTTGATCGTTGCTCGGATCGTTGCCGAGGCCGTTGTCGTAGTGGCTGGTGCCATTGCCGGACAGGAAGTTCAGCCCGATTTCGTGGCCTTGCGCCGGTCGCAGGGCCAGGCTGCCGTTGATGCTCTGGTTGCGGAACGAGTCGCGGTCCGGGTTGTAGTTGCTGCTGGCCGTGTTGCGGATGGCGCTGAAGCCGCGCGTCTCGTAATGCCCCGTCTGCAGACTATAGGAGACGACGTCGTTGCCACCGGCGATGCCGAGGCTGGCGTCGGTCGTGCCGTAAGTGCCGTAGCCGGCGCTGGCGTTGATGCGGGCAGGCCCTTCTCCGCGCTTGGTGAAAATCTGGATGACGCCGCCGATGGCGTCCGCGCCGTACAGCGACGAGGCGGGGCCGCGCAGAATTTCGATGCGCTCGATCTGGTTCAGCGAGAGGCGCGAAAAATCGGCCGCGCCGGTGCTGACGGAACCGACGCGCTGCCCGTCGATGAGCAGCAGCGTGTGATTGCTGTTGGCGCCGCGGATGAAAATGGCGTTATTCGCGCCGGGGCCGCCGTTTGCGGAATACTCGATCCCCGGTTGCTGCGCCAGGAGTTCGACGAGGGTCGTCTGGCCGGCCTGTTCGATCGTCTCGCGCTCGATGACCGAAACGTCGCTGAGCAGCTCGTTGCTACGCGTTGCTTGGCGGGTCGCCGTGACGACGACTTGTCCGAGTTCGCTGCTCGGTTTGTCGGCGGCCTGCCCAGTCGGGGGAAAAACGGTGGCGAGGAGGGCCGCGAGGGTCGCGACGGGCGTGCGTACGTGGATGGATGGCATGGGGGGATTCTCCCGGTCGCCGGCAAGCGTCCCCGCACGCCGGCAGATTGATGTCTGGAAGCGCCCGGGGAGAACCTGAACGAAACAGAGAGCGGGTGACTGCAACCTGTCTGCGGCCCGCACCATGCATTCGTGACCGCTTCCCCGCGGCACTTCCGCTGATGTGTGCGAAGGCCGGTATCCGGGCTCGCGAGTCTTGATGTGTCGCCTTCCCAAGCTTTCGCCCAGTGGCATGTGACACACCCGCACTCGCTTACCGTTGCGGGGGCAGCACAGGCATCGCGTCGCGTCGACGCTCACCTGTTTCCCGTTTAACCGCGGCAGAGAATCTGCGTTGCGGCACCTTGCACGTAAATTCCGTCGCATCGGTTGCGACGGAACCCGTAATTATAGCGAGAAGTGCGTCCGCACAGGAACAAACGGAGAGAGATGAGAAATAAATCACATTTAAAACGGGCGCTTAGTCCTTGACTTGCCTTGGTTTTTAAATCTATAGTCCGCGACATGATTCAAGACCTCAACGTGCTCGAGAGCAAAATCGCCGAAGTGGCGGCCTTGTGCCGCGCCTTGCGGGCGGAAAATGCCGAGCTTCGCCAGAAGCTCGCCGCGGCCGAGGACGAAAAACAGCGCCTGGCCGAGCGCATGGAGTCCGCCCGCGAGCGGCTCGAGCAACTCGCCAAGCAACTCCCCGAAGCCAAGGCCTGAGCGAGCGCCTGATGCCCAACGAAGCCAACTTTCTCGACATTACCCTGCTCGGCAAGGAATACCGCGTCGCCTGCCCGCCGGCCGAACAGGAGGCCCTGCTGGCCGCCGTCGCCTACGTCGACGGCAAGATGCACGACATCGCCGAGAAGACCAAGAGCAACATTGCCGAACGCATCGCCGTGATGGCCGCGCTGAACATCGCGCACGAGCTGCTCGCCGGCCGCCAGGAGCGCGTCGGCGGCGATCAATCCGGGGAGGCTGAAAGTGGCGCCGAAGGGCTGGACATCGGCGCCGTTCGGCGTAGAATTTCTGACATGGAGGCGCAGCTGGAAGCGGTGCTGAAGCCGCAGGAACAGCTGTTCTGAGCCTCCGCCAAGCGTTCCCTGCGGTGTTTGTTAAGGTCATATATTCCTTGAACCAATGCTAATTGGCATCGGTCGCGGACCAGATAAACCGCTGTTGTGTGTGCCCCATATGTCGGGTGCGCCTGATGCGGACGGAATGTGACCACTCTGAACTCAGGTTCAGGATGCCGGCCTGACGACACTCGCGGGGACCAAATACGACAGCGCGGAAGTTTCTTCCGCGCTGTTTTCATTGGAGGGTGGCATGCGCTACTGGCTGATGAAATCGGAGCCGGACGAGGTTTCGATCGACGATCTCGAAGCGCGACGGACGGTGCCGTGGTTCGGCGTGCGCAACTATCAGGCGCGCAACTTCATGCGCGATGCGATGCAGGTCGGCGATCTGGCCTTCTTCTACCATTCCGGCTGTCCGGTGCCCGGCATTGCCGGCCTGTGCGAAGTCACCGCGCCGGCGCACCCTGACCTGACGCAATTCGATCCGGCCAGTCCGTATTTCGACGCCAAGTCGTCGCCGGACGATCCGCGCTGGGTCTGCGTCGATGTGCGCTTCTTGCGCAAGACGCGGCTGGTGCCGCTGGCCGAACTGCGCGAGCACGTCGAACTGGCCGCGATGCCGGTGCTGCAGCGGGGCAACCGGCTGTCGATCACGCCGGTCGGCGAGGCCGAGTGGCGTTTCGTAACCGAAAGACTGATGAGGAGCGGAAGTTGACCGAGTTTTGGTGGGCCTATCTGGCCCTGGGGGCGTTCGCCGGTTTCTTTGCCGGGCTGCTCGGCGTCGGCGGCGGCGCGATCATGGTGCCGATCCTGACCAGCATCTTCCTGGCCGAAGGTTTTCCCAAGAGCGAGGTGGTGCACCTCGCGCTGGGCACGTCGATGGCGGCGATCATCTTCACTTCGATATCCTCGCTGCGCGCCCACCATGCGCACGGTGCGGTGCTCTGGAAGGTGGTGCGGGGGATGACGCCGGGCATCCTGTTCGGCACCTTCGGCGCGACCTTCGTCGCCGCCCTGCTGCCGACGCGGCCGCTGACGATCTTCTTCGCCTGCTTCATTTCTTACGTCGCTGTGCAGATGCTGCTCAACATCAAGCCGAAGCCGCACCGCGACCTGCCCGGCGCGCTCGGCCTTGGGGTCGTCGGCCTGGGCATCGGCGGCGTTTCGGCGCTGGTGGCGATCGGCGGCGGATCGCTTTCCGTACCCTTCATGGCCTGGTGCAACGTCAAGGCGCACAACGCGATCGGCACTTCCGCCGCGCTCGGCCTGCCGATCGCCGTTGCTGGCGCGATCGGTTATCTGGTCAACGGCTGGGGGCACCCCGGCCTGCCGCCGCTGACCGCCGGTTTCATCTATCTGCCGGCCCTCGTCCTCGTGACGGTGGTCAGCACGCTGGTCGCGCCGTTCGGGGCGAGGCTCGCGCACCGGTTGCCGGTGGCGACGCTCAAGCGCGTTTTTGCCGGCGTGCTGGTGGCGCTGGTCGTGAAAATGCTGTGGGGCGTCTTCGCCTGAGCGGCAGGGGCAAACCCCGCCGGGGCGCGCTCAGCGTGCCTTGAACTGCGGCGGGCGCTTGGCGAGGAAGGCGGCAAGGCCTTCCTGATAGTCCTCGGTGGCGAGGAAGGCGAAGGACGCGCGCAGTTCGTCGTCGGACAGCGGCACGTCGTGCTGCAGGCGGCGCACCCACTGCTTGTGCCAGCCCGCGACGAGCGGGGCGCCGGCGCAGATGCGACGGGCCGTCGCGGCGACTTCGCCGGCGACCTCGGCGTCGGCGACGACGCGCGTCACGAGGCCCTTGGCGCAGGCCTCGGCGGCGCTCAGGATGCGCCCTTCGAGCAGGATTTCGAGCACTGTCGCGGCGCCGACGAGGCGCATCAGGCCTTCCATTTCCCCGGGGTACATCGAGAAGCCGAGCTTGTTGATCGGTGCGCCGAAGCGCGCCGTTTCGCCGCAGATGCGCAGGTCGCAGTTGCCGGCGATTTCCAGGCCGCCGCCGATGCACGCGCCGTGGATCTGGGCGAGCGTCGGGTGACGGCAGTCGGCGATCGCCTGCAGTGCGGCGCCGACCTGTCCGTGGTAGGCCATGGCGCGGTCGACGGTGTCGCGCCGGGTGCGGAATTCCTCGAGGTCGCCGCCGGCGGCAAAAGCCTGTTCGCCCTCGCCGCGCAGGATCACGCAGCGCACCTGGTCGTCGGCGGAAAGCGCGGCGATGGTCGCGGCGAGGCTTTCCCACATCGCGAAGTCGACGGCGTTGAGCTTGCCCGGATTGCTTAGCGTAACGGTGGCCAGCGCCCCGTCGTGGGCGCAGAGGACGGCGCCGCCCATCTCAGGCGGCGCGCGAGGTGTGCATCTTGGCGAGCGCTTCGCGGCCGGCCTGCAGGTGCGTCTGCATGGCCTTTTCCGCGGCCTTCGGGTCGCGCGCCTTGATCGCCGCCATGATCGCGCGGTGCTCGGCCAGCGATTGCTGCAGACGCCCTTCGACGGTCAGCGAGTGCAGGCGCGTCAGCTTGAGCACCTTGCGCAGGTCCTGGATCACCTGTAGCAGCCAGCGGTTGCCGGAGAGGCCCTGGATGTGCAGGTGGAACTCCTGGTTGGCCTCGAAGAAACGTTCGATCTGGTTGTTCTGGGCGAACCGTTCGAGCTCGGCGTGGATCGCTTCGAGCTTCGCGACGTCCTCCGGCTGCGCCTTGCTGGTCGCCTCGAAAGCGCAGCGGCCTTCGAGCATCGCCATCAGCGGGAAGATGTCGTCGAGGTCTTTTTCCGAAATCTCGGTCACGTAGCAGCCGCGGCGCGGCTTGAGCGTCACCAGTCCCTCCGAGGCGAGCACCTTGAGCGCTTCGCGCAGCGGCGTGCGGCTGATGCCGTAGTCGACGGCCAGTGCCTGTTCGTCGATCCAGGTGCCCGGCGGCAGTTCGTGCGCGAAAATGCGTTGCCGGAGGCGTTCGGCAACTTCCTGGTAGAGGGCGGTCTGGGCGATGCGGCTGGGAATCATGCGCGGTTCTTTAGTGGGTGTTTCGCGGTCTCTGCGGGACCTTGCATTCATAATTATGGATACAGTATTATTACAGGTTCGAAGTGTCAAGTACCGTCGCAGCTTGGTTTCCGCTACGCCGGCGCGGTTTTCTGGCACCATCGGGCGGCGCGGTCGCCCCCGAACTTACAAGGTTTCGTGAAAGGTTTGAACATGTCCAACGCGAATGACGCAGCTCCGCTCGACTCGACGAATCTCGACGCTTGGCAAAAGGCCGCGGCCAAGTCGGCGCCGAACGGCGACGTCGCGGCGTTGAACTGGGTGACGCCCGAAGGCATCGTCGTCAAGCCGCTGTATACCAGGCAGGACCTCGACGGGTTGCAGTATACCGATACGCTGCCCGGTTTCGCGCCTTTCCTGCGCGGCCCGCAGCCGACCATGTACGCGGTCAAGCCGTGGACCATTCGCCAGTACGCTGGCTTCTCCACCGCCGAGGCCTCCAACGCCTTCTACCGCAAGGCGCTCGCCGCCGGCGGCCAGGGCGTTTCGGTGGCCTTCGACCTGGCCACGCACCGCGGCTACGACTCGGACAATCAGCGCGTCGTCGGCGACGTCGGCAAGGCCGGCGTTGCGATCGATTCGGTCGAGGACATGAAGATCCTGTTCGACGGCATTCCGCTCGACAAGGTCTCCGTCTCGATGACGATGAACGGTGCGGTGCTGCCGATTCTCGCCGGCTACATCGTCGCCGCCGAGGAGCAGGGCGTTGCGCAGGACAAGCTGTCGGGGACCATCCAGAACGACATCCTCAAGGAGTTCATGGTCCGCAACACCTACATCTATCCGCCCAAGCCGTCGATGAAGATCATCGCCGACATCTTCGGCTACACCGCGCAGCACATGCCGAAGTTCAACTCGATCTCGATTTCCGGCTACCACATCCAGGAAGCCGGCGCGAACCAGGCGATCGAGCTGGCCTTCACGCTGGCCGACGGCATGGAATACGTGCGCACCGGCATCGCCTCGGGCATGGACGTCGACACCTTCGCCGGCCGTCTCTCGTTCTTCTGGGCGGTGGGCATGAACTTCTACCTCGAAGTCGCCAAGATGCGCGCCGGCCGCCTGCTCTGGCAGCGCATCATGAGCCAGTTCAATCCGAAGAATCCGAAGTCGATGATGCTGCGTACGCACAGCCAGACCTCGGGCTGGTCGCTGACCGAGCAGGACCCGTACAACAACGTCGTGCGCACGACGATCGAGGCGATGGCCGCCGTCTTCGGCGGCACGCAGTCGCTGCACACCAACGCGCTCGACGAAGCGATCGCGCTGCCGACCGAGTTCTCGTCGCGCATCGCGCGCAACACGCAGCTGATCATCCAGGAAGAGACGCACATCTGTAACGTCGTCGATCCGTGGGCCGGCTCCTACATGATGGAGAAGCTGACCCAGGACATGGCCGACAAGGCCTGGGGCATCATCCAGGAAATCGAGGCGATGGGCGGCATGACCAAGGCCGTCGAGTCTGGCTGGGCGAAGATGCAGGTCGAGACCTGCGCCGCCGACAAGCAGGCGCGCATCGATTCGGGCAAGGACGTGATCGTCGGCGTGAACAAGTACAAGCTGGCCAAGGAAGACCCGATCGAGATCCTCGACATCGACAACCACGCCGTGCGCGACTCGCAGATCGCCCGCCTGAAGGCCATCCGCGCCAGCCGCGATGGTGCTGCCGTGCAAGCCGCGCTCGACGCGCTGACGCAGTGCGCGGAAACCGGCGACGGCAACCTGCTCGACCTGACGGTCAAGGCCATCCGTCTGCGCGCCACGGTCGGCGAAGTGTCGGATGCGCTGGAAAAAGTGTTCGGCCGCTTCCGCGCCAACAACCAGACCATCTCGGGAGTGTATGGAGGCGTCGTGGAAGGTCAGGAAAGCTGGGAATCGATCAAGGCCGACATCGAGAAGTTCAAGGACGAGGAAGGCCGCCGCCCGCGCATCATGATCGCCAAGCTCGGCCAGGACGGCCACGATCGCGGCGCCAAGGTGGTGGCGACGGCCTTCGCAGACCTCGGCTTCGACATCGACGTCGGCCCGCTCTTCCAGACGCCGGAAGAAGCCGCCCGCCTGGCAGTGGAGAACGACGTGCACGCGGTCGGCGTCTCGTCGCTCGCCGCCGGCCACAAGACGCTGCTGCCGGCGCTCGTCAAGGCGCTCAAGGAGCAGGGCGCCGACGACATCATCGTCTTCGCTGGCGGCGTGATTCCGGCGCAGGACTACGACTACCTCTACGGCGCGGGCGCCAAGGCGATCTTCGGGCCGGGCACGCGCATCGAGGATTCGGCCAAGCGCGTGTTCGAAGAAATCCGCAAGGCGCGCGTCTGAGCGACGGCCTTTGGCTGACGTGATGGACATGGCGAACGGCGGGCTGCCCGGCGTCGATCAGCAGCTGGTCGACGGCGTCCTCGCGCGCGGCCCGGCGCAGCGCCGGGCGCTGGCCAAGACGATCACCCTGATCGAGTCGACGCGCCCCGACCATCAGCAGCGCGCGCAGCAGGTGCTGAACGCCCTGCTGCCGCATACCGGGCGCGCCGTCCGCATCGGCATCTCGGGCGTTCCCGGCGCCGGCAAATCGACCTTCATCGAAGCCCTCGGCACCTGGCTGATCGATCAGGGCAAGCGCCTCGCCGTGCTCGCCGTCGATCCGTCGTCGACGGTTTCCGGCGGCTCCATCCTCGGCGACAAGACGCGCATGGAGCAGCTTTGCCAGCGCGAGGAAGCCTTCATCCGCCCGAGTCCGTCGGCCGGTTCGCTCGGCGGCGTCGCCGAAAAGACGCGCGAGGCCATGCTCGCCTGCGAGGCCGCCGGCTACGACGTGATCATCGTCGAGACGGTCGGCGTCGGGCAGAGCGAAACGGCGGTCGCCGGCATGGTCGACATGTTCTGCCTGCTGCAGCTGCCGAACGCCGGCGACGATCTGCAGGCGATCAAGAAGGGCATCGTCGAGATCGCCGACCTCGTCGTCATCAACAAGGCCGACATCGATCCGCGCGCCGCGCAGGTCGTCCGCGCGCAGTGGAAGAACGCCCTGCACATGCTGCGCCCGGCGAGCCCGAACTGGGCGCCGCCGGTGATCACCCTGTCCGCCCTGCACAAGGAGGGCATCGCCGGTTTCTGGGACGAGGTCGAGCGCTACCGCGCCGCGCTGACGCCGACCGGCGAGTTCGACGCGCGCCGCCGCCGCCAGTCGCTCGACTGGATGTGGAGCCTGATCGATTCCGGCCTGCGCCAGTATTTCCGCCAGCATCCGGCGGTGCGCGCCAGCCTTCCCGAGCTGAGCGCCGCCGTCGCCGACGGCCGCACGACGCCGGGCGCGGCGGCCCATCGCCTGCTCGCCGCGCTGAAGCATCCGTAAATCAAAGAATCGCTGACGTTTTGAATCACCCGACCCGAACCGGGACAAAAGAGGAGTAGACCTTATGCACGACATCATCCGCCAGCTCGACGAGAAGCGCGCGGCAGCATGCCTCGGCGGCGGCCAGAAGCGCATCGACTCGCAGCACGCCAAGGGCAAGCTGACCGCCCGCGAACGCATCGAGTTGTTCCTCGATCCGGGTTCGTTCGAAGAATGGGACATGTTCAAGGAGCACCGCTGCACCGACTTCGGCATGGAGAAGCAGTCCCTGCCGGGCGACGGCGTGGTGACCGGCTACGGCACGGTGAACGGCCGTCTCGTCTTCGTCTTCTCGCAGGACTTCACGGTGCTCGGCGGCTCGCTGTCGGAAACGCACGCCGAGAAGATCTGCAAGGTGATGGACCACGCGATGAAGGTCGGCGCCCCGGTGATCGGCCTCAACGACTCGGGCGGCGCGCGCATCCAGGAAGGCGTCGCCTCGCTCGGCGGCTACGCCGACGTCTTCCAGCGCAACGTGATGGCCTCCGGCGTCGTGCCGCAGATTTCGATGATCATGGGCCCATGCGCCGGCGGCGCGGTGTACAGCCCGGCGATGACCGACTTCATCTTCATGGTGAAGGACTCCTCGTACATGTTCGTCACCGGCCCCGAGGTCGTGAAGACCGTGACGCACGAGGAAGTGACCTCCGAGGAGCTCGGCGGCGCGATCACCCACACCAGCAAGTCCGGCGTCGCCGACCTCGCCTTCGAGAACGACGTCGAGGCCTTGACCATGCTGCGCCGCTTCATCAACTTCCTGCCTGCCAACAACCGCGAGAAGCCGCCGGTGCAGCCGACCAACGACCCGGCCGAACGCCTCGACTTCTCGCTCGACACGCTGGTCCCGGACAACGCCAACCAGCCGTACGACATGAAGGAGCTGATCATCAAGATGGTCGATGACTGCGACTTCTTCGAGATCCAGCCCGACAACGCGAAGAACATCATCACCGGCTTCGCGCGCATGGACGGCCACACCGTCGGTATCGTCGCCAACCAGCCGCTGGTGCTCGCCGGCTGCCTCGACATCAAGAGCTCGATCAAGGCCGCGCGCTTCGTGCGCTTCTGCGACGCTTTCAACATCCCGGTGGTGACGCTGGTCGACGTGCCGGGCTTCATGCCGGGCACCGCGCAGGAATACGGCGGCATCATCAAGCACGGCGCCAAGCTGCTCTACGCCTACGCCGAGTGCACGGTGCCGAAGGTCACGCTGATCACGCGCAAGGCCTACGGCGGCGCCTACGACGTGATGTCCTCGAAGCACCTGCGCGGCGACGTGAACCTCGCGTGGCCGTCGGCGGAAATCGCCGTGATGGGTCCGAAGGGCGCCGTCGAGATCATCTTCCGCGAGGAAAAGAACGATCCGGAAAAGCTCGCCCAGCGCGAGGCCGAGTACAAGGCCAAGTTCGCCAACCCCTTCGTGGCGGGCGCGCGCGGCTTCATCGACGACGTCATCATGCCGAACGAAACGCGCAAGCGCATCTGCCGCTCGCTCGCCATGCTGCGCAGCAAGAAACTTGAAAACCCGTGGCGCAAGCACGGCAACATTCCGCTGTAAGCGCCGGGAGGACTACGAAAAATGTTCAAGAAGATTCTGATTGCCAACCGCGGCGAGATCGCCTGCCGCGTCATCAAGACCGCCCGCAAGATGGGCATCAAGACGGTCGCCGTCTATTCCGAGGCCGACAAGGACGCCTTGTTCGTCGACATGGCCGATGAAGCCGTCTGTATCGGGCCGGCCGCCTCGAAAGAGTCCTACCTGGTCGCCGACAAGATCATCGCCGCCTGCAAGCAGACTGGCGCTGAAGCGGTGCACCCCGGTTACGGCTTCCTGTCGGAAAACGCCGAGTTCTCGCGTCGTCTGGAAGCGGAGGGCGTCAAGTTCATCGGTCCGAAGCACTACTCCATCGCCAAGATGGGCGACAAGATCGAGTCCAAGAAGCTGGCCATCGAAGCCAAGGTCAACACCATCCCCGGCTACAACGACGCCATCGCCGGTCCGGACGAAGCGGTCAAGATCGCGCAGAAGATCGGCTATCCGGTGATGATCAAGGCCTCCGCCGGCGGCGGCGGCAAGGGTCTGCGCGTCGCCTACAACGACGCCGAAGCGCACGAGGGCTTCGCTTCCTGCGTCAACGAAGCGCGCAACTCCTTCGGCGATGACCGCGTCTTCATCGAGAAGTACGTGCTCGAGCCGCGCCACATCGAAATCCAGGTGCTCGGCGATTCGCACGGCAATTACGTGTACCTGAACGAGCGCGACTGCTCGATCCAGCGCCGCCACCAGAAGGTCGTCGAGGAAGCGCCGAGCCCCTTCGTCGATCCCGAGATGCGCAAGGCGATGGGCGAGCAGGCCGTGGCGCTGGCGCGTGCCGTGAATTACGAATCGGCCGGTACGGTCGAGTTCGTCGTCTCCGGCGCGACCAAGGAGTTCTACTTCCTGGAAATGAACACCCGCCTGCAGGTCGAGCATCCGGTCACCGAACTGATCACCGGCCTCGACCTCGTCGAACAGATGATCCGCGTCGCCTACGGCGAGAAGCTGCCGCTCGCGCAGGCCGACGTCAAGATCAACGGCTGGGCGATGGAGTGCCGGATCAACGCCGAAGACCCGTTCCGCGGCTTCCTGCCGTCGACCGGTCGCCTCGTGCGCTTCAATCCGCCGCAGGAAATCGACGGACAGGTGCGCGTCGATACCGGCGTCTACGACGGCGGCGAGATCTCGATGTTCTACGATTCGATGATCGCCAAGCTGATCGTGCATGCGCCGACGCGCGACCAGGCGATTGCCCGCATGCGCGACGCGCTGAACGCCTTCGTGATCCGCGGCATCAGCTCGAACATCCCGTTCCAGGCGGCGCTCATGCAGCACCCGCGCTTCTGTTCGGGTTCCTTCAACACCGGCTTCATCGCCGAGGAGTATCCGCAGGGCTTCGACGCCTCGATGGTGCCGCACGACGATCCGGCGCTGCTTATCTCGGTGGCCGCCTTCGTGCATCGCAGCTACCTCGACCGCGCCGCGCGCGTCTCCGGCCAGCTCGCCGGCCACGAGCGCAAGGTCGGCGACGACTGGGTGGTGCTCAGAGGCAAGGAGCGCCACGAAGTGCGGGCGACGCCGATCGCACGCGGCTACCTCGTCGAATACAACGGCGGGAAGTTCGAAATCCTGTCCGACTGGCGTCTCGGCGAGCCGCTCCTGCACGGCACCTGCAACGGCGAGAAGTTCACGCTGCAACTGGAGCGCCGCGGCATGAAGTACCGTCTCTTCCATTGGGGCGCGCAGGTCGATCTCACGGTGCTCACCGCGCACGCCGCCGAACTGCTGGCGCTGATGCCCGAGAAGGCGCCGCCCGACCTCTCCAAGTTCCTGCTCTCGCCGATGCCCGGCCTGCTGCGCGAACTGGCGGTGACGGAGGGGCAGGAAGTGAAGGCCGGTGAGAAGCTGGCGGTGATCGAAGCCATGAAGATGGAAAACATCCTCAAGGCCGAGCAGGACTGCAAGGTCAAGAAGCTGGTCGCCAAGCCCGGCGAAAGCCTGTCGGTCGATCAGGTGATCATCGAGTTCGAATAAGCGTCAGGGTTGGCGTCGGTTCGGCGTCCGATTGGGCGCCGGGTCGGCGTTGAATCGGCGTTGAATCGGCGTTCTCGACGCCGCGCCAAGGCCCGCCGCAAGGCGGGCCTTTTGCATTTCAGGCGGGGCGGCAAACCCAGCGCTCGTAGTCGCTGCCGCGTTCGGCGCAGTAGTCGAGGCGGAGCGCCCCTCCGTCTTCCGCAAGCAGGCTGATCGTCTGCGCGCGCGCCGGCAGGCCGGCGGCAAGCAGCACCTGGGCGGGACTGCCGACGGCGTCGAGCGCCGGCAGCAGAAAGGCCGGATGGCGTTCGTTGCGGCCGCTGACCCGCTCGCGCACCTCGGCGACGATGGGTTGCGCGGCGCCGGGCAGCTGTTGCGCGAAGGCGTGCAGCGTGCCCTCGCCGTCCATGCGCAGGCTGGCGATGCGGGCCAGCGCGTAGCGCGCCTGTCCCGGCAGGCGCAGGCCGATCAGCGCGCGCGGACTCAGGCGTGCCTCGCCGCTGCCGGCCGTGCGGCAAAGATGCAGCGTCCGTCCCGCGCTGGCGGCGATCCGCCAGGTTTCGCCCTGCGCCGCATCTTCTTCGTCGGTACGCACGACGTGGCCGAAGAGGGCGATCTGCTCGTGCGCCCGCCGATCGCGCAACAGGCTGGCGTCGTCGAGCGCCTTCAGGCTCTTGCCGCCGAGCTGCCGGTAAATATGGTCGAGGCCGCTGAGCAGAGCGGCGGCGGGGGCGTCCGTGCCGGCCGTGGCGAGCGGCGCCGGCGGCAGCTTCAGGTTTTCCGCCAGGGTCTTCAGCAGCCCGGTGCAGGCTTCGGCCGACAGTCCGCCGCCGAGCTTGAGGCTCTCCGGCGTATCGCTTGCGGCGAGCGCCTCCAGGCGCTGGCGCATCTTGCGCAGGACGCCGCTCAACGCCAGCCAGCGCGGTTCGGCGGCGGCTCCCGGTCCCTGGTGCGTCGGGGCGTCCAGGGCGAGGTCGAGCGCGACGCAGTGTCCCGGGCGCGGATCGTCGGGCGCCGCGAGCACCGCCGCCTGTTCGCGCCAGCGCGCGAACCAGCGGGTTGCCGCGCTCAACTGGCCGCGCGACAGCGCGAACGGGCGCGCCAGGTGCAGCAGCAGCGCCATGGCGTACTGGGCGCCGACGGTCGATTCGGCCGTTTCGCCGAGCAGGCGGTCGGCGACCGGGAGGCGCACGCAGTCCAGCCGCTCGGCCGCCGCCAACACAGCGTGCAGCGTGCGCCAGAATCCGGCGTCGGGCTCGAGGCCGCCCGCGTAGCAGCTCGCCTGCTCCATGCGCAGGCTGGCCAGGGCACGGTGCGCGACGCGGGCGCCCTGGCCGGCGAGCGTGGGATCGCCGTCGAGGACGGCGCGCAGGCAGTGCAGGTAGCCGACGGCGCACGCTCGCCAGAGGTCGCGCGCGGTATCGAGCGCCGCCTGCTCGCCGCCCGCCAGCGGCAGCGGGCGCTTCTCGTAGCGGCGCTGGCATTCGGCGGCGACCGCGAACAGCGTCTTGCGCAGGACCTCCAGCGTCTTGAAGCGCTCGCGCGCCGGCATCGCATACGCGTTGAGGCGGCCGATCTGCTGCGCCAGTTCGGCCTGCATGGCCGGCGCGTTGGCTTGCGGCTGGCGCGTCAGCCAGTCGCCGGCGCTGTCCGCGTTGGCGAAGGCCGCCGTGTTGGCGCCCTGCGTGGGCGGTAAGGAAAACCAGGTCATGCCGTCTCCTCCGGTGCTGCGGTGCCGCTCGGCGGCGGCTGGCTGCGCTCTTTCTAGGCGAGACGCGCGAAGGCGTCGACCACCTCCGGCGGCGCCTGCACGAGTTCGATCAGGACGCCTTCGCCGGCGATCGGGAACTCGTCGTTCGACTTCGGGTGCAGGAAGGTGATGTCGAAACCGGCGGCGCCCTTGCGGATGCCGCCCGGCGCGAAGCGCACGCCCTGCGCGGTGAGCCATTCGACCGCGCGCGGCAGATCGTCGATCCAGAGTCCGACGTGGTTGAGCGGCGTCGCGTGCACGGCCGGTTTTTTCTCCGGGTCGAGCGGCTGCATCAGGTCGACTTCGACCTTGAACGGGCCCTTGCCCATCGCCGTGATGTCCTCGTCGACGTTCTCGCGTTCGCTGACGAAGTTGCCGGTGATCTCGAGGCCGAGCATGTCGACCCAGAGCTGGCGCAGCTTCATCTTGTCGGGACCGCCGATGGCGATCTGCTGGATACCGAGGACTTTGAACGGGCGCTGGCTCATGGGAATTCCTTGCATTGAAAATTCATAATTATAGAGAGTTCCGCCGTGCTCAGTCGCGCGCCGCACGGCGGATTGCCGCCGTGCAGGCGACCGTTCCCTCGCGCGAAAAGGCTTCGACGTTGGTCTCGATGGCGTCCGGGTCGTAGAGGTAGTTGACCATCAGTCCGTAGGATTGCTGCAGGCCGCGCGGCGCGGTGTCGGCGAGCGGATTGAGGCGTTCGACGCGGGCGCCGTTGCCGAGGTGGAAGCGCGCCACCGGATCGTAGGGGCGCTCGCCGGCCTTGGCGCTCAGCAGGTAGCGTGCGGCCAGCCGCATCAGGCCCGGCTGCAGGGCGCGTGCGAGGCGGGCGTCGGTCTGCCAGCCTTCGCCAGCGAGCAGCAGGCGGACGTCGTCGGCGCTGCGCACCGGGGTTTCGGCCTGCGCGCAGTAGCGTGCGATACGTTCAAGCTCTCCGGCGGGAAAGGCGTGTCCCCATTCCTCCGGATGCTTCTCGGCCCAGCGGCGCAGGCTCGGCAGCGGCGACAGCGTGGCGAAGGTGGCGAGACGCGGATAGTCGCGCTTGAGGTCGTCGATCACGCGCTTGAGCAGGAAGTTGCCGAAGGAAACGCCGCGCAGGCCGCTCTGCGTGTTCGAGATCGAGTAGAAGATCGCCGTCGTGGCACGCCGTGCGTCGAATACCGGCGCGTGCTCGTCGAGCAGCGCCTGCACGCTGTCGGCGAGATGGTCGGTGAGCGCGACCTCGACGAAGATCAGCGGCTCCATCGGCATGCGCGGGTGGAAAAAGGCGTAGCAGCGCCGGTCCGAGTCGAGCCGGTTCTTGAGGTCGCTCCACGAGCCGATGGCGTGCACGGCTTCGTACTCGATCAGCTTTTCGAGCAGCGCGGCCGGCGAGTTCCAGGTGATGCGCTGCAGTTCGAGGAAGCCGACGTCGAACCAGGCCGAGAGGCGCGATTCGAGTTCGCGGTCGAGCGAGCGCAGCGCCGGGTCGTGCTCAATGAAACGCAGCAGGTCGGCGCGCAGGTCGACGAGGAACTTGACGCCCTGCGGCAGGGCGTTGAACTGGGTCAGGATGCGCAGGCGCGATGAGCGCAGCGCGGCGCGCAGCGCCGATTCGGCGTCCCACTGCCCGGCGGTGCTGATCGCCGATTGATAGGCGCGATGCGCCGCGTCGACGGCCTGCGGATCGGGGCCGAACTCGGTGGCGACGATGCGCAGGAAAGCGGCGCGCCCGGCGTCGTCGAGGCGCAGATAGGAGTCGGCAAGGCGCGCCGCGCGCAGCCGGGTGGATACCTCGCCGCCGAGTCCGGCGGCGCATTCCTGCAACTGGGCGCGGATGCGCGCTGCCTGCGTTTCGTTCAGCCCGCCGCGCCGGGCGTCCTCGCCGAGCAGCTTGCGTACGCGGCGCAGGCCGCGCGCGACGATTCCTTCCGCCATCGTGTTCTCCCTGGCTTGACGGGCGAACCGGCGGTCGGTCAGGCGCGCCGGCGGTAGGCCCAGACGATGAAGGCGATCCCGGCAGCGATCATCGGCAGCGACAACCACTGCCCCATGCTGACGGTGTTCGACAGGCCGAAGATACCATCATCCGGGGTGCGGAAATACTCGGCGACGAAGCGGAAGGCGCCGTAGCCGATCAGGAAGACGCCCGACACCGCGCCGCGCGGCCGCTCGCGCCCGGAATAGAGCCAGAGCAGGACGAATAGCGCGACGCCCTCGAGTCCCGCCTGGTAAAGCTGCGAGGGATGGCGCGGCAGGGCGTCGACGTGCGGGAAGATCATCGCCCAGGGCAGCGCCGGGTCGGCGACGCGCCCCCACAGTTCGCCGTTGATGAAGTTGCCGAGGCGCCCGAAGGCGAGCCCGAGCGGCACCAGCGGCGCGATGAAGTCGGTGATGTCGAGCCAGGTGCGCCGCGTCTTGCGCGCGTACAGCGCCATCGCCGCGAGCACGCCGAGGAAACCGCCGTGAAAGGACATGCCGCCCTTCCAGACGGCGAGGACTTCGAGCGGGTGCGCGAGGTAGTAGCCGGGCTCGTAGAACACGACCTGCCCGAGGCGGCCGCCGACGACGACGCCGAGCACGCCGTAGAACAGCAGGTCGTCGAGCTGCGGCACCGTCCATCCGGCTTTCTGCCACTGCGGATGGGTCAGGATGCGGCGGCGGCCGAGCCACCAGAACTGCAGGAAGGCGGCGAGATACATCAGCCCGTACCAGCGCACGGCGAGCGGGCCGAGCGAGAGGGCGATCGGATCGAACTGGGGATGAACCAACACGGGGGCGGGCCTGTCGGATAAAATCAGCATTCTACCGCGCCCGCCCGGGGCGCCTTTCGTTTCGCATCCATCGAGTCATGGATGGTTCTACGGAGATTCGCAATGCCCCAGTATCGCTCCCGCACTTCGACCCATGGCCGCAACATGGCCGGCGCCCGCGCCCTGTGGCGCGCGACCGGCATGAAGGATGGCGATTTCGGCAAGCCGATCATCGCCGTGGTTAACTCCTTCACCCAGTTCGTTCCCGGTCACGTGCACCTGAAGGATCTCGGCCAGCTGGTGGCGCGCGAAATCGAGGCGGCTGGCGGCATCGCCAAGGAATTCAACACGATCGCCATCGACGACGGCATCGCCATGGGCCACGACGGCATGCTCTACTCGCTGCCCTCGCGCGACCTGATCGCCGATTCGGTCGAATACATGGTCAACGCGCACTGCGCCGACGCGATGGTGTGCATCTCGAACTGCGACAAGATCACCCCGGGCATGCTGATGGCCGCGCTGCGCGTGAACATCCCGGTCATCTTCGTCTCCGGCGGGCCGATGGAAGCCGGCAAGGTGCAGGTGCAGGGGCAGACCATCCACCTCGACCTCGTCGACGCGATGGTCAAGGCCGTCGATAGCAGCGTCTCGCAGGCCGATCTCGACGAGATCGAGCGCTCCGCGTGTCCGACCTGCGGCTCGTGCTCGGGCATGTTCACCGCCAATTCGATGAACTGCCTGACCGAAGCCTTCGGCCTGTCGCTGCCGGGCAACGGCACCGTCGTCGCGACGCACGCCGACCGCAAGGAACTCTTCCTGCGCGCCGGCCGCCAGATCGTCGAACTGTGCCGCCGCTACTACGAGGAGGACGACGCCTCGGTCCTGCCGCGCTCGATCGCCTCCTTCGAGGCGTTTGAAAACGCCATGACGCTCGACGTCTCGATGGGCGGCTCGACCAACACCGTGCTGCACATCCTCGCCGCCGCGCAGGAAGCCGGCGTCGACTTCACGATGGCCGACATCGACCGCATCTCGCGCCACGTGCCCTGCCTGTGCAAGGTCGCGCCGATGACCGACAAGTACCACATCGAGGACGTGCATCGCGCCGGCGGCATCATGGGCATTCTCGGCGAGCTCGACCGCGCCGGCCTGATCCATCGCGATCTGCCGACCGTGCATGCGAAAACGCTGGGCGATGCGCTCGACACGCACGACGTGATGCGCGCTTCGTCGCTCGGCGTGCTCGAGTTCTACAAGGCGGCGCCCGGCGGCGTGCCGACGCAGGTCGCCTTCTCGCAGAACCGCCGCTACCCCGAACTCGACCTCGACCGCAGCCACGGCTGCATCCGCAACAAGGCCAACGCCTACTCGCTGGACGGCGGCCTCGCCGTGCTCTACGGCAACATCGCGCTCGACGGCTGCATCGTGAAGACGGCCGGCGTCGACGAAAGCATCTGGAAGTTTTCCGGGCGTGCGCGCGTCTTCGAAAGCCAGGATGCGGCGGTCGAAGCGATCCTCGCCGACAGCGTGCACGCCGGCGACGTCGTGGTGATCCGCTACGAAGGCCCGAAGGGCGGCCCGGGCATGCAGGAAATGCTCTACCCGACTTCCTATCTGAAGTCGAAAGGACTCGGCAAAGCCTGCGCGCTGCTCACCGACGGCCGCTTCTCTGGCGGCACCTCGGGCCTGTCGATCGGCCATGCCTCGCCGGAAGCGGCCGAAGGCGGCGCCATCGGCCTCGTCGAGGAAGGCGACACGATCGAGATCGATATCCCCAACCGGCGCATCCACCTCGCCGTTTCCGATGCCGACCTGGCGACCCGCCGCGCCGCGATGGACGCCAAGGGCGCGCAGGCCTGGCAGCCGGCGGCACGCCAGCGCGTCGTCTCCAAGGCGCTGCAGGCCTACGCGCTGATGACCACCTCGGCGGCCACCGGTGCCGTGCGCGACCTCGGTCAGCTGAAGAAGTAGGCGCATGGCCTTCTCGCTCTGGCTCGGTTTCCTGGCGGCGGCGATCGTCATCGCCGTCACGCCCGGACCGGGGGCGGTGACCAGCATGAGCGCCGGCCTGCGCTACGGCTACGGCGCCGCGTTGCGTGCGATTCTCGGCCTGCAGACGGCGCTGCTCATCCAGCTGGCGATCGTCGCCGGCGGCCTCGGCGCGCTGCTCGCCACCTCGGCGCTCGCCTTCGACATCGTCAAGATCGCCGGCGCCGCCTACCTGATCTGGCTCGGCGTCCAGAAGTGGCGCTCGCCGCCGCAGCCGGTCGGCGACGCGGATGCGCCCGTCGCGCCGCGCAACCTGTATCTGCAAGGGGTGCTGGTCAACCTCTCGAACCCCAAGGCGATCGTCTTCATCGCCGCGCTGGTCCCGCAGTTCATCGACCCGGCGCGCCCCCAGTGGCCGCAGTTTCTGATCATCGCCGCGACCATGTGCGCGATCGATACCGTGGTGATGTCGTGCTACGCGCTGCTCGTCGCCCGCCTGCGTCCGTGGCTCAACGGCGCCCGCGCAATGCGCGCGCAGAATCGGGTGTTCGGCGGTGTTTTCGTCGGCGCCGGCGTGCTGCTCGCCTCGTCGGCGCATCATTGACGATAGAAAACACCGGCCGGCAGCGTTCCGGACGGGAGTGTGTCAACGCGCGTCCCGCCGTGCGCGTTAACCGAAAGGCGTTTTCCCCTGAATTTATGGGGGTTTGCGCGGGGAAAGAAGTTGCCGGATAAGCTTTCCAAGCGGCACAAAGTGAAATAATATCGGCGCTTTTCACATCCATTAAACGAACGGAGCGAGAGAATGAAAGCAATCTACGTGTCCCTGCTGGCTGCCGCCGGCATCCTGAGCGCCGGCGCCGTCCAGGCCGACGAAGCCCTGGCCAAGGCCAAGAACTGCATGGCCTGCCACTCCGTCGACAAGAAGATCGTCGGCCCCTCCTACAAGGATGTCGCCAAGAAGTACACCGCCAAGGACGAAGACAAGCTGGTCGAGAAGGTCCTCAAGGGCGGTAAGGGCTCCTGGGGCGAAGTGCCGATGCCGCCGAACGCCGCGGTCAAGCCGGAAGAAGCGCACAAGCTGGTGAAGTGGATTCTCAGCCTGAAGTGATCGGGCGCCGCGAGGCGTTCCAGAAAGCCGGCCCGCGGGCCGGTTTTTTATGGGCGTTGCGCCATTGTCATGTTGACAAGGGCGGGGGGCGTCCGCAGAATCGACCGCACTGATGTTCCCTTCATCGCCCACTGCCTCCGGAGGTCGAACCATGCAGTTCACGCGCGTTCCCAGCACGATGCTTGCAGTTGCCGCCGCCCTCGCCGCCGCTTTTGTCACGGCCGGCTGCGGGCAGAAGGAAGAGGCGAAGCCGCAGGTCGCCGCGGTCCCCGTTCCAGCGGCGGCGCCGGAAGTGACGGTGCGGCTCGGTCACGTCGCGCCGCTCACCGGTCCGCAGGCGCACCTCGGCAAGGACAACGAGAACGGCGCGCGCATGGCGGTCGATGAGCTCAACGCCCGCGGCCTGGAAATCGGCGGCGCGAAAGTCCGGTTCGAGTTGCTCGCCGAGGACGACCAGGCCGATCCGAAGCAGGGCACCATCGTCGCCCAGAAGCTGGTCGATGCGAAGGTCAACGGCGTCATCGGTCACCTCAATTCCGGCACCACGATTCCCGCCTCCAAGCTCTACGCCGACGCGGGCATTCCGCAGATTTCCGGTTCCGCGACCAATCCGAAATACACGCAGCAGGGCTTCAAGACGGCGTTTCGCGTGATGGCCAACGACGTCCAGCAGGGCAAGATCCTCGGCGGCTTCGCCGTGCAGCAGCTGGCCGCCAAGACGGTGGCCATCGTCGACGACCGCTCGGCCTACGGCCAGGGGCTGGCCGACGAGTTCGAGAAGGCCGCCGTCGCCGCCGGCGCCAAGGTCGCGACGCGCGAATTCACCACCGACAAGGCGACCGATTTTGCCGCCATCCTGACCAAGATCAAGTCGAAGAAGCCCGACCTCGTCTTCTACGGCGGCATGGACGCGCAGGGCGGCCCGATGGCCAAGCAGATGAAGACGCTCGGCCTGAAGGCCAAGTTCCTGACCGGCGACGGCGGCTGTACGCCCGAGTTCATCAAGCTCGGCGGCGATGCGACGGAAGGCCAGTACTGCTCGCTGCCCGGCGTGCCGCTCGAGAAGATGCCGGGCGGCAAGGACTTCGGCGACAAGTTCACTGCCAAGTACGGCCAGATCCAGCTCTATGCGCCGTACGTCTACGACGCCGTGATGGTCGCGGCGGACGCCATGAAGCGGGCCAATTCGGTCGATCCGGCGGTCTATCTGGCGGAAGTCGGCAAGACCGACTACCCGGGGGTGACGGCGCGCATCCAGTTCGACGCTCTGGGCGACCTGAAGGGCGGTTCGATTTCGCTGTATCGGGTCAAGGACGGCAAGTGGGAGTACGTCGAGACGCTCGGCGGCGAGCCCGCGGCCGGCGCCCAGGAAGCCGTCGCGGAAGCCAAGGAGGCGGTGAAGGAAGCCGCCAAGGCGACCGGCGAGGCGGCCAAGGCCGCCGGCGAAGCCGCCAAGGAGATGGCCCGGGAAGGCGTCAAGGCCGGCGCCGACGCCGTGAAGAACGCCGCCGAGGCGACCAAGGCGGCGGTCGAGAAGAAATAGTCGCCCGCGGCGCGACGGAGCATTTCCCGTGCATTGACATGCGCAGCAACGGCACCTAAGGGTGCCGTTTTTGTGTCCCGCGCCGCAGGGCGCCGCCCGAACAATCCGAAGCCTGGCGGACCGATGGACATCCTTCTTCAGCAAATCATCAACGGCCTCGTGCTCGGTAGCATCTACGCCCTCGTCGCGCTCGGCTACACGATGGTCTACGGCATCATGGGCCTGATCAACTTCGCGCACGGCGAGGTGGTGATGATCGGCGCGCTGGTTGCTCTCGCGGTGATCAGGCTGCTCGCCGACAGCGGGCTGCCGGGCGTCGTCGTCGCGCTGGTCGGGCTGGGCGCCGCGGCGCCGGTCTGCATGGCGGTCGGCTTCACCATCGAGCGCGTCGCCTACCGCCCGCTGCGCCGGGCGCCGCGCCTGGCGCCGCTGATCACCGCGATCGGCGTCTCGATCGTCCTGCAGAATCTCGCGATGCTGATCTGGGGGCGCAACTATCACGCCTTTCCGCCGATCCTGCCGACGTCGCAGCACGAGGTCTTCGGCGCGACGATCACCAGTCTGCAGGTCGCCATCGTCCTGATCGCCGCGCTGATGATGGGCGGCCTGATGCTGCTCGTCCAGCGCACGCGCCTCGGCCGCGCCATGCGCGCGACCGCCGAGAACCCGGCGATTGCGCAGCTGATGGGGGTCGACATCAACCGCATCATCTCGCTCACCTTCGTCATCGGCTCCGCGCTGGCCGCCGTGGCCGGCCTGATGGTCAGCGCCAACTACTCGATCGCCCATTACTACATGGGTTTCATCCTCGGCCTCAAGGCCTTCACCGCGGCGGTGCTCGGCGGCATCGGCAAGCTCGGCGGCGCCATGCTCGGCGGCATCCTGCTCGGCCTCATCGAATCGCTCGGCGCCGGCTACATCGGCGATCTCACCGGCGGCTTTCTCGGCAGCCATTATCAGGACGTGTTCGCCTTCTTCGTCCTCATCTGCGTCCTTGTCTTCCGTCCGTCCGGCCTGGTCGGCGAGAAAGCGGCGGAACGCGCATGAGCTTCCTCGATCGCCTGCGCCACAGCCGCCGCGCCGCGCTCGGGGCGACGCTCTTTCTCGGCCTGCTGCTCGCCGCGCTGCCCTTTCTGGTCGGCAACGGGCTGGGCAACTCCTGGCTGCGCATCCTCGACTTCGCACTGCTCTACATCATGCTGGCGCTCGGCCTGAACATCGTCGTCGGTTTCGCGGGCCTGCTCGATCTCGGCTACATCGCCTTCTACGCGGTCGGCGCCTATCTCTACGCGCTGCTCGCCAGCCCGCACTTCGGGCTGCACCTGCCGGTGTGGGCGATCATTCCGGCCGGCGCCGCGCTCGCCGGCTTCTTCGGCATCCTGCTCGGCGCGCCGACGCTGCGCCTGCGCGGCGACTATCTGGCGATCGTGACGCTCGGCTTCGGCGAGATCGTGCGCATCTTCCTGAACAACCTGAACGCGCCGCTCAACATCACGAACGGTCCGCAGGGGATTTCCGGCATCGATCCGATTCGCCTAGGCGGCGTCTCGCTGGCCAGGCCGATGGAGTTCCTCGGCTTCACGATTCCCTCGCTGCACGGCTACTACTATCTCTTCCTGGCGCTCGCGCTGCTCATCGTGTTCGTCACCATCCGCCTGGAGCATTCGCGCATCGGGCGGGCCTGGGTGGCGATCCGCGAGGACGAGATCGCGGCCAAGGCCTGCGGCATCAACACGCGCAACATCAAGCTGCTGGCCTTCGCCATGGGCGCCAGCTTTGGCGGGGTCGCCGGCGGCCTGTTCGCCGGCTTCCAGGCATTCGTCAGCCCGGAATCGTTCAGCTTGATGGAGTCGATCATGGTGCTGTGCATGGTCGTTCTCGGCGGCATGGGGCATATCCCGGGCGTCATCCTCGGCGGCATCCTGCTCACCGTCCTGCCGGAAATCTTCCGGCACGGCGCCGGCCCCGTGCAGCAGATGCTGTTCGGCAAGGTGCTGCTCGATCCCGAGGCGCTGCGCATGCTGCTTTTCGGCCTGGCGCTGATCGTCGTCATGCTCTACCGCCCGGCCGGCCTGTGGCCGTCGCCGACGCGGCGGCGCGAATTCCGGGGCGACGCCCGATGAGCGGGGGGGGCGAACTCCTTCTGGACGCGCGCCGGGTCGCCAAGCAGTTCGGCGGCGTGCAGGCGCTGCGCGACGTGTCGCTAAGTATCCGCGCGGGCGAAATCTACGGCCTGATCGGACCGAACGGAGCGGGCAAGACGACTTTCTTCAACGTGCTCACCGGGCTGTACACGCCGGACGGCGGGGACCTCGTCTTCGCCGGCCGCGAATTGCAGGCCAGCGCGCCGCACAAGGCGGCCGCGCAGGGAATCGCGCGCACCTTCCAGAACATCCGTCTGTTCGCCAACATGACGGCGCTGGAGAACGTGATGGTCGGGCGCCACGTGCGCACCCGTGCCGGCGTGCTCGGGGCCGTGCTGCGCGACCGCCGTACGCGTGCCGAGGAGGCGGCGATCCGCCGCCGCGCCGAAGAGCTGCTGCATTACGTGCATATCGCCGACCGCGCCGACGACCTCGCCAAGCATCTGTCGTACGGCGACCAGCGCCGGCTCGAAATCGCCCGCGCGCTGGCCACCGAGCCGAAGCTGCTGGCGCTCGACGAGCCGGCGGCCGGCATGAACGCGACCGAAACCGGCGAACTGCGCGTGCTGATCGAAGGCATCCGCCGGGACGGCGTCACCGTCCTGCTCATCGAACACGACGTGAAGCTCGTGATGGGTCTGTGCGACCGCGTCGCCGTGCTCGACTACGGCGCAAAAATCTGCGAGGACGTCCCTGCCGTGGTGCAGAAGGACCCGCGCGTCATCGAAGCCTATCTGGGTGCCTAGGAGATTTGCGTGCTCGAAGTGACCGGACTTCGCGTCGCCTACGGCGGCATCCAGGCCGTGCGCGGCATCACCTTCCACGTCGAGGCGGGCGAGACGGTCGCCCTGATCGGCGCCAACGGGGCGGGCAAGACGAGCACGCTGAAAGCGCTGGCGCGCCTGCTCGACGCGGCCGGCGGCAGCGTCCGCTGCGGCGGCCGGGAAATCTCGGCGCTGCCGCCGCATGAGCTGATCGCGCAGGGCATCGCGCTGGTGCCCGAGGGGCGCGGCGTCTTTCCGCGCATGACGATCGTCGAGAATCTGCTGATGGGCGCCTACCGCCGCCACGACGCGGCGGCGGTCAAGGCGGACATCGCGCGCATGTTCGGCTATTTCCCCCGTCTCGAAGAGCGCGCGCAGCAACTGGCCGGCACGCTGTCGGGCGGCGAGCAGCAGATGTTGGCGATCGGCCGCGCGCTGATGGGCCGCCCTAAATTGCTGCTGCTCGACGAACCGTCGATGGGCCTGGCGCCGCTGATGGTGCAGAAGATCTTCGAGGTGATCCGCAGCGTCGCGGCCGACGGGATGACGGTCCTGCTCGTCGAGCAGAACGCCAGGCTGGCGCTGGAAAGCAGCCGGCGGGGCTACGTCATGGAGAGCGGCGAGATCACGCTGACCGGCGATGCGGCGGACTTGTTGGCCAATCCGCGCGTACGTGCGGCCTATCTCGGCGAGTGAGGGCAGCGCGCCTTCCCGCCGGCCTGGTCCGTCGGCGGGCGCCGCGTCCGCTCAGAATTCCATCGAGTCGGCGAAAGCCAGCGCCTGCATGTGCGCGCGGTTGAGCTGTTCGGCCGAGAGGCCGAGCATGCCGGCCTGTTCGGCGATGGCGCCGCCGTCGCGGCCCTCGCAGGCCTGCGCCAGATCGAGGAAGGGGGCGTAGAGTCCGCCGTTGCCGAGCAGCGCGTCGCAGATCGGCTCGGGCAGGTGCATGGCCTCGAGCACCTGTTCCATATCGACGCCGAGCAGCGCGTCGAGCAGCGAAAAGGCGCCGGTGATGAACAGGTTGTCGTGTTCGCCCTTGTCCACCAATCCCTGCGCCAGCAGCTCCATGAAGCGGGCGCGGGTCAACGCGGTGTGCATCAGGGCCGGCGCCATCGGGTCCTTGCTCGCTGTGGCGAGCAGTAGCGACAGCCATTTGTTGAGTTTTTCGTAGCCGAGAATGGTCACCGCATGGCGGAAGGACTGGATTTCGCACGACAGTCCGAAACCGGCCGAGTTGATGTAGCGCAGCAGCTTGTAGGAGAGCGCGACGTCCAGCTTGAGCGCCGCTTCGATTTCCTTGACGTCCGCGTTGTGGCGCACCAGATTGAGCACGCGCACGATCTGCGCCTGCCCCGGGTTTAGCGCCTTGGCCGGCGCCGCGGTCGGCTGCTTGAAAAACCAGCTGGCGGCGGCGTTCATGCCGGCGTCGAGGCAGGCCTGGAAGTCCTGCGCATTCTCGACGTTGAAGGCGATCGCGATACCGTAGGGCTGCGTCTTGGCGACGAGAACCTTGAGCTGGGCCGGGGTAAAGCTCAGCGCGTCGAAACCGATGAAGCGGAACTTCACGCCGCTCTCGATCACCTGCGCCGTCTGCGCGTCGAAATCGAGGCAGAGCGCCGGGCGCTGCGCCCGCAGGGCGGCGACGAAGGTACCCGCGCCGTCGCCGAGGAAGGGCGCCGAATGCAGTTCGATGGTCGCGTTTTCCGGCACCACCCAGTCGAGCAGGCCGAGGTCGCAGGACGTGCCGCCGCAGCCGATAAAGACCGACTTCTCGCCGAGCGGCCAGACGTCGGCGAGCGCGTTGAGGGTGCGGGCCGCGTCCTGCGTCGATCCGCCGCCGAGGTGCAGCGTCAGGCGCGTGGCGATGATCCGGCTCTGGCGATTGACCAGCGGCTGGCGGGAAATGAAGACGTCGGACATGGCGGTCAGCCTGGATTGGTCGGATTGTCGGGGGCGCCGTCGTTGGCGAAGTCGAAGGAATCGGCGAAGAACTCGTCCTCGGGCAGCCCGCATTGTGCGACAAAGTCGCGCCGGGCGGCGGCGACCATCGCCGGCGAGCCGCAAACGTAGGCCTGATGCGCCGACAGATCGGGGAAGTCCTGCATCGCGGCGGCATGCACGAAGCCGCTGCGCCCGTCCCAGGCGTCGGCGGCGGTGGCATCGGAGAGCACCGGCACGAAGCGGATGTGCGGGTGCGCGGCGGCCCATTGCTCGGCGAGCGTCGCCAGATAGAGGTCGGCGCGCGTGCGGCCGCCCCAGTAGATGCTCAGCGGGCGCGTGCATTGTTCGGCAATGGCGTGCTCGACGATGGCCTTGATCGGCGCGAAGCCGGTGCCGCCGGCGACCAGCAGGAGCGGTTTGTCCGAGTCCTCGCGCAGGAAGAAGGTGCCGTGCGGGCCGTTGAAGCGCAGGATGTCGCGCTCCTTCATGGCGTCGAACACGTGCCCGGTGAACTGGCCGCCCGGAACCTGGCGGACGTGCAGCTGCAGGCAGGCGTCGTCGTGCGGCGCGTTGGCCAGCGAAAAGGCGCGCCGCTTGCCGTCCTTGAGCAGGATGTCGATGTACTGGCCGGCGAGGAATTGCAGGCGCTCGCTGGCCGGCAGCTTGAGTTCGACGAGCATCACGTCGGGCGCCACCCGTTCGAGCTTCTGCACGCGCGCCGGCAGCGTCTTGACCGGGATGTCGCTGAGGGCACGCACTTCCTTGCATTCGATGGTCAGGTCGCTCTGCGCGCTGGCGCAGCAGAAGAGCGCGAGGCCGGCGGCGCGGTCGGCTTCGGACAGCGCGTGCGGCTGCGCCTTGCCGTGTTCGACCGTGCCGGCCAGCACCTTGCCGCGGCAGGCGCCACAGGCCCCGTCGCGGCAGCCGTAGGGCAGCGTCAGCCCGTGGCGCAGCGCGGCCTCGAGGATCGTCTCGTCGGCCTCGGCGCTGAAACTGTGCTGGCTGGGCTGGATGCTGACCTGAAAACTCATTGCTCTCCCCTGTTTCCTGAATCCGGTAAAATTGCGCGGTGCAAAATTTATTGATTGTCGGTTGCGGCGACGTGGCGCGCCGCGTGCTGCCCAGGCTGGTCGGTCGCTACCGGGTCCATGCCCTGCTGCGCGACCCTGAACAGTTCGCCTGGTGGCGTCGGGCCGGTGCCATTCCCGTTCTGGCCGATCTCGACGACGCGCGCAGTCTGGCGCGTATCGCCGGTCTCGCGGAGGTCGTTCTGCACTTCGCGCCGCCGCCCGAGCGCGGCGCCGTCGATACCCGCATGCGCCGCTTGCTGGCGGCCCTGGCGAAGGGAAAAAGTCTACCACAGCGCCTCGTCTATATAAGCACCAGCGGCGTCTATGGCGACTGCGCCGGCGCGCGCATCGACGAGACGCGCCGCCTGGCGCCGGCGACCGCGCGCGCGGCGCGGCGCGTCGATGCGGAGCGCCGTCTGCGCGCCTTCGGCCGGCAGAACGGCGTCGTCGTCAGCATCCTGCGCGCGCCGGGCATCTACGCCGCCGACCGCCTGCCGATCGAGCGCCTGCAAAAGGGCACGCCGGCCCTGTGCGCGGCGGACGACGTCTACACCAACCACATCCACGCCGACGATCTCGCGCTGCTCGTCTGCGCCGCGCTGCGTTACGGGCGGGCCAACCGTGCCTACAATGCGTGCGACGATTCGGAAATGAAGATGGGCGAGTATTTCGATCTCGTCGCCGGGCGTTTCGGCCTGCCGCCCGCGCCGCGTCTGTCGCGCGCCGAGGCGCAGGCAAAGCTTTCGCCGATCCAGTTGTCGTTCATGAGCGAGTCGCGCCGGCTCGCCAATCACCGTATCAGGCACGAACTGCACGCCCGCCTGCGCTATCCGCGCGTCGAGGATGGCGTCGCTGCTGCCTGGCTTGAAAGGAATCCCGCATGATGTTGTTGGTCGTCAAAGCGCTGCATATTTCGCTGGTCGTCGCCTGGTTCGCCGGCCTTTTCTATCTGCCGCGCATCTTCGTCAATCTCGCGATGGTCGAACCGGGCAGCGTCGCCGAGCGCCAGCGCCTGCTGCTGATGGCCGGCAAGCTCTATCGCTTCATGACGCCGCTCGGCATCCTGGCCATCGGTCTCGGCTTCTGGCTGTGGTTCGGCTTCGGCGAATTTATTGCCATCGGCGGCTGGCTGCACGCCAAGACAACGCTGGTCCTGCTGCTCGTCGCTTATCACCTGTATTGCGGACGCCTGCTGCGCGACTTCCTCGCCGGCCGCGACGCGCACCACCACGTCTGGTTCCGCTGGTTCAACGAGCTGCCGGTGCTGGTGCTCTTCGCGGTGGTCTTCCTCGTCGTCCTCAAACCCTTCTGAACGCCAACCCTGAACTGGATTTTCCGTGGAAAAATTTTTCGCCTCCTGCCCGCGTGGCCTCGAAGCCCTGCTCGCGGAAGACCTGCGCGCGGTCGGCGTCGAGCACCTGAAGCAGACGCCCGGCGGCGTGCATTTCGCCGCCGAGTGGCCGGCCTGCTACGCCATCAACCTGCATTCGCGGATCGCCACGCGCGTGCTCTGGCGCGTCGCGCACGGCCGCTACGCGAAGGAGGACGACATCTATCGTCTGGCGCTCGACACGGCGTGGCCGCAGTGGTTCACCGCGGCGCAGACGATCCGCGTCGATGTCACCGCGGTGAAGAGCCCGCTCAAGAGCCTCGAGTTCATCACGCTGCGCATCAAGGACGCGGTCTGCGACCGCTTCCGGCGCGAGACGGACAAGCGGCCGAGCGTCGACACGCGCGCGCCGGACGTGCGCATCCAGGGCTTTCTGACCGCCGAGGAATGCACGCTCTACGTCGACACCTCGGGCGCCCCGCTCTACCAGCGCGGCCTGCGCCAGAAGACGGTCGAGGCGCCGCTCAAGGAGAATCTCGCCGCCGGCATCCTGCGTCTTTCCGGCTGGCAGCCGGGGACGCCGCTGATCGATCCGATGTGCGGCAGCGGCACCTTCCTCGTCGAGGCGGCGCAGATGGCGCTCGGCATCGCTCCGGGGGCCGGCCGCGATTTCGGCTTCCAGCGCCTGCGCAACTTCGATCTGCCGCTGTGGAAGCGTCTGCTCGACGAGGCGATGGACGCCGAGCAGCCGGCCGCCTTCGCGCAGATCTACGGCAGCGACCAGTCGCCGGTCGCCGTGCGCGCCGCGCTCGCCAATCTCGACCGCGCCGGCCTGCTGCCGGCGGTCCGCCTCGCGTCGGGCGACGTCCTCGAAATCGATGCGCCGGCGGCGAGCGGCGTGATGGTCGCCAACCCGCCCTACGGCGAGCGGCTGTCCGAACTCGACGAACTCGCGACTTTCTATCCGGAACTCGGCAGCGCGCTGAAACGCAAGTTCGCCGGCTGGAACTGCTACCTGTTCACCGCCGACAATCGCCTGCCCAAGCTGATGCGCCTGACGCCGAGCAAGAAGACGCCGCTCTTCAACGGCGCCATCGAATGCCGGCTGTACGAGTTCAAGATGGTCGCGGGGAGCAACCGGCCGAAGTCCGGAGAAGCGCCCCCGCCGCAGTGAGGTGAAGGTCGTTCCTTGCCCGGGCTAGCTGGCAAGGAACGGCCCGCGCGCGGCCTCGCCGCGGCCAGCGCCGTATTGCCGCATGACCTCAGACGATGTCGAGGTGGCCGATGCCGGAGGTGAGGTCGCGGTCCTTCGACTCCTTGCCGTGCAGCTTGATCTGCAGGCGCAGGTCGTTGATCGAGTCGGCGTTGCGCAGCGCGTCCTCGTAGGTGATGCGGCCGCCCTCGTAGTGGTCGAACAGCGCCTGGTCGAAGGTCTGCATGCCGAGCTCGCGCGACTTCTTCATGATCTCCTTGATCTCCTGCACCTCGCCCTTGAAGATGAGGTCGGAGATGAGCGGTGAGTTGAGCATGACCTCGATCGCCGCGACGCGCCCCTTGCCGTCCTTCTTGGGCAGCAGGCGCTGCGAGACGAGTCCGCGCAGGTTCAGCGAGAGGTCCATCAGCAGCTGCTGGCGGCGCTCCTCGGGGAAGAAGTTGATGATCCGGTCGATCGCCTGGTTGGCGCTGTTGGCGTGCAGGGTGGCGAGGCACAGGTGGCCGGTTTCGGCGAAGGCGACGGCGTAGTCCATCGTCTCGCGGTCGCGGATTTCGCCCATCAGGATGACATCGGGCGCCTGGCGCAGCGTGTTCTTCAGCGCCGCTTCCCAGCTGTCGGTATCGACGCCGACTTCGCGCTGCGTGACGATGCAGTTCTTGTGCTCGTGGATGTACTCGACCGGGTCCTCGATCGTGATGATGTGGCCGTGGCTGTTCTGGTTGCGGTAGTCGACGAGCGCCGCGAGCGAGGTCGTCTTACCGGTGCCGGTGCCGCCGACGAAGATGACGAGGCCGCGCTTGGTCATCGCGATGTCCTTGAGCACCGGCGGCAGACCGAGTTCGTCGAGCGTCGGGATCGACATGTTGATCGTGCGGCAGACGACGGCGACGCGCCCCTGCTGGACCAGCGCATTGACGCGGAAGCGCCCGATGCCCGACGGCGAGATGGCGAAATTGCACTCCTTGCTCGACTCGAACTCGGCGGCCTGACGGTCGTTCATGATCGCGCGCGCGAGTTCGGCGGTGTGCTGCGCGTTGAGCGCCTGATTCGAGACCGGCATCACCTTGCCGTCGATCTTGATCGCCGGCGGGAAATTGGCGGTGATGAAGAGGTCCGAGCCATTTTTCTGCGCCATCAGGCGCAGCAGGTCGTGCATGAATTTCAGTGCCTGATCGCGTTCCATTGCGTCTTCCTTCCAGCCTTGCTCCCCGAACCCACTAGCCCGGGAAGGCGTCCTTGTTGGCGGCCTTGCCGCGGGCTTCGTTGGCCGAGACGACGTTGCGGCGCACGAGGTCGAGCAGGTTCTGGTCGAGCGTCTGCATGCCGAACTGCTGGCCGGTCTGGATCGACGAATACATCTGCGCCACCTTGTTCTCGCGGATCAGGTTGCGGATCGCCGGGGTGCCGAGCATGATCTCGTGCGCCGCGACGCGACCGGTGCCGTCCTTGGTCTTGAGCAGCGTCTGCGAAATCACCGCGCGCAGCGATTCGGAGAGCATCGAGCGGACCATTTCCTTTTCCGCCGCCGGGAAGACGTCGACGATACGGTCGACGGTCTTCGCCGCGCTCGAGGTGTGCAGCGTGCCGAACACCAGGTGGCCGGTCTCGGCGCCGGTCAGCGCCAGACGGATCGTTTCGAGGTCGCGCATTTCGCCGACCAGGATCACGTCCGGGTCCTCGCGCAGCGCCGAGCGCAGCGCGTTGTTGAAGGACAGCGTGTGCGGGCCGACCTCGCGCTGGTTGATCAGGCACTTCTTCGATTCATGCACGAATTCGATCGGGTCCTCGACGGTGAGGATGTGGCCGTGGTCGTTCTCGTTGATGTGGTTGATCATCGCCGCCAGCGTCGTCGACTTGCCCGAGCCGGTCGGGCCGGTGACGAGGACGATGCCGCGCGGAAATTCGGAGATGTCCTTGAAGATTTTCGGGCAGCCGAGTTCCTCGAGCGAGAGGACCTTCGACGGAATCGTGCGGAACACGGCGCCGGCGCCGCGCTGCTGGTTGAAGGCATTGACCCGGAAACGCGCCAGATTGGGCACTTCGAACGAGAAGTCGCACTCGAGCGTCTCCTCGTAGATCTTGCGCTGGCCGTCGTTCATGATGTCGTACACCATGGCGTGTACGTCCTTGTGCTCCATGGCCGGCAGGTTGATGCGGCGTACGTCGCCATGCACGCGGATCATCGGCGGCAGGCCGGACGACAGGTGCAGGTCGGACGCCTTGTTCTTGACGCCGAAGGCTAGGAGTTCGGTGATGTCCATCCGGGTAGGATCCTCAGACTGTGAGCGGAGCGTGGGAGAGTGCGGAACGTGGCGGGCGGGATGCGATGCTATACTTTGCCGCATCTGCGCAGCGCCCGATTATGACAACAATTTCCTCCAACCTGCAAGCCGTTCTCGCGCGTGTCGACCGGGCTAGGCGCGAGCACGGGCGCGCTTCCGGCGCGGTTCGCCTGCTCGCCGTGAGCAAGACCTGGCCGGCCGCCGACGTGCGCGAAGCGGCGCTCGCCGGGCAGCGCGCCTTCGGCGAAAACTATGTCCAGGAAGGCGTCGCCAAGGTGGCCGAACTGGCGGACCTCGGCCTCGAGTGGCATTTCATCGGCCCGCTGCAGAGCAACAAGACACGCGTCGTCGCCGAGCATTTCGACTGGGTGCATTCGATCGACCGCCTGAAGATTGCCGAGCGGCTCGCCGAGCAGCGCCCGGCGACGCTGCCGCCGCTCTCCGTGTGCCTGCAGGTGAACGTCAGCGGCGAGGCGACGAAGAGCGGCGTCGCGCCCGACGCGGTCGAGGATCTGGCGCGCCGCGTCGCCGCCCTGCCCGGCCTGCGTCTGCGCGGCCTGATGGCGATTCCGGCGCCGGCCGCCGACTTTGCCGCGCAGCGCGCGCCGTTCCGGCGCTTGCGCGAAATCTACGATCAACTGCGGGCCGGCGGCCTGCCGCTCGACACGCTGTCGATGGGCATGTCGCACGACCTCGAGGCGGCGATCGCCGAGGGGGCGACGCTGGTGCGCGTCGGCACCGCGATTTTTGGCGAAAGAAACTACGCATGAAGATTACCTTCCTCGGCGGCGGCAACATGGCCAACGCGCTGATCGGCGGCCTGCTGAAAACCGGCTTCGCGGCGAACGACATCGCCGTCATCGAACTTTCCGGCGAAGGTCGCGCGCGCCTCGAACAGGGTTTCGGCGTGCGCTGCTACGCGGCGCCCGACGCGGCGGCGCTGGCCTGCGACGTGCTGCTGCTCGCGGTCAAGCCGCAGCAGATGCGCGACGCCTGCGCGCCGCTCGTGCCGCTGCTCGGGCAGCAACTGGTGATCAGCATCGCCGCCGGCCTGCGGCTGGCCGACCTGGCGCGCTGGCTCGGCGGCCACGCGAAGCTGGTGCGCGCGATGCCGAATACGCCGGCCCTGATCGGCGCCGGCGTCACCGGCCTGTGCGCCGCGCCGGCCGTTTCCGCCGACGAGCGGGCGAGCGCAGAACGCATCCTGCAGGCGGTCGGCAGCACGCTGTGGATCGCCGACGAGGCGCAGATGGACGCAGTGACCGCCGTTTCCGGCAGCGGCCCGGCCTACGTCTTCCTGTTCATCGAGGCGCTGCAGCAGGCCGCCGCCGACCTCGGCTTCACACCCGCGCAGGCGCGCCAGATGGCGATCGAGACGACGCTCGGCGCGGCACGGCTGGCCGCGCAGTCGGACGAGCCGGCGAGCGTGCTGCGCGAGCGCGTCACCTCGAAAGGCGGCACCACCGCGGCGGCGCTGCAGGCGATGGCCGAGCGCGGCGTCAAGGACGGCATCGTCGCCGGCGTGTTCGCCGCCGACGCGCGCGGACGCGAGCTCGGCGAGCAGCTGGGCAAGGATTGACGATGGGAGGCGGAATGATCGAGGCCGGACTTTTCCTGCTCAACGCGCTGGTCGGTTTCCTGTGCATCGCGCTGCTCCTGCGCTTCTACATGCAGGCTTTTCGCGTTTCCTTCGCCAACCAGCTCGGCGCCTTCGTCGTGCAGCTCACCAACGGTCTCGTCAAACCGCTGCGCAAGGTGCTGCCCGGCCTCTTCGGACTCGATCTGGCGAGCCTGCTGCCGGCCTGGCTGCTGCAGGTTTTCCTCGTCTTCGTCGCGCTTGCGCTGCGCGGCGGGCTGGAGATGCTGCCGACCGAGCGCCTGCTCGGCATCGTGCTCTGGCAGGGCACGCTGGGCATCTTGCGCCTGTCGATCTACCTGCTGATCGGCGCCCTGCTGCTGCAGGCGGTGCTGTCCTGGGTCAATCCCTACTCGCCGATCGGGCAGCCGGTGGCGCAGCTGACCCGCCCCTTCCTCGCGCCGATCCGTCGCTTCGTGCCGCCGATCGCCAACATCGACCTGTCGCCGCTGATCGCCATCCTGCTCGCGCAGGTCGTCCTGATCTTCCTCTGATGGCCGACTGGCTGCGCGTCGCCGCCGGCGACGCCGGGCGCATCACGCTGACCCTGCACATCCAGCCCGGCGCCAAGAAAAGCGAAGTCGCCGGGCTGTACGGCGATGTGCTGAAGATTCGTCTCGCGGCGCCGCCGGTCGACGGCAAGGCCAATGCCGCGCTGATCGAATTCGTCGCCGCGCGGCTCGGCGTGGCGAAATCTGCGGTCAGTCTGAAGAGCGGCCAGACCTCGCGGCGCAAGGTGCTCGAGGTGGGCGCCGCGCCGGCCGACGCGGCGCAGCGCCTGCTCGGCGCCTGACGCCCGGCGCCGCCCTCGCCCTCGCCCTCCTCCTTCTAGCCGCCGAAAACGACGCGCCCGCCGACCAGCGTGGCGCGCACCTTGCCGGCCATCTCCCAGCCCAGGAAGGGCGTGTTCTTGCCCCGGCTGCGCAGCGTTTCCGGGGTGACGCGCCAGGGCTCTTCGGGATTGAAAACGCAGACGTCGGCCGCCGCGCCGACGCCCAGCGTACCGGCGGCGATGCCGAGGATGGCGGCCGGGTCGCAGGTGACGCGGGCCAGCGCGGCGGCCAGCGGCAGCTTGGCTTCGGACGCCCATTTCAGGGTCAGCGGCAGCATCAGTTCGAGCGCCGTGGCGCCGGGCAGCGCTTCGCCGAAGGGCAGTTGCTTGCCGTCGGCGTCGACCGGCGTGTGGTCCGAGCAGACGGCGGCCAAACCCTCGGCGGCGGCGGCGCGCAGCGCGTCGCGGTCGCTCGCGGCGCGCAGCGGCGGATCGAAGCGGGCGTTGCTGTCGAAGAAGCCGATGTCCATTTCCGAGAGGTGCAGGTGGTGGATCGCCACGTCGCAGCTGACCGCGACGCCGCCGCGCTTCGCTTCGCGCACCAGGGCGATGCCGGCGGCCGACGAGAGGCGGGCGAGATGCAGGCGGGCGCCGGTTTCGCGCGCCAGCTGCAGCGCGGTGGCGATGGCCACCGTCTCGGCGCAGACCGGGATGCCGGTGAGGCCGAGGCGCGAGGCGACCTCGCCGTCGTGCGCGACGCCGTCGCGCGCCAGCTGCGAATCCTGCGGCTGCAGGCGGATCGCGTAACCGAAGGTGGCCGCGTACTGCATCGCGCGCAGCAGGACCTGCGTGTCGACGATCGGGTGCTTGGCCTGCGAGAAGGCGATGCAGCCGGCGCGTGCCAGGCCGCTCATCTCGGCGAGCTTTTCGCCGGCCAGCTGCTGGGTCAGCGCGCCGATCGGGAAGACGCGCGCGAGGCCCAGCGTTTCGCTGCGCCGCACGAGGCGCTCGACGAGGCCCGGTTCGTCGAGCGGCGGGTTGGTATCGGGCGGACAGGCGAGCGCGGTGATGCCGCCGGCGACCGCCGCTTCGAGTTCGGATTCGAGGCCGCCGAGGCGCGTCGACAGGTCGACGAGGCCGGGGCAGACGACGCAGCCGGCGGCGTCGATCGTCTGTTCCGCCGCGAAGCCGGCCGGCGCGCTGCCGACGGCGGCGATGCGCCCGTCGACGATGTAGAGGTCGTGGCGGCCGTCGATCCCGTTCTGCGGGTCGATCAGGCGGCCGTTGCGGATGTGGATTTGCGTTCCGTTCGTTGCGCTGCGCATCGTTTCAGTTCCCCGCCAGAATGCTCATGACCGCCATGCGGACGGCGATGCCGAAGGTGACCTGCGGCAGGATCACCGCCTGCGGCCCATCGGCGACTTCGGAGTCGATCTCGACGCCGCGGTTCATCGGCCCCGGGTGCATCACGATGGCGTCCGGTTTCGCCAGCGCCAGCACCTCGGGCGTCAGGCCGTAGCACTTGAAGTATTCGCGCGCCGACGGCAGCAGGGCGCCGTTCATGCGCTCGTTCTGCAGGCGCAGCATGATCACCACGTCGCAGCCGCGGATGCCTTCGCGCAGGTCGTGGCAGACGCGCACGCCCATCTTCTCGACGGCGGTCGGCAGCAGCGTCTGCGGGCCGACGGCGCGCACCTCGGCGGCGCCGAGCGTGGTCAGCGCGTGGATGTCGGAGCGCGCGACGCGCGAGTGCAGGATGTCGCCGACGATGGCCACCGTCAGGTTGGAAAAATCCTTCTTGTAGTGGCGGATCGTGTACATGTCGAGCAGGCCCTGCGTCGGGTGCGCATGGCGCCCGTCGCCGGCATTCACGACGTGCACGTCGGTGCGCCCGACGCGGTGCAGGTGCTCGGCGATCAGGTAGGGTGCGCCGCTCGCCGCGTGGCGCACGACGAACATGTCGGCGTGCATGGCGACGAGGTTGTCGACGGTGTCGAGCAGCGTTTCGCCCTTGGCCGTCGACGAGCGCGCGACGTCGAGATTGATCACGTCGGCCGAGAGGCGCTTGGCGGCGATCTCGAAGGTCGTGCGCGTGCGCGTCGAATTCTCGAAGAAGACGTTGAAGACGCTCTTGCCGCGCAGCAGCGGCACCTTCTTCACGTCGCGGTCGGAGACCTCGAGGAAGCTCGACGCGGTGTCGAGGATCTGCGTGATGACCTCGCGCGGCAGGCCGTCGGTCGACAGCAGGTGCGTGAGTTCGCCGTGGGCGTTCAGCTGCGGGTTACGCATGGCGGGCCAGTCTCCATTGCAGGCGTTCGTCGGCGTCGGGTTCGAGCACCAGCTCCTCGTCGTCGGCGAGGTCGATCTGCCAGGTGCAGTACTGCGCGCAGATCGGCAGCTCGCGGCCGCCGCGGTCGGCCAGCACGGCGAGCTCGATGCTGGCCGGGCGGCCGTAGTCGAACAGTTCGTTGATCGCGGCGCGCGTCGTGCGCCCGGTGTAGAGCACGTCGTCGACGAGGATCAGCGGCCGCCCTTCGACGTCGAAGGGAATCGTCGTCGGCTTGATCTGCGGGTGCAGGCCCTTGGCGCCGAAGTCGTCGCGGTAGAAGGAGACGTCGATCAGGCCGATCTCGTCGGGCAGCTGCAGCAGTTCGCGCAGGCGGCGGGCGATCCAGGCGCCGCCGCTGTGGATGCCGACCAGGGCGGTGTCGGCTTGCAGCCGCGGGCGGATGAGGTCGGCCAGTTCGGCGCATTGCGCCTCGGCGTCGGGCAGGTCAGTGAGCGGCATCGGCAGAGGGGTCCGGTGAGTGCGTTGAGTGATTTGAATGCGTCGGGGAATGATCGAAATAGGTTTGCAGGATCAGCTGCGCGGCGACCGCGTCGAGATGCGCCTTGGCGCTTTTCGCATTGTGCCCGGTCTCGCGCAGGCGTTCGCCGGCTTCGAGCGAAGTCAGGCGTTCGTCGGCGTAATCGACGGGAAGGCCGAAGCGGCCGCGCAGCTGGTTGGCGAAGCGCGTGCAGCGCGCGGTCATGGCGTGCGGCGTGCCGTCCATCGCCACCGGCAGGCCGACGACGAGATGGGCCGGCTGCCATTCGGCGATCAGCGCGGCGATCGCGGCGAAACGTTCGGCGTTGGCCTCGCCGCGGATCACGGTGAGCGGGTGCGCCTGGCGCAGCAGCCACTCGCCGACCGCGACGCCGATCCGCTTTTCGCCGAAATCGAAGGCCAGCACCGTTCCCGTCCTGCCGCCGGCGCTCGCTTCAGGCATGCCCGGCGTCCTCGATGAGGCGGGTAAAATCGACGCCGAGCAGTTCCATCGCCGAAGCGAGGCGGTCCTCGTAGGGCTGCTCGAAGAGAGTGTGCGGTTTGGCGGGGACGGTCAGCCAGGCGTTCTGCGCCAGTTCCTGTTCGAGTTGGCCGGCCGCCCAGCCGGCGTAGCCGAGGGAGACCAGGATGTCCTGCGGCTTGCCGTCGTGCGCCACGGCCTGCAGGATGTCGCGCGAACTGGTCAGGCCGACGTGCGCGTTGATCGCCAGCGTCGATTGCCAGCTGCCGACCGGACGGTGCAGGACGAAGCCGCGATCGGTTTGCACCGGGCCGCCGAAGTAGACCGGCAGCTTGGCGAAGCCTTCGCTCGCCAGCGGGACTTCGATCTTCTCGAACAGGCTGCCGAGGCTCATGTCGAGCGGGCGATTGACGATCACGCCGAGCGCGCCCTGTTCGTTGTGCTCGGCGACGTAGACGAGCGTCTTGGCGAAATAGGGATCGGCCATCGCCGGCATGGCGATGAGAAAATGGTCGGTCAGATTGACGCTGTGCATGCGGCTATTTTAATCGTCGGTGCTGACCGACACAAAGGTAATCAATGCTCGACTCCGTTCTCGTCTGGTTTCGCCGCGATCTGCGCGACGACGACCACGCCGCGCTGGCCGCGGCCTTGCGCCGCGCGCGCCGCGTGTATTGCGCCTTCGTCTTCGACCGCGAGATTCTCGACGCGCTGCCGACGCGCAGCGACCGGCGCGTCGAGTTCATCCGCGCATCGCTGGTCGAACTCGACGCGGCGCTGCGCGCGCGCGGCGGCGCGCTGCTCGTGCGGCACGCCGCCGCGGTCGACGCCATTCCCCGCCTGGCGGGCGAGCTGGGCGTCGCCGCGGTCTTCGCCAACCGCGATTACGAACCGGCGGCGAAGGCGCGCGACGCTCGCGTCGCGGCGCGTCTGGGCGAGGCCGGCGTCGCCTTCGAGGACTTCAAGGACCAGGCGCTGTTCGACGGCGCCGAGGTGCTGACGCAGGCCGGGCGGCCCTACACGGTGTTTACGCCGTACAAGAACGCCTGGCTGAAACGCCTCGGCGACGACGACTACCAGCCGCACGACGCGGGCGGCGGGCAGCTGGCGCGGCCGCCGGCGGACGGTGGCGTGCCGGCGCTGGCCGATCTCGGCTTCGCGCCCGCCGGCTTGGCCGAGATCGGCATCGTTCCCGGCATGCGCGGGGCGCAAGACCTGCTCGACGCCTTCGTCGGCCGCATGGCACGCTACCGCGAGCAGCGCGACTTTCCGGCGGTGCGCGGCGTGTCCTATCTGTCGGTGCATCTGCGCTTCGGCACGCTGTCGATCCGCCGCCTGGTCGGTCTGGCGGTCGCCGCCGGGGCGCTGCGCGCGGACGATGGCGCCAATCCGGGCGCAGCGACCTGGCTCTCGGAGCTGATCTGGCGGGATTTCTACTTCATGATCCTCGACCGCTTTCCGCATGTCGTCGGGAACGCCTTCCGGCCCGAATTCGACGCGGTGGTCTGGGAGGCCGGCGCGGCGGCCGACGCGCTGTTCGCCGCCTGGCGCACCGGGCGTACCGGCTATCCGCTGGTCGATGCGGCGATGCGCCAGATCGCGCAGACCGGCTACATGCACAACCGCCTGCGCATGCTCGTCGCCTCCTTCCTGACCAAGGATCTCGGCATCGACTGGCGGCGCGGCGAGGCGTGGTTCGCACAGCAGCTCAACGATTTCGATCTGGCGGCCAACAACGGCGGCTGGCAATGGGCGGCGTCGACCGGCTGCGACGCGCAGCCCTACTTCCGCATCTTCAATCCGGTTCGGCAGTCGGAGCGTTTCGACCCGGCCGGAAAATTCATCCGCCGCTACCTGCCCGAGCTGGCGCCCGTTCCCGACCGCCACATCCACGCGCCCTGGCGCATGAGCGCGGCGGAGCAGGCGGCGTGCGGCGTGATCGTCGGGCGCGACACGCCGGCGCCGCTCGTCGACCACGACGAAGCCCGGCGCCGGACGCTGCTCCGCTTTGCCGCGCTCAGGCCGGGCGGCGCTGTTTGACGTAGCCGGCGACGAAACCGAGCAGCTCGTCTTCCTGGTAGGGCTTGCCGAGGTACTGGTTGACGCCGATCTCGAAGGCGTAGTTGCGGTGCTTGTCGGCCGTGCGCGAGGTGATCATGACGATCGGGATGTCCTTCAGGCGGGCGTCGGCGCGCACGTTGCGCGTGAAGTCGAAGCCGTCCATGCGCGGCATCTCGATGTCGACGAGCAGCACGTCGGGAACCGTCTCGAGCATCTGTTCGAGCGCATCGACGCCGTCCTTGGCGAGCATCACCTGGTAGCCCTCGCGGTCGAGCAGGCGGCCGGTGATCTTGCGCACCGTCATCGAATCGTCGACCACCATCACCGTCGGCAGCGCGGCGGCGCCGCTCTGGCCGGCCGGTGCGGCCTGCGCCGTCGGCACCGGGGCCGTGGCGACCTGCGCGCGCGGCTGGCTGGAGAGCGCCACCGGGTTCAGGATCAGCACCACCTGTCCGTCGCCGAGCACCGTCGCGCCGTCGATGCCGATCACGCGGGCGAGCTGCGGGCCGATGTTCTTGACGACGATTTCCTGGTTGCCCTTGAGTTCGTCGACCTGGACGGCGATCCGCTGCGCGCCGCTCCTGAGGAGCAGGATCCAGTACTGGCGGTGCATTTCCGGCAGCGCCTGGGCGTCGCCGAGCAGGTGCGGGAGGAAATGGAAAGGGTAGCGGTTGCCCATCCACTCCGCCGCGCCGGCTTCGCGGATGCGGGTCAGCGCGGCTTCCTTGAGGTCGAGCACCTGCTCGATCATCACCGACGGGATCGCATAGCGCCGGCTGCCGGTGCGCACCAGCAGCGCCTTGGTGACGGCCAGCGTGAGCGGGATGTAGAGGCGGAAGGTGGTGCCCTGGCCGGCGGTCGAAAGCACTTCGACGCGGCCGCCGAGCGCGGCGACCTCGGTCTTCACGACGTCCGTGCCGACGCCGCGCCCGGCGACCTGCGAGATTTCGCGGGCGGTCGAGAAGCCGGGGGTGAAGATCAGTTCGCTCAGGCGGCTCGCGTCGGCACCGTCCGCTTCTTCCGCCGAGAGCAGGCCGGCCTCGACGCCGCGCGCGCGGATGCGTTCGAGGTCGAGCCCGCCGCCGTCGTCGGTGAAGTTGAGGATGATCTCGTTGCCTTCCTGTTCGAGCTGCAGCGTGATTTCGCCGATTTCCGGCTTGTTGCGCGCCTGGCGCACTTCGCGCGTTTCCAAGCCGTGCGCGACGGCGTTGCGCAACAGATGTTCGAGCGGCGCGGCGATCTTTTCCAGCACGCTGCGGTCGAGTTCGAGCTGGCCGCCGCGGATGTCGAGGTTGGCGCGCTTGCCGAGTTCCTTGGCGGTTTGCCGGACGACGCGATAGAGGCGGTCGGCGACGCTGCCGAAAGGCACCATGCGCACGCTCATCAGTTCCTGCTGCACCTCGCGGTTGAGGCGGGCCTGCGCGAGGATGGCGGCGTTGGCGTCGTCGAGGTTCTTGAGCAGGTTTTGCTGCACGGTGGCGACGTCGTTCACCGACTCGGCCATCATCCGCGTCAGTTCCTGGAAGCGGGTGAAGCGGTCGAACTCGAGCGGGTCGAAGCCGGCGTGGTGTTCGTCGGTCTGCGCCGTGCGCGACTGCATCTGCAGTTCGGCCTGGATTTCGATGTCGCGCAGCTGACGGCGCAGGCGGATCACGTTTTCCGTCAGGTCGAGCAGCGATTCCTTGAGGCCGCGCATCTCGCCTTCGATGCGCGCGCGCGCGATCGACAGTTCGCCGGCCTCGTTCACCAGCCGGTCGATCAGCTCGGCGCGCACGCGCAACATGGCGCGTTGCGTCGTGCCCTCGCCTTCGCTTTCGCCGTGGATGCGGTCGCCCTGGCGGCGCTCTTCGGCAGCTGCCGGGGTCGGGTGCTCCGGCGCGCTCGGCACGTTCTGCGCACCGGCCTCCACCGCCGCCGTTGGCGCGGCGGGGGCTTCGGCGGCGGCCGTTTCGGCCGGCGGCGTATCGAGTGCTTCGCCGTTTTCCAGACGGTCGATGATCTGCGCGACGGCGTCGAAGGCGTTGTCGATTTCCTCGATCTGCTCGCGGGTGGCGCCCGCCGCTTGAACGAGGCCGACGCGGCTCTCGATGGCGTGCGTGATTTCGCCGAGGTTCATGGCGCCGGCCATGCGCGCGCTGCCCTTCAGCGTGTGCAGCAGGCGCGCCAGCGTGCGCGGAGCCGCGTCGTCGGCCGGCGCCTCGCACCAGACGCGCAGCTGGGCGGTGATCTCGCGGCCCAGGTCGACGGCTTCCTCGAGGAAGATCGGCAGCAGCTGTTCGTCCAGCTCGTCCTGCAACTGCGGCGGCGCGATCGTGAAGGCGCCTGCGGGCGGCAGGGCGGCCGCGCTGGCTGCGGCGGGCGCTTCCGCTTCCGGCGCGGGCGCTTCGGTGGCGCGGGCGCTGTCGCCGGCATCGACCACGGGGGCCGGGAACAGTCCGTCGAGCGCGTCGATCAGGTAGGGAGCGCCTTCCGGTTCGCGCTTTTCGGCGACCGCGGCGAGCATCAGTTCGATCTGGGCGATCGTCTGGCGGATCACTTCGCGCGCTTCGACGCTGCCCGGGTGGGTGGCGTGGTCGCGGCGCAGCAGCGCGTGCTCGAGCGCCAGACCGAGGCGGTTGATCGGCGTCAGGCCGACGGTGCCGGCGATGCCGCCCAGGGTGTGCGCGGCGCGGTACATCTCGTGCGGCGTCGGCGTGTGCAGTTCGGTCTCGATGACGGCGAACTCGCGCTGCAGCGTCGCCAGGTGCGTGCGCGCCTCTTCGAGGAAGATCTCGTAGAGCGTGGGCGACACCGAAATGCGCGGCTGCGCGCCTTCCGCGGCGCGCGCGGGCGGTGCGGCGGGCGGCGGGGCCGCGTCCGGCACGGCGAGGTCGAAGCTGAATTCGGCGTCGGCGGTTGTGCCCGCGGGGGCGCCGTCGAAGGCGATGGGGTCGTTGCCGTCGTTCGTCGCGAAGGCGTGCGCTGCGTCTGGACTGGCGGCGAGCGGCGGCGCGTCCGCGGCGGCAGGTGCGTGCGCGCCGGGTTCGGCGACCGCGTCGAACTCCGGAAGTGCGTCGAGATCGAGCGGTTCGATGGCTTCGTCGCCGTCGAGCGCTTCGTCGGCAGCGTTGTCCGCCTCGGTATCGACGGCGGCGGCTTCCGCGTCGCTGCCCGTGGTGGCCGGCGGGGGCGGGAATTCGAGCGTGATGATCTCGGCGCTGTGCGCCGCGGCTGGCGCTTCCGGCACGGTGGCCGGCGCGTCGACGGGAGCGGCCGGAGGCGTCCCGTCGCCGTTCCGCAGGCGCTCGGCGAGCGCCGTCATGGCGCCGGCGTCGGGGAGCGGGCCGCCCTGCTCAAGGTGCGCGACCCATTGCGTGAATACCGTCAGCGCCTGCTCGAGCAGGTCGAATAGCGGGGCGCCGACCGCGCGTTCCTGGCGCAGCCACTGGTTGAGCGTCTGCTCGACGGCCCAGGCCGCTTCGCCCAGATCGCGCAGGCCGACCATGCGGCCGCTGCCCTTCAGTGTGTGGAAGGCGCGCCGGATGTTGGTCAGCACGTCGCCGTCGTGCGGCTGGCGGTGCAGGACCTGGAGATTTTCGGCGATGGCGCCGAGCACCTCGTGCGCTTCCTCGAGGAAGATGGAGAGCAGCTCGGCGTCGATTTCTTCGTTGCTGCTCAGCGAGAGCTGCAGCGTTTCGGCCGAGGGCTGCGGCGTGAGCGGCGCTTGCGGCATGAGATCGGCGAAGCCGAGGTCGTGCGGCGCGGCGGCGGTGTCTTCCGCGTTGAGGGCCGTGAGCATGGCCTTCGCCTGCTGTCCGAGCGCTTTGTCGGCGACGAGGTCGGCGTCCTTCTGCAGCGCTGTCAGGTTCTGCCGCAACTCCTCGCGCAGGCCGGCGTCGCTCGGCTGTTCGCGCAGCGCGCTGAGCAGCGCCTGCGCTTCGCGCTTCTGCTGCTCGACTTCCTGTTCGACGCTGGTGGCCGCCTCGTCGTCTTCTTCCTCGGCAGCAACGGCCTCGTCCGCGGGACCGCCGCGCATCTGGCGCGCGAAGGCCGCGAAATCGCTCGCGCCGTGCTGCAGCGAATCGATGAAGAAACCGAGCATCGACAGGCGGTCGGCGACGCGTTCGAAATCGGCTTCCGCCGGCTGGTAGTCGGGCGCCGCGAACTGCTTGATCTCGGCGGCGCATTCGCGCAGCGCGTCGACCGCGCCGTCGTGACGCATCACGGTCAGCGCGCCGATCACCTGGCGGACCGGGACGTCGAGGCTGGCCAGGTCGCCGCGCCGTTCGGCGTCGCGGAAGAAGCCGTCGAGAACCTGTTCGATCTGCGCGAGGTTGCTCTGGATTTCGCGGGCGACCTGGCCGATCAGCAGCTTTTCCTGCGCCTGGCGCGACATCTCGTCGAGCGAGGGGACTTCCGAGCCGGGCAGCGGCGGATTTTCGGCGATGCAGCCGTGGATGCGCGCGACCATGACATCCACCTGGTGGGCAAAGTCGCCGCCCAGGTGCTGGAAATTCTCCTGTGCGTTCTGCGCGAGCAGGATGGCGGTGGCGACTTCCATGGCCAGCGCTTCGGACTGGCGCGTCGGCTGGTCGGCCAGCCAGTTGGCGGCGGCGGCGATGGCCTGCGCCAGGCGGCGATAGTCGGTGTGGCCGAGCTGTTCGACGGTGTGCGAGAGCGCGCCGGCGTTTTCCCGGAATTGCGGCAGCGCTTGCGCGGAGCCGGCGCAGAAGCGGTTCCAGGCTTCTTCGGTGGCGGCGATGATTTCGCGCAGGCGACGGCGGGCGCTTTCCTGCGGTGCGGGAATCAGCGGCGCGGCGGACGGGATGGCCTCCTGCAGGCGGTAGGCGGTCTTCACCTGCTGCACGGCGGCGCTGTCGCTGTCGGCGTTGGCGACGAAATAGAGCGCGTCGCGCATGAGACGCTCGGCGACGTTGCGCGAGCCTTCGGCGAGGCGCCGGATCTGCAGGTCGATGCGCGCGCACAGCTGCTTGACGTCGGTTTCGGCCGGCAGCTTGCCCTCGGCCAGCGCCGACAGGAAGCCGGTGGCCACCCACCAGAAGGAACGGGCGGCGGCCGCTTCCTGCGTCGCCTCGATGAGCTTCACGGCGTCCAGCATCTGGTCGACGCCGTCGCGTTCCTGCGGCGCGCGCAGCCAGGCCAGCAGGCCGCGCTGGAAGCGGGCGCGCTCCTGGCGCAGCATCTTCAGGAAGTCGTCGTGCGCCATCGCCTGCAGGTTGGCCGGGCGGCGCGGCGGGCGGGCGCTGAGGTCGGGGAAGAAGAGGTCGGTCGCCGAGACGCGCGCCTGGCCGCGCGCCGCCTGCACTTCGCGGTAGAGCGGAAGCAGGCGCAGCGGCTGGTTGGGGTGGCCGCCGACCAGATCGTCGAGGTAGTGCCGGGTCGTTTCGAGCGCGCGGTGGACCAGCGCGAGCAGCGCGGCGTCGGCCGGCAGCTTTTGCTGCTCGGCGTCTTCGAGCAGGAACTCGAGCGCTTCGGCAAACTGGGTGACGCCGTCGAGGCCGACGATGGTCAGCGCGCCCTGCACCTGATGCAGGTGGGTGCGCGCAAAGCGGATCTGCGTCAGGTCGCCCGCGCCGTCGGCGGCTGCGGTGCCGCTCGCGGCGTATTGCTGGAGCGCCTGCGCGGCGCGCTCCAGCGCGAGATCGATCTCGCTCTTGACCCAGGTCAGCGGGCCGACATCGAATTCCGTCGCGGCATTCATCGGGGGCTATCTCTCCAGTTTCTCCGCGCGGCTCAGGCGACCTTGAAGCCCGCGACCGAGCCTTTCAGTTCGGTCGCCAGGCCGGCCAGTTCGCCGACCGCGCTGGCGGTCTTCTGCGTGCCGGCGGTCGTCTGCTCGGTGACGCGCAGAATGTCCTGCATCTTGTTCGCCACGCCGGTGGCCGAGTCGGCCTGCTCGCGGGTGGCGCTGGAGATGTTCTCGATCAGCTGCGCGAGGTTCTGCGACACCGAGCCGATCTCGGCCAGCGCCTGTCCGGCGGCGTCTGACAGCTTGGCGCCTTCGACCACGCCCTGCGTCGATTCTTCCATGGCCGAAACGGCGTCCTGCGTGTCGGTCTGAATCGTCTTGACGATCGCCGCGATCTGCTTGGTGGCCTCGCCGGAACGTTCGGCGAGGCGCTGCACTTCCTCGGCAACCACGGTAAAGCCGCGCCCCGCCTCGCCGGCTGAGGCGGCCTGGATGGCGGCGTTGAGCGCCAGCACGTTGGTCTGTTCGGTAATGTCGGAAATCAGTTCGACGATTTCGCCGATCTCCTGCGAGCTTTCGCCGAGGCGCTTGATGCGCTTCGAGGTTTCCTGGATCTGCTCGCGGATTTCGTTCATACCCTTGATCGAATCCTGCACGGCCTGCGTACCCTTGCCGGCGGCGGCCAGCGACTGGCGGGCGACCTGCGCCGACTGGTTGGCGTCGCCCGACACCTGCGTCATCGAGCTGGCCATGGCCAGGACGGAGCGGCCGGCATCCTGAATTTCGACCGACTGGCGCTCGGCGGCGGCGAGCAGCTCGGCGGAGGTCTGCTGGGCGATCTCGGTCGCCTGCGTGACGCGGCCGGCGGCGTCGTTGATGCGGCCGACCAGCACGCGCAGCTCTTCGATCGTGTAGTTGATCGAGTCGGCGATGGCGCCGGTGATGTCTTCCGACACGGTCGCGGTGACCGTCAGGTCGCCGTCGGCGAGGTCGCCCAGTTCGTTCATTAGACGCAGAATGGCGTCCTGATTCTGGCGGTTCAGCGTTTCGGTCTCCTGCCGGCTCTGTTCGGCTTCGGCGGTGCGGCGGCGGGTGTCGTCGAGGTAGACCTTGGCCATCGTGCCCAGGATGCCGAGGGCGAGCAGGACGAGGACGGCGAGCGTGGCGCCGTAGGTCGCGCGCTCGCCGGCGCTGCCCTGGTAGGCCTGGGCCAGCTGGTCGGTGGCGTCGAGCAGCTGCTCGCTGTCGCGGAAGATGCGGGCGCCGGCCTGCTTGGCGAGCACCAGCTTCTGCATGCTGCCGAGAATGCCGCCGACGGCGGTCTGGTAGTCCTTGAAGGTGGCTTCGAGTTCGCCGAGCTTCTGGCGCGTGTCGGAGTCGCCGGTCGCCGCGATGCGCAGTACGTCGCTGCCCTTCGACAGCGCGTTCAGCAGGTCGCGGAAGGTGTTGGTGTCCTTGCCGAGCAGGAAGGCGACTTCCGGGTCGATGGCGTCGCCGACGAGCAGCGCGCTGGCGTTCTTCGCCACGCGCTGGGTCAGCATCACCAGCTGGTTGGCGGCGGCGATCTCGCGCGGGCCGGAGCCGGTCTGCAGCTTGAGCGCGGCGACCTGTTCGGACAGTTCGAGCAGCTGCGGGTTCTTGTTGTTGATCGTCGCGACGTCCTTGCCGAGCGAGATCAGGTTCTTCTCCATTTCGAGCAGCTGCGCGGCGTTCTTGTCGGTCTTGGTCCATTCCTCGGTGAGCACCTGCAGCTGCGGCTGGACGTCTTCCGGCGAGGGCGGGACGGCGGTTTCGCCGATCTCGCCGCCGTTGCTCAGGCGGTCCAGCTTCTCGGCGAAGTTGTCGCGCGATTCCTTGAGCTGCTTGAAGGCCGCCGGGTTGCCCTGCAGGGCGAGGCTGGACGCCTTGGCGAGGCGCTGCGAGAGCATGCGCATTTCGCCGGAGGCGGCGATATAGGTCGTGCCGTAAGCCGATTCGCGGTTGTCGTGATAGATGATGGCGGCGATCACCAGCATCACGAGCAACAGGGCGCCGCCCAGAATCTGCAGCTGCTTGGTGACCGAGTACTGGCTGAGGAAGCCGAGCGCGGGCGCGCTCTTCCCCTTGCTCGCCGGCCGCGCGCTTTCCATCACCGTGGGGGCGGAAATCGTCTGGTCTGCGGGAGCCTTCTTGCCTGACAAAAAGCCGGGCAGTGTCAGTTTAAACGCCATATTGCTTCTCCGGTTACACGGCAGTGCAGTTGATGTTGTTGAGCGGCGGGACGGACGGGGAGGGGCTCAGGCGCCGATCTCCATGAAGGCGTCGTCGGCGAGCAGTTCGCGGACGTTGAGCATCTTCCAGCGCCGTCCTTCGTTGTCGGTGTAGGACGCGCGGGCCCAGGCCGGCGCATCGGCTTCGGCCGGCGCCGGGGTGAGCGCCTCGATGTTGCGCAGGCCGAGCATGCGCGTGACGAGCAGCGCGGCGTTGGTGCCGTGCCGGGTGCCGACGAGCAGCAGGCGCGAGCCGGCGTTCTGCGGCGTCGGGTCCTTGCCCTGGAAGGCAGAAAAGTCGGCCACCGAGTAGAGATTGCCGCGGATGTTGGCGATGCCGGCGAACCAGGGCTTGGTCAGCGGCACGGCGGTCAGCGGCGTCAGCGGAACGATCTCGCCCGAGTCCGAAAGATTGACCAGCCAGTAATCGGCGCCGGACTGGATGCCGAGCAGGCCGGCCGCGCTCTGGCCGCTGGCGCCGACCAGACGCGCCGCCAGGTGCTCCTGGAATTCGCGGAGGCTGATCTTCTTGGCCATGCTTCAGCCGCCGGTCAGAGCGCCGCGATCTTGACCAGCAGTTCCTCGCCGTTGACCGGCTTGACCATGTAGTCCTGCGCGCCCTGGCGCAGGCCCCAGATCTTGTCGGTTTCCTGCCCCTTTGAGGTGCAGACGATGACCGGGATGTTCTTCGTCGCTTCGTCGCGCGTCAGCGTGCGCGTGGCCTGGTAGCCGTTGAGGCCGGGCATCACGACGTCCATCAGAACCAGATCGGGCTGTTCCGCCTTGGCCTTGGCGATGCCTTCCTCGCCGCTTTCGGCGGTGATGACCTGATAGCCGTTCCTGGTCAGGAGTTCGACCATGAAGTGACGCTCGGTGGGCGAATCGTCGACGACTAGGATTTTCTTGACGGGCATGGTGCTGACTCCCTGTATTGCCTTTGGGTGGTTTATGAATGCGCTTGGACGGACTGCGGGGCGAAGGTGGCGACCGCCTGCAGCAGGCTGTCCTTGGTGAAGGGCTTGGTCAGGTATTGGTCGGACCCGACCATGCGGCCGCGCGCGCGGTCGAAGAGGCCGTCCTTGGACGACAGCATGACCACCGGGGTGCCGCGAAAACGCTGGTTTTTCTTGATCAGGGCGCAGGTCTGGTAGCCGTCGAGGCGCGGCATCATGATGTCGCAAAAAATGACGTCTGGCTGGTGGTCGGCAATCTTCGCGAGCGCGTCGAAGCCGTCTTCGGCGAGCAACACCTGGCAGCCTGCCTGCACAAGGAAAATCTCGGCGCTGCGCCGGATCGTGTTGCTGTCGTCAATGACCATGACTTTGACGCCTGCCAGATTTGCAGCTTCAGCCAATTATTCCTCCAGAGGATTCCGGGGTTCTAGTTGTGTCTCCGGCCCCGAATCCGGTAGATGACTTATTGGGACAATACTATACCGGAATATCCTAAATTTCGACCATTTCGAAGTCCTCCTTGCGGGCTCCGCACTCGGGGCAGGTCCAGTCCGCCGGGACGTCTTCCCAGCGCGTGAACGGGGCGATGCCCTCGTCGGGAAGCCCCGCCGTTTCGTCGTAAATGAAGCCGCAGATGCGGCACATCCAGGTGCGCAGGGGAAGGCGGTCCGGCGGGACGGCTGAGGCGTTCATGGCAGGCGGGGGTTTTCGGTTAGAATTCGCCATCCTAAAGCCTTTCGATGCCTGCCGGCGCCTTCGTGGCCGTCCGTCGCCGGCCATCTTTCATGGTCCACACTTCGCCGCAACTCTCGCCCCCCATCGTCCTCTCGTTCGCCGCCAGCGACCCCACCGGCGGCGCGGGACTGCAGGCCGACCTGATGACGCTGGCGTCGATGGGTTGCCATCCCCTGTCGGTGCTTACCGCGCTGACCGTCCAGGATACCGCGGGCGTGGACAGCGTTCTGCCGATGGACGCCGAGTGGGTCGAGGACCAGGCGCGCACCCTGCTCGAGGACATGCCGGTCGCCGCCTTCAAGATCGGCCTGCTGGGTAGCGTCGAGAACATCGCGGTGATCGCCGAAATCCTCTCCGACTACCCCGACGTGCCGCTCGTGCTCGATCCGGTGCTGGCGTCGGGGCGCGGCGACCAGTTGATTGACGAGGAGACGATCTCGGCGCTGCGCGAACTGCTGCTGCCGCAGACCACGGTGCTGACGCCGAACAGCCTCGAGGCGCGCCGGCTGGCCGACGACGAAGACGGCGAGGGTGAGGGGGGCGGCGACCCGTCGCTGATCGACTGCGCGCGCCGGCTGATCGTCTGCGGCTGCGAATACGTGCTCGTCACCGGCACGCACGAAAACACGCAGCAGGTGGTGAACAGCCTGTATGGCGAGCATGGGCTGGTGCGCAGCGACGCCTGGGAGCGCCTGCCGGGCAGCTACCACGGTTCGGGCTGCACGCTGGCCTCGGCGATCGCCGCCAATCTCGCCAACGGCCTCGCCGTCGAGGACGCCGTGCGCGATGCGCAGGACTACACCTGGCAGGCGCTGGCCGCCGGCTTCCGGCCGGGCATGGGGCAGTACATTCCCGACCGTTTCTTCTGGGCGCGCGCCGCCGCCGAGGACGGGGATGCCTGAGGCGCGCCGGCCGCCGCTGCGCGGCCTGTATGCGATCACGCCGGACGGACTGCGCCTGCCGCAGTTGAGCGAACGCGTCGAGGCCGCGCTGCGCGGCGGCGCCGTCGTCGTCCAGTATCGCGCCAAGGGCGCCGCCGCCGGCGAGCGTGCCGTCGTCGCGCAGGCCCTGCGTGCGCTGTGCCGGCGTTATGCCGCGCGTTTCGTGATTAACGACGATCTGGCGCTGGCGCAGGCGGTCGATGCGGATGGCGTGCACCTCGGCGCCGACGACGGCGACCTGGCCGCCGCGCGCCGCACGCTGGGGCCGGACAAGCTGCTCGGCGCCTCCTGTTACGCCGATTTCGCGCGCGCTCGCGCCGCCGTCGCGGCGGGCGCCGACTATGTCGCCTTCGGCGCCGTCTATCCGTCGCCGACCAAGCCGCAGGCGCCAGTCGCCCCGCACGCGCTGTTCGCCCGCTGCCGCGCCGAACTGGGCGTTCCGGCCTGCGCGATCGGCGGCATCACGCTCGACAACGCGCCGCCGCTGCTCACGGCCGGCGCCGATCTGCTGGCCGTCATCAGCGACCTGTTCGCGGCGCCCGATATCGAATCGCGGGCCCGCGCCTATCAACACCTGTTCGAGGAAACCGTATGAGCAATCGCAACGAGCAACTTTTCGAGCGCGCCCAGCGCCACATTCCCGGTGGCGTCAATTCGCCGGTGCGCGCCTTCCGTTCGGTCGGCGGCGCGCCGCGTTTCTTCGTCGAGGGCCGCGGCCCGCGCGTCACCGACGCCGACGGCCGGAGCTACCTCGACTACGTCGGTTCGTGGGGCCCGCTGATTCTCGGCCACGCACATCCCGAGGTGGTGCGCGCGGTGCAGGAGACGGCGGCGCGGGGTCTGTCCTTCGGCGCGCCGACCGAAATCGAGGTCGACATGGCCGACCTGCTCTGCGAACTGCTGCCCTCGCTCGACATGGTGCGCCTCGTCAGCTCCGGTACCGAGGCGACGATGAGCGCGATCCGCCTGGCGCGCGGTTACACCGGGCGCGACGCGCTGATCAAGTTCGAAGGCTGCTACCACGGGCACTCGGACAGCCTGTTGGTGAAGGCCGGCTCGGGCATGCTGACCTTCGGCAACCCGGATTCGGGCGGCGTTCCGGCCGACCTCGCGCAGCACACGCTGGTGCTCGCCTACAACGACGTGGCGCAGCTCGAGGCCGCGTTCGCCGAGCACGGCGAACGCATCGCGGCGGTGATCGTCGAGCCGGTGGTCGGCAACATGAATCTGGTCGCGCCCACCGCCGAATTCCTCAAGGCGATGCGCGATCTGTGCACGCGCAACGGCTCGGTGCTGATTTTCGACGAGGTGATGACCGGCTTCCGCGTCGGCCCGCAGTGCGCGCAGGGCCACTACGGCATCACGCCGGACCTGACGACGCTCGGCAAGGTGATCGGCGGCGGCATGCCGGTCGGCGCTTTCGGCGGCAAGCGCGAAATCATGGAGAAGATCGCGCCGCTCGGCCCGGTCTATCAGGCCGGCACGCTGTCCGGCAACCCGGTGGCGGTGGCCGCCGGCCTGGCCACGTTGAGGCTCGTGCAGCAGCCCGGTTTCTACGCGGACCTGACGCGCAAGACGAAGGCCCTGTGCGACGGCCTGACCGCCGCGGCCGCGCGGCACGGCGTCGCGTTCTCGGCGCAGTCGGTCGGCGGCATGTTCGGCCTCTACTTCCGCGCCGCCTGCCCGACCAGCTACGCCGAAGTGATGACCTGCGACAAGGACGCCTTCAACCGCTTCTTCCATGCCATGCTCGACGCCGGCCACTACTTCGCGCCGTCGGCCTTCGAGGCCGGCTTCGTGTCGGCGGCGCATACCGACGCCGACATCGCGGCGACGGTGGCGGCCGCCGAGGCGGTGTTCAAGGCCTGGTAAGCGCAGGAATTTACCGGGGCCGGCCCCGGCCATGCAAAACGGCGACCCGCGGGTCGCCGTTTTCGTTTCCGCCCTAGCCGCTCAGAGCAGGAAGAGCGTCGCCAGGCCGAGGAAAATGAAGAAGCCGCCGGAGTCGGTGAGTGCGGTGATCAGCACCGAGCTGCCGACCGCCGGGTCGGCGCCGAGGCGCACGCGCAGCAGCGGGATGGTGACGCCGGCGGTGGCGGCGAGCAGCAGGTTGAGCGTCATCGCCGAGGTCATCACGATGCCGAGCGAGATGCTGCCGTACATCCAGCAGGCGGCGATGCCGAGCAGGCCGCCCCACAGCACGCCGTTGATCAGCGCGACGCCGAGCTCCTTGCGCAGCAGGCGGCGGATGGCGTCGTGGCGGACCTGGCCGATGGCGATCGCGCGCACGATCATGGTGATCGTCTGGTTGCCCGAGTTGCCGCCGATGCCGGCGACGATCGGCATCAGCGCGGCGAGCGCTACGAGCTTCTCGATCGAGCCCTCGAAGGCGCCGATCACGCGCGACGCGATGAAGGCCGTGACGAGGTTGATCGCCAGCCAGGCCCAGCGGTTCTTCACCGAATCCCAGACCGACGCGAAGATGTCTTCCTCTTCCTTCAGGCCGGCCTGCGCCAGCTGCTCGGCTTCGCTTTCCTCGCGGATGAAGTCGACGACGGTATTGATCGTGACGCGGCCGATCAGCTTGTGCTCCTCGTCGACCACCGGCGCCGAGACGAGGTCGTAGCGCTCGAAGGCCTTGGCCGCTTCCTCGGCGAAATCGTCCGGCTCGAGGTCGATGAAGTCGGTCTGCATCAGCGCACGGACCTCGGTGTCCGGGTCGGAGACGAGCAGGCGGTTGAGCGGCAGCACGCCCTTCAGATGCTCCTCGCGGTCGACGACGAAGAGCTGGTCGGTGTGGTCGGGCAGTTCGTCGAACAGGCGCAGGTAGCGCAGCACGACCTCGAGCGTGACGTCCTCGCGCACGGTGACCATGTCGAAATCCATGATCGAGCCGACCGAGTCCTCGGGGTAGGACATCGCGGCGCGCAGCTGCTCGCGCTCCTCGACCGAGAGCGACTGGAAGACGCCCTGGATGACGTCGTGCGGCAGGTCGGGCGCGAGGTCGGCGAGCTCGTCGGTGTCGAGGCTTTCGGCCACCGCCACCAGCTCGTGCGAATCCATGTTCGCGATCAGGCTTTCGCGAACGGCGTCCGAGACTTCGAGCAGGATGTCGCCGTCGCGCTCGGCCTTGACGAGGTCCCAGACGACGAGCCGCTCGTCGAGCGGCAGCGCTTCGAGGATGTAGGCGATGTCCGCCGGGTGCATCTTGTCCAGGCGGTGGCGCAGCTCGTTCAGGTGCTGCTTGTGCACCAGCCCTTCGACCAGATCGTGGCGCTCGTTGCGCGGCATCTCCTGGCGATGCACGAGATCCTCAACCAGCTTGTGCCGGGCGAGCAGGGTCTGCACCTCGGTGAGGCGGTCCTGCAATTCGTCGGCGTCGGCGTGGTGGAGTTCTTCGTTCATCCCGCGTCGGGTGGCTTGTGGCCACGCATCTCAAGCGTTTCGGTTGGATTTGCTGCGCTGCGGCGAGGCCGCGATTTTAGCACTGCCGGGGAGGCCGACGGACGAAAATCTCGGGCTTTTCAGGGGACGCCGGCGCCGCCCATGCGGCCGAGGATGATCGCGCTCTTGCGCGCCAGTCCGGGCGCGTTGCGGTTGCGGTCGTAGAAGCGCGGATTGGGCACCATGCCGGCCAGCCGGGCGCTCTGCTCGGGGCCCAACTGCGCGGCGGAAATTCCGTAGTAGTGGCGGGCGGCGGCTTCGGCGCCGAACACGCCGTTGCCCCACTCGATGACGTTGAGGTAGACCTCGAAGATGCGCTGCTTGCTCCACAGCGTTTCGAGCATGAGCGTGATCACCGCCTCCTCGGCCTTGCGCCACGGCGTCTTGGCCGGACTCAGGAAAAGGTTCTTGGCGAGCTGCTGCGAGATCGTCGAGCCGCCGGCGACGACCTTGCCGCGCTTCTGGTTCTTTTCGATGGCTTTCTGGATGCCTTCCCAGTCGAAGCCTTCGTGATCGACGAACTTGGCGTCTTCCGAGGCGATGATCGCGCGCTTGAGGTGCGGCGAAATCTTCGCGTAGGGGACCCACTGCTTCCTGAGCTGGGCCTGCGGATCCTTCTGGCGCAGCTCCGCGAGGCGGATTTCCATGAAGCGCGTCGTTCCCGGATCGATCTGACCCCACCACAGCACCCAGCCGAGCAGCCACAGCTGGTAGAGGAGAACGACGCCGAGCAGGCCGAGGACGATGCGCTTGGGCCAGAGGGCGAGACGGCGCATGGGCGGCCGGCGTCAGGCGTCAGGCGGCGGCGCGCAGGCGGGCGAGCAGCGGCGCGCCGTCCGGGCGCACGCCGCGCCATACGAAGAAGGCTTCGGCGGCCTGCTCGACGAGCATGCCGAGGCCGTCGGCGACGCGCGCCGCGCCCTGCGCGCGGGCGAAGGCCATGAACGGCGTGTCGCCCTTGCCGTACATCATGTCGTAGGCCAGGCTGTCGGGCGCGAAGACGCCCGCCGGCAGCGGCGGCAGCTCGCCGCCGAGGCTGGCCGAGGTAGCGTTGATCACGAGGTCGAAGGTCTGTCCGGCGAGTTCCGGGTAGGCGCAGCCGCGCACCGGGCCGTGCGCAGCGAAATGAGCGGAAAAACGCGCCGCGAGTTCACGCGCCTTGTCGGGCGTGCGGTTGGCGACGACGAGGGCGGCCGGATGCGCATCGAGCAGCGGGCCGAGCGCGCCGCGCGCCGCGCCGCCGGCGCCGAGCAGCAGGATGCGTTGGCCGGCGAGCGCGCAGCCGAGATTGGCGCACAGATCGCGCACGAGGCCGGCGCCGTCGGTGTTGTCGCCGACGATTTCGCCAGTGGCAAAAAGCAGCGTGTTCACCGCGCCGGCCAGTTCGGCGCGCGGCGTCAGGCGGCTGGCGAGACGGTAGGCCTCTTCCTTGAACGGGACGGTGACGTTGGCGCCGCGCCCGCCGGCGGCGAAGGCGCGCACGGCGTCGGCGAAGCCGTCGAGCGGCGCGAGCAGCGCTTCGTAGACGAGGTCCTGTGCGGTCTGGCGGGCGAAGTCGGCGTGGATCGCCGGCGACTTGCTGTGCGCGATCGGGTTGCCGAAGACGGCGTAACGGTCGGTCATCGGGCGGGCCTCCTCAGCGGCTGCGGGTTTCCAGGCTGTCGTTGTTGGTGAAGAACCAGCTGCGGGTGATTTCGAGGATGTCGGTGTCGCGCCGGATGTCGGGCGGGAAGGGCGCGTAGGGGCCGGCCATCTGCACGATGCGGCGGGCGGCGTCGTCGAGGATCTTGTGTCCCGACGAGCGGTTGATCTCGACCTTGTCCACCGCGCCGTCGCTGCGGATGGTGACGGTCAGCATGAGCGTTCCGTAAAGCTTGCCCTTGGCCGCCTCGGGATAGTTGAGCGTGCCGATGCGCTCGACCTTCAGGCGCCAGTCCTCGACGTACTGCGCGAAGCGGTATTCGTCGGCGCGCGTGCCGATGTTCCGCTTGCGCGGCCGCTGGTTGTACTCGTCGACGTTCTTGGCGATCTCGCCTTCCAGGCGCGCCATGGCCAGCGCGCTCTGCGCCAGGTCGCGGCCGCTGATGCCCGGCGTCGGCTCGGGCTGCGCCTGGCGTTCGGCGCTCGGCGCCGCCTTCGTCTTGCTTTTGGCCTGCGTCAGCAGGCGCTGCTGCTGCGCTTCGAGGTCCTGTACGCGGCGCTGCGCCTGTTCCAGTTCGGCGCCGTTCTGCTGGCGCGCCGAGGGCGGCAGCGGCGTTTTCGCGCGCCGCTTGTCGTCGCTGTTGCCGCCGCCGTCGAGGTTGGCCTGGGCCAGCGCCTGCGCGTCGGACGGCCGGTGCGCCGAACGGCTGTTGACCAGGATGATGTCGAGCGCCTTGTCCTGAAAGGCGCGCGAGGCGTCCGGGAAACTGAAGTGCAGCGAGAGGACGAGGGCGTGCAGGAGCAGCGATGCGCCGACGGCCAGCCACAGGGTGCGCTCGGCCCCCGGCGTCGGGATCGGATGGCGGAGCGCGGCGCTCACTTCAGTCGATCTCCTCCGGCGCTACGCCTTGCTCCGGCTCGTCGGCGGCGAGCGCCGCGTCGCCGTCGTTGCTCAGCGTCTCGACGTAGCGGCAGGCGAGTTCGAGGGTCAGGAAGTCGATCGTCTCGACCTTGAGGCGGATGCGCTGTCCGGGCTTCAGCTCGGGCGCCGAAGGGATGCGCTGGACGAGCGGCAGATGGTCCAACTTGGCGAGGTTCTCGCGGCGGATCGTGGCGTCGATGCTCTCCACGCCGTTCTGGCGCAGCCAGCGCAGGCACCAGTAGCGCTCCATGCCGCGCTGGAATTCGGCGTAGGCGGCGTAGGTCAGGTCGAAGTCGCGCATGGCGGCGAACAGCGCGTCAGACTTTGCCTTGAAGTGCGGCGTGTCGCCGTTCAGGCAGGCGATCAGCTGCCATTGGTTGAGCAGGTCGACGTAGCGGCGCAGCGGCGACGAGGACCAGGCGTACTGCGGGACGCCGAGCCCTTCGTGCGGCAGCGGCGAGGTCGTCATGCGCACCTTGCCGGCGGTCTGCGCGCGGTAGATCGCGGCGATCCCCTTCTCCGCGAGGAGTCCGCCCCAGGTGCTGTTGGCGACGATCATCAGCTCGGAAACCAGCTTGTCGAGCGGGCTGCCGCGCTGGCGCTCGCTGATCTCGACGCGGCACTGCTCGGGGTCGGCGAGGTCGCCGTCGATGGCGAAGTTGTAGTCGTTCACGCCCTGCACCGCCGACGGCTTGCCGCGCCGGCCTTCGCAGGCGTTGGCCAGTTGCCAGAGGGTGAGCAGTTCGGCGCGGAAGGGGAAGTCGGGAACGCCGGCGAAACCGGCGGCGATCGTCTGCGCGTTGAACAGCGGCTCGACGTCGTGATGGCGTAGATTGGCGACGATCGGGACGATTTCGACGCATGACTCGTGTGCGCCGATCTCGAACTCCGGGCTTACCGTCAGGTAGAGCGAGACGGCCGGGCAGTCGCGGCCGGCGGCCAGCGTGAAGCGCTCGACGGCGACGTCGGGCAGCATGGTGATCTTGTTGCCCGGCATGTACACCGTCGACAGGCGTTCGCGCGCGATGGTGTCGAGCGGGCAGCCGGGGGCGATGCCGAGGCCGGGCGCCGCGATGTGGATGCCGACGCGCCAGCCGACGCCGGGCAGCTCCTGCAGCGAGAAGGCGTCGTCGATTTCGGTGGTCGCCGCGTCGTCGATCGAGAAGGCGGCGACGGCGGCGCGCGGCAGGCCGTCCGGCGGGGTCGGCAGCGCGGTCTCGGGAAAGGCGGTGCCGCGCGGGAAATGTTCGAGCAGGAAGCGGCGGAAGTGGAAGTCGTGCGCCGAGCGCAGCGCGCCGCATTTTTCCAGCAGCTGCGGCGCGGTCAGGCCGGCGTCCGCGCAGGCGGCTTCGAGCGCCTTGGTTTCGGGGCGGTTGCGGTCCGGCTTGTAGAGCAGCTGGTCGAGCAGGGGCGGGAACTCGGGCGGCAGCGCGAAGGCGCGCAGCTCGTCGGCCATGCGCTCGATGGCTAGCGCCTGCTGACGCTTCTTTTCAAGGCCGGCCAGAGCAGCTGCGAGAATGTCCGGAGGGGCTTTGCGGAAACGCCCCTTGCCCTTGCGATGGAAGTGGATGGGCGCTGAATGTAGGGCAAGCAGGAGCGCAGCCGCTTCGACCGGCGTCGAGGCGTGTCCGAAGTAGTCGTCGGCAAGATCACAAAAAGCAAATTCGCCATCCGTTGCGCACTCCCAAAGGAATTCGGCCTCGATCCCCGCGGCGAGGGCTTCGGCCTTGTTCAGCAATTCGCCCGGCGCCGGTTCCTGGTAGCGCAGGAGGACGTTTGCCGACTTGATCTTGGCGCGCTTGCCGGAGGCGGTCTCGACCTGCAACGACGCGTCGTTGTCGGTCAGGATGGTGCCGGTCTTGAAGGCGCCGTCTTCTTCAAAAAGAACATGCATCGGCGGAATTATAACCCGGCAAATTCAAGTATTTGCGGCAGCCTTTCAGAGAAACGGGTGTAACTGTGGTCGCCGCCCGCGTCGACGATCTGCCGGCAGCCGGCGTAGCGCGCCACGGCGGCGCGATAGTCGAGCACCTCGTCGCCGGTCTCGACCAGCAGCAGGTAGCGCCCAGGCGTGACGCGTGGGGTTTCGAGGGCGTGCAGCTGGGCGACGTGCGCGGCCGTGAACACGAAGGTTTCGCCGGTGTAGAGGTTGGTCTGCGGGCCGATGTAGGCGGCCAGCGACAGCGGCGCGACGACCGCCGGGTTGATCAGCACGGCGCGCAGGTCGTGCTTCTCGGCGAGCCAGGTCGCGTAGTAGCCGCCGAGCGAGCTGCCGGCCAGCGTCAGCGGTCCCGGGGCGGCGGCGATCAGCGCTTCGGCCTGGGCGATCGCTTCGTCCGGGACGGGCGACAGCGCCGGGCAGTCGAGGCGGTCGGCGAGGCCGCGCCGCGCCAGTTCGGCGCGCAGCAGGCCGATCTTCCACGACGCCGGCGACGAGCGGAAGCCGTGCAGGTAGAGCAGGCGGGGCGCGCCGTCGGCCATGCGCGGTCTCAGTGCGCCGACCAGGCGATCAGGTCGAACTGCCAGGTGGCGAGCACGACGATGCCGAAGGCGATGCGGTACCAGGCGAAGATCGTGAAATCGTGCGTGCTGATGTAGCGTAGCAGGCCGCGCACGGCGAAGAAGGCGGCGGCGAAGGCGGCGACGAAGCCGACCACCCACATGCCGAGGTCGTCGGTGGAAAGCAGCGCGCGCTCCTTGTAGAGCTGGTAGACGGTGGCGCCGAGCAGCGTCGGGATGGCGAGGAAGAAGGAGAACTCGGTCGCCGCGCGGCGCGACAGGCCGAAAAAGAGGCCGCCGATGATCGTCGCGCCCGAGCGCGAGGTGCCGGGGATCAGCGCGAGCGCTTGCGCCAGTCCGAGCTTCATGGCGTCGAGCAGCGACAGGTCGTCGACCGATTCGATGCGGATGCGGTGCTCGCGCCGCTCGGCCCAGAGGATGATCAGGCCGCCGACGATGAAGGCGGCGGCGACGGTCGGCGCGTTGAACAGGTGGGCCTTGATCGTCTTGCCGAACAGCAGGCCGAGGATGGCCAGCGGCAGGAAGGCGGCGGCGATGTTGAGCGCGAAGCGGCGGGCGCCCGGGTCGCGCGGCAGGCCGCACACGACATCGACGATCTTGGCGCGGAATTCCCAGCAGACGGCGAGGATGGCGCCCGACTGGATGACGATCTCGAACAGCTTGCCGCGCTCGTCGTTGAAATCGAGCAGGTCGCCGGCGAGGATCAGGTGGCCGGTCGAGGAGACCGGCAGGAATTCGGTCAGTCCTTCGACGACGCCGAGGATGAGGGCTTTGAGCAGTAGCAGGAGGTCCATGGGGACGGCTTCCGGGAGGCGAAAGCGCGCATTCTAGCAGCCTGCCCCGCCGCTTCGGGACGGCGCGGGCGCGTCGGGGCGGGTCGCCGCTTCGAGCGCGGCCAGCCAGATCAGGGCTTCGTCGCGCGATGCGCCGCACATGTCGGGCGCCGGCCGCAGGCCGCCGCAGCAGGCCGGGCGCTCCGGGCGTTGCCAGAGCCGGCAGCGCAGGTCGGCGGCGAGGTTGGCGCAGGGCACGCCGGCCGGCTTGCCCTGCGGATGCCCCGGCATTGGCGTGGCGATCGACGGCGCGATGCAGCAGGCGGCGCAGCCGGGGCGGCAGTTCATGCCGCGCGGCTGTCGCCGGCGGCGGCGTGGCGGGCGAGGATGAAGGCGAAGGCTTCGTCGGCCGGACGCGGGCGGCTGAACAGGAAGCCCTGCAGCACGTCGCAGCCCTGCCGGCGCAGGTAGTCGGCCTGCGCTTCGGTTTCCACGCCCTCGGCGACGACTTCGAGCGCCAGGCTGTGCGCCAGGCGGATCGTCGTGGCGCAGATCGTGGCGTCGTTGGCGTCGGTCTCGATATCCTTCACGAAGGTGCGGTCGAGCTTCAGCCGGTTGAGCGGGAAGAGCTTTAGGTAAGCGAGCGAGGAATAGCCGGTGCCGAAGTCGTCGATTGCCAGCTCGACGCCGATCTGGCGCAGGGCGCGCAGGTTGTCGATGGTCACCTCGGGCTTCTTCATGGCGACGCTCTCGGTGATTTCGAGTTCGAGGCAGGCCGCGGGCAGGCCGGATTCGGCGAGCGCGTGGCGGACCTGGCCGATCACCGCTTCCGTGGTCAGCTGGTGCGCCGACAGGTTGACCGCCATGCGCAGGCCGGCCAGCGCGGCGCCGCCGTCGGTGCGCCAGCGCTGCGCCGTGCGGCAGGCTTCGCCGAGCACCCATTCGCCGATGCGCATGATCAGCCCGGTTTCCTCGGCGAGCGGGATGAAGGTGTTCGGCGGGATCAGGCTGCCGTCCCGGTGCTGCCAGCGGATCAGCGCCTCGACGCCCTCGACCCGGCCGCTGCGGGCGCACAGCTGGGGCTGGTAGTGCAGGATGAATTCGCCGTTGTCGAGCGCCTCGCGCAGTTCGCGCTCTAGCGTCTGCCGCTCGCTGGCCGCCGCGTTCATGGCCGCGTCGAAGAACTGCGCCGAATTGCGGCCGGCCGATTTGGCGTGGTACATCGCGATGTCGGCGTTCTTCATCAGCGCCACGCGGTCGCCGCCGTCGTCCGGGAAGACGCAGATGCCGATCGACGCGGTGCTCGGCAGCGTCTGCTCGCCGAGCCGTACCGGCCGCCCCAGCGCCTGGATGAGCTTGGCGGCGACGACGGCGGCGGTGCGCGGGCTGCTGATGTCGTTGAGCGTGACCACGAATTCGTCGCCGCCGAGGCGCGCGACGGTGTCGGTATCGCGCACGGTGGCGAGGATGCGCGCCGCGATTTCCTTGAGGAAGTCGTCGCCGACCGCGTGGCCGAGGGTGTCGTTGATCGACTTGAAGTGGTCGAGGTCGATCAGCAGCAGCGCCAGCCGCGCATCGTGCCGGCGCGCGTCGGCCAGCGCCTGTTCGAGGCGGACTTCCAGCGCGTGCCGGTTGGCGAGGCCGGTCAGCGGGTCGTAGAGCGCCATCTGGCGCAGCGCCTGCTGCGTTTCGCCGAGGTCGCGCACGGCGTCGCAGATGTGCGCGATCTCGATGCTGCGCGCGACCGGCAGCGGCTGCCCGTCGCGGATGCCGCGCCGCAGGTCGCCGAGATAGGTCGAGATGCCGAGCAGCGGTTGCAGCAGGTGCCGGCGGACGAGGGCGATGATGGCGAGAAAGGCGAGCAGCGTGACGGCGCTGCCGCCGAGCGAGGCGGCGAGGATCAGGTGCGCGGTTTCCGAAATCGACGCCGAGATGCCCGCGGTGCGCTGCACGGCGGCGACCGCGGTGTCGTCGGCGATCGTCTGCAGGTAGGCGCGTTGCGGGCTCCACAGTTCGGCGAGGCGCTGTGGCGGCGCGTCCTCCTGGCGGTGATGGACGATTTCCTGTGCGACGTCGAAGGTCGCGCGGATTTTTTCCGAGCGGCCGTCCAGCGCCGCCAGCGAAGGGTGGTAGGCCAGGGCCTGCATCGCCGTGCCGGCCGCGCGCCAGCGCTCGGGCTCGCTGGCGCTCACGAGTTCGTCGCCGAGCGCGACCAGGCGCTCGATGCGGGCGACCGCCTGCAACTCGCCGAGCAGCGTCTGCGCCGTGTCGGCGCTGTGCCGGTCGGCCTGCCGGATGACTTCCAGCGAGGTGCTCGCGAGCAGCGCGGCGCAGCCCACGATCGCGGCGCTGAGCGCCAGCAGCAGCCAGAGCGAGAGGCGGCGCACGGAGATGTGCGTGCCGTTTTCCGCTTCGGCCGGGGCGGCGCGTTCGTCCATGGTCAGAGGATGCTGAAGGGGAAGTAGCGGCGCGACAGGCGCTCGTGCGTGCCGTCGCGGATCATGTCGCGCAGGGCGGCGTCGACGTTCTGCTGCAGTTCGGCGGCCTCCGGCGGCAGCGCGATGCGCACGTCGCCGCCCAGGTGCTGGCGCGTGCGCGGCGCGCCGACGTAGGCGAAGTTCCGGCCGGCCGGCGACTGCAGGAAAGGCAGCGCCTGCACGGTCGGCAGCAGGGCCAGCGTGCACTCGCCGCGCGTGAGTTTGTCGATGGTTTCGCCGTTGCCGTGGGTGGCGACGATGCTCCCGCCGTCGCGCCTGAGCTGCTGGAGATAGTGGTGCTGGCGGGTGTCGGCGATGGCGCAGACGCGGGCCTGCGGCAGGCGGTCGGCGGCGGCGGGCAGGGCGCTGCCGTGCGGGCCGATGAAGCTCGACGTCGAGCGCCAGTAGGGAATCGAGAAACGGACCAGACGCTCGCGTTCCGGCGTCTTCAGCAGATTGCCCATGCCGATGTCGGCCTTGCCGGCGGCGACCGCCGGCAGGATCTCGGGAAAGCGCATGGTGTGCAGGCGGCAGGGGCGTTCCAGGCGCCGGCAGAGTTCGTGCGCCAGATCGACGTTGAAACCGGTGAGTTCGCCCTGCGCGTTGCGTTGCGAAAAGGGGGCGGCCGAATCGGTGATGGCGATCACCAGCGGCTGCGCCAGCGCCGTTGCGGCGCTCGCGGTCAGCAGCAGGGCGGCGAAAAGCCGCTGGGCGATGGCCAGGCGCGTCACGGTGCGCTCAAGTCGTTGTTAAGACGAAAGTCATAGGGCGGGGATTCTACCGCAGAAGCGGCGAGGGACCGCGTGCATTCGTCATCGCCCGGACGGCGGGCAAGAAAAAAGGGGCCGCTGGGCGGCCCCTGCCATGGGATGGCGCCGCGGGCGCCGGTGCCTCAGATCTTGCGATAGACCTCGGCGCCGGCCTTCACGAACTCGACGGCTTTCGTTTCCATCCCCTTCTGCAGCGCTTCGGCTTCATCGAGCCCTTGCTGCGCGGCGAACTCGCGCACGTCCTGGGTGATCTTCATCGAGCAGAAGTGCGGGCCGCACATCGAGCAGAAGTGGGCGACCTTGGCCGATTCCTTGGGCAGCGTCTCGTCGTGGAAGGACTTGGCCTTGTCCGGGTCGAGACCGAGGTTGAACTGGTCGTCCCAGCGGAACTCGAAGCGCGCCTTGGAGAGTGCGTTGTCGCGGATCTGCGCGCCGGGGTGGCCCTTGGCGAGGTCGGCGGCGTGCGCGGCGAGCTTGTAGGTGATGATGCCTTCCTTGACGTCGTCCTTGTCCGGCAGGCCGAGGTGTTCCTTCGGCGTCACGTAGCAGAGCATGGCCGTGCCGTACCAGCCGATCATCGCGGCGCCGATGCCGCTCGTGATGTGGTCGTAGCCCGGCGCGATGTCGGTGGTCAGCGGGCCGAGCGTGTAGAACGGGGCTTCCTTGCAGTGCTTGAGCTGCAGGTCCATGTTCTCCTTGATCATGTGCATCGGCACGTGGCCGGGGCCTTCGATGATCGTCTGCACGTCGTGCTTCCAGGCGATGTCGGTCAGTTCGCCCAGGGTTTCCAGCTCGCCGAGCTGCGCTTCGTCGTTGGCGTCGTAGATCGAGCCGGGACGCAGGCCGTCGCCGAGGCTGAAGGCGACGTCGTAGGCCTTCATGATCTCGCAGATGTCCTCGAAGTGCGTGTAGAGGAAGCTTTCCTTGTGGTGCGCCAGGCACCACTTGGCCATGATCGAGCCGCCGCGCGAGACGATGCCGGTCATCCGGTTGGCGGTCAGCGGCACGTAGCGCAGCAGCACGCCGGCGTGGATCGTGAAGTAGTCGACGCCCTGCTCGGCCTGTTCGATCAGCGTGTCGCGGAAAATCTCCCAGGTCAGGTCCTCGGCCTTGCCGTTCACCTTTTCCAGCGCCTGGTAGATCGGCACCGTGCCGATCGGCACCGGGCTGTTGCGGATGATCCACTCGCGCGTTTCGTGGATGTTCTTGCCGGTGGACAGGTCCATCACCGTGTCGCCGCCCCAGCGGGTGGACCAGGTCATCTTGTCCACTTCCTCGTTGATCGAGGAGCCGAGCGCCGAGTTGCCGATGTTGGCGTTGATCTTCACCAGGAAGTTGCGGCCGATGATCATCGGCTCGGATTCCGGGTGGTTGATGTTGTTCGGGATGATGGCGCGGCCACGGGCGACTTCGCTGCGCACGAACTCCGGCGTGATCTCGGCCGGGATGCTGGCGCCGAAGTCCTGGCCCTTGTGCTGGCGGCCGAGCAGCTTGACCATCTTTTCGCCCATCGGGCCGGTGGCGCGCAGGTTCTCCAGGTACTGCTGGCGGTTCACGTTTTCCCGGATGGCCACGTATTCCATTTCCGGGGTGATGATGCCCTGGCGGGCGTAGTGCATCTGGGAAACGTTCATGCCGGCCTTGGCGCGGCGCGGCTTGCGGTGCAGGCCGGGGAAGCGCAGTTCGTCGAGGGCCGGATCGGCGGCGCGCTGGCGGCCGAATTCGCTGGACAGATCGGGCAGCACCTCGGTGTCGCCGCGCTCCTCGATCCAGCGCTGGCGCAGCGCCGGCAGGCCGGAGCGGATGTCGATGCGGGCGGCCGGGTCGGTGTAGGGGCCGGAACAGTCGTAGACGTAGATCGGCGGGTTCTTTTCGCCACCGAAGGCGGTCGGCGTGTCGTCCTGCGCGATTTCGCGCATCGGTACGCGCAGGTCCGGGCGCGAACCCGCGACGTAGATCTTGCGCGAATTGGGCAGCGGCGCGACGGCGGCTTCGTCGACGTGAGCGTCGGCAGCGACGAATTTTTCGGTGGCGTTCATGGTGTTTCCTTGCGAAGGGAGGGTGCTAGCGTGGCAAAAACGGCAGGACGCGAGGAAAGGTGCTGGAGGGCGCGACCACGGCGATGCCGTGCTGCCGTGCTGCGACTGTGCGACTTCGGCTTGCGCTCCGCTTCCCTACGACGGCATGACCCGTACAGGTTCAAAGGGACTCTCTCAGCCGCAGCAGACCGCTGGCGGCACCCCTAACGTGAACCGCGAAGTTACTGGATAGTCGGGGCCTTGGCAAGAATGGCGCGGCGGGGCCGGCGGAAATACGGCTAAAGTTTCGTGCATCGCGTCCGTTCTTCGACAGATGACGAGAAAAACATTCCAAGGAACTCCGTTCATGCGCATTCCCGTTCTGCTCGTGCTGGGCGCCGCCCTGCTTCCCGCCGCGGCCTCGGCGGCCTGGCAAACGCTGTCGGCCGAACAGGGCAAGCGCATCGAAATCGACCGTTCCAGCATCAAGAAGGACGAAGGCGGCAAGCTGTTCGCGCTCGGCCGCATCGTGCTCGACCGCCCGATCACCGACGCGCGCACGGCGTCCTCGTACCGCATCATCGAGGCGCTCAGCCGCTACGACTGCAACGCGCGCACCTACGCCACGGTCAAGCGCTCGTATTTCCGGGAGGAGGGCGAGCTGTTGCGGGAGGAGGACGTCAAGGCGCAGATCGACATGCCGGTGCGCTCGGGCTCGCTCGACGACCGCCTGCTGCGCGAAGTGTGCCGGCCGCAACCGGGCATCGAGGCGCAGCGCGCGGCGGGGCGGACCGCCAGCAAGGTGAGCGCGGCGGCAGGCGAGCTGCGCAAGGCCAACGAGGAACTGGTGGAGCGCGAGTTGAAGCGGGCGGGGGCGGGCGAACCGCGCCCGGTCCGGCCGCGGCCGGCGCCGCCGGCATCCGCCCCGGCGCGCGCCCAGGCGCCCGCGGCAAAGCCCGCCGCCGACGTGCGTTGGGCCTACGACGGCGACGGCGGCCCCGATCACTGGGGCAAGCTCAAGCCCGAGTACGCGACCTGCGCCAGCGGCAAGCGCCAGTCGCCGATCGATATCCGCGATGGCATCGGCGTCGACCTCGAACCGATCCAGTTCAACTATCGGGCGTCGCCGTTCCGCGTCGTCGACAACGGCCACACCATTCAGGTGACGGTCGGCGGCGGCAGCAGCATCACCCTGCTCGGCAAGCGCTACGATCTGCTCCAGTTCCACTTCCACCGCCCGTCCGAGGAGCGCATCAACGGCAAGAGCTTCGAGATGGTCGCGCATCTCGTGCACAAGGCCGAGGACGGCCGCCTGGCGGTGGTCGCCGTGCTGCTCGAGCGCGGCCAGGAGCACCCGCTGATCCAGGCGATATGGAACAACCTGCCGCTTGAACGCAACGAGGACGTGATGCCGCCCGGCGTCGCCATCGACCTTGCCCAGCTGCTGCCCGAGAGCCGCCAGTACTACACCTACATGGGTTCGCTGACGACGCCGCCCTGCTCGGAAGGCGTGCTCTGGCTGGTGCTCAAGACGCCGCAGCAGATGTCGCCCGAGCAGATGGCGATCTTCGCGCGCTTCTACCGCAACAACGCGCGCCCGGTGCAGCCGTCCTTCGGGCGCCTGATCAAGGAGTCGCGCTGACCTTCGCGCCGCGCCGGGGCGCCGCAGTACCGCTCAGCGGCCGAGGGTCGAGCCGAGGAAGCGCTCCAGACGCGGGTCGAGCGCGTAGGCGACGTTGAAGCGCAGCCACGGCGAGGCCTGCATCTGCGGGCTGAAGATATGCCCCGGGGCGAGCATGATGCCGGCGGCCGAAGCCTGTCCGGCGAGCCGCGCCGAGTCGGAGCTGCCCGGCGCCGCGGCCCACACGAACATGCCGCCCTTCGGCTCGGCGTAGACCGACAGGCCGACGCGTTCGAGCAGGCGCAAGCTGTGTTCGGTGGCCTGCGCCAGACGCCGCTGGAGACGGTCCAGCAGCTTGCGGTAGTGGCCTTCGGTAAGCATCAGGTAAACGAGCCGTTCGGCGAATTCCGACGTCGATACGCAGCCGACGATCTTGACGTCGGTCAGCGCGGCGGCGAGTTCCGGCGCGCAGGCGAGGAAGCCGACGCGCAGGCTGGCCGACAGCGTTTTGGAGAAACTGCCCACGTAGATGACGCGGCGCAGCTGATCGAGCTGCGCCAGGCGCGTCGCCGGTCCGGGATGGAAGTCGGCGTAGGTGTCGTCCTCGACGATCAGGAAGTCGTGCTTTTCCGCCAACTGCAGGACGCGGAAGGCGGTCGCCGGCGAGAGGCTGGACGCGGTCGGATTGTGCAGTACCGAGTGCGTGAAGAAAGCCTTCGGGCGGTGCTCGGCGAGCAGCTTTTCGAGCGCTTCGGGATCGGGGCCGTCCGCCGTGCGCGGCACGCCGATTAGATTCACGCCGTACAGGCGCAGGTTGGCGAACAGGTTCCAGTAGCCGGGATCGTCGACGAAGACGCTGTCTCCGGCCTTCAACAGGTAGCGCGCGACGATGTCGAGCGCCTGCGTCGCGCCGTGCGTCAGCACGACCTGGCCGGCGCGCGCGCCGATGCCCAGGTCGGCAAGGCGCAGCTCGATCTGTTCGCGCAGCGGTCGGTAGCCCTGCGGCGTGCCGTAGCTGACCACCTTGGTGTCGCTGCGGCGCGCCAGCGCGCGGATATTGCGGCGCACGCCGTCTTCGTCGAGCCAGTCGGGCGGCAGCCAGCCCACGCCGACCTTGAGGCGTCCGCTCGTATCCTCGAGGCTCTGGTGCAGGACGCCGGCGTTGTCGAAGGCGCGCTCGATCTCGCCGCTGCGCTGTTCGACGGCCGGCGCGCCGTGCCGCGGCGCGACGTAGAAGCCGGAGCCGCGCCGGGACTGCAGGTAGCCCAGGGCGACCAGGCGGTCGTACGCCTCGACGACCGTGAAGCGGCTGATCTCGTGTTGCGCGGCGAAGCCGCGGATCGGCGGCAGGCGCACGCCGGGGCGCAGCACGCGGTCGTCGATGCGCGCGCGGATGCCGCCGACGATCTGGTCGACGAGCGGCAGGGCGGTTTCCGACGCGGTATCCAGACTCAGTTGCAGCATGCCGCTTTCCTTTCTCGGTCTTTCCCTGGTGTCCGGGGGCGGCAGGGCGTCCGGCCGGCGCGCCGGTCCGTATCGGTTTCTGGACCGGTACAGCACGCGGGTTTACCCGCCAATGTGTATCTGTAGTGTCCGAAAAGTGTCCGGTATTGTCTTCCCTCAGTCAATTGATTCTGGGGAGATCGTCGTGATTGCATCGTTCGTTCGCCAGCGCCGGCCGCTGCTCCATCTGCTTCTGCTGGCGCTGCCGCTGCTTGCCGCCTGCCTTCCGGAAGAGCGTGGGATGGCGCGCCAGATCGTTGCCGAATGGCCGGAAAAGCGCATGGTTTTCATCGCCGACGAGCGGGTCGGCAGCGTCAACGCTTTTCTGATCGGCGGCGGCGCACCGGTGCGGGTTGCGCTGAGCGCGCCGTTCTCCCGCGCCGCGGTGCTCGACCTGCAGCTCGATGCCGGGCGCGGGCTGCTGTGGGTGCTCGGTCGCGACAGCATCGATGTCCATGCCGCCGACGGGCTGGCCCTGCGCAAGCGCGTACCGCTCGACGCGCGCAACGTGGCGGCCTTGCGCCTCGAGGACGACGGCGTTGCCCTGTTCGACGCCGACGGCGCGCTGCTCGGGCGGGTCGACGCGAGCCGCCAGGTCGCCGTCTGGCGTGCCCGTCCGGCAGCGCCAGCGGGTTGAGAATGGCGAGGACAAATCGGGGCGATGACAGGTGAAAACGCCGATTGACTTTCATTTTTCGAATCGATACATTACTGACCGGTCAGTCAGTAGGTGCCCTCGATGCGTCCCCCCGCCGTACCCGAAAAGTCCCTCGCCCCCGTCGAGGCTCCCGCTGCCGTTGCCGCCTCCGGGCCGCGCCGGCGGCGCAAGGACGCGCGTCCGTCCGAATTGACCGCGGCGGCGCTCGAGCTCTTCGTCGAGAAAGGTTTTGCCGCGACGCGTCTCGACGACGTGGCGAAACGCGCCGGCGTGTCGAAAGGGACGCTGTACCTCTACTTCGACAGCAAGGAGGCGCTTTTCAACGCCGCCGTCGAGGAGGGCATCGTGCCGCACATGGTCGCGGCCGAGGAGCGCATCGCCGATTTCGACGGTTCGGCGGCCGAGCTGCTGCGCGAACTGCTGTTCGGCTGGTGGGAGCAGATCGGCGGAACCCGGCTGGCCGGCATTCCCAAGCTGGTGATCTCGGAGTCGCGCAATTTCCCCGACATCGCGCAGTACTACCACGACAAGGTGATCGTGCGCGGCCGCGCGCTGCTGCGCGCCGCCCTGCTGCGCGGCGTGGCGTCCGGCGAGTTCCGCCCGCTCGACGTCGAGACGGTGATCGACGTGATCATCGCGCCGCTCCTGATGCTCGTCATCTGGAAGTATTCGCTGTGTTTCTGCGGCACGGAGAGCGATCCGCAGCGCTATCTGACGACCCATTTCGATCTGCTGGTGCGCGGACTGCGCCCGGAAGGAAGTCCCCTCGGGGGGCGCCCCGAAGAAAGCCCCGCCGGGGCCGGCTCGCAAGGAGGCGAGGCATGACGTTTCAATTCAATTCAAGGCAGGCCGCCCTGCTCTTTCTGGCCCCGGCCGCCTTTGCTCTCGCTGCCTGCGGCAAGGTGCCGCCGCCGCCCGAGCCGCCGCGCCCGGTACTCACGCAGGTCGTCGGCGAAAGCGCCGGGCAGGGCGCGCTCGTTTACGCCGGCGAAGTGCGCTCGCGCTACGAGACGCCGCTCGGCTTCCGCATCCCCGGAAAGGTCAGCGCGCGCCTCGTCGATGCCGGGGCGCAGGTCAAGGCCGGCGACGTGCTGGCGCGCCTCGATCCGGTCGACACGGCGCTGTCGCTCGCTGCGGCCGATGCCCAGCTGACGCTGGCCGAGGCCGAGGCGAAGCGCTTCCGCGAACTGCGCCGGCAGAACTTCGTCAGCCAGGCCGCGCTCGACGCCAGGGAAACGACGCTGAAATCGGCACGTGCGCAGGCCGATCTGGCGCGCAACCAGAGTGCCTACACGGTGCTGCGTGCCGAGCAGGCCGGCGTCGTCGCGCAGGTCGCGGCCGAGGTCGGGCAGGTCGTGGCGGCCGGGCAGACCGTGCTGCGCGTCGCGCGGCCCGATACGCTCGAAGTCGCGATCGCCGTTCCGGAATCGCGGGTGTCGGGTCTGCGCGCCGGGGCGAATGCCGACGTCGCGCTGTGGGCCGACGGCGGCGCGAACTACGCGGGCGTGCTGCGCGAGCTGGCGGCGGTCGCCGACCCGGCGACGCGCACCTACGCGGCGCGCGTCGCGCTGCGCGAGCCGGACGCCCGCGTGCTGCTCGGGATGACCGCCAACGTGCGCTTCGCAGAGGCGTCGCGTACCGACGGCCTGCTCGCGGTGCCGCTGACGGCGCTCTTCCAGCAGGACGGCAAACCGGCGCTGTGGGTGGTCGATGCCGCGCAGACGGTCGCCTTGCGCCCCGTCGATGTCGCCGCCTACGGCGAGCGTTCGGCGACCTTGCGGGCCGGGGTCAAGTCCGGCGAACGCATCGTCGTCGCCGGCGTGCACAAGCTCGCGGCAGGCGAGAAGATCAAGGTCGCGGCCGCGGCCTCCACTGCTCCCGCAACCGCTATCGCTCCCGCCGCCCAATGACGCATCTGAATCTCTCCGAGTGGGCGCTGCGCCACCGCTCGATGGTGGCCTACCTGATCATCGTCCTGATGCTCGGCGGCGCGTTGTCCTACTTCAAGCTCGGGCGGGCGGAAGACCCGGATTTCACCTTCAAGGCGATGGTCGTGCGCACGCTGTGGCCGGGCGCGACGGCGAGCGAGGTCGAGTTGCAGGTGACCGAGCGCATCGAGAAGAAGCTGCAGGAAACGCCGTGGGTGGACGTGATCCGCTCCAGCTCGAAATCCGGCGAATCGCTGATCTTCATCGTGCTCAAGGACTACACGCCGAAGAAGGAAGTGCCCGAAGCCTGGTACCAGGTGCGCAAGAAGATCGGCGACATCAAGCACACCTTCCCGGCCGGCGTGCAGGGGCCGTTCATCAACGACGAGTTCGGCGACACCTTCATCAACATCTTCGCACTGACCGGCGACGGCTTCGACATCGGCGTCCTGCGCAAGGAGGCCGACCGCATCGCGCGTGAGCTGCGCCTGGTGCCCGACGTGAAGAAGGTCGAGCTGATCGGCGTGCAGGACGACAAGATCTTCGTCGAGCTGTCGCACACCCGCCTGGCGACGCTCGGCATCAGTCCGCAGCTGATTTTCGACGCGCTGCAGAAACAGAATGCGATGGCGCCGGCCGGTTTCTACGACACCGCGTCGGATCGCCTGCGCGTGCGCATCAGCGGCAGCTTCGCTTCGGAAGACAGCGTGCGCGAACTGGCGGTCCAGGCCGGCGGGCGCCCGTTCCGCCTGGGCGACATCGCCACCGTGCGGCGCGGCTTCACCGATCCGCCGGCGCCGCGCATGCGCGTGCAGGGGCAGGATGCGATCGGCATCGCCATCGCCATGAACAAGGGCGGCGACGTGATCCATCTCGGCGAGAACCTGCGCGCCGAAGTCGCCCGCCTGCAGCGCGATCTGCCGACCGGGCTCGACATCCACGTCGTCGCCGACCAGCCGCAGATCGTGCGCGAGTCGATCTCGCTCTTCATGTCCTCGCTCGCCGAGGCGGTGATCATCGTGCTCGCCGTTTCCTTCCTCAGTCTCGGCCTGCGCACCGGTACCGTCGTCGCGCTCTCGATCCCGCTTGTGCTGGCCATCACCTTCCTGCTGATGGCCGCCTTCGGCATCGATCTGCAGCGCATCTCGCTCGGCGCGCTGATCATCGCGCTCGGGCTGCTGGTGGACGACGCGATCATCGCCGTCGAGATGATGGTCGTGAAGATGGAGCAAGGCTGGGACCGCTTCCGCGCGGCGACCTTCGCCTACACCTCGACCGCCTTCCCGATGCTGACCGGCACGCTGATCACGGCGGCCGGCTTCACGCCGGTCGGCTTCGCCAAGTCGGGCGCCGGCGAATACACCTTCTCGATCTTCGCCGTGGTGACCATCGCTCTGCTCGTCTCGTGGATCGTCGCCGTCGTCTTCACGCCCTACCTCGGCTACAAGCTGCTCGATCCGCAGAAGCTGCTGGCCAAGGCGCAGCGGCACGGCGACGACATCTACGACACGCCCTTCTACCGCCGCGTGCGCGCCAGCGTCGAGTGGTGCGTGGCGCACCGCTGGATCGTCATCGGCGCCACCGTCGGTGCCTTCGCGCTGTCGCTGGTCGCCTTCGGGACCGGCGTGCAGAAGCAGTTTTTCCCGGCGTCGAGCCGCGACGAGCTGCTGGTCGATCTCTGGCTGCCGCAGGGCGCCTCGCTCAAGGCGACCGAGGCGCGGGCGCGCAAGGTCGAACAGCTGCTGCTGACCGATCCCGAGCTGAGCAAGTCGGTGAAGCATTTCTCCAGCTATATCGGCAACGGCAGTCCGCGCTTCTATCTGCCGCTCGACCAGCAGCTGTTCAACGACAACTTCGCGCAGTTCGTCGTCGTCAGCAGGAACATCGAGGCGCGCGAGGACCTGAAACAGCGGCTGGAGAAGATTTTCGCCGCCGAAGACGGCGAGTGGAGCGGCCTGCGCGCGCGCGTGCTGCGCCTCGAGAACGGACCGCCGGTCGGCTTCCCGGTGCAGTTCCGCGTGTCCGGCGAGGATCTCGGCGCCCTGCGCAAGGCCGCCGAGGAAGTGGCCGGCGTCATGCGCGCGAACCCGCACGTCAAGGACGTCAACTTCGACTGGAACGAGATGGGCAAGGCCATCCGCCTCGAAGTCGACCAGGACCGAGCGCGGGCGCTCGGCGTCAGTACGCAGGAGCTATCCGCGGCGCTCAATCTGCTGCTCGCCGGCACCAGCGTCACCCAGATGCGCGAGGGCGACCAGCTGGTCGACGTCGTCGTGCGCGCCGCCGGCGACGAGCGTCAGAGGCTCGCCGCGCTGGGCGACATCAACGTGCAGACGGCGAGCGGCCGTTACGTGCCGCTGGCGCAGGTCGCGAAGATCCACTACGAACTCGAGGAAGGCCTGATCTGGCGGCGCAACCGCCTGCCGACGGTGACCGTGCGCGCCGATATCCGCGACGGTACGCAGGCGCCGGTGATTTCGGCGCAGATCGACCCGCAGCTCGCCGGCGTGCGCGCCGCGTTGCCGCCCGGTTTCCGTATCGAGCTCGGCGGCGCGACCGAGGAGTCGGCCAAGGGCGAGGCGTCGATCAAGGCGGTGATGCCGCTCATGCTGCTCGGCGTCGTCACGCTGCTGATGATCCAGCTGCAGAGCATGGGGCGCACCTTCCTCGTCCTGCTCACGGCGCCGCTCGGGCTGATCGGCGTGGCCATCGCGCTGCTCGTCTTTCGCGTGCCTTTCGGCTTCGTCGCCAACCTCGGCGTGATCGCGCTGTCGGGGATGATCATGCGCAACTCGGTGATCCTCGTCGACCAGATCGAGCAGGACGAAAAGGCCGGCAAGCCGACCTGGGAGGCCATCGTCGGCTCGACCGTGCGCCGCTTCCGCCCGATCATGCTGACCGCGGCGGCGGCCATCCTGGCCATGATTCCGCTGACGCGCAGCGTCTTCTGGGGGCCGATGGCGGTGGCCATCATGGGCGGTCTGATCGTCGCCACGCTGCTGACGTTGCTCTTCCTGCCGGCGCTCTACGCGGCGTGGTATCGCGTCAGGCCGGTCGCGGCGGCCGAAGCGGCTAAGGTATAATTCCGCGTTGATTGCAAATGTATATTAGTTACTGCTAATATTTATCGTGAACCGGGATGAGGGTTTATATGGCTGCCGCAGACGTGAATATGGATTTTGAGCAAGCGCGCTTCAACATGATCGAGCAACAGATCCGTCCATGGGAAGTGCTGGATCCGGAGGTGCTCGAACTGCTGTCGGTGATCCGCCGCGAGGACTTCGTTCCCGCCGCGCACAGGGCGCTGGCCTTCGCCGACCTCGAACTGCCGATCGGCAGTTCGGCCAATCCTAGCCAGACCATGCTGGCGCCGAAGACCGAGGCCCGTCTGCTGCAGGAAGTCGACGTGCGCAGCACCGACCGCGTGCTCGAAATCGGCACCGGCACCGGCTACATGGCCGCCCTGCTCGCCGCCAAGGCCGAATACGTCCATACCGTCGAAATCGACCCGGCTCTCGCCGAAACGGCGCGCGCCAACCTGCAGCGCGCCGGCGCCGCCAACGTTGCCGTCGACGTCGGCGACGGTTCGCGCGGCTGGGCCGCGCACGCGCCCTACGACGTGATCGTGGTGTCCGCCTCGATGCCGGTGCTGCCGGACGAATTCCTGTCGCAGCTCAAGGTCGGCGGCCGCCTGGTGGCGATCGTCGGCGAGGATCCGGTGATGGAGGCGCAACTCGTCACGCGCACCGGCGAGAATGCCTACAGCACGATCAACCTGTTCGAAACCGTCGTCGCGCCGCTGGACAACGCGGTGCAACGCGAAGCCTTCGTTTTCTGACGACGCGCGGATGCAGCAAATCTCGCCACGACAGCTGGCCGAGTGGCTCGGCGAAAGCGCGGTGGCGGCCGGTGCGCCGCGCCGGCCGCCCTTCCTGCTCGACGTGCGCGAGCCTTGGGAGTTCGAGCTTTGCCATCTGCCCGGCGCGCACCTGATGCCCATGCACACGGTGCCGCTGCGTCTGACCGAACTCGAGGCCGACGCCGACGTGGTGGTGATCTGCCATCACGGCGCGCGCAGCATGCAGGTGGCGATGTTCCTCGAACGCAACGGTTTCGCTGCGCTCCACAACCTCTCCGGAGGAATCGATGCGTGGGCGCACGACGTCGATCCGGCCATGCGCAAATACTGAAAGCGAGTCGTACCGATGCTCCCGATGAAGAAAATCCCCCTGCTGCTGGCCGCCGCGCTCGGCACCTTTGTTGCCGTCTCCGCGCAGGCCGCCGATCTCGTTCAGGTCTATCGCGACGCGCTCGGCAACGATGCACAGTATGCCGCCGCCCGGGCCACGGCCGAGGCCGGGCGCGAAAAGGCGCCGCAGGGGCTGGCCGGCCTGCTGCCGGTAATTTCGGCGAGCGCCAACACGACGGCCAACAAGAACACCTATTCATCGCTCAACCGCACGCTCGAATTCAATTCGAACGGCTACAACGTGAATCTCACGCAGCCGTTGTTCCGCTGGCAGAACTTCGTACAGTACGGGCAGGCCAAGCTGCAGGTGGTGCAGGCCGAGGCGAATTTCGCGCAGGCGACGCAGGACCTCATCCTGCGCGTCGCACAAGCCTACTTCGACGTGCTCGCGGCGCAGGAAAACCTGTCCGCCGCGCAGGCCGCCAAGGCCGCCATCGTGCAGCAGCTCGAGCAGGCGAAGAAGAACTTCGAGGTCGGCACCGCGACCATCACCGATACGCACGAGGCGCAGTCGCGTTTCGATCTCGCCACGGCGCAGGAAATCGCCGCGCAGAGCGATCTCGAGGTGAAGCGCTATACGCTGCGCGTGCTCGTCGGCAAGGATAGCGGCGCGCTGGCGTCACTCAAGCCGCAGGCGGCGATGGTGCCGCCGCAGCCGGCAAGCATGGACCCTTGGGTCGATGCCGCCGAGAAGAACAGTTTCGCCGTGCAGGCCCAGCAGGCCGCCGCCGAGATCGCCGACAAGGAGGTCGAGCGCAACCGGGCAGGACATTATCCGACGCTCGACGTGGTCGCCAATTACAGCGAAACGGCCGCCGGCGCAACGCAGTTCGGTGCATCACGCAGCGAAATCACCGGCGCCAACATCGGCCTGCAACTCAATATTCCGATCTTCCAGGGCGGAGCCGTGAATTCGAAGGTGCGCGAGGCGCTGGCCAACCGCGACGCGGCGCTGGCCGGCCTCGAGAGCGCCAGGCGCAACGCGGCGCTCGGCGCACGCCAGTCCTATCTCGGCGTGGTGAATGGTCTGGCGCAGGTGCGCGCCCTCGAAGCGGCGCTGCTTTCGAGCAACAGCGCGCTGGAATCGAACCGCCTCGGTTACGAGGTCGGCGTGCGCATCAACATCGACGTGCTCAACGCCGAACAGCAGGTCTATCAGACCCGGCGCGATCTCGCACGGGCCCGCTTCGACACCCTGCTCGCCCAACTCAAGCTGAAGGCGGCGGTCGGCACGCTCGGCGAGGACGAACTGGTGCAGATCAACTCCCTGTTCGAAGCCCGCTGATTTCCCGGATCAGCGCCACGGTACGTGTCGTGGCGCCGCGATGCGCGCGGCTGAAGGCGAGCGCCGCCTCGCGCATTGCACCTAATTTCTCCCGGTCGCGCAGCAGTTCCGCCGCCGTCCGCGCGGCGTTTCCGGCATCCGCCACGCGCCGTGCCGCGCCGCAGGCGACGGCGTCTTCCGCCGCCTGCGCGAAGTTGAAGGTGTGTGGACCGACCAGCACCGGGCAGCCGCAGGCGGCGGCCTCGATCAGGTTCTGCCCGCCGAAGGGCAGCAGGCTGCCGCCGATCAGCGCAAGGTCGGCCGCCGCGTACCAGGTCGCCATCTCCCCCATGCTGTCGCCGAGCCAGACCTGCGTTGCGTCGTCCGGTAACACGTTCTGGCTGCGCCGGCAGTAGCGCAGTCCGCGCGCCTCGAGCAGCGCGGCGACCTCGTCGAAGCGCTGCGGGTGGCGCGGAACGAGAATCAGCAAGGCATCGGGCAGTGCCGCGCGCAGGGTGTCGAAAGCTTCGATGATCGCGCCTTCCTCGCCCTCGCGCGTGCTCGCCGCGAGCCAAGCCGGGCGGGTTCCGAGCGCCTGCTTCCAGTCGGCGCCGAGCCGCAGCTTGTCGTCCGCCGGCGTCACGTCGAACTTGAGATTGCCGCAGATTTCGACCTTGGACGCGCCGAGCCCGCGCAGCCGTTCGGCGTCGGCCGGCGTTTGCGCGGCAACGCCGGTCAGCGCCGCGAACGCCGGGCGGGCGAGCGCGCCGAAACGCGCGTAGCCGCGCGCCGAACGCGCCGAGAGCCGGGCGTTGACAAGTGCGAGCGGAACGCCGCGCGCGTGCGCAGCGGCGATCAGGTTGGGCCACAGTTCGGTTTCCATGAGCAGGCCGCACTGCGGCCGGAAGTGCGCGAGGAAGCGCGCGCAGGCGTCCGGCAGGTCGTAGGGCAGGTAGGCTTGCACGACGCGTCCTTCGTGCCGGGCGACGGTCTCGGCGCCGGCGGCGCGCCCGGTCGGCGTCATGTGCGTGAGCGCGAGCGTGTGCCGCGGATACTCGCGCAGCAGCGCGTCGATCAGCGGCGCGGCGGCGCGCGTTTCGCCGACCGATACGGCGTGCAGCCAGATGAGCGGATTGGGCGGCGCTGGCGGATAGAAACCGTAGCGTTCTCCGACGTGCCGCAGGTACTCTGGCTGCCTGCGGGCGCGCCAGGCGAGGCGCAGCCAGACGAGCGGCGTGGCGAGATAGAACGCGAGCGTGTAGGCGAGGCGTGCGATGGCGGGCGTCATGCGCGTAGCGCCTGACGCGCGATCGTTAGGACTTCTGCCGGTTGCGGCGGATGTCCGGCGGTTCCGAGGTTGCGCACGAAGCCGCTGCCGTAAACGCCGGTTAGCGCCGGATCGGTCGCAACGAAGAGGGCGAGGATCGGAACACGCAGGGCGGCAGCCAGATGCGCGAGGCCGGTATCGACGCCGACCGCCAGCCGGGCGCCGCCGATCACCCCGGCGAGTGCGTGCAGGCCGAGCGGCGGCGCGACGACGGCGCCTGGAATCTGCGCCGCAATGCGCTCGGCACGCTCGCGCTCGCGCGCATTGCCCGAGGGCAGGAGCGAAGCCAGGCCACCGTCGCCGAGCGCGCGGCCGAGGGCGATCCAGTGCGCCTCGTCCCACAGCTTGTCGTCGCGGCTGGTGGCGCTGAGCAGGATGGCGTACGGTGGTGCCGGGAGCCATTCGGCGCGGTAGTCCGGTGCGGCGATGCCATAGTCGAGCGGCAGGTCGAGCGGCAGGTCGAAGGCGGCGGCAGCCAGCCAGCGGTTGCGTTCGACCGCATGGACGTTGCGTGGAATGGCGAAGGTGTGGTCGTAGAAGCGGGCGGCGAGCGGTTCGCGCGCCGCCTCGGCCGCATAGCCGCGATGGTCTCCGCGGGCCTGACGGGCGATCAGTGCGCTCTTGAGCAAGCCTTGCGTGTCGAGTACGACGTCGTACGGCGTGTCGCCGAGCTGTCGTCGGAAGCGGCCGATTTCCTGCCACGTGCCGAGTTGCCCGAGATGCTTTCGCCAGCGCCGGATGGCGACCGGGATCACCGTGCCGATCGCCGGATGCAGGCGCGGGATGTCGGCGAAGGCTTCCTCAACGCACCAGTCGATCGTGGCTTCGGGAAAGCGCTTGCAGAGGTCGCTGGCGACCGGAAGGTTGTGGATTACGTCGCCGAGCGAAGAGGTTTTGACCAAAAGAATGCGCATCGGCAGGTAAAATAGGGGCTTCCGGAAAAATGGCATTATAAGAGATCGCCGCCAAGAGATCGGTCCAACACCGCGTATGAAGCCAGCCCAACCTCGCCTTTCCGTTGTCATCATCACGCTCAATGCAGCGGCGGCCCTGCGTCCCTGCCTCGAGAGCGCGCGCTTTGCCGACGAGATTCTGATCGTCGATTCAGGCAGCAGCGACGCTACGCTAGAGCTTGCCGCACAGTTCGGTGCGCGTGTTCTGTGCCAGGAATGGCTCGGTTTCGGGGCGCAGAAGCAGTTCGCCGTAATGCAGGCGGCCAATGACTGGGTGCTCTGTCTCGATGCCGACGAGCGGGTTACGCCCGAATTGCAGGCGTCGATCCAGACGGCTCTTGCTGCGCCCACGCACGGTGCCTACCGTTTTCCCCGGCGCAACCGCTTCCTCGGCCGCTACCTGCGCCATGGCGAAGGCTATCCGGACTGGAGTTTGCGCCTGTTCGACCGTCGTCGGGCGCGCTGGTCGGACGATGCAGTGCATGAGAAAGTCATCGCCGACGGCGAGACCGGGACGCTGGCCGGCGACCTGCTGCACGATTCCGCGGAAACGATCGCCGCTTACTTGGGCAAACAGAACCGATACACCACGCTCGCGGCCGAGGCGGCCGTGGCGGCCGGCAAGCGGGCCACGGTGACCAAGGTCTGGCTCAGTCCGCTGGTCCGATTCATCAAATTTTACGGCGTGCGTCGCGGCTTCCTCGACGGCCTGCCGGGTTTCATCCATATCGTCATCGGTTGTTTCAACAGTTTCAGCAAATATGCCAAGATGATCGAGCTTCAGAACAGGGAACCGCTTAAATGAAAGTGCTGGTCACCGGCGCCGCCGGCTTCATCGGAATGTACGTCTGCGAGCACCTGCTGGCGCGCGGCGACGAAGTCGTCGGTATCGACAATCTCAACGACTACTACGACGTGCGCCTCAAGGAGGCACGCCTGGCTCGCCTGGCAGGGCATCCGGGCTTTCGCTTCGAGCGCCTCGATATCGCCGATGCGCCGGCGCTGGCGGCGCTTTTTGCCGGCGAGCGTTTCGCGCGTGTCGTGCATCTCGCAGCGCAGGCCGGCGTTCGCTATTCCCTGAAAAACCCGTTGGCCTACGCGCAGTCGAATCTGCTCGGTTTCGTCAATGTGCTCGAAGGCTGCCGGAACAACGCCGTCGAGCACCTCGTCTTCGCCAGCAGTTCGAGCGTCTATGGCGGAAATGCCAAGATGCCGTTCGCCGAGAGTGATCCGGTCGATCATCCGGTCAGCCTTTACGCCGCGACCAAGAAGTCGAACGAACTGATGGCGCATTCCTATAGTCATCTTTACGGCCTGCCGGTCACCGGTTTACGCTTCTTCACCGTTTACGGCCCGTGGGGCCGGCCGGACATGGCGTACTGGAGTTTCACCGAAAAGATCCTGCGCGGCGAAACGATCGACGTCTTCAACCACGGCGACATGCGGCGCGACTTCACCTACATCGACGACATCGTCGAAGGCGTCGTCCGCGTGCTCGACAAGCCGGCGACGCCCGATCCGGAGTTCGCGCCGCTGCAGCCGGATCCTGGGCTTGGCACGGCGCCCTTTCGCCTGTTCAATATCGGCAACAGCGAGCCGGCGCCGCTGCTCGGCTTCATCGCAGCATTGGAAAAAGCGCTCGGACGTACCGCGAAAAAACGCTTCCTACCGATGCAGGACGGCGACGTGCCGGCGACCTATGCGGATACCGAGCGTCTCGCCCAGTGGACCGGTTTCCGGCCCCGGACGCCGATCGATGCCGGCATCGCCCGCTTCGCCGAGTGGTACCGGGCCCATTACAGCGATATCCCCTGAAAGGACTGCCAAATGATCCTCGTCACCGGCGGTGCCGGTTTCATCGGCGCCAATTTCGCTCTCGACTGGCTGCGCGAACGCGACGAGGCGGTCCTCAATCTCGACAAGCTGACCTACGCCGGCAACCTGGAAAACCTTGCGACGCTGAAGAGCGACGCGCGACATACCTTCGTGCGCGGCGACATTGGCGACGGCGCACTGATCGCTGCGCTGCTGGCGCAGCACCGGCCGCGCGCCGTCGTCAACTTCGCGGCCGAAAGCCACGTCGACCGCTCCATCCTCGGTCCGGGCGAATTCGTCCAGACCAACATCGTCGGTACCTTCGCGCTACTCGAAGGCGTGCGCGCCTACTTCGCGGGCCTGAGCGACGCCGAAAGAGCCGCCTTCCGCTTCCTGCACGTGTCGACCGACGAAGTGTATGGCTCGCTCGACGCTGACGATCCGCCCTTTGCCGAAGCCAACCAGTACCAGCCGAACAGTCCCTATTCGGCGTCGAAGGCGGCCTCCGACCATCTCGTGCGCGCCTATCACCATACCTACGGCATTCCGGTGCTCACCACCAACTGCTCGAACAACTACGGGCCGTACCAGTTTCCCGAGAAGCTGATCCCGCTGATCATCCACAACGCGCTGGCCGGCAAGCCGCTGCCGATCTACGGCGACGGCAGCAACGTACGCGACTGGCTGTACGTCGGCGACCACTGCGCGGCGATCCGCCGCGTGCTCGAGGGCGGGCGTCCCGGCGAAACCTACAACGTCGGCGGCTGGAACGAGATGCGCAACCTCGACGTCGTGCACACCGTGTGCGACCTGCTCGACGAGCTCTCGCCGCGCCCTGCCGGCTCCTACCGCGAGCAGATCGCCTTCGTGACGGATCGCCCGGGGCATGACCGCCGCTACGCGATCGACGCCTCGAAGATCGAGCGCGAGCTCGGCTGGCGTCCGGCGGAAACCTTCGCCAGCGGCATCGCGAAGACCGTGCGCTGGTACCTGGACAACGCCGACTGGGTGGCGCACGTGACGAGCGGCGCTTATCGCCAATGGACCGACGCCAACTACGGAGCGCGCGCATGACGCCGATCCTCCTGCTCGGTAAGGACGGCCAGGTCGGCTGGCAGCTGCAGCGCTCGCTGGCGCCGCTCGGCAGCGTGACGGCGGCCGGGCGCGGCGAATGCGATCTCGCCGATCCCGACCGTTTGCGCGAACTGCTGCGCGCGCTGCGACCGAAGATCATCGTCAACGCGGCGGCCTACACCGCCGTCGACCGCGCCGAGAGCGAACCCGAACTGGCGCTGCGCATCAACGCGCAGGCGCCGGGCGTGCTCGCCGAGGAAGCGAAGGCGCTCGGCAGCCTGCTTGTGCATTTCTCGACCGACTACGTGTTCGACGGCCGCAAGGCGACGCCCTACGTCGAGGCGGACGCGACCAACCCGCTTTCCGCCTACGGCCGCAGCAAGCTGGCCGGCGAGCAGGCGATTGCCGCCGCCGGCTGCCGCGCGCTGATCTTCCGCACCAGCTGGGTGTTCGGCGCGCGCGGCAATAATTTCGTGAAAACGATCCTGCGGCTGGCGCGCGACGGGCGGGCGCTGCGCATCGTCGACGATCAGGTCGGTGCGCCGACGCCGGCTGCGATGATCTCCAGCGTCACCGGCCTGGTGCTCGCCGCGCTGCGCCGTGGCGACGCGCTGGCCGACGGTGCGCATCTCTACCATCTGGCAGCGGCGAATCCGGTGAGTTGGTGCGGCTTCGCGCGCGCCATCGTCGAGGATGCCGCGCGCACGCCCGGGTTCTCGGGCCTGCCGGCGCCCGAATCGATTGCCGCGATCACTACCGCCGACTATCCGCTGCCGGCGCCGCGTCCGACCAATTCCCGCCTCGACTGCACCCGCCTCGAAGCCGACTTCGGCCTCGAAATGCCCGACTGGCGCCCCTATCTCAACCGCATGCTGCAACTCCTTGCCCTGAAGAGCGCCAATGGCTACTAAAACTCGCAAAGGCATCATCCTCGCCGGCGGCTCCGGGACCCGTCTCTATCCCGCGACGCAGGCCGTGTCGAAGCAGCTTCTGCCGATCTTCGACAAGCCGATGATCTACTACCCGCTGAGCGCGCTGTTGCTGGCCGGGATACGCGACATTCTGATCATCTCGACGCCGCAGGATACGCCGCGCTTCGAGCAGTTGCTTGGCGACGGCAGCCAGTGGGGGATCGATCTGAGCTATGCCGTGCAGGCGTCGCCGGACGGGCTCGCGCAGGCTTTCCTGATCGGCGAGCGCTTCATCGGCAACGACCTGTCGGCGCTGGTGCTTGGCGACAATATTTTCTACGGGCACGATTTCGCGACGTTGCTGCAGCGCGCCGCGCACCAGGAGGCCGGCGCAACCGTGTTCGCCTACGCCGTGCAAGATCCCGAGCGCTACGGCGTCGTCGAGTTCGACGCGGCCGGGCGGGCGATCAGCCTCGAAGAAAAGCCGCGTGCGCCAAAATCGCGCTATGCGGTGACCGGCCTCTATTTCTACGACACCGATGTCGTCGACCTGGCTAAGACGATCCGCCCGTCGCCGCGCGGCGAACTGGAAATCACCGACCTCAACCGCCTCTATCTCGAACAGGGCCGCCTGAACGTCGAGACCATGGGGCGCGGTTACGCCTGGCTCGACACCGGTACGCACGAGTCGATGCTCGAAGCCAGCCACTTCATCCAGACCATCGAAAAGCGGCAGGGCCTGAAAGTCGCCGCGCCGGAAGAGATCGCCTGGCGCCACGGCTGGATCGACGATGCGAAGCTGGAGCAACTGGCGCAATCGCTCGCCAAATCGGGATACGGCCAGTACCTGCTCGGCCTGCTGCACGATCGGGTGTTCGGATGAGAGCGACGCCGCTCGCAATCCCCGATGTCCTGCTGATCGAGCCCAAGGTTTTCGGCGACGATCGCGGCTTCTTCTATGAGAGCTTCAACCAGCGTGCATTCGCCGAAGCGACCGGCCTCGACCTGTGTTTCGTGCAGGACAATCACTCGAAAAGTGCCCGCAACGTGCTGCGCGGCCTGCACTATCAGCTTCCGCCCAGAGAGCAAGGCAAGCTGGTGCGTGTTGTGGCTGGGGAGGTGTTCGACGTGGCGGTAGATATCCGGAAGGAGTCGCCCACTTTCGGGCGCTGGGTGGGCGAGGTTCTGTCGGCAGAGAACAAGCGCCAACTCTGGGTTCCGCCGGGGTTTGCGCATGGTTTTCTAACCCTGAGCGAATCGGCTGAATTTCTTTATAAGACCAGTGATTACTATGTACCTGAGAGCGAGCGCGGCATCGCCTGGGACGATCCGCTGCTGGCAATCGTTTGGCCGCTCGTCGAGAACCCGGTCCTGTCGGCCCGGGATGCGGCGGCGCCGGGGCTACGTGAGATTCTTACCTGATACGCCTTGGCAGTTAGCAAGGGCGGTGTTATCTGCTGGCAATGGGTATAATCCGCCCTTCCGAATTTCCGGCCCGGACGCCTGCCGTTCCGATATGGGGGTCGCATTATGAATGTATCCGTCATTCGTCCGGTTCTGCTTTGCGGCGGCTCCGGCACACGCTTGTGGCCGCTATCCCGTGCGCACTATCCGAAGCAATTCCTGCGCTTGGTCGATGAATACTCATTGCTGCAGAACACGCTACGGCGCCTTGATGGTTTGGCCGGGCTCGGCGATGCGATTGCCGTGGCCAATGAGAACCACCGTTTCCTGCTCGCCGAGCAACTGCTTGAACTGGGATTGCCGGCCGACATTCTACTTGAGCCGGCGGCACGCAACACGGCGCCGGCGGTAGCCGTTGCCGCCGTACACGCGGGCGCTCAGTCCGCGAAAGGTGAGTCGCCCCTGCTGCTGGTCTTGCCGTCCGATCACGTGATCACCGACGTGGCGGCCTTTCAGCGCGCCGTTCTTGCGGCCGTGCCGCATGCCGCCGGCGGTGCGCTGGTGACTTTCGGCATCGTGCCGCAACGGGCGGAGACGGGGTACGGCTATATCAGACGCGGTCAGGTGGTTGCGGATGGATTTGCGCTTGATCGTTTCGTCGAGAAACCGGACGCGCGGACTGCGCAGGAGTATCTCGATAGCGGCGAGTATTTCTGGAACAGCGGGATGTTCCTGTTCCGTGCGGACAGCTATCTAGACGCCCTCGGGCGCTATGCTCCCGAGATGCGCCGCGCGGCCGAGACGTCCGTTGCGGCAGCTCGGCGCGATCTCGATTTCCTGCGCTTGGATAAGGAGTGTTTTGCAGCCAGTCCGGCCGATTCGATCGATTACGCGGTTATGGAAAAAACGGACAACGGCGTCGTCATTCCGCTCGATGCCGGCTGGAGCGACATCGGTGCTTGGGACGCCCTGGCGGGCCGGGGAAATGTGGATGAAGCTGGCAATATGGTGCGCGGCGACGTGCTCACCGTAGCCTCCCGCGATTCAGTGATTTTTGCCGAGGGACGGCTGGTGGCTGCGGTCGGCGTCAGCGATATGATTGTCGTCGCCACGCCCGATGCCGTGCTGGTGGCGGACAAGGCAAGCGCGCAGGACGTCAAGCAAGTGGTCGATGCCCTGAAACGTGCAGCGCGCGTCGAAAGCGAATTCCAGCATGTCGTGCATCGGCCATGGGGCAGCTACGAGGGGGTGGCGCATGGGCCGCGCTACCAGGTCAAGCGCATCCTCGTGAAACCCGGGGCCAGTCTCAGTTTGCAGAAGCATCATCACCGCGCCGAACACTGGGTCGTCGTTAAGGGGACTGCGAAGATCGTGCGTGGAGAAGAGACCTTGCTGCTTTCAGAAAATCAATCAACGTACATTCCGCTTGGCGTCGTCCACCGTCTTGAGAACCCCGGTTGCATCGACCTCGAAATCGTCGAGGTGCAGTCAGGGAGTTATCTTGGAGAGGATGACATCGTGCGGCTTGAAGACAACTACGGCCGTTAGCGCCTGCAAGTCATGAACACTCATCACAAAGTCTATGTTGCCGGTCATCGCGGAATGGTGGGCTCGGCCATCGTTCGCCGTCTCCTTGCAGACGGTCTTCCTGCGGAGCGAATCGTCTGCCGCACGCACGCGGAGCTGGATTTGACCGACCAGGCTTGCGTGCGGGCCTTTTTCGATGCCGAGAAACCCGCGCAGGTTTACCTGGCCGCAGCCAAGGTCGGCGGTATCCATGCCAACAATGTCTATCCGGCCGAGTTCATCTACGAGAATCTGATGATCGAAGCCAATGTCGTTGACGCGGCTTTCCGCAGTGGCGTCCGCAAGATGCTTTTCCTCGGGTCCAGTTGCATCTACCCCAGGCTTGCGCCGCAGCCGATGAGTGAGGATGCCCTCCTCTCAGGACCGTTGGAGCCGACCAACGAGCCTTACGCGATCGCCAAAATTGCTGGCATCAAGCTCTGCGAAAGCTATAACCGCCAGTACGGAAAAAGCCACGGGGTCGACTATCGCAGCGTGATGCCGACGAATCTTTACGGCCTTGGGGACAACTACCATCCGGAAAACAGCCACGTGATCCCGGCGCTGATTCGCCGCTTTCACGAGGCCAAGCTTGCTGGTGCGCCTTTTGTTTCCATCTGGGGGAGCGGTACGCCGAAGCGGGAGTTTCTTTACGTAGATGACATGGCCGCCGCCTGTGTTCATGTAATGGGGCTTGATCGTGATGTCTATGCTAAGCACACGCAGCCTATGCTCAGCCACATCAACGTCGGTTGCGGCGCGGATGTAACGATCCGGGAGCTGGCCGAGGCGGTTGCGCATGCCGTTGATTATCGTGGCCGGCTTGAGTTCGATACCCAAAAACCCGATGGAGCGCCGCGCAAGCTGATGAACAGCGAGCGCCTCAACACGCTCGGCTGGCAAGCCAAGATCGGGCTTGAAGAGGGGCTGGCGAGCGCTTATGCGGATTTTTTGAGGCGGAATACAGCATGACTTCCCGGAAGAAAGTTGCACTGATCACTGGAGTCACCGGACAGGACGGTTCCTATCTGGCCGAATTCCTGCTGGAAAAGGGCTATGTCGTACACGGAATAAAACGGCGCGCCAGTCTTTTCAACACCCAGCGGGTCGACCATATCTATCAGGACCCGCATATCAAGGATGCGCATTTCAATCTGCACTACGGCGATCTTTCAGATACCAGTAACCTTGTGCGTATCGTTCAGGAAACGCAGCCGGATGAAATATACAACCTCGGGGCCCAGTCGCATGTCGCTGTCAGTTTCGAGAGCCCGGAATACACCGCGGATGTAGATGCTATCGGCACCCTGAGGCTGTTGGAGGCTATTCGCATTCTTGGGCTGGAAAAGAAAACCCGCTTCTACCAAGCGAGCACGTCGGAACTCTACGGACTGGTACAGGAAATCCCGCAAAGGGAAAACACGCCCTTCTATCCGCGCAGTCCATATGCAGTTGCCAAGATGTACGCCTACTGGATAACGGTAAATTACCGCGAGGCCTACGGTATCTATGCCTGTAACGGCATCCTTTTCAACCACGAAAGCCCGCGTCGCGGGGAGACCTTCGTCACCCGCAAGATTACCCGTGGCCTCGCGAACATCAGCCAGGGCTTGGAAGACTGTCTTTATATCGGCAATATGGATGCCCTGCGCGATTGGGGGCATGCCAAAGACTATGTGCGCATGCAGTGGCTGATGTTGCAGCAACAGGTGCCGGAGGACTTTGTGATAGCCACAGGCGTGCAGTACAGCGTGCGCCAGTTCATCGAAAAAACTGCGGCTGCCTTGGGTATGCGATTGCGCTGGGTGGGTAAGGGGGTCGATGAAGTCGGGTATTGGGAGGATAAGCCCATCGTCCGGGTCGATCCCCGCTATTTTCGACCGACCGAGGTTGAAACCCTGCTTGGAGACCCAGCCAAAGCCAAGGAAAAGCTCGGCTGGGTTCCGGAAATCTCGCTGGATGAGATGGTTCAGGAAATGGTGGCTGCCGACCTGGCTGACGCCAAAAAGCATGCATTGCTCAAACAGCACGGCTACCAAGTCGCCGTGAGTGCGGAGTAGGAATTGGGCGAAGGCCGTTATCTTGGCCGGACGGAGGGGCTGGAATCTGTCTTTTTGAGATAACCTTGCCTGAAATGGTTGAGGCCGGCGTACTGCAAGGCTTTTCTCAGTTTTGCAGGGGGAAGGGGCGCCTACTTTTCCGGCCGTCCCAAATCGCGGGCTAATCCGCGGGTTATTCCACTTCAGAAAATGTCTGCGTCAATTCCCGAGGCCAAGTGCCTGCGCCTCAGCCTCCTGTTCCAGATACACCCAATCAACGATTTCATCGCTGGGGATGTAGCCGGACACCAGTTGCTGCATCATCAGACGAATCACGCCGGCGTCGTTCACGTTTAGGGCGATAACCAGCGAGTTCAGCTTGCTCTCGAAGTCTGCCCAGGGGATGAACTCCTCGTGGGCTTTCATGATCCTGGGGTGCAGGGTCGGTTTCGGGTTGTCGCCAATAAGGAGTTCCTCATAGAGTTTCTCCCCGGGGCGCAATCCGGTGACTTCGATTTCGATATCGCCTTCAGGGTTTTTCTCGTCTTTTACCGTCAAGCCTGTGAGTTCGACCATGCGTTTGGCCAGGTCCATGATTTTGACCGGCTGACCCATGTCCAGCACGAACACGTCTCCGCCTTTGGCCATGGCGCCGGCCTGGATGACCAGTTGCGCGGCCTCCGGGATGGTCATGAAGTAGCGGGTGACGTCCGGGTGGGTCAGTGTGATGGGGCCTCCGTCCCGGATTTGCTGCCGAAACTTGGGCACCACGGAACCGGATGAACCCAGCACGTTGCCAAAGCGGACCATGCTGAACTTCGTGCCGGTGTTGCTGGCTGCCAGGGCCTGCAGCGCCATTTCCGCCAGGCGCTTGCTGGCGCCCATGACGTTGGTTGGGCGAACGGCCTTGTCGGTGCTGATCAGCACAAAGTCGGACACGCCGTTTTCGGCCGCAGCCTGGGCGGTGCGCAGGCTGCCCAGCACGTTGTTCTTGATGCCGGCGGCCGGGTTGTGTTCGACCAGCGGTACGTGCTTGTAGGCGGCGGCGTGGTAGACCGTGTCCGGGTGCCAGGTGGACATGATCTCGCGCATTCGGTCCTCGTCTTGCACCGAAGCCAGTAAGGGCACCAGCACAGTTTCGCGGCCGGCAAGCTTTTCTTCCAGTTCCTGGTGTATGGCGTACAGCGCGAATTCGCTTTGCTCGATCAACAGCAGTTTGGCGGGAGCTACCGCCAGAATCTGCCGGCAGAGCTCGCTGCCGATCGACCCGCCCGCGCCAGTCACCATAACCACCTTGGCAACGATATTCTTGGCCAGCAGGATGTGGTTGGGCGCCACGGGTTCGCGGCCGAGCAGGTCGTCGATATCCAGCTCCCTCAGATCCGACACACTGACCTTGCCCTGGGCCAGATCGGTCACACTGGGCAGGGTGCGCACCGCCACCTGGGCGCTGCGGATCTGGCTCAGAATCTCGTTGCGACGCTTGCGGCTGAGGCTGGGCATGGCGAGCAACACATCGCTGATGTTGAGCGCCGTCGCCAGATTGTCCAGGTCGGCCGGATTGTAGACGGGCAGGCCGTTGAGTACGTGACCATGTAGCCGGTCGTCGTCGTCCAGGAAGCCGGCCACCTGCATCACATGACTGTTGACCATGGCGGCCGCCAGCTGCCGCCCGGTCCGGCCTGCGCCGTAGATCAGCACTTTAGGTCTGGAGGCTTGCTTCAGGATGCTGTGGTACTGGTCGCCCAGCCAGACGCGGGCCAGTGCCCGCGAAGCGCCCACAAACAAGAGCAGCAGGATCGGCTGGATGATGCCGACCGTGCGCGGAACGCCAGTTACTCCGATTGCCGTGAAGACCGAGGCATACAGCAGCCCATAGATCGCGATGGCGCGAGCGACGGCCAGCAAAGCTGGCCAGCCGCTGTAGCGGAAGATCGCACGGTACAGGCCGGAGACGATGAAGATCGGCAACGCGATGCCGATGGATGCCCCGACAGCCCACAAGGCGTTCCCTGACAGCGCGACGAGCTCTCCCAGGCGAAGGTAGTAGGCCAACCAGACTGTCAGAACGCAAAGGCCCAAATCGACCGAAAGAACGATCATGCGCTTTGCTGCTCGGGGCAGGGCCAGTATGGGCACGGCCAGCTTGAATAGAGGTTTTTTCATGGTGCGCAACCCCTTGCGTCCAAGGAATGATCGTTGGCCTTCTTCAATGCGACACCCCATCCTTGGAAAGAACCTTCTGTACGGTCATCCAGAGAATCTTCAGGTCGAACAGAAATGACCGGCGCCGCAGATACTCCGCATCCAACTGCACCTTCTGGGGAATCGGCAGTTCATCGCGCCCATTGACCTGAGCCCAACCGGTCAAACCAGGCACCAGCCTGTGTACGTCCTTTTCAGTCCGCAGGGCAATCAGGTCGTCCTGATTGAACAGCGCCGGCCGCGGTCCCACGAAGCTCATGTCTCCCTTGAGGATGCTCCACAACTGGGGCAGCTCGTCCAAACTGGACTTGCGTAGAAACGATCCGATGGGCGTCAGCCATTGATCGGGGTTTTGCAGCAAGTGCGTGGCGACTGCGGGAGTGTCAATCCGCATGCTGCGGAACTTGGGCATTTCGAAAATACAGTTGTTGCGCCCCACCCGTCTGCTCCAATAGAGGGCCGGGCCCGGCGAGGTAAGTCGTACTGCCAGGGCGACGATGAGAATCGGCAAGGCCAATGCCGCAGCGGCGGCAAAGGCGAGCGCGAAGTCAAACAATCTCTTCATGCGTTGGACCTTTGAGCGGCATGACGCAAGCTCTCGTCGACCGACACCGGAGGCGCCCAGTCCAATAGCTGCCGCGTTTTTCCGATGTCGACCTGGAGCGATCCGCAGAGCCGTTCGTAAACACCCTGCTTGCCGAGGACTGCCGCCCCCAGTCGGAGGGCGGCGACAGGCATGTAGAACAAGCGCGCCGGCGTTCCCTGTGCCTCGCCCATCCGCTTCAACAGTGCGGCAGTGGACAGGTCTTCGCCGTCGCTGACCAGGAAGGTCTGGTCGGCTGCGGCAGGATGGCTCAGGCAGGTGACGAGCAAATCCACGAGATTGTCCAGAGCGACCAAGCTGCGGCGGTTTTCGGTGACAGCGGCAAGCGGGAGCGGAATGCCGCGGGCGAGCCAGCGCATCATCGCGTCGAAATTAGCCTTCACGCCTGGGCCGTAGACCAGCGGCGGGCGCACGATCACCACTTCCATGCCGGTTTCCACGGCGATTCGCCGCAGCGCCTGCTCGGCCTCGTGCTTGGAGACGCCGTAGGGGTCTTCCGGCGCCGGCGCGTCATCGGCAGTGAAGGGATGGCCCGCGGACGTCGATTGTCCATTGACCTTGACCGAGCTGACGAAGAGCAGGCGCCTGACGCCGCGCTCGGCCGCCTGCCTGGCCAGCTTGACTGTGCCCTCCACATTGACCCGGCAGAATTCGGCCAATGGATCGCTATTCCTCTCCTGCACGACGTGGACGCGAGCCGCAAGATGTACGACTTGCTGTACTCCCTGAAGCGCGTCGGCCCAATCTGTCTGGCCGTCTATTTCGCCCACCGCTACGGCGCCGGGACGGTGCTGCGCTTGCTGGGTCGTGCGGACGGTGGCGCGGAAGGTCCGTGCCTGTTGTTCCAGCCGGGCGCATAAGGCGGAGCCAACGAAACCGTTGGCGCCTGTCACGAGAATCGTCATGCGGTTACAGTGCTTTTCGCCAGACAGTCCGGTTGACATAGTCGGTATAGCTCAACACGACGCGCAGGACCTTCTTGGAAACCGACTGCGCTTCATAGTCCTCGACCGGCGCCATTACGCGACTGACCCCGTGCTGGGCAACGATGACGCGCACGGCGTCTAGCACGTGCTCCTTCTTTAGCCCGGCCATGATCAGGGTACCAACGTCCATGCCTTCAGGGCGCTCGTGCGCATTGCGGATGGTGACCGCAGGCAGGTTGAGCAAAGAGGCCTCCTCGGTAATGGTGCCGCTGTCCGACACCACGCAGAGCGCTTCCATTTGCAACCTGACGTAATCGCAGAAGCCGAAAGGTTTCAGGAACCGGATGCGGCTGTCCATCCTGGCCAGATTCAGCGCATCGAGGCGCTTCTGGGTGCGGGGATGGGTCGACACGATGACCGGCAGCTCATAGTGCTGCGCCAGTGCGTTCAGGGTCTGCACCAGATCGTTCAGGTTCTCCGGCGTATCGACGTTTTCTTCGCGGTGCGCGCTGACGATGAAATAGCGGCCCCTTTTCAGGCCCATGCGCGCGAGGACGTCGGAAGCCTGGATCTTCGGCATGTAGTGGTCCAGTACCTCGCGCATATGCGAGCCGGTCTTGATGATCGTTTCAGGACGGATGCCTTCGGCGATCAGGTAGCGCCGCGCATGCTCGGTCAGGACGAGATTGACGTCGGAGAGGTGGTCGAGCACCTTGCGGTTGAGCTCTTCCGGCACGCGCTGGTCGAAGCAGCGGTTGCCGGCTTCCATGTGAAACACCGGAATCTTGCGGCGCTTGGCGGCGATCACCGCCAGGCAGGTGTTGGTATCGCCGTAAAGCAGCAAAGCATCCGGCCGCTCCTGTTCGAATACCGCATCGGCCTTGGCGATCACCTCGGCGATGGTCTGCGCGGCGGTCTCGCCGGCGGCATCGAGGAAATGATCGGGCTTGCGGATCTCCAGGTCATCGAAGAACACCTGATTCAACTCGTAGTCGTAGTTCTGCCCGGAATGAACCAGCACGTGGTCGACGTGGCGGTCGAGTTCGGCAATCACCCGGCTCATCTTGATCAGCTCCGGACGGGTGCCGACCAGGGTCATGACCTTAAGCATCGAGCTGCTCCCTGATGTAGTGGAGCTTCAGCAACAGCTGCTTGATGCCCGCAATATTCAGGCGCTCGGTGTTGTGCGAGGTGTAGTCGTCGAACCCGGAGATCTTCTCCTCGCCCTCGACGAAATATTTCTTGTAGTTCAGGTCGCGGTTGTCCGCCGGGATGCGGTAGTAGCGGCCCATGTCCTCGGCCTTGGCCATTTCCTCGCGCGATACCAGCGACTCGTAAAGTTTCTCGCCGTGGCGGGTGCCGATGACGCGTACCGGGTTATCGCAACGGAACAGTTCCTTGAGCGCCTGGGCCAGGTCGCCCACCGTGGAGGCGGGCGCCTTTTGCACGAAGAGATCGCCTTGCTGGGCGTGCTCAAAAGCGTGCAGCACCAGGTCCACCGAATCTTCCAGCGACATCAGGAAGCGCGTCATGTTGGGATCGGTCACTGTCAGCGAATCGCCACTGCGCAGCTGGTCGATAAACAGCGGAATCACCGAACCGCGCGAGGCCATGACGTTACCGTAGCGGGTGGCGCAGATTACCGTGCCACCCTCGGGAATCATCCGCGATTTGGCCACCATCAACTTTTCAGCCATGGCCTTGGAGATACCCATGGCGTTGATCGGATACACCGCCTTGTCGGTAGACAGCACTACCACGCGCTTCACGCCGCTGGCGATGGCCGCGTTGAGCACGTTCTCGGTACCGTAGACGTTGGTGCGCACCGCCTCCATCGGGTAGAACTCGCAGGACGGCACCTGCTTGAGAGCTGCTGCGTGGAAGATGTAATCGACACCGACCGTGGCCTGTCTGAGGCTGTCGTAGTCGCGCACATCGCCGATGTAGAACTTGACCTTGTCGTTGGCCAGGGTAATGCGCATGTCTTCCTGCTTCTTCTCGTCGCGAGAAAAGATACGTATCTCGCGGACATCGGTATCGAGGAAGCGCCGCAACACCGTACGGCCAAAGGAACCGGTGCCCCCGGTGATCATCAATACCTTGTTGTCGAACATAGAACCTTCCAGAACATGAATACAGCCCAGAGGCTGCGAGAAGTCCTCGTATTTGTGGTCAGAGCGGCTGGACTTCCCGCTGCTGATGCATGCGCCGGATCAGCTCCGGCCACGCGGGAGCCACATAGCCAGTGGCTTTGCCAAAACGCGAACCATCGAGCGAGCGATCGATCACCAGCGCGTCATCCGGGCATATTGCTATCTGTCTGCCATACTGCGCCGCCACCAGGCCGAGCAGGCTGAATTTGTCGATGGGTTCGGCGGCGACATGATACAGGCCATTGAGTTCTCGGTGCGGAACGACGAGGTCCTTCATCACCCGGGCCAGTTCCACTGTCGGCAGGCCGGAGAAGATCGCCTTGGTAAAGCCCTTGACGCAGTCCTGCTGCGAGAGAAACCAGTCCACCAGCGCATGGCTCGAGCCTAGTTCGTGACCAATAATCGAGGTGCGCAGGGTGATGGCGTGCGGCAGATCATGCAACTCACCGATGTACTTGGACTTGCCGTACAGATCTTCGGCATCGGAGAGATCACTTTCCAGATACATCCCCTTGCGCCCGGAGAACACGCAATCGGTGCTCACATGAATCAGCCGCGCGCCGCCCAGTTTACACAGGCGCGCCAGGCGGTGCGGCAGCATGGCGTTGATCGGAAGTGCCGTGAGCGGGTCCCTGGCATCGGCCAACTGCTTGATCAGGCCGATGCAGTTGATCACCACGTCCGGCTGCACCCTGGCCAGGACTGCTACCAAAGAGTCCTGGTCGAGCACCTCCACCCCCGCCAACAGCCGCGCGCGCGCCTGTTCGGGGAAGTACCGTAGCGCTGCGCTACTGCGCAGCGTGCCCCAGGTTTCGTACTCGATATCGGCAGAAAAAACCCGAAAGACAGCATTGCCAAGCATGCCGGTGACGCCAAGAACCAGAACTTTCATATCATTCTCACGCCCGTGACGGACATTCGCGCCAGATGTCCTGCCAGAATCTTAACCTGCCGACCCATCTCAAAATTTGCGTCGAAGTAAGCCCTGCCCGATGCCCCCATCGCCGCTCGCTCGGCGGCCCCCAGCGCCTGAATGCGGCGGATGTTGGCTACCAGCGGCTGCACCTGCTCGGCTGGCGAGGCCAGGCCGGCGCGTGCCTCGCAGACCACGCGGGCCCCTTCGCCGTTCAGGCAGGCAACGATCGGCCGGCCGGCTGCGAGGTACGCCTGGATCTTGCTCGGGATGGTCTGGGCAAAAGCTTCCTCGTCGTTGAGCGAAACCAGCAAAGCCGAGGAGCGCTCGAAAATCTGTGGCATGGCTTCCATGGGAAAGCGCCCCGGCAGCACCAGGTTGTCCAGCCCCAACGCCTGCTGCTGCGATTTCAGCCAAGCCAGGCGGCTGCCGCTGCCGATCAGCACCAGCCTGATCTGCGGGTCATTGCGCAGGTGCGTCGCTGCCTGCACGATCGTTTCCAGCGCCTGGGCCTTGCCCAGGTTGCCGGCGAATACCACGCAGAAATGCGAATCCAGCAACTCGCGAAGCGAATCCGGTATCGATACCACCGCCGAAGGCGCCCGTACATCCATGGAATTGGGGTAGTACTGGATTTTCTCGCGGGCAGCGTAACGCGCCACCGGTTCGACGAAGGCGCGCGACTGCACCAGCAGGGTGTCGCAATGTCGGTAGATTGCCCGCACCATCCAGCCCACCGTCTTGAGTAGTCGCGGGTTCTTGACGAAGCCGGTGGCGGAGAGGCTTTCCGGCCAGAGGTCCTGCAACCAGAGTGCCAGCTTGGCCTTTTTCAGCCACTTCAAAGGGATAGCCGCAATGGCCTGGGTGATCGGCGACGGCGCGAAGACCAGGATCGCGTCGAACTCGCGCCCCCGCAACATCCAGGGCAGGCAGAGCAGGCCGGAGGCGACGAAGGAGAGATAGTTGAGAATCAGGTTCCTGCCGTCGCTCTCGCCTCGCGGCCAGAGAGGGACACGCAGAACCTCGATCTTGCCTAGATAACGCTCGCGCTGGGTGCCCCAGGCACGATAACCGTCGAAGACCTTGCCATCGGGATAGTTCGGCTTGCCGGTGGCGACCACGACCGTATGCCCCTGCTCGTCGAGGGTGCGCGCAATGTCGTTGATGATGAAGCTTTCCGGCCAGAAGTACTGGGAGAGCATGAGGATGCGCATGGCTCAGCTACTCGTATTTGATGAAAGTACGCGGTGATAGAGGTCAAGCATGCGCGCCGCATTGATATCGATCGCGAAGGTTTCTTCGGCCCAACTCTTCGCCTGACAGCCAAGCTGACGGCGAAAGTCGGGATTTTCCGCAAGCCGCTGCAACGCGTCGGCGATCAACAGCGGGTCTGGTGTCGGCACCGCCAGCCCTGTCACCTCGTGCAATAAAGCGTCCGGCAATGGATCGCTCACGGCCACGACACTGGGAACCGAATAAAACGCTGCCTCGAAGACCGGCCGACCCGCCGCGTCCAGATGGGACGGGAAACAGAGAATATCCAGTTGAGGATAAAGTTCGCGGACATCGCTCACGAAGCCGAGCAGTTTGACCCGATCTTCCAGGCCCTCGCGGCGGATCAGCGCCTCCAGCTCGCTCCGGACATCTCGCGCAAAACCGAACTTGCGCAGAATCCAGGCCTTGAGTCCGGATATCTCCCGCGCGTTCTCACCCGCCACGAGGCACTCGATGGAAACACCACGGGATTTCAGGATGCGCATCGCCTCGACCAGCTCGAAGATGCCCTTGAGCGGAATCAGCACGCCGAGAAAGCCGACCTTAACCGGCCCAGCTCCGTCACCAGGGAGCCTCTCGACTGGCTGACTGGCTACCTCGAGGCCATTGTGGACAATGCTCAACGGAAGCTCCGGCTCCAGCGTGGCGGCGACGGTGTGATCTATCGCCACCACCGCATCGGCGTATCGACGCAGCAGCCCGTTAAGCCAACGGGTTCGCAAGCCGGAGCCCGGCTTACGCTGCAGCGAGCGAACATGCACCACCATCGGAACGCGCAGCAGCCATTTGGCGACGACACCCAACGGCAGCAGGGTGATCTCGTTGATATGGATCAGGTCGAAGGGTTCGCGCCGCAGCCGCCACAGCCCCGCCAGCGCAAATGGCAGCAGGAGTAACTCGCGTAACAGGATCAACCAGCGAACCTTGCGATAGTAGCCATAACGAGTGTTGTCGAACTGACTGAGTCCCTTTACCGGATGAACCCGCATGCCGGCTCTTTCGAAGGACTGGCAAGCGGCTCCGGCAGGAGTGAGAACCGTCCCTCGGACCCCACCGGTTTGTAGCAGCCTGTAGAGCTCGATCAGGCTTTTGGATGCGCCACCGAAAGCCGCAGCAGGATGCAGAAACAGAACATTCAAGTGAAAAACCCTTAACAGAAGCGAGCTTGCAGGCCCTTGCAAACGGACTCAGGAAGCACGCCGCATCTGATAGATCTTGCGGATGAGATCCCAGGCGAAGCGCTCACTGGGATAAGCATCGTGCGGCTTGCCTGGTCGACGCAGATATTCCTCCAACTGGCCTTCAGGCCAGCCCATCTTCTTGAGGAAATACTTGCGGTCCCTGTCGAGCTCCTCCGGCGACGCGTAGGGAGAACTCTGTAGATGGGCAAGCGCCTGATCGCGAGTCATCTGGCCGCTCATAACCAGCGTCGAGAGATGCAGCTTGCGTTTATCCACATCGAACTTTTCTGGAAGGATGTAGCCCTGATAAAAACGCGTGAAGACAGACTCGTAGTGCTTGTAGGGGTAACGTTTGTAGGCGTACTTCTGCTCGAGCACCTCCAGCGCTGCTTCCTTCTGGTAGTCGTAGAGATCAAGAAATGACGCCCACTGAATTCCACGCACGACGCGGTTGTAGACATAGCCAAGCGTTCCCATGATCGGGAAGGTACGGATCCGCACTGAATTGCGCCGAGCGATCGCCTTGATGTTGCGCTTGTCCCACTTGCGCCAGTTCCAGCCCTCCGGCATGGGCATTCCTTCGGTCGCGGAGTTACTTCCGGACAGGATGTACTTGATGCCGTAGCGCCGCGCCTGCTCGTAGTTCACCGCCAGCATCGCGTTATCGTAAAGTAGCTCCACATCGATGACATCGGCGTCGAAGAATGCCTGCATCAGGCCCTTGTACTCAGGCCAGTCGATGACGTGGGTGTACAGGTCAACGCCGAGACGGGTGACTAGATTCTTGATGTTGTTGACCGCCAGTTCTGAATTCCAGTTGTTGTCCATGTGCACGGCCAGCGGCCGCAAGCCTTCGCTCAGGGCCAGATGCAGCACATATGAGCTGTCCACTCCACCGGAAAGGCCGATGATGCAGTCATATTTCTTGCCCTTGCCGGCCTTCTTCACTTTCTCCACGAAAGCCCTGCGCTGCTCCGCGCGCTTGTGCTCGGGGGCGAAGACCACGCCGTTGACGCGCTGCTGGAAGTAAGTGCAGTAGTTGCAAACGCCCGCGTCGTCGAAAGTGATTGCGGATGCGCTGTCGTCCATCACACACCGAGAACAGATCCTGTGTTCTTTAGGAAACATCCTTACCTCTGAAAATCGACTCGAGCTCTGAATAATTGGGGTAGCTGATCAGCACCGCACGATGCGGCCCCTGCAGCACGAACAGGCTGCCTGCAGCGACCGCAGAAGCACCCACCTCGATCGCTTCCACGAAGTGCCCCAGCTCCGCAGCGCCACCCAGGGCTATCAGCGGCACATCTACTGCATCTGCAGCGGCCTTGATCAGACGCAGATCATATCCCTGCTGCATCCCGTCACGGTCCACGGAGTTGAGCAGGACCTCGCCAGCGCCGGCGGATACGATCGAACGAAGCGCTTGAAGCCAGTCTGCGGACAGGGCCCGACGGGAAGACGAAGACCATAGACGATAACGCCCCAGCCAGTCACGCTTGATATCAATGGAAACAACCACGCTCTGGCTGCCGAAGCGCTGGGCGATCTCTGTGACCAGCGCCGGATTCTGCAGCGCCGACGTCTGCAGCACGACTTTCTCCACGCCGGAAGAGAAGATTCGCCGCGCCTGCTCGATCGTGGATATCCCGCCACCGTAGCCAAACGGCATGAAGCACTCGGCTGCGATGCTCTTGATCAGCGCATAGTCCGGCTCACGACCCTGACGGCTGGCGTCGATGTCGAGCAGCACCAATTCGTCCACTTCCTTCTCATTGAAGATGCGGATGGCATTGATCGGATCGCCGATGTATTTGTGCTTGCCGAACCTCTGGGTTTTGACCAGCCCTCCCTCGCGCAACAGCAGGGCCGGTATTACACGATGCTTGAGCACCTCATACCTCCAGGAAGCGACGGAAGAGTTCCATGCCGAATCGATGGCTCTTCTCCGGGTGAAACTGGAAGCCCCAGATATTGGCATGGCGAAAGGCAGCCACGAAGGTTTCGCCGTATTCGCATTCCAGCAACACATCCGCAGGGTCAGCGCATTCGACCTGGTAGGCATGCACGAAGTAGAAACGCCGCGGACTGGCCGATGCCGGTAACAGCTCGTCCGTGCGCATCTGTCGCACCTCGTTCCAGCCCATGTGCGGCACCTTCAGCCGCGGGTCGCTGGGACGAAAGCGTCTTGCCTGCGCGTCGATCCAGCCGAGCCCCGGCTCCTGGCCTTCTTCGCTGCCGCGAGTCAGCAACTGCATGCCCAGACAGATGCCCATGAGGGGTACCTTGCGCTGATGCACGGCCTGCTCCAGCGGCGTGTCCCAGCCCTCCTGACGCAAGCTGCCGATGCCGTGGTCAAACGCGCCTACGCCCGGCAAAACGAGCTTGGCGGCACTGTCCAGCTCATCTGGCGTGCGGATGATGCGCGCCTCGCCACCCACGTGCTGGATCATGTTGACGACCGAAGCCAGATTGCCGCAGCTATAGTCGATCACTGAAATTGTCTGTACGGCCAAGATTCGCTACCGCTCGAAGTGACTTCACGGATTGCCGGCCCACGGCCGACCCGCACAATTTAGGGGCGCAAGGATACGCTGTTTGCAGGTCCTTGGCCGCCCCCGACGTTGGTTCAAACCGACGCTCCCAAAGCCTGGGCCAGATACTTCCGGTAATTGCCTGCCCAGTCAGGCGCCCAGATATCCCCCGCGAGCACCTCTGTTTGCCCAGCCCGGGGGGCCTGCAGCGCCTCCACCAGCGCCCGGGCGTCAGAGAAGCCACAGAATGGATGCTGCGGATAACTGAAGCGCGCCTTGGCGGTCTCCCAGAGCAATACCCTGCCCGCTATTCCCTGCGCCTCGAACAGGCCGGTGGAAACCTCTCCGACCACCGCGTGAGCCGTGGCAAACGAGCCGTAGATATCCCGATTGGGATCGATCAGCACATCGCCTGCGCGTCCTTCGGGAAAACGCAGTTGGACCTCGGCACGTTCCAGCGGATGCGGCCGCAGCACGATGCGATAGCGGCCACGCAGCAAGTGCGCCAGCTCCTGGGCCAGCGCCAGATAAAGTGAAAATTCGATGCCGTCGCCAAGCAGCAGGATATCGTTCTGTTCTCCCTGTAACGGCGAAATGAATCGACGCTGCTCGCTGTAATGCGGGTTGCCGATCACCCATTTGTGCACCGGCACGTTGATCTGGCTGTTCCACCAAGCGCCGTAACCCAGAAAGTCATGCGGCAGGCAGGCGCGGTACGCCTCGCTCTCGCGCAAAACAGGTGCATAGCAATAGGCGTCGTGGCCGCCGGACACCATGCCGTGCTGGGGCTCAGCCACGCGGATGCCCATCTCGCGCGCGACCTGATTGAAGGGCGCAAAATCCCCGTAACAAGCCTGCTCCAGCAGTACCAAGCGCGGCTGTACCCGTTCCAGCAGACGGCGATAGGCGAATTGCATGACGGGCAGTCGCGCCAGCTTGCGCGCCAGCATACCGACCAGCATGTCCATGTTCGAGTCGGCAATGGTCCGCCCCAGTAATTGCGAAGCACGCTGCCTGGCGTATTCGAGCAACTCGCGCGCAGCCCTCACATGAGCGTCGCGCGTCAACAAGCGGCCGGCCACCGTGATTGCGCCCTGCCAAGGCAGCCAGTACGCGACCCGCTGGTTCCAGCGCGGATGCGGTACGTGCCAGTCCACCACGCCTTCGACCGACACCGTGTTTGCAGGCGACTCCTGCGCCAGATAATCGGTGATGCGGTTGAACCAGCGACCCTCGCGCTGAAAATGTCCGGCACCGGTGCCGACCACCAACACCTCACCGCGCATCCGGCCCTGCTGCAGATTGTGTCCGAGTGCCCGGCCAAGTGCCCCCAATGTCTGTCGACGCGGCACTGCTCGCACGGCCGCGACCAGCGGCGCCTGCTGGTAGTAGAGGTCGGAGATCAGCTGACGCAGGAACTGATTACGCACCAGCGGCCAGAGCAGCACACCGCTGCGCGGGCAACGAAACTCGAGGAACGTCGGATCGTTTTCGATCTCGATCAGTTGGGCAAGACTGGGCCGCGTCACTAGATGAGATCCCAGCTGATGGGGGTGCCTCGTTTGATCGCCTGCTTGGCCCGCTTGCCGATGACCTGCTCGAAGTACTTCGGCTGCAACCCGAGCCCCGGGCGAATGATGCGCACATTGCTCGGCGACAGCAGCTCACCGGCGGCGATGTCTGCGCTGGCGTAGATCGAACGGCGGAACACCCGGCTCTTTTCCTCGGCAGCGGTAGCGCCATAGCTGACGCGGCCCAGCGACTGCCAGGCGCGCTCGGTTTCGACGACCAGCTGCGCCATCTCCTGCGGCTCCATGGAGAAAGCGCTGTCGACCCCCCCCTCGGCGCGGCTCAGAGTGAAGTGCTTCTCCACCACGCTTGCGCCCAGCGCCACGGCCGCTACGGACACGCCGACGCCCATGGTGTGATCGGAAAGACCGGTTTCGCAGCCGAACAGCTCGCGCAGGTGCGGAATCGTCAGGATGTTTGTGTTCTCTGGCGATGCCGGATAGGTACTGGTGCACTTGAGCAGGATCAGGTCCTTGCAACCGGCCTGCCGCGCGGCACGAACGGTCTCGTCCAGTTCGGCGACCGTGGCCATGCCGGTGGAAATGATCATCGGCTTGCCGGTCGCAGCCACACGGCGGATCAACGGAAGGTCGGTATTCTCAAAGGATGCGATCTTGTAGCACGGCACGTCCAGCGACTCGAGAAACTCCACGGCCTTGTCATCGAAAGGTGTGCTGAAAGCGATCATGCCCAGCTCGCGCGCCCGGTGGAAGATCGGCTTGTGCCATTCCCAGGGAGTGAATGCCTCGCCATAGAGCTTGTACAAGGAGGTACCGGCCCAGAGGCTATTGGGATCACTGATATGGAACTCGCCCTCATCCAGATCCAGCGTCATCGAGTCCGCGGTATAGGTCTGGATCTTCAGCGCATGAGCACCCGTGCGGGCCGCCTCTTCGACGATCTGCAGTGCGCGCTCCAGCGACTGATTGTGGTTGCCGGACATCTCGGCAATGACGAAAGGTGCGTGACCACGGCCGATGCGACGGTTTGCGATCTTGATTGATTCAGTCATAGCTCATGCAGCTTCTTTGAAAACAGCGTGTTGTCGACGTCATAGCCTGCGGCCATGAACAACCCTTTGGAGATTATGTTGCCCCCCAAGACCTGCGCATGCAGCTGCCGCACCTCGCGACAATGCTCCATGAGCCAATCCTCGGCACTTTGCAACAGATCGCCCCCGCGACAGCGCACCGGTGCTTCGGGGACGAGATAGATGGAGATTTCGGCGCCTTCGCCTTCCAAGTCGAAGCGAACGACCCCCACGGGGGCTGCGCCCTGATAGGCAATCAGCAGTTTGCGTCGAGGATCGACGAGCACCCCGGAGAACCAACGGCAGTGGTCCTCCCAGGCGATCTCGTTCTGGTTGCGTGAAACGGCACGGATCCTGGGGTGATTGCGCCAGCAGTACAGATGTTCGGAATCCTCCGCTCGCGCCTCGCGCAGGCTCAATCCGCTGCAGCCCATGCGCGTGGCCAGGCGCTGAGCACCCAGGCCATCCACTGCAGCCATGCCTGAGCGGGAGATCAAGTGCCGCAAGGCAGTGTTGTGCAGCAACGCCGGCAAGTGCAGGGCAAGGGGCGCCTGCACGTCCGCACCTGCCTCGGGCGCATAGACCAGACCCTGCGCAGCCGCATCGGCCAACTGGCGCGTCTGATTATCCGCAGTGCTCAGCGCCAGGGTCGGCAATCCCAGACTGCAACGCTCCCAGGTCGCAGTGCCGCCCGCCCCGATGGCGAGATCGGCACCCGCCATCAGCTCGGCCATCCGCGAAGTCTGTACATGGCAACGAAAACCCTGGGTCTGACACAACGACTCGATGGCAGCGCGTTGCGGATGCTGGGCACCAAGCACCACGTCCACCTCGAAGCTGGTCTGACCAACGTCTGCCAGCGCCGCCAGTGCCTGGCCGGTGAAATTGCGAGCATCGACGCCGCCAAAGAACACCAGCACGCGCCTGACCTGGGTTCGCTGACCGGCCAGGGTTTCACGCAATTGCCGGAACTCCTCGCGCAGCAGGGCGAACTTCGGCCCGAGCAGCAAACGGCAGGTCTGCGGGAGCTTGTCGGCGTAGCGTGTCTGCATGTCCTGATACAGGTTCTGATCGAGCAGCAGGTCGCAATCATGCCGACGATCGGCCAGGTCATCGATGACCAGGATTCGTCTGGCGGCCTGGCGCAGCTGAGTTTCCCAACGGCAGTCCAATGCGTAGTGATCAACGATCAGCCAGTCATGCAGCTGGCCCTCCAGCGCCGTCAGGCAGTCGACGGCATCGCTGCTCTGATCGCAACCCAACCAGCTGGAGTGCGCCAGATCACCCACGCAGGTGCCAGCCTCGTGCACAGGCAGATGCCGCAAGGCGTGGCCCTGACGCTGCACCAATTGCTGCAGGTGCACAGGCAAGTCACGGCAGAGAAACACACATTGCGCGCCGCGCTTGAGCAGAGTGTCGGCCAGCGTCAGGCAACGCATGAAGTGCCCGGTTCCGATCTTCTCGCTGGCATCGACGCGCAGAGCCACCTTCACGGATTCGCCTCACCGACGAAGTTGCGCCGCACCGGAATACAGGCAGACTGCATCGCCGCCTTGGCCCCTGCCGGGGTGAGTTCGGTGAAGTGGAAGATGCTGGCGGCGGCAACCGCCGAGGCGCCTGCCTGCTGTACCACATCGATCATGTGCTGGTAGCTCCCCGCGCCGCCGGAGGCGATCACCGGGATCTCCACGGCACGCGCGACGCGCTCCACCAGCGCCAGGTCATAGCCGCTCATGCTGCCGTCGCGCTCGATGGAGGTCAGCAGTATCTCGCCGGCACCACGGTCAGCCAGCTCGCGCGCCCAGGCCAGCACTTCACGGCCGGTATCCTGGGTACCGGCGTGACTGAAGCAGCGGTAGCCCCCCTCATCCAGGCGACGCACGTCGATACTGGCAACCACGCATTGCGCGCCAAAGCGTGACGCGGCTGCATCGATCAACCCTGGATCGGCATAGGCCGCACTGTTGACGGCGATCTTGTCGGCACCGCTGTGCAGCAGCGCCAGCACCTGCTCCAGGCTGCTGATGCCACCACCCACGGTCAGCGGCACCGCGCATTCCTCGGAAAAGTCGTTGACCGAGTCATGATCCGGCCACTCGTTTTCCAGGGTGGCGTTGATATCCAACAGGATCAGCTCATCGACATCACGCGCGTTGTAGACCTTGACCGCCGGCAGTACCGGCCCGACCCTACGCCAGCTATCGAAGCCGACGCCTTTCACCAAGCCCAAACCCTTCCAGAGCAGGGTCGGTATGACACGAACCTTCAGCATGGCGAATAACTCAGGAAATTGCGCAACAGGCGGCGCCCGGCCTTGGAGCTTTTCTCCGGGTGGAACTGACAGCCGAATACATGATCACGGCGCACCGCCGCTGTCAGGTCGACGTCGTAAGGCACGCTCGCGATCAGGTGCTCACGTTGCTCGGGAACAAAGGCGTAGCTGTGTACGAAATAGAAATCGGCAGCGGACGGAATGCCCTCGAAGAGAACGTCTTGCTCGGCGTGGCATACCTCGTTCCAACCCACATGAGGAATACGCAGCGAGCAGCCCAGGGCGTCAAGGCGACGCACCTGCCCAGAAATCAAGCCGAGACCTGACGTGACGCCACCTTCGTGACCTTCCCCGGCGAGCATCTGCATACCCAGACAGATTCCCAGCAGAGGTTTGCCCTGCTCGCCCACCAGCTCGCGCAACGTATCGCTCCAGCCGCCCTGGTCCAGGTGCGCCATGCCCTCGGCAAATGCCCCCACGCCAGGCAGGACAATGCGATTGACGTCATAAAGAGCCGATGGGTGATTGGCGATCAGCGGCTCGGCGCCCAGCTCCTCGAAGGCCCGACGCACCGAGCCCAGGTTGCCCATCCCATAGTTGACGATGGCGATCTTCATGGATTGTCGTGATTCAGCTTCTCGAGGTTGCCATGCCGATCCTTGACCAACGCACCCGAGGCATCACGCCTGAAGATCTTCTTGTTGGTGAACCGGTCGCAGATCTTGATGAACTCATCGGTGGTCATTTCCAGCGGCTCGAGAATTTCGGCCAGCGGCTTGCCCAGATAGCTCCAGGGGAACTTGCCATCACGCGCCTTGACGATCTCGATGGCGTCCTGCCGCGTGATACGCCCCCGTCGCACATGCAGGCAGGCAATATCGGTGGCGCGGGAAAAACCGAACTTCAGATACTTGAAGTAGTCGTGGATGCCGGTCTGGTGATTGTCGAGGTTCTCGTAATTGACCATCGATCCCTCCACCGGCTCGTCGTACGTGACGAAGCCGTTGGCCTGGGCGATCAGCGCGTTGGACAGGCCGTCCCATGGCAGGTAGTGCCCCAGGAACAGGCCGGTCACGCCGACACGCTGCAACTCCTCGTCGGACGGGTACTGATACGGCAGCAGGTGGCGCTGCTCGATGCCGTAGGTTTCCGACAGGTCCGATACACGCAAGCCGAGCAGGCCGCCAAACTCTTCCAGCCAGCGCCGGGTCAGAGTGTTGTTCTCGGTCGCAGCCGCGGGGCCGCCGTACTCGTTCTGCGAGTTCTCGCCCCAGACGATAAGGGGCACGTTGTACTGCACCGCTGCACGCACCGGAATGGTGAAGATGCCGACGTGCTCCGGCCAGGAAATATCACCCACCTCGGTCAGACCGATGCGATTGAGCTTGGCGCGCACCAGAGGGTTGGGCGTGAAAGCCACGTGGTCGACACCCAGGCGCTGCAGGTTCTCGATATTGCGCCGGCCGATCTCACTCAGGTCGCAGGTGGTCGAGGTCACGCACAGCGGATTGAGGCCCAGCTGCAGCATGCGGATCACCTGATAGGTGCTGTCCTTGCCGCCACTCACCGGAACGATACAGTCCCAGTTGCTGCCGTGCTTACGGTATTTCTCCAGCAGCGTCAGCAGCTCGCTCTTGCGCTGGTCCCAGTCGACTTCCTTGCGCTTCTCGTAGGAACGGCAGGCGTTGCATACGCCCTCTTCGTCGATGTGCAGATCCGGCTTGGTGTGCGGCATCACGCAACGAACACAGTACTTGAGCATCTCAGGCCCCCTTTTCCATCAGGAACCAGGTGATGTCGTCCTGCGGGAAGGCAGGATCGCGGCGATAGGCGAAGCCATAATCGACCAGCTTGAGATCCGGATACTTGTCCATCATCTCGCCGGCAAAGTCGCGCTTGAACAGCCGATCGGCATGTCCGCGGTAGGAAATCGCCACCGGCGAGGGATTGTAGTACTCGCATACCAGCACGAATCGGCGAGACGCCGTGTAAAGCTTCTCGTAGACCACCGGCAGCATGTCCGGGTTGATGTGGATGAGCACACCCTTGATCAGCGAAAGGTCCACCTGCTGCTCGATCGGGTAGTTGAAGATCGAACCTTCGTAGACGTTGTCCTGGCCGATGTGCGAGCGCAGCTGGGCTGCCGCATCGGGATTGATCTCCACACCGTGCAGGGCCACATCCGGATACAGCAGCTGCAGGGCACGCAGGTTCATGCCGATGTTGGCGCCAAACTCGATTGCCGAGCCGACCCGACCCGCCTGCTTGAGCGCCTTGGTGAAGAAATTCAGGTTGGACGCCAGCAGCTGCTGGCTGTCGTTGCGGCCGATGTACTCGGAGCCGAACGCCCCCGCCCAGAAGCCTTCCTGCGGCGTCACATAATCCGATGCACTCATTGTGTCTGGTCACTCATCATTTGTTTGAAGATCATTTCAGCGCGAATCCAATCGTCCGTGTCATCGATGTCCTGCACTCTCCAGCGCGGAATGGCAACGGGCATCGAGTGGCGATCGAAAATCCTCAGCCCCTGCGTCCAGGCGCCTGGGCGTCCCCAATAGAACTGCGCGGCATCATGCAGAGCCACGGGCAAATCCTGGGAACGGGTAGAGAAGTACTCTGGAAACAGCATGGCGAGTCCACCTTCGGGCAACGCCTGGAAGGCGCGATAGACCGACGGCGAGAACTCGGCGACCGAGAAAGCATATGCCCAATCGCCCGATTGCAAAACCTCGAGACCGCGTTTCAAGTCTTGCGCGCGTAACAGCGGCGCCGTGGCGTAGATACAGCAGATCGCAGCTACTGCCTGCCCCTGGTCTTCGAGCCAACGCGTGGCATGGGCGATCACCTCGGTTGTGCCGGCGTAGTCGTCGGACAGCTCCGGCGGACGCACGAAAGGTGTTTCCGCGCCCCACTCCCGCGCCACCTCGGCAATCTCCTCATCGTCAGTGGAGACGATGATCCGCTCGAACAGGCCGCTCTGCTGCGCCGCCAGAATCGACCAGGCGATCATCGGCCGGCCGCAGAAGGTCTTGATGTTCTTGCGCGGAATGCGCTTGCTGCCGCCTCGCGCCGGAATGACCGCGACGTTCAAGACAACGCCTCACGCAGCAGATCGACGACGCACTGGTGCTCTTCATCGGTCAGGTCGTAGAACAGCGGCAGGCTGAAGGCCTCAGCGAAATAACGCTCCGCCTGCGGGAAGTCACCCGTCTTGAAACCCAGATTGCGGTAATAGGGCTGGGTATGCACGGGGATGTAGTGCACCTGCACCCAGACATCCGCGGCACGCAAGCGGGAAAACACCTCAAGACGCCGCTCCGCCGCCACACGAATCGGATACAGATGCCAGGCCGACTCTTCGCTCGGCTGCGGCAAGACGATGGGCAGATCAGCCAGCAGTTCATGGTACTGCCGCACCAGCTCCCGCCGCCTGGCAATGAACTGCGGCAGACGCCCCAGCTGGCTCTGCCCGAGCGCAGCCTGCAGATTGGTCATACGGTAGTTGAAACCCAACTCGATCTGCTGGTACTCCCAGGGCCCCTGCGGCGTGCTCACCAGCTCGTCGCTGCCCTGTGCAATACCATGGGTACGCAAGCGCACCAGACGCTTCGCAAGTGCGGTGTCGTTGCTCAGCAACATGCCGCCCTCACCCGTGGTGATGATCTTTACCGGGTGAAAGCTGAACACGGTGACGTCGCTGTACTGGCAAGCACCCACCGGTACACCGTCATGGCTCGCCCCTACGGCGTGCGAGGCGTCCTCGATCACGCGGAAGCCATACTCCCGGGCCAACTGCCCGATCGCGCGCATATCGCAACTGCGCCCGGAAAAATGCACCGGGATCACCACCTTCGGCAGGCGCCCGGCCAGGCAGGCTGCCGCCAGCTTCTCGGCCAGGCGCTCCACGCTGATGTTCAGGGTTTGCGGATCAATATCGACGAAATCCACATCCGCACCGCAGTAACGCGCGCAATTGGCACTGGCAACGAAGGTATTCGGGCTGGTCCAGACCAGATCACCCGGACCGACCTCCAGCGCCAGGCAAGCAATGTGTAATGCGGCTGTGGCGTTGCTCACCGCAACCGCATGCCTTGCCTGACAAGCTTCCGCGACGGCCTGTTCGAAGCTGGCGATACCAGGCCCCTGAGTCAGCCATTCCGAACGCAGGACATCGACCACCGCGGCGATATCGTCATCACTAATATTTTGTCGACCGTATGGAATCATTTTTATCAACTCAAGTTCTGGTTACGCACTGCGCTTTCCCAGCAAAGAAACGAACGCTCCGCCCCACGGAATAGGGCAAACCATCTGACACAGCCGAAGCGCTCCAAAAAAGAACACGGCCTGAATAATGCAGTATCCAATCGCGGCACCCACAGCGCCAAACACCAACACGAACAGATATGTCATACCGAGATTTAAAAGACCGCAAATCAATGTCAATTTTGATAACAAACCCGTTCTTTCAGAATAAAATATAAACCCAGAAATTACATAATACATACCTAAGAACGAGTTGCCAAACCCTATCAACTGCGCGACCATCAGAGACTCATAATACTCCAGGCCGATGAAAATCTTATAAATTATTGGGGCACAGAAAACAAACATGCATGAAAGCAACAAGAACCCAAAAAAAACCATAATACACTGGCGAGCCAGCGCCAAATCGGCCTTGCCGCCCAACTTCTGCAACTCCCTTAATAAATAAGGTCCAAAAGCCTTATTGAATGCATCAGCCAATAGACCCACCACCATCCCCACTTGCGCACCGACAACATAAGAACCGGTCGCCCCTATACCTATCAGAGCTGCAAGTATGAATCTATCCGAAATCGCAGTCATCATTCCGCCAATAGAATGGGGAATTAGAGGAACCCCAAACCTTAGAGACGCCCAAGCATACTCTCCGTCAACACACCGAGATGCCAAACCACCCCAAAACAAACTGAAAACCGCTAAAATGCCAAAAACAAAAAGCGCGACTAATATACCCACACCCCGCCCTTCCCAGCTCATTTCAATGCAAACGACCAACCAAAGCGAGACCCCCAGGTTAAATAAAGTTTGAAGAATTTGAAAAACCCCATAGCGAGTTGCTACACCTTTTACCTGCCACATCACAAGTCTGATGTTAATTAGAGCCTGAAAACTGGACCCCACCACTGCAAGCAACAACCAAGCTCTAGGCAAACCAACCAGGTCTGACAAAAAACCACCAAATACCCAAACAACCCCGAGCACCAACGCCGTACTACATGAAAGGACCGCAAGGCAAGTTCCTACAAATCGAGGATGTTTTGTCTCCGCATTAAAATAACGAACACTTACAGCCCCATGAAGACTCAAACCAGTGAACGCCGAAAAGACAGTGATGACTGTGGTAAACATGGCCACCATGCCGTACTCAGCCGGTGCCAGAACCCGTGTCAGTACTGGCAACAGCAGAAACGGGATAGCACTGTTGATGACATTCGCCAGAGCGTAGGTAGCAGTGGAATTCACCAGCCGTTTCAATGCGGTCATGCGCTTCGCAGCAACGCTTTTTGTAGAGCATCAATGACCGCAGCCTGCTGCGCCACGCCCAGGTACGGGTGCATCGGCAGGCTCATCACCCGTTCGGCGATTGCGTCGCCCACCGGCAGGCGGGCTGCGTCGTCCTTCACCGCCGGCTGGCGGTTGAGCGGGATGGGATAATGCACCGCTGTGGGCACGCCGGCGGCCTTGAGGCGCTCCTGCACCTGGTTACGGTCTTCGACTTGCACGGTGTACTGTGCCCAGGCGCTGCGGTTGTAGTCTTCGACGAAGGGCGCTGCGATGCCTGCCTCGCCCAACAGGCGCGTGTAGCCCTGAGCGACCTGTTCGCGCAATTCCAGCTCGCGCGGGAATATTTCCAGCTTGGGCAGCAGGATGGCGGCCTGCAGGGTGTCCAGGCGGCTGTTCACGCCTACGCGGATGTGGTGGTAGCGACGGTCCTGGCCGTGGCGGGCGATCTGGCGGATGACCCTGGCCAGTTCCTCGTCGTTGGTGAAGATGGCGCCGCCGTCGCCGTAGCAGCCCAGCGGCTTGCTCGGGAAAAAGCTGGTGCAGGCGATGCCGCTCAGGTTGCAGGAGCGCTTGCCCTTGTAGGTGGCGCCGAAGCTTTGCGCGGCATCCTCGATCACCGGGATGCCATGTTTGGCGGCGATGGCGTTGATCGCGTCGAAGTCCACGCACTGGCCGTACAGAGATACCGGGATGATGGCCTTGGTGTGCGGTGTGATGGCCGCTTCCAGCAGTTGCGGATCGAGGTTGTAGGTGCGCGGGTCGACGTCTACGTACACTGGCTTGGCGCCCAGCAGCGCGACGGTTTCGGCGGTGGCGATGTAGGTGAAGCCGGGGATGATGACCTCGTCGCCCGGGCCGATGCCAAGCGCCATTTGGGCGATCTGCAGGGCATCGGTACCGTTGGCCACGCTGATGCAGTATTTGGCGCTGACAAAGGCGGCGAGCTTTTCTTCCAGCGCGGCCACTTCCGGGCCGAGAATGTACTGGCCGTGCGCGAGGACGCGCTGGATGCCGGCGTCGATACGGTCCTTGATCAGCGCCTGTTGCGCCTTGAGGTCGACGAACTCGATCATGCCACCCTCTCATTTTGCAGATGTTTGCCGCGCAGGACATAGCGCGCGCCGCTATGCACGCACCGTGCCTCGGCGTCGCCTTCCAGCGGCAACTCCAACTGCTCGCCGAATTCGCTCATCCAGCCAACCTGCCGTGCCGGAACGCCGACCATCAGGGCATAGGCCGGCACATCCTTGTTGATCACCGCGCCCGCGCCGACGAAGGCGAACTCGCCAATGGTTACACCGCAGACGATGGTGGAATTGGCTCCCAGTGTGGCGCCCTTGCGGACCACGGTCTTGCGATATTCATCCTTGCGCGCGATGGCGGCCCGGGGGTTATAAACGTTGGTAAAGACCATGCTCGGGCCGCAAAAAACGTCATCTTCGATCCGCACCGCATCATAGATCGAGACATTATTTTGTACCTTGACGTTGTTGCCGATTTTCACATCGTTGCCGACAAAGACATTCTGACCGAACGAGCATCGTTCTCCGATGCGCGCGCCGCCGCAAATATGGGAAAAATGCCAGACACGGCTGCCGTCACCGATCTGAGCGCCGTCGTCGACGATGGCGGAAGGGTGTACTGTTATGGCCATCCTAATACTCCAGTGGCAGAGAGACCGTGCGGCCATCACGAGCCGAGAGATAGGCCGCGATCAATAGCTCAAGGGATTTAAGCCCTTCGCGACCGTCGGTTTCTGGCTCGTCTTCGCCGCGCAGAACATCAATGACATTTTTGTAGTAGAGCGGGTGGCCAAAACCATACACGGAGGTGGTTTGATAATTGGCGGACTGGATCTCCGAATCGTAATCCTTCGGCTCCTCGAACTGCCAGAGTTGGATGTCATTAACCGCCACGCCCCCCACCCTGACGGTTCCTTTTTCACCCAGGATGGTGATGCTTCCCTCCAGGTTGTGGGGGTAGGTGAGCATGGTCACGCTCATGGAGCCCAAGGCACCATTTCGCCATTTGACATTAAGCACGCCGGCATCTTCAACCTCGATGTCGCGGGTGGTGCTCATCATGGCTTGTACTTTCTCGACCGGGCCAATCAGCCAATCCAGTAAATCCACGTAGTGGCTGGCCTGGTTCATGAAAGCACCGCCGTCAAACTCCCATGTGCCACGCCAACCGTTGCCCTGGTCGTAGTATGACTGTGGCCGCGTCCAGAAAACATTGAGATGCACCATGTGGATCTTGCCGAAGCGTTTTTCGGTGACAGCGCGCTTGAGCAACTGCAATGTCGTGTTGCGACGATTTTGTTTGACCACAAACAGGCGCACGCCGGCTTCATCGCATGCTCTGACCATGCGAACGCCATCGTTCCAACGGGTGGCCATGGGCTTTTCGGTCATGACATGAACTTTGTGTTTCGCTGCCAGCACGGCCTGATCAGGGTGGATGCCGCTTGGCGTGCAGAGAGCCACCAGGTCAATTTGCTCCTTCTGCAGCATCTCTTCCATATCGCGGTAGGCGGGAACCTTGTATTTCTCGGCGTGTTGCTCCAGTACGGCGGGGTCGATGTCGCAGATCGCAACAAGTTCCAATTCGTCACAGTGCTTTTCGAGGGAGCCGAAATGGTTTTTCGAGATACGGCCACAGCCCACGACGGCGACCTTGATCTTGCGGCCGGAAATAGATGGATAGTGCTGCATCGGAAAGCCTCTCGTTCTTTTACAGGCGGAATACGGTGAAGCCGGCATCGGCTGCGTCATGACGGTTGTACAAGGCTTTGACATCAGCCAGAACCGGCTTTTCTGATCGGCACAGCATTTTTAGCTGGGCGGGCGTCATCGCGCGGAATTCGTTATGGCCAACAGCCACGACCAAGGAATCGACTTTGTTCGATTCATCGATGCTTCCCAGGCGAATGCCATACTCGCGAGCGACTTCTTCGGGGTTTGCCCAGGGGTCGATTGCCACAACATTCGCCCCCCAGTTTTCGAGCTCCTTCACAAGATCTGCGACCTTGCTATTGCGGATGTCCGGGCAGTTTTCTTTGAAGGTAACACCCATGACGCCCACGGTGCTGGAGACGACATTGATACCGTTCTTGAGCATCAGTCGAATGACATTGCGAGCCGTATAACGGGCCATGTTGTCATTGATGCGACGGCCGGCGAGGATGACTTGCGGGTGATATCCGACCTCTTCCGCTTTGTGGGTCAGATAGTATGGGTCAACGCCGATACAGTGCCCGCCCACCATGCCGGGGCGGAATGGCAGGAAATTCCATTTGCTGCCTGCGGCCTCCAATACCTCAATGGTGTCAATGCCCAGGCGATCAAAAATGACGGAGAGTTCATTTACAAAGGCGATGTTCAGATCGCGCTGACTGTTCTCGATTACCTTGGCAGCCTCCGCGACTTTGAGGCTGCTGGCCTTCCAGGTGCCGGCCTTGATAATGCTGCCATACAAGGTGTTAACAGCCTTGGCTGCGTCTGGTGTGCTGCCGCTGACGATTTTCTTTATGGTGGTCAGCGTATTGACCTTGTCGCCGGGGTTGATGCGCTCTGGGCTGTAGCCACAAAAAAAAGTTTCGTTGAATTTGAGGCCAGAGTGTTTCTCGAGGATCGGTACGCAGACCTCTTCCGTACAGCCTGGGTAAACGGTCGACTCGTAAATCACGAGTGCGCCCGCTTTCATGGCTTTGCCCACGGTTTCGCTGGCTTTTATTAGAGGGGTCAAATCCGGTCGATTGGCGGTATCGATCGGCGTAGGCACCGTCACTATGTAAATGCCGCACTCTTGAAGTTCGCTTGTGTCGCTGCTGTATTCGAGTAGCTTGGCGGCCGCCAAGTCATCAGCGGTCACCTCGAGCGTGCTGTCCTTCCCGGAACGCAGTTCGGCAATGCGTGCATCGTTGATATCAAAGCCCAGGACAGGGCGCAGCTTGCCGAACTCGACCGCTAATGGCAGACCCACATAACCGAGACCAACCAAAGCAATTTTTTGCTTACTGATATCCAATCTATGAATTCTCCGTGCCAATCGAAATTGTGGATTGCCCAAACGATATTTGCGAACCCACGGCAACCGCAAGCCTCATCTTTTCAATTTCCTGCTGCAAGGTCTCATGCTCCGCAACTTTCCGCTTCGGAAAAGCCGCATTCAGTTCCACCTTTCAGCCGCCTCGGCAGACGTCGGCTAATGGACGTAGCGCAGCTTTTACTTGGCGGGCTGAAGTTCCGCATCGTTTCCTGCCCTTTCCCCCCGCGCGACTAGAAACCGGCGTTGATGCTGCCGAGGCTGATGCCCAACTCCTGGGCCGGGATGCGCTGGCTGACCTCCGGGGCTTGGTGCGAACGATGCAGTACTTTGAACCTGATTTCCTCTTGGAAATCCGCGAGTCGCTGAGCGGGGGTATGGGACTCAAGTAATTTAGGCACGCTACCGCCGTGCCGTTTCGCGATCAGCAAGCGCGGTCTGCGGGGCTAACGGGAGTCTGGAGGGTGAAACGCGGTAGATGGAAGCGCCGCATGTTCGACAGACGGGCGAAATTGTGTCACATCGCCATGGCTTTGAGAAAGGGTTTTTGCCGGACGGACAAGGGCGTTCAGCTGGCTTTGCGCAAACTGGCCGGTGACACTCGGAGGGCCACCGGTTTGCTCAGCATCTCGATCAGCACCATCACCCGACGCTCGCCATCGACCATCTGATAGACGCCCTCGACACCTGCAAACGGGGGGGCGGTCAGACGCACCCGCTCTCCCGGCGTGAACAACCGCTCTGGTTTCGCCTGAGCCGCTATTTCCTGAGCCCGTAGCAGCTCGATCAGTCGATTATCCACTTTGGCAGGCTCGGCCCCGAAGCAGACCAGACGGCTGACGCCCTTGGTCGAACGAATCGGCGCCCAACTCTTGGCGGAGTCGCCGTGGCCCAACTGGATGAAGAGGTAACGCGGAAACAGCGGCTCATCCGTCGTCATCAGTATCCCTTGGTGGATTTTTTCTGATGGGAGAGTCGGGAGGTAACAGGGATAACCTTGGCGTTGGAGGTTTTCCAGGGCGCTCTTTTCCTGCCTGGGCTTGGTATGAACGAGATACCAGTGCATCGTCGCCTCCAGAGGTTATCAATTTGATGGGGATTTTACCTCGCGATATTGCGGCATGGCAATGAAGTTGCCCGGAGTCTACCCTTTGATGTCATCCTATCTCATTGATTGTTCGGGTTTAATGGCGGGCCGGGGGGTGATGGCGTCATGGTCTTTGATTATTCCATCTTTCTGGGAATACATTATTTTTAATTCTTGGGTGGAGCGGTACTAGATCCGATATTCATCGGTCGGGGAGCGCCTAGTTTGTCGGGAGTGATTGCGCGAAAGGCGGCCGATTATCGAGTGTTGGCCGTTTCGGCTTGCGCGAAGCTCAGCGAATATTAAACGTGTTCAAATTTTTGTTTAAACGAGGGGTAAGGTAATATCATTGCAAGGTACGTTTGCAGGCATTCGTACCCGAGTATGTTCCCCAGATGTAATAACAACGTACTAATAGGAGCTTTCATGGCAAATTACAAAGAACTGCTGCTCCAGCGCGAAACCCTCGATCGTCAGATCGAAGAAGCGCGGAAAACCGAGATCGCTGCGGCGATTGCCCAGGTGCGGCAACTGGTTGCTGAATTCGGCTTGAGCGCCGCGGATTGCGGTTTCCGTGGCGCGGCGGGCGAAAAGTCGTCGTCGACCAAGGCCAAATCCGTCGTCGCCCCCAAGTTCCGTTCCCCGGACGGGCAGACCTGGACCGGGCGCGGCAAGGCGCCGAAGTGGCTCAGCGAACTCGAAGCCAAGGGGCGCCGGCGCGAGGAATTCAAGCTCTGAACGAAACCGGCGGGCTTCCGCCCAGGAGTTTGACGTGCATATTCTCGTAACCGGCGGGACCGGCTACATCGGCTCGCATGCCTGCGTCGCGCTGCTCGCGGCCGGGCATGCGGTGACGGTGCTCGACAACCTGTCGAATAGCCGGCGCGACGTGGTCGACCGTATCGAACGCATCGCCGGCCGGCGGCCGGCGTTCGTCGAGGGCGACGTGCGCGACCGCGCTCTTCTGCGCACGCTGTTTGCCGCGCGCCCGGTCGATGCGGTGATCCATTTCGCCGGTCTCAAGTCGGTCGGCGAGTCGGTGGCGCAGCCGCTGCGCTATTACGACTGGAACGTCTCCGGCGCGCTCGTTCTGTGCGAGACGATGGCCGACGCCGGAGTGAAAACCCTGATCTTCAGCTCTTCCGCCACCGTTTATGGCGACCCGGCGTCGGTGCCGATCCGCGAGGACTTCCCGCGCTCGGCGACCAATCCCTACGGCGCCAGCAAGCTGATGATCGAGGACATTCTCGCCGACCTGGCGAAATCCGATCCCGACTGGCGCATCGCCCGGCTGCGCTACTTCAACCCGGTCGGCGCGCATGAAAGCGGGCTGATCGGCGAAGCGCCCGCGGGCATTCCCAACAACCTGCTGCCCTACGTCGCGCAGGTCGCGCAGGGCTTGCGCAAGCAGCTCAGCGTCTTCGGCAGTGACTATCCGACGCCGGATGGCACCGGCGTGCGCGACTACATCCACGTGATGGATCTGGTCGACGGCCACCTCGCCGCGCTCGACTACCTGCAGCGCGCGGGCGGCATGCTCACCGTCAATCTCGGCACCGGCTGCGGCTATTCGGTGCTCGACATGGTGCGCGCCTTCGAGGCGGCCAGCGGGCGTCCGGTGCCCTATGCGCTGACGGCGCGCCGGCCGGGCGACATCGCCGCGTGCTACGCCGATCCCGCGCTGGCGCAAAGCCTGCTGGGCTGGACGGCCAAGCGCGGCATCGGCGAAATGTGCCGCGACGCCTGGCGCTGGCAGCAGTCGCAGGCCCAGGCGACGGCCTGAGGCGCGGCGATGTCCACCTACGCGATCGGTGACATCCAGGGCTGCTTCGGCTCGCTGCAGAGTTTGCTCGAGCGCTGCGCTTTCGACCCGGCGAAGGACCGTCTGTGGCTGGTCGGCGACCTCGTCAACCGCGGGCCGCGCTCGCTAGAAACCTTGCGTTTTATCCGCGATCTCGGGCCGGCGGCGGTCACCGTGCTCGGCAACCACGACCTCCATCTGCTGATGGTCGCCGAGGGTTTCGGCAAGCGCGGCAAGGACGACACGCTGGCCGACATCCTCGACGCGCCGGACCGCGACGACCTGCTCGGCTGGCTGCGCCGGCAGCCGCTGTGCCACGTCGAGGACGAGTTCTGCCTCGTGCATGCCGGCCTGCTGCCGCAGTGGACGGCGGCCGAGGCGCGGGTGCGGGCGCGCGAGGTCGAGGCCGCGTTGACCGGGCCCGACTACCGCGAGTTCATGGCCAATATGTGGGGCAGCGAACCGGCCGCCTGGCGCGACGACCTGGACGGCTGGGCGCGCCTGCGCGTGATCGTCAATGCGATGACGCGCATGCGCTTCTGTTCGCCGGAAGGCGTCATGGAGTTCCGCACCAAGGGCGAGGCGGCCGCCGCGCCGGCCGGCTACCTGCCGTGGTTCATGGTGCCCGGCCGGCGCAGCGCCGATACGGTGCTGGTCACCGGCCACTGGTCGGCGCTCGGCCTGAAGCTGATGCCTAACCTGCTGGCGCTGGACTCGGGCTGCTTGTGGGGCCGTCATCTGACGGCCGTGCGCCTTGAAGATCGGGCGGTGTTTCAGGTCGATTGCTCGCCAGGGGAAGCCCGAGTTTGAAGGCGATGGCGCAGCGCGCGGCGTGCGCCAGTTCGCGCCGGGCCGTTGCCGTCTGCGCTTGCGCTTGCAGCGGCTGCGTCGGGCGCAGGCGCACCGTCAATGTTCGGCAGGCCAGGATGGCGGCCATGCATTGCGCCATCGTCGTTTCGCCGGCGTAGGCCGGCGCCGGGCTGCGCCCGCCGTCGGCGGCGTGATAGGAGATCGCGACCGGCTGCACCGGACGTCCGGTCTCCACCGCCGGTTGCAGCAGCGCGCCGTGAAACCCCAGCAGATGTGAGCCGTCCGTCGTCGTCCCTTCGGGGAAAAGCGCGACGTCCTTGTCGGCGTTCAGCAGCGCGTCGATTTCCGCGTTGACCACCTTGGCATGGCCGCGGCTGCCGCGGCGCAGGAAGACGGTGTCGGTCTTCGCCGCGAGCCAGCCGATCAGCGGCCAGCCGCGCACCTCGGCCTTGGAGACGAAGGCGACCGGGCGCGCCGCGTTGAGCGCGAAGATGTCGAGCCAGGAGACGTGGTTGGCGACGATCAGGCTGCCCGGCGCGGCGCCGGCCAGCTGCGCGTCGAGGCGGATGGCGAGGATGTCGAGCAGCTGGCGCGACCAGCGCTGCTTCAGCACGAGCCGGCGCCCGTCGCGCGCGCAGGGATAGACGGTGGCGACCAGGACCGCCCCCCGCAGGAAGTGCAGCCCCAGCCGCGTCAGGCGCAGCGCGCGGATCAGGCGCGGCGTGCTCGCTTCGTGTTGCGGCTTGTCCTGCTCCAGTTTCATTTCCCCATGAAGTGTTTGGCGTAGCGCTCATTGACGCGCGACATCGAAATCAGCATCGGCAGGTCGGCCGTGTTGAAGTCCGGATCCCAGGCCGGGTCGCCGCAGACGTAGGCGCCGGCGCGCAGATAGCCCTTGATCAGCGGCGGTACGGGCGGCATCTGCGCGTCCGGCAGGTCGCTCTTCAGCGCCGCCAGCGGCAGCGGGCAGCGCGGGAAGACGCGGTACTCGAGCGGGCTCATGTGCGCATCGAGGCGATTATACAGGCTGGCCGCAGCGTGCCCGCCGTCGGCCATGCTCACGCTGGCGCAGCCGATCAGGTGTTCGTAGCCGTGGTCCTGCATGAACTTGGCGAGGCCGCCCCAGAGCAGGGTGATCGTCGCTCCCGAGCGATAGTCGGGATGCACGCACGAGCGGCCGATTTCGACGAGGCGCGGACGCAGGTGCTGCAGACGGGTCAGGTCGAACTCGTTTTCCGAGTAGTAGCCGCCGATTTTGCGCGCATTGTCGGGCGTCAGGATGCGGTAGGTGCCGACCACCGCGCCGGAGTTCTCGTCGCGCACGACGAGATGCTGGCAGTAGGGGTCGTAGATGTCGTGGTCGACGCCGGGCGTGCGCGTCGGCAGCTTGGCGCCGAGTTCGCCGGCGAAGACGCGGTAGCGCAGCTTCTGCGCTTCGAGAATCTCGCGTTCGCTCTGCGCGAGGCCGACCGAGAGGCGGTGGCGGGCCGGCTTGCTGTGTTGCTCCGCAGTGTTCAGAACTGTCGTCATGTCCTTCTCCTTGTCGTGTGGAGAAGGACTTTAGGCCGACGACGTTACAGCCGGATTGCGCTCCGGTTAAGTTTGCGTTGGGGCGCTCAGTGGGTGACGCGCGTCGTGCCGCCGCCGGAGAGGATGCGCACGCGTTCGCCCGGGGCGAAGCGCTCGTCGGCTTCCTGGACGATGGCGGTGAGCTGGCCGTTGTCGAGCTTGACCGTGATCTCCAGCCCGGTCTTCTTGGTCACGCCTTCTTCCAGCGCCGATCCGGCCATGCCGCCGGCCACCGCGCCGAGAATGGCGCCGATGACCTGGCCCTTGCCGCCGCCGACGTTGCTGCCGGCGACGCCGCCGACGGCGACGCCGGCCATCGTGCCGGCGCCCGACTTGGTCCCTTCGAGGCTCACTTCGCGCACGCTTTCGACGACGCCCATGCGCACGGTCATTTCCTGGCGTGCCTGATTGCGCGTGTAGGCGCTGCCCGACTGGCTGCCGGCGCAGCCGGCGAGGCCGACGAGCGCGGCGAGGGTGGTGATGACGAGGGCGAAGCGTTTGCGTGCGTTCATTTTGAGTCCTTTACCAGAGAGCCGTGCCGAAAGCCTCGGCGTAACGTTCGCCGATTTCGGCGCGAGTGCTGCGGTGGTTCTGCCCGCCGCGATGGGCGATCTTGATCGCCCCCATGACCGCCGCCAGGCGGCCGGTCTTTTCCCAGTCCCAGCCTTCGCCGATGCCGTAGAGCAGGCCGGCGCGGTAGGCGTCGCCGCAGCCGGTCGGGTCGACCACCGCGTCGGCCTTGGCGCAGGGAATGTCGTAGCGCCGTCCGTCGGCGTAGATGTGCGAGCCTTCGCCGCCGCGCGTGACGATCAGCGCCTTCACTTCGCCGGCGAGCTGCTCAAGCGAGCGTCCGGTGCGGTCGCACGCGAGCTGGGCCTCGTAGTCGTTGAAGCAGGCGTAGTCGGCGAGGCGCAGGAACTCCATCAGGTCGTCGCCGGAGAACATCGGCAGGCCCTGGCCCGGATCGAAGACGAAGGGAATGCCGGCGGCGGCGAAGTCGCGCGCGTGCTTCTGCATGCCGTCGCGTCCATCCGGGGCGACGATGCCGAGCGTGGCGTCCTTCGCGTCGGCGACGTGGTTGAGGTGCGAGAAGCTCATGGCGCCCGGGTGGAAGGCCGTGATCTGGTTGTCGTCGAGATCGGTGGTGATGAAGGCCTGTGCCGTGAAGCTGCCGGCGATGCGCCGCACATGGGCGCGCGACAGCCCGAGGTCGTCGAGGCGCAAGAGATAGGGGTCGGCGTCGTCGCCGACGGTGGCCATGATCCTTGCGTCGCCGCCGAGCATCTGCAGGTTGTAGGCGATGTTGCCGGCGCAGCCGCCGAACTCGCGGCGCAGGTCGGGGACCAGGAAGGCGACGTTCAGGATGTGGATCTGCTCGGGCAGGATGTGGTTCTTGAAACGATCATGGAAGACCATGATGTTGTCGTAGGCGATGGAGCCGCAGATGAGTGTGGACATGGCTTTTCGTTCTGGTTGGATATCGGATGGGCGCGCTCAGGGGTAGAACACGTAGAGGCGGTAGCCGGCGGCGCCGATCTCCTTTGCCTCGATCCACAGGCGCAGCGCGACGTCGCTGCCGGCGGCGAAGGGCTGTTCGGCGGCGCCCGGCGTCGGCAGGTAGTCGGCCGGTTGCAGGATGCGGCGCACGATGGCGCTGTCCTGCGTGTCGGTGAGCGACAGTTCGAGCAGCGGCCAGGCCTGCGCGTACGGCGCGCGGTTGCGCAGGGTCGCCTGCAGAACGAGCAGGTTGCCGCGCGCCGCGTCGACCTGCAGGTCGGAGGCTTCGATGCTGACGAGATCGGCGTTGTGCGGCAGCGGAACGTCGCGACCCACGGCACGGCTCATGGCGGCTAGCGCCGGGCGCAGGCTGGGTGCCGCCAGGGCGATCTCGCCGCGCCAGTGATAAACGATCTGCCCGATCAGCGCGAGAGCGAGGAGCGTGGCGATCAGCGCGAATGATTTGTGCGAGGCGCTTGCGGCCGGCGCCGCCGGGGCGCTCATCAGGCCTTCGGACCATTTGCTGTAGCCGGGGATTTCGGTCGTATCGCGCGGCAGGATCGGGTCGGCGGCCAGCGCCGCGGTCAATGCGGTGGCATCGACGGGAGCTTCGCCGGGAGGAACGTCGGGATGTGCGCCGGGTGGAGCGCCGGGCGCCGTGCTCGCCGCTGCGTCGGCCTGCGTTTCGTCGCGCGGCTCGAACGCCGGGGGGGCTTCGGTGGCGTCGGGTGTCACGGCCGGCGCTGGCCGTTCGGCGCCGGCGGTGATGGGGGCGCCGTCTTCGGTCGCCGCCGGTTCGCCGGCGTTTTCCGGGAGGTCGACCGCGGGGGCGGTTTCCGGAGCGATCTGCGATTCGGGCGGAGTGGCGGGTTCGCCGGCGGCGTCAATCTCGGGGAGGGCGACGAAGGGGGCGGGTGATGCGAGCCGGGCAACGGCTTCTGTCTCGCTGCCCGGAGCGGCCGGAGGCGGGGATGGGGCGGGAGGCGCCGACGTCGCAGGCCGGGCGGTTTCGCCGGATTTTTCGGTTTCGTCGAGCAGCCCGTCGAGGGCGTTGAAGACGGTCTGACACTGTCCGCAACGCACCTTGCCGGCGCGCGCCTTGAGTTGCTCCGGCGTGACCCGGAAGGTGGTCTGGCAACTCGGGCAGCGCGTTTTCATGCGCTTATGCTACCGCTTTTCGTCCCGCGAGGCAGACCCAGCCGTCGCGCGTATCGGCCACGGCGAGCGGCAGGTAGGGCGCGTAGAGGGCGATCAGTTCCTCGGCCTGTTCGACGAGGATGCCGGACAGCGCGAGCCGGCCGCCGGGGCGGACGTACCCGCAGATGGCCGGCGCGAGGGCCTTCAACGGGTTGGCCAGGATGTTGGCGACGACGATGTCGAATTCGCCCTTGAGCGGATGCGTCGAATCGTCGAAGCGCGCGCGCACTTCGTTGCGCTCGGCATTGGCCTGCGCGGCGACGACCGCCTGCGGGTCGATGTCGACGCCGAGGACTTCACCGGCGCCCAGCTTGCCGGCGGCGATCGCCAGGATGCCCGAGCCGCAGCCGTAGTCGAGCAGCGAGACGCCGGGCGTCACGGTGCGCTCCAGCCACTCGAGGCAGAGGCGGGTGGTCGGATGCGAACCCGTGCCGAAGGCCATGCCCGGGTCGAGCACGAGAACCAGCGCCTTGGGGTCGGGCGCTTCGTGCCAGGAGGGAACGATCCACAGGCGCTCGGAGACGCGGATCGGCTCGAACTGGGATTGGGTAAGCTGCACCCAGTTTTGCTCGGCGACATCTTCTTGCGTGAATGCCGGCGTTTCGGCCAGACCGAGGGCCGCGGCGCAGTCGGCGATCAGCTCGCCGGCGTCGGTGCCGGCCTCGAGCAGCGCGACGACGCGCGAGCGCTCCCAACCCGGCGTGGTGACCGAGCCGGGTTCGCCGAACTGCGGCGTTTCCTGCGGCGTGCCGGCGTCGGCGTCCTCGATGCTGGCCGAGAGGGCGCCGGCGTCGAGCAGTGCGTCGGCGAGCGCCTCGGCGTGGCTGCAATCGGTTTCGATGCTGACGGAGAGCCAGGGCATGTGCGTGTCCGTATCCTGTCGATGCGGCGGCCTCAGCCGCCCTTTTTGACCTCGCCCTTGGCGGCGAGCTTCTGTTCGAGATAGTGGATGCTCGTGCCGCCTTCGACGAAGCGCGCGTCCTGCATCAACTCCTGGTGCAGCGCGATATTCGTCTTGATGCCTTCGACGCTCATTTCCGACAGCGCGATGCGCATGCGGCGGATGGCCTGCTCGCGCGTGTCGCCGTAGGCGATCACCTTGGCGACCATCGAGTCGTAATGCGGCGGGACCGTGTAGCCCTGGTAGATGTGCGAATCGACGCGGATGCCGGGGCCGCCGGGTGGGTGGTAGAACGAGATCTTGCCGGGCGAGGGGACGAAGGTGAAGGGGTCTTCGGCGTTGATGCGGCATTCGACGGCGTGGCCGCGGAAGGCGAGGTCGCGTTGCTTGAAGCGCAGCTTCTCGCCGGCGGCGACACGGATCTGTTCCTGCACGAGGTCCACGCCGGTGATCATCTCGGTTACCGGATGTTCGACCTGGATGCGCGTGTTCATCTCGATGAAGTAGAACTCGCCGTTTTCGTAGAGGAACTCGAAGGTGCCGGCGCCGCGGTAGTTGATGCGGCGGCAGGCGTCGGCGCAGCGCTCGCCGATGCGCGCGATGTGGCGCGCGGCGATGCCGGGCGCCGGCGCTTCTTCGATGATCTTCTGGTGGCGGCGCTGCATCGAGCAGTCGCGTTCGCCGAGATAGACGGCGTTCTTGAAGCTGTCGGAGAGCACCTGGATTTCCACGTGGCGCGGGTTCTCCAGGTACTTCTCCATGTAGACCGTCGGGTTGCCGAAGGCGCTGCCGGCTTCCGTGCGGGTCATGGTGACCGCGTTGAGCAGGGCCGCCTCGGTGTGCACGACGCGCATGCCGCGCCCGCCGCCGCCGCCGGCCGCCTTGATGATCACCGGGTAGCCGACCGCCTTGGCGATGCGCAGGATTTCCTTCGGATCTTCCGGCAGTGCGCCGTCGGAGCCGGGAACGCAGGGCACGCCGGCCGCCTTCATGGCGTCCTTGGCCGAAACCTTGTCGCCCATCAGGCGGATCGTTTCCGGGCGCGGGCCGATGAAGACGAAGCCGGAGGATTCGACGCGCTCGGCGAAGTCGGCGTTCTCCGAGAGGAAGCCGTAGCCGGGGTGGATGGCCTGTGCGTCGGTCACCTCGGCGGCCGAGATGATCGCCGGCACGTTGAGATAGCTCTGGCCGGACGGCGCCGGGCCGATGCAGACGGATTCGTCGGCCAGCTTGACGTACTTGGCTTCGCGGTCGGCCTCGGAGTGCACGACGACGGTCTTGATGCCCAGCTCGCGGCACGCGCGCTGGATGCGCAGCGCGATTTCGCCGCGGTTGGCGATGAGGACTTTTCCGAACATGGCGGAACGCCCCTTAGCCGATGATGAAGAGAGGTTCGCCGTATTCGACCGGCTGGCCGTTCTCGACCAGGATGGCCTTGACGACGCCGGCGCAGTCGGACTCGATCTCGTTGAGCAGCTTCATCGCTTCGATGATGCACAGCGTCTGGCCTTCCTTGACCGTCGCGCCGACTTCGATGAAGGGCTCGGCGCCGGGGCTGGCGGCGCGGTAGAAGGTGCCGACCATTGGCGCCTTGACGATCTGCCCTTCCGGCAGCTCGGGCTCGGCGGCGGCCGGTGCGGCGGCTGCCGGAGCGGCGAGCGGCGCCGGCGCGGCGGCCGGCAGCATATAGGTTTGCGGCGCGGCGGCGACGGTGCCGTGCTTGACGATGCGAACCTTTTCCTCGCCTTCGGTCACTTCGAGTTCGGTGATGCCGGATTCCTCGACGAGATCGATCAGCTTCTTGAGTTTGCGCAGATCCATGAATTTTCTCCCTCTAAATTTGTTTGGCCGCCGGAACGCGGGGTACAGGCGGCGAGCGAAACCGGCCGGAGGCGTGACGCTAGGGCGTTTCCTTACCCGCGGGGTTTCAGTCCGTGTTGAGTTTGCTCAGCAGATACTCGAGCGCGAGCAGATAGCCCTCGCTGCCGAGACCGGTGATGACGCCGACCGCCAGATCCGAGAAGTAGGAGTGGTGGCGGAAGGACTCGCGCGCATGCACGTTGGAAAGATGGACTTCGATGAAAGGTATGCCGATGGCCGCCATGGCGTCGCGCAGCGCCACGCTGGTATGCGTGTAGGCGGCCGGATTGATGATGATGTAACGCACGCCCTGGTCGCGGGCGGCGTGGATGCGCTCGATCAGAGCGCCCTCGTGATTGCTCTGGAAGGTTTCCAGCTCGACACCGGCCGCCTCGGCCCGGCGGGCCAAAGCGAGATTGATGTCGGCGAGCGTCGTCGAGCCGTAGTGATTCGGCTCGCGGCTGCCCAGCAGGTTGAGGTTCGGTCCGTGCAGAACCAGAAGTCTGGCCGCTTGCGCGGCTGTTTTTGATTCCGACGAAGCCGATTTTTGCTTCTTCATGTCGGCAAGTTTGCCGTAATTCGCAGCAATTTGTCTAGCGGCGCGCTATCGAAGCGGCGGCGCTTCCGTGCCCAGCTTCGTCAATTCCTGCGCCAGTTCCTGTTCGGACAAGGCGCCCAGGCGGGCGAAGCGGGGCTTGCCGGAAGGGTCGAGCAGCAGCGTGTAAGGTAGCGCCAGGCGCGCATTGCCGAGCTGGCGGGCCAGTTCGCCGCCGTCCGGGCCGCCGATCAGGAGCGGGTAGGAGACCGGGAACTGTCTGGCGTAGTCGCGTACGCTATCGGCGTTATCGAGCGCGATGCCGACAAATTGGACGCCGTTTGCTGCATATTTGCTTTGCATGCGCGAAAAGGCCGGCATTTCCTCGCGGCACGGCGGGCACCAGGTGGCCCAGAAATTGACGACCAGGGTTTTGCCCTGCCACTGCGCGAAGGGCTGCGGCTTGCCGGTCGGGTCGTCGAGCTGCGTGGCGAACAGGCGGGCGACGTGCTCCGGGGTGATGTCCGGAGCCTGGTTCTGCGCCTCCTGCCGCAGGCCGGCGTAGATGCCGGCGGCCAGCGCGGCGGCCGCGACGACGGCGCCGATCAGGAACGTTCTCAGCCGGGGCATGGCGAGTCGCCGCGGCGCGGCGCGGCGAGCAGTTCGAGCACGGCGTCTAGGCGGGCGCGCTCGCGGATGCGCCCGTCGCGCGTTTTCAGTGCGATGCGTTCGATTTGCGGTGGATAGACGACCAGATTGGCGACGATGCCCGTATCCGCTGCGTCGGCCTGTACGCTCAGCACGGCTTCGGCGCGATCGGTGCGCGGGACGCTGTGCGCGTAGTCGATATGCTTGTTGAGCAGGAAAATTTCGACGTCCTTCGCGCTGTCGGCGAAGAGCTGGATGTCGATTTCGGCATAGCGGCCGGCCGTTCCGTCGAGCACCGAGCCGGTCAGGTAAGGGTTGAATCGCTGCAATATGGCCATCAGATCGGCGGCTTTTTGCCGAAGATGAGCGATTCTCGCGTTCTGTTCGTCGTCCTGGAACAGGCGCTGGTAGGTGCGCAACTCGGCTTCGATCTCGGCGTTGTCCGGCATCCGGGTGCCGTCCGGCAGGCCGAGGCTGCGCGCCGCCTTGCGCTTGGCGAAGGCGAAGTCGGCGATGCCGTCTTCGGCCATCAGGCGGGCGGCGGCGCTGGCGATGCGGCTGCGCTGCGAGTCGAGCGTTTTGTGGTGGGGCGGGTGCTGGAGGTGTTCGTGCCGGCGGGTCATGGCGATGGGCTCCGGTGGGTGGGGCGGAGTTACAATCGGGCCTGCTCGGATCATTCTAACTTGGATTTATTGCATGCATATTCACATCCTCGGCATCTGCGGCACCTTCATGGGCGGCATCGCGCAACTGGCGCGCGCCAGCGGGCATCGCGTCACCGGCTGCGATACCGGCGTCTACCCGCCGATGAGCACGCAGCTTGAGGCGGCGGGCATCGAGCTGGTCGAGGGGTATGGTGTCGAGCAACTGGCGCTGGCGCCCGACGTCTTCGTCGTCGGCAACGCGATTTCGCGCGGCAATCCGCTGCTCGAGGAGATTCTCGACCGCGGGCTGCCCTACGTTTCGGGGCCGCAGTGGCTGGCCGACAACGTGCTGCGAGGGCGCTGGGTGCTGGCCGTGGCCGGCACGCACGGGAAGACGACGACGACTTCGATGTTGGCGTGGATACTCGAGGACGCCGGCCTGAGTCCCGGCTTCCTGGTCGGCGGCGTGCCGATGAACTTCGGTGTTTCGGCGCGATTGTCGGGGAAAATAAGCGATTCTCCGTTCTTCGTGATCGAAGCGGACGAGTACGATACGGCCTTCTGCGACAAGCGCTCGAAGTTCATCCATTACCGTCCGCGCACCGCCGTCCTGAATAACCTCGAGTTCGATCATGCGGATATCTTCTCCGATCTGGCAGCTATCGAGACGCAATTCCATCATTTAGTGCGCACTCTCCCGCGCAACGGGCTGGTCGTTTCCAATGCACGCGAGGCCAGCCTCGACCGCGTTCTCGAGCGCGGCTGCTGGACGCCGGTCGAGCGTTTCAACGCGGCCGACGGCTGGCGCATCGAAGGCGACGATGCGGACGGGGCGCTGCGTCTCTTCCGCGGCGGCGAACTCGTCGGCAGCGCGCGCTGGGAGCTGAGCGGCGAGCACAACCGCGCCAACGCCCTGGCCGCTCTGCTCGCCGCGCGCCACGTCGGCGTGCCGTTCGACAAGGGACTCGAAGCGCTGTCGCGCTTCGCCAACGTCAAGCGGCGCATGGAGTTGCGCGGCGTCGCCGATGGCGTCGCGGTTTACGACGACTTCGCGCATCATCCGACGGCGATTGCGACGACGGTCGCCGGCTTGCGTCGCAAGATGGGAAGCAATGCAGCTTCCGGGCGCATCCTCGCCGTGCTCGAACCGCGCTCGAACACGATGAAGCTCGGCGTCATGAAGGCGCTGTTGCCGGGCAGCCTCGCCGAGACCGACCGCGTCTTCTGCTACGCGGCCAATCTCGGCTGGGACGCGGCCGAGGCGCTTGCGCCGCTCGGCGCGAAGGCCGTCGTCGAGGACGATCTGGCGCGCCTCGTCGATGCCGTCGTCGCGGCGGCGCAGCCCGGCGATCAGGTACTGGTGATGAGCAACGGCGGCTTCGGCGGCATCCACGACAAGCTCCTCGTCGCGCTGAACGCGCGCGCCGCCTGAGTTTCTTTCGTGTTCGGCGCAGGGCGGCCGCTTCCCCGGCCGCCTTTTTTCATTTCCATAGACGGAAATTGAGCGCCAGCGTCACCGCCAGCAGGAGCGCGGCGCCGGCGTTGTGCGCGACGGCGAGCGGCAGCGGCAGCGCGAACACGACGTTGGCGATGCCGAGCGCGATCTGCGCGAGCAGCGCCGCGCCGAGCAGCCGTCCCCAGGCGCGCCACGGTGCCCGGCGCTGCAGGACGAGCGCCAGCGCGCCGGCGACGAGGAGGACGAGCAGCGCGCCGACCCGGTGCGTCCAGTGGATCGCGGTCAGCGCGGCGTTCGAGAGTAGCGCGCCGTCGGCCGTCTGCCCTAGTTCGCGGCGCAGGTGGAAGGCGTGCGCGAAATCCATTTCCGGCAGCCAGACGCCCTGGCAGGTCGGGAAATCGGGGCAGGCGAGCGCCGCGTAGTTGCTGCTCACCCAGCCGCCGAGCGCGATCTGCGCGATCACGGCGAGCAGGGCCGCGCCGCCGAGCAGGCGCAGTCCGCGCTCCGGCGCGGCGTCGCCGCCCAGCGTCTGGCGCAGCAGCAGCCAGAGCAGTAGGGCCAGCGTCGTCATGCCGCCGAGCAGATGCGCGCTGACGATCGCCGGCTTGAGCAGCAGCGTCACCGTCCACATGCCGAGTGCCGCCTGGAAGGCGACGACGCCGAGCAGCGCGCTCGGCAGCAGCGGCGACTGGCGCAGTTCGCGCCGGTGGCGCCAGGCGAGCAGCGCGATGCCGGCGATCAGCACGCCGAGCGTGCCGGCGAAGTAGCGGTGCGCCATCTCCTTCCACGCCTTGGGCGTTTCGACCGGCCGCTCCGGGAAGGCGCGCGCGGCGGCCGCGTGCTCGTGCGCTTCGTCCGGCACGCCGAGCAGGTGGCCGTAGCAACCCGGCCAGTCCGGGCAGCCGAGACCTGCATCGGACAGGCGCACGTAGGCGCCGAGCGCGACGACGGCGAAGGCGAGCACGGTGGCGAGCAGGATGAGCGGGCGGTAGAAGCGCATTTTTGCTATCGGGCCGGTTTTCGCTGCCGATCGCTGCGCGTTCAGCGCAGAAAGTGGTCGGCGAGCAGCGCCGCGAAGAGTAAGGTCAGGTAGATGATCGACCAGCGGAAGGTACGCCGCGCCAGCGCGTCGCTGTAGCGCCGCCAGAGGGCGAAGGCGTAGGCCAGGAAGACGGCGTCGAGTGCGAGCGCGGCGGCGAGGTACCACGGCCCGCTCATGCCCAGCGTGTACGGCAGCGCGCTGGCGCCGCTCAGCATCACCACGTAGAGCAGGCTGTGCAGGCAGGTGAGGCGGACGCCGTGCGTCACCGGCAGCATCGGCAGGCCGGCCTTGGCGTACTCGTCGCGCCGGTAGCAGGCGAGCGCCCAGAAGTGCGGCGGCGTCCAGATGAAGACGATCAGGAAGAGGACCAGCGCCTCCGGACCGACGCCGCCGGTCATCGCCGACCACCCGAGCAGCGGCGGCATGGCCCCCGAGGCGCCGCCGATCACGATGTTCATCGGCGTCGCCGGCTTGAGGACGATGGTGTAGATCACCGCGTAGCCGAGGAAGGTCGCCAGCGTCAGCCACATGGTCAGCGGATTGACGAGCGCGTGCAGCAGCCACAGGCCGCTGCCGCCGACCAGTCCGGCGAGCGCCAGCGTCTCGCCGGTCGAAACTTCGCCGCGCGCCGTCGGGCGTGCGCGCGTGCGCGCCATGCGGGCATCGATGCGCTGCTCGACGAGACAGTTGATCGCGGCCGCCGCGCCGGCGACCAGCGCGATGCCGAGCGAGGCGGCGAGGAACAGGCCGAGGGGCGGGAAGGCCGGCGTGGCGAGAAACATGCCGATCATCGCGGTAAATACGATCAGCGTATTGACGCGCGGCTTGCACAGCTCGAAGAAGGCCGCCAGCCGCTGGCCCAAGGTTTTGCCCGGTGCGCGAGTGAGGGTGGACATGGCGGGTCTCCTTGGCGTGCTGGGTCAGCCGACCCAGGAATATTTGAGCAGGCGCTCGAGGTCTTTGCGCACGTGCGTCGGATCGACGCCCGGCGCGTAGCGCATCATCGCGTTGCCGAGCGGGTCGACGAGGTAGAGACGGTAGTGCGAACCGTCCAGCGCGGCGCGCCAGTCGTTCGCCGCGGCGCCTTCGGGCGGCACGGCGACGACGAGGTCGGGATACTGTCGCCGCAGTTCCGGCAGCGCCGGGTCGCGCGCCGCGCCGGCGCCCAGCCAGACGCGGCGCAGGCGGCCCATCTCCTTGTTCTGCGCCACCTGGATCTGACGCATCAGATGCAACTGGCGCAGGCAGTCTGCGTCGCACGGGCCGTCGCCGGCCAGCACGAGCAGCCATCTGCCGCGCAGTTCGGCGGTCGGCAGCGGGCGGCCGTCGGCTTCGTGCAGGCCGTTCTCGGGCAACGGTCGGGGCGGTTGGATCAGTTCGCCGTGGTTGCCGGTGTGCGCCGGCCGCCACTCGAACCGGTACAGCGCGAAAGCGACGACGAAGGGCATGGCGAGCAGGAGGCTCGCCAGCAGCACGGCGCGGCGGCCGGAGGCGCGCGGGGGCGGGGAGGCGGTCGTCGGTGCGTTCATGGGCGGCGGAAATTGACGAAGAGCCAGATCAGGACGGTGGTTGCGGCGAAGCTCCACCACTGCAGCGCATAGCCGAGGTGGCGCTCGATGCGCTCGTCGGGGCGCGGCCATTCGCGCGCGAAGCCGCCGCCGGCGCTGTCCGGCGCCATCTGGACGACGATCGGCTGCAGCGTGAAAGGGTTCGCCCCGTCCGCCCCGTCCGCTTCGAGGGCTTCAACGACCGCCCGGTAGCGCGCGAGATCGAGGTTCTGCCAGACGGGCTGCCACTGCGTTTCCGCCCCGGCGGCGTTGCCGGCGTCGGCGCCCAGCGTGAAGAAACGGGTGCTCGGGACGATCGCCGTCCCCGAGATTTCAATCTGGCCGGCCGGCGTGTCGATGACGGGCACCCGGCTGTGCTCGGGCAGCGCCGGAATCCAGCCGCGGTTGATCAGCACCCGCGTCGTACCGCCCTCGATGCGCAGCGGCGTCAGCACGTGGTAGCCGGCGCGTTCGCGGTGGATGCGGTTGTCGATCAGGATCTGCCGTCGCGGTTCCCAGACGCCGCGCACGACGATCCGGCGGTAGCGCAGCGTTTCGGCGTCGACCGGCGTCGCGGCCAGTTGCACGGGCGCTTCGGCGCTGCGCGTGTCGAGCAGCGCCTGCCGGTCGCCTTTGACGCCGGCCTTTCCCCATTGCCACTGGCCGAGCGCGACGAAGAGCGGGACGAGCAGGACGGCGGCCAGCGTCGGCAGCGGGCGGGGCGCGAAGCGCCGGCCGACGTGTCTGTGCGCACCGCCGCCGGCGTTTGCCTCGGCCGATCCGGCACGCGCATAATCGGCCTGCCCTGCCCGGGGTTTCGCGCTGGAGTCCGCCATGTTCAAGCTCGTCATCGTTCTCGTGTTGATCGGCATCGTCGGCAGCCTGCTCTCCGGCCTCTTCTTCCTCTACCGCGACCACGGCGCCGGCGCGCGCACCGTCAAGGCGCTGACCCTGCGCGTTGCCCTCTCGATCGGGCTCTTCCTGCTGCTTCTGGCCGGCCATTTCATGGGCGTGCTCCCCGGCTACAGCCAGTAGACGAAGACGAAGAGGCCGAGCCAGACCACGTCGACGAAGTGCCAGTACCAGGCGACGCCCTCGAAGGCGAAGTGGCGCTCGGCGTTGAAGTGTCCCTTCAGGCAGCGTCCATAGACGACCGTCAGCATGATCGCGCCGAGCGTGACGTGGAATCCGTGGAAGCCGGTAAGCAGGAAGAAGGTCGCGCCATAGACGCCGGCGCCCAGCGTCAGTCCGAGCTCGCTGTAGGCGTGGTGGTACTCCCAGATCTGGAAGCCCATGAAGGCGGCGCCGAGCAGGATGGTCGCCAGCAGGCCCAGCTTGAGCTGGCTGCGCCGGTTCTGCAGCATGCCCCAGTGCGCCCAGGTGAGCGTCGCGCCCGAGGTGAGCAGCAGCGCGGTGTTGAGCGCCGGAATGCCCCACGCGCCCATCGGCGTGAAGCTCGCGCCCTGCGGGCCGGCCGACGGCCAGCCGCCGGTGAAGCCGGGCCACAGCGTGAAGGCCGGGTCCATGCCGGCGAGCGCCGGCACCGAGAGCACGCGCACGTAGAACAGCGCGCCGAAGAAGGCCGCGAAGAAGGCGACCTCGGAGGCGATGAACCAGATCATGCCGTGGCGGAAGGACTTGTCCTCCCAGTCGCCGTAGGCGCCGCGCTGGTTCTCGGCGATGACGCGGCCGAACCAGTTGAACATCACGTAGACGATGACGCCGACGCCGCCGAGCATGATCCACGGGCCGGGCGCGTAGTCGTGCATCTTCAGGACGAAGCCGAGCGCCAGCAGGAACATCCCGCCGGACAGCATGAACGGATAGAGACTGGGCTGCGGCACGTAGTAGTGCGTGGCTGGTGTGCTGGGTGTTGTGCTGTGCGGGCTGTTCATCGGGCGCTCCCGGTCGCCGCGGCCGACTCGGCGACGTTGAAGAATGCGTAGGACAGGGTGATGGTGCGGATGTCGGCGTCGATCTCCGGCTTGACGATGAAGGTGAGCGGCATCTCGCGCGTTTCGCCGGGCGCCAGCGTCTGCTGCTTGAAGCAGAAGCAGTCGAGCTTCTCGAAGTGCTGCGCGGCCTGCCCCGGCGACACGCTGGGAACGGCCTGGCCGACGATGGCGGTGGACGAGCTGTTGTGCACGAGGAAAATCGCCTGGTGCAACTCGCCCGGATGCAGGTCGAGGCGGCCGGTCAGCGGGCGCATTTCCCAGGGCAGGCCGGGCATCACGGTGCCGGTGAATTCGACGGTGACGATGCGGTTGCGGTCGATGCGCGAGGCGGGCGCCGCCGCGGCCCCGGCCGCCGTCGGTGCGTTGAGCCCGCCGACGCCGATCTTCGTGGCGGTCTTGCCGTTCAGCCCGGTCGCTTCGCAGAACACGTTGTAGAGCGGCACCAGCGCGAAGCCGAAGGCGAAGGCGGCGGCCACCAGCGCGAGCAGCTTGACGATCAGCCGGCGGTGGTCGGGCGGCGAGCGCAGAGGAGGCTGGGCGGTGGTCATGGCGGTCGCGCCTAGCGCTTGACGAAGAGGCCGAGCAGGTAAAGGGCGACGACCGCGGCGCCGAGCGCCCAGGCGAGGCGGCGGCTGGCGGCGCGGCGGCGGGCGAGTTCTTCGGGCGCGAACATGGCGGCTTCCTCCTCGGAGTTCATTTGACCACCGGCTGGACTTCCCAGGAGTGGTGCGGCGGCGGCGACGAGAGCTCCCATTCGAGCCCCTGCGCGCCTTCCCACACGCGCTCGTCGGCGCGCGGCAGGCCGTTGCGCGCGCCGCGGATCGACTTGACGACGTTCCACGCGAAGATCAGCTGCGACAGGCCGAGGATGAAGGCGCCGACCGTCGAGATGGCGTTGAACTCGGCGAACTGCAGCGCGTAGTCCGGGATGCGGCGCGGCATCCCCGCCAGCCCGAGGAAGAACTGCGGCATGAAGGTCAGGTTGAACGAGATCACGGTCAGCCAGAAGTGCGCCTTGCCGAGCCGCTCGTCGAACATGTGGCCGGTCCATTTCGGCAGCCAGTAGTAGGCGCCGGTCATCACGCCCATGATGCCGCCGGCGAACAGCGCGTAGTGGAAGTGGGCGACGACGAAGTAGCTGTGGTGGTACTGGGCGTCGGCCGCGACGTCGGCGAGCACCAGCCCGGTCAGGCCGGCGATGCCGAACAGAACGATGAAGCCCTGCGCGAACAGCATCGGCGTCTCGAAGCTCATGGCGCCGCGCCACATGGTCGCGATCCAGCAGTAGAAGAGCACGGCCAGCGGCAGCGAAATGGCCATCGTGCTGTACATGAAGTAGAGCAGCGCCGGCACCGGCAGGCCGGCGGTGAAGAAGTGGTGCGCCCAGACGACGACGGCGAGCACGCCGATGGCGATGAAGGAATAGACCTGCGCCTTGTAGCCGTACACCGGCTTGCGGCTGAAGGTCGCGAGCACGTGCGGCATCAGCCCCCAGACCGGGAGCAGCAGGATGTACACCTCGGGGTGGCCGAAGAACCAGAACAGGTGCTGGAAGAGGATGGGGTCGCCGCCGCCCGCCGCGTTGAAGAAGCTGGTGCCGAAGTGGCGGTCGGTGAGCAGCATCGTCACCGCGCCGGCCAGCACCGGAATGGTGGCGATCAGCAGGAAGGCGGTGACCAGCCAGCCCCAGCAGAAGAGCGGCAGCTTCATCATCGTCATGCCCGGCGCGCGCAGGTTGAAGATGGTGACGATGATGTTGATCGAACCGAGGATCGACGAGACGCCGAGGATGTGCACCGCGAAGATCGCGAAGTCGACGCCGATGCCGCCCTGCACCGAGAGCGGCGCGTAGAAGGTCCAGCCGGTCGCCAGCGCGCCGTCGCCGATGCCGAACACGGCCAGCGCGAAGGGCAGCATGAGCAGGACGGCGGCCGGCGGCAGCAGCCAGAAACCCCAGTTGTTGATGCGCGGCAGCGCCATGTCGGGCGCGCCGATCATCAGCGGGATCTGCCAGTTGGCGAAGCCGGTGGCGGCCGGCATCAGCGCCGCGAAGATCATCACCAGCGCGTGCACGCCGATCAGCTGGTTGAAGAACTCCGGCTGCATCAGCTGCAGGCCGGGCTGGAACAGCTCGGCGCGCACGGCGAGGATCATCGCGCCGCCGACGAAGAACATGAACAGCGAGAAGATCAGGTACATCGAGCCGATGTCCTTGTGGTTGGTCGTCATCAGCCAGCGCAGCAGGCCGTGCGGCGCGGCGTGCTGCGCCCCGTCCGTGTGCGCGTGCGGCGGAGCGGCGTCGTCGCTGCGGTCGAGGGAGCGTGCGGCGGGGTGGTCCTGGCTCATGGCAGCCTCCGTCTCGTGGGCGTTCGTGCGTGTTCGTGCGGATCCGTATGTGTCCGCGCGTCCTGCTCAGCGCAGGGCCTTGATCTGGGCGGGCTGGATCAGGTCTCCCGCGGCATTGCCGAAACTGTTGCGCTCGTAGGTGATGACGGCGGCCAGCTCGCTGTCCGACAAGGTGTTCCTGAATGCCTGCATCGCCGTTCTCGGCTTGCCGTTCAGCACGCGGTCCACGTGGCCGTCCGTGGGCGGCTTGCCGTCGGCGCCGAGCAGCGGCCCGCGCACGATCTTGCTGCCGGCCAGCGCCGGGAAGGCGGGCGGCAGCCCCTGCCCGGCCGGCTGGTGGCAGACCGAGCACTGCTTGGCGTACACCTCCTCGCCGGCGGCCATCAGTTCGGCCCGGCTCCAGGTCTTGCCGGCGCCGGCCACGCTGGCCGCCATCTCGCTCTTCTTCTTGTCGACCCAGGCCAGGTATTCAGGTTCCGGAACGGCATGCACGACGACCGGCATGAAGCCGTGATCCTTGCCGCACAGTTCGGCGCACTGACCGCGGTAGATGCCCGGTTCATCGATCCTGACCCAGGTTTCGCGCAGGAAGCCGGGGATCGCGTCGCGCTTGACGCCGAACTGCGGCACCCACCAGGTATGGATGACGTCGGTCGAGGTCAGCAGGATGCGCACCTTCTTGCCGACCGGCAGCACCACCGGGTTGTCGACCTCGAGCAGATAGTGCTCGCCCTTGGCTTCGCGGTTGGCGATCTGTTCGCGCGGCGTGCTCAGGGTGCTGACGTACCTGATTCCCGACTCCGGGTACTCGTACTGCCACTTCCACTGCATTCCGGTGACCTTGAGCACCATGTCGGCGCGAGTCCGCGTGTCCTCCATGTCGACCACCGCGTGATAGGCCGGAATGCCCATCAGCACGTAGTCGACGAAGAGCAGGATGGCGAAGGGAACGAGCGCCCAGAGCCACTGCACGGTGCCGGTCGGCCCGGAAAACCTGGCGGGCGTGTGGCCGACGCTTTTCCGGTGCCTGATCATCGAATAGATCATGATCGCGAACACCACCACGAACATGACGGTGATGATGGTCATGAACTGGTTGTGGATGTTCAGCGTGTCGCGCGCGATCGGCGTGACGGGGGGCGGGAAGTTCCAGCGGTAGTCGGCGGCGGCGGGAAGCGGAAACAGCGCCGCGAACGAAACGGACAGAGAGGCGGGCAGGAAGGCGGTTGCAAGGGCCGCGAGGGCCGGGCGCGGGCGGGAGCGGAGCGGCATCTTCAAGATTCCTCCTGCGATAACTTCGCTGCCGGCCCCGGCCTTTATTTTCCGGCGGGTACCGATTCTCCCTGGGTGACGCGCTCCCTGTGTTTTTTTGTTTGACCCGGCGGAACCCGCGAGCGGGTCTGCTAGGATTTGACATAGGTCAACGTTTATTGATTTTGAGTCTAGCACGGACGGCATATTTTTTTGCAAGCGCCGTTTGCAACTTTCTGATTCCATTATATTTTTCAGGGTCTTTTTTGATGCGTCGCAACAATCTCCGTAAGCGCCGCTTGCCGCGCTTTTCCGGAGTGCAGGCGGTCGCGGGAGGGCGTTTCATGCTGCGCAAAGTGATCGTTCTGGCCTGTCTCGGCGCGTTGCTCGCCTGCACCCCGGAGGCGCCGCCGCAGATGCGCAACAGCGACATCACCGGCGCCGACTTCGGGCGCCGGCTGGCGCTTACCGATCACACGGGGAAGGCGCGCACGCTTGAGGATTTTCGCGGCCAGGCGGTGATCCTCTTCTTCGGCTACACGGCCTGCCCCGACGTCTGCCCGACGGCGCTCGCCAAGTTCGCCGCGACGCGCAAGCAGCTCGGTGACGATGCGGCGCGCGTGCAGGTGCTGTTCGTCACGCTCGATCCCGAGCGCGACACTCCGGCGCAACTGGCCGCCTACGTGCCGTGGTTCGATCCGTCCTTCATCGGCCTGTACGGGGACGCGGCGGCGACGGCGGCGGCGGCGCGCGAATTCAAGATCGTCTACACGCGGCAGGCGTCCGGCGGCCTCGGCTACGTGCTCGACCACAGCGCCGGCGCCTACGTCTTCGACCCGGCCGGGCGCCTGCGCCTGTACGTGCGCGACGACGCGCCGGTGGACGCCATCGTTGCCGATCTCAAGGTTCTGCTCGCGGGGAGGTAGGGCGCCCCGCGCCGGAGGGGCGGGAGCACGGAAACTCGCGCTGCGCCGGTGCGCTGGATCGGGATGCGAATCGGGACGTGAATCGGGCTGCGATGCGGGCTGCGGAGCGGTGCCCGGAGCGGAGGGTTGCGGATAGCCCGGAGGCAACGAAAAAGCCGGGCGTCTTGCGACGCCCGGCTTCGTTTCTCCGGCGCTGGTGCGCCGCGGCTTGCGGTTTCGGTGCCTACACCGCGCCGGCCAGCGCGGCGCGCATCTTCTGCATGGCCTTGGCTTCGATCTGGCGGATGCGTTCGGCCGAAACGCCGAACTCGGCGGCCAGCTCGTGCAGCGTCGCCGCCTCACCCTCGTTCAGCCAGCGCGCCTCGACGATGCGCCGGCTGCGTTCGTCGAGGTCGGCCAGCGCGGCGTGCAGCCCCTCGCCGTGCAACTGTGCGCGGCTGCGCGCTTCGAGCACGCGGGTCGGCTCGCTGTTGCTGTCGGCCAGATAGGCGATCGGCGCGAAGGCGTCGTCGTCATCGTCGTTCGTTTCGAGCGCCAGATCGTGGCCGGAGAGGCGAATCTCCATTTCGACCACTTCTTCCGGCTTGACCGACAGGCGATGCGACACGTCGGCGACCTGCGCCGGGCTGAGCGCCTCGCTGCCTGGCTTCATGCCGCGCAGGTTGAAGAAGAGCTTGCGCTGCGCCTTGGTTGTCGCGACCTTGACCATGCGCCAGTTCTTCAGCACGTATTCGTGGATTTCGGCCTTGATCCAGTGCATGGCGAACGACACCAGGCGCACGCCGCGCTCCGGGTCGAAGCGTTTCACCGCCTTCATCAGGCCGATATTGCCTTCCTGGATCAGGTCGGCGTGCGGCAGGCCGTAGCCCAAGTAGCCGCGCGCGATCGAGATCACCAGCCGCAGGTGCGAAAGCACCAATTGACGGGCGGCATCAAGGTCTTCCTCGTCGCGCAGGCGGGTGGCCAGCCGGAACTCTTCCTCCTCCGTCAGGAGCGGAAAGCGGTTCGCCGCCTGGATGTAGGCATCGATGTTGCCGACAGCAGAGGGCATCGGGAAAGCCAGAGCTTGCGTCATGGAATGTATCCTCCTTGCGAGTTTCCGGAATCATTTTAGCACTCGCTGCAAGAGAGTGCTAAATGCGGGAAAAGTTCGCTCCGGGACGACGGCGACGGGCGCTTTGTGCGTCAGCGAACAGATGCCCGCGCGCCAGCATCCGATGCTCCGGGAGCGCCTTGCAGAGCGTGTCGTCGTTGCAGGCGGCGCGACCGGAAGCGGCAAGCGGTTCGGAGCCTCAGCGCCTCCCGCTGCCGCGATTCCGGGACTGCGCGGGCGTGCCGACAACCCCGGACGGAGCGCTTGCGAAACGCCCCCAGGTCGTCTGTGATCGTCCGCGCGGGATGCCGTCAATCCACCTCGAAAGGAAAATCATGAACGCCGTGCCCCCGATCCGCCCCGCCCTGCCGCGGGCTTTTCTCGCCGCCGGCGCGCTCGCGCTGGCCCTCTGCGCCGGCGCGGCAGCGGCCGACGAGTTGAAATTCAAATTGTCCGGCGATATGGAAGTGCCGCCGGTCGCCACGCAGGCCGCGGGCAACGCGAAGATCACCATCGACAAGGATATGGCCGTCAGCGGCGAGGTCATGACCTCCGGGATCGCCGCGACGATGGCGCACATCCATCGCGGCAAGGCCGGAAGCAACGGGCCGGTGATCATTCCCCTGAGCAAGAGCGGCGACAACGCCTGGGCGGTGCCGGCCGGCGCCAGGCTGAGCGCCGCCGAGTACAAGGCTTACATGGAAGATGAACTGTACGTCAACGTGCATAGTGCCGCGCATCCGGGCGGGGAAATCCGCGGGCAGCTGATGCCGCGCAAGGCGGCGATGGGCAAATAGGTCACGCCGCTTTCCCTCCTCTTTCGAGGGCGCCAACGAGGTTTCAGTTTGCAGAGTGCGATTGGTGGCGCGGAATCCGGACGTTATGGAACCGTCTGCCTGTCGCGCCATCTCCCGTTCCGCGGCTCGGATACCGAAGCGCGGCATCGGCCGGGATCAGCTGCGGCACGTAGCCGGCGATGCTGGCCGTGCCGGACGTCGCGTCGAGCAGGGGCGTCGGAATCTTGATCGTCGTGCTCTTGCCGGCGCCGTTCGGCCCGAGCGGGCCGAACATCCTGCCGCGCGCTACCTCAAGGCTGAGCCGGTCGAGCACCGTGAAGCGATCGAAGCGCTTGCTCAGTTCCGCCGCTGCGATGGCAATGGGTTCGGGGGCTGCGCCCATTCCTTCATGCGAGCGCCGTGCAGTGTGCGCGGGACCTGCCTTTGCGGTGCGGCGAAGGTTGCTTGCGGACGCACCTTTTTGGTGCCGAAAGATGCTCTTGCCATTCGCCGGGGGGGCGGCAAGAATGCAGAAGCGCACGATGCCTCCGGGGTTCGGGCGCGCCGACCCGCCCGCAATCAACCCCTGGCCCGCCATGACCGTACGCTCGATCCGCCGCAGCCTCGTCGTCCGCAGCTTCCTGCAGATTCTGCTGGTGCTCGTGCTGTTCGCCGGCAGCGCCTACCTCCTGGTCACGGCGCCGACCATCGCCAAGCTGGCCGACGCGCAGATGGGGCAGGCCTCCGAGCAGCTCAAGGCGCGCGTGCAGCGCCTGCTGCAGAGCGTCGAAATCACCCTCAACACTGGCCGCAGCTGGGGCGAACAGGGCAGCCTGGAGCACGACGAGCTGCTGCGCTTCAACGAGTTCTTCTTCCCCGTGATCGCCAATCATCCGGAAATCTCGTCGGTCATCTTCGCCCACGAGAGCGGGCGTGAAATCCTGCTGCTGCAGACCGCCGAGCAAAAATGGGTGAATCGCATCAGCGACCCGGCGCGCTGGGGGCGGCAAAGTTGGTGGATCACCTGGACGCGCGAGCGGAAGATCGAATCGGTTGAGATGCGCGAACTCGGCTACGACGCGCGCACCCGCCCCTGGTTCAAGGCCGCGCAGGCGCTGCCGGAGGACGGTGCGATCGCGTGGACGGCGCCCTACGTCTTCTTCACCACGAAGGAGCCGGGCGTCACCGTCGCCTCGCGCTGGCGCGGCGCCGACGGCAGCCGCTACATCCTGGCGCACGACGTGAAGCTGCTCGACCTGTCGCATTTCACCGCCCAGCAGACGCCGGGCCGGACCGGCATCGCGGCCATCGTCGACGACGCCGGCCGGGTGCTCGCCGTGCCGCGCGACCCGCGCTTCATCAGCGATGCCGAAATCAAGGAGGCAATCCTGAAGAATACGGGGACGATCGGTGTGCCGGTTCTCGACGAAGCGATCCGTCTCTGGCGCGCCGGCGGCAGCGCCGATCGCCGTCTGGCCGAGTTCCGGCAGGACGGCGCCCACTGGTACAGCCTGTTCCGGCGCATCAGCATCGGCGGGCAGCCCTTCTGGCTGGCGGTTCTCGCGCCGCAGTCGGATTTCATTCCCGGCGCAGCCACCGATCTCTACCTGCTGCTGGCGCTGGCCGGCCTTTCGCTGCTCGTCGGCGTGATCGCCGCCGCGCGTCTGGCCGCGCGTTTCAGCCGGCCGCTCGAACAGCTGGCGGCGGAGAGCGCCCGCATCGGCCGCCTCGAACTGGCCGCGCCGGTCTCGGTCGCCGCGCCGTGGAGCGAAATCGGCGAACTGGCGTGCGCGCAGGAAGGCATGCGCGAAGCGCTGCTGCGGCAGACTGCGGCGCTCGAGGAGTCGAACAGCACGCTTGAGGCGCGCGTCGCCGAACGGACGGGGGAGCTGGAGAGGGCCAAGTCCGCCGCCGAGTGGTCGCGCCGCCTTCTGCTCGAAATGGCCGATTCGCTGCCCTGCGCCATCTTCCGCTACGAAGTTGCGCCGGACGGCAAGGGCGCCTTCCGCTTCGTCAGCCGCAAGGCCGGCGAGGTCTGGGGCGTCACCCAGCGCGACACGCTGGCGCTCGACGAACTGCGCTGGGAACGCGTGCATCCGGAGGACCGCGCCGAGTACCGCGAGCGCATCGCGCGGACGCTCGCCGAGCACGGCAACGCCGATACCGTCTGCCGCGTCATCGACGCCGCCGGCGAGGTTCGCTGGATCGAGACGCGCTCGGTGTTCCAGACCCTGCCCGACGGCGGCCTGGCGTGGAACGGCTACTGGCTCGACGTGACCGAGCGCAAGCAGGCCGAGGCCGCGCTCAGGGAAACCGAGGGCTGGTATCGCGCCATCCTCGAATCGGCGCCGGTCGGGCTGCTGGTGGTCGATGCCGACGGCTCGGTGTCGCTGGTCAACCGGCAGGTGCAGCAGCTCTTCGGCTACGCGCCGGAAGAACTGGTCGGCCGTCCGGTCGGGAAGCTGCTGCCGGAAGAGGCGCCGGCGCTGCGTCCCGAGCGCGTCGCCGATTTCTTCGCCGCGCCGCGCGCGACGGCGATGGGCAAGGGCCGCCGCGCCGAATCGCGGCGCAAGGACGGCAGCCTCTTTCCGGTCGAGGTCGGCCTCTCGCCGCTGCCCCGGCGCGAGGGGCGCCCGCCGCAGGTTGCCGTCACCGTGGTCGACATCACGCTGCGCCGGCAGCAGGAGGCGGCGCTGCGGCAGGCCAAGGAAGCGGCCGAGGAGGCGACGCGCATGAAGTCGGACTTCCTCGCCAACATGAGCCACGAAATCCGCACGCCGATGAACGCCATCATCGGGCTCTCGCACCTGCTCCTGAAAGGCGAGGCGAGCGCCCGCCAGCGCGACACCCTGCTCAAGATCCAGCAGTCCGGCCAGCACCTGCTCGGCATCATCAACGACATCCTCGACTTTTCGAAGATCGAGGCCGGACGGCTCAGCGTCGAGCGCACCGTGCTCGAACTGGAGAAGGTACTTGACAACGTCGCCAACCTGATTGCCGACAAGAGCGCCGCCAAGGGACTGGAACTGGTCTTCGACGTCGCGCCCGACGTGCCGCGCTACCTGCTCGGCGACCCGCTGCGCCTGGGCCAGATCCTGATCAATTACGCCAATAACGCGGTGAAGTTCACCGAGCGGGGTGAAATCCTCATCGAGGTGCGCGTGCTGGACAAGGGGCCGGAAGCGGCGCCGGAAACCGCCCGGGAAGCGGGCGGGGAAGCGGGCGGGGAAGCTGCCGGGGCCGCCGCTCAGGCCGGCGGCCGGGAGAGTGATGCGGCGCAGGTGACGCTGCGCTTCGCCGTGCGCGATACCGGCATCGGTCTGCACGAGGAGCAGCGGGCGCGCCTGTTCCAGCCTTTCCAGCAGGCCGACAGCTCGACCACGCGCAAATACGGCGGCACCGGCCTCGGCCTGGCGATCTGCAAGAAGCTGGCCGAGCTGATGGGCGGCGAGGTCGGCGTCGACAGCGTGTTCGGCGCGGGCAGCACCTTCTGGTTCACCGCCCGCCTCGGCGTTGCGCCCGATCCCGTGCGCCGCCGGGTGCTGGCCGCCGACCTGCGCGGCAAGCCGGTGCTGGTGGTCGACGACAACCAGCATGCGCGCGTCGTGCTGGGCGAACTGCTGAGCGGCATGGGGTTCGCCGTGTCCGAGGCGGAGGACGGCCCGGCGGCGCTCGCGCGTCTGGCACAGGCCGCCGCCGCGGGAACGCCCTACGCGATCGTTTTCCTCGACTGGCAGATGCCCGGCATGGACGGCATCGAAGTCGTTCGCCGCCTGCGCGCGCAGGGCGATGCGCCGCTGCCGCATTGCGTCATGGTCACCGCCTACGGGCGCGAGGAAATGCTCAAGCAGGCGCGGACGGTCGGCATCGAAGACGTCCTGATCAAGCCGGTCAATAGTTCGCTGCTCTTCGATCTGCTCGGGCAGCTGCTCGACGCCGGCGGCGCCGCCGCTGCATCGCCGCCCGCCGGCGCGGCGCCGTTGCCCGCCGCGCCGGGCGTTCCCGGGCTGGCCTCGCTGGCCGGGGCGCGCATCCTGCTCGTCGAGGACAACGAGCTGAATCAGGAGGTGGCCGCCGAACTTCTGCGCGGCGAAGGCCTCGCGGTCGATCTCGCCGAACACGGAGGCATCGCGCTGGAGAAGCTGGCCGCGCGCGACTACGACTTCGTCCTGATGGACATGCAGATGCCGGTGATGGACGGTCTGGCGGCAACGCGGGCGATCCGCGCGCAGCCGCGGCTGGCCGATCTGCCGGTGCTGGCGATGACCGCCAACGTGATGGCCGGCGACCGCGAGCGCTGCCTGGCGGCGGGCATGAACGACCACGTCGCCAAGCCGATCGATCCTGCCGAACTCCAGGCCGCGCTGCGCAAATGGATCCGGCCGCGCGCCGGACTCGGGCGGCCGGCCGGCCCGCCGTCCGGCGCGGCGGGCGGCGCCCCGGCACAGGGCGAAGGCGGCAGCGGGCTGCGCGTCGCGCTCGCCGACGTGCCGGGCTTCGATGCGGCGGCGGGCCTGCGCCGCATGCTCGGCAAGGAGGCAAACTATCTGTCGTTGCTGCACCGCTTCGTCGCTGGGCAGCGGACGACGGCGGAGGCTTTGCATGCCGCGCTCGCCGCCGATGACTGGGAGGCCGTCGAGCACCTGGCGCACGGCACGCGCGGCGTCGCCGCCAATCTCGGCGCCACCGGCGTGGCGGCGTGCGCCGGTGAGCTCGAACGCGCGCTGCGCGAGCGGCGCCCGCGGGCCGAGCTCGAAGCGCCGTTTGCCGCTTTCGCCGCAGCGCTCGCGACGCTGCTCGATGCGCTCGAACGTCGTCTGCCGCCTTTGCCGCAGCCGTCCGCCGGCACGGAGGCGCTGCCGCCGGCCGAACGCGAAGCGTTCCGGCAGGTCGTCGCGCGGCTGGACGAACTGCTCGCCGACGACAATGCGGAAGCCTCCGATCTGCTCGCCGGGCATGCCGAGCTGCTGCGCGCCGGGCTCGGCGCCGCCTACGGCGAACTGCGGCGGGCTGTCGGCGATTTCGATTTCGAAGCGGCGCAGGCCGTCCTGCGAACCGCCCTGCGGGGGAGCTGAGCCATGCCCATGCCGTCCGGTTCCGCTGACAAAGCCACCGTGCTGGTGGTCGACGACACGCCCGACAACCTCGCGCTGATGTCCGCGTTGCTCAAGGAGCGCTACAAGGTCAAGGTGGCCAACGACGGGCCGCGCGCGCTGCGCATCGCCGCCGGCGAGCGGCCGCCGGATCTGATCCTGCTCGACATCATGATGCCCGGCATGGACGGCTACGAAGTCTGCCGCCGCCTCAAGGCGGCGCCGGCGACGCGCGAGATTCCCGTGATCTTCCTCACCGCCCGCGCGGGAACCGAGGACGAGGAGAGCGGCTTCGCGCTCGGCGCGGTCGATTACATCACCAAGCCGATCAGCCCGCCGATCGTTCTCGCGCGCGTCGAAACGCAGCTGCGCCTGAAGGCCAGCGCCGACTTCCTGCGCGACCAGAACGCCTTTCTCGAGCAGGAAGTGGCGTGCCGCACGCGCGAGGTGCAGGCGATCCAGGACGTGACCATTCTGGCCATGGCCTCGCTCGCCGAAACGCGCGACAACGAGACCGGCAAGCACATCCGCCGCACGCAGCTCTACGTGCGCACGCTGGCCGAACGCCTGCGCACGCACCCGCGCTTCGCCGCCTACCTGACGCCGGAGCAGATCGACGTACTCTTTAAATCGGCGCCGCTGCACGACATCGGCAAGGTCGGCATTCCCGACCATATCCTGCTCAAGCCGGGCCGCCTCGAGCCCGACGAACTGACGCTCATGAAGACGCACACGACGCTCGGGCGCGACGCCATCGAGCACGCCGAAGCGCAGCTCGGCATGCCGCTCGACTATCTCGCCTGCGCCAAGGAGATCGCCTACTGCCATCAGGAAAAATGGGACGGCACGGGCTATCCGCAAGGGCTGGCCGGCGACGCGATCCCGATCTCGGCGCGGCTGATGGCGCTCGCCGACGTCTATGACGCGCTGATCTGCCGCCGCGTCTATAAAAAAGCCATGTCGCACGAAGACGCTGTTGGCATAATCGTCGCGGGGCGGGGCACGCATTTCGATCCGGACGTGGTCGATGCCTTTCTCGGCGTCGTCGACGAATTCCGCTCGATCGCCCGGCTTTACGCCGAGGCGGCGGACGGGGCGCCGGAGGCCGTGCCGCCCGCGACGCTGTGAGCCAACGGGTGGCGGACGGCGGGCGCGGCGCAGAACAACGAAAAAGGGAGGCAAGGCGGCAATGATCGACCTGAGAAGGCGGCAGACGGTGCTGGTGGCCGACGACATGCCCGAGAACATCGAACTGCTGCGGGCGGCGCTTGAGCAGAGCTACATCGTCAAGGTCGCCAACAACGGCGAGAAGGTCCTGCGCATCGTCTATTCGGACACGCCGCCCGATCTCATCCTGCTCGACATCATGATGCCGGGACTTTCCGGGCACGAGGTCTGCCGCCGCCTCAAGGCCAACCCGGACCGGCGCAGGATTCCGGTGATCTTCGTCACCGCGATGGATGCGCTGGAGGACGAGCGTCTCGGCTTCGAGATCGGCGCCGTCGACTACATCACCAAACCGATCAGCCCGGCCATCGTGCAGGCACGCGTGTGCACGCACCTGGCGCTGTACGACCAGACGCGCGAACTCGAACGCATGGTCGAGCAGCGCACGCGCGAACTGATCGTTTCGCGCGGGCAGATCATCCGCCGCCTGGGGCGCGCCGCCGAATTCAAGGACAACGAAACCGGCAACCACGTCATCCGCATGAGCCACTACGCGCGCCTGGTCGGCGACGCGGCCGGCCTCGGCAGCACGGCGCTCGACATCCTGTTCAGCACCGCGCCGATGCACGACATCGGCAAGCTCGGCATTCCCGACAGAATCCTGCTCAAACCGGGAAAGCTCGATCCGGGCGAATGGGAAATCATGAAGCAGCACCCGCGCATGGGCGCCGAGATCATCGGCGAGCACGACGACGACCTGCTGTCGACGGCGCGCGCCATCGCGCTGACGCATCACGAAAAGTGGGACGGCAGCGGCTATCCGGCCGGCCTGGCCGGCGAGAACATCCCGCTCTGCGGGCGCATCGCCGCGGTCGCCGACGTGCTCGACGCACTGCTCTCGGAACGCCCCTACAAGCCGGCCTACACGATCGAGAAATCGATGGAGTTCATGAATCTGCAGGCCGGCCTGCATTTCGATCCGGCGCTGATTCCGGCGCTGCGCTCGGTGCTGCCGGAGGTGCTGCGCATCCGCGAAACCTTCGCCGACGAGCGCGGCGCGCTGACCGACCTCGAACTCGACGACGTGTCCGCTCTGGCGGTGCTCAAGTCAACACCATCCCCCAGCTGACGAAGGCCAGCCCCATCATCAGCACCCAGGCGACCAGCCCGGCGGCGAACACCGAACCGGCGGCGAGCCGCGAGTGCCCTTCGTCCTCCAGGCGATAAACGCGGTCCACGCCCTGATAGATGAGCGCCGCCGACGCGGCCAGCGCGAGCAGCATCGCGGCGGCATGGAAGACGACGCTCGGCACGAAGAGCGCGACCGGCATCAGCCAGAGCGGCGTCGGCACCACGGCGGCGAGCGCGAAGGCGTCGCGGTAGGACGCCTGCGCATCGGCCACCGCGCCGATGCGCTGTACCACCCAGGCCATGATCGGCACCATCAGCAGTTCGCTGACGAAGAAAACGGCGGCGAGCAGCATTGCCTGGTTCCGGCTGATCTCGAGCAGCGGCGCGCCGCTGTAGGCGTGCCACGCGTAAAGCAGCATGGCCGGCGGGATGGCGGACATCGGCACGACGTAGGCCAGGTACATCCGGGGCACCGAGGGATGCACGCGCATCAGCCACTCCCAGCCTTCGGCGTGCGAACTCAGCATTTTGGGAAACATCATCGGATTCATGACGGCCTCCTTGCGGCAGGACGATCCTTGTCTTTTGACCGGCCGCCCGCCGTTTCGTTTTACAGCCAGTAGACGAAGACGAAGAGCAGCAGCCAGACGACGTCGACGAAGTGCCAGTACCACGCCACCGCTTCGAAGGCGAAGTGGCGCTCGGGCGTGAAGTGCCCGGCCAGCGCGCGGCTGAGGATGACGCAGAGCATGATCGCGCCGAGCGTCACGTGCGCGCCGTGGAAGCCGGTCAGCATGTAGAAGGTGGCGCCGTAGATGCCGGCGCGGATGGTGAAGGACGCTTCGAGGTATTCGTGCGCCTGCAGCGCGAGGAAGACGACGCCGAGCGCGATGGTCAGCGCGAGGCCGAGTTTGAGCTGCGTCTGCCGCCCTTTTTTGAGTCCCCAGTGCGCCCAGGTCACGGTGGCGCCCGAGGAGAGCAGGATCAGCGTGTTGAGCGCCGGGATGCCCCAGGCCGGCACCGGCGCGATGCTTTCCTTCAGCCCCGGCCCGGCGGTCGGCCAGCCGCCGGCATAGCCCGGCCACAGCAGCTGCGCGTCGGCCAGCCAGGGCACGGCGATGTGGCGGGAGTAGAAGAGCGCGCCGAAGAAGGCGGCGAAGAACATCACCTCGGAGAAGATGAACCACACCATGCCCCAGCGGAACGAGCGGTCGACCTGGCCTTCGAGCTTGCCGGCCTGGCTTTCGCGGATCACCGTGCCGAACCAGCCGAACAGCATGTAGATGAAGATCGCGGCGCCGGCGCCCATCACCCACGGTCCGGCGATGTCCTTGGCGAGCAGCAGGACGAAGCCGCCGGCCAGCGTGAGCAGGCCGAGCGAGCCGACGATCGGCCATAGCGACGGCGGCGGCTGGTAGTAGGGAAGGTGCGCGGGGTGCTGGGCGTTCATGGCGGGGCTCCCGGCCTATTTGTGGAGGGGGGCGATGGCGGGCGGCGTCGCGAATGAGTGGTAGGGCGGCGGCGAGCTCAGCGTCCATTCGAGCGTGTCGGCGCCGTCCCACGGACGGTCGCCGGCCGCCCGGCCGCCGCGGATGCACTTGACGACGGCGAGCAGGAAGATCAGCTGCGAGGCGCCGAGCAGGAAGGCGCCGAGGCTGGAGATCATGTTGAACTGCGCGAACTGCAGCGCGTAGTCGGGAATGCGCCGCGGCATGCCGGCCAGTCCGAGGAAGTGCATCGGGAAGAAGGTCAGGTTGAAGGCGATGGTGGTCAGCCAGAAGTGCAGCTTGCCGAGCCGTTCGTCGTACATGTGGCCGGTCCATTTCGGCAGCCAGTAATAGACGCCGCCCATGATGCTCATCGCCGCGCCCGAGAAGAGCACGTAGTGGAAGTGGGCGACGACGTAGTAGGTGTCCTGCAGCTGGATGTCGACCGGCACCAGCGCCAGCACCAGCCCGGAAAAGCCGCCGATGGTGAACAGGCAGATGAAGGCCAGCGCGAAGAGCATGGGCGTCTCGAAGGTGAGCGCGCCGCGCCACAGCGTGGCGACCCAGTTGAAGACCTTCACGCCGGTCGGCACGGCGATCAGCATCGTCGTGTACATGAAGAAGAGCTGCCCGCCGGCCGGCATGCCGGTGGTGAACATGTGGTGCGCCCAGACGATGAAGGAGAGGAAGGCGATCGAGGCCACCGCCCAGACCATCGACGTGTAGCCGAACAGGGGCTTGCGCGCGAAGGTCGGCAGGATCGTCGAGACGATGCCGAAGGCCGGCAGGATCATGATGTACACCTCCGGGTGGCCGAAGAACCAGAAGATGTGCTGGAACATCACCGGGTCGCCGCCGCCGGCCGCGTTGAAGAAGTGCGTGCCGAAGTGGCGGTCGGTGAGCAGCATGGTGATCACGCAGGCCAGCACCGGCATCACGGCGACCAGCAGGTAGGCGGTGATCAGCCAGGTCCACACGAAGAGCGGCATCTGCATCAGCGTCATCCCCGGCGCGCGCAGGTTGAGGATGGTGACGATGATGTTGATCGCGCCCATCACCGACGAGATGCCGAGGATGTGGATGGCGAGGATGGTCATGTCGTAGGCGATGCCGCCCTGGATGTAGAGCGGCGGGTACATCGTCCAGCCGCCGGCGGCGGCGCCGCCCGGCGCGAAGAAGGAGCCGACGAGCAGCGTCGCGGCCGCCGGCAGCAGCCAGAAGCTCCAGTTGTTGAGGCGCGGGAAGGCCATGTCCGGGGCGCCGATCATCAGCGGCACCTGCCAGTTGGCGAAGCCGACGAAGGCCGGCATGATCGCGCCGAAGATCATGATCAGGCCGTGCATCGTCGTCAGCTGGTTGAACACCTCGGGCTGCACGATCTGCAGGCCGGGCTGGAACAGTTCGGCGCGCACCAGCATGGCGAGCGAGCCGGCGAAGAAGAACATGAGCAGCGAAAACCACAGGTAGAGCGTGCCGATGTCCTTGTGGTTGGTCGACGACAGCCAGCGCAGCAGGCCGCGCGGGTGCGCCTCGTGGGTGCCGGCGTGCGGCGCGTCGTGGGTCGTGGCGGCTTCCATGGTCGGCTCCTCAATGGCGCAGGGCGGCGACTTCGGCCGGCTGCACCGCGTCGCCCGTCTTGTTGTTCCAGCTGTTGCGTTCGTAGGTGAGGACGGCAGCCAGGTCGAGGTCGGACAGCTGCTTGCCGAAGGCGGCCATCGCGGTGCCCGGCTTGCCGTTGAAGACGCGGTCGAGGTGCCCGGCCTTCGGGCCGGCGACCAGCGCCGAGCCGCTGAGCGCCGGGAAGGCGCCGGGGATGCCGGCGCCGTTGGCCTGGTGGCAGGAGGCGCAGTTGGCGGCGTATACCTTCTCGCCGAGCGTCTGCAGCTCGGCCAGCGCGTAGGTCTTGCCGGCCGCCGCGGCGCTCGCCGCGAGCAGCGTCTTCTGTTCGCCGCGCCAGGCGTCGAAGCGTTCGGGCGGTACCGCCTCGACGACGATCGGCATGAAGCCGTGCCCGACGCCGCACAGCTCGGCGCACTGGCCGCGATAGGTGCCGGGCGCGTCGACCCGGAACCAGGTGTCGCGGATGAAGCCAGGAATGGCGTCCTGCTTGACGCCGAAGGCGGGAATCCACCAGGCGTGGATGACGTCGCTGGAGGTCAGCACGAGGCGGATCTTGCGCCCGGTCGGCACGACCAGCGGGCGGTCCACGGCGAGCAGGTAGCTGTCGTCCTTCGGCGCCTGGTTGTCGATCTGCGCGCGCGGCGTCGCCAGCGTGCTGATGAAGCGGATGTTCTCGTCGGTCCGCTCCCCGAGGTACTCGTATTCCCATTTCCACTGGTGGCCGGTGACCTTGATCGTGAGGTCGGGGCCGCTGGTGTCCTTCATCGCCAGCACCGTCTGCGTCGCCGGCCAGGCCATGGCGATCAGGATGAAGACGGGGACGATCGTCCACGCGATTTCCAGCCCCGGATGTTCGTGGAACTGCTGCGGCGCATGGCCAAGCGATTTGCGGTGGCGCACGAGGGCGATCAGCATCGGCACGAAGACGACGACCACGATGCCGGCGCAGATCCACAGGATCGTCGTGTGCAGGTCGTAGATGTCGTGCGCGATGCCGGTCGCCGGCGTCTGCAGGTTGATCGCGTAGTCGGCGTCGGCGAGCGCCGGGAGCAGGGCGTAGAGCGCTCCGAGTGCAGCGCGTAGAGACTCCGCGCGCGTCGCCGGTGGTGTGCGCGGTGTGACCGGCGGGACGGCCGGGCGCACGCGTGCCGGTGAGAGGCGGTGCCGGAGGAGTCGGGCGGGGGGCAGGTGTGCGCTCATTTTTTTCCTCCGGCGTGCGGCGGGCTAGAAGCGCGCTCTGGCGAGGGTGGATCGCAGCTCGCGGCCGACCGCGACGCGCTCGCTTTCCGTCAGGTCGTTGCCGACCGGGAACTCGCAGCCGTGCGAGCGCAGGGCGAGGGTGCCGTCGCCGTGCGTCACGACCTGGACCCAGAGGCTGTTGAATTCGAGATGTTCGTCGTGCCGCGGATCGTGCCGGTCGACGAGCAGGCGGTCGTCGCAGAGCACGATGCGCTCGAAATCGCCGGCGTGCCGCTCGACCTGGCGCAAGCCCAGCCACAGACCGCCCAGCGCGAGCGCCAGACAGGGCGCCACCGGCCACGCGCCGAGCAGGACGAAGCCGGCGCCGATCGCGGAGAAAAGGGGCAGCAGCAGAACGAGGACGAAGAGGCGCCAGCGCCCGTTCACGGCGCTGTTGGGGCGGACCGTGATACGCAGGGCGGTAGCGGGCGCGGCGCTGACGATATCTACCATCTCTCGATCCTGTCTCGGCAATGAGTCGGATCGCAGGGGCGGCCGAAGGGGGCGGGGCCGCGCTGCGGAAGGCAGGCCCGGGTGGGCTTAATACCCTATCAAATTAGTATGGAATGTCGCCGGGTACAAGGCGGAGTTGTGCCGGCGTTGCGGTGGCGTCGCGGTCCGTGGAAAGGCGGCGATAACGAGGGGGCAACGAGGGGCTGCGAGGAGGCAGTGAGGAGGCAGTGAGGAGGGCGGGGCGCGGCGCCATGCCGCTGACCCGCCGCCGGGTCCGGGGCCTCAGCCGATGCGGCGCAGGTGAATGGCGACCGAGATTTGTGCGCCGAGCCAGCCGAGCGCGGCGCCGGCCGCGGCGAGCAGGGCGGTTTCGCCGAGGCTCAGGCCGCGCAGCGCGAAGCTGCCGCCGTAGAGCGCCGCGAGTTCGCCCACCGGTGCGGCCAGCAAGTGCTGGCCGACGGCGACGAGGGCGGCGGCGAGCAGACCGCCGAGGGCGCCTTCGAGCGCGCCGAAATACTGGAAGGGGCGGCGGATGAAGGCGTCGGTCGCGCCGATCAGGCGCGCGACCTCGATCTCGGCGGCCTGCGCCAGGATCTGCAGGCGGATCGTGTTGAAGGTGACGGCGACGAGCGCCGCGGCGAACAGGCCGGCGAGCATCGTCACGGCCAGCCGGGCGATGCGCAGGAAAGCGTCGAAGCGCTTGATCCACGCCGAGTCGAGCTGCACGTGCGCGACCTTGGGCCAGTCGGCGAAGGTCTTGGCCAACGCTTCGAGCGCTTCCGGGCGGAGATCGCCGGGTTCGACGATGAAGGCGTCGGGCAAGGGATTGCGCGGCAGGCTGGCGACGATTTCGGCCATGCCCTCGGTCGCCTGCAGGCGCTTCAGCGCGTCTTCCCTGGCGACGAAATGCCAGCTGCCGGCGCCGGCCGCGCGCAGGCGCGTCTCGATTTCGCCGACGTCGCGCTTGCCCGCGTCGAGCGTCAGGAAGATGCTGATCTGCTGGCTGTTCGAGCTGCCGCCGGCGACCATGCGCAGGTTTTCGAGGGCGACCCAGCCGGCGCTCGGCAGGGTCAGCGCGATGCCGATCACGAGCAGCGAGAGCGCGGTGTTGAGCGGCGCGGCGGCGAGCCGGCGCAGGGCGTCGCGCAGCGCGGCGAGGTGTTGGGCGATCCAGGCGCTCATGCGGCGGCTCCGGCGTTGTTTGCGACGGGCTGGCCGGGTTGAACGAGTTGGCCGCGCTCGAGGCGCATGACGCGCGGCGCGAGGCGCGCCATCCACTGCGGGTCGTGCGTGGCGATGATGACGGTGACGCCGACCTGATGGAAGGCGCGGAAAATTTCGAGGATGTCGGCCGCCGAGTCGGCATCGAGGTTGGCCGTCGGCTCGTCGGCGAGCAGGATCGCCGGGCGGTTGACGACGGCGCGGGCAATCGCCAGGCGCTGCTGCTCGCCGCCCGAGAGGGCGATCGGCATCGCTTTCTCGCGCGCCAGCAGGCCGACCTTGTCGAGCGCGGCGCGCGCGCGGCGTTCGGCTTCCTTGCCGGGCAGGCCGACGATGGCCAGCGGCAGCAGCACGTTGGCGAGCACGCTGCGGTCGAAGAGCAGCTTCTGGTCCTGGAAGATCAGGCCGAAGTTGCGGCGCAGATAGGGGATGGCGCTCTTGCGCAGGGCGGCGAGGTTCTGGCCGTTGACCACCATGCTGCCCGAGGTCGGGCGCTCGATGCCGGCCATCAGCTTGAACAGCGTCGATTTGCCGGCGCCCGAGTGGCCGGTGATGAAGACCATTTCGCCGGCGCCGATTTCGAAGGAGACGTTCTTGAGCGCTTCCAGCCCTTCCGGGTAGCGCTTGGTCAGGGCGCTGGCGGCGATCATTCGAAGAGCGCGTCCACGAAGTCGCGGGCGTTGAAGGGGCGCAGGTCGTCGATGCCCTCGCCGACGCCGATGAAGCGGATCGGTTTCGGGCACTGGCGGGCGATTGCCGCCACCACGCCGCCCTTGGCCGTGCCGTCGAGCTTGGTCAGGACGAGGCCGCTGACGTGGATCGCCTTGTCGAAGGCCTTCACCTGCTGCAGCGCGTTCTGGCCGATGTTGGCGTCGAGCACGAGCAGGGTTTCGTGCGGGCCGGACGGGTCGGCCTTCTGGATCACGCGGCGCACCTTGGCGATTTCCTCCATCAGGTGCAGCTGCGTCGGCAGGCGGCCGGCGGTGTCGGCGAGCACGATGTCGATGCCGCGCGCCTTGGCGGCGTGGATCGCGTCGAAGATGACGGCGGCCGGGTCGCCCGATTCCTGCGCGATCACCGTCACGTTGTTGCGCTCGCCCCAGGTCTGCAGCTGCTCGCGCGCGGCGGCGCGGAAGGTGTCGCCGGCGGCGAGCAGGACCGACTTGCCGTGCGCCTGAAAATACTTGGCCAGCTTGCCGATCGAGGTCGTCTTGCCGGCGCCGTTGACCCCCGCGATCATGATCACGAAGGGCTTGTGCGTGGAGATGTCGAGGCGCTGCTCGAGCGGCAGCATCAGTTCGTGCAGCGCGTCGGACAGCGCCTGCTGGATGGCTTCAGGCGTTTCCAGCTTGTCTTTCTTGGCGCGCGTCTTCAGCTCGTGCAGCAGGTGCTGCGTCGCCTCCATGCCGACGTCGCTGGTCAGCAGCAGGGCTTCGAGTTCCTCGAGCAGTTCGTCATCGACCTTGCCGCGCGAGAAGATCGATTTGAGCTTGCCGCCGAACTGCGCGCGCGTGCGCGCCAATCCTGCTTTCAGGCGTTCGCGCCAGGAAAGGGCGGGGGCCGGTGCGGCGTCGGCAACGTCGCCCGGGGTTGGCGGCGTTTCGGGTACGGCGGGTTTGGCGGAGGCAGGGTCCTGCGCGCCGGGGGATTTCTTGAAGAAACCAAACATGGGGCTTCCGGGTCTCAAAGGCTTACGGGCGGGGCGGCGATGGTAAGATGCCGCCGCGAGTGCCGTTCGCCGCGCGCTGCTCGGCAGCGTGGGGCGAACGTCGGATCATCGAAATTCTAACAGAAGCGATTCATGCCCATGCGCTACACGAGACTGAGTCCCCTGCTGCCCCTGCTTCTGGCGCTGTCCCTGCCGCTGCCGGCGCAGGCCAATCCCTACGAACAGCAGCTGCCGAACGGCCTGCGCGTGATCGTCAAGGAAGACCGCCGGGCGCCGACGGCGGTGCACATGGTGTGGTACCGCGCCGGCAGCGTCGACGAGAAGAACGGCACGACCGGCGTCGCGCACGTGCTCGAACACATGATGTTCAAGGGCACGCCGACCGCCGGGCCGGGCGAGTTCAACCGCCGCGTGGCGGCCGCCGGCGGGCGCGACAACGCCTTCACCAGCCGCGACTACACGGCCTACTTCCAGCAGGTGCCGAAGCAGAAACTCGACGAGATGATGGCGCTCGAGGCCGACCGCATGCGCCACCTGTCGCTCGACGAGAAGGAGTTCGCGCAGGAGATCAAGGTGGTCATGGAGGAGCGCCGCCTGCGCACCGACGACCAGCCGCAGTCGCAGCTCTTCGAGCAGATGAGCGGCGTCGCCTTCCAGGCGCACCCCTACCGCGTGCCGATCATCGGCTGGATGAACGATCTCGAGAACATGACCGTGCACGACGCGCGCGACTGGTACGAGCGCTGGTACGTGCCGAACAACGCCTATGTCGTGGTCGTCGGCGACGTCGATCATCAGGAAGTGTTCAAGCTCGCCGAGAAGCACTACGGCCCGCTCAAGGGGCGCGCGCTGCCGGTGCGCAAGCCGCAGGACGAGCCGGCGCAGCTCGGCATCCGCCGCCTGACCGTGAAGGCGCCGGCCGAACTGCCGGTGGTGCTGATGGGCTACAAGGTGCCGGTGATCCGCAACGTCGAGCAGGACGTCGATCCCTACGCGCTGGAAATGCTCGGCGCGATCCTCGACGGGCACGACGCGGCGCGCTTCACCAAGCATCTGGTCCGCGAGCAGCGCCTAGCGGTATCCGTCGGCACCGGCTACGACCCGACCGCGCGCGGCCCCGGCATGTTCTATCTGCAGGGTGCGCCGAGCAAGGGCCGCACGCCGGCCGAACTCGAAGCCGGTCTGCGCGCCGAGATCGCCCGTGTTGTCGCGGACGGTGTTGGCGAGGACGAGCTGACGCGCGCCAAGGCGCAGCTGGTCGCCGGGCAGATCTACAAGCTCGACTCGATGTTCGCGCAGGCGATGGAGATCGGCCAGCTCGAAGCGGCCGGCGTTTCCTACAAGCTCGACAAGCGCATGATCGAGAAGCTGCAGGCGGTGACCGCCGAGCAGGTGCGCGCGGTGGCCGAGAAATACTTCGGCGACGACCAGCTCACCGTCGCCGAGCTCGATCCGCAGCCCCTGCCGCAGGCGCCGCGTCCGCGCGCGTCCGTCGCCCCCCGCCATTGAGAGGTTCGTCGATGAATGTGAAGCCGTTCCAACTGTTTGCCGCCCTCTGTCTGGCGCTCGCGACCCAGTTCGCCGTCGCCGGCCCGAAGATCGAAAGCTGGGTCGCGCCGTCCGGCGCGCGCGTCTATTTCGTCGAGAACCATGCACTGCCGATCCTCGACGTGCAGGTCGATTTCGCCGCCGGCACGGCCTACGATCCGGTCGGCCGCGCCGGCGCCGCGACGCTGACGCGCGGCCTGCTTGACCTCGGCGTCGAGGGTATGGACGAAACGCAGCTCGCCAGCCGCCTCGCTGACCTCGGCGCCCAGCTCGGCGGCGGCGCCGACATGGATCGCGCCTCGGTCGTGTTGCGCACCCTGTCGGCCGCCGAACAGCGCGTTCCGGCGGTCGATATCCTGCGTGGCGTGCTCGCCACCCCGCGCTTTCCGGCCGAAGTCTTCGAACGCGAGAAGGCACGCACGCTGGCCGCGCTCAAGGAAGCGCTGACGCGGCCCGAGACGATCGCCGGCCGCGCCTTCTGGGCGGCGATGTACCCCGGCCACGCGTACGGCGTGCAGTCGACGCCGGAGTCGGTGGCGGACATCGCGCGCGACGACCTCGTCGACTTCTACAGGACTTACTACACCGCGCAGCGCGCGACGGTGACCGTCGTCGGCGACCTGTCGCGTGCCGAGGCCGAAGCGCTGGCGCAGCGCCTGACCGAGAGCCTGCCGCCCGGCGGCGGCACGCCGGCCAGCGTCGGCGACCCGCTGCTGCCGGTCGCTTCCGAGCAGCGCATCGCTCACCCGGCGGCGCAGGCGCATCTGCTGATCGGCCTGCCGGCGATCAAGCGCGGCGAGGCCGATTTCTTCCCGCTGCTGGTCGGCAACTACTCGCTGGGCGGCGGCGGCTTCGTCTCGCGCCTGATGAAGGAAGTGCGCGATAAGCGCGGCTTCGCCTACAGCGTCTACAGCTACTTCATGCCGCTGGCGCAGCGCGGCCCTTTCCAGATCGGCCTGCAGACGAAGAAGGCGCAGGCCGAGGACGCGCTCAAGGTGACGCGCGAAGTGCTCGCCGGCTTCCTCGCCGAGGGGCCGAGCGAGGCCGAGCTGAAGGCGGCCAAGCAGAATCTGGTCGGCAGCTTCCCGCTGCGCCTCGACAGCAACAAGAAGATCCTCGAGAACGTCGCGGTGATCGGCTTCTACGGCCTGCCGCTCGACTGGCTCGACCGCTACGCCGAGCGTATCGAGCAGGTGAGCGTCGCCGACGTCAAGGCGGCCTTCGCGCGCCACGTCTCGCCGGACCATCTGGTCACCGTGGTCGTCGGCGGGGAGTAGGCGTCTGAGTTCCGTACGCATCATCGGCGGCGAATGGCGCCGCCGCGTTCTGCGCTTTCCCGATGCCGAGGGGCTGCGGCCGACGCCGGACCGCGTGCGCGAGACGCTGTTCAACTGGCTGGGGCAGGATCTCGACGGCTTGCGCTGCCTCGACCTGTTCGCCGGCAGCGGTGCGCTGGGCTTCGAGGCGGCCTCGCGCGGCGCGGCGCAGGTGGTGATGGTCGAGCGCGCGCCGAAGGTCCTGGCGGCGCTCCAGGAAAACGTCCGGATGCTCGACGCCGCCGCGCGGGTGGAGATTGTGCGCGCGGATGCGGTAAAATTCGCCGCTTCAACGGCGGGGCGTTTCGATGTGCTGTTTCTCGATCCGCCCTACCGGCAGGGCTGGATCGAGCGTCTGGCGCCGCTGTTGCCGAACATCCTGGCGGCCGATGCGCTCATCTACGTCGAGGCGGAGCATGCGCTCGATGCTTGCGGCGAATGGCGCACGGTGCGCCGCGGACAGGCCGGGCAGGTCTTCTATCAATTGATGCGGCGGGGCGGGCCAGATGGCGCTGAATAAGCGGGTGGCAATTTATCCGGGAACCTTCGATCCGATGACGCGCGGTCACGAGGATCTCGTGCGGCGCGCGGCGAACCTCTTCGACCACGTGATCCTGGGGATCGCCGAGAGCCGCTCGAAGCGCCCCTTCTTCTCCCTCGACGAGCGGGTCGAGATGGCGCGCGAGGTGCTGGCGCCCTATCCGAACGTGGAAGTGTGCGGCTTCGACTGCCTGCTCATGGATTTTCTGCACGACAAGGGCGCCAAGGTGATCCTGCGCGGCCTGCGTGCGGTATCGGATTTCGAGTACGAATTCCAGATGGCGGGGATGAACAGAAACCTCTACCCCGATGTCGAAACGGTATTCCTGACGCCGGGAGAACAGTACATGTTCATCTCGGCGACGATGGTGCGCGAGATCGCTCTTCTCGGGGGCGATGTCAGCAAGTTTGTGCAGCCGGCGATATGCGCGCGGCTGGCAAAGCGGGTTTCCGAGAAATTTCAATGAGTCGAAGGAATAGCAGCCATGTCTTTGAAGATTACTGACGAATGCATCAATTGCGATGTGTGCGAGCCGGAATGCCCGAACGAGGCGATTTCGCAGGGGGCCGAGATTTATGAAATCGACCCCAACAAGTGTACCGAGTGCGTCGGCCACTACGACACGCCGCAGTGCGTCGAGGTCTGCCCGGTCGATTGCATTCCGAAGGATCCCGAGCATCAGGAAAGCAACGACCAGCTGTGGGTCAAGTACGAGAAGCTGACCGGCAACAAGCGTCCCTGAACGTCGCTTGCGCCGCAGCGAAGAGCGCCGCGCCCTTTCCGGGGCGCGGCGTTTTTCGTTGACCGCCGCTCACGCCGTGCTGGGGGCGGTGCTGCGCGCGGCCGCCGGTGCGGCGTCGGCGGCGCTTCCGGCGAAAGCGAAATGCCCCGGGCCGGCGGCCTTGGCGCAGTACATCGCCTGGTCGGCCGCGTCGATCAGCGCCGTGGCGTCGGTGCCGCAGTCCGGGAAGATGGCGATGCCAATGCTGGTGCTGATCCGCACCGGAGCGTGGCCGTCGCCGATGGCGATCGGTTCGGCGAGCGCCTGCAGTATCTTTTCGGCGACCTTGCGCGCGTCCTCCGCCTTCCATATCTCGCTGAGCAGAACGACGAATTCGTCGCCGCCGAAGCGGCTGGCGGTGTCGCAGTCGCGGACGCAATGCTGCAGTCGGCGGGCGACTTCCTGCAGGACGAGGTCGCCGACCGGGTGGCCGAGCCGGTCGTTGACCGGTTTGAAGCCGTCCAGGTCGAGGAAGAGCACGCCGACCTTCATGTCGTGGCGCTGCGCCAGGCTGCTCGCGCGTTCGAGATGGCCGAGCAGGAGGAAGCGGTTGGGCAGTCCGGTCAGCGCGTCGTGCAGCGCCAGATGCTCGATGGTGCGCCGCTTGGCTTCGGCGGCGACGCGCTGGCGCTCCCGCGAACGCAGGAAGACGATCAGCATGGCCAGGCTGAGAAGCGACGCCATCCCGGCGAGCGCCAGGGTGGACGGCTGGATTTCGTGCAGGCGCATCTGCCGCTGCAAGGAGAGGCGGAGCGGCTGCGAAAAACTGTCGATGCGCCATTCCGAGTGCAGTTCCGGCAGCAGGAGGCGTTCGAGAGCGCTGGCCGGCCGTGCCGGCAGATCGAACAGCGGCGCCGCCGTCGCGGCCTCGGCATGCCGTTCCGCGCGGTGGCGGACCTCGGCGGCGAGGGCGCCCGGGGGCGGCAGGAGATCTGCCGTGCGCACGACGAGCAGGGCGTAGGAAACCGTGCTCGCCATCCCCTCGGGGCGGCGAGCGATCGTCCGGAAGTTGCCGATCACCGGGCGGAAAACTACGTAGGCAAGATCGCCATCGAGCAGCGGGAAGGGGGCGCTGCTGACCGGGGTGCCTTCCCGCTCCGAGCGCTGCAGGGCGTCCTTCAGCTCATCCAGCGAGTCGATGTCGAGGCCGTAGAGTTCGGCCGAGGCGGGCGTTTCGGGAACCATGAGGACGATCGGATAGTAGTCCGCCTTGTCCCCGGCGGCCTGCCGTGCGCGCTCGCCGCGTGCGGCGGATTCGCGGACTTCGAAGTCGGGCAGCGCGCCGCTGCGCAAGCCGGCGGTGTAGCCGGCGAGGTCGCGCCGCGCCACCTTGCGCACGACCAGCAGCATGTGGATGTGCGGATAGCTGTGCAGGACGGAGTGGCCGTAGGTGCGCGCGCTGGCGCGTGCTCCGTCGCCCTCGCCGATGGCGCCGAGAAAGCTGGCGAAGCCGTAGAGCACGGCTTCGTTGGCGTGCAACTTGTCGCGTAGGTGGATGTGCACGCCGGCGGCGTACTCGTCGAATTCACGTTCGCTGAGTCTGATGCTGCCGTGCAGGACGAAAGCGAAGGCGGCCAGGGTGGCGCCCAGCCAGAAGGCGAAACCGAGGGCGTAGGCCCGACCCGAACCGCGATGACGGCTCGGCGGGGGCTGAGCGTGGTGGCCTGGCGTGAGCTCGCGGATTTTCATCGGCCGGGGAGGGGAGTGGGGTGCGGCCCATCATAGTCCCCTCGCCGGCGCGCCGAAATACGACTTAGGTCAGGCCTCCCGGCGCTTTCCGGCTCACGCCGCGCTGCGCAGTCCCGGTGCGGCGACGCCTTGCCCGAGGGTTGCGCGCACGCTGCGGCCGATTTCCTCCAGGCTGCCGACGTCGGCGACGAGGCCGTCCTCGACGTGGGTGAGTTCGCCGATCCGCTCTTCCAGCGTCTCGGTCGCCTGGTGGATGCGCTTGATGCTTTCCAGACGCCGCTTGAGCTGGATCTGGTGCTCGCGGACCTGCGTCTCCATCGGTGCCATGACCGCCTTGAGCCAGGCTTCGGCGTCGCGGTTGGCGCGCTCGAAGGCGCGCCGCACCTGCACGGCGACTTCCTCGAAGAACTTCTGCGTGACGTTGGCTTTCTGGTGCGTCAGCAGCTGGAACATGGTGTTCAGGTGGGTGTCGCACCACTGTTCGAGGCGGTCGATTTCCTTCTCGTAGCGGATCAGCGAGAAGCCGGTCGGTGTGCCGAGCTTGAGGCCGTGCTCGACGGCGAACTTCTTGTAGATCGCTTCGAGCATGGCGAGGATTTCGTTGATCTCGCCGTTCGACTTGCCGAGGTTCTCGCGCGCGACGCGGAAGAAGTTCTTCATCGAGTCGGACAGCGTTTTGGAGAAGGTCGCTTCGAGCATGGCCTCGCGCGTCGAATGGGTCAGCGAGCGCAGCGAGTCGAGTCCGAGGTGGGCGAACAGGTTGTTGGTGAGCTGCGAGAAGACGCTGCGCACGGCGTAGTAGCGCTGCAGGCCGGCCTCGAACTCTTCCTTCTCGGTGCGCACCTTGCCCATCATGTACTCGACGACGCCCTTGTTCTTGCCGCGCAGCTCGTTGAGTTCGGTGAGCTGCTCGCGCAGCCCCGCGAGGCGCGTGTCGAGCAGGCCGCGCATGCGCGCGTAGAGGTCGCTGAATTCGGCGTCGCTGTTGTCGCGCACGATCTCCTGCTTGGCCGGGATCAGTTCCGCGGACAGCGCGTGCTCGAGTTCGGGCAGGCGGCTGCGGCGCAGGAGCGGCAGATCGTCGTTGATCTTGGCGACCAGCGCCTTCTGCGCCGAGACGGGGAAGATCTGGCTGGCCGGCAGGTCGAGCGTCCACGCGCAGGTGTCGGCCTGCTTGGCGATCTCGGCGTCGATTTCCTCCGGCGTCTTGAGTTCGTCCCACAGCCCGTCGATCTTGTTGAGGACGACCATGCGCCCCTTCTTGCGGCCGCCCGGCGTGCCGATGTGTTCGCGCCAGATGGTCAGGTCGGACTGCGTCACGCCGGTGTCGGCGGCGAGCAGGAAAAGCACGGCGTGCGCGTTGGGCAGCAGCGAGAGCGTCAGCTCCGGCTCGGTGCCGATGGCGTTCAGGCCCGGCGTGTCGAGGATGACCAGTCCCTGCTGCAGGAGCGGGTGCGGGAAGTTGATGATCGCGTGGCGCCAGCGCGGAACGTCGACGAGGCCGTCTTCGGCGACGCGGAAAGCGGCCGATTCCTCCTCGCCCGCGATGAAGCCGAGGCGCTCGGCCGTCGCGCGGTCGACGCGGGCGACTTCGCTGACGTGCCGCAGCGCCTGCTGCATGGCTTCCGGCGAGTCGACGTCGAGCGCGACGACTTTCCATTCGTCGGGGAAACGCTTGTATTCGCTGATGCTGGTGTTCGCTTCGCGGGTCTGGATCGGCAGCAGCTCGATCGAGGGCGGACGCGCCGGGTCGTACATCAGCTCGGTCGGGCACATCGTCGTGCGGCCGGCCGACGAAGGAAGCATGCGGTTGCCGTAGTCGGCGAAGAAGATGGCGTTGATCAGTTCCGACTTGCCGCGCGAGAACTCGGCGACGAAGGCGACGTGCAGCCGGTCTTCGCGCAGCTTTTCGAGCAACTGGCCGAGGCGCAGTTCGGTTTGCGCGTCGTCGAGGTCGTGCTCGGCCAGCCAGCCGCGGAAACTCTCGATGCCGGCGGCGAGCTGGGTGCGCCAAGCGCTGTAGGCGGCGAATTGTTGAGCGAGCGTCATGGACGGTCCAAGTCGAACGAACGGCTTTTCACTGTACCACAAAGCGCTGTCGAATCAATTGGATGTCATGTCGAACTTAAAGTGGCGAAGCCGGTTTTCAGCGCTGGCAGCGGGGGCAGTAGAAGGTCGAGCGCCCGGCCTGGCGGATGGCCCGGATCGGCGTGCCGCAGACCGTGCACGGATCGCCGGCCCGGTCGTAAACGGCGCATGAAAGCTGGAAGCAGCCGGCGCCGCCGTCGCTGTGCACGTAGTCGCGCACGCTGGTGCCGCCGGCCGCGATCGAGGCTTCGAGCGTGGCGCGGATGGCCGGCGCCAGGCGCCCGTAACGCTCGCGGCTGATGCGGTTGGCGGCGCGCAGCGGCGAGATGCCGGCGCTGAACAGGCTTTCCGCGGCGTAGATGTTGCCGACGCCGACGAGCAGGTGGCTGTCCATCAGCAGCGGCTTGATCGGAGCGTTGCGCCGGCGCATCGCCGCGAACAGCCAGTCGCCGTCGAAGGCGTCGGTAAGCGGTTCGATGCCGAGCACCGCGAGCAGCGGGTGGCGCTCGACGTCCCGGCCCTCGTGCCAGAGCAGCACGCCGAAGCGGCGCGGGTCGCGCAGGCGCATCGCAGTGTCCGCGAAGACGAGGTCGAAATGGTCGTGCTTCTGGGCCGGGCTGCCGGGCGGGACCAGACGCAGGCTGCCGGACATGCCGAGGTGAAGGATCAGCCAGCCGCCGCCGCGCCCGGATTCGCAGTCGAACAGCAGATACTTGCCGCGCCGCACGATGTCGTCGACGTACAGGCCGCGCAGGCGCTCGGCGAGTCCGGACGGGATTGCGTGGCGCAGGCGCGGGGCGCGGACCACGGCGCCGGCGATGCGCCGGCCCGGCAGATAGGGCAGCAGGCCCTGGCGGCTGACTTCGACTTCGGGGAGTTCTGGCATTGCTGCTACCGATAAAAGTCCATAACATGCTTGAAAACCATTATGACGCATACGCCTCTAACACGGACTGCCCGCTCTCCGGAGGCTCGCAAGGAAACCATGAAACACATGTCTCGCACTCTTCTCGCCGCGGCGCTGGCGTTCGCGTTCGCGTCGCCCTCGTTCGCCGCCGGCAAGCCGGCAGCGGCCAAACCGCGTCCGCCGGCCGCGCGCGAAGCCCGGCCCGCCGCGCCGCCCGCGACCGAGGCGCGCGCCGAGGAGGAGCGCCAGGAGGAACTGTCCGGGCAGGTGGTGTATCAGGTGCTGCTCGCCGAGATCGCGCTGCAGCGCGGCAATCCCGAACTGGCCGCGCAGGCCTACGCCAGCCTGGCGATGCGCACGCGCGATCCGAGGGTGCTGGAGCGCACCGTCGAGGTCGCCGGCTACGCGCGCCGCTTCGACATCGCGCTCGAGGCGGCGAAGCTCTGGCAGGAGATCGATCCGGCGTCGGCGCGGGCGCAGCAGATGGTGAGCGGCGTCCTCCTGATGTCCAACCGGCTCGACGAGCTGGCGCCGCATCTCGTCCGCATGCTGGAAACCGACAAGGAAGGGCTCGCCGCCAATCTGCTCGGGCTCAACCGCATGCTGGCGCGCAATCCAGACCGGCAGGCCGTGTTTCGCCTGATCGACAAGGTCTGCGCGCCCTTCTTCGGGCTCGCCGAAGCGCATTACGCGGTGGCCATGGCCGCCGGCTCGGCCGGCGAGCTGCCGCGCGCGCGCGCCGAAGTCCGGCGCGCGCTCGAACTGCGGCCGGATTGGGAGATGGCTGCGCTGCTCCAGGCGCAGCTGCTGTCGCGCGATTCGTCCGCCGACGGGATCGCTTCGCTGCAGGCCTTCCTCGAGCGCAACCCGCAGGCGCGCGACGTGCGTTTGCATCTGGCTCGCGCGCTGGTCGCCGACAAGCAGTACGTCGAGGCCAGGCAGCATTTCGACCGTCTGCTGCGCGACTATCCGGACAATCCCGACGTGGTCTACCCGGTCGCCATCCTCGCCCTGCAGCAAAACGATCTGGAGCGCGCCGAGGCGCAGCTGAAACATCTGCTGACGCTCGAATTCCCGGATCGCAACGTCGTTTACTACTACCTCGGCCAGATCGCCGAGGACAGCAAGCGCGGCAGCGAGGCGATCGCCTATTACACGCAGGTTGGCGCCGGCGAGCAGCAGTTCCCGGCCCGTCTGCGCCTCGTCCGCATCCTCGGCGAGCAGGGCAAGCTCGACGAGGCGCGCCGGCAGTTGCGCGCGACGCAGGCCAAAACACCGCAGGAAGGCGTCCAGCTGCTGCTCGCCGAAGCCCAGCTGCTGCGCGACGCCAAGCAGTTCCAGCAGGCCTACGACCTGCTCGACAAGGCGCTCGCCGAACAGCCGGCGCAGCCCGAGCTGCTGTACGAAGCCGCGCTGCTTGCCGAGAAGCTCGGCCAGGTGGAGACGCTGGAGCGCCTGCTGCGGCGTCTGATCGAGGTGCAGCCGGCCAGCGCGCAGGCCTACAACGCGCTCGGCTACTCCTTCGCCGAGCGCAACATCCGCCTGCCGGAAGCGCACGAGCTGATCGCCAAGGCCCTGGCGCTGGCGCCGGACGATCCCTTCATCATGGACAGCATGGGCTGGGTGCTCTACCGCCAGGGCGAACTCGCCGGTGCACTGGCCCACCTCGAGCGCGCCTACGCGCAGCGCCAGGATCCGGAGATCGCCGCGCACCTCGGCGAAGTGCTGTGGATGCTAGGACGCAAGGACGACGCGCGGCGCACCCTGCGCGAAGCGAGCAAGAACTTCCCGGCCAACGAAGTGCTGGCCGACGCCCTCAAGAAATTCCCCGATTGATCGCGATGCGTCGTTTTTCGAGCGGCCGCGCGGCGGGCGGGCGGGCGTTTCTCGTCTGTCTCTGGGCTCTGCTGCTGGGCGCCTGCGCGACCCTGCCGCGGCCGTCGGCGCCGGACGGCGCGCCGGCGCGCGCCGAGCTCGAGTTCTTCACGCTCGAAGCGCGCTTTGCGCTGCGCCATGACGAACGCAGCTACTCCGGCCTGCTCAGCTGGCGCCACCTGCCGGCGCGCGACGAGATGTTTCTCGCCTCGCCGCTCGGACAGGGCATGGCCGAAATCGTCAGCGACGCCGACGGCGCCCGCCTGACCGGCCGCGACGGCAAGGTCCACGCCGCGGCGGACGTCGCCGCGCTGACCGAACAGGTTCTCGGCTTTCCCCTGCCGCTCGAACGCCTCTCCGCCTGGGTGCTGGGGCGCAGCGGCGGTGCCGGGAGCCTGCTGGCGGATGCGCAGGGGCGGCCGTCCAGTCTCGCCGAGGACGGCTGGCTGATCGGCTACGAATACGCCGACGATAATCCGCAGGCGCTGCCGATCCGCCTTCTCGTCGAACGTCCGGGCACGCTGGAGCTGCGCCTGCGCATCGACGAGTGGGGGCAAGGGCGGGCGCAGGCGCGGGGACTTGGCGATGAGTGAACCGACGGGCGGGCCGGAAGCTTGGGGCTGGCACAGCGTCTATCCGGCGCCGGCCAAGCTCAATCTGTTCCTGCACGTGGTCGGCCGCCGCGCCGACGGCTATCACCTGCTGCAGACGCTGTTCCGCTTCGTCGCCCACGGCGACGCCCTGCGCTTCGCGCCGCTGCCCGACGGTGCGGTGCGGCTGGCCACGCCGCTGCCCGGCGTCCCGCCCGAGAGCGATCTGACGGTGCGCGCGGCGCGCCTGCTGCAGGCCGAGACCGGTTGCCGCGCGGGCGTCGAGATCGCCGTGGACAAGCGCTTGCCGATGGGCGGCGGTCTCGGCGGCGGCAGCTCCGACGCGGCGACCGTGCTCCTCGCGCTCAACCATCTCTGGCAGCTCGGCCTGTCGCGCCGGCGTTTGCAGGAGATCGGGCTGACGCTCGGCGCCGACGTGCCGGTTTTCGTCTTCGGGCGGAACGCTTTTGCCGAAGGGGTCGGCGAAGATCTGCAGGCGGTGGATTTGCCGCCGGCCTGGTACGTCGTCCTCGAGCCGCCGGTGGCGGTGCCGACCGCCGCCATTTTCGGCGCGCCGGAACTGCGCCGCGACACGCCGGCGATCGCGCTCGCCGAGTGGCGCGACGGTTTCGGTTACAACGACCTCGAAGCGGTGGCGGCGGCCCGCTTTCCGGCGGTGGCCGAGCATCTGGCCTGGCTCGCCGACGCGCTGCCCGAAGGCAGCGGCGCGCGCGTGCGCATGAGCGGTTCGGGCGCCTGCGTGTTCGCCGAGTTCGCGCGCCGCGACGCGGCCGAAGCGCTGCTGCGCCGTCTTCCTGCCGGGATGAAGGGCTGGCTGGCGGCGGGGCTGGCGCGCCACCCGCTGCATAGCTTGCTTGCCTGAGCGTGACGTTTTTCGCCGCTTGCTGGTTTTTTTAATTTTTTTCCTGTATCATCCGCGCCTCGTTCGCTAGCCACGGCAAGTGAGCAACTGCTGGGGAGTCGCCAAGTTGGTCAAGGCACCGGATTTTGATTCCGGCATTCGAAGGTTCGAATCCTTCTTCCCCAGCCACTCGAATTCTTCAAACCGGGCAGGTAGCCTTACCTGCCCGTATTGCTTTTAAGGCGCGCGCACCGTGCGCCACTGGATGCTCGACATGGCCTATGACAGCCTGATGGTATTCGCCGGCAACGCCACTCCGAAACTGGCTGCCGATGTAGCGAAACGCCTGAACATCTCGCTGGGCCGCGCTCAGGTCGGCCGCTTCTCGGACGGCGAAGTCAGCGTCGAAATCCACGAACACGTACGCGGCAAGGATGTTTTCGTTCTCCAGTCGACCTGCGCGCCGGCCAACGAAAACCTGATGGAACTGCTGGTCATGGTCGATGCGCTCAAACGCGCCTCGGCCGGCCGCATCACCGCCGCCATTCCCTACTTCGGCTACGCCCGCCAGGACCGCCGCGCGCGCTCCTCGCGCGTGCCGATCGCCGCCAAGCTGGTCGCCAACATGCTGATGGCCTCCGGCGTCGACCGCGTCCTGACCATGGACCTGCACGCCGAGCAGATTCAGGGCTTTTTCGACATCCCGGTCGACAACATCTATTCGCTGCCGATTCTGCTCGCCGACGTGTGGAAACAGAATTTCGACGACCTGATGGTCGTCTCGCCCGACGTCGGCGGCGTCGTGCGCGCCCGGGCGCTGGCCAAGCGCCTCGAGTGCGATCTGGCGATCATCGACAAGCGCCGTCCGAAGGCCAACGTTTCGGAAGTCATGAACATCATCGGCGAAGTCGAAGGCCGCACCTGCGTCGTGATGGACGACATGGTCGACACCGCCGGCACCCTGTGCAAGGCCGCCTCGGCGCTCAAGGCGCACGGCGCCAAGCGCGTGCTCGCCTATTGCACGCACCCGGTGCTGTCGGGCGCCGCGATCGAGCGCATCAACGCATCCGATCTCGACGAGCTGGTCGTGACCGACACCATTCCGCTGCGCGAGGAAGCGCAGAAGTGCTCGCGCATCCGCCAGCTGTCGGTCGCCGACGTGATGGCCGAGACGATTCGCCGTATCAGCAACGAGGATTCGGTTTCCTCGCTGTTTATCGAGTAGCCGGCGTCGGCGCTCGGTGGCGAGGCTGGGGAAATCCCCCTGCTCCAGCCGCCCGGTGCCGGTTGCCGGTTTCTTTCATCCCCGTCTGGTCGCGGACGGGGTTTGCATCAACCAGGAGCTGTCATGAAATTTGAACTGAATGCACAGAAGCGCACTTTGCAGGGGTCCGGAGCGAGCCGCCGCCTGCGTGCCGCGAACAAGGTCCCGGCCATCGTTTACGGCGGCGCGAACGCCCCGCAATCGATCGAACTCGACCACAACACCATTCTGCTCGCGCTGCGCAAGGAGGCTTTCCACGCTTCCGTGCTGACGCTGATCGTCGACGGCGCCGCCGAGTCGGTGCTGCTGCGCGACGCGCAAATGCACGCCTACAAGCCGCTCGTCCTGCACGTCGACTTCCAGCGCGTCGATCCGAATCAGCCGATCCACCAGAAGGTGCCGCTGCACTTCGTGAACGCCGACATCGCCCCGGGCGTCAAGCTCTCCGGCGGCAACGTCTCGCACGTCATGAACGAAATTGAAATCGCCTGCCTGCCGAAGGATCTGCCCGAGTTCATCGAGGTCGATCTGAAGGATCTGGCCGCCGGTCACTCGATCCACGTCTCGCAACTGACCCTGCCGGCCGGCGTCAAGGCCGTGGTGCATGGCGACGACGGCGTGGTCGCGCTGATCCAGGCCAAGAAGGGCGCCGCTGCCGCCACCGAAGGCGAAACCGCCGCTTAAGCCTTGCGCTTCTGCTGACAGGCCGCCGTCTGGCACGCAGTGCCCGCGGCGGCCTGTTTTCTTGTAGCCGCCAAATCAATGACCGCTCCCCGCCTGATCGTCGGCCTCGGCAACCCCGGCGCCGAATACGAAGACAACCGGCACAATGTCGGCTTCTGGTTCGTCGACCGGCTGGCGCGCGAACTCAAGGTGACGCTGGCGCCGCAAGGCAAGTTCTTCGGCCGCGCCGGCCGCTACGGCGAACTCTGGCTGCTGCAGCCGACGACCTACATGAACCGGTCCGGGCTGGCGGTCGGCGCGCTCGCGCGCTTCTACAAGATCGCGCCCGAGGAAGTGCTGGTCGTGCATGACGAACTCGACCTGCCGCCCGGCGCCATCCGCCTGAAGACCGGCGGCGGCAACGGCGGCCACAACGGCTTGAAGGACATCCAGGCGCATCTGTCGACGCCCGATTTCTGGCGCCTGCGTCTCGGCATCGGCCACCCCGGCGACCGCAACGTGGTCGCCGACTACGTGCTGAAGGCGCCGCGCCGCGAGGAGCAGGAACTGATCGACCGCGCCCTCGACCGCTGCCTGCTGGCCTGGCCGAAGCTGGCCGCCGGCGATTACGCGAGCGCGCAGCAGCAGCTGCACGGCAAGACCCTTTAGGATTTTTCAGGAATACGACCATGAGCCTCAAGTGCGGTATCGTCGGCCTGCCCAACGTCGGCAAGTCCACCCTCTTCAACGCCCTGACCAAGGCCGGCATCGCGGCCGAGAACTATCCCTTCTGCACCATCGAGCCGAACGTCGGCATCGTCGAAGTGCCCGATCCGCGTCTCGACAAGCTGACCGAGATCGTCAAGCCGCAGCGCGTGCAGCCGGCCATCGTCGAATTCGTCGACATCGCCGGGCTGGTCGCCGGTGCGTCGAAGGGCGAAGGGCTGGGCAACCAGTTCCTGGCCAACATCCGCGAAACCGACGCCATCGTTAACGTCGTGCGCTGTTTCGACGACGAGAACGTCGTGCACGTCTCCGGCCGCGTCGATCCGCTGGCCGACATCGAAACCATCGTCACCGAACTGGCGCTGGCCGACCTCGCCGTCGTCGAGCGCACGCTCAACCGCGACGGGAAGAAGGCCAAGTCGGGCGACAAGGACGCGCAGAAGCTGGTCGCCGTGCTCGAACGCGTGCTGCCGCACCTCAACCAGGGCCTGCCGGTGCGCACGCTCAACCTGTCCGACGACGACAAGCTGATCGTCAAGCCGCTGTGCCTGCTCACCGTCAAGCCGGCGATGTACGTCGGCAACGTGCTCGAAGACGGCTTCACGGACAATCCCTACCTCGACCGCCTGCGCGAGCACGCGGCCAAGGAGGGCGCCCCGGTCGTCGCCCTGTGCGCCAAGATCGAAGCCGAACTGGCCGACCTCGACGACGAGGACAAGACGGCCTTCCTGGCCGATCTCGGCCTCGACGAACCGGGCCTCAACCGCCTGATCCGCGTCGGCTACGACCTGCTCGGCCTGCAGACCTACTTCACCGCCGGGGTCAAGGAAGTGCGCGCGTGGACGATCCACAAGGGCGACACGGCACCGCAGGCGGCCGGCGTCATCCACACCGACTTCGAGCGCGGCTTCATCCGCGCACAGACGATTTCCTTCGACGACTTCGTCGCCTACAAGGGCGAGCAGGGTGCCAAGGAAGCCGGCAAAATGCGCGCCGAAGGCAAGGAATACGTGGTCAAGGACGGCGACGTGCTGAACTTCCTGTTCAACGTCTGAGCCGCAGGTTTCCCGGGCGCCCGCGCAGTAACGGAGATTCCGGAAAATCAGGACAAAGCCGCGCGGATGCGCGGCTTTGTCGTTTCCGGGGACGCCTGCCGGGGGCTTTTATGTCCGGCCGGGCACGCCGCCATCGCGCAACGCGACACCGGCCCCGCGCTGCCGGGCGGGGCCGCGCCGGTTTCCCGGCTACAGATACACCGGATGGCGGCGGCACAGGGCTGCCACCCGTTCCCGCACTTGCGGCGCCACCTGCGCGCTGGTGCCGGATTCCAGCGCGTCGAGCACGTCGCACAGCCAGCCCGCCAGTTGCTCGCACTCGGCGGTGCCGAAGCCCCGGGTGGTGACGGCCGGGGTGCCGATACGCAGGCCCGAGGTGACGAAGGGCGAGCGCGGATCGTTGGGCACCGAGTTCTTGTTGGCGGTGATCCAGGCCTCGCTCAGGGCCGCGTCCGCGTCTTTGCCGGTGTAGGGCTTGGCCGACAGATCGATCAGCATCATGTGGTTGTCGGTGCCGCCGGAGACGATCCGGTAGCCGCGTTCCTGGAGGACGGCGGCCATGGCGCGGGCGTTGATCACGATCTGCCGCTGGTAGGCCTTGAATCCGGGTGCCAGCGCTTCCTTGAAGGCCACCGCCTTGGCGGCGATCACGTGCATCAGCGGGCCGCCCTGGATGCCGGGGAAGACCGCCGAGTCGAGTTTCCTGTTGAACTCCTCGCCCTGACCCCGGGACAGGATGATGCCGCCGCGCGGGCCGCGCAGGGTCTTGTGGGTCGTGCTGGTGACTACGTGCGCGTGGGGCAGGGGATTCGGGTATTCGCCGGCCGCCACCAGACCGGCCACGTGGGCCATGTCCACCCAGAAGAGGGCGCCTGCCTTGTCGGCGATGGCGCGCATGCGGGCCCAGTCCTTGTGCCGGGAATAGGCGGAGAAGCCGCCGATGAGCAGTCTGGGGCGGGTTGCGAGGGCGATGCGCTCCATCTCGTCGTAGTCGATCAGCCCGGTCGCCGGGTCGAGGCCGTAGGGGACGATGCGGTAGTGCCGGCCGGAGAAGTTGGCGGGGTTGCCGTGCGTCAGGTGTCCGCCCTGGGCCAAGTTCATCCCCATCACGGTGTCGCCGGGATTGACCAGGGCGAGGAAGACCGCGGCATTGGCCTGGGCGCCGGCGTGCGGTTGGACGTTGGCGTAGTCGCAGTCGAACAGCGCCTTGGCGCGTTCGATGGCCAGCCGTTCGGCCACGTCGACGTGCGCGCAGCCGCTGTAGTAGCGCCGGCCCGGATAGCCCTCGGCGTACTTGTTGGTGAACACCGAGTTCTGCACGGCCATCACCTGCGGGCTGGCGTAGTTCTCGGAGGCGATCAGCTCGGCGTGGTCTTCCTGGCGGCATGCTTCGCTGGCGATCGCAGCGGCCAGTTCGGCGTCGAATTCGGCGAGGGGCGCGGAGGGGGCGTACATGGTGGCGAAGTCCTGTGGTTTGGGTGAATTGGTGAATTGGTGAATGGATGCGTGAAGGGCGCGTCGTTTCGGGGTATCGGCGGTGCGGCGCCCCGGGGGATCGCCGGGAACCGCCGCCGGGGCACAAGAAGCAGCCGCGGGCCGGGCGCCGATCACGACGGCGGGCGCGGGTCGGGGCCGCCGGCGCGGCCGCCGCCGGAAACCGCCGCGCGCGGCACCAGGAGGCGCGCCACGCGCGCCACGATGTCGTCGATCTGCCCTTCGTCGCAGATCAGCGGCGGCAGCAGGCGGACGGTGCTGTCGCGGGTCACGGTGATGAGCAGGCGCTGCTCGTCCAGCGCGCGCCCGACCAGTTCCCCGCAGCGCCGGTTCAGTTCGATGCCGGCCATCAGACCCAGGCCCCGGATGGCGACGACGTCCGGGTGTCCGTGCAGCGTCTCGCGCAGGCCGGCGAGGAGGCGCTGGCCCAGCGCGGCGGCGCGTTCCGGGGTGCGCTCGCGCTCCATCACGTCGAGCACGGTGCAGCCGACGCGGCAGGCCAGCGGATTGCCGCCGAAGGTGGAGGCGTGCTGGCCCGGCGAGAACAGGCCGGCGGCCCGGCCGCGCGCCAGGCAAGCGCCGATCGGGAAGCCGTTGCCCAGTCCCTTCGCCAGCGTGACGACGTCCGGCGCGATGCCGGCGTGCTGGTAGCCGAACCAGGCGCCGGTGCGCCCCATCCCGGTCTGCACCTCGTCGATCATCAGCAGCCAGTCCCGTTCGTCGCACAGCTGGCGCAGGGCGCGGAGATAGGCGGCGGACGCCGCGTGCACGCCGCCTTCGCCCTGCACCGGCTCGACCAGGAGCGCGACGATGCCGGGCGTCCGTTCGGCCAGTTCGCGGACGGCGGCGATGTCGTCGTAGGGCGCGCGTACGAAGCCGGGCATCAACGGCTCGAAGCCGCGCTGCACGGCGGGGTTGCCGGTCGCCGCGAGCGTGGCCAGCGTGCGGCCGTGGAAGCTGTTCTCCATGACCAGCACCTGCGGCTGCGCGACTCCCCGGGCGTGGGCGTGGAGCCGGGCCAGCTTGAGCGCGGCCTCGTTGGCCTCGGCGCCCGAGTTGCAGAAGAAGGCGCGCTTCATGCCCGACAGAGCGCACAGGCGCTGGCCGAGGCGTTCCTGCCATTCGATGCGGAACAGGTTGGAGGTGTGCAGCAGCTGGCCGGCCTGGTCGGCGATGGCGGCGGCGATTTCGGGGTGGGCGTGGCCGAGGTTGGTGACGGCGACGCCGGAGATCGCGTCCAGGTACTCGACGCCCTGCGTGTCCCACAGGCGTGCGCCTAGGCCCCGGGAAAACGAGACGGGGCGGCGCGCGTAGGTGTGCATCAGATACGGGGAGGCGGCGCAGGGCGATGCGGATGCGGGCGAGTCGGGCGATGCGGGTGCGTTCATGGCGTTTCTTCCGGCGGGTCTTGATCGAAAAGGGCTTCGGGGGCGCGGTCCGCGATTCGCGGCGCGGGTCGTTTTACTGCGTTTCGGCTCGGGCTGCCGGCGGCGCCGGCGCGGGCGAGACGGCACCGCCTTAGGGGCGCGGCGCGCGCCGGCTGGCGGCGGGGCGCGGTTCCATTGCTCACGCGGGACTTTCTCCGCGTACTTCGCGCGGCTCGCCTTCTCCGCTCCCTTCCGCTTCTGCCGCCGGCCAGTAGAACGCGTCCGGCAGCGCGCGCGCCGAAGATGGCCTGTCCCACGCGCACCACGGTCGCCCCTTCCTCGACGGCGATCTCGAAGTCGCCGGACATGCCCATCGACAGTCCGTCGAGGCCGCCGCCGGAGGCTTCCTGGCGCAGACGGTCGCGCAGCCGGCGCAGCAGCGCGAAGCAGGCGCGCACCCGCGCCGTCTCGGCCGAGAACAGCGCCAGCGTCATCAGGCCGCGCACGCGCAGGGCGGAGCAGGCGGGCAGGGCGCGCAGGAAGGCCGCGGCCTCCTCGGGCCGCAGGCCGTACTTGCTGGCTTCGCCGGATGTGTTGATCTGGACGAAGACGTCCAGCCCGCGGCCTTCGGCCTGCAGGCGGCGATCCAGCGCCTCGGCCAGGCGCAGGCTGTCCAGCGCCTGGAACTCGCTGGCGAAGCGCGCGACCAGCCTGGCCTTGTTGGTCTGCAGATGGCCGATGACCGACCAGCGCAGATCGCCCAGATCGGCCAGCGCATCGCACTTGCGCTGCGCCTCCTGCACCTTGTTTTCGCCGAACTCGCGGCAGCCCGCCGCGTAGGCCAGGCGCAGGCTCGCTGCGTCGACGGTCTTGCTCACCGGCAGCAGGCGCACCTCGCCGGGGTCGCGGCCGGCGCGCCGGCAGGCGGCGGCGATGCGTTCGCGGACCGCCGCCAGGTTGCGCCGGAAGTCGCCGACGCTGGCGGGCCGGGGATAGCGCTCGCCCGGTGCGCCGACGGCGGGCAGCGGCGCTGCGTGCGCGTCCGTTTCTGCACGCATCAATTGGCGCCTCCCTTGCCGCTTGCCGCTCCGGCGGCGGCCGGGACGGCGGATTCGAGGGCCGGAGCGAGGGCCGGAGCGAGGGCCGGAGCGAGGGCGGAGTCGCCGGCGACCGTGGCCGCCGGCGCGCGGCGCGGCAGGCTGCCGTTGAGCAGCGCGTAGGCGACGAGGCCGATCAGCAGGCCCCAGAAGGCGCCGCCGATGCCGAACAGCTTGATGTTGGCGGCGGCCGCCAGGAAGGTGATCAGGGCGGCTTCGCGCGATCTCGCGTCGGCCATCGCGTTGGCCAGGCTGCCGCCGATGGTGCCGAGCAGGGCGAGCCCCGCCAGGGTGGTGATGAAGGTCGCCGGGAAGGCCATGAAGACGGCGGCGAGGGTCACGCCGAAGATGCCGACGATGATGTAGAAGACGCCCGCGGCAATGCCGGCGATCCAGCGCTTGGAAGGATCTTCGTGGGCCTCCTTGCCGGTGCAGATCGCCGCCGTGATCGCGGCGATGTTGAAGGCGTGCGAGCCGAACGGCGCCATGAGTAGGGAGCCGAGCCCGGTGACGGTGACGATCGGGTTGGCGCTGGTCTTGAAGCCGTCGTTGCGCAGCACCAGCATGCCGGGCATGTACTGTCCGGTCAGGGTGATCAGGAACAGCGGCAGGGCGACGCTGAGCAGGGCGTTGAGCGAGAAGGCCGGGGCGGTGAACACCGGCGCCGCGAGCCGCAGTTCCAGCCCCGACAGGTCGACGCGGCCCTGGACGAGCAGGAAGGCCAGGCCGAGGACCAGGATGCCGACCACGGCGTAGCGCGCGGTGAAGCGCTTGAGCGCGACGTAGGCGACGATCAGCAGGCCGGCGAGCAGCGGATCGACGCTCATGCCGCCGAAGGCGCCGATGCCGAACTGGAGCAGGATGCCGGCGAGCAGCCCGGAGGCGACGCCCGGCGGAATCAGCCGGATGACCTTTTCGAAGCAGCCCGACAGGCCGAGCAGGACGAAGGCCGCCGCCGAGATCAGGTAGGCGCCCACCGCCTCGGCGTAGGGCGTCGTCGCCAGCGCCACGACGAGGAAGGCGGCGGCCGGCGTCGACCAGGCGGTGATGATCGGCTCGCGGGCGATCCAGCTGAGGAAGAGCCCCGTGACCCCGACGCCGATCGATACCGACCAGACCCACGAGGCCGTCAGCTCCGGGCTGAGCCCGGCCACTTTCGCGGCCTGGAAAACCAGGATGAAGGTGCCGCCGTAATTGACGATGACCGAGATCAGGCCGGCCACGACCGGGTGGGCGAGGTCGCCGGGACGGATGGACGAATGCGCGCTCGATGAAGGCATGGTGACGGGTCTCCCTGGCCGGGCGGGATGCCCGGTGCCGACTGAAAGTCGTTTTATAGCGCGCGGATGGACTGTGTTTGCCGCATGCTTTCGGCGAATGGACCAGACCACTTTTGCGCCGGGCGGGGGGCGTGCGGCTGTTCTTTTCCGCCGCGGCGCCCCGCCGGGACGGGCGGCGCGGCGCCGCCTCAGCCGTGCGCGCGCTGGAAGTCCCGCATGAAATCGGCCAAAGCCTCGACGGCGGGCAGGCCGATCGCGTTGTAGAGGCTGGCCCGGATTCCGCCGACGGCGGCATGCCCCTTGAGTCCCCTGAAGCCGGCGCGCTCGGCCAGGTGCAGGAAGCGCTCCTCGCGGGCAGCGTCGGCCAGGACGAAGGGCACGTTGTTGATCGAGCGGTACGCCGCCTGCACGCGGTTGACGTAGAAGCCGCCGCTCTCGTCGATCGCGCGGTAGAGCAGCGCGGCCTTGGCCGCGTTGGCGCGATGGACATGCGCGACGCCCCCGGCGCGGCGGAGCCATTTGAGCGTCAGGCCGGTCAGGTACCAGGAGAAGGTCGCCGGGGTGTTGAGCATGGAGTCGGCGCGCGCCTGTTGCGCGTAGTTCAGGATGTCGGGGGTGATCTCCAGCGCCCGGTCGAGCAGCGCCTCGTCGACGATCACGACGGTGACCCCGGCCGGCCCGATGTTCTTCTGCGCGGCGGCGTAGACGAGGCCGTGCTTCGCCACGTCGATGGGCTTGGAGAGCAGGCTAGAACAGGCGTCGCACACGAGGGGCACGGACGCGGTCGGCGTGGCCGGGAACTGCACGCCGTGGACCGTTTCGTTCTCCGTGTAGTGCAGGTAGGCGGCGTCCGGGTCGAGGCGCCAGTCCGCGACGGCAGGGACGCGGTCGAAGCCCGCTGCTTCGCTGCTGCCCGCGACCCGGACGGCGGCGTATCGCCGGGCGGCGGCGATCGCCTTGCCGGACCAGAGCCCGGTGTGGAGGTAGTCCGCGCTCTTCCGGCCGCGCAGCAGGTTCATCGGCACCTGCGAGAACTGCAGCGAGGCGCCGCCCTGGAGGAAGAGCACCTTGTAGTGCGCCGGCACCTTCAGCAGCGCGCGCAGGTCCTGCTCGGCCTGATGGGCGAGCTCGACGAATGCGTCCGAACGATGGCTGATTTCCAGCGCGGACATCCCGCTGCCCGCGAAATCGAAGAATTCCGCGTGCGCTTCCCGCAGCACTTCCATCGGCAGCGCGGACGGACCCGCGCTGAAATTGTGCGACCTGTCCATACGCTTTCCGATCCTCTCTGGCGTGGCGCGGGGAGCGCGCCGGGTGGCGACAGGGGCGGAGTCTATGGATAGAATGGCCCGGATATTCGTGCCATTTTCATTGAATACGGCAGACCACATGGCAAAGACCTTCGAACTCGAAACGCTGAAGATCCGGCTGAACGACGCCGATTTCCGGCTGCTGACCCTGCACCAGCGCATCCAGCGGGCCCTGCGCGCCCTGATCGTCGACGGCGCGCTCGGCCCCGGCGTGAAGCTGCCGGCGACCCGCGCGCTGGCCGCGTCGCTAGGCGTCGCCCGCGATACCGTCGAGAACGCCTACGTGCAACTGCACCGCGACGGTTTCATCGAGCGCCGGAAAGGGTCGGGAAGCTACGTTTCGGGAACGGTGGGCGCCGAACTGCGCGGCGCCGCGCGCCGGCGCCTGAAGCTCCAGGAGGACGGGCATGCGGCAACAGCGCCGGGAGCCGGGCTGAGCCGGCGCGGCCGGCTGATCCTCGAGAGCGGCGGGGTCGCCGACCAGCGGGTGATCAAGGCCTTCGCCACCGGGCTGCCCGAAACCCGCACCTTTCCGACCGAGGTCTGGGAGCGCCTGCAGCGCCAGGCGCTGAAGGACTATCGCGGCAACGTCCTGCTGCACGGCGATCCGCAGGGCGCCGAGCCGCTGCGCAAGGCGATCGCGGTTTACCTGAATCTCGAGCGCGGCGCCAAGGTGTCGCCCGAGCAGATCCTGGTGCTGAGCAGCACGCGGCAGTCCCTGTTCCTCTGCGCGCAGCTGCTGGTCGACGCCGGCAAGCCCATCCTGATGGAAAACCCGGGCTACTTCGGCGCCCGGAAATCCTTCGAGTCCGCCGAAGCCCGGGTCGTCCCCATCGACGTCGACGCCCAGGGCGTCCGCACGGACCTGCTGCGGGCCGACCGCAGCGGCGCCGCCTGCATCTACGTGACGCCGTCGCACCAGTACCCCACCGGGGCGACGCTGTCGCTCGAGCGCCGGCTGGAGCTGATCGGCTGGGCGGCCGAGCAAGGCAAGTGGCTGATCGAGGACGACTACGACAGCGAATTCCACTACGACGGCCTGCCGACCGCCTGCGTCCAGGGACTGGACAAGTATCGCCGGACGATCTATCTCGGGACCTTCAGCAAGACGCTCTACCCCGGCCTGCGCATGGCCTATATGGCGGTGCCGCGGGAGCTGGTCAGCGCGTTCGTCTACGCGCGCAGCATCATGGACGGGCACACGCCGCAGATCCTCCAGCTGACCCTGGCGCGCTTCATGGAGGACGGACACTACAACGCCCACGTGCGGGCCATGCGCAAGCTGTACGCCGGGCGCCGGGAAGCGATGCTCGCCGCCATCGGCCGGCATCTGGGCGGCATCGTGCGCGCGTCGCGGCCGGAGGGGGGGTTGCAGATACCGTGCTTTCTGGAGCCCGGGTGGACCGAGGAGGCGACCATCCGCCAGGCGGCCGGTGCCGGCGTGCAGCTGCTCGGAATGAGCCGGCTCTACCTGGGGCCGGAGGCGAGGCCGGGCTGGCTGCTGGGCTACGCCCATCTGACCGCGCATGAAATCGAGACCGCGATGGCGCGCCTCGCTTCGGCGCTGCGCAGGAACTAGGCGGCGCGCGCCGCGCTCTGCCCGTTGCGGGGCGGCCCGGGCGGTATCGCGCCGGGGCCGGCGCAGCGCCCGGGGGATGCGGAAACGGCAGGCCCGGCGGTCGCCGCGACCTCAGTTCAGCGTGTGCTCGTCGTAGAGGCGGGTCGTCCGGCCGCCGTGCTGCTTGCCGTGGTACATCGCGTGGTCGGCGCGGTGCAGCAGGGTTTCGGGCGTGTCGCCGTGCTGCGGGTAGAGGCTGATGCCGATGCTCGAACCGACCCGGTGCAGGTGCTCGCCGGCGGCGATGGGTTCGGTGATGCAGGCGTGGATCTTGTCGGCGACCAGCGTGGCGTCCTCCTGCATTTCGACCGACGACAGGAGGACGACGAACTCGTCGCCGCCCAGGCGCGCCACGGTGTCCGTTTCGCGCACGCAGGCACGCAGGCGCTCGGCGATCGTTTCGAGCACGCGGTCGCCGACGGCGTGGCCGTAGCGGTCGTTGATCGGCTTGAAGCGGTCGAGGTCGATGAGCAGCAGCGCGAGCTGCTGCTCGTTGCGCCGCGCGCTGCGGATCGCCTGTTCGAGGCGGTCTTCGAGCAGGCGGCGGTTGGGGAGCTGGGTCAGCGGGTCGTGGTAGGCCAGGTGACGGAAGCGCGATTCGGTCTCGATGCGCGAGGTGATGTCGCTGGCAGTGCCGTGATAGCCGACGAAGACGCCGTCCGCGTCGAACATCGGGTTGCCGTTGATGCTGTACCAGCGCGCCACGCCGGCCGGGCTGGTCATCTGGTAGATGAAGTCGCGGAAGGGCTCGTGGCGCTCCAGCGCCTCGGTGTGCTCCTTCCAGCGCGCTTCCGGAACGCCGACCACGCGGCTCAGTTCCCAGCGGGTGCGGCCGATCAGCTCGGCGATCGGGATATGGCTCGTGATGGCTTCGGGCCCGTCGAAGTGCGTGTAGCGGAACTCGGCGTCCTGTTCCCAGTAGAGGTCGGACGACAGGCGGATGAGGTCGCGGAAGCGGGCCTCGCTGACGGCGAGGGCGGCTTCGACGGCGCGTTTCTCGGAGACGTCGGAAACGATCCAGACGGTCCCCGCGCGCAGGTCGTCCGGATCGACGGCCATGCCGGTCACCTCGCCCCAGAACAGCGTGCCGTCGGCGCGCTTGAGCTGCAGGGCCTCGGAGTAGGGGCGGCCGCTGGCGATCACCGGCTGCGAACTGGCGATCAGCGCTTTCCACTGTCCGCGGTCGGGGTGCCAGCGCCAGGGCTCCATGCCCGGCATCGCGGCGAGCGGATAGCCGAACAGCTCGGCGAAGCGCCGGTTGCAGTCGGCCACGTAGCGCGGCTTCGGCTTCAGGAGGACGATGCCCTCGCCGGCCGACTCGAAAATCACCCGCTGCTGCTGCAGCAGGTCTTCGCTGCGGTGGCGGCTGTTGAGGGCGCTGACCAGCGTCCGGCGGTGCGCGCGGAAGGAGGTGAACACCAGTCCGCAGAGGGCCAGCACGCCGAAGCCGAGAAGCACGGTGAGGCGGCTGTCGAGCGTGATCAGGCGGGCCACCAGCGGCGCCACCAGGGCGCTGGCGAAGGCCGTGAACGCCAGCCGGCTGGCGACCAGCGTGCTGCTGCTCATGAGCAGCACGCAGAAGAGGACGGCGCTCAGGGCGAACAGGCGGCTGTATTCCGGGTCAGTCATCGGCAGCCAGGCGCTGAGTCCCCAGAGCGCGCCGCTGGCGCCGGCCAGGATCGCGTACTGTTTTTCGAGGCGGGCGAGGCGCGCCTTGCCGGCGTTGTTCAGCGCGCGTGCGACCCGGTGCGCGAAGGCGAGGCGCAGCGTCGCGCAGACGAGCATCGCGATCAGCCAGGGCAGCAGATACGTGCGGGCGACGAGTTCGTGCAGCCAGAAGGCGACGAGGACGGCGCCGCCGCCCATCGACAGGCTGGCGCCGCCGGCCAGCGCAATCAGGTGGCGCAGGCATTCGAGCTGCGTGCGGAACTGCGCCGAATGCGGCGCGCGTGCGGCGTGGGGTCCCCGGCGCGCGCGCGGCGGGGAGTGTCCTGCGGGTTGCCTCATCTCCTTTGGCCTTTCGACTTGCTATTGTTTTTTTAGAACAATGGAGTATCGCCGCTCGGCGGCGATTTGAACAGGCCGGGAGGGCGCCGCGGCGGGTTTATTTTTCCCGCTGTGCGGCGATCTCGGCGTGCACCGTCGCCATATCGACCCGGCGCACCTGCTCGATCAGCCCTTCGAGCGCCGCGGCGGGCAGGGCGCCGGCCTGCGAGAAGAGGATCACCTTTTCGCGGAAGACCATCAGCGTGGGAATCGAGCGGATGCCGAAGTAGCCGGCGAGTTCCTGCTCCTCCTCGGTGTTCAGCTTGCCGAAGACGATGTCCGGGTGCGCTTCGGACGCGGCCTCGAAGGTCGGGGCGAAGCTCTTGCAGGGACCGCACCAGGCGGCCCAGAAATCTACGATTACAATGTCGTTGCCGGAGACGACCGGCTCGAAATTGTCCGCCGTCAGTTCGATTGTCGCCATGCTGCGCTCCCGAGAGTAAATGACCCATCCTACACCTGCCGCCGCGAGCGGCCCCCGCGCGGTGCGCTACCGCGGCCGCTTCGCCCCGTCGCCGAGCGGGCCGCTGCACTTCGGCTCGCTGGTCGCCGCGCTCGGCAGCTACCTCGACGCCCGCGCGGCGCGCGGCGAGTGGCTGCTGCGCATCGAGGACGTCGACCAGCCGCGCAGCGTCGCCGGGGCCGCCGACGACATCCGGCGCACCCTGGAGGCTTTCGCTTTCGAGTGGGACGGCGAGGTCGTCGTACAGAGCCGGCGCCTCGACCTTTATCACGCCGCGCTGGTGCGCCTGCAATTGGCGGGCGACGTCTATCCCTGCGCCTGCTCGCGGCGCGAGGTGGCCGATTCGGCGACGCTGGCGTCGGTCGACGGCGGCCTCGTCTACCCCGGTACCTGCCGCACGGGCGTGCCGGAGGGGCGCGCGGCGCGCGCCTGGCGCATGCGGGTGCCGGACGGCGACGCCGCGCGCCTTGCCTGGATCGACCGGGTGCAGGGCGCCCAGACGCAGGATCTGGCGCGCGAGGTCGGCGATTTCATCCTGCTGCGTGCCGACGGGCAGTTCGCCTACCAGCTGGCGGTGGTCGTCGACGATGCCCTGCAGGGCGTGACCGACGTCGTGCGCGGCGCCGACCTGCTTGCCTCGACGCCGCGCCAGATCTGGCTGCAACAGCGGCTGGGCGTCGCCGTGCCGCGCTACGCGCACCTCCCGGTCGCGACCAACGCCGCCGGGGAAAAACTGTCCAAGCAGACGCTGGCCGCGGCGCTCGACGTCAATGCCGGCAGCGGCGCGCTGGCGGCGGCCCTGCGCTTCCTCGGGCATGCGGTGCCGGCGGAAATGGCCTCCGCGCCGCTCGCCGAGTTCTGGCCGTGGGCCATCGCGCAGTGGTCGATGGCGCGCGTCCCGGCGCTGCGCGGGAAAATTCCCGATTAGGGCACGTTCGTAGCGGCCCGAGCGGTCGCCGGCGGCGCAAAGGAGACTGCGCCGGAAGGCGCCTGTGTCGCCGACACGGCGCATGCCGGCATCGACGCCGCCGCGCCCTAGTGCTTGCCGCCGTAGCCGGCGATGCCGATGGCGATACGCACCAGGTTGTAGCTCAGCCGGCGCAGCAGGCGCGCATGCCAGGGCAGGTGGAGCCAGTGCTCGGGCGGCAGTTCCTGGGCGCCGTCCAGCATGGCTTGCCCGAGGCTGTCGCGCAGCTCGCGCGCGAAGCCTTCGTCGAGCACGACGAGGTTGGCTTCCTTGGCGAGCAGCAGGCTGAAGGGGTCGATGTTCGACGAGCCGACCGTCGCCCAGCGGCTGTCGATCACCGCGACCTTGGCGTGCAGGAAGCTGCGCCGGTATTCGAAGATGCGGATGCCGGCGCCGAGCATCCTGCCGTACAGCGCCTGCGTCGCGTAGTGCAGCAGCCGGTATTCGACGCGCCCCTGGAGCAGGATGGTGACGGCGACGCCGCGCGCGGCCGCGTCGCGCAGCGCGCTGCGGAAGCGCCGGCCGGGCAGGAAATAGGCGTTGGCGATCAGGATGCTTTCGCGCGCCTTGGCGATCGCGTCGAGGTAGGCGTCCTCGATGTCGTGCCGGTGGCGGATGTTGTTGCGCACGAGGAAGGCCGCCGTCTGCCGGCCGTCGGGGCCGGCGTCGCCGCGGATGATCTGGGTGATGCGGTAGCGCCGCCGCAGGTTCGCCCAGACGACGATTTCCCACAGGCGGCGCATGGCGCGCTGGATGGGGACGAGCAACGGCCCCTCGACGCGTACCGCGTAGTCGTAGCGCGGCGGCGTCTGGTGCGGCGTGTTGCGGTCGTCGATCACGTTGATGCCGCCGACGAAACCGATGCGCCCGTCGATCGTCGCGAGCTTGCGGTGCAGGCGGCGCAAGCGGTGGCGGCGCAGCTGGAAACGGGCGATGTCGGGGCGGTAGACCATGGCCTGGACGCCGGCTTCGAGCAGCGCTGGCATCAGGGTGTCGGGGAAGTCGCGCGCGCCGAAGCCGTCGACCAGCACGCGCACCGTGACGCCGCGCCGGGCGGCCAGCGCCAGCGCGGCGGCGACCGCGCGTCCGGTGCAGTCGTCCTCGAAGATGTAGCTTTCGAGATGGATTTCATGGCATGCGCCCTCGATCGCGGCGATCAGCGCCGGGAAGTACTCCGCGCCGCTGTTGAGCAGGGTCAGGCGGTTGCCGGGCAGGAACTCAGCGGGCATGCGGGACGAGACGTGCGGACAGCGCGGCGTGGTCGGAGATCGAGGACCACGGCGCGCCGAAATGCACGTCGGCGCACTCGATGCGGAAACCGCGCACGTAGATGCGGTCGAGGCGGAAGAGCGGCAGTCCGGCCGGGAAGCTCTTCACCGGCCGTCCGCCGCCGCCGCAGAACACTTCGGTTATGCCCAGACGGTGCGCCAGCAGGTTGTCGGCGCGGTTGCGCCAGTCGTTGAAGTCGCCGGCGATGATGAGGGGCGCGCCGGGGTCGGCGAATTCCTCGACGTAGGCGGCGAGCGCTTCCATCTGGCGCCGGCGCGAGCGGCCGAACAGCGAGAGATGGACGCACACGCAGTGCACCGTCTGCGCCATCCCCGGCAGGCTGACCGCGCAGTGCAGCAGCCCGCGCCGCTCGAAGCGCAGGTGGGTGACGTCCTGGTTGTGCGCATGCACGATGGGGAAGCGCGAGAGAATCGCGTTGCCGTGGTGGCCGTGGTCGTAGATGACGTTGCGGCCGTAGGCGGAGGACTGCCAGACGTCGGCGGCGAGGAACTCGTGCTGGGCCTCGCCGGGCCAGTCGTGCAGGCGCTCGGCGTGGCGCAGGTGGAGGCCCTGCACCTCCTGCAGGAAGACGATGTCGGGGCCGAGGCTGCGCAGGCGCTCCCGCAGCTCGTGCACCATCATGTGCCGGTTGAACTGCGAGAAACCCTTGTGGATGTTGTAGGTCGCGATATGCAGCGTGGGCTGGCTCATGCCGCTCAGGATACTGCGAGCATCCTCTCCAGTGCGAGTTTGGCGAGGCCGGCTTCGTGTTCGGGCACCTTGATCTGGTTGACGATCTTGCCGTCGGCGAGGTTCTCCAGCGTCCACGCCAGGTGCTGCGGGTCGATGCGCTGCATCGTCGAGCACATGCAGACGGTCGGCGCCATGAACTGGACGATCTTGCCCTCGGATTTCACTTCCTCGGCCAGACGGTTCACCAGGTTGAGTTCGGTGCCGACCAGCCAGCGCGTGTTCGGGGCGGCCTCCTTGATCGTCTTCACGATGTACTCGGTCGAGCCGACGTGGTCCGACTGGCGGCAGACTTCGTAGCTGCACTCCGGGTGCGAGATGACGAGGCCGTCCGGGTACTGGTTGCGGAACTTCAGGATGTGCGCCGGCTGGAACATCTGGTGCACCGAGCAGTGGCCCTTCCACAGCAGCAGCTTGGCCTTGCGGATCTGGTCGGGGGTCAGGCCGCCGTATTCGAGGTCGGGGTCCCAGACCATCATTTCGTCGAGCGGAATGCCCATCTGCGCGCCGGTCCAGCGCCCGAGGTGCTGGTCGGGGAAGAAGAGTATCTTCTCGCGCCGCGCGAACGCCCACTGCGCGATCTTGCCGGCGTTCGACGAGGTGCACACGATGCCGCCGCGCTCGCCGCAGAAGGCCTTGAGGTCGGCCGCCGAGTTGATGTAGGTGACCGGCGTCACCTGCTCGTCGGCGTTCAGCACCTCGTTCAGCTCGCGCCAGCAGCGCTCGACCTTGGCCAGATTGGCCATGTCGGCCATCGAACAGCCGGCCGCGAGGTCGGGCAGGACGGCGATCTGGTAGGGCTTGGACATGATGTCGGCGACTTCGGCCATGAAGTGCACGCCGCAGAAGACGATGAACTCGGCGTCGGTCTGCGAGGCGAGGCGCGACAGCTTCAGCGAGTCGCCAGTCAGGTCGGCGTACTGGTAGACGTCGGCGCGCTGGTAGTGGTGGCAGAGCAGCACGGCCTTCTTGCCGAGGCGCGCGCGCGCGGCGCGGATGCGTTCATGGCAGGCGTCGTCCTGCATCTGGTTGAACTTGTCGAAGCTGATCGTCGCGGTGGGCATGGATGTTTCTCGAATCGAGACCGGGATGGGCAGATGACTGCCCGTATTGAAGAAGGTTCAGTTGTGCCAGGGCAGGCCGGCATGGCGCCAGCCGCCGAGCTTGCCGCGCTGGCCGTTGGCGTCCTTGTCGCCCTCGAAACCTTCGAGCACGTTGTAGCACTCGGGATAGCCGGCCTGGGCGGCGAGCGCCGCGGCGTTGTGCGAGCGCGCGCCGCTGCGGCAGAGGAAGAGCACGAGCGCTTCCGGATCGACCTGTTGCTTGAGCTGCGCGAGGAAATGCGGATTGGCCCGGTTGCCCGGATAGCTCATCCACTCGATCTCGAGCGCATCGGGAATGCGGCCGACCCAGTCCCATTCGGCGCGCGTGCGCACGTCGACGAGCTTCGCCCCCGGTGCCAGCTGCCAGACAGCGCACGCTTCCTGCGGCGTCAGGGCGCCGGCGTAGGGCAGCTTGAATTCGCTGGCGCGGGCCTGGGCGAGATTGAGAAGGTCGGTCAGTTTTCCCATGGGGACGAAAGACGAGGCTGGACGAACCCTAAGTATAAAGCACTTGCCGGCGTCCCGCCGAGGTGCGGAAGCGGTGCCGATGCACCAATATGGTGCGTTATCCGGCCTGACGCACCGCGATGGTGCGGCGCAAAATCCACGGGAAAAGGAAAATCCCTTGTGGCACAATGTTTCGTTCGCCGCGCAGGGATTGGCACGATTTCTGCTCAACCCCAGGCACCGATTTTCGAATCTCGCCGGTACGCCGGCACCTGCTTAGGAGACTTTGCACATGGCAAGCCCACAAGACGTTATCAAGATGGTCAAGGAAAACGACGTCAAGTTCGTCGATTTCCGCTTCACCGATACCCGCGGCAAGGAACAGCACGTCACCGTGCCGGTCTCGCATTTCGACGAAGACAAGTTCGAGGAAGGCCACGCCTTCGACGGCTCCTCGATCGCCGGCTGGAAGGGCATCCAGGCTTCCGACATGCTGCTGATGCCGGATCCGGGCACCGCCTACATCGACCCCTTCTTCGACGAAGTCACGCTGGTCCTGTCCTGCGACGTCGTCGATCCGGCCGACGGCCGCGGCTACGACCGCGACCCGCGCTCGATCGCCAAGCGCGCCGAAGCCTACCTGAAGTCGACCGGCATCGGCGACACCGCCTACTTCGGCCCGGAACCCGAATTCTTCATCTTCGACTCCGTCGAGTGGAACGTCGACATGTCCGGCTGCAACGTCAAGATCTACTCGCAAGAGGCCGCCTGGACCTCCGGCGAGAAGGTCGAAGGCGGCGGCGGCTCCGGCCACCGTCCGACCGTCAAGGGCGGCTACTTCCCCGTGCCGCCGGTCGACAGCCTGCACGACATCCGCTCGGCCATGGTGCTGACGCTCGAATCGATCGGCGTGCCGGTCGAAGTGCACCACCACGAAGTCGCGACCGCCGGCCAGTGCGAAATCGGCACCGTGTTCAGCACGCTGGTCAAGCGCGCCGACTGGACGCAGATGCTCAAGTACGTCGTGCATAACGTCGCGCACCAGTACGGCAAGACCGCCACCTTCATGCCGAAGCCCATCGTCGGCGACAACGGCTCGGGCATGCACGTGCACCAGTCGATCTGGAAGGACGGCAAGAACCTGTTCGCCGGCAACGGCTACGCCGGCCTGTCCGAAACCGCGCTCTACTACATCGGCGGCATCATCAAGCACGCCAAGGCGCTGAACGCGATCACCAACCCCGGCACCAACTCGTACAAGCGCCTCGTGCCGCACTACGAAGCCCCGGTCAAGCTGGCCTATTCGGCGAAGAACCGCTCGGCCTCGATCCGCGTGCCGCACGTCGCTTCCGACAAGGCACGCCGCATCGAGACCCGCTTCCCGGATCCGATCGCCAACCCGTACCTGTGCTTCGCCGCGCTGCTGATGGCCGGCCTCGACGGCATCCAGAACAAGATCCACCCCGGCGATCCGGCCGACAAGAACCTGTACGACCTGCCGCCGGAAGAAGACGCCAAGATCCCGACCGTCTGCGCCTCGCTCGACGAAGCGCTGGCCGCGCTCGACAAGGATCGCGACTTCCTGACCCGCGGCGGCGTCTTCTCCAGCGACTGGATCGATGCCTACATCGACCTGAAGATGGACGAAGTCAACAAGATCCGCATGACGACCCACCCGGTCGAATTCGATCTGTACTACAGCTGCTAAGCGGCCCGCAGGCCAAAAGGACGGGCGCGCCCGTCCTTTTTTTTTGCATTCCCGTACCGTCGTAGCGGACCGTTCGCGTTTGTTATAGTTGAGTCAGTCAATACCATTGCCACGACAGATGAACAGGATTGCGATGAAACCCCGACTTCCGCTCCTTGCCCCGCTTCTCTCCTTCGTCCTGCTCGCGCTGGCTGCGCCGGCGGCGCGCGCCGACATCTACAAATGCACCGGCGGCGACGGCCACGTGACCTATTCCAACGTGCCGACCAAGGACTGCAAGAAGCTCATGCTCGATCCGGTGAACGCCACGCCGGCGCCCAGGTCGGCGGCCAAGACGCCGACTCCGACGACTTTTCCGCGCGTCGACGACAACGCCCAGAAGGCGCGCGACAACGACCGGCGGCGCATCCTGGAAAGCGAACTGGCGGCCGAGCAGAAGAACCTCGAACAGGCGCGCGGCGAACTCGCCCAGCAGGAGGCGGTGCGCAGCGGCGACGAGCGCAACTACCAGCGCGTGCTCGACCGCCTGCAGCCCTACAAGGACAAGGCGGCGCTGCACGAGCGCAACCTCGAGGCGATCCGCAAGGAAATCTCCAACCTGCGCTGACGCGCGGCGCGGTCCTTTCAGGCGATGTGCATGACCGATCCCGCGCTCAACCGCTACGGCGGACTCGATCTGCTGTCGTCGTCGGTCGTCCTGCTCGACGAGCGGCTCGCCATCCGCTACATGAACTCGGCGGCCGAGAACCTGCTCGCCGCCAGCCTCAAGGTGCTCGCCGGGCGGCCGCTGGACCGCGTGCTGGCCTGTCCGCCGGCGCTGCAGTCGGCGCTCGACAACGCGCGCCGGCACGGCTGGAGCTACACCGGGCAGAACATCGAACTGCCGCGTGGCGACGGCGAAACGCTGCACCTCAACTGCACGGTCAACCCCACCGACGCGCCGGACGCCGCCCTGCTCGTCGAGCTGTGGCCGATCGACCAGCAACTCAAGGCGACCCGCGAAGAGCGGCTGATCCAGCAGCAGCAGGCCAACCGCGAGCTGATCCGCAACCTCGCGCACGAAATCAAGAACCCCCTCGGCGGCATCCGCGGCGCCGCGCAGCTGCTCGAACATGAACTGAACAATCCGGGCCTGCGCGAGTACACGCAGGTCATCATCAAGGAAGCCGACCGTCTTCAGGACCTCATGCAGCGCCTGCTGTCGCCGCACCGGGCGATGCAGCCGGGGCCGGTCAACATCCACGAAATCCTCGAACGCGTGCGCAGCCTGCTCACTGCCGAATTCCCGCAGACGCTCAAGGTGCGGCGCGACTACGACACCAGCCTGCCCGACCTGATCGGCGACCGCGAGCAGCTGATCCAGGCCATCCTCAACATCGCCCGCAACGCCGCGCAGGCGATCATGGCGCAGCCGGACGCCGCGGCTGCGGGGAACGGGGAAATCGTCCTGCGCACGCGCGCCGCGCGCCAGGTCACGCTGGTCAAGCGCCGCCACCGCCTGGCGCTCGAACTGCAGGTGATCGACAACGGCCCGGGCATTCCCGACGACATCCGCGAGCGCATGTTCTACCCGCTGGTCTCCGGCCGCGAAGGCGGCAGCGGGCTCGGGCTGACGCTGGCGCAGAGCTTCGTCCAGCAGCACCAGGGGACGATCGAGTGCGAGAGCCGGCCGGGCTACACCTGTTTCACGATCCGCATGCCGCTCGGCGCCGCCTGATGGCAGGCTTCTTGCTGACGGTTTCGTATCCGCTTTGTTAGTGAGTTGAGAAAACGATGAAACCCGTCTGGATCGTCGACGACGATAGATCTATCCGCTGGGTGCTGGAAAAGACCCTGGCGCGCGAGCAGATCCCGTTCAAGAGCTTCGCCTCGGCCAACGAAGCGCTGGCGCTGCTCGATGCCGGCGGCGAGGCGCCGCAGGTGCTGCTGTCCGACATCCGGATGCCCGGCCAGTCCGGGCTCGACCTGCTGCAGCAGGTGAAGGCGCGCTTCCCCGCACTGCCGGTGATCATCATGACCGCCTATTCCGATCTGGAAAGCGCGGTCGCCGCCTTCCAGGGCGGCGCCTTCGAATATCTGCCGAAACCCTTCGACGTCGATCAGGCGCTGGAGCTGATCCGCCGCGCGATCGACGAAAGTTCGCACCAGACTGGTGCATCGGAAGAAGTCGAACTGACGCCTGAAATCCTCGGCCAGGCGCCGGCCATGCAGGAGGTGTTTCGCGCCATCGGCCGACTCAGCCAGTCGCACGCGACGGTGATGATCACCGGCGAGTCGGGCGCCGGCAAGGAACTCGTGGCGCGCGCCCTGCACCGCCACAGCCCGCGCGCCGACAAGCCCTTCATCGCGATCAACACGGCGGCGATTCCCAAGGATCTGCTCGAATCCGAACTCTTCGGGCACGAGCGCGGCGCCTTCACCGGCGCCGCCGCGCAGCGTCGCGGGCGCTTCGAGCAGGCCGAGGGCGGCACGCTCTTCCTCGACGAAATCGGCGACATGCCGGCCGAACTGCAGACGCGCCTGCTGCGCGTCCTGTCGGACGGCCACTACTACCGCGTCGGCGGCCATTCGCCGCTCAAGGCCAACGTGCGCATCATCGCCGCGACGCACCAGAATCTCGAAACGCGAGTCAAGGAGGGGCTGTTCCGCGAAGACCTCTTCCACCGCCTCAACGTCATCCGCGTGCGCCTGCCGAGCCTGCGCGAACGGCGCGAGGATATTCCCATCCTGGCCCGGCATTTCCTGCAGAAGAGCGCGCAGGAACTCGGCGTCGAGGCCAAGCGCTTTTCCGATGCGGCGCTCAGATACCTCTCTGCGCTCGACTTCCCGGGCAACGTGCGCCAGCTCGAGAACCTCTGCCATTGGCTGACGGTGATGGCGCCGGGCCAGCTCGTCGAACTGGCCGACCTGCCGCCCGAGTTGCGCGAATCGGCGGCGCCGCCGCCCGCCGTTTCCGACTGGGAGAGCGCGCTCGCCGCCGAGGTCGACCGCATGCTGGCGAGCGACGCCGGCCAGGTGCACGAAAAGCTCGCGCAGGCCTTCGAGCGCGTCCTCATCTCGCGCGCGCTGGCGCATTCGAACGGGCGCCGCATCGAGGCCTCGCTGGCGCTCGGCATCGGGCGCAACACCATCACGCGCAAGATACAGGAACTCAAGCTCGACGGCAGCGGCGCCGAGAACGCTGGCGACGAGCCGGCCTGAGCCGGTACCGGCTTGATTTGGCTTGGCCGGCCTGGGCGCCGTGTTTCGGCGATAATGGCGGCGTTCCGCCATTTTCCCCGTCCACCGCGATGACTTCCACCCTGATCGACCCCGTCCGCCTGCAAGGCCTGCTCGCCGCCGCGCGCGGGCGTTTCGACGTCGACGCGCTCGCCGAGTGCGAATCGACCAGCACCCTGCTGCTCGAACGCGCGGCGCGCGGCGCGCCGGCCGGCAGCGTGCTGGTCGCCGACCGGCAGACGGCGGGACGCGGCCGGCGCGGCCGCCACTGGCAGTCCGACCCCGAATCCAGCCTGACCTTTTCGCTGCTCTGGCGCTTCGACGGCGGCGTCGAGCGCCTGTCCGGCCTCTCGCTGGCGGTCGGCGTCGCCGTCGCGCGCGCGCTCGAAGCCTGCGGCGCGGCGGGCGTCGCGCTCAAGTGGCCGAACGACGTCCTGCATCTCGATGCGCAGCGGCACGCCAAGCTCGGCGGCATCCTCGTCGAACTGCAGGGCGAGCGGCACAGCATGCTCGCGGTGATCGGGATCGGCCTCAACCTGCGGGCGCCGGCCGTGCCGGCGGCCGATCTGGCCTACCCGGCGGCGGGGCTGGCGCAGGCACTGCCGGAGCTGCCCGAGCGCCACGACCTGCTCGCCCGCCTGCTGATCGAACTGGCCGACGTGCTCGACCGTTTCGGCCGCGGCGGCTTCGCCGCCCTGCGCGACGAATGGCAGGCGCGCAACGCCTGGCAGGACGCGCCGGTGCGTCTGCTGCACGACGGTCGCGTCGAGAAGGAGGGCGTTTGCCGCGGCGCCGATGCCGACGGCGCCCTGCTCGTCGAAACCGCCGCCGGCATCGAGCGCTGCCTGTCCGGCGATCTCTCGCTGCGCGCCGCATGAATACCGTGATCGCCGTCGACGCTGGCAATACGCGCATCAAGTGGGGCGTGCACGACGGTCGCGCCTGGCTGGCGCAGGGCGCACTCGACACCGCAGCGGCTGAAAGCCTGGCCGGGCTCGCCGCTGCCTGGCCGCAGGAGGCGCCGCTCGCCGTCTGCAACGTTGCCGGCGCGGCGGTCGAAAGCGCGCTGAACGCCTGCTTCGCGACGCAGCGTGGGCCGGTGCGCTGGCTGCGCGCGAGCGCCGCCGCCTGCGGCGTCGAGAATCGCTACGAATGCCCGGAGACGCTCGGCGCCGACCGCTGGGCGGCGCTGATCGGCGCGCGCGGGCTGGTTGCCGGCGCCTGCCTCGTGGTCAGCGCGGGGACGGCGACCACGGTCGATCTGCTCGACGCCGACGGCGTCTTCCAGGGCGGCGCGATCCTGCCCGGCTACGAACTGATGCGCCGTGCGCTGGCCGGCAACACCGCCCAGCTGCCGTTCGCCGAGGGGCGCTACGCCGAGCCGCCGCGCAACACGCAGGACGCCATCGTCAGCGGCTGCCTGCACGCCCAGGCCGGCGCCATCGAGCGCCTGTACCGCCAGCTGCCGGCCGGCGCGCCCTGCCTGCTGACCGGCGGCGCCGCGCCGCTGCTCGCCGACCGTCTCGACCTGCCGCTGTGCCGCGTCGACAATCTCGTGCTCGAAGGCCTGCGGCGTTACGCCGGCGCAATCTGAGCGGGGCTATACTTTCCGCTTTGCCATAAACCAATAAGAAGTTTCAGGGAGATTTCATGGATTCGCTGCGTTTCGTTCTCGATCAGTCGGAAATTCCGACCCACTGGTACAACGTCGTCGCCGACCTGCCGACGCCGCCGGCGCCGCCGCTCGGCCCGGACGGCCAACCGGTGCCGCCTGAGAAGATGGCGGCGATCTTCCCGATGGCGATCCTCGAACAGGAAATGTCGGCCGAACGCTGGATTCCGATTCCCGAGCCGGTGCGCGAGATCTACCGCCTGTGGCGTCCGTCGCCGCTGATCCGCGCCCGCCGCCTGGAGCAGATGCTCGGCACGCCGGCCAAGCTCTACTACAAGAACGAAGGCGTCTCGCCGGCCGGCTCGCACAAGCCGAACTCGGCCGTGCCGCAGGCCTACTACAACCGCGAGGCCGGCATCCGCCGCCTGACCACCGAGACCGGCGCCGGCCAGTGGGGCTCGTCGATCGCCTTCGCCGGGCAGATGTTCGGCATCGACGTGCGCGTCTACATGGTCAAGGTCAGCTACCAGCAGAAGCCCTTCCGCCGCTCGATGATGCAGACCTGGGGCGCCGAGGTGATCGCCAGCCCGTCGAGCATGACGCAGACCGGCCGCGACCTGCTGGCGAAGGACGCCGACAATCAGGGCTCGCTCGGCATCGCCATCTCCGAGGCGGTCGAGGAGGCGGCGTCGCGTCCCGACACCAACTACGCGCTTGGCTCGGTGCTCAACCACGTCGCCCTGCACCAGACGATCATCGGCCAGGAAGCGAAGAAGCAGTTCGAGAAGGCCGGCGACTGGCCGGACGTCGTCTTCGCCCCGTGCGGCGGCGGTTCCTCCTTCGCCGGCGCGGCCTTCCCCTTCGTCGCCGACAACGCCGCCGGCGGGCGCAACGGCAAGCCGGTGCGCCTCGTCGCCGTCGAGCCGACGTCGTGCCCGTCGCTGACCAAGGGCGTCTACGCCTACGATTTCGGCGACGCCTCGGGCTTCACGCCGATGATGAAGATGTACACGCTCGGCCACGACTTCATGCCGCCCGGCATCCACGCCGGCGGCCTGCGCTACCACGGCGCGTCGGCGCTCGTCTCGCAGCTCTACCACGAGGGTCTGATCGAGGCTGTCGCCGTGCCGCAGCTCGCCACCTTCGAGGCCGGCGTCATGTTCGCGCGCGCCGAGGGCATCATCCCGGCGCCCGAGTCGAATCACGCGATCCGCGCCGCGATCGACGAGGCGCTGCGCTGCAAGGCGAGCGGCGAGGCCAAGACGATCTTCTTCAACCTCACCGGCCACGGCCACTTCGACATGGCCGCCTACGACCGCTACTTCGCCGGCGAACTCGAGAACTTCGACTACCCGGCCGAAGCCATTGCGACGTCGCTGCAGCACCTGCCGAAGTTCGGGTGATTCCGGCCATGCGCGCGCTGATCTTCCTGCTCGTCCTCGGCAACCTGCTCTTCCTGGCCTGGGCGCAGGGCTATCTCGGCGGCAGCGGCAGTCCCGACGCGGTGCGCCTCGAGCAGCAGCTGCAGCCCGAGCGTCTGCGCATCGTCGGGCGCGGCGAGCCGCCGGCGCCCGAGAGCGGCCAGGAAGCGCCGGCGGTCGCGCCGGAAAAAGCCGCCGAGAAAATGGTTGAGAAAACGGCCGAGAAGGCGGCCGAGAAAGCGGCCGATTTCGGGGAAAGCTCCGTCTGCCTGCAGTGGGCAGGCCTCGTCCCGGCCGACGCCGAGCGCGTCGAACGCCTGCTGGCCGAGAAGTTCGCCGCCTTCAAGACGGCGACGCTGCGCACCCCGGTGTCCGGCCACGCCAGCTACTGGGTCTACATCCCGCCGCTGGCGAACAAGCAGGAGGCCGAGAAGAAGGCCGGCGAACTGAAGCGCCTGTCGGTCCCCGAGTATTTCATCGTGCAGGACGCCGGCCCGCAGCGGCTGGCGATCTCGCTCGGCATCTTTTCCACCGAGGCGGCCGCGCGCGAGCGCCTCGACGCGCTGCGCGCCAAGGGCGTGCGTTCGGCCCGGGTCGGCGAGCGCAACGGCGAGCCGGCGCGGGCCGCGCTCGAAGCCAGCGGCCCCGGCGCGCAGGTCGATGCCGTGCGCGCCGCCGTCGCCGCGCTCTTGCCGGAGGCGAAGGAGGCGGCTTGCGCGGGACGCAAGTCGTGAGCTTCGTCGTCGGCCTGACCGGCGGCATCGGCAGCGGCAAGAGCACGGTCGCCGATCTGTTCGCCGAACGCGGCGCCGCGCTGGTCGACACCGACCGCATCGCGCACGAGCTGACCGGGCCGGAAGGCCGCGCCATGCCGGCCATCGCGGCGGCTTTCGGGCCGGACGTGATGCGCGCCGACGGCGCTCTCGACCGCGCCGCGATGCGCCGGCGCGTGTTCGACGATCCGGCCAGCAAGGCGCGTCTGGAAGCCATCCTGCATCCGCTGATCCGCGCCGAGAGCGACGCGCGCTGCGCCGCGGCGCACGCCGCCCCCTACGTCCTGCTGGCCGTCCCGCTGCTCGTCGAGGCCGGCGTCGACGGCTACCGTGCGCGGGTCGACCGCATCCTCGTCGTCGATTGCGCCGAAACGGTCCAGGTGGAGCGCGTCATGGCGCGCAGCGGCCTGAGCGCCGACGAGGTGCGCGCGATCATGGCGACGCAGGCGACGCGCGCGGCGCGGCGGGCCGTCGCCGACGACATCGTGTGCAATGATGGCGGCTTGGAATCGCTCGTCCCGCAGGTCGAAAAGCTGCACCGCACCTATCTCGAAATGGCTATGATCAAAGTTAAGGCAAACTGTTGAGATTTTGATGCAAATGATTCAGAATCATCGCATTTTCCCGATTCTGAATCCATAAACCCAGCGGCGGCGGCGTGATCACTTACGAATACCCCTTCAACGAACGCATACGCACCCTGCTGCGTCTGGAGGATTTGTTCGAGAAAGCCGCCTACTTCATGCAGCTCGACGGCACGCATGAACACCACATCGCGCTGGTCACGATGTTCGAAATCCTCGAAGTGGCCGGCCGCGCCGACCTCAAGCTCGACCTGATCCAGGAACTCGAACGCCAGCGCCAGACCCTGCTGGCCTACCGCAACAACCCCGACATTTCCGAAGAAGCCCTGTCCGGCGCGCTCTACGAAATCGAGCAGGCGTCGGCCGCGCTGCTGGCGATGACCGGCAAGATCGGCCAGTACCTGCGCGAGAACGAGTGGCTGATGAGCATCCGCAGCCGCGCCGCGATTCCCGGCGGCGTCTGCGAGTTCGACCTGCCGTCCTACCACTACTGGCTGCACCACGCGCCCGAGCATAGACGCGACGCGCTGGGCGGCTGGCTGAAGCCGCTGCTGCCGCTGCGCGACGGCCTGACCATCGTGCTGCGCCTGCTGCGCGCCAGCGGCCGGCCCGAGCACCACGTGGCGAAAGGCGGTCTGTTCCAGATGATGCTGGGCGGCAGCGGCGCCCAGATGGTGCGCGTCTCGCTGCACGTGCAGGCGCCCTTCATTCCCGAGATCAGCGCCAACAAATACGCGCTGAACATCCGCTACTCGCGCCCCGAGGGCGAAGGCAAGCCGCGTCACGTCGACAGCGATGTCGATTTCGACATGGTCTTCTGCAACCTGTAGGCTCCTGATGAACAAGCCTGTACGCATGGTGCGCTGCCCGCAGTGCGGCGGCGAATCGCCGTGGAGCGCCGAGAACAAGTGGCGCCCCTTCTGCTCCGAACGCTGCAAGATGATCGACCTCGGCGCCTGGGCGTCCGAGTCGTACCGCGTTCCGGTGCAGGAAGAAAAGACCGATCCGCTCGCCGAGCCGCCGGAAGGCTCGTAGTCTGCGCTCGGCGTTTCCGGCGCCGCCGGGCTCCGGTTTGTTGAGCGTCGCGCGCTCCGCTTTCCCCGAACCTCCCGATTGTCGCCATCGCTTCCCCGCCGGCGGCGTCACCGTTGCGACCGCTGCCGTTCGTCTGCCTGGCGGCCGCGGGAGTTCATGGGCTGAGCCGGCGCACGGGACGATAAAAAGGCCGCTTTCCTGCCTCGGGAACGCGGCCTTTATTCCTGGCCGAACGGCATCCTTGCGTCGCCTGGCCTGCCTGCGATGCGCGGGCCTACCAGCCGCGCATCAGGGCGATGCCGTGCGCGCCGTGCCGGCGCGCCGTTTCCAGCATCTCGGGGCGCATCCCGCCGAGCGCGAAGACCGGCAGCGGCGAAGCCGCCGCGAGCCTTCCGAATTCCTCCCAGCCGAGTCCGGCGCGTCCGGGGTGCGTCGGCGTCGGCAGCACCGGGCCGAGCAGGACGTAGTCGAGGCCGAGCCGCGCGGCGCGCGCGAGTTCGGCCGCGTCGTGGCAGGAGGCGCCGACCCAGGTCTGGTCGGGGCGTGCGTCGCAGGCGCGCAGGGCGGCCGCCGATAGATGCACGCCGTGCGCGCCGACGCGCCGCGTTAGCGTGCTGTCGTCGCCGTCTTCATTGACTACGACGAGTGCGCCGCTGTTGCGCAGCATTTCCATCGCCGTTTGCGCGAACCACGCGCGTTCGGCCGCCGGCAGCGTCTTGTCGCGAATCTGGAAGAGGCGGAGGCCGCGACCGACGGCGGCCGACAGGCGTTCGAGTTCGGCGTCCTCGCCGGTCTCCTGCGAATTGGTGATGGCCATCACGGCCGGCAGTGCGAGCGCCTTCAGAATGGGGTCGTTGGCCGGCAGGATCGGCGCTACCGAGGGCGCCGCCCAGGCGTCGGCGCAGCGCAGCCAGTCGACGGCGCTGTGTTCGAGCGGTGCCGTGATGCCGATCTCGCCGTCCCAGGCGGTGACGCGCCAGAAGTTGAGGCGCACCGTCGCGTGCGGGTAGGTGAATTCGCGCGTCAGCCAGGGCGTCGCGGCGGTGACGGCGATGCCGAGTTCTTCCTGCAGTTCGCGCACCAGCGCGTCGCGCACGCTTTCGCCCGGCTCGACCTTGCCGCCGGGAAACTCCCAGTAGCCGGCGTAGACCTTGCCCTCGGGGCGCTGCGCGAGGAGAAATTCTTCCTCGCCGCTTTCCCCGCCGCGCAGCATGACGGCGGCGGCGACCTCGACGATCTTGGTCATTTGCCGCGCGGGCCGCGGGCGTTCTGCGCCGCGGCCGCCGGCGCGTGCGAGCCGGCCCAGTCCTTGGCGAACTGCCAGGCGACGCGGCCGCTGCGCGAGCCGCGCATGAGCGCCCAGTTGAGCGCTTCGCGCTCGGCGCCGGCGATTTCGGCGGCGCCGCAGCCGAAGGATTTGAGCCAGTGCGCGACGATGTTCAGGTAGGCATCCTGATCGAAGGGGTAGAAGGAAATCCACAGGCCGAAGCGCTCGGAGAGCGAGATTTTTTCCTCGATCGCCTCGCCGGGGTGGATTTCGTCGCGGACGCGCTGGCTTTCGAGGTTTTCCTCGAAGTATTCGGGCATCAGGTGGCGGCGGTTCGAGGTCGCGTAGATCAGCACGTTGTCGGGCGCCGCCGCCAGCGAGCCGTCGAGCACGACCTTGAGCGCCTTGTAGGTGGCGTCGCCGGCGTCGAAGGAAAGGTCGTCGCAGAAGATCACGAAGCGTTCCGGGCGGCCTTCGAGCAGTTCGACGATGTCCGCCAGGTCGACGAGGTCGTTCTTGTCGACCTCGATCAGGCGCAGGCCGCGCTTGCCGTATTCGTTGAGCAGCGCCTTGATCAGCGAGGATTTGCCCGAGCCGCGCGCGCCGGTGAGCAGCACGTTGTTGGCCGGCTGGCCGGCGACGAACTGGCGCGTGTTGGCGTCGATGCGTGCCTTCTGGTCGTCGATGTCGCGCAGGTCACGCAGGCGGATCGCCGGCAGCCGGGGCAGCGCCTGCAGGTAGCCGGCGTGGCCGCTCTTGCGCCAGCGGAAGGCCCGGGCGGCTTTCCAGTCGGGTTCGCGGCGGGCGGGCGGCAGCAGCGGTTCGAGGCGTTCGAGCAGTTGCTCGGCGCGGGCGAGAAAGCTGGCCAGTTGCGAAATGGGGTCGGTCATCAGGCGGTATACTTCAACGGATCGAGAACCCCGCACTCTAGCCAAAGCATGCCCAAACTCCAAATGCCGCGCCGGATGGCGCCGATTTCCCCGTTTGCCCTGTTCGCCGCGCTTTTCCTCGGCGCCTGCTCGACGACCGGCAAGGCGCCCGTCCGCGAAGCGGCGCCCGCCGCGTGCGCGCCCTGTCCGGCCTGCGCGCAGTGTCCCGCCGTCGCCGCGCCGACGCCCGCCGCGCCGCCGGCCAAGCCCATGCAGGCGGCGAACTGGAGCGATCTGCCGGGCTGGGGCGACGACGACGCGAGCGCCGCCTGGCCGGCCTTCCTGCAGTCCTGCCGCGGGCTCGCCGGCAGGACGCAGTGGCCCCTGTGGCGCCCGGCCTGCGACGAGGCGAAGACGCTCGACGGCGCCGCGCGCAGCCCCGCCGCGCTGCGCCGCTTCTTCGAGTCGCGCTTCGAGCCGTATCTGCTGACCAACCCGGACGGCAGCACGAGCGGCATGGTCACCGGCTATTACGAACCGCTGCTGCGCGGCGCGCGCACGCGCGGCAGCGCCTACCGCGAGCCGGTGCTCGGCGTGCCGGGCGACCTGCTGACCATCGAGCTCGGCGACGTGCTGCCGGAGCTGAAGAACATGCGCCTGCGCGGGCGCCTGCAGGGCAACAAGGTCGTCCCCTACTATTCGCGCGCCGAGATCGTCGAGCGCGAAAAGAACTACGCCGACCGCGTGCTGCTCTGGGTGGACGACGCCGTCGAACTCTTCTTCCTGCAGATCCAGGGTTCCGGGCGGGTCAAGCTGCCCGACGGCAGCATGGTGCGCGTCGGCTACGCCGACCAGAACGGCCATCCCTACCAGTCGGTCGGCCGCCTCCTCGTCGAGCGCGGCGAACTCAAGCTCGAACAGGCGTCGATGCAGGGCATCCAGGCCTGGGCGCGCGCCAATCCGGCGAAGCTCAACGAGCTGCTCAACGCCAACCCGAGCTACGTCTTCTTCCGCGAGATGCCCGTCGCCGCGCCGAAGAACGGCGAGCCGGACGGCCCGCTCGGCGCGCTCGGCGTGCCGCTCTCGCCGGGCCGCAGCATCGCCGTCGACCCGCGCCATGTGCCGCTCGGCGCGCCGGTCTTCCTCGCCACGACGCAGCCGAACTCGGCCGCGCCGCTCAACCGCCTGATGCTCGCGCAGGACACCGGCGGCGCCATCCGCGGCGTCGTGCGCGCCGACTTCTTCTGGGGCTTCGGCGCCGAAGCGGGCAACCAGGCCGGGCGCATGAAGCAGTCGGGCCAGATGTGGGTGCTCCTGCCGCCGGGCGCCGCACCAAAATAGGCGGGGCGCCGCGCCGTGGTGCGCGTACGGCCCCACGATGGGGCGTGCGCCGCCGGAATGCACCGTTGCGGTGCCTGCGCTTCCCGATGCCTGCGGCAAGTCATTGAACTTGCAGGGACGCGCACCCGCCTTGCGAATGGAATGCTTCTTGCTGTTGGCCTCCTGTACGAATATCAGGAGGCATCATGGAAGCGCTCAAAACCGGTAACGACGTTCTCTTCATCCTGCTCGGCGCCATCATGGTGCTGGCCATGCATGCGGGCTTCGCCTTTCTCGAACTCGGTACCGTCCGCAAGAAGAACCAGGTCAATGCCCTGGTCAAGATCCTCACCGACTTCGGCGTGTCGACGATCGCCTACTTCTTCGTCGGCTACGGCATCGCCTACGGCGTGCATTTCTTCTCCGGCGCCGAAACGCTGGCCGCGCACAACGGCTACGAGCTGACCAAGTTCTTCTTCCTGCTCACCTTCGCCGCCGCCATCCCGGCCATCATCTCGGGCGGCATCGCCGAGCGCGCGCGCTTCAACCCGCAGCTCGCCGCGACCTTCCTGATCGTAGGCTTCGTCTATCCCTTCTTCGAGGGCATCGCCTGGAATCAGGCCTTCGGCGTGCAGGCCTGGCTGAAGGCGAGCTTCGGCGAGGAGTTCCACGACTTCGCCGGCTCCATCGTCGTGCATGCCATGGGCGGCTGGATCGCGCTGCCCGCCGTGCTCCTGCTCGGCGCGCGGCACGGCCGCTACACCAAGGAGGGACGCCTTTCGGCGCATCCGCCGTCGTCTATCCCCTTCCTCGCGCTCGGCGCGTGGATCCTCACCGTCGGCTGGTTCGGCTTCAACGTGATGAGCGCGCAGACGGTGGACAAGGTTTCCGGCCTGGTCGCCCTCAACTCCCTGATGGCCATGGTCGGCGGCACGCTCGTCGCGCTGGTGCTCGGCAAGAACGACCCCGGTTTCGTGCACAACGGCCCGCTCGCCGGTCTCGTCGCCATCTGCGCCGGCTCCGACCTGATGCACCCGATCGGCGCGCTGGTCGTCGGCGGCGTCGCCGGCGGCCTCTTCGTCACCATGTTCACGCTCACGCAGAACCGCTGGAAGATCGACGACGTGCTCGGCGTCTGGCCGCTGCACGGCCTGTGCGGCGCCTGGGGCGGCATCGCTGCCGGCATCTTCGGACAGAAGGCGCTCGGCGGCCTCGGCGGCGTCGCCTTCATGCCGCAACTGCTGATGACCTTGCTCGCCATCGTCGTCGCGCTGGTCGGCGGCGGCTGCGTCTACGGCCTGCTCAAGAAAGCCGTCGGCCTGCGCCTCGATCAGGAAGAGGAATACAACGGCGCCGACCTCTCGATCCACAAGATCACGGCGACGCCGGAGCGGGAGCCGAACTGGTAGCGCGATCGGAAACAATGGAGTCTGTCAGGCGATGAATGAACAAAGCCCGGTTTTTGCCGGGCTTTGCGTTTATGGAGCTTCTGCTTCTCGGGCAAAGCCGACGGAGACCTCTCTATGAAAAATGGCCGGTTCCGAATGCAGACCAGCCATGGGTAACTCGAGGAGTTGAACGACTGCTTTCACAGACTAGCTACGTCGACATCGTGCCCGAAGCGGAACTAGCTTCCGGCTGGAAGCAGCCTTTCGCCGTTTAAACCAGGCTGTTCGTTGGGCGGTGCTATTTTTCAACCTCGTATCGCAATTCAGCCATGCCAACGCCCATCTGGCGAACTGAAACAAGGCGCAGGGTTGGACTTAAGACCCGGCGCGGAAAGACTGGCTTGCCTCTGCCCAGGGTAACGGAGCCAATCTGGATGATGAGTTCATCCAGAAGACCTGCATCATGGAACTGCCCCGCCAAGTCTCCGCCTCCCACAATCCAGATATTCTTTGCCCCGGCGGCCAAGCACATCTCTCTGTGAACCTCGCGCACATCGCCTTTAACGAACCTGACGTCGGAACTTTCAACTGCTGGGAGCTGGCGACTGCTGAACACCCAGGCAGGCTGGGTGTACGGCCAAGATGCCCCGGTTTCTGCTGCAACCTTGTCAGCGTTGCGGAGCATCCATTCGTAGGTGGACGACCCCATCGCCAGCGCGCCCACCTCGGCAATGAAACTTGGATAGCTTGAGTCATTCAGATCGCCAAGTGGAAACAGCCACTCCAACGAGTCATCTTCGGTGGCGATAAACCCATCAACGCTTGAAGCGGTGTAGTACTGAGTTTTCATGCGTTTGCTTACCTCACCCGCGAGATTAAGGCTACTTGACAGCGGAGTTGCGCCAGGTCGCGAACTGACGTGCTCCATCGAAATTTACTACAACTACGAAAGTCCCAGGAAACAGGGGACAGGTAAGGGCGAGCGCCTGCTGTGGAGCGTAATTTTGAGAAACCGGTTATGGCCGGGTCCCGTCGTTTATTGCTCAGGAAAGCAGGCGTTCCGAAAGCCAACGTTGCCACGGTTGGCAACGATCAGAAAGGCGGCGGGCATTCGATGCGCAGCAGCGCGCCCGTTTCAGGATGGTCGAATTCGAGCAGGCAGGCGTGCAGCATCAGGCGCTCTGCCTTGGCGCAGGATGCCGGCGTGCCGTAGAAGTCGTCGCCGAGGATGGGATGCCCCATCGCTTCCATGTGAACCCGCAACTGGTGCGAACGTCCGGTGACGGGCTCGAGCTCGATGCGCGAAACCGCAGGTACGGCGCCGTTGTCGAGTACGCAATAGCGGGTCAGGCACGGCCGGCTCGTGGCGTGATCGACTTTCTGTTTGGGGTGACTGGCCTCGTCGACGCCGATGGGCAACGCGATCTCGCCTGTTGCGGCAGCCGTCCAGCGCCCATCGACCAGGGCCTGGTAGCGCTTGCGCACCCTGCGCTCCTGGAACTGGATGCTAAGCTCCCGCTGCGCCTTGGCTCCGCGCCCCATGACGACGATGCCCGAGGTGCCCATGTCCAGGCGATGAACGATCATCGCGTCGGGAAACTCGGCCTGTACCCGGCGCGACAGGCAGTCCTCCTTGCCGGGGTGGCGCCCCGGTACGCTCAGCAAGCCGCTGGGCTTGTCGACGACGAGTAGCTGCTCCGAGAGATAGAGCAGGGAAAGGCCTCGGTGCGCGGGCGGCTGGTAGGGAGTGGATGCCATGCCGCGGATTGTCTCATTGCGCGACTCGTGGAACGCCGAATCCGCCGGAATTGTCTGGCTATCCGCGATTCTGTTCGGGGAATCAAGGGCTGCGGTCGGGAGGCTAAACCGACCGCTTGATTCATCGGCATCGACGGCCGGTTTGGCCGAACTTCGGCCTGACGACTCGGACTGTTCGTCATCGGCTGACTACGGATGTGCCGCGGCCGTCAATCACGCTCGCTTCTCTCGTCTCCGCTTTCGAGGGGCCGAGGGACTGGCAGGTTCCAGCCGTGCCGGATCGCCATCAGTCGAAGCCCGAAACAGACAGCGGCGCCGGCAATCGCGGTCGGGATTGGCGGCAAGGTCAGTGCGTGTCCGATGACGACGAGCGCCGCGCCGGCGAGCGCTGCCAGGGCGTAGAGGTCGGTCCGAAGCACAGCGGGCGTCCGGGCGACGAGCAGGTCGCGCACAATGCCTCCGCCGATGCCGGTCAACATGCCCAGCAGGGCTGCCATCAGCGGGTTCAGTCCGTAGGCCAGCGCCTTTTGTGTGCCGGCGACGGCAAAGAGCGCAAGACCCGCCGCATCGAAGACCAGTATCGCGGCGCGCAGGCGCACGAACAGCGAAGACCAGAAAAAAGCCAGCAAGCCGGCGGCAAGGGCCACCGCAAGGTAACGCCAGTCGCGGATCGCGGCGGGCGGGACGGCGCCGATCAACAGGTCGCGCGCGATTCCCCCCGCACTCGATGCCGCGAAAGACAGGACCAGAATTCCGAAGATGTCGAGATTGCGGCGGACGCCCAGCATCGCGCCGCTGGTCGCGAAGACGAAGGTGCCCGCCAGGTCGAGAACCAGCAGAAGTTCGTGAATCGCCTTCTGTTCGAGAACGGGGATCAGCGGCATCGGAAAACGTCCTGTCGGGGCGTTGGAGCGTTTGATCGGTCCTTCATTTGGCCAGCCAGGCCAGCGCGCCCGCGACCATGGCTTCGACGCCTGTCTGCAGGGTCGGATGGATGACGGGGGCGAAAAAGGGGCTGTGATTGACCGGCAGGTCGTTGATCCGTCCCGCCGCCTTGGCTTTTGCATAGGTGTCGGGGTCGGTCCCGCCGACGAACCAGTATACCGATGGCGTGTTCCATTCGCTCCCGAAGCAGCCGAAGTCCTCGCTCGCCGGCGCCGGTCCGGTGTGGCGGACGCGGTCGGGCGGGAAATGGCGGCGCAGGGCTTCCGCAATGCGGTCGCTGGCCTGTTTGTCATTGACGTTGAGGGGATAGCGATCCAGCGAGGTGATCTCGGGCGGTCGCGGCGCGCCGGAAGCCTGCGCTTCGGCGTTGACGATCCGTTCGATTGCCGCAAGCACGTGCTTGCGCACCCCTTCGTCGAAGGTCCGGATGTTCAGCTTGATGATGGCCTCGTCCGGGATCACGTTTTCCTTGGTCCCTGCCTGCAATACCCCGACGGTGAGCACTGCGGCGTCGGTGGCGGCCACTTCGCGGGAAACGACGGTTTGCAGGCGCAGGACGATCGCCGCGGCCATGACGATCGGATCGATGCTGGCTTGCGGCATCGAGCCATGCGCCCCGCGCCCGAACAGGCGGATTTGCAGACTGTCGGCGGCGGAGGTGATTGGCCCGGCGCTGCCCGCGACGGTACCCGCGGGGCCGACCATGACATGCTGGCCGAGCACGACATCGGGCTTGGGAAAGCGCGTGAACAGACCGTCGTCGATCATGGCCCGCGCGCCTTGCGCCGTCTCTTCGCCCGGCTGGAAAACCACCATCAGCGTACCGCGCCAGGCATCGCGCCGTTGTGCGAACAGCGACGCCGCGCCCACAAGCCAGGCCACGTGCATGTCGTGGCCGCAGGCATGCGCCACCGGCACGGTATTTCCCGCGGCATCCGTGGCCATGACGGTGCTCGCATAATCGACGCCGCTCGCTTCCCGGACGGGGAGCGCATCCATGTCGGCACGTAGCATGACCGTGGGGCCTTCGCCGTTGCGCAACAGACCGACGACCCCCGTTCTGCCCAAACCGGCGGTCACCTCGTACCCGTTGTCCCGGAGATGCTTCTCCGCCAGACCCGCCGTGCGTTTCTCCTGCATCGACAGTTCCGGATGCGCATGGACATCCTTGTAAAGCGCTTCGAGCGTCGGCAGCAGGCCGGGAAGACTCCCGAGAAGCGTGCTCGAAGGATCGGATAAGGCCGTATTCATGAGTCGCCTCCGGCACATCTGTGTTGGTACGGCATTCACTCCCTTGTCGGAGGACAGGCAAGCGCTCTCCGGAGTTCCTTTCGTATCGAAATGCTCCCGTCCGTTCTTTATAACCAGCCGTTTCAAGGGCTTGGCGCGTCGCGGCGGCATCGTTTTTGCCCGGGATGGCGCGCGGAATTCCTATTTGTAAAACTGGTTGCGCATGCGGGAAAGCGTCGCTAATATATCAGACAGCTTCACTGAGATATCAGCGTGGCATACCTAAAAAACAGAGGAGACAATTATGGTTACTCGTATCAAGACCCGTCCGGGCCGCTTGCTGGGCGCATTGGCCGTTTCCCTGCTGTTCGCGGGCAGCGCCCAGGCGGCCGATCCGGACAAGTTCAAGATCGGCGGCGTGGTGTCCCTGTCCGGCACCTACGGCATCTTCGGCGAGGACATGCGCAAGGGCGTCGAGGTCGCCATCGAGCAGCGCGGCGGCAAGGTTCTCGGCAAGCCGATCCAGGTCATCTGGGAGGACGACGAGACGAAGCCCCAGCCGGCGGTGCAGAAGACCACCCGGCTGATCTCCGAAGGCGTGCAGGTCATCTTCGGCGCGGTCAGTTCGGCCTCCAGCATCGCCATCATGAACATCGCCAAGCAGCGCAAGATTCCCCACCTGGTGACCATGTCCGCCGACGACAAGATCACCGTGCCGCACGGTTCGCGCTACACCTTCCGCACCTCGAACACGCTGGGCATGGAGCAGCGCATGGCGCTCAGCTTCACCAAGGAGCAGAAGCTCAAGCGCATCTACGGCGTCACCGCCGACTATCAGGCCACCCGCGACAGCTGGGAGTGGTACCGCCGCGAGGCGGAGAAGGCCGGCGTCGAGATCGTCGGCGCCGACTTCGCGCCGCTGGGCAACCGCGACTACTCCTCGATCGTGGACAAGATCGCCCGTTCCAACGCCGACGGCGTGGCGCTGTTCATGACCGGCTCCGACGCCGTGACCATGGTCAAGCAGGCCGGCCAGGTGGATCTCGGCAAGACGCGCAAGATATTCGGGCCGGTGATCGCCGACGAAACCATGGCGGCGGGCGTGGGGCCGGCGTCCATCGGCGTCTATTCCGGCGTGCGCTATCACTTCAGCGTCGATAATCCGGCCAACCACAAGTTCGTCGAAGCCTTCCGCAAGAAGTACAACGAGCTGCCCTCCAGCGCCGCCGGCGAAGCCTACGACGGCATGTCCTGGTGGCTCGATACGGTCGAGCAGACCGGCTCCTGGGACAAGGAGAAGTGGGTGACCGCCTTCGAGAACAGCGTCCGCGAGAACTCGGTGGAAGGACGCAAGGCGATGCGCGCCTGCGACCATCAGGCGATGCAGGACGGCCTGTGGGGCGTGGTCGAGAAGGGCGTCGCGCCGGCGCCGGCCTACACCATGAAGATCGCCAAGGTGTTTCCGCCGAACGCCGTCTTCGACCCCTGTCAGCCCTGAGCGCTGACCCCGTCCGCCCGCGGGCGGCGTCTCCGGCCTAGCGCCCGAGCGCCGCTCCCGGGGCCGGGTTTCCCGCCGGCGCCGCGCGTGCCGGCCACCGATACCGATGGAGGGAGTCCCCCGGAGGCGGCCCGGCCGCCCTCCCGGGAGGCGCTCGCCCGTCCTCTGCGGAGATACTCATGTCTACCCTCATCATCGGGCTCAGCCTGGGGATGCTGCTGTTCCTGCTCGCCTCGGGGCTGACCCTCATCTTCGGCATGCTGGGCGTGATCAACTTCGCCCACGGCGCGCTGTACATGCTCGGCGCCTACATCGCCTTCGACATCGGGCGCCACACCGGCTCCTTCGTCGCCGGCTTGATCGGCGCCACCGTGCTGGTGGCGCTGGCCGGCGCTCTGATTGAGCGCCTGGCTCTGCGCCCGCTCTACGACCGGCCGCACTTCTACCAGCTGATCCTGACCTTCGGCGTGATCCTGGTCATCAGCGAAGTCGTCAAGGTCGTCTGGGGCCTCGGCTATCAGGAATCGACCATGCCGCCGGCGCTGGCCGGCACGGTGGACATGTTCGGCAGCACCATCCCGGTCTACCGCCTGTTCGTCATCGGCTTCGGCGCGCTGGTTTCCGGCGGCCTCTTCCTGCTCATCGAAAAGAGCACCTTCGGCATGCTCGTGCGCGCCGCCAGCAGCGACGGCGAGATGGTCCGCCTGCTCGGCCTGCCGGTGGCGTCGGTGCGCATGGCCGTGTTCGCCCTCGGCTCCGGGCTGGCCGGCCTGGCCGGCGCGATCGCCGCGCCGCTCTTCCCGATCGAGCTGGGCATGGCCACCAACACCATCATCGACTGCTTCATCGTCGTCATCCTCGGCGGCCTCGGCAACATCCGCGGCGCCGTCGCGGCCTCGCTGCTGATCGGTCTGGTACGCGCCATCGGCTACTCCTACATGCCGAGCTGGGTGGATATCCTGACCTTCTCGCTGCTCATCGCGACCCTGCTCACCCGGCCCCAAGGGCTCTTCTTCCGCGCAACGAGGTCCGCATGAACGCCTCCCGTTTCGACCTGTGGCTCGGGCTGCCCCTGGCGGCCATCGCCCTGCTGCTGCCTTTCACCGGCCCCAGCGACTTCATGCTCAACCTGGCGACCCTGGTGATGATCTGGGCGGTCTTCGCCATCGGCTTCGACTTCGTCTTCGGACTGCTCGGCATGGTCTCCTTCGGCCACGCCAGCTTCCTCGGCCTGGGCGGCTACGCGCTGGCCCTGGCGACCCAGATGTGGGGGCTGCCGTTCTGCGCCGGGGTGAGCCTTGCGATCGTCGCCGGCGCCCTCTGCGCCTGGCTGTTCAGCTTCTTCGCGCTGCGCGTCTCAGGCATCTTCTTCGCCCTGGTCACGCTGGCGCTGTCGCAGCTGCTCTACATCCTCGCCGACTCCAAGCTGCGCGCCTGGACGGGCGGCGCCGACGGCCTGCCCGGCGTGGCGCGGCCCGGTCTGGGGGGCATCGATTTCTTCGATTCGACCCTCTTCTACTGGTACGTGCTGGCGGTGTTCGCCCTGGTCATGGCGGCGGTGGTGGTGCTGCGCCGCTCGCCCTTCGGCCGGGTCATCGCCGGCATCCGCCAGAACGAGACGCGGGCCGAGCAGCTGGGCTTCGACGTGCATCGCTACAAGCAGATCACCTTCATCGTCTCCGGCGGCATCAGCGGCCTCGCCGGGGCGCTGCTGGCCTCGCTGCTGATGTACGTGAACCCGCAGATGCTGCATTGGACCACCTCGGGCGACGTCATCATCATGACCCTGCTCGGCGGCGCCGGCACCCTGTGGGGGCCGGTGATCGGCGTGCTCGCCTTCGAGGTGCTCAAGGAATGGCTGAGCGGCTGGACGCAGTACTGGTACGGCATCCTCGGCCTGATCTTCATCCTCGCCACGCTGTTCTTCCCCAAGGGCATCGTCGGCGAACTGCAGGAGCGCTACGGGCAGTGGCGGGATAAAGCGGCCCGGCGCGACGGGAGAATCTCATGAGCGACATCGCCCTCAAATGCGACGGCGTGACGGTGAGTTACGGCGCCCTGAACGCGATCGACGACGTCAGCCACAGCTTCGCGCAGGGCCGCATCTACGGTCTGATCGGCCCCAACGGCGCGGGCAAGACCACCCTGCTCAACGTCCTCGCCGGGCGGCAGATGCGCCATCGCGGCAGCATCCACTGCTTCGGCGCCGACATCACCCGCACGCCGCCGCACGAGCGCGCCCACCTGGGCATCGGGCGCAGCTTCCAGATCACCAAGATCTTTGCCGAGATGACGGTGCTCGACAATCTGCGCATCGCCGCCCAGATCAAGCACTCGCGCTTCCAGCCGTTCTGGATCGCGCCGCGCTACGAGCGCCGTCTGGCCGGCGACATCGACGCCATGCTCGAACTGACCGGGCTGAGCGCGCGCCGCGACGACATCGCCGGGACCCTCTCCTACGGCCTGCAGCGGGCGCTGGAGCTGGGCATCACGCTGATGCCGGACCCGCGCATCCTGCTCCTCGACGAGCCGCTGGCCGGCGTCGGCCAGCACGAGATCGCCAGCTCGACGCGCCTGATCAAGGCCGTGTCGGCCGGGCGCACGGTGCTGCTGATCGAGCACAACATGGACGCCATCATGTCGCTCTCCGAAGAGATCGTGGTGATGAGCAACGGCCGGGTGATCGCCGTCGGCGCCCCGGAGCAGATCCGCAACGACGCCACCGTGCGCTCGGTTTATCTCGGGGAGGAAGAATCGTGATCGCGCTCGAACACGCCAGCGTCAAGTACGGCCACGCCCTGGCCCTGGAGGACATCTCCATCGAGGTCGGGCTGCACGAGATCGTCGCCATCGTCGGGCGCAACGGCGCCGGCAAATCCACCACGCTGAAGACCCTCGTCGGCCTGCTGCCGCTGGTGGCGGGGCGGCGGGTGTTCGGCGAACGCGACATCTCGCGCCTTTCGGTGGAGCAGATCGCCCGCCAGGGCGTCGCCCTGGTGCCCGACACCCGGCGCATCTTCCCCAACCTGACGGTGCGCGAAAACCTGCGCATCGGCGCCGTCGCCCACCAGCCCGGCTACTGGACCGAGGCCCGGGTGCTGGAGGTCTTTCCGCGCCTGGGCGAGCGCATCGACTTCGGCGGCGACCAGCTCTCCGGCGGCGAGCAGCAGATGCTGGCGATCGCCCGCGCCCTGCTCGGCAACCCGCGCATCCTGCTGCTCGACGAACCCACCGAGGGGCTGGCGCCCCTGATCGTCGACCAGCTGGTCGAGGTGTTCGCCCACGTCCACCGCCAGGGCACCGGCATCGTCCTCGTCGAACAGAACCTCAAGGTGCCGATGAAGCTCGCGCACCGCCAGTACGTGCTCGACCACGGCCAGGTCGTCTGGTCCGGCACCTCGGCCGAGCTGAAGGATCAGCGGCAACTCGTCGAAAACCTCATCACTACCGGAGCGGCACAATGAGCAAACAGAACCTCTACATCGTCGGCGTCGGCATCACCCATTTCACCAAGCACCCGGACAAGAGCGTCAAGGATCTGGTGCGCGCCGCGGTCGAAGAAGCCCTCGCGGACGCCAGCTGCGGCCGCGAACTGATCCAGGCCGCCTATTTCGCCACCGCTGGGCAGGGCGTCATCGAAGGCCAGCACATGGTGGCCGGCGAAGTGGCGCTGAAGGCCATGGGCATCACCGGCATCCCGGTGACCAACGTCGAGAACGCCTGCGCCAGTTCCAGCACCGCGCTCAACGCGGCGCAGCTGTACGTCGCCGCCGGCGAAGGCGACATCTGCCTGGCGGTGGGCGTGGACAAGCTGTTCTCGCCGGACAAGGAAAAGAGCTTCAGCGTCTTCGACGGCGCCTTCGACGTGCACAACCGGGAGGACCAGCTGGCCCTGCTGCAGGGGCTGGCGCCGTCGGTGAAGCCGCCGGCCGGCACCCAGGAGCCGGGGCAGCGCAGCGTCTTCATGGACATCTACGCCAGCCTCGCGCGCCTGCACATGGAGCGCTTCGGCACCACGCAGCGGCAGATCGCCGCGGTCGCCGCCAAGAACCACGTCCATTCCACGCGCAACCCTCTGGCCCAGTTCCAGTATCCGCTGACCATCGACGAGGTGCTGGCGGCGCGCACCATCTCCTGGCCGCTCACCCTGCCGATGTGCGCCCCGATCGGCGACGGCGCGGCGGCGGCCATCGTCTGCAACGAGGACGGCCTGCGCAAGCTGCAGCGCAGCCGCGCCATCCGCCTCATGGCCAGCGTGCTGCGCACGTCGACCGAGCGGCCCGCCGACCGGTACGAGCGCCACCTCTGCCATCTGGCCGCCTTCGAGGCCTACGAGCGGGCCGGGGTCGGCCCCGCGGACATGTCGCTGGCCGAGGTGCACGACGCCACCGCCTTCGCCGAGATCCAGCAAACCGAGGCGCTCGGCTTCTGCGCCTTCGGCGAGGGCGGCCCGATGGCCGAATCCGGCGCCACCAGCCTGGGCGGGCGCATCCCGATCAACGTCTCCGGCGGCCTGCTCTCGCGCGGCCACCCGATCGGCGCCACCGGTCTCGCGCAGGTCTACGAGATGGTCACGCAGCTGCGCGGCGAGGCCGGCGCGCGCCAGGTGGACAAGGCCCGCTTCGCCATCGCCGAGAACGGCGGCGGCTTCAACGGCGTCGAGGAAGCCGTCACCTGCATCACCATCTTGGGCCGCTGATGGGCGGATCGTCGCTCCGCCCGCTTTTTCTTGCGATGAGGTCGCCATGCACCTGAACCAACTCTTCCAACGCACCGTGCGCCTGCACGGTGATCGTCCCGCCCTGGCCCGCGGCCGGGGTCCGAGCCTTTCCTACCGGGAGCTGAACCTGCGCGTCGGCGCGCTGGCCGGCTGGCTGCGCGACGACCTGGGCCTGCGCCCGGGCGACCGCGTCACGCTGGCGATGAAGAACTGCATCCAGTACGCCGAGGCCCAGCTCGCCATCTGGCACGCCGGCCTGTGCGCCGTGCCGGTCAACGCCAAGCTGCACCCCAACGAGCTGGAATACGTGCTGCAAAACTCCGGCTCCGCCGCCTGCCTGTCGAGCGGCGAGCTGTACCGGGGGCTGCAGGCGGTGGCCGGGCGCTTGCCCGGTCTGCGTCTGATCGACGTGGAAGCGGCCGACTACGTCGCCGCCCTGAACCGCGAGCCGATTCCGCCGGTGTCCGGCGAAGGCGGCGATCTCGCCTGGCTGTTCTACACCAGCGGCACCACCGGCCGGCCCAAGGGCGTGATGCTGACCCACGACAACCTGCTCGCCTCCGCCCTCAACTTCTACGCCGACGTGCAGCCGCTCGCGACCGACGACGTGCTGGTGCACGTGGCGCCGATGTCGCACGGCAGCGGCCTGTACGGCGTGCCCTACTTCATCCGCGGCGCCTTGCAGGTGGTGCCCGAGAGCGGCGGCTTCGACGAGGCCGAGCTGTTCGAGCTGCTCGGCCACTACCGTTCGGCCAGTCTGTTCGCCGCGCCGACCATCGTCCAGCGCATGATCCAGCACGTGACGGCCCACGGCAGCGCCTTCCCCGGCCTGCGCGCCCTGATCGTCGGCGGCGCGCCGTTCTACGTCGAGGACATCAAGGCGGCCGTGGCCTGCTTCGGCCCGCGCATCGCCCAGATCTACGGCCAGGGCGAGAGCCCGATGTCGATCACCTCGCTGTCGGCGGCGCAGACCGCCGCCGCCGTGGCGAGCGACGACCAGGCCGTGCTGGCGTCGGTCGGCGGCAGCCAGACCTCGATGGAAGTCGTCGTGCTCGACGCCGACGGCCGGCCGGCTCCCGTCGGGATTCTGGGCGAGGTGGTGGTGCGCGGCCCGTCGGTGATGAAGGGCTATTGGGGCAACCCGGAGGCGAGCGCCCAGACCCTGGCCGGCGGCTGGCTGCACACCGGCGACGTCGGCGTGCTCGACGAGCGCGGACTGCTCCAGTTGAAAGATCGGTCCAAGGACGTCATCATCAGCGGCGGCACCAACATCTACCCGCGGGAAGTGGAGGAGGTGCTGCTGCAGCACGTTGCGGTGCGGGAGGTTTCGGTGATCGGCGTGGCCGACCGGGAGTGGGGCGAGTCGATCGCCGCCTTCGTCGTCTGCGAGGACGGCATGACGGTCGCCGAGGCCGAGCTGGAAGCCCTGTGTCTGCGCTCCATTGCCCGTTTCAAGCGGCCGCGCTGGTACTTCTTCGTCGCCGAACTGCCGAAGAACGGGACTGGTAAAGTGCTGAAAACCGAACTAAGAAAAATCGCCAAGCCGACCTTATGACCGACGCCGACGCCAACCCTCTCTTCGTCCGCCAGACCGCCAGCCAGACCGAAAAAGCCTATTGCGCCCTGGAGGAAATGATCGTCACCGGCGAGCTGGCGCCGGGCAGTCAATGGTCCGAGGCGGCCTTGAGCGAGAAGGTCGGCTTCGGCCGCACTCCGACCCGCGAAGCCCTGCACCAGCTGGCCTACCAGCGGCTGGTGCACATCGCGCCGCGGCAGGGCGTGTTCATCTCCGAGATCGACTATCAGGGCCAGCTGAAGATCATCCAGGCGCGCCGCGAGATCGAGCGCCTGATCGTCTCGCAGGCGGCCCTGTGCGCCAGCGCCGCCGAGCGGGCGGGGCTGCGCCAGCTGGCCGCCGAGCTGGAAGGCCTGAAGGTCAGCAACGACATGCGCGCCTACATGCGCCTGCACTTCTCGCTCACCAGCCGGCTCGGCGAGGCGGCGCGCAACACCTACGCCGCCGAGTTCTACGCCATGCTGCAGACCCTGGCGCGGCGCTTCCTGTACTTCCATCAGAAGCAGCGTTCCAGCCTGGAGGAGATCTGCAATCTGCACATCGCCCAGATCAACGCCATCGCCGACGGCGACGCGGCGCGGGCGATGGCGGCGGCCTCGGCGCGCAACGACTACGCCGAGCAGCTGGCGCGCAACATCCTGATGGAATTGATCGTCACCTCGGCGGTGACGATCAGTCCGGCCGAGCGCTGAGCCGGTCGGCCGGGGTCGCCCGGCCGGGTCGCGCTGCCGTCCGGCATCGCCCGGGCGCGCGTGCCCGGGCCCGAGGCGGTGCCGTTGCGCATTGCCCGGCCGCTTTCCTCCGGCGTCTTTCGCGAAACGGCTTGAACGGCTTTTGCGAAGGAAGCGCCGCTCCGGCCCGTGGCCGGTTTCCCTAGAATAGTCCGGTGTTCGGAGCGCCCGGCGTTAGCCGCGCCCCGCCTCGCGCAGCTTGCGGTACAGCGTGCGCAGGCTGACGCCGAGCTGGCCGGCGAGGCGCGGCAGGTCGTTCGTTCCCGCGTTCGCGGCCCAGCCCAGGTAGCGGCGTTCGAGTTCGGCGAGCGGGATCGTCTCGGCGACCGTGAACGCGTGCGCGGCGGCCGGCGGCGGGGCGGCTTCGTCCACCGCCCGCAGGTCGCCGGCGTTCAGCACGTCGCCGTCGCTCATCAGCGTGGCGCGCTCGATCAGGTTGCGCAGTTCGCGGATGTTGCCCGCGTAGCGTCGCTTCTCCAGCCAGGCCAGCGCGCCCGCCGCGAAGCGGCGGCCCGGCTTGCGGTCGACGCGTTCGAGCAGCGAGTTGGCGAGCAGCGGGATGTCGTCGGCGCGCTCGTGCAGCGCCGGCGTGTGGATCGGAAAGACGTTGAGCCGGTAGTAGAGGTCGCGGCGGAAGCTGCCGTCGGCGACCATCGCGGCGAGGTCGCGGTGCGTCGCGGCGATCAGCCGGAAATCGGCGGGCAGCGTGTCGAGGCCGCCGACGCGGCGGTAGGAGGCGGTTTCGAGCAGGCGCAGCAGCTTGACCTGGAGCGCCAGCGGCAGGTCGCCGATCTCGTCGAGGAAGAGGGTGCCGCCGCTCGCCGCTTCGACGAGGCCGAGCTTGCGGTGGCTGGCGCCGGTGAAGGCGCCCTTTTCGTGGCCGAAGAGCTCGCTCTCGAACAGCGTTTCCGAGAGCCCGGCGCAGTCCACGGCGACGAAGGCGCCGCCGTTGCGCGGGCTCGCTTCGTGGATGGCGCGCGCGACGAGCTCCTTGCCGGTCCCGGTTTCGCCGAGCAGCAGCACGGCCGCGTCGACCGGCGCGACGCGCAGCACCTGTTCGAGCATGGCGAGGAAGCGCGGCGCGCGCCCGACCAGCCCCTGCGCCGCCGGTCGGCTCGACGCCTGGCGCACGCGGCGCATTTCCTCGACGAAATAGACGACCTGCCCGGCGGCGTTGCGGATCGGCGTCGTCGCCACGTCGACGTGCTCCTCGCCGCGCGGCGTGTGGTGCATGTGCAGGACGCGCTGCGGCGTGCCGGATTCGCGGCTCAGCTTGAGCGGGCAGGCTTCGCCGGCCTGGTCGCAGGGGACGTTGAAGCGGTGCGAGACCTCGTAGCAGGTGCGCCCGCGGATCGGCTGGCCGCCGGCGAATTCCTGGCGATAGGCGCCGTTGGCGGCGACGATGCGGTACTCCGCATCCATCACGATCGCCGGCTCGCCGGAGTTTTCCAGGAAGGCGATCAGTTCGGAGGGCAGGGAAGGGGCGGCGGACATGCCGGGAGTTTGCCATATCTGGCAAAAGCTCTGTCAGATATGGCAAAGAAAATCCGCGCCTTCCCGCTGCGCATCCTTGCTTCTTTCGCAAGAGATTGATCGGAAACGGCAAATGCAACTTGCGGCGGGCTGGCACGGAGCTTGATTAGGGAAGGGCAGACTCTGGCGATCCGCTTCCCATGCCCCTTCCGAACGCAGCTCCTTCTCCTGCCGCCTATCCGCGTCTGCGCCGCTTCCACGATGCGCGCAGCGGTACCTGCAGCTACCTGATCGGCGACGCGCTGCTGCCGCAGGCGGCGCTGATCGACCCGGTGCGCGAAGACGTCTCGCTCTACCTCGGCGTGCTCGACGAACTCGGCTATCGCCTCGTTTACGTGCTCGAAACGCATCTGCACGCCGACCACGTCAGCGCCGGCGCCGCGCTGCGCGAACTGGCCGGCGCCGCGGTCGCCTGCCCGCGCGGTAGCGGCGTGCTCGGCGCCGACCTGCTGCTCGCCGACGGCGACCGCCTGCCCTTCGGCACGGGCGACATCGAGGTGCTCGCCACGCCGGGGCACAGCGCCGCCTGCGTCACCTACCGCTGGCAGGAGCGGCTATTCACCGGCGACGCGCTGCTGATCGGCGACTGCGGCCGCTGCGACGAAGCCGGCGGCAACTCCGGCCAGCTCTACGACAGCATCAGCCGCAAGCTGCTGCCGCTGCCCGACGAACTGCTCGTCTATCCGGGGCACGACCGGGGCGAGCGCTGGGTCAGCTGCATCGGCGAGGAGCGCCGGCGCAATCCCCTGCTGCGCGGCATCAGCCGCGACGAATTCATCGGCCGCAGCCGGCAGAAGAGCGAAGCGCTGCCGCCGGCCATGGCGCACAACCTCGCGGCCAACCGCCGCTGCGGTCTGAGCGATTAAAAAAACGCGATATTCCCCAATAGCCAAGGACCTTTCCATGAGCAACCAGACCCCGGCCGCAGCGCCGGCAGCGGAAGAAGTTTCCACGCTCTACGCCAAGCGGCGCAAGATTTTCGCCCGCTCGGTGCGCGGCCTGTTCGACAACTGGCGCATCGCCCTCGTCGTCCTCACCCAGGCGATCTTCTACGGCGGGCTGTGGCTCGAATGGAACGGCCGGCAGGCGCTCCTCTTCCACCTCGTCGAGCGCAAGTTCTACCTGTTCGGCCTCGTCTTCTGGCCGCAGGACGTGATCTATCTGGCGATCCTCCTGATCGTCTCGGCCTACGCGCTGTTCCTCGTCACCGCCATCGGCGGCCGGCTGTTCTGCGGCTACGCCTGCCCGCAAACGGTCTATACCGAGATATTCATGTGGATCGAGAACTGGGTCGAGGGCGACCGCGCGGCGCGCATGAAGCTCGACAAGGCGCCGTGGAGTCCGCGCAAGCTGCGCCTGCGCGCCGCCAAGCACGCCCTCTGGCTGGCGCTCTCGCTGTGGACCGGCTTCACGCTGGTCGGCTACTTCACGCCGGTCAAGGAACTGGTCGCCGCGCTGCCGACCTTCTCCTTCGGCGGCTGGGAAATCTTCTGGATCTTCTTCTACGGCGGCCTCACCTATCTGATGGCCGGCTTCATGCGCGAACAGGTGTGCAAGTACATGTGCCCCTACGCGCGCTTCCAGAGCGTGATGTTCGACCCGGACACGCTGATCGTCACCTACGACCGCGAGCGCGGCGAACCGCGCGGCGCCCGCCGCAAGAGCGCCGCCGCCGCGCAGAAGGCCCTCGGCGAGTGCATCGATTGCAATATCTGCGTGCAGGTCTGCCCGACCGGCATCGATATCCGCGACGGCCTGCAGTACGAATGCATCGGCTGCGCCGCCTGCATCGACGCCTGCGATCAGGTGATGGACAAGATGGCTTTCCCGCGCGGGCTGGTGCGCTACTCGACGGAAAACGCGCTCAATCACCACCTTTCGCGCCGCGAGGTGCTGCGCCACATCGTCCGTCCGCGCATTCTCGGCTACGGCGCCGTGCTCGTCGTCATCGTCGGCGTCGCCGGCTGGTTCCTGGCGCACCGCATCCCGCTCAAGGTCGACATCATCCGCGACCGCGCGGTGCTGGCGCGCGAGGCCGACGACGGCAGCATCGAGAACGCCTTCCTGCTCCAGTTCATGAATACCGACGAGAAGCCGCACCGCTACCGCATCGCCGTCACCGGCCTGGATGGCGTGAAGATCGTCGGCGCCGCCGAGGTCGAGGTCGCCGCCGCGACCTTCACCTCACAGCCGCTGCTCCTGCAGGCGGCGCCCGACGCCGGCCGCCAGGGCTCGAACCCGATCCGCTTCGAGATCGAGGCGCTCGACGACCCGGGCATCCGCGTCGCCGAGAAGGCCGCCTTCATCCTGCCCTGAACCTTCGTCCGGAGTCCGCGCCATGCCCGATGGATCGTCCCGCATCGTCATTCTCGGCGCCGGCTTCGCCGCGCTCGCCGCCGCGCGCGAACTGCGCCGGCGGGCGCCGAAGGCCTTCATCTCGCTGGTCGCGCCGCGTCCCGAGTTCGTCTACCTGCCGAGCCTGATCTGGGTACCGCCCGGCCTGCGGCGCGGCGCCGACCTGAACGTTCCGCTCGCGCCCTTCCTGCAGCGCCACCGCATCAATTTCTGCGCGTGCAGCGTCACCGGCCTGGAGGATGGCGGGCGCCGGGTGCTTACCGACTGCGGCGAGATCGCGAACGACGCCCTGCTCATCGCCACCGGCGGGCGTTTCCTGAAGGGCATGCCGGGCATCGAGCACGCGCTGACGCTGTGCGAGGGCGTGCCGGCGGCGGAGGCCATCGGCGCCCGCCTGCGCGCGCTGGACGGCGGCAGCATCGCCTTCGGCTTCGGCGGCAACCCGCAGGAACCGTCGGCGATGCGCGGCGGGCCGATGTTCGAGCTGCTGTTCGGCATCGACACCTGGCTGCGCCGGCAGGGCCGGCGCGAGCGCTTCCAGCTGCGCTTCTTCAACGCTGCCGCCGAACCCGGCAAACGCCTCGGTGAGCGGGCGGTGCGCGGCCTGCTCGCCGAAATGGCGCGGCGCGGCGTGAGCACGCATCTCGGCCACCCCGTCACGGGCTTTTCGGCGAGCGCGGTGACGACCGCGGCGGAGACGCTGCCGGCCGACCTGATCCTCTTCATGCCGGGCATCGCCGGCCCGGCGTGGGCGGCCGCCAGCGGCCTCGCGCTGTCGCCGGGCGGCTTCTTCCCGGCCGACGAATTCTGCGCGGTCAGGGGCGCCGAGCGCGTCTTCGTCGCTGGCGACGCGGGCAGCTATCCGGGGCCGGACTGGCTGCCGAAGCAGGCGCACGCAGCCGCTCTGCAGGCGCGCGCGGCGGCCGCCAACCTGCTGCTGGCGCTCGAAGGGCGGCCACCGGCGGCGCGCCCGCGGGCGGAACTGGTCTGCATCGTCGACAGCGGCGACGCCGGCATGCTCATCTACCGCGATCCGAAGCGCGCCTGGCTGCTGCCCTCGTCGCGCGCCTTCCATTGGGCGAAGCGCGGCTTCGAACGACATTACCTGCGCGGATTGCGTTGAGTGCATCGCCGGCCCCGCGCGCGGAGACGAAAATGAAAAAGAAGCACTGGGCCCTCCTCGTCCTGCTCCTGCTGGTCGCCCTCGACTGGTACATCCGCGCGCCGGACGCCCGTTCGCGCGCGCTGACCGAGGCCATCGAGACGCAGGCCAGCGCGCAGCTGAAGAACTACCCCTACCGCTTCCGCGTCCTGCGGGTCGAGGGCGCGACGGCGGTCATGGGGACGCCGCGCAACGTCCAGGTGCCGGCCTTCCGCGCGCTCGCCGTGCTCTACCCGAAGATCGACACGCGCAACGCCAACGATCCGGAATTCATCGCCGCCGAGCGCCTGCTCGGCGAAGTGCAGGCGGAGGCCCGCGCCATCGTGCTCGCCCAGCCCGGCATCGCCGCGGTGAGCTGGGCGCTGGACCGCGACTGGCTGCTCGCGCACGGCATCGACGTGCCGCGTTAGGGGGTGTCGATCCCGGAGCAATGCGAGCGATGTCCGGGAGCGGCGCCAATTCGTTGCGTGCGGAACGTGGCGTTTCGGAGGACTCCGACGTCCACGGCCGGGCGGTAGCCAGGAAGCGATCCCGGCTACCGCCGTGCCAGGAAGGCGCGCGGACGCGTCAGGGGCGATACAGCAACTCGTACTGCTTCCGCTCTTCCGGCGTCATCTCCAGGGAAGGCGTCGGCGCATTGTGTTCGAGCTTGTCGACGTCTTGCCATTTGCCGTCGCGGTAGGCATATTCGTGCTGGGCGAGAACCCACCCCTGGTCGCCGCCCACATAGCGATACTGGCCGTCGGCGCTGACCGGATTGCGCCTGAACTCGTCGAGTTCCTTCTGCACCTGCTGGGTCGTCTTGGCGCTGGCGTCGTGCGACGGGTTGAATGCCGCGGCGCCGCCGGCTCCGATATGGATGACCGATTCGGCGGACGCCGCTCCCGCGACGGCAAAGCCGGTGCAAAGAATGGCGATGGAAAGTGTCTTTCTGGCGTTCATGTCGGAGCTCCTTTTGTCGAGTGTCGTTTCAATGCTGCTGTTCAATGCCAGCCAGTTGTCTGGCATGGATCAACTATATGAAACGGCTGCTGACAGGACGCCAACGGGAAGTTTACAAAATTGACATGAAATCGATCGGCATGAAATGAAGCTACTCGTTGTCGAGGACGAAAAGAAACTCGCGTTGTATTTGCAGAAGGGACTGGGCGCCGCAGGCTTCGTTGTCGACCTTGCGCACGATGGCGTCAGCGGACTCCACATGAGCTTGGAGTTCGACTACTCGGCGATTGTCCTCGACTCCATGTTGCCGGGCATGGACGGACTCACTGTCCTGGCGGCTTTGCGAAAGAAGAAGCAGACTCCGGTTCTGATGCTCACGGCGCTGGGCAAAGTGGAAGACCGGGTCAACGGCTTGCAAACAGGCGCGGACGACTATCTGGTCAAGCCATTCGCCTTTTCGGAGCTGATCGCGCGGATTCAGGTCCTCCTGCGCCGCTCGCTGCCGCAGCCGCCGGATATGCAGACGAACAGGCTCGCGCTGCACGATCTCGAAATGGACCTTGCGCGCCGCAAGGTGTCGAGGAACGGCCAGCGCATCGATCTCAGCGCGAAGGAATTTCTTCTGCTTTCCCTGTTTCTCCGGAAGCAGGGAGAAGTGATGTCCCGAACCGAGATCGCCGAGCAGGTCTGGGACATGAACTTCGACAGCAACACCAACGTGGTCGAGGTCACGATCAAGAGGCTGCGCGCAAAGATGGACGCGCCGTTCGATACCCCGTTGCTGCACACCGTGCGCGGCATGGGATACGTGCTCGAAGTGCGCGAATGCGCCTGAACGGATTGGTCGGCGGCACGCTCGGTGGCCGGCTCGTCCGCTGGCTCGCGTGCCTGAGTTTGGGCGTGCTCGGGTGCCTGTGCCTCGGAGTTTACGTTTCGGTCAAAAGCAATATCGAAGCGCAACAGGCGTCGCGGCTTGATAAATCCGCTGCAGCCATCGTGCACTTGTTCGAGAAGACGCAGAGGCATCAGCAACCGGGCGCATTGGCGCACGATTTGGAGGACCTGCTGAGGGTCAATCGGGACTTGCATCTGAAGTTGCTGGACGAGCGAGGCGATGCGCTGTTCATTTCAAGCCCGGACGCATGGCCGGCGGAAGGGCGCACATACACGTTCAACTTTTCCGCAGAACCGCGCAGGAAGGATTACGTCGCCGCCGTGCTGGTCCTCGACACGGCACCCGACCAGGCCATCCTCGATCGTCTCGCGCTGATTCTCTGGATCGCCGCGCTGATCGGCAGCGCGGCGATCGCCCTGGGCGGGTATTTCATCGTGTTCCTCGGTCTGGCTCCCGTGCGAGCCCTTGCCGAACAGACGCGAAATCTGGCGATCCGGTCCCTCGATGGGCGCTTGGAGACCGAGGGCATTCCGGCGGAATTGCAGGTTCTGGTGGATCAATTCAACGCGTTGCTCGACCGTTTGGAGAAGGCGTATCAGCAGCTCGAGGGATTCAACGCCGACGTCGCGCACGAACTGCGCACGCCCCTGGCAAACATCATTGCCAGCAGCGAACTGGCCCTGCGCGGCAAGGAGCGCGACGAATGCCTCCGCGATTGCATCGGTTCGAATCTGGAGGAAATGCGCAGGCTGTCGGGCATCGTCGATGACATGCTCTTCCTCTCGCTGGCCGACCGGGGGGCGAAAGCCCGGCGCGCGCCGGTGCAAAGCCTGGCGGGCATGTGTGCCGAAGTTGCCGACTACTATGAGGCGGTGCTGACCGAATCGGGCCTGCAATGGACAGTAGAAGGCGATGGCGCGGGGTGTTTCGATTCCGCATTGCTGAAGCGCGCGCTATCCAATCTTCTGAACAACGCAGCCAGGCACGCCGAGCGGGGCAGCACGGTCGCAATTCGCATCGCGCAGGAAGCGGGCGGTCAAATCCGGCTGTCCGTGGCCAACCGGGGCGAACCGATCCACCCCGGCAGCCTGCCGCATATTTTCAACCGCTTTTTCCGCGTCGATGCTTCGCGCAGTCAAGGCAGCCAGAATCACGGGCTGGGACTTGCCATCGTCAGCGCCATCGCGAGGATGCACGATGGCGAGCCGTTTGCGAAATCAGAAAACGGCGAAACCGAAATTGGCGTGCGACTGCGGCCTTGACGGCGTTCGAGGCATCGCCGACGCCGGGAAGCTGCGGCGTTCGGCGGGGCAAATAAAGCGCGGCGGGAGGTTGTAAATCACCCCGGAATCGGGGCGGCCTCCGGTTTCGAGCGGACGGAAAAAATGGAAGTCCGTGACGTCTGGCGCCCCTTGTCGGAGCAGGCAATACCCGTTTCCGGGAACCGATTCACGATACCGGTATCGAATTAGCACGCAGGCGCCGCGAAGCGTCTGCACGTTGCGTGCCGCCCGATCGTTCTGCCGGGGAGCCTGTCGATGGATACGAAGTCCGATGCCGGTCGGTCGCCGGTCGGGGAGGATTCCTTTCGCCGCGTCGTCGAGTGGTCGCCGACGGCGATGGTCATGGTCGACGGCGAGGGCCGCATCGTGCTCGCCAACGCCCAGGCCGAACGGGTGTTCGGCTACAGCCGCGCGGAACTGCTGGGGCAGCCGGTCGAGTTGCTGGTGCCGGAGCGCTTCGCCGCCGCGCATCCCTCGTTCCGCCGCAGCTTTCTCGCCGATCCGCATCCGCGTCCGATGGGTAGCGGCCGCGATCTCTACGCGCGGCGCCGCGACGGCAGCGAGTTCCCGGTCGAGATCGGGCTGACGCCGATCGAGTCCGGCGGCGGCTTCATGGTGCTCGCGGCGATCGTCGACATCACCGAGCGCAAGCGGCTGGAGGAACGCTTCCGGCGCGTCGTCGAGTACGCGCCGAGTGCGATGGTGATGATCGACCGCAGCGGTTCGATAGTCCTCGTCAATGCGCAGACCGAGCAGCTTTTCGGCTATCCGCGTAGCGCGCTGATCGGCCAGCCGATCGAAATGCTGGTGCCCGAGCGTCTGCGCGGCGAGCACGTGCATTTCCGCCGGGGCTTCGTCGCCGTGCCGCAGGCGCGCCCGATGGGCGTCGGGCGCGATCTGTTCGCCTGCCGCGCCGACGGCAGCGAGTTTCCGGTCGAGATCGGCCTCAATCCGATCGACACCGAGGAGGGGGTGATGGTGCTCGCCTCCGTCGTCGACATCACCGAGCGCCAGCGGGCGCAGCAGAAGCTGGAAGGCGCGCTGCAGGAAAAGACGGTACTGCTCAACGAGGTGCATCACCGGGTCAAGAACAACCTGCAGGTCATCTCCAGCCTGCTCAACCTGCAGGCCACGCACGCCAGCGACGACCGCCTGCGCGGCATCCTCGCCGAGAGCCAGAACCGCGTGCGCGCCATGGCGCTGACGCACCAACTGCTCTACGAGCGCAAGGACTATTCGCGCATCGACCTCGGCGAATATCTCGACCGCCTGGCCCAGCTGCTGCTCGGCAGCTACCGCGAGGGCGGCGGCCGCATCGTGCTGCGCCGGCTGATGCCGAACACGGCGCACTACCTCGACCTCGACCGTGCGATCCCCTGCGGCCTGATCGTCAACGAGCTGGTCACCAACGCGTTCAAGCACGCCTTTCCCGGCGAGCGCTCGGGCGAGATCCGCATCGAGCTGAGCGCGCAGGACGGCGAGATCGAACTCGTCGTCGTCGACGACGGGGTCGGCTTCCCGGCCGGCTTCGAGATGGAGCGGGTGCGCTCGCTCGGCCTGCAGCTGGTGCCGCTGCTCGTCGATCAGCTGGGCGGCCGCTTTGCCGTGGGCAGCGGGCCCGGGGCTCGTTTTTCACTGCGCTTTCCGAGCGCCCCATCGACGGGAGTCGCGTCATGAACGGCAATGGTCAGATCAAGCTGATGCTGGTCGAGGACGAGCGCGTCGTCGCTTTCGACCTCAAGAACCAGCTGCAGTCCTTCGGCTATCACGTCGGCGCCATGGTGGCGAGCGGCGAGCAGGCCGTGCTGCGCGCCGCCGAGGTGGCGCCCGACGTCGTGCTGATGGACATCCACCTCGAAGGCGCGATGGACGGCGTGCAGGCGGCGACCGAAATCCAGGTGCGCTACCAGATTCCGGTGATCTACCTGACCGCCTTCGCCGAGGACGACACCCTGCGCCGCGCGCTGGCCAGCCGCCCCTTCGGCTATCTCGTCAAACCGTGGGACGCGCGCGAGCTGCACGCGACGATCCAGATGGCGCTCGCCCGGCGCGACGTCGAGGTGGCGGTCGAGAAGAGCGAGCTGCGCCTCCAGCTGGCGATGGACGCCGCTTCGCTCGGCGTCTTCGAATGGCTGCCGCAGGACAACCGCCTGCACGGCGACGGGCATCTCGGCGCGCTGTTCGGCGATCTGCCGGTGCCGCTCGACGAATCCTGGGAATCCTTCCTCGCCCGCGTCGAGGCCGACGACCGCGAGCGCGTCGTCGCCGCGCTCGGCGATACGCTGGCCTGCGGCGAGGCGGTGCGGCTCGAATTCCGCACCGCGCGCAGCAACGGCGGGCCGCATTTCCTCGAAGCCAGCGTCAAGGCCTATCCCGCGAGCAACGCCGGGCGGCGCGTCGTCGGCGTGCTGCAGGACGTGACCCAGCGCCACCGCGCCGAGGACAGCCTGCGCCAGTCGAGCGTCGTCTTCCACACCGCGGCCGAGGCCATCGTGATCACCGGCGCCGAGCGCCGGATCGACGCGATCAACGCCGCCTTCACGCGGATCACCGGCTACAGCGAGGACGAGGCGCTCGGTTTCGACGTCGACATCCTGCTGCGCGTACGGCGCGTGCCGGGCGGCGGCGGCGATTTCTTCGCGCAGCTCGCGGCCAGCGCCGACGGCTACTGGCAGGGCGAAATCTTCTGCCAGCGGCGCAGCGGCGAGTCCTTCCCGGCCTGGCAGAGCGTCAGCGTGGTGCGCAACGCGGCGGGGCGGGCGGGCAACTTCGTGATCGCCTTCTCCGACGTCAGCGAAATCCACGTCGCCGAGGCAAAGCTCAACCACCTCGCCCACCACGACCCGCTGACCGGCCTGCCCAACCGCCTGCTCTTCGACGACCGCTTCGAACAGGCCATCGAGCAGGCGCGGCGCCAGCAGCAGCACTGCCTGCTGCTCTTCCTCGATCTCGACAGCTTCAAGGTGGTGAACGACACGCTCGGTCACACGATGGGCGACGAACTGTTGCGCGTCGTCGCCGGCCGCCTGCGCGGCACGCTGCGCAGTGCCGACACGATCGCCCGCCTGGGCGGCGACGAGTTCGTCATCCTGGCCGGCGGCACCAGTCCGGGCTACGCGGCCGATCTCGCGCGGAAAATCCTCAACGCGCTGCACGTCCCGATCGTGCTGGCCGGCGACCGCGTCACTGTCTCGGGCAGCATAGGCATCGCCGTCTACCCGGACAACGGCGGCGACCGCCATCTGCTCATGCGCGCCGCCGACATCGCCATGTATTCGGCGAAGGCGGCCGGGCGCAACTGCTACCAGTTCTATTCGCAGGACATGGCCGAGCGCAGCAGCGAGCGCCTGCACATGGAGCAGGGGCTGCGCCGGGCGATCGCCGAGGGCGGCCTGCTGCTCCATTACCAGCCGCAGGTCGCCCTCGCAGACGGACGCATCGTCGGCGTCGAAGCGCTGGTGCGCTGGCTGCATCCGGAACTCGGGATGATTCCGCCGGCCCGCTTCATCCCGGTGGCCGAGGAAAGCGGCGTGATCGACAGCCTCGGGCGCTGGGTGCTCGAATGCGCGTGCCGCGAAGTGTGTGGCCTGCGCGACGCCGCCGGCCAGCAGCTGCGCCTCGCCGTCAACGTCTCGGCGCGCGAGTTCATGCGCGAGGACTTCATCGAGATCGTCTGCGCCACCCTCGCGCAGACCGGCTTCCCCGCGACGGCGCTGGAGCTGGAAATCACCGAGAGCACGCTGCAGGTGATCGAGCGCAGCGTCGAGATCCTCGGCGAGCTGAAGGCGCTCGGCATCGCCGTCAGCATCGACGACTTCGGCACCGGCTATTCCTCGCTCAGCGTGCTGCGCGAACTGCCGATCGACCGCATCAAGATCGACCGCTCCTTCATCCACGACCTGCCGGAAAACCGCGAGGGCATCGCCATCGTCGAAGCCATGGTCGCCCTCGCCGAATCGCTGCGCATGGAAATCATCGTCGAGGGCATCGAGCGCCCCGAGCAGGCCGCCGCCCTGCGCCGCCTGGGCTGCGGCGAAGGGCAGGGCTACCTGTTCGGACGGCCGCTGGCGCATGCCGCGCTGGTCGCCCTGCTCGACGGCGGCGAGGACCCCAGCGAGGCCCCCGGCGACCGGTGAAATTCGGCGGAAACGGCGCGAATGGCGCCGAATGGCCGCCAACGGGCGGCGACGAAGGCTGCCTTTTTGCGGCGCCGGCGCCGCATCGTGGTACGCTCCCATCCCCGCAATTCGAAACGTACGTCAGGTACGCTTGCTGTCGATGAATACGTCCGCTGCCGCTCCGGCCACCCCCGCTTCCGATTCACCTGCCGATTTGCCTACCGAGTCGGCCGCCGCCGCGCCGTCCCCGGCGTCCTCCGTCAACGCCGCGCGCGCTTTGCTCAAGACGCTCGAAGCGCAGTTCCCCGCTTTCCGCGACTGCCTGCCGCTGGCCATCGGCATCGACAAGCAGCTGCTCGCCCGCCTGCCGGACCTCGAGCGCAAGGTGCTGCGCACGGCGCTGCGCATGCACACGCATTCGCTGCGTTACCTGAAGGGGATGGAGAAGGCGACGACGCGCTTCGACCTCGACGGTCAGCCCGGCGAGGCGGTCGACGAGGCGCACCGCGCACACGCATCGGAAACGCTGCGCGAGCGCTTCAAGAAGAACGCCGAGCAGCGCAAGGCCCAGCTCGAAGCCGGCAAGGCGCAGCGCGAAGCCGAGGAAGCCGAGCGCCGGCGCGCCGAAAAGCTGGACCAGCTCGCCGCCAAGTTCGGACGCCGCTGAGCGTCGCCGCCCGCCGCTCCGGCGGGCACGCGCGGGACGCGCCGGCGTGGCCGCACGCGTCCGCTGCTCAGGCGATATTGCCGAGCGCCTTCAGCAACTCGTCGTGATCGTCGCGGTCATCGAGATTCCTGTTTCCCTCATCCGCCGCGCCGTCCGCCGGGCGGCGGCCGCCGTCTTCCAGCGTCACGTGGTAGCCGATCCGGCGCAGGGCGTCCGCCCATTCTTCGGCTTCCGCCCGCGAGGCCAGCCAGGGGCCGCGCTCGACGATGCGGCGCCAGTTCTGTCCTTCGTAATAGCAAACGACGCGATGCACTTCCGGCTTTCTTCGGCGAATCCGAGGGGGAGAGGGGAGGATTGAGGGATGCGGCCTGTTGTTGATCGCCGATCACGCGCCGAGTTCCATCAATGCCGCATTGCCGCCGGCGGCGGCCGTATTCACGCTGAGCACGCGCTCGACGACGAGTCGGTAGAGCGGGTAGCGGCTGTGCCCGGCGCGCCGGACGAGGAGCGGAACCCGCGCCCCCGCGCGCTGCGCGAGACGGCGGCGTAGCGCGGCTTCCGCTTCGGCTTCTGCGGCTGTCGTTGCCGTGGTTGTTGCTGCCGTTGTGATCGTCGTGCCCGTGCTCGGTGTCGTCGCTACCGGGCTTCCGCCCGCGCCGTCCGCTTGGCTGCCGCCATCGATGGCGCCCGCGCAGGCCTTCGTCGCAGCGCTTTTCGTACCATCTTCCGCCGCATCTTTCCCCGCCCTTTCCGCCGCATCCTCCTCGCCTTCCCGCTCCGCCGCGTCGAACAGCACCGCCGCGCACGCCGCCAGCGCCGCGTCTTCCGCCAGCACGTCGACCGCCCGCCGCGCGGCCGCCGGCAGGCGCGCGCGCAGGGCGCGGGCGGCCGGCGTGTCGGGCAGCAGCGCCCGGTTGCCGGTGGCCAGCGCGGCGGCGATCTGCGCCAGCCGCGCCGCGTCGCCGGCCGCGAGGCAGAGCACGCCGCCGCGCGGCGCGAAGCGCTGCGTGTTGCGCTCGCCGGTCGGGCCGGGCAGGTCGATCCGCCAGGGCAGCAGCGTCAGGTCCGCGTAGGCGGCGCAGGCGGCGGCCAGCGCCGTCCGCCGGCCGGCCAGCGCCCAGGCGTGCAGGGCGCGGAAGGGGGCGAGTTCGGGCGGCGCGTCGCGCTCGACCGTCGCGCCGATCCCGGCCGGCGGCACCTGGGCGCTGTCGAGCAGGCGGTGCAGGTAGAGCGGGCCGCCGGCCTTCGGCCCGGTACCCGACTTGCCCTCGCCGCCGAAGGGCTGCACGCCGACGACGGCGCCGATCATGTTGCGATTGACGTAGACGTTGCCGGCGCGGATGCGCGCCGCGACGCGCGCGACCGTGGCGTCGATGCGCGTGTGCAGGCCGAAGGTGAGGCCGTAGCCGCCGGCGTTGATCGCGTCGATCTGCGCGTCGAAATCCTTGGCTCCCTTGGCCCGGAAGCGCAGCACGTGCAGGACCGGGCCGAACACTTCGCGTTCGAGTTCGGCGGCCGTTTCGATCTCGATCAGCGTCGGCGCGACGAAGCTGCCGCGCGCGCAGGCCGCCGGCAGGGGCGGCTGGAAGACGGGGCGACCGGCGGCGCGCAGCGTTGCGACGTGCGCCGCGAGTCCGGCCTGCGCGGCGGCGTCGATGACCGGGCCGAGGTCGGTGGCGAGCGCGCCCGGATCGCCGATCGCCAGCTCGCGCAGGGCGCCGCGCAGCATCTCGAGCACCGGCCCGGCGATCTCCTCCTGCAGGCAGAGGAGGCGCAGCGCCGAGCAGCGCTGGCCGGCGCTGTCGAAGGCCGAGCTCAGCACGTCCTGGACGACCTGTTCGGGCAGCGCCGAGGAATCGACGAGCATCGCATTGAGGCCGCCGGTCTCGGCGATCAGGCGCGCTTCCGGGGCGCCGGGCGGGCGTGCGGCGAGCGCCATGTCGATCTGCCGCGCGACCTCGGTCGAGCCGGTGAAGATCACGTCGCGCACGCGCGGGTTGGCGGCGAGCGCCGCGCCGACGATCTCGCCGCGTCCGGGCAGCAGCTGCAGGGCGGCGACCGGCACGCCGGCGCGGTGGAAGAGTTCGACGGCGAAGGCGGCGATCAGCGGCGTCTGGCGCGCCGGCTTGGCGAGCACCGGGCTGCCGGCGGCGAGCGCCGCGCCGAGCTGGCCGACGAAGATGGCGAGCGGGAAGTTCCACGGGCTGATGCAGGCGACCGGGCCGGGCGCCGCGGCCGGCGCTGCGGTCAATCGTTCGGCGGTGCGCGCCTGCTGCGCGTAGTAGCGGCAGAAGTCGACCGCTTCGCGCACTTCGCCGATAGCGTTCGGCCAGGTCTTGCCGGCTTCGCGGACGAGCAGGCTGACGAGTTCGCCGCGCTGCGCTTCGAGCCGGTCGGCGGCCGCTTCGAGCGGGTCGGCGCGGGCGCCGGCGGGCGTGCGGTGCCAGGTCTCGGCGAAGTCCGCGGCGTGCGCGACGGCGCGCGCGGTTTCTTCGACGCTCGCTTCGCGCACGTCGCCGACGACCTCGGCGCGGTCGGCCGGATTGCGCACCGGGCGCGTCTCCGTTCCGGCCGCCGCCGGCGGGCCGGCGAGCAGCGGCGCGGCGTGCCAGCGGCGTGCGCGCAGTGCCGCGAGTTCGTCCGTCAGCGCCGCCAGCGTGGCGTCGTCGGCGAGGTCAACGCCGGCCGAGTTGCGCCGCGCGCCGTACAGCGCGGGCGGCGGCGGGATCGCCGGATGGCGCGTGCCGCCGTCGCGCAGGACGGCGTGCAGCGGATCGGCGATCAGCTGCTCGACGCTCACCGCCGGATCGACGAGGCGGCGGACGAAGGCGCTGTTCGCGCCGTTTTCGAGCAGGCGGCGCACGAGGTAGGGCAGCAGCGTGGCGTGGCTGCCGACCGGCGCGTAGATGCGGCACGGCAGTCCGAGCTGCGCGGCGCCGACCGCCTGGTCGTAGAGCGTTTCGCCCATGCCGTAGAGACACTGGAATTCGTGGCCGGGCGTTGGTCCGGCAGCGCCGCGCGCCGCAGCCAGGCGATGGACGCAGGCCAGCGTGTGCGCGTTGTGCGTGGCGAACTGCGCGTAGATTGCGTCAGGCGCGGCGAGCAGGCGCCCGGCGCAGACGAGGTAGGCGAGGTCGGTGTGCGCCTTGCGCGTGTAGACCGGGTAGTCGCTCAGGCCGTCGACCTGCGCGCGCTTGATCTCGCCGTCCCAGTAGGCGCCCTTGACGAGGCGCACCATCAGGCGCCGACCGCTGCGCCGGGCGAGGGCGATGAGGGCGTCGATCAGCGCCGGCGCGCGCTTCTGGTAGGCCTGGACGACGCAGCCGAGGCCCTGCCAGCCGGCCAGCTCCGGGTCGGCGGCGAGCGCCGCGAGGAGGTCGAACGAGAGTTCGAGGCGGTCGGCCTCCTCGGCGTCGATATTGACGCCGACGTCGTAGTGCTTGGCGAGCAGCAGCAGCGTCTTCAGGCGCGGCAGCAGTTCGGCCTCGACGCGCGCGCGCTGCGCGCGGCAGTAGCGCGGGTGCAGCGCCGAGAGCTTGATCGAGAGGCCGGGGCCGGCATGGACGCCGCGCCCGGCGCCCGCGCGACCGATGGCGTGCAGGGCGTCGGTGTAGGCGCGCAGGTAGCGCGCGGCGTCGGCGGCGGTCAGCGCGGCCTCGCCGAGCATGTCGAAGGAGTGCGTGTAGCCGCGCGCCTCGGCCTCGCGGCTGCGGGCGAGCGCGCCGGCGATGTCCTCGGCGATGACGAACTGGCGGCCGAGCAGGCGCATGGCGAAATCGACGCCGTGCCGGATCAGCGGCTCGCCGCCGCGTGCGAGCAGGCGCGTCAGCGCGCCGGGCAGCCCCGCCGCCTGCCGCGGCGCGAGCAGCTGGCCGGTGAGCAGCAGGCCCCAGGCCGCGGCGTTCACGAAGGGCGAGGCGCTGTGCCCGAGGTGCGCCCGCCAGTCCTTGCCGCCGATCTTGTCGCGGATCAGGCGCTCGGCGGTGGCGGCGTCGGGGATGCGCAGCAGCGCTTCGGCGAGGCACATCAGGGCGACGCCTTCCTGGCTGGACAGCGCGAATTCCTGCATCAGGCGGTCGGCGCCGGGGACGGCGCAGGCGTCGCGCAGGCCGCCGCGCCGTGCGCGCACCGCCGTCACGAGGCGGCGGGCGAGCGCGGCGACCTGCGCCGGGTCGAGCGCGCGCGCGTACTCCTGCCATTCGGCGACGAGGGCGGCGACGCACTGCGCCTCGTCGGGCCGGCAGGCGGCGCCGAGCGCCCGGCGCAGATGGTCGGGCGCGTGGGGGCGGGCTGGGATGGAGGGTGACGTCGGTGTTGAGCGGGGACTTGAAACCGGTGCCGATGTCGAGGCCGAAGTCGGCGCGGGTACGGCGCCGGCGGCCGGCGCGGGAGGGCTGGACGGCAAGGCCGTTCCGGTGGCGGCGGCTGGCCCGGACGCGGCGGCGGTCATGGCGCGGCTTGCCGTTCGTCCGGGCGGCGCGCGCCCTCAGGCGCCGGCCGCCTCTACGTCGTGCCGGAACGGGAGGTGGCGGGCCATTTCCGCCTCGTAGTCGGCGACGGCCCGCGCTTCGTCCGCGAGGTAGTCGGCGATGGCCGCGTGCAGCCCGGGGTCGGCGATGCGGAAGGCCGACCACGTCGGCACCGGCACGAAGCCGCGGCTGACCTTGTGCTCGCCCTGCGCGCCCGGCTCGAAACTCTGCAGGCCTTCGCGGATGCAGTAGTCGATGCCCTGGTAGAAGCACAACTCGAAATGCAGGCTGTGGTAGTCGGCGTCGGCGCCCCAGTGGCGGCCGTAGAGCGTCGTCGCGCTGCGGAAGCAGAGGGCGGCGGCGACCACGCGCGAGTCGCACGATTCGCTGCGGGCGAGGAAGACGACGAGTTCGCGCCCGAGTTCGGCGCCGACCGCGCGGAAGAACTCTTCCGGGAAGGCCGGGTGGTTGCCGAAGCGCGTGAAGGTTGAGCGGTAGTGCGGGTAGATTTCCTGCCACAGCGCGGTGTCGATCTCGTCGCCGTGGCGCACTTCGAGCGTCAGTCCCGACTCGGCGACGCGGCGGCGCTCGCGGCGCACCTTCTTGCGCTTGTCCGCCGAGAAGCCGGCGAGGAAGTCATCGAAGTCGCGGTAGCCGGCGTTGTGCCAGTGGAACTGGCAGCCGCGGCGCAACAGAAAGCCGTTCTCGGCGAGCGCGGCGCGCGTGTCGGCGTCGTCGTCGAGGAACAGGTACTGCACGCACGAGACGGCGTTGGCGGCGGCCAGTTCGAGCGTGGCGTCGAGCAGGCGGCGGGTCGCCGGGCCGCGCGCGACGCCGGGCCGGGTCAGCAGGCGCGGGCCGCCGGCCGGCGTGTAGGGAATGCCGCAGACGAGCTTGGGGTAGTAGCGGCGGCCGGCGCGCTCGAAGGCTTCGGCCCAGTTCCAGTCGCGCGAGAAGTCGCCGAACGAATGCGTGCGCAGATAGAGCGGCTGCGCGCCGAGCAGCGTGCCGTCCGCGTCGCGCAGGGCGATGTGCTGCGGGTGCCAGCCGAGGCGGGGGGCTGCCGCGCCGTGCCGTTCGGCGGCGGCGAGGAAGGCGTGGCGCAGGAAAGGATTGCCGCCGCGTTCGAGGGCGTCCCAGGCTCGCGCGTCGGCGGCGCCGAGGGCGGCGAGCGCCGGATGAAGGGTGGTGTGCCAGGTGCGCGGCGCGCTGTCGTTGCTTTGCGTGTCGGCACCGTCACGGAGGTCCAGTTCTGGGTTCATGCGCGCTCCTTGCCGCGTGGGGGGCTCCTTCGAGAGACAGCGCCGTTCGCTCGCGGTTCGGGGCGGCGGCGCATCCGTTTCGCGCGCGTCGTTTTCCGGCGCCTTCTCCGCGTTGCGTTGTGCACCTCCGGCGGGCGTCCGCCAAGAGGGGGTTGGAGCCTAGTCGCCCTCCCAGTAGGGGCGGGCGCCGATGCGTTCGGCCAGGTAGTCGATCAGCACGCGTACGCGGTGCGGCACGTAGCGGTTGCCGGGCAGCAGGGCGTGGATGCCGAGTTCGGGCATCCGGTAGGCGGTGAGGATGGCCTTGACGCGGCCGGCTTCGAGCGCCGGCGCGGCGATGAAGGTCGGCTGGCAGGAGATGCCGAGACCGCGGCAGGAGGCGTCGAGGATGGCGTCGCCGTTGTTCGCGCGCAGGCGCCCGGCGACCGGGAAGCGCTGCGCCTGCCCGTCGATCAGGAAGGTCCAGCCGGCCTGCTGCGATGGCAGGTAGACCAGGCACTGGTGGTCGGCGAGCTGCGCCGGGTGGGTCGGCTCGCCGTGCCGGCGCAGGTAGTCCGGCGACGCGACGACGACGAGGCGGCTGAAGCCGATGCGCCGCGCCACGTCGAGCGGGTCGAGCTGGGCGGTGATGCGGATCGCCATGTCGAGGCCTTCCTCGATCAGCTTGACGCGGCGGTCGGTGAAGTCGAGGTCGACGGTGACTTCGGGGTAGGTGACGCTGAAGTCGGTGAGCAGCGGCGCCAGGTGGCGCAGGCCGAAGCTGAGCGGCACGCTGACGCGCAGCAGGCCGCGCGGCGCCTGGTGCTCCTGCGCGGCGACGCCGTCCGCGGCCTCGACGAGGTTGAGAATCTCGCGGCATTTTTCAAGGTAGGCGCTGCCCGCCGAGGTGAGCGCCAGACTGCGCGTGCTGCGCGCGATCAGCTTGCTGCCGAGGCGCGCTTCGAGCGCGGCGATCTGGCGCGTCACCACCGAGCGCGCGACGTCCATCTGGCGCGCGGCTTCCGAGAAGCTGCCGAGTTCGGCGACGCGGACGAAGGTGTGCATGGTGTCGAGGCGGTCCATTGTTGCTCCTTTGGCAACAAGCAATTGTCAATTGTCGCCTATTTAACATCAGACGAGCGGACTACAGTACGTCCATCGCAAACGTCACCGGCAGGAACGAACCATGATTCTCGTCACCGGCGCCAATGGCCAGCTCGGCCGGCGCATCGTCGAACACCTGATCACCCGCTTCGGCAGCACCGCCGGCATCGCCGCCGGCGTGCGCGACGCCGGCAAGGCGGCCGATCTGGCCGCGCGCGGCATCAGCGTGCGGCCGGCCGACTTCGACCGGCCGGCGCAGCTTGCCGCCGCTTTCGCCGGCGTCGACAAGCTGGTGCTGGTGTCCACCGACGGGCCGCGCGAACAGCGCATCGCGCAGCATCGCAACGCGATCGGCGCGGCGCGCGCGGCCGGCGTCAGGCACATCCTCTACACCAGCTTCCTCGACGTGGCCGCCGATTCGCCGGCCGAGTTCGCCGCCGTGCATCGCGCCACCGAGGCCGATCTGGCGGCCAGCGGGCTGAAGGTCACCCTGCTGCGCAATACGCTGTACGCCGATTTTCTGCCGATGGCACTCGGCGACGCGCTGCGCACCGGCCGTTTCAGCCTGCCGGCCGGCGCCGGCAAGGCCAGCTTCGTTTCGCGCGATGAGCTTGCCGAGGCGATCGCCGCCGCCGCCGCCGCACCCTGCCTGGCCAAGGACGTCTACGAACTGACCGGGCAGGCGCTGCACGACTATCACCAGGTGGCGGCCGCTGCCGCGCAGGCCAGCGGCCGGGCGCTGCGCTACGAGCCGGTCGGCGCGGACGACTACGCCGCCGCGCTCGCCGGCCACGGCTTGCCGGACTGGCTGGCGAGCGCGCTGGCCGGCATGTACGCGGCCGTCGCGGCCGGCAAGTTCGCCCGCGTCTCCAACGATTTCGCCGCGCTCGTCGGGCATCCGCCGCGCCCGCTGGCGTGCGTTGCGCAGGAACTTTTCGGCGCGCGCCCGGACTGATTGCCATGCCAAAAGATTATTCGGCGCTGTCGCCCGTCCGCTCATAAAACGAAAGAAAACCGATGACTCCCAAACGCTACACGCGAACCGCGATCGGCCTGCACTGGCTGATGGCCCTGCTCCTGATCGGCACCTTCGGCGTCGGCCTCTACATGACCGGACTGAAGCTCTCGCCCTTCAAGCTGAAGATCTATTCCTGGCACAAGTGGGCCGGCGTCGCCGCCTTCCTGCTAGTCTTCCTGCGCCTCGCCTGGCGTGCCGGCCACCGGCCGCCGCCCCTGGTGGCCGGCCTGCCGCGCTGGCAGGAGATCGCCGCGCACGGCCTGCACCACCTGCTCTACCTGCTGATGATCGCGATCCCGCTCTCCGGCTGGCTGATGAGTTCGGCCAAGGGCTTCCAGACCGTGTGGTTCGGCGTGCTGCCGCTGCCCGACCTGCTCGCCAAGAACGCCGAGCTCGGCGACCTGCTGCAGACCGTCCATGTCTGGCTCAACTACGGCTTCGCCGCGCTGCTCGCGGCGCACGTCGCCGCGGCGCTGAAGCACCACGTCGTCGATCGCGACGACACCCTGACCCGCATGCTGCCCCTCCTCGAAAAGAATCGCTGAAAGGAAACGACCATGTTCAAGCGCCATCCCGCCACGCGTTCCACTCGCTCCAGAACGCTTCTCTCCGCCGCCCTCGCCGCCGTCTGCCTGGGCGCCGCCGGCAGCGCAACCGCTGTCGAGTTCGGCCAAGTGCAGGCCGAGAAGAGCACGCTGACCTTCGTCTCCAAGCAGATGGGCGTCGCCGTCGACGGCAAGTTCCGCAAGTTCGCGACGACTCTCGCCTTCGATCCGGCCAAGCCGACGCAGGGCAGCGCCCGTCTCGACCTCGACATGGCCAGCATCGACGCCGGCTCGAAGGATGCCAACGACGAAGTGGTCGGCAAGGCGTGGTTCAACGTCAAGGAGCATCCGCAGGCCAGCTTCGTCTCGACCTCGGTCAAGGCGCTCGGCGGCGACCGCTACGAGGCCGCCGGCAAGCTGACGATCAAGGGCAAGGTACAGGACGTGAAGGCGCCCTTCACCTTCCGCCAGGACGGCGGCAACGGCATCTTCGACGGCTATTTCACGCTCAAGCGCCTCGACTTCGCGATCGGCGACGGCGCCTGGTCCGACACCTCGGCCGTCGCCAACGAAGTCCAGATCAAGTTCCACGTAGTTGCAGCCGCACGCAAGTAACCCCACCCCCTCAGGAGAAACCGCATGAAAAAGCATCTCGCCCTTATCGCCCTCGCCGCCGCTTTCGCCGCGCCCGCCTTCGCCGCGCCGGAAACCTACACGATCGACGGCACGCATACTTATCCGCGCTTCGAGTACAACCACCTCGGCTTCTCGAACCAGCTGCAGCGCTTCAACAAGACGACGGGCACCGTCGTCTTCGACCGCGCGGCGAAGACCGGTTCGGTCGATATCGTGATCGACGCCAAGTCGGTCGATACCGGCTACGCGCTGTTCAACCAGCACATCCAGGGCGAGGACTTCTTCGCGACGGAGCAGTATCCGACCATCACCTACAAGTCGACGGCGGTGAAGTTCGACGGCGACAAGCCGGTCGCGGTCGAGGGTAACCTGACGATGAAGGGTATCACCAAGCCGGTGACGCTGACGCTGACCTCCTTCCAGACCATGCCGCACCCGATGCTGAAGAAGCCGGCGCTGGGCGCCAACGCGGTGGCCAAGGTCAAGCGCACCGACTTCAACATGGGCAAGAACGCGCCCTACGTGAGCGACGAAGTGACGCTGACGATCGGCGTCGAAGCGATCCAGATGTAAATCGCCGCACCCGCCGCGGCGGGACGCGCGTCAACGAAAAACGGGGCTTGCGCCCCGTTTTTTTTTGCAGTTGCCGCCGTTTCAGCGGGCCGCCGTCTGCGCCAGCTTCTGCTCGATCTTGGCGACCGGCACGGCGCCCGGAATGCGCTCGCCGTCGGCGAAGAAGATCGTCGGCGTGCCGTTGATCGCCAGCTTGCGTCCGGTCTCGACGGTCTTCTGCACGGCCGTCGTGTCGCAGTCGCTCTTGCCGCCCGGCGTCTTGCCGTCGACCATCCAGTCGTTCCACGCCTTGGCCTTGTCGGAGGCGCACCAGATCTGCTTCGACTTCTCGAGCGAGTCAGGCGAGAGGATCGGGTAGAGGAAGGTGTAGATGGTGACGTTGTCGAGCTTGGCGATGTCCTTCGCCAGCTTCTTGCAGTAGCCGCAGTTCGGGTCCTCGAAGGTGGCGAAGACGCGCTTGCCGTCGCCGCGCACCTGCTTCACCGCGAGTTCGAGCGGCAGATCGGAGAACTTGATCGCGGTCAGCTTCTGCATGCGCTCGCTGGTCACGTTCTTCATCGTCTTGCCGTCGATCAGCGTGCCGATCATCAGCGCCGAGACCTTGTCGTCGGTGTAGAGGATCTGGCCGTCGGCGTAGATTTCGTAAAGGCCGAGGTAGCCGGCCTTGACGACGCTGTCGACCTTGCCGCCGAGCTTGGCTTCGACCGCCTTGCGGACGCTCGCCTCGTCGGCCGCGGTCGGCAGGCTGAGGGTCGCGGCCAGGGCCAGTGCGAGGGCGCCGGTGGTGCGCGGCAGCAGTTTCTTGAGCATGTGGTTCTCCGAGGTCAAATGGCGCCGAGCGCGTAGCGCACGAGCAGGTTCTTTACGACCGGCAAGCGGTTGGTCAGGTTCATTCCGAAGTTGCGCAGCGGCCCGAGGCCGGGCAGGTCCTCGCGGAACATGCGGCGCAGCGTGTGCGTGGCGGTCTGCATGAGCACGGTTTCCTCGCGCCGTGCGCGCTGGTAGCGGCGCAGCAGGCGCTCGTCGCCGATGTCCTGCCAGGCCGGCGCGGCGGCGAGCAGTTCGGCGAGCGCTTTCGCATCCTGGTAGCCGAGGTTGATGCCGTGTCCCGAGAGCGGATGGATGCCGTGCGCGGCGTCGCCGACCAGCGCCAGGCGCGGCGCGACGGTGCGCGGTACGCGCATGAGGCGCAGCGGAAAGGCGGCGGCCGGCGTCAGCAGTTCGAGCGCGCCGAGTTCGTCGCCGCCTGCCGCGGCGACGCGCCGGCACAGTTCGTCGGCGGGCAGTGCGAGAAGTTCGGCGGCGAGCGCGTCGGGCGCCGACCAGACGATGGAAATCCGGTCGCCGGAAAGAGGCAGCCAGGCGAGTACGCCGTCCCGGCGGAACCACTGGCGGGCGATGCCGCGATGCGGCCTGGCGCAGGCGAAATTGGCGACGACGCCCATCTCGCCGTAGGGCGTGTTGTGCGCGCTCAGCCCGGCTGCGCCGCGCACCCAGGAGTCGCGTCCGTCGGCGCCGACCAGCAACCGGGCCGACAGCGTGCGGCCGTCGGCGAGCGTCAGCACGGCGGCGTCGGCGCGCAGGTCGAGGGCTTGCGGCGCGGCCGGGCAGAGCAGCGTCAGGTTGCCCTGGCGCTTGACGTTTTCCCACAGCTCGCAGGCCATCAGCGAGGATTCGAGAATCCAGCCGAGTTCGTCGACGCCGGTTTCGTAGGCGGAGAAGTCGAGGCGCGCGCCGGCGTCGCCGTGCACCTGCATGGCGTGGATCGGCGCGATGCGTCCGGCGTCGAGGTGCTTCCAGGCTCCGATCTTGCGCAGGAAGTCGGCGTTGGCCGGGCTGATCGCGTAGACGCGGGCGTCCCAGCCGGCCGGCCGGGTCGGCGCGTGATTTTCGATGAGGGCGATTCTGAGGCGGGTATCGCGCAGCGCGCAGGCCAGCGAGAGGCCGGCGAGGCCGCCGCCGACGATGGCGACATCAAATTGCATGGGAAAACTCCGTGAAGGGGGGATTGTGCCCTGCCGGCTCGGCGTTTTACAAGCTCGGCGGCGCATGCTAGAAAGCGCCAGCCATGCCGATTGCCTCCGATCTTCCCGCCGTCGCCTATTTCCCGGCGATCGTCCGCGACGAATGCGACTCGCCGATCGACGCGCTCGTCCTGCTCGGCGTGCCGCGCGACGAGGCGACCGATCTCGTCGCCGCGACCTGGAATGAGGGGAACGGAGAGGCGGCGCGCGCGCAGGACTGTATCCTGTGCGATATCGACGGCGGCCGCCCGGTCGCCGTGCTGCGCACGCCCGAGGGCCGCTGGGCGGCCTGCAACGCCTTCCCCGAAAAGGCGTGCGGCGCGAGGCGCGAGGCGGAGCGCGTGCTCGCCAAGCTGCTCAAGCGCGGGCGCCGGGGACTGGTTGCCGAATGGAAGCGAGGATGAATTGAAGAATCTGCCGATGTGGGTCAAGGCGCTCGGCGCCGCCGTGCTGATCGCGCTGATCGTCGGCGGCGCCCGCCTGCTGGTCTGGCTCGACACCCTGGGCGGCGCGCCGGGCGGTCCCGGCTGAGCGCGCCCGGCGCGGCGCTTCAGCGGCGGCCGTGCCGGTCGTAATGCCGGTCGTAGTGGCGATCGTGATGATGGTGGTGGTGACGATAGTCGTGGCCGCGCCAGCCGCGTCCGGCGGGAACGTAATACACCGGCTGCGGCGGCGGGGCGACGATCACGCGCGGCCCGTAGCCGTAAGCGTAGGCGGGCGGCGGGGGCGGCGAGCGGTAGCGCGGCGCATCGTTGGCGATATAGACGCCGGTCGCGGCGCCGAGGGCGCCGCCGATGACGGCGCCGTCGCGTCCGCCGACGTGCTGTCCGATCATGGCGCCGGCGCCGCCGCCGATCATGCCGCCGATGATCGCGTCGCCGGCCTGCGCCGCCGGCGCCGCGAGCAGACCGAGCGTCAGCGGGACGAGGGCGAGAAAGTTGCGGAAGGTGGTTTTCATGATGTTTTCCAGGCGGGGTTGGGTACGGACTCAGCTTAGCAACGCCGCGCCGGAAAGGGGTTGCCCCTTCGTAATCAAGTGTTTCAGGTTGTAAGCCGCGCCGTCTGCGCTGCGTGCGTCGCTTCGCGCCGTATCCGGCCGGACGGGGCGCGCCGGCGCATCGGCCAATTCTTGGAGCGATCGACGAACATGCAGGCACTCTATCTTGACGACCTCGAAGCGGGCTTCCGCTTCGTCACCGGCGGTCTGACCCTGACCGAGGCGGAGATCATCGACTTCGCCTGGCGCTACGATCCGCAATCCTTCCACCTCGACACCGGTGCGGCCGAAAGGTCGCCGTACGGGGGCCTGATCGCCAGCGGCTTCCAGAGCCTCGCCGTGTGCTTCCGGCTGTTCATCCAGACCGGCGTGTTCGCCGAGGCCAGCCTCGGCTCGCCGGGGATCGACGAGTTGCGCTGGCTGGCGCCGGTGCGCCCCGGCGATACCCTGCACAGCGAAGTCGAAGTGCTGGAGGCGCGCCCGTCCGCGTCGAAACCCGACCGCGGCGTCGCCCGCCTCAAGTACCAGGCCGTCAACCAGCGCGGCGAGACGGTGCTGCACTTCACCGTCGTGCACCTGCTGCGCCGGAGCGCGCAGGCCTAGTTTCGGGCGCCCGGGCAGCGCGGAACGCGCGGTGAACGAAAAAGGCCCGCATCGCTGCGGGCCTTTGAATCCTGGTGGTGATGGGCAGAATCGAACTGCCGACCTATGGGTTATGAATCCATCGCTCTAACCGTCTGAGCTACATCACCAAGTTGGGCGCGAGATTATAAGGTTGCGCGCGCGGCCGGGTCAAGCGCCGCGCGGAAAATCGAGGCTGTCGCCTGCGGGCAAGCTTGTCTATAATGCCCCCATGCCAGTCCCGACCGTCGTTTCCGCCATCGTCAGCAGCGTCATCAGCTCTGCGGTGCAGTCGCCTGCGCCGGAACCGGTCATGCCTGTCATCACCATCGCCCGGCCCCTGCCGGCGGCGGCGAAGAAGGGGCTGATGCTGCCGCCGGCCAACGGTTTCGTGTCGATCGACGGCAAGGAGTTGCCGCTGTCGCCGACGGCGCAGTTCCGCAGTCCGCAAAACCTTATCGTGATGCCGATGTCCATTCAGGAGTCGGTTCGCGTTCGTTATCTCACCGATGCCTCGGGCGCGGTTTACCGCGTCTGGTTGCTCACTCCGGCGGAAATAGCCGCGTCGGATTCCAACTAAGCAAATCAAGCAAAAGATGGTCAAGAAACTGTTCATCCGCACCTTCGGGTGCCAGATGAACGAGTACGATTCGGACAAGATGGCCGACGTACTCGGAGCCTCCGAAGAAATCGTCAAGACGGACACCCCCGAAGACGCCGACATCATCCTGTTCAACACCTGCTCGGTGCGCGAGAAGGCGCAGGAGCGCGTGTTCCACGATCTCGGCCGCGTTCGTCTGCTCAAGCAGGCGAAGCCCGACCTCGTGATCGGCGTCGGCGGCTGCGTGGCCAGCCAGGAGGGCGCCGCCATCGTCGCGCGCGCGCCCTACGTCGACGTGGTGTTCGGCCCGCAGACGCTGCATCGCCTGCCGCAGCTGATCGCCGAGCGGCGGCGGCTCGGCAAGTCGCAGGTCGACATTTCCTTCCCCGAGATCGAGAAGTTCGACAACCTGCCGCCGGCCAAGGTCGACGGGGCGACAGCCTTTGTCTCGATCATGGAGGGCTGCAGCAAGTTCTGCACCTTCTGCATCGTGCCCTACACGCGCGGCGAGGAAGTCTCGCGTCCCTTCGACGACGTGCTGACCGAGGTCGCCGGCCTCGCGGCGCAGGGCGTCAAGGAAGTGACGCTGCTCGGGCAGAACGTGAACGCCTACCGCGGCAAGATGGCGGCCGGCGACGAGGCGGCCGATCTCGCGCTGGTCATCGAGTACATTGCCGAAATCCCCGGCATCGAGCGCATCCGCTACACGACCTCGCATCCGCGCGAACTGTCGCAGCGTCTGATCGACGTCTACGCGAAGGTGCCCAAGCTCGTCTCGCACCTGCATCTGCCCGTGCAGTCCGGTTCCGACCGCGTGCTGGCGACCATGAAGCGCGGCTACACGGCGCTCGAATACAAGAGCCTGGTGCGCAAGCTGCGCGCCGCGCGACCCGACCTGTCGCTGTCCTCCGATTTCATCGTCGGCTTCCCCGGCGAAACGGCAGAGGATTTCGAGAAGACGATGAAGCTGATCGACGACGTCGGCTTCGACGCGTCTTTCTCCTTCGTCTACAGCACGCGCCCCGGCACGCCGGCCGCCGACCTGGCCGACGATACGCCGCAGGAGCTCAAGCTCGAACGCCTGCAGCGCCTGCAGAAACGCATCGACGATCTGGCGCAAGAGGTGTCGCAGGCGATGGTCGGCAGCGTGCAGCGCGTGCTCGTCGAGAGCCTGTCGCGCAAGGACGCCAAGGAACTGGCCGGGCGCACCGACAACAACCGCATCGTCAACTTCGAGGGCAATCCGCGCCTGATCAACGGCTTCGTCGATGTCCGCATCACCGCCGCCCAGCCGCACTCGCTGCGCGGCGAAATCGTGACGCGGGAGTCCTGAGCTTGAAGCCCGAGAGCCGCAAGGACAAGCCGGGAAAAGCGCTCGAACTGCTGCTCTCGCCGGTCGACAACGGCCAGCTCGCCAGCCTGTGCGGCGTGCTCGACGAGAACCTGCGCCAGATCGAAACCGCGCTCGACGTCTCGATCGCCCGGCGCGGCGAGCGTTTCACGCTGCGCGGCGAGTCCGCGCAGACGGCGCGCGCTTCCGAAGCCCTGCAGCATTTCTACGCGCTGGCCAAGAACACGCTGTCGGTCGACGACATCCAGCTCGGCCTGATCGAACTGCTCAACCGCCCGGTCCGCCACATCGCCTCGGCGACCGGCGCCTCGCCCGCGCTGCTCACGCGCAAGAGCGAACTGCACGGCCGCACGCCGCGCCAGGTCGAATACCTGAAGGCGATCCAGGAGCACGACATCACCTTCGGCACCGGCCCGGCCGGCACCGGCAAGACCTATCTTGCCGTCGCCTCGGCGGTCGACGCCTTCGAGCGCGAACTGGTGCAGCGCATCGTGCTGACGCGCCCGGCGGTGGAGGCCGGCGAACGCCTCGGCTTCCTGCCCGGCGACCTCGCGCAGAAGGTCGATCCCTACCTGCGCCCGCTCTACGACGCGCTTTACGACCTGATGGGCTTCGAGCGCGTCGGCAAGCTGTTCGAGCGCGGTGCCATCGAGATCGCGCCGCTCGCCTACATGCGCGGGCGCACGCTGAATCACGCCTTCATCATCCTCGACGAGGCGCAGAACACGACGCCCGAGCAGATGAAGATGTTCCTGACGCGCATCGGCATCGGCGCCAAGGCCGTGGTCACCGGCGACGTGACGCAGATCGACCTGCAGCGCGGGCAGAAGAGCGGCCTCATCGAAGCGCGCCAGATCCTGCAGGAAGTGCGCGGCATCGCCTTCACCGAATTCCTCAAGGAAGACGTCGTGCGCCATCCGCTGGTCGCCCGCATCGTCTCCGCCTACGAGGCGCACACCGCGGCGCAGGAAGCGCGCGAGGCCGCCCGGACGGCCGAGCGGCACGCCCATCCGGCAGCAGGACATGGCGGCGGCGATGTGCACAAGTAAGCGCCTCAACCTCAGCGTGCAGTACGCCTGCGCCGCGCCGGACCTTCCCGGGCGCGCGGACGTTCGCCGCTGGGCGCGCGCCGCGCTCGACGTGGACGGCGCGCGCGGCGGCCAGATCACCGTGCGTTTCGTCGACGCCGACGAAGGGCAGACGCTCAACCGCGACTATCGCGGCAAGGATTACGCGACCAACGTGCTGTCCTTTCCCTACGAAATCGAACCCGTGGTCTGCGGCGATCTGGTGATCTGCGCCGGCGTCGTCGCGCGCGAGGCGGCGGAGCAGGATAAGCCGCTGGCGGCGCATTACGCCCACCTGATCGTGCATGGTATGCTGCATTTGCAGGGCTACGACCACGAAGAGGACGAGGCCGAGGCGCGCGCGATGGAAGATTGCGAGCGCGCCGTGCTCGCCGCCCTGGGCTATCCCGATCCGTATGCGTAACGCCGGGCGGGGTTTGCGGCGGGGCGGCGCCGGCGCATGTCGCCCTTGCCGCCGCCGGCACTCGCAGCGCCCTTCCGCAGCCATCCCCGATTCCCGACCTTCGACTCCCGACTCCCGCAATGGACAGTAGCTCAGGCAACAAACCCGGTTTCTTCGAACGTCTTTCCTCTCTCCTCCTGCGCGAGCCCGAGGACCGCGAGCAACTGATCCAGTTGCTGCATTCCGCCCACGAACGCAACCTGCTCGATGCCGACGCGCTGGCCATCACCGAGGGCGCCCTGTCGGCGTCCGAAACCAGCGTGCGCGACGTCATGGTGCCGCGCTCGCAGATGAGCGTGGTGGCGATCGACGATCCGCTCGACGAGATCGTCGCCTTCGTCAACCAGACCGCCCACTCGCGCTTCCCGGTGATCGACGGCAGCCGCGACAACGTGATCGGCATCCTGCTTGCCAAGGATCTGCTGCGCATGCGCAGCGAGGACAAGTTCCAGCTGCGCGACTGGCTGCGGCCGACCGTCTTCATTCCGGAGTCGAAGCGGCTCAACGTCCTGCTGCGCGAATTCCGCGTCTCGCGCAACCACATGGCGGTCGTCGTCGACGAATACGCCGGCGTCTCCGGCCTCATCACCATCGAGGACGTGCTCGAACAGATCGTCGGCAACATCGAGGACGAGTACGACTTCGACGAGGCTGCCGACAACATCCAGCTCGATCACGCCGGCCGCTACCGCGTCAAGGCGCAGACCGAGATCGCCGATTTCAACGCCGTGTTCGGAACGAACTTCAGCGACGAGGAGTACGACACGGTCGGCGGGCTGATCCTGCAACACCTCGGCCACGTGCCCACGCGCAGCGAAATGGTCGACATCGACGGCACCGTCTTCCAGGTCCTGCGCGCCGACAGCCGGCGCATCTACACCCTGCTCGTCGCCAACCCGCGCTATGCGGGCGACACCCATTAAATTGACGCGCCGGCCTCTTTTCGGAGCGCTGCTGCTCGGCGCGGCGAGCGTTCTGGCCTACGCTCCGCTCGGCTGGTTCCCGCTGATCTGGGTAACGCTCGGCGGCCTTTTCGCGCTGCTCTGTGCGGCCGCCGGGAGCGGGAGCGGGGGCGGCATGCGCGCCGGCGCGGCGCTGGGCGGCGCTTTCGGCGCCGGCTTCTTCCTTGCCGGCGTGTCCTGGGTCTATGTCAGCCTCAGCGTCTTCGGCGGCATGCCGGCGCCGGTCGCCGCGCTCGCCACGCTGCTCTTCTGCTTCGTTCTGGCGCTCTTTCCGGCGCTGGCCGGCGCGCTCTTCGTGCATCTGGCGCCGCCCAGCGCCGCCGCGCGCGCGCTGCTCTTCGCCGCCCTCTGGACGCTCGACGAGTGGCTGCGCGGCTGGGTGTTCACCGGTTTTCCGTGGCTCGCCGCCGGCTATTCGCAGGCGCCGCCCAGCCCGCTCGCCGGCTTCGCGCCGCTGTTCGGCGTCTATGGCGTGTCGCTGCTCACGGCCTTCGGCGCGGCCCTCGGCGCCGCCTGGCTGCGCCAGCGCTGGAGCGTTCCGGCTGCAGCTTCCGGGGGCACCCGGCGCGCCTTGCTTCCCGCGCTCTGCATCGTCGGCCTGCTCGGCGGCGGCGCGCTGCTGCGCGAGGTGCGCTGGACCGTGGCGGAGGGCGAGCCGCTGTCGGTGGCGCTCCTGCAGGGCAACATTCCACAGGACATGAAATGGCGGCCGGAGAAGTTCGCCGATTCGCTGCGCGTCTATTACCGCCTCGCGCTCGAGCATCCGGCGCAGCTCACCGTACTGCCGGAAACGGCGCTGCCGGCGTTTCTCGATCAGGTGCCGGGCGAGTATCTCGACGAACTGAAAAAGCTGGCGCTGCGCCGGGACGGCGATCTGCTGTTCGGCATCGCCGTCGGCGACGGCGAGCGCTACGCCAACGCGGCGGTCAGCCTCGGCGCTTCGCCGATGCAGCGTTACGCAAAATCGCATCTGGTGCCCTTCGGCGAGTTCGTGCCGCCGGGTTTCGCGTGGTTTCTGGCCATGGCGCAGATTCCGATGTCCGACTTCACGCCGGGCGCGACGACGCAGCCGCCGCTGGCCATCGCCGGGCAGCGGGTGGCGGTGAACATCTGCTACGAAGACGTTTTCGGCGAGGAAATCATCCGCGCCCTGCCGGCCGCCTCGCTGCTGGTGAACGTCTCCAACGTCGCCTGGTTCGGCGATTCGCTGGCGCCGGCGCAGCATCTGCAGATCGCGCAGATGCGCGCGCTCGAGGCGGGGCGCATGATGCTGCGCGCGACGAATACCGGAATGACGGCGATCGTCGGCGCCGACGGGCGCGCGCTGTCCGTCCTGCCCCCGTTTACGCGCGGCGCGCTGACCGGCGAGGTGCGCGGCTATGCCGGCGCGACGCCCTACGTGCGCTGGGGCAACTGGCCTGCGGTGCTCGGCGCGCTGCTCGTCGTCGGCGCTTGCGGCGCTTTCCGCCTTTTCGCGCGGCGCCGCCGGCGCTGAGCCCGCCTCGGCTTCTTCGCGGCGGCCGGTTTTCCGCGCTTTCCTTTTTTTCCTACTCCAGCGCGTACGTCTTCGGCTGAGTCTGTCCGCGTTCGATGCGGTAAACCCGGAGCGTTCCCGGCTTGTGCTCGCCCATGCCCGGCGAATTGGCTTCCATGCCGGGAACCGAGAGGCCGACGATCGCCGGCTTTTCAGCCAGCAGCTTGCGCACGCTGGCGGCCGGGACGTGCCCCTCGACGAGGTAACCGCCGACCGTTGCCGTATGGCAGCTGGCGTGCGCATCGGGAACGCCGAGCTGACGGCGCTTGGCTTCGAGTTGCGGATACTCGAGGTCGATCGTCTTCACGGCGAAGCCGGCGTCGCGCATGTGTTTCACCCACTCGCCGCAGCAGCCGCAGGTGGCGGTTTTGTAAACGGTTACCGGCGTCGCGGCGGCGAACGCGGCGGAGCTGCCGCCGAGTGCGATCAGCGTGGCGGCGACCAGGGGGCGCAGCATGTCGTGCAGCATGTCGTCTTTCTCCTCTGTATGCGGTCGGTCTGCCGATGGCAACGTCGCGATGCGGCAGGCGGACCCGAGTATGCCCCGGCGCGCGGCGCCGCGCCTTGTCGTGGATCAAGCCCGGGAACGCGGGACGTGCGACGTATCGGCGGTGTGACCGGACTTGTCGGATTTTTTTACACAGGCGGGGGAAAGGCGCGCGGGCTTGCCCGCTACCGTTTGATTGCGCTGGGGTTTTTTATTTGGCATAAGCATTGCTTGATCGAAGGTGGCAAGGGGCGGGCGCCCGGACGCGGTGTCCGGACCGTGCGCAGCTTCCCATCTGGAGCGTGGCGATCAACAATTTGACCAGAGCCTCTTTTTTTCGCAGTGATGCCAAGTACCGTCTGGGCCAAGGGCATCTGTCATCGGGGATGGCGGGATGATCAAGGAAGCGCTGCTGCGGGTACGGAAACTCCTCCATACGCTGGTCCGGAAGCTGATCGCGTCTCTGCCGCGCGGCCGGCGCTTCGCCGTTTACCGTTCATTCGTCGAATGCAATCCGGCGCCCAACGAACGGCTGGTGCTGAAGATCGCCGAAACGCAGGAAGAGCTCGAGGCCTGTTTTTCGCTGCTGCACGATGCCTACGTCGGCAGCGGCTTCATGAACCCCGACCCGTCGGGCATGCGCGTCACCATCTATCACGCCCTGCCGACGACGACGACGCTGTGCGCGAAGTGGGACGGCGAGGTAGTCGGCACCCTGTCGCTGATCCGTGAGAGCGCGCTCGGTTTTCCGCTGCAGCGCATCTTCGACCTGACGGCGCTGCGCGAGCAGGAGGGCAATATCGCGGAGGTTTCGGCGCTCGCCGTGCATCGCAAGTTCCGCAAGACGGGGGGCAGCATCCTCTTCCCGTTGATGAAGTTCATGTACGAGTACTGCACGACCTTCTTCGATACGCGGCATCTGGTCATCGCGGTCAATCCCAGCCACATCGAGATGTACGAATCGCTGCTCTTCTTCAAACGGCTGACAGCAAACATGGTCGAGAACTACGATTTCGTGAACGGCGCGCCGGCCATCGGCGCCTCGCTCGATCTCAAGTTCGCGCCGGAAATCTTCCGCCAGCACTACGCGGCCAAGCCCGCCCGGCGCAACCTGCACGCCTACTTCACGCAGGTCAGGCTGCCCAATATCCAGCTGCCGCAGCGCCGCTTCTACACGACCAACGATCCGGTGCTGACGCCGGACCTGATCGACCACTTTTTCAACGTGCGCACGCAGGTGTTCGCGAACCTGAGCGAACGGAAGAAGAGCCTGCTGCACTCCATCTACGATCTGCCCGAGTATCAGCGCGTGCTGCCGCCCGTGGCCGCGAACAATCCGGACGTCCATATCCGGCGCCACCAGCGCTTTTCGGTGAAGTGCCCGGCGCAGCTCACCGTGTCGACCGGCACGGGGCGGAAGGATAAGGTCGCGCTCGAGGTCATCCAGGTCTCGCGCTACGGCTTTCAGGCGCGCGCCCGCACGCCCGTGCCGCTCGACGTGTGGGGCGAGGCGACGATCCAGCTCGGGCGCGCCGAAGTCTCGCGGATCAAGGCCTCGGCGTCGCGCGATACGGGCAACGGCTTCTACGGTTTCCGCCTCGGCGAACCCGATCTCATCTGGCGGAAATTCGTCACCGCCCTCTATCACGGCAGCACGCACGGCGACCTGCAGGAAGCGACGCGCTTTATGCCGTGAGGTGCCGCGGGCCGCGTCCAGGCGCCGCCTGCGCGTCGTCTCAGCGGGGCGGAGGCGGGGGCGGCATGCCGGACGGTGGCGGCGGCGCGCTGCCGCTGCGGGTGCCTCCGGCCGGTGCCGACGAGGCGTTCGGGGCGGCCATGCCGGCGGGGACCGGAACCCGGTGGCCGTGCGCGTACATGCACTGGATGAAGGCGATGTCGTACTGGCGCTGGGTGCCGTAGGCCGAACGCTGCGATGCGTCGGCGCCGGCTGCGCTGCCGACCAGCAGACCGCCCCCGGCGCCGACCGCCGCGCCGCCGCGTCCGCCGATCGCCGCCCCGGCGGCGGCGCCGACGAGCGTGCCGACCGCCGCGCTGGTCACCGCCGAATCGTTCGCATTTTGCTGCGCCGTGGCGCCGCCGACCTGCTGCAGGGCGAACTGCCGACACACCGTCTCGTCGCCGCGAAACTGCTCGAAGGGCTTCCCGGTTCCCGGCAGCACCATCACGCTGGGGCCGGTCGGCACCGTGGCGCAGGCGCCGAGCGTCAGGCTGACGAGGAGCAGCGGCCAGAGGGGCTTGTGCATTCGACTCTCCTTCGTTTCTCAGGGTCGGGGCAGAACCCGTTCCCACGGGCCCGGGCAGTCGCCGACCTGTGGGTAATAGGCGCCGGCCTCGCGGCAGTAATACCAGTACTGGACCGCCGGCGGCGGGCCGTATTGTTCAATATAGACCGGCGGCGGCGCGGGCGGGACGACGATCACGCGCGGCGGGTAATAGACGGGCGGCGGGTAGAACCACGGTCCTAGGGGCGCGCCGATATAGACGCCGATCCGGGCGCGGTCGCGGTGGTGGTGATGGCCGCCGTCGGCCAGCGCGCTGCCGGCGCAGGCGAATGCGAGCAGGGCGAGCAGGAGTGGTCGTGCGTACTTCATTGGCGCGAATCCGGAAATGATGGGCAGGGCGGCAGCGTGCGTCCGCATACCGCTTTAACGCGCCGGCAGGCCCGCGGGTTGGCCGCGCAGTTGTAACGCTTTGTATCGCGGAGCGGCCCGGCCGGCCCTAAGCCGATGCGTTGCGCAGGCGCCGCCGGTAGTGCGCCGGCGCCACCCCGGTCCAACTCACGAAGGCCCGGTAGAAGGCCGAGGCGTCGGCGAAGCCGAGGTCGGCGGCGATCTGCGCCAGCGGCTGGCGGGTCTTGGCCAGGCGGCTGATCGCGAGGTCGCGGCGCAGCGCGTCCTTGATCGCCTGGAAGCTCGAGCCCTCGTCTTCGAGGCGGCGGTGCAGGGTGCGCGGCGAAAGATGCAGTGCCTTCGCCACGTCGGCCAGCGGCATCGCTTCGGGCAGCGCGTCGCGCAGGCAGTCGCGCACGCGCACGACCATCTCGCGGTCGCGCCGGTAGAGCGTCGTGATCTTGCCCGGGGCGCCGATCAGGAAGGTCTGCAGCGCCGCTTCGTCGCGCCGGATCGGCAGTTCGAGCAGGTTGGCGGCGAAGCTGGCGGCGAGTTCGGGCGCGTCGAAGCGTGAGTGGGCGGTGTAGATCAGCGTGTAATCGTCGGCCTGCGGCGGCGCCGGGTAGGGAAAGGCGACCGCGTCGAAGACGATGCTGCGCCCGACCAGCCAGGAGCACAGGCCGTGCAGCAGGCGCAGCAGCCATTCGTAGGCGAAGACGCGGCCGACCGCCAGCGGGCGCGTCTCGCGGATGACGAGGCGCGCCGTGCCGGCGGATTGTTCGAGCGCGACTTGCAGATCGGGCAGCACGAGGTGCAGGAAGCGGCTGCCGCGTTCGAGCGCGTCGGCCAGCGTCGGCGCGGTGACGACGCTGCGGCACAGGAACTCGAAGCTGCCCGGGCGCATCGGTTGCGAAAAGAGGCCGAAACCCTCGTCGTCGAGTTCGGCGTTGATGCGGTTGTAGAGGTCGGCGTAGCGGCTGACCGGCACGCGCGCCGCCGGATCGGCGAGAACCGCCGGCGGGATGCCGGCGGCGTCGAGCAGGCGGCGGGCGACGAGGGCGCGTCCGTGCAGTCCGGCCAGCATGCCCTGCACGAAGCCGACGGCGACCGTGGCGCGCGGGCGGGCGCCGGCGGCGCTTCTGGCGGGATTCTCAGGGTGTGGCATGGGTCGCTCTTGCCGCCTTGTATCTACAGGTGTTTTACTTTGGCAGAATTTACAATGTTTGCGGCGCGCTCGGCAATGGCATTCCGTCTCCGGGCTTCCTAAGATGAGGGCCTAACTCATATAAACAGCGTGGAGCGACACCATGACCGATCTGTCCGTAGCCAAGAAGCTCGTCCCGTACAAGCCCAAGCACAAGGTGCGCTTCGTCACCGCCGCGTCGCTCTTCGACGGGCACGACGCGTCGATCAACATCATGCGCCGCATCCTGCAGTCGACCGGTTCCGAGGTCATCCACCTCGGCCACAACCGCTCCGTGCAGGAGATCGTCAACGCCGCGCTGCAGGAAGACGTGCAGGGCATCGCCATCACTTCGTACCAAGGCGGGCACGTCGAGTTCTTCAAGTACATGATCGACCTCCTGAAGGCGGGCGGCGGCGAGAACATCAAGGTCTTCGGCGGCGGCGGCGGCGTCATCGTGCCGTCCGAGATCAAGGAGCTGCACGACTACGGCGTGACCCGCATCTACTCGCCCGAGGACGGCCAGACGCTCGGCCTGCAGGGCATGATCAACGATCTCGTCGAGCAGGCGGACAGCGACCTCACGGCGCTCGCGCCGCAGACCGCGGACGAGGTGCTCGCCGCGCTCAAGGCCGGCGACCGCCGCACGCTGGCGAAGATCATCACGGCGCTGGAAAACGGCGCCTACCCCGAGGCGCTGCGTCAGCAGATCGTCGCCGCCGCCGCCGACCTCAAGGTGCCGACGCTCGGCATCACCGGCACCGGCGGCGCCGGCAAGTCCTCGCTGACCGACGAACTGGTGCGCCGCTTTAGGCTCGACCAGGGCGACACGATCAAGCTCGCCATCGTCTCCATCGACCCCTCGCGCAAGCGCACCGGCGGCGCGCTGCTCGGCGACCGCATCCGCATGAACGCTATCGAGCATCCGAACATCTACATGCGCTCGCTGGCGACGCGCGACACCGGTTCGGAAATCTCCGCCGCGCTGCCGGAAGTGATCGCCGCCTGCAAGCTCGCCGGCTTCGACCTCGTCGTCGTCGAAACCTCGGGCATCGGCCAGGGCAACGCCGCCATCGTGCCGCTCGTCGACGCCTCGCTCTACGTCATGACGCCCGAGTTCGGCGCCGCCAGCCAGCTCGAAAAGATCGACATGCTCGATTTCGCCGACTTCGTGGCGATCAACAAGTTCGACCGCAAGGGCGCCGAGGACGCGCTGCGCGACGTGCGCAAGCAGTACCAGCGCAACCGCGAAGCCTTCGGTACGCCGACCGAGGAAATGCCGGTGTTCGGCACCATGGCCGCGCGCTTCAACGACGACGGCGTCACCGCACTGTATCAGGCGATGGTGCCCAAGCTCGGCGAACTCGGCCTCAAGCTGCAGAAGGGCAAGCTGCCGCTCGTTACCGTGCGCCAGTCGTCGAATCAGCGCGCCATCGTCCCGGCGCAGCGCATCCGCTACCTCGCCGAGATCGCCGAGAGCGTGCGCGGCTACCACGCGCACACCGCGCAGCAGGCGCGCATCGCGCGCGAGCGCCAGTCGCTGCGCACCGCGAAGGCGCTGTTCGAAGGCTGCGGCAAGACCGGCGACGCGCAGTTGGCCACATTCGACGAACTGATCGCCTGGAAGGACGGCGAGCTCGATTCGAAGGCGAGGAAGCTGCTCGACATGTGGCCGACCACCGTCGAGCTCTACGCGCAGGACGAGTACGTCGTGAAGATCCGCGACAAGGAGATCCGCACCAAACTCACCAACACCTCGCTCTCCGGCTCGCGCATCCGCAAGGTCTCGCTGCCGCGTTTCGAGGACGACGGCGAAGTGCTGCGCTTCCTGATGAAGGAAAACGTTCCCGGCTCCTTCCCCTACACCGCCGGCGTCTTCGCCTTCAAGCGCGAGAACGAGGACCCGACGCGCATGTTTGCCGGCGAGGGCGACGCCTTCCGCACCAACCGCCGCTTCAAGAAGGTTTCCGAAGGCATGCCGGCGCACCGCCTGTCGACCGCCTTCGACTCGGTCACGCTGTACGGCTGCGATCCCGACGAGCGCCCGGACATCTACGGCAAGATCGGCAACTCCGGCGTCTCGATCGCCACGCTCGACGACATGAAGGTGCTCTACGACGGCTTCGACCTGTGCGCGCCGACGACTTCGGTGTCGATGACGATCAACGGCCCGGCGCCGATCATCCTCGCCTGCTTCTTCAACACCGCGCTCGACCAGCAGATCGCCAAGTTCGAGGCGCAGAACGGCCGCCAGCCGACCGAGGACGAGGCGCAGAAGATCCGCGAATGGGTCCTCGCCAGCGTGCGCGGCACCGTGCAGGCGGACATCCTGAAGGAAGACCAGGGCCAGAACACCTGCATCTTCAGCACCGAGTTCGCGCTCAAGATGATGGGCGACATCCAGGAGTTCTTCGTCCATCACGACGTCAAGAACTTCTACTCGGTGTCGATCTCCGGGTACCACATCGCCGAAGCCGGCGCGAATCCGATCTCGCAGCTCGCCTTCACGCTGTCGAACGGCTTCACCTACGTCGAAGCCTACCTCGCGCGCGGCATGCACATCGATGACTTCGCGCCCAACCTGTCGTTCTTCTTCAGCAACGGCATGGACCCCGAGTACTCGGTGATCGGCCGCGTCGCGCGCCGCATCTGGGCGGTGGCGATGAAGAACAAGTACGGCGCCAACGAGCGCAGCCAGAAGCTCAAGTACCACATCCAGACCTCGGGCCGCTCGCTGCACGCGCAGGAAATGGCGTTCAACGACATCCGCACGACGCTGCAGGCGCTGATCGCCATCTACGACAACTGCAACAGCCTGCACACCAACGCCTACGACGAGGCGATCACGACGCCGACCGAGGAAAGCGTGCGCCGCGCGATGGCCATCCAGCTCGTGATCAACCGCGAGTGGGGCCTCGCCATGAACGAGAACCCGAATCAGGGTTCGTTCATCATCGACGAACTGACCGACCTCGTCGAAGAGGCCGTGCTCAAGGAGTTCGAGGCGATCGCCGCGCGCGGCGGCGTGCTCGGCGCGATGGAAACCGGCTACCAGCGAGGCAAGATCCAGGAGGAATCGCTCTACTACGAGCACAAGAAGCACGACGGCTCGCACCCGATCATCGGCGTCAACACCTTCCGCAATCCGAAGGGCGACGCGCAGATCGAGATCGAGCTGGCGCGCTCGACGGAGGAGGAGAAGCAGTCGCAGATCGCCCGCCTGCGCGACTTCCAGCAGCGCAACGCGGCCGCATCCGCCGCCATGGTCGAGCGCCTGAAGCAGACCGTGATCGACAACGGCAACGTCTTCGCCGTGCTGGTCGACGCCGTGCGCGTCTGCTCGCTCGGCCAGATCACCTCGGCGCTTTACGAGGTGGGTGGGCAGTACCGCCGCAGCATGTGATTGTTGTACCGGGCGCCGTTTCGCGCGGCGCCCGTTCGTAGCATCAGTGTCGCTTCACCTTGCGGCCCGCCGGCGACGGCGGGCTTTTTTTCGCCCGCGCCCGGCTGCCGGGCGCGGCCGCCGCTGCCTCCGCGGCTTTGCGTTGGGCCAGGAAGTCGGGCTGGAAAATGGCCATCCGCAGCGCATCCCGGTATTGCCCGTTGACGAAGAATTCGTGGCGCAGGACGCCTTCGTCCTGAAAGCCGAGTTTGCGATAGACCGCGAGCGCCGCCGGATTGTCGCAGTCGACGACCAGGAAAAGCTTGTACAGGTTGAGTACGAAGAAGGCGTACTCGATCGCCAGGACGGTGGCCGGGGCTGCGTAGCCCTTGCCCTGGTGCTCCGGCGCGATGATGATCTGGAACTCGGCGCGGCGGTGCAGATGATTGATTTCCACCAACTCGACGAGGCCGACGCTGACGCCGTCGCGTTCGACGACGAAGCGCCGTTCGCTCTGGTCGTGGATGTGCTTGTCGTAGAGGTCGCACAGTTCGACGAAGGCCTCGTAGGGCTCCTCGAACCAGTAGTGCATGACCGTTTCGTTGTTGTCCAGGTCATGTACGAAGCGCAGGTCTTCGCGCTCCAGGGGGCGGATTTTCAGCGGCATGTTCATGTTTTTCACCGAGGGCAGGATTCGTCGGACGGCCTTCATCCTACACGACGCCGGGCGCCGCCCCGCTTCGGCACGCCTTGCCGGGCGATGCGGCCCCGTCCTCCGCGAAGGACTCGTCCGGGCCGCGCCGAGCGGGGCCCGGTTCTGGCGCCCGCTGGTGCGGGCCGGGCGCCGTGGCGACGGGGCGCCGTCCTACTTGCTCAGGCGCTCGTAGAGTTTGACGGTGGTATCGACGTGGCGCAGCAGGCGGTCGCCTTCGACCATGATGCCGCGTGCGTGGTGCGACTTGCCGAGATAGGGCAGGCTCGGCTCCAGCGCACGGGAGAATTTCTGCCACTGGGCGGCGACCTCTTCGAGCTGGGCGGCGAGCTGCGGCAATTCCTTGCCGCTTTGTCGCAGGGTATCGAGATTGTTCTCGAATTCGGCGCAGGAAAGCTCGTGCTGGGCCAGCGCGCTGTCGCGGCAAGCGGGCCAGGCACGGAACAGGAAGAGCTTGCTGATGCGCTGCGAGAGCATGCGATTGCGACCGGCAATATTCACGTAGCGGGCGCCGGGCGTTGCCGCGAGGCGTTCGGCGCGGCCGGTCAGCGCGTCGGTGGCGGCCAGGATTTCCTCGCTGAGCGCGAGCATCTGCGCGGGGGCCGCAGAGGCTGCGGGGGTTTCGGAGAAGAGCGCCGGCCGGAAGCGCCGCCAGATTTCGCCGACGGCCTGCAGGTTTTCGGCGAGCGGTGCGGGCAGCGCGAGGCGTTCGAGGCGCGCGAGATGGCGGGCGAACTCGCCGTCGAGCCGGCGCAGACGGACCGCCGCCGTGCTCGGCGTGATGTCGCTGGCGATCAGCGCCCAGGCGCTGGCCAGGCGCTGCGAAAGCACGCGCAGGCGGCCGCAGAGGTTGATCAATGCGCCCGGCAGGACCTTCGGCGGCTGCGCCTTGTCGACCTTGGCCCGGCGCGAGAAGTTGAGGCGCCGCGCCGCACCGCCGTTCTCGGTGTCGAGCAGCGCGGCGTTCTGGATATGTACCTTGCGCCCCTCGACGACGATCACGCCGCTGTCGCTCAACTGCCGCAGATTGCGCGACAGCGATTCGGGCGTCATGCCGATGCGCGCGGCGATCAGCGTTTTGCTGGCCTTGAGGACGACCGTCGTTTCGCCGGCAAGGCCGGTCGGTTCGCCGGCGAGTTCGAGCAGGTAATCGAGCAGGCGCTGCGTTCCGGTCAGGCTGTAGTGGTGGCCGGTGACGTCGAATTCGACGGCGCACAGGCGGTCGGCCAGCGCCTGGACGATGCGCCCGGCGAGGTCGAGGTCGCGCGCGAGGAGCGCGCGCAGCCGGCGCAGGTCGATGGCGAGCGCGACGCTCGACGCGATGACTTCGCAGGACGAGGCGTAGCGCGGACCGCCAAAAACTTCGCCCGGCGCCAGAAGCTGCGGCGCCTGCGCGAGTTCGATGACCTTCTTGCGGCCGCCGGCCAGCGTCGTCGAACGGCGCACGCTGCCGCTCACCAGCAGGTGGGCTTCGCGGATCGGTTCGCCGGCGCGGAAAAGGTAGTGGCGCGGCGGCAGTTCGAGCAGGCGGCTCGCGGCGGCAAGCTCGTCGGCACTGGATTCCGGCAGGCCGGAGAATAGCGGGCTCTTCGCGAGCAGATCGCGCTGCGCCCAATGGGCTTCTTTGAAGGGGGCTCTCAAGTCAGTAGCTCTTTCGGCTTGAAAAGCCGTACTAAACAAAACGGGAAGGGGGCAAAACCCCCTTCCCGTCGATCTTACAATTTACGGCGCCGGTTTAGTAGACGTCGTGCTGCGTATTGAAGACGTTGAACTTGCCGGTCGGCGTGACCAGTTTCGGATCGCGGATGACGGCCTTCAGCTTGCGCGTCTTGTCGTCGACGACGACGATCGCCGATTCCTGGTCCTTGCCGTTCCATACCGAGAACCAGACTTCGTCGCCGGCCTTGTTGTATTCCGGCTGGACGACGCGCTTCGGGCCGGCCTTGATGCCGGACCAGTCGCCGATCGGGATCAGTTCGTAGCCCTTGTCGATGTGGTCGATGTTCCACACGGCGACCGACTGGCTGACGCTGGCTTCGGGATTGAGCGTCGTGTCGACCCACAGGTTCTTCGATTTCGGATGCGTCTTCAGGAACAGCGAGCCGCCGCCCAGGCCCTTCAGCGAGCGCACCACCTTCCAGGCGTTGTCCGGATGCTTCTCGGGGTCGGTGCCGATCAGCGAGATCGTTTCGTCGCCGAGGTGGCCGGTCGCCCAGACGGGGCCGAACTTGGGATCGACGAAGTTAGCGCCGCGCCCCGGGTGCGGCGTCTTGCCGACTTCGACGAGCTTGGTCAGCTTGCCTTCCTTGGTGTCGATCACGGCGATCTTGTTCGAGGCGTTGGCCGCATCCATGAAGTAGCGATGCGTCGACTCGAAGCCGCCGTCGTGCAGGAAGGGGGCCGCCTCGATCATCTTGATCTTCAGGTTGTTCAGGTCGCGGTAATCGACCGAATAGACCATGCCGGTTTCCTTCACGTTGACGAAGAATTCCGGGTTGAAGTGCGAGGAGACGATGGCGGCGACGCGCGGCTCCGGATGGTAATCCTGGGTGCCTACGGTCATGCCGCGGGTGGACACGATCTTGCGCGGCTTCAGCGTGTCGCCGTCCATGATCACGAACTGCGGCGGCCAGTAGGTGCCGGCGATCGCGTACTTGTCCTCGTAGCCCTTGGCCTTCGAGCTTTCGACCGAGCGCGCTTCCATGCCGACCTTGATCTCGGCGACGGTGTCCGGCTTCTCCATCCACAGGTCGATCAGGTTGATCTTGGCGTCGCGGCCGATCACGAACAGGTAGCGGCCGGAAGCCGACATGCGCGAGATATGCACGGCGTAGCCGGTGTTCAGGATGCTGACGATCTTTTTGCTGTCGCCGTCGATCAGCGCGATCTCGCCGGCGTCGCGCAGGGTCACCGAGAACAGGTTGTCGAGGTTGAGCGTGTTCATCTTCTTCTTCGGCCGCTGGGCGACCGGGACGATGACCTTCCACGACGCTTCCATCTCCTTCAGGCCGTACTCGGGCGGCGCCGGCGGCGTCTGCTGGATGTAGCGGGCCATCAGGTCGACCTCGTCGTCGGTCAGCACGCCGGAGGTACCCCAGTTCGGCATGCCGCCGGCCGAGCCGTACTTGATGAAGACCTTCAGGTATTCCAGCCCCTTTTCCAGCGTGATGTCCGGGGTCAGTGCCTTGCCGGTGGCGCCCTTGCGCAGCACGCCGTGGCAGCCGGCGCAGCGTTCGAAGAAGATGCGCTTGGCCTTCTCGAACTCGACCTCGCTCATCGTCGGTGCCAGCGGGTTGATGTCCTGATGCATCGGCACCTTGGCCAGCGGCGAACTGCCGCCGGCCTGATAGTCGCGCATCGTGGCGTCGCCGTGCGCGGCCGGCGTCTCGGCGAAGGCGATCTGGAAGGTGAGCGCCAGCGCCGATAGCGCGGCCAGCCGTTTGAAGCTTCCTGAAATCATGACTCCCTGGTCCTCTCTGTGATGACGTGAAAATTGATTGCGACGGCGCACTCTCGCAAGCGCATCGATCCACGCTTTGATCCGGATCAATTGAGGGCGCGAGCCAGTGCTGGCGGGCTTTTGCGCGGTGGGCGGCCTTGACCGTTATCAAGCCTCGGCATGCGGACGGTCTGCCGGAGGCAGCCGTGTCGGCCGCTCCCGGCGGCGGGCACGGCGCTCGCCGGTGGCGCTTCGGCGGGCGCTTTCAAGGCCGCCGTGGCCGGCGCCGGGGGCTTCCTCTATGACTTTCGTCTGTTATGCTCTGCGGGCGCTTCGTGCGTATCGCGCGGCGCAGCGTGCGGATTCGCCGCCAGCCTCGGCAGGCGGTCCGGCGCGCTGCGGCGAGGCGGGAAAAATACAAACAGAATCGGACCGACGACGGGCTGCGCCCGTGCCGGATCCGGCCTTTCTCGGAGAGACGAATTCATGCTGAACTTCATGACCAGTTTGCGCGCGCGTTTGCTGCTGCTTTTCGGCGCCCTGCTCGCGGGGACTTTCTACTACACGGCGACCAACCTGCTGTCCGACTGGCAGCAGCTGCGGCAATGGCGGCAGATCGCGGCGATCGAGCGCAGCGCCGTCGGAGTCAGCGCCGTCGTCCATGAGCTGCAGAAGGAGCGCGGCCTGTCGGCCGGCTTCATCGGCAGCAAGGGAGCGAGGTTCTCCGACGAACTCGCCGGCCAGCGGCAGCAGACCGACGCCGCACGCAAGACGCTGGGCGGCATCCTCGGCGAACTGGAAGCCGATGCGCTGCCGGCGGCCTTCCGCCAACGCCTCGGCGAAGGCTTGAGCAACCTCGACCGCCTGGCCGAACGGCGCTCGGAAATCAGCGGGCTGGCGATGGTCGCGCCCGACTCCTTCGCTTTCTACACCGGAACCATCGATCGTTTCCTCGGCGCGCTGGATCTGGCGACCTCGATCACCGACGACGCGGAAATCGCCAAGCAGATCATGGCCTACACGCTCTTCCTCAACGCCAAGGAGCAGGCCGGCCGCGAGCGCGCCACGGCCAACGGCATTTTCGCCGCCAACGCGCCGTTGAGCGTCGCGCAGGTGCAGGCGCTGCAGAAAATCGTCACGGCGCAGGACGTCTATCTCGCCAGCTTCCGCACCGTCGCCTCGGCGGCGGACAACGGCGCGCTCGACGCGCTGAACGCCGTGCGTGCCGCGACCGAAACGGCAGCGCTGCGCAAGGTCGTGAGCGAAAAGGCGCTCGACGGCGGCTTCGGCGTCGAACCCGCGCACTGGTTTGCGACGATCACGGCCAAGATCGATGCGATGAAGGCCTTCGAGGACAAGCTCGCCGACAGCCTGCAAAACCGCGTGCACACGCTGGAGCAGGCGGCGCTCTGGCGGATCGGGTTTTCGCTGCTCTCGGCCTGCGTCGTGATCGCCTTCGCCTTCGCCTTCACCACCGTGCTGACGCGCATGCTGCGCCGCCTGAGGGCGGCCGGCGAAGCCGCCCGTCGTCTGGCCGAGGGCGATCTGACGGTGCATGTGGACGTCGATTCGCGCGACGAGATGGGGCAATTGATGGCGTCGATGTCGCGCATGCTCGACAAGCTCGCGCACACGATCGGCGAAGTGACGGCGGCGGCCGACGAGATTTCGAACGCTGCCGGGCAGGTGTCGGAAACGGCGCAGTCGCTGTCCTCGTCGTCCTCCGAGCAGGCCGCCTCGGTCGAGGAAACCTCGGCCTCGGTCGAGCAGATGACGGCTTCGATCCAGCGCAATACGCAGAACGCCCGCGTCACCGACGAGATGGCCGGCAAGGCGGCGCAGCAGGCGGAAGAGGGCAGCGCGGCGGTGCGCGAAACGATGGCCGCCATGCGCAGCATCGCCGAACGCGTCGGCATCATCGACGACATCGCCTACCAGACCAATCTGCTGGCGCTCAACGCGGCGATCGAGGCGGCGCGCGCCGGCGAACACGGCAAGGGCTTCGCGGTCGTCGCCGCCGAGGTGCGCAAGCTCGCCGAGCGCTGCCAGGTTGCGGCGCAGGAAGTCGACCGCCTGGCCGCGTCGTCGGTGAAGCTCGCCGAGCGTTCGGGCGGCTTGCTCGAACAGATGCTGCCGTCGATCCGCCAGACCTCCGAACTCGTCCAGGGCATCGCCGTGGCGAGCGACGAGCAGGGCGTCGGCGTCGGGCAGGTGAACACGGCGATGGGACAGCTCAACCAGGCGGCGCAGCAGAACGCCTCGGCCTCCGAGGAGCTTGCCGCCACCGCCGAGGAAATGGGCGGGCAGGCGACGCAGCTGCAGGCGCTGATGGCCTTCTTCCGCCTGCCCGAGGCCAGCGGCGCCAAGGGGCGCTGAGCGTCGCGCCGCGCCGCCGTCCGGCGGCGATTGCCGGAGGGCGCCCGCTGCCGCGCGGCGCTTCCGGACGCATCCGGTCTTCCCGGGGCGCCGCGCAATTGTCGGACGCGCGACAATTGCGCGGCGGCCGCCGTCCTAGAATGCGCCCAGGCCGCAGCGCGTCCGGCCGCGCTAGCCGCGAACACAGCCGGCGCGGCGCTTGCCGCAAGCGGCGTTGATCAGCAAAGGAGACGGTCGATGAAGGCGGTGAAGGAAATCGTACGGGCCCTGGGCGGCGCCATTTCGCTCTGCGCGTGCTTGCTCGGCGCAACGCCGGCTTCGGCCGAATCCGGCGTTGTGCCGAACGCGATCCGGCTCGGACAGTCGGCGCCGCTTTCCGGCCCGCTGGCCGATCTCGGAACCGAGTACCGCGACGGCGCGCTGGCCTATTTCAAGTGGCTCAACAGTAAGGGCGGCGTGCATGGCCGGCGCATCGAGCTCGTCACGCTGGACGACGGCTACGTGGTCGAGCGGACGGTCGACAACGCCCGCAAGCTGCTCGATGCGGACGCCACCTTCGCCTTCTTCGGCATGTTCGGCAGCGCCAACTACGCGGCGCTGATGCCGCTGATCGGCGAGCGCGCCATGCCGTCCTTCGCGCCCTATACCGGGGCCGACGAGCTGCGCGCCAAGCCCTCGCCCACGACCTTCTGGCTGCGCGCGAGCTACGGCGACGAAACCGAGAAGATCGTCGACCAGCTGACCACGCTGGGCATCGACCGCATCGCCGTCTTCTACCAGAACGACACGTTCGGGCTGGCCGGCCTCTCCGGCGTCGAGAAGGCGCTCAAAAAGCGCAAGCTGGGCGTGCTGGCGACCGGCGTCTACGACAAGACGAAGAACGACGTCGGCGAGGCGGTGAAGAGCATCGGTACCGCCGACCCGCAGGCCGTGGTGATGATCAGCACGTACAAGCCGACGGCCGCCTTCATCAAGCAGATGCGCCTGGCTGGCCGCATGCCGCAGTTCTTCGCGCTCTCGGTGGTCGGCTACAAGACCCTGCAGGCCGAACTCGGCGCCGAGGCGGCGGGAATCGCCATTTCGCAGGTGGTGCCCTATCCGTGGAGCGGCGCGACGCCGCTCGTGCGCGAATTCGAGGCGCTGCCGAAGGAATTCCTGCCGAAGGCCGGCGTCACCTACACGACCTTCGAGGGCTACATCGCCGCCAAGGTTTTTGCCGAAGCGCTGCGCCGCGCCGGTCCGCAGCTGACGCGCGAGAGGCTGCTGTTCGCGCTGGAAAGCATGCGGCCTTACGACAGCGGCGGTTTCTCGGTCGGCTACGGGCCGGGCGACCGGCTCGGCTCGCGCTTCGCCGAAGTGACCATCGTCGGCAGCGGCGGGCGGCTGATGCGCTGAGCACCGCGGCGCTTCACTCCCAGGTGACGGTGGTCGAGAACAGGTAGCCGGCGCCGTACACCGTCTTGATGATCTTCGGGTTGTGCGGGTCGGCTTCCAGCTTGCGGCGCAGGCGCGAGATGCGCACGTCGATGCTGCGGTCGAAGGGCGAGACGCCGCGTTCGCCGAGCAGCTGTTCGCGCGTCAGGATGCGGTTCGGGCGTTCGAGGAAGAGGCTGAGCAACTGCGCCTCGGCGGTACTCAGGCTGAATTCCTCGGCGTTCGGCGCGTACAGTGCGTTGGTGCCGGGGTCGAAGCGCCAGCCGGAGAATTCGGCGACGCTCGGCGCGGTCGCCGGCGCCTTGTCCGTCTGCTTGTCGCAGCGGCGCAGGATGCTGCGGATGCGCGCGATCAGTTCGCGCGGCTCGAAAGGCTTGACGATGTAGTCGTCGGCGCCGAGTTCGAGCCCCATCACGCGGTCGGCCGTGTAGCCGCGCCCGGTGAGGATCAGGATGCCGCACTGCCCGCCCTGGGCGACCTGCTGCTTGCGGATTTCGCGCACCAGCTCCATGCCGTCGATGTCGGGCAGGCCGAGGTCGACGATGCACAGTTCGGGCGTCCGGCTGCGCAGGCCGCGCAGCAGTTCGGCGCCGGTCCGGAACCATTCGGCGGCGAAGCCGAAGTCGTCGAGCACGCGCACGACGATGCGGGCGATCTCCGGTTCGTCCTCGACGAGGTAGATGGTGGCCGGGCTGGCGCAGGCGGCGGCGTTCATGGGTCGGTGATTTGCAGGATGTTGGCCAGTTGCCGTTTCTCGAATGGCTTGCTGAGCATCGGCAGCTGCGGATCTTCGGCGTCCGTCGTTTCTTCTTCGGAATTTCCGTAAGCATAGCCGCTCATCAGCACGATGCGCATCTTCGGCCGGCTTTTTTTGGCCAGGCGCGCCAGTTCCCAGCCGTCGATGCCGCCCGGCATCACGATGTCGGAGAGCATGATCGCGATGTCCGGCACGTTCTCGATGATGCTCACCGCCTCCGGTCCGTTCTCGGCTTCGAGCACCGGGTAGCCGAGGTCGGTCAGCTGCATGCGCACGACGCGCCGTACGTCGGGATCGTCCTCGACGAGCAGCACCAGACGGTCGGTGTTGCCGGGCGGGCGGGCCGCCTCGGGCGGCGCTTCGAGCGCCTCGACGTCCTCGTCGAGCGCCGGCAGGAGCAGGGTGAAGGCGCTGCCCTGGCCCGGTGCGCTGGCGATGCGCACGCCGCCGCCCGACTGGCGGACGAAGCCGTAGACCATGGCCAGGCCGAGTCCGCTGCCCTTGCCGAAGGCTTTGGTGGTGAAGAAGGGTTCGAAGACGCGCGCCTGCGTCGCGCCGTCCATGCCCAGCCCGTTGTCGCTGACGGTGATGGCGACGTAGTCGCCGGGTTTCAGTTCTTCGTTCTGCGCTTCGGCCGCGCCGAGCGTCAGGTCGCCCAGCTCGATGCGGATCAGGCCGCCCTGCGGCATCGCGTCGCGCGCGTTGAGCACGAGGTTGAGCAGCGCGCTGTCGAGCTGGTTGGGGTCGACGCGGGCGAGGCGAGCGGGGTGCAAGGAGTCGCCGGCGAAAGTGGTCAGCGCGATGCTTTCGGGCAGCGAGCGGCGCATCAGCTTGGCCATCTCCTGCACGAGCAGGCCGATATCCACGGTTTTCGGCGCGAGCGGTTGCTGGCGCGAGAAGGCGAGCAGGCGCTTGATCAGGTCGACGCCGCGGCGCGCGGCCTGCAGCGCCGAGTCGAGGTATTCGTCGAGCTCGGTGTCGCGCTCCTGCTGCTCGCGCAGCACGGCGAGGTTGCCGATGACGACGGTCAGCATGTTGTTGAAGTCGTGCGCGATGCCGCCGGTCAACTGGCCGATCGCTTCCATCTTCTGCGCCTGCACGAGAGCCGCCTGCGTGCGCTTCTGCTCGGTGACGTCGAGCGCCAGCACGAAGCAGCCGAGCACGCTGCCGTCCGGCGCGAACTCCGGGACCAGCGTGCTGCGTGCGAAGACCGGGCGGCCGTCCGGGCGGATCAGCGAATATTCGTAGCTGACCTGTTCGCCGCTGGCGCCGCGCAGGACGTTGTGGCGGACGTGGGGCCAGACCGGGCCGAGCACTTTTTCGAGCGGGTGGCCGACGATTTCCTCGGTCGGCAGGCCGAACCATTCCGAGTAGCCCTTGTTGGCGTAGCGGTAGATCAGCTGGCTGTCGAAGTAGCCGATGTTCGCCGGCACGCGGTCGGTGATCAGGCGCAGGCGCTCCTCGGAGCGGCGCAGCGAGGCGGCGATCTCGAGGTTGGCGGCGTTCGCCTCGGTCAGGCAGTTGTTGGCCGCCTCGAGTTCGGCGGTGCGCGCATGCACGCGCTCCTCGAGCATCTGGTTCTGGTTCTCGATCAGCGCTTCGTAGTGGCGCTGATCGGTCACGTCGGTGTACAGCGTCATGAAGCCGGAGTGCGGCAGCGGTCCGCCGCGCACGGCGATGACGCGTCCGTTCGGGCGGTTGCGTTCGGCGTAGTGCGCGGCGAAGTCGCCGGCCAGCGCGACGATGCGCGCGATCAGCGCTTCCGGATCGCCGGGGCCGTATTCGCCGCGGTAGGCGTTGTAGCGGATGAAGCTCTCGAAGGGGGCGCCGACGTAGCCCATCTCCTCGGGAAAACCGAGCAGGCGCAGAAAGGTCCGGTTCCACGCGACCAGGCGCAGGTCGGCGTCGAAGACGGTGAAGCCCTGGTCGAGCTGGTCGAGTCCGGCCTGCAGCATGTCGTAGCGCTGCTGCTGGGTTCCCGCGATATTTTCCATGTCTGTCGATTCCTGCGGCGCCCGGACGGGGCGCGATGCGGCGATTCTAGCCTGCCCGCAGGGCCGTCCAGACGCTTGCAATCATTCGTTACATTCGGACAAAAGTTGCGCAACCTTGTGCTGCGATTCTCCAGCCCGACCCTGCCCGGGGTGCGTGCGCACCGCGGAAATGCAGGACCGGGCGCCCGCCGTCCGGAAAGAAAAAAAGAACATTCAATTGCAACAGCAACCGGAGGGAGTATGAGCACCTCGATTTACAAGCGGATTCGTTCGAATCCCAAGTTCCAGGCTCTGGTGAGCCGCCGCACGCGTCTCGGCCTGATCCTCTCGGCCATCGTCCTCGTCGCCTACTACGGCTTCATGATGGTCGTCGCCTTCAATCCCGCGCTCCTGCACAAGCCGCTGTCCGAAGGCTCGGTGCTGACCGTCGGTGCCCCGATCGGCGCCGCCATCATCATCGTTTCCTGGCTGCTGACCGGACTGTACGTCTGGCGCGCCAATGCCGATTTCGACAAGATCAACGAGGAAGTGCTCAAGGAGGCCGGTCAATGAACCGTTTTGCACAATTACTGTGGGGCGCGCTCCTGAGCGGCGCCAGCCAGCTCGCGCTGGCCGCGCCGGCCGCGGTCGGCGAGGTCGAGAAGCAGCCGGTCAACCTGACCGCCATCGCCATGTTCTTCGTCTTCGTGCTCGGCACGCTGGGCATCACCTGGTGGGCCGCCAGCCGCACCAAGTCGACGTCCGACTTCTATACCGCCGGCGGCGGCATCACCGGCTTCCAGAACGGTCTGGCGATCGCCGGCGACTACATGTCGGCGGCCACCCTGCTCGGTCTTTCCAGCCTCGTGTACATGAAGGGTTTCGACGGCTTCATCTACATCATCAGCTTCTTCGTGGGCTGGCCGATCATCCTCTTCCTGATGGCCGAGCGCCTGCGTAACCTCGGGCGCTTCACCTTCGCCGACATCGCCTCCTACCGCCTCGACGAAACGCGCATCCGCGTCTTCGCGGCGATGGGCTCGCTGACCGTCGTCTGCTTCTACCTGATCGTGCAGATGGTCGGCGCCGGCCAGCTGATCAAGCTGCTCTTCGGCCTCGACTACAACGTCGCGGTGATCGTCGTCGGCGTGCTGATGGTCGTGTATGTGACCTTCGGCGGCATGATCGCCACCACCTGGGTGCAGATCATCAAGGCCGTGCTGCTGCTCTTCGGCGGCGCGACGATGCTCTTCCTCGCGCTCGGGCACTTCAACTTCAGCATCGAGACGATGGCCGCCAAGGCCGTCGAGGTCCACAAGGACGGCCTGAAGATCATGGGCCCGGGCTCGCTGCTCGCCGATCCGGTATCCGCCGTCTCGCTGTCGCTCGGTCTGCTCTTCGGCACCGCCGGCCTGCCGCACATCCTGATGCGCTTCTTCACCGTGCCGAACGCGCAGGCCGCCCGCAAGTCGGTGTTCGTCGCCAGCGGCTTCATCGGCGCCTTCTTCCTGATCGTCTGTCTGCTCGGCGTCGCCGCGATCACCATCGTCGGCACCAATCCCGAGTTCTTCGAGGGCGGCGTCGTCGGCGGCAAGATCATCGGCGGCAACAACATGCCGGTCATGCACCTGGCCAAGGCCGTCGGCGGCGATCTCTTCCTCGGCTTCCTCTCGGCCGTCGCCTTCGCGACCATCCTCGCCGTCGTCTCGGGCCTCGCCCTAGCCGGCGCCTCGGCCATCTCGCACGACATCTACTCGTGCGTGATCCGCAAGGGCAAGGCCACCGGCGCCGAAGAAATGCGCGTTTCGAAGGCCGCTTCGCTGGTCCTCGGCGTGGTCGCCGTGGTGCTCGGCATCATGTTCGAGAAGCAGAACATCGCCTTCCTCGTCGGCCTGACCTTCGGCATCGCGGCTTCGGCCAACTTCCCGGTGCTCATCCTGTCGATGTACTGGAAGGGCCTGACGACGCGCGGCGCGCTGGTCGGCGGTCTGGTCGGTCTGGTTTCGGCGGTGACTTTTGTTGTACTCTCGAAGGCAGTGTGGGTGGTCGTGCTGAACAATCCGGCGCCGATCTTCCCGTACGAGCAGCCGGCGCTGTTCTCGATGCCGCTCGCCTTCTTCTTCACCTGGCTGTTCTCGGTGACCGACAAGAGCGTGCGCGCGCGCGACGAGATCGCTGCCTTCGACGACCAGTACGTGCGTTCGCAGACCGGCCTGGGGGCCGCCGCCGCGTCCGCGCACTGAGCCATGATTCCTCGCAAGTGGTAGTGGTACTGCCCCGGCACGCAAATGCCGGGGCTTTTTCATGAAAAGTTGAAAGACAGGAAAGACTATGTCCGTTCAGACTCTCTATCAGCAAAAGCTGACGACGCCGGCCGAGGCCATCGGCCAGGTGCGCAACGGCGACTTCATCGTCGTGCCGACCGGGGTCGGCGAACCGCCGGCGCTGCTGCACGCCCTCTCCGAAGAGCGTCGCCGCTTCCGCGACGTGAAGGTGGCGCAAATTCTGGCGCTGCGCAAATACGCCTACCTCGATCCGGAAACCGTCGAGAACGTGCGCCACGTCGCCTTCTTCTACGGCGGCGCGACGCGCCCGGGCGGCCAGGCCGGCTGGGTCGACTTCCTGCCCAATTACTTCTCCGAAATCCCGGCGATGATCTCGCGCGGGCAGATTCCGTCCGACGTCGTCTTCACGATGGCCTCGCCGATGGACGAGCACGGCTACTTCTCGCTCAGCCTCGGTCCCGACTACACCATGGCGGCGGTCGCGAAGGCGCGCGCCATCGTGCTCGAAGTCAATCCGAACGTGCCCTTCGCCTACGGCAACAACCACGTGCATATCTCGCAGGTGGCGGCGCTCGTCGAGAGCAACGAGCCGGTGCTCGAAGTCGGCCTGCCGCAGATCGGCCCCGTCCAGGAAGCGATCGGCAAGTACGTCGCCGACCTGATCGACGACGGCTCGACGCTGCAGATCGGCTACGGCGGCATTCCCGACGCGGTGGTCATGCAGCTCACGCACAAGCACGACCTCGGTATCCATACCGAGATGATCGGCGACGGCATCCTGACCCTGCTCGAGAGCGGCGCGGTGAACAACCGCCGCAAGAACTACCTGCCGGGCAAGATGGTGGCGACCTTCGCGCTCGGTTCGCAGAAGCTCTACAAGTTCATGGACCGCAACCCGATGCTCGAGATGCATCCGGTCGATTACACCAACGATCCGTTCCTGGCCGGCCAGAACGACAATCTGGTGGCGATCAACGCGACCCTGCAGATCGACCTGCTCGGCCAGTGCGGCTCCGAGAGCCTCGGCGCCATGCCCTACTCGGGCACCGGCGGGCAGGCCGACTTCGTGCGCGCGGCGAACCGCTCGAAGGGCGGCAAGGCCTTCATCGTCCTGCCGTCGACGGCGAAGAACGACACCATCTCGCGCATCGTGCCGACGCTCAATCCGGGAACGCACGTGACGACGAGCAAGAACGACATCAACTACGTCGTGACCGAATACGGCGTCGCGCAGCTGCGCGGCAAGACGGCGAAGCAGCGCGCCGAGGCGCTGATCGGCATCGCGCATCCGGACTTCCGCGGCGAGTTGACCGAGGCGGCGAAGAAGCAGGGCGTGCTGTAGGAAACGCGATCCCCCGCGATCGGCGGCCCGGAGAACTGGCGTTCTCCGGGCCGTTTTCATTTGCCGGCGGGGCGGCCGTTACTCGCCGAAGCTGCGCAGGCCGGGGATGTCGAGAATCTTGATGCTGCCGTAGTCGATGCGCAGCAGGCCGGCGTCCTCGAGCTTGCGCAGCGCCTGGTTGACGCGCTGGCGCGAGACGCCGGCGAGGAAGCCGATCTCCTCCTGCGAAATCTGCAGGTCGGTGCTGCAGCCCGGGTAGAGCACCGGGTTGAACATCGACGCGAGGCAGCGCGCCAGGCGCGCGTCGGTGTCGAGCAGGCGCTCGTGCTCCATCATGCCGATGAACTGGCCGAGGCGCTCGTTGAGCTGGATGATCAGGAAGCGGTTAAAGGGAATGCTGTGGTCGAGCAGCCACTGGAAGGTGGCGCGGTTCATGTAGGCCACCGCCGAGTCGCGCAGCGCCATCACGTCGTACTTGCGCGGCTCGTTCTTGAGCATCGAGCCCTCGCCGAACCAGCCGCCGTTGGACAGGCCGGTGAAGGTCGTGGTCTTGCCCGAACTCCAGTTGCTGGCCATCTTGACGAGACCGTCGACGACGCCCATCCAGTGCTCGACCGGCTCGCCCTTCATGCAGACGAAGGCGCCGGCCGGAACGGTGCGCACGGCGATGCCGGCTTTGACGAATTCGAGGTCCTCTTCCGACAATTCCCGGGCCCAGGAAGAGGCTTGCAGCATTTCGTTCAACGAGTGCATTTTTTTTGCCAATTGTCAGGTGCGCGACAATTATAGTGCGCTAAGCGACTTAGACTGAGGCTCAAATAAGCGCTTTCATGTCATCCTGCGCAAAGCAAGGAATGGCGGGGCATCCGATGCGGCAGTGCAATATAAAACGCGCCGGAAAAACAATAGAATCGCGGCTGGTTGCCGGCACGGGACCGCTCGGGATTCAAAAGACAAATAGTTGGCCGTCATCAGCGTGCGCTGGCGGTTTAATGAACCGGAGGAGACAAAATGCCGGAGTTGGGATCTTCCCGGGCGATGGATACCTTTCCACGCCTGCTCTTCTACCATGCCCAGACGCGCGGCGAGAAAACCGCGATGCGCGAGAAGGATCTCGGCATCTGGCAATCGTGGTCCTGGAGCGACGTTGCCGAACACGTCCGCGCGGTGGCCTGCGGCCTCGCCGAGATGGGCTTTCAGCGCGGCGATAACCTGGCCATCGTCGGCGACAACCGCCCCCGCCTGTACATGACGATGGCCGCCGTGCAGTGCCTCGGCGGCGTGCCGGTGCCGCTGTACCAGGATGCGGTGGCCAACGAGATGCTCTTCGTCCTGCAGGACGCCGGCATCCGCTTCGCGCTGGTCGAGGACCAGGAGCAGGTCGACAAGCTGCTCGAGCTCAAGGACCAGTTGCCGCGCCTCGAACACATCGTGTACGACGATGCGCGCGGCATGCGTCACTACAACCAGCCCTTCATCCACGACATCGAAGAGCTGATGGCGATGGGCCGCATCCACAACCAGAACCATCCCGGCTTTCTCGACGGCGAGGTTGCCAAGGGCGCCGCCGGCGACATCGGCGTCATGCTCTACACCTCGGGTACGACAGGCAAGCCGAAGGGCGTCTGCCTGACGCACCACGCTTTCATCAGCGCGGCCAAGGGCGGCGCCGAGTTCGACCGGCTGACGGCGGACGAGGACATCCTGTCCTACCTGCCGATGGCCTGGGTCGGCGACCACCTGTTCTCCTTCGCGCAGGCCATGGTTACCGGCTTCACGATCAACTGCCCGGAGTCGGGCGAGACGGTGATGACCGATCTGCGCGAGATCGGCCCGACCTATTACTTCGCTCCGCCGCGCGTGTTCGAGAACCTGCTGACGCAGGTGATGATCCGCATGGAGGACGCCAGCCCGCTGAAACAGAAGATGTTCCACTTCTTCATGAAGGTGGCGCGGCGCAGCGGCGCGGAGATTCTCGACGGCAAGCCGGTGCCTTTCGCCGACCGCCTGCTCTACGCGCTCGGCAACCTGTTCGTCTTCGGGCCGCTCAAGAACGTGCTCGGCATGAGCCGCATCCGCGTCGCCTACACGGCCGGCGCGGCGATCGGGCCGGATCTATTCCGCTTCTACCGCTCGATCGGGATCAACCTCAAGCAGCTCTACGGGCAGACCGAAACCTGCGCCTACGTCTGCCTGCAGCCGGACGGCGAGATCAAGTTCGATTCTGTCGGCAAGCCGGCGCCCGGCGTCGAGGTGAAGATCGCCGACAACGGCGAGATCCTCGTCAAGGGGCCGATGCTGCTCAAGGAATACTACAAGCGCCCGGACGCGACCGCCGAGTCGATCAACGCCGAGGGCTACTTCATGACCGGCGACGCGGGCTTCTTCGACGACGAAGGGCACCTCAAGATCATCGACCGCGCCAAGGACGTCGGCAGGCTGGCCAACGGCGCGATGTTCGCGCCCAACTACATCGAGAACAAGCTCAAGTTCTTCCAGCACATCAAGGAGGCCGTCGTCTTCGGCGCCAACCGCGAGACGGTGACCGCCTTCATCAACATCGACATCGGCGCCGTCGGCAACTGGGCCGAGCGGCGCGGCATCGCCTACTCGGGCTACACCGACCTGACCGCCCGCCAGGAGGTTTATGGGCTGATCCAGGAATGCGTCGAGCAGGTCAACGCCGAACTCGTCGCCGAGGGCATGCTCGCCGATTCGCAGGTGCATCGCTTCCTGATCCTGCACAAGGAACTCGATCCCGATGACGACGAACTGACGCGCACGCGCAAGGTGCGGCGCGGCTTCGTCGCCGAGAAGTACGCGGTGCTGATCGATGCGCTGTATTCCGGCAAGCAGACGCAGTTCATCGAAACGCAGGTCAAGTTCGAGGACGGGCGCACCGGCAAGGTCGCCGCCGACCTACAGATCCGCGACGCGAAGACCTTCCCGGTCTTGCGTCAGGCCGCCTAACCACCACGACAGCGCAGGGATCAACATGAGTGGAAGAAAAATCGGCGACGTCATCCTCGACCTGCAGAACATCTCGCTGCGGTTCGGGGGCGTGAAGGCGCTGACCAACATTTCGTTCGATGTGCGCGAGCATGAAATCCGCGCCATCATCGGCCCCAACGGGGCCGGCAAGAGTTCGATGCTCAACGTCATCAACGGCGTGTACCACCCGCAGGAAGGACGCATCAATTTCCACGGCGAGGAACGGCGTCGCATGGAGCCGCACATGGCTGCCAAGCAGGGCATCTCGCGCACCTTCCAGAACATCGCCCTGTTCAAGGGCATGAGCGTGCTCGACAACGTGATGACCGGGCGTATCACCAAGATGAAGGCCAACTTCCTCGAACAGGCGATCCGCATCGGGCGCGCCGGGCGCGAGGAGATCGAGCATCGCAAGAAGGTCGAGGAGGTGATCGACTTCCTGGAAATCCAGCACATCCGCAAGACGCCGGTCGGCCGCCTGCCCTACGGCCTGCAGAAGCGCGTCGAGCTGGCGCGCGCGCTGGCCGCCGAGCCGACGATGCTGCTGCTCGACGAGCCGATGGCCGGCATGAACGTCGAGGAAAAGCAGGACATGTGCCGCTTCATCCTCGATGTGAACGACCAGTTCGGCACCACCATCGTGCTCATCGAGCACGACATGGGCGTCGTCATGGACATTTCCGACCGCGTCGTCGTGCTCGACTACGGCAAGAAGATCGGCGACGGCACGCCGGACGAGGTGCGCAACAACCAGGAAGTGATCTCCGCCTATCTTGGCGTGGCGCACTGAGCAGAACGGAGGAGACCGGACCATGCAATTCTTTCTCGAAGTACTGATCGGCGGCCTGCTCTCGGGGGTGATGTACTCCTTCGTGGCGCTCGGCTTCGTGCTGATCTACAAGGCGTCGGGGGTGTTCAACTTCGCGCAGGGCGCGATGGTGTTTGCCGCGGCGCTCACCTTCGTCGGCTTCCAGGAGCTCGGCGCGCCGTTCTGGCTGGCGCTGCTGCTCGCCTTCGCGGTGATGGTCGTGCTCGGCGTCCTGACCGAGCGCATCGTGCTGCGGCCGCTGGTCAACCAGCCGCCGATCACGCTGTTCATGGCCACCATCGGCCTCACCTACGTCATCGAAGGTCTGGCTCAAGGCACCTGGGGCGCCACCGTGCGCGGCCTCGAACTCGGCATCCAGGACGAGCCGGTGCAGTGGCTGATGGAGGCGACCGACATCGGCGTTTCCAAGTTCGACCTGTTCGGCGCCGGCATCGCCGCCCTGCTCGTCACGCTGCTCGCCCTGTTCTTCCAATACACCCGCGTCGGCCGCGCCCTGCGCGCGGTGGCCGACGATCACCAGGCGGCATTGTCGATCGGCATCCCGCTGCAGACCATCTGGCGCATCGTGTGGGCGGTGGCCGGTTTCGTCGCGCTGGTCGCCGGCCTGATCTGGGGGGCGCGCAACGGCGTATCGTTCTCGCTCACCTTCACCGCGCTGAAGGCGCTGCCGGTGCTGATTCTCGGCGGCTTCACCTCGATTCCGGGCGCCATCGTCGGCGGCCTGATCATCGGCTCGACCGAGAAGCTGGCCGAGGTCTATCTCGGGCAGTACGTCGGCGGCGGCATCGATTCGTGGTTCCCGTACGTGATGGCGCTCGCCTTCCTGCTGATCCGGCCCGAAGGCCTGTTCGGCGAGAAGCACATCGACCGCGTTTAAGGAGAGGAACGAGATGTTCTATCGTGAAGCCGGCCAGTTCAAGACAAGCTACGCGGCCGACCAGCAGATTTTCCCGATCACCCAGGACCGCGTCGGCGTCCTGCTGATCCTTGCCTTCGCCTTTCTGGCCGTGCCCGTGCTGTTCAACGAGTACTGGCTGAAGGCGATCCTGATCCCCTTCCTGATCTTCTCGCTCGCCGCGCTCGGGCTGAACATCCTGACCGGCTACGCCGGCCAGCTGTCGCTCGGTTCGGCCGCGTTCATGGCGGTCGGCGCCTTCGCCAGCTACAACTTCATGCTGCGCATCGACGGCATGCCGATCCTCCTCGCCTTCGCGCTCGGAGGGCTGTCGGCGGCGCTCGTCGGCATCGCCTTCGGCCTGCCGAGTCTGCGCATCAAGGGTTTCTATCTCGCGGTGGCGACGCTCGCGGCGCAGTTCTTCATCGTCTGGGCGCTGACCAAGTTCGGCTGGTTCTCCAACTATTCCTCGTCGGGCGTCATCTCGGCGCAGGAAATGGAAATCCTCGGCTACAAGTTCGTCACGCCGGAAGCCAAGTACCTGCTCGTCCTCGCCATCGTCGTGCTGCTCGCGCTGGCCGCCAAGAACATGGTGCGCAGTTCGGTCGGGCGGGCCTGGATGGCGGTGCGCGACATGGACGTGGCGGCCGAGGTGATCGGCATCCGCATCATGCACACCAAGCTGCTGGCCTTCGCCGTGAGTTCGTTCTACTGTGGCGTCGCGGGCGCGCTCTACGCCTACGCCTACATCGGCACGGTGGAGCCGGAAGGGTTCAACCTCGACCTGTCGTTCAAGATCCTGTTCATGATCATCATCGGCGGCGTCGGCTCGATCGTCGGCGCCTTCCTCGGCGCGGCCTTCATCGTGCTGCTGCCGATCGCGCTCGACGTGATGGTGCAGGAGTGGCTGAGCGGCATTCTTTCGCCGAGCATCAGTTCCAACCTGCAGTTGATCGTCTTTGGCGGTCTGATCATCTTCTTCCTGATCGTCGAGCCGCACGGTCTGGCGAGACTGTGGCAGATCGGCAAGGAGAAGCTGCGCCTGTGGCCGTTCCCGCACTGAGTTTTCCCCGCATCGCCATAACAACCTCTTGGAGGAGACACTGATGAAAATGAGCAAAACCCTGAGCACTTCCCTGATCGCCGCCGGTCTGCTGGCCGGTGTCGCCGCCGATGCCTTCGCGCAGGCCAAGGAGCAGTTCATCGGCTTGCCGAGCTACCGCGTCGGCGCCTATGCCGCCGGCGGTTCGGGCGTCTTCGGCGGGTGGATCGACTACATGACCCTGATCAACGAGCGCGACGGCGGCATCGGCGGCGTCAAGCTGACCTGGGAAGAGTGCGAAACCGAGTACAACAACGCGCGCGGCGTCGAATGCTACGAGCGCCTGAAGAAGAAAGGCTCGACCGGCAATTCGGTGTTCCAGCCGGTGTCGACGGGCATTACCTATTCGGTGCTCGACAAGGTCGCGCAGGACAAGATCCCGATGGTCACCATCGGCTACGGTCGCACCGACGCGGTCGATGGCCGCGTCTTCCCGTGGGTCTTCCCGATGATCACCACCTACTGGAGCCAGGCCACGACGATGGTCAAGTTCATCGGCTCGAAAGAGGGCGGGATGGAGAAGCTGAAGGGCAAGAAAGTGGTGTATCTCTACCACGATTCGGCCTTCGGCAAGGAGGGCCTCGGCGTGATCGAGAAGCAGGCGCAGAAATTCGGTTTCACGATGGTGCCGCTGGCCGTCGCCCACCCGGGCAACGAGCAGCAGTCGCAGTGGCTCAAGATCCGCCAGGAAAAGCCCGACTGGGTGATCCTCTGGGGCTGGGGCGTGATGAACCCGACCGCGCTGAAGGCCGCCGCCAAGACCGGCTTCCCGCGTGAAAAGATGGTCGGCGTGTGGTGGTCCGGCGCGGAAGAGGACACCGTTCCCGCCGGCGACGCCGCCAAGGGCTTCATCGCCGCGGGCTTCAACGTCGCCGGGCAGAACTACCCGGTGGTCAAGGCGATCCAGGACAACGTCTACAAGAAGAACAAGGGCAACATGGAAGACAAGTCCCGCATCGGCTCGGTGTATTACAACCGCGGCGTGGTGCACGGGATCATCACCGTCGAGGCGATCCGCACGGCGCAGGCCAAGTTCGGCGCGAAGCCGCTCTCCGGCGACGAAATGCGCTGGGGCTTCGAGCATCTGAGCATCGACGCCAAGCGCCTGAAGGAACTCGGCGCCGAGGGCTTCATGCCCGACCTGAAGATCACCTGCGCCGACCATGAAGGTTCCGGCAAGGTGAAGTACCAGCAGTGGGACGGCAAGCAGTGGAAGGTCATTTCCGACTGGATCGACGCCGACCGCGACATGGTGCGCCCGATGATCGAAGAATCCGCCGCCAAGTACGCCAAGGAGAAGAACATCACTCCGCGCGACTGCAGCAAGGAAGGCTGATCGAGACTGACCCGGCCGGCGGGGGGAGCCCCGCCGGCATTTTTCGGGAACCCCGGCATGACGACAACCGTACATCACGCAGCGCCCGACGCGCGCTATCTCTCCGTCAACAACATCGAGGTCATCTACGACCACGTGATCCTGGTGCTCAAGGGCGTTTCCCTTGAAGTGCCGAAGGGCAAGATCGTCGCCCTGCTCGGCGCCAACGGCGCCGGCAAGTCGACGACGCTGAAGGCGATTTCCAACCTGCTGCGCGCCGAGCGCGGCGACGTAACCAAGGGCAACGTCGACTTCAAGGGCGCGCGCGTCGACCAGATGACGCCGAACGACCTCGTCAAGCGCGGCGTCATCCAGGTCATGGAAGGCCGCCACTGCTTCGCCCACCTCTCGCTCGAGGAAAACCTGCTGACCGGCGCCTACACGCGCGGCATTTCGCGCACCGAGCTGAAGCAGAGCCTGGAGAAGGTCTACCACTATTTCCCGCGCCTCAAGCAGCGGCGCATGACGCAGGCCGGCTACACCTCCGGCGGCGAGCAGCAGATGTGCGCCATCGGTCGCGCCCTGATGGCCAAGCCGGAAATGATCCTGCTCGATGAGCCGTCGATGGGCCTCGCGCCGCAGATCGTCGAGGAAATCTTCGAAATCGTGCGCGACCTGAACAGCAGCGAGCAGGTCAGCTTCCTCCTCGCCGAGCAGAACACCATGGTCGCGCTGCGCTACGCCGATTTCGGCTACATCCTCGAAAACGGCCGCGTCGTGATGGAAGGCGAGGCCAAGGAACTGGCTTCCAACGAGGACGTCAAGGAGTTTTACCTCGGACTGTCGAGCGCCGGGCGCAAGAGCTTCCGCGACGTGAAGCACTATCGCCGCCGCAAGCGCTGGCTCTCGTGAGGCTGCAGTGCGCGCGCCGATGCTTCGTTGCTCGCCGGCTCGTGTGCATACCGCACACGGCGCCGACTCGCGCCTCGCCTCGGCCCGCTACTTTGCAGCCTCGGCGGTCGAAGTGTACGCCGTGATGCCGCGCTGCTCGCCGGCTCGTGTGCCGAATGCACGCGGCGTCGGCGCACGCTTTGCCTCCCGGCGCTACTTTTCGACCTCGTTGCCCTTCCGCGGGCCGTCCTTCATCAGAAACTGAACCCCTATTTTCGCCCCGGCTCGCCGCCGCTTGGCTCGAGGATATGCATATGGAATATTTTGACGCACTCGAAACGCGCGCTCCGGAGGAGCGGGAGCGCGCACAAATGGCGGCCTTGCCGGCGCTGCTGGCGCACGCCCGTGCCTACGCGCCGGCCTACGCGGAGCTGCATGCCGGCATCGATCCGGCGGCGGTGAACAGCCGCGCCGCACTGGCCGCGCTGCCGGTGGTGCGCAAGAGCGAGCTGCATGACCGGCAGCAGGCGGCGCGCCCTTTCGGCGGTTTCGTCGGCGCGTGGCGGGGCCGCGTCGCGCGCGTTTTCTCATCGCCCGGACCGATCTACGAACCCGAGGGGCGGGGGGCCGACTACTGGCGCACGGCGCGCGCCATGTTCGCCGCCGGTTTCCGCGCCGGCGACCTCGTGCACAACAGCTTTTCCTACCACATGACGCCCGGTGCCTGGATCATGGAGGCCGGCGCGCAGGCGCTCGGCTGTACCGTCTTTCCGGGCGGCGTCGGGCAGACCGAGCAGCAGGTGCAGGCGCTCGTCGACCTGCGCCCGGACGCCTACTGCGGCACACCGTCCTTCCTGAAGATCCTGCTCGACAAGGGCGACGAGCTCGGCGCCGACGTTTCCTGCCTGACGAAGGCGCTGGTTTCCGGCGAGGCCTTCCCGCCCAGTCTGCGCGATGCGCTGCTGGCGCGCGGCGTCGCCGCCTATCAGGCTTACGCCACCGCCGACCTCGGCGTCATCGCCTATGAAACGTCGGTGCGCGAGGGGCTGCTGGTCGACGAGGGCGTCCTGCTTGAGATCGTCCGTCCGGGCACCGGCGAACCGGTTCCCGACGGCGAGGTCGGCGAGGTGGTGGTGACCAGCTTCAACCGCGATTACCCGCTGATCCGCTTCGGCACCGGCGACCTCTCGGCGATCCTCGCCGGCGCCAGCCCCTGCGGCCGCACCAACCGTCGTATCAAGGGCTGGCTCGGGCGCGCCGACCAGACGACCAAGGTCAAAGGCATGTTCGTGCATCCCGCGCAGGTCGCCGACGTGCTCAGGCGCCACGCCGAAGTGGCGCGCGCGCGGCTGGTCGTCGATAACGCCGGCGGCGCGGACCGCATGACGCTGCACTGCGAGGTCGCGGCTCCGCCCGAAGGACTCGACGCCGCGTTGCTCGCCAGCCTGCGCGAAATCACCAAGCTGCGCGGCGAGGTAGCCTTTTGCGCCGTCGGCACCCTGCCCAACGACGGCAAGGTCATCGAAGACATCCGCAAGTACGAATGAGCTACGAGCGAACAAATCGCGGCGGACCGCTCGCCGGCGTGCGCGTGCTCGACCTCACGCGCCTGCTGCCGGGGCCGGTCGCCACGCTGCATCTGGCCGACCTCGGCGCCGACGTGATCAAGATCGAGGACCCCGGCGTTGGCGACTATGCGCGCGAGATGGGCGAAGGACCCGACGGCGTCAGCGTTTTCTATCGTGCGGTCAACCGCAACAAGCGCGGCCTGCGTCTCGACCTCAAGCAGGCACAGGGTCGCGAAGTCTTCCTGCGCCTCGCCGCGAATGCCGACGTCGTCGTCGAGAGCTTCCGCCCCGGCGTCACCGCCAAGCTCGGCATCGACTACGCGACGTTGCGCGCGCTCAACCCGCGGATCGTCTATTGCGCGATCACCGGCTACGGGCAGGACGGCCCGCTGGCGATGGCCGCCGGGCACGACCTCAACTACATCGGGCTGGCCGGCGCGCTCGACCAGATCGGCGTCGCCGGCGGCCGGCCGGCGATTCCGAATCTGCAGATCGGCGACCTCCTCGGCGGCGCCCTGAGCGGTGTCATGGGAATCCTGGCCGCACTCTTCGACGCCCGGCGCAGCGGACGGGGGCGCTTCGTCGACGTGGCGATGAGCGAGGCGGTGCTCGCGCACAACCTGTTTCCGCTGTTCGCCCTGCAAAGCCGCGCCGGCCCGCAGGCGCGCGGCTGCGACATGCTGAGCGGCGGCGATGCCGGCTACGGCGTGTACGCGACGGCAGACGGCCGCTACATGGCGGTCGCGCCGCTCGAGGAGAAGTTCTGGCACGTCTTCTGCGACACGCTCGGCCGCCCCGAATGGAAAGCGCGTCACGGCCTGCGCGGTGCCGCCGCAGCCGAACTGCGCGGTGAGATCGAGGCGCTGTTCGCGACGCGCACGCAGGCGCAGTGGAGCGCCCTGTTCGCCACCGCCGACTGCTGCGTGACGCCGGTGCTCGATGCGGCCGAGGCGCTCGCCCACCCGCAGTTCGTTGCGCGCGGCATGGCCGTGCAGGCGGACGGCGTCACGCAGTGCGCGCCGCCGCTCAAAATGTCGGACTGGCGCTTTGTCGTCGAGCGCGCGGCGCCGACGCCCGGCGAGCATGGCGATGAAATCCTGCGCGAGGCGGGCTACGCCGCGGCCGAGATCGCCGATCTGCGGAAAGCCGCAATCGTCTGACGGCGCGACGCCGTTAAAATGGCGGGCATGACGACCGCCCTCCTGCTGCTTCCCGACTTCACGCTGATTCTGCTCGGCATCGCCATCCGCCGCTGGATGCATCTCGGCGACCATTTCTGGAGCGGGCTCGAGAAGCTTGTCTACTTCATCCTGTTCCCCGCGCTGCTGATCAACGCCATCGCCCGGACGCAGCTCGATCTGGCGGCGGCGGCCCCGCTTCTGATGACGGCGCTCGGCGCCATGGCCGGCGGCATGCTGCTCGCCTACCCGGCGCGCTATCTGTTCGCCATGCGCCCGCTGGCCTTCGCGTCGGTTTTCCAGTGCGGCTACCGCTTCAATTCCTATATCGCCTTGGCGATCGCCGGGCTGCTCTACGGTTCGCCGGGGATCGCGGCGATGGGCCTGATCGTCGGTGTCGCCGTGCCCTTCGCCAATCTCAGCGCGGTGTGGATGCTGGCGCGTCACGGCGAGGCGAGCGTCTGGCGCGAGATCGCGCGCAACCCGCTGATCTGGGCGACGCTCGCCGGCCTGCTGCTCAATCTGGCTGGCTTCGTGCCGCCGCGTCCGGCGCAGATTTTTCTCGGGCGTCTGGCCGACGCGTCGATCGCCCTCGGCCTCCTGGCCGTCGGCGCCGCGCTCAAGCTGCAGGGGCAGGCCGGCGTGCGCGCGCCGTCGATCTACCTGCTCGTCGTCAAGCTGCTGGCGCTGCCGGCGATGGCCGCAGTCCTCGGCCGCCTGCTGGGTCTGCACGGGCTCTACTACGAAGTGGCGGTATTGTTCGCCGCTCTGCCAACGGCCTCGTCGGCCTACATTCTGGCGATGCGCATGGGCGGCGACGGGGCGAGCGTGGCCTGGCTGATCTCGGCGACCACGCTGGGGTCCATGCTCACGCTGCCCCTTTGGGTCGCGTGGCTGGCCGGCTGAACGCCGGCGGGACGGTGTCGCGCGGCGCTACTGCGCCTTCTTGCCGCGCTTTGCGGGCGCCGCCGGCTTTTCCTCGGCCGGCGCCGCCTGAGAGGCGGCCTGCTGCATCTGTTCCTGCATCTGCTGCATCATCGCCCACGGCCACATCGCGGCCTGCGCCGCCTGGGCCATCGCTTCGCCGCCGTCGCCGGGGGCGGCGGCAGGCGCTTCCGGCGCGCCCTGCTGGGCCGCCATATTGCCCATGGTGCGCACGGCGTTGAGCGTGACGCACTGCATTTCCAGGCTCTGGATGGTCATCTGCAGCATCGACAGGTTCATCTTCAGCCAGCCTTCGACAGCCTTCAGATCGCTAACGCGCTTTTCCAGTTCGTCGACGTCGAAGGTCGGCGCCACCATGCCGGGCAGCGAAAATCCCATGTTGCCCCACATGTTCTTCATGAAGTTCATCGGATCGTTGGCGGATGTGTCGTTCGACATGCTGGGCTCCCGGCCGGATAGTGTCTTTCGATCTTAGCAAATTTTGAGCGCGATGCAGGCGTGACGGATGTCCGGGATGCTAAAGTATTAGCACGTCGCCATACCTTGCCGTGGATGCCATGCTCAAACTTCTCGTCGTCGAAGATCACGCCCTGGTTCGCGAAGGGCTCGTGCAAACCCTGCGCCAACTTGAAAACGATGTCGTCATTCACGAGGCGGCGGACTGCGACGGCGCGGGCGCGCTGCTCGAGCGCGAGCGCGATTTCGATCTCGTCCTGCTCGATCTCGGCCTACCCGGCGTGGATGGGCTGTGCTGCCTGGGCATCTTCCGGCAGCGCTATCCGGCCGTTCCCATCGTCATCGTTTCGGCCTACGACGACGCGCACACCGTCAACCGCGCCCTCAAGAACGGCGCGTCCGGTTTCGTGCCCAAGGCCTATTCGAGCGATCGCCTGATCGCCGCCCTGCGCGAAGTGCTCGACGGGCGGATCTATACGCCCGAGCAGATGATGCCGGTGAACCTAGGCGCCGATCTCGCGCATCCGCCGATCGGCGGCGAAGCCGACCCCTCCGAATTCGGCCTGACCGAGCGCCAGTCCGAAGTGCTGGCTTTGATGACGCGCGGCAAGTCCAACCGCGACATCGCCGAACAGCTGGGCCTTTCCGAGGGCACGGTGAAGATTCACATCACCGCGATCTTCAAGGCGCTCGGCGTTTCCAGCCGCACGCAGGCGCTGGTCGCCGTGGCGCGCTACGGCATCAAGCTCTAGCGCTTTCCGTCAAGAGTTGCGCCAGCAGCGCCCTCAGCTTGGCCGGGCGCAGCGGCAGGCGCAGGCCATGCGCTCCGGCGGGGGCTTCTTCCGTGCCGGTGCCGAGCAGGATGATGCCGGCGCCTCGTGCGCGCAGGCTCTCGATCGTTGCCGGGGCGATTTCGTCGGCGAAGCCAAGTGCCACGAAGGCTTGCGCGCGAGGCGCGTCGGCTGCGCCCGCCTTTGCATCCTCCGCCCAGGCGCTCGCGTAGCCCCAGGTCGCGGCCAGTTGCTCCGCGCTTTCCAGTTCCGGGTTGCGCGCGCCGAGCAGCAGCAGTTGCGGCTCCCGGTGCGGCGCCGGTGCGTTGCGCTGCGTCTCCTCCCGGACGCTGTCGGCAGTGGCGAGCGGCAGGTCGAGGGCGAACACCGATCCGCGCCCGGGGGCCGAGCGCACCTCGATGCGCGTGCCGAGAATGCGCGCCAGCCGGCTGACGATGGCGAGTCCGAGGCCGAGACCCTGCCCGAGCTCGCGCGCCGTGTTGCCGATCTGGTAGAACTCTTCGAAGATGGCGTGCCGGTGTTCGGCGGCGATGCCGATGCCGCTGTCGCGTACTTCGATGCGCACCCGGTCGCCGCGTCGGCGGGCGGCGACCAGGACGGAGCCGGATTCGGTGTAGCGGATGGCGTTGGTCAGCAGGTTGCCGAGCAGGCGCTCGAGCAGGGCCGGGTCGGTCGTCACCTGCAAGCGGGTCGGCCGGCAGCGCAGGCGCAACGACTTGGCCGCCGCGCTGCGCGCGAAGCCGGCTTCGAGGTGGCGGAAGGTCTCGGCCAGCGGCTGTCCGATGGCGAGCGGCGTGACGCCGGCGACGTCGAGGCGGGAGACGTCGAGCAGCGCATCGAGGAGTTCGGAAATCCCGCGCACGGAGTCGTTGATCTGTCCGGCCAGGCGCCGTTGCGGCGGCGTGACGGCCTCGTGGCGGAGGTCGGCGGCAAACAGCGACAGGGCGTGCAGCGGCTGGCGCAGGTCGTGGCTGGCGGCGGCGAGAAAGCGCGACTTGGCGACGCTGGCGCGTTCCGCTTCGTTCTTCTTGTCCTCGAGCGCGGAAGTCGCCGCGCGGACGCGTGCTTCGAGCAGCTCGCGGTTGTCGTGCAGGGCCTGCGCCATCGCGTTCATGCCTTCCTCCAGGCGCTGCAGGTCGCCGCCGCTGTCGGGCGGGACGCGCGCGCCGAGGTCGCCGGCCTGAATACGGGCGACGGTGTTCTCCAGGCGCAGGATGGGGCGCGTGACCTGGCGCCCGAGGATGAAAGCCATGATGCCGCCGATCAGGACGACGGCGAGCGAGGAGAGCAGGGTGAAGAAGATCGCCTCCTGTTTTCGCTTCTGCGCCGCGGCGCGCGTCAGCTCGAGCGTCACCCAGCCGATCGTCGCGGCCTGTGCGGGCCAGACCGGTGCCGTCGATTCGCTGAGGAAGGGGTCGCTGACGTCGTAGCGGTGCAGGACGACGGGGGCGATGAAGAGCAGGCGTTCGTCGTCGTTGTCGAGCAGAAAGGGAGCCCGGCTCAGCGGCAGGGTCTTGAGCGGGGAGGGCAGGGCGCCGCTGGCGGCGATCGGCATGCCTTGATCGTCGAAGACGGCGGCGGCGGTGACGTAGCTTTCGTCGAGCGCGGCGATGGCGATCTTGCGCAGGGTTTCCCGGTCGCCCGAGTAGGTGCTGAATTCGGACACCGCGGCGAGCTGGCGGGCGAGGCCGTGTCCGTAGTTGCGCAGGTCGCGCTCGGAGTCCGCGGCGATGCGCCAGGCCATATAGCCGGCCAGCAGCACGGCGATGGCGACCGCCGGGAGAAGGGCCAACAACAGGACGCGGGTGCGGATGCCCCAGTTCTTCATGTGCCTGGCAGTGCGCTATGGCGGCTGGATATTGTCGGTGCTTTGCCCGCGCGCGGCAAGTTCAGCGTCGATAGCAGAAAAGCCGGGTCCGCCGCGCGTCGTCGAGCTCGACGATGCCGCTCGGTTCAATGCCGGGAACGGCGAAGCTGTTGCTGACGAACAGGCTGCCGGGGCGCATCTCGGCCTCGACCTTGCGCCACAGCGCCGGCATCGGCGCCGGCGAGAGGAAGGCGTAGACGACGTCGTAGTCGCCGAGTCCGGTTTGCCAGAGGTTGCCCCAGCGCCAGGCGCAGTTCTGCAGCCCGGCGGTGCGCAGGCGGCCGGCCAGCCAGGTTGCTGGCGCGTTCTCGACGCCGGTCAGGCGGGCGTCGGGGCGGGCGCGGGCGAGCGGACGCACGACGCTGCCGATGCCGGCGCCGAGGTCGAGGAAACGCATGCCCCGACGGTCCGCCGTCAGCTCGGCGAGCGCGGCGGCGGTCGCCGTGTTCGAGAGGTAGAGCGGAATCTGTCCGGTCAGCGCGCCGCGATAGACGAGGAGCAGCGCCATGAAGGCGAGCAGGAACCAGCCGGGATCGATAGCCAGCTGCGCGACGCCCCAGGCGAGCGGGGCGAAGGCGAGGTGGATCAGGCGCCACCACCAGGGCTGCCTGGTGGCGCTGGCGAACAGGAGGGCGACGGCGCCGATCGCGAAGGCGGTCGCGGGCCACGGCATTTCCTCGTTGCGCAGGCCGAAGTAGGGCCAGGCGAGCGAGAGCACGCAAAAGGCGGCGGCGAACTGCAGCGCCGCCTGGCGCCGGGGCGTGGCGACGATGGCCGGCGCCGGTTCGGCGGCGGACGGTTCGGGCGGGGTGGGCTGGTCGGACGATTGAGGCAATTCGGCGCTCCTTGGCTGGAGCGCCGGATTGTACCGGTATCGCGTCGGGATACGCGGCTCCCGCCCCTTCCTGCATGGCACCTTCAGGCGGCGCGCCGCTTCCGGCTTGCGCTTTCCCGCTGAAGGCTGGCGAGCAGGGCGGCGCGGCGCGGCGCGGCGCGCTCGACGGCGGCTTCCTTGACGTGTCCGAAGCCGCGGATTTCCGCCGGCAGCGCGGCCAGTTCGATGGCGGTTGCCAGGCGGTCGGCGTCGAGCACGGCCAGAATGCGTTCGACGTCGGCCTCGTAGTCGGCCAGCAGTCGGCGTTCCATGCGCCGTTCCGCCGTGCGCGCGAAGGGATCGAACGGTGTGCCGCGCAGGCGCTTCAGGCGCGCCAGCCAGGCGAAAGCGCGCATCATCCACGGCCCGTAGCTACGCTTGGCGGGATGCCCGGTGGCCGGGTCGGGCCGGGCGAGGAGAGGGGGCGCGAGATGGAAGCGCAGGCGGAAGTCGCCTTCGAAGGTGTCGGCGATCTGCCGCATGAAGGCGGGGTCGGCGTACAGGCGGGCGACTTCGTATTCGTCCTTGATCGCCAGCACCTTGAAGTAGTTGCGCGCCACCGCCTCGCTCAGCGCCTGGCCGCCGAGCCGGCTTTCGGCGGCGCGCACGCGCTTGACGAGCGTGCGGTAGCGGTCCGCGTAGGTCGCGTCCTGGTAGGCGGTGAGCGTTGCAGCGCGGCGCTCGATCAGTTCGTCGAGGTTGCGCGCGAGGGGCTGCAGCGGAATGACGCCGGCGCTGTCGTCCGCCGGTTCGGCGAAGCGGCGCACGGCGTCGGGATCGTGCGCGGCGCGCCGTCCCCAGAGGAAGGCCTGGCGGTTCTGCTCGACGGTGGTGCCGTTGAGTTCGAAGGCCTTGTCGAGCGCCTCGCGCGACACCGGTACCAGCCCCCGTTGCCAGGCGACGCCGAGCAGCAGCGTGTTGGCGTAGATGGCGTCGCCCATCAACTGGCGGGCAAGTCGCTGGGCGTCGAGGAAGAGGATATTTTCTCCGATGCTCCCGGGCGGGCGCCCGCCGCCGCAGGCGTCGCGCAGGCTATCCTGCATGCGGGTAAGCGGGAACTGCCAGTCCGGGTTGTGCGTGAATTCGGCGGTCGGCGTTTCAGCGACGTTGACGACGGCGCGCGTGTGGCCGCTGCGCAGTTTGGAGCGCGTCTCGCTGCCGGCGCTCACCACGAGGTCGCCGCCGATCAGGGCGTCGGCCTCGCCGGTGGCGATGCGCGCGGCGTGGATGTCCTCCGGCCGGTCGGCGATGCGCAGGTGCGAATAGACGGCGCCGAACTTCTGCGCGAGGCCGGTCATGTCGAGGACGGAAACGCCCTTGCCGTCGATGTGCGCGGCCATCCCGATCAGCGCGCCCAGCGTCACGACGCCGGTGCCGCCGACGCCGGTGACGAGGAGGTTGTAGGGGCGCCCGGTGGCGGGCAGGGTCGGCGCCGGCGGCGCGGCGAAGTGCGCGTCGCCGGGGCCGTCGGCGTTCTGCATCCGGCCCTTCTTCAGGCGGCCGCCCTCGACGGTGACGAAGGACGGGCAGAAACCCTTCAGGCAGGTGTAGTCCTTGTTGCACGACGACTGGTCGATGGCGCGCTTGCGTCCGAGCTCGGTCTCCACCGGGACGATCGACAGGCAGTTGGACTGCACGCCGCAGTCGCCGCAGCCCTCGCAGACGGCTTCGTTGATGAAGACCCGCTTCGCCGGGTCGGCCAGCTTGCCGCGCTTGCGCCGCCGCCGCTTCTCGGTGGCGCAGGCCTGGTCGTAGATGAGGACGGAGACGCCGGGGTATTCGCGCAGCTCGCGCTGCACGAGGTCGAGCCGGTCGCGATGGTGGATCGGGACGTTCGGCGCGAGATCGGGAATCTCGGCGTACTTTTCCGGCTCGTCGGTGACGATGACGATTTTCTCGATGCCTTCGGCGGCGAGCTGCCGCGTCAGCTGCGCGACGCTCAAGGGGCCGTCCACCGGCTGCCCGCCGGTCATCGCCACGGCGTCGTTGTAGAGAATTTTGTAGGTGATCGGCACCTTCGCCGCGACGGCCTGGCGGATGGCGAGCAGGCCGGAGTGATAGTAGGTGCCGTCGCCGAGGTTGGCGAAAATGTGCTTCTCGTGGGTGAAGGGCGCCTGTCCGACCCAGGGCACGCCCTCGCCGCCCATGTGCGTGTAGGTCGCCGTGCTGCGGTCCATCCACGTCGCCATGTAGTGGCAGCCGATGCCGGCGACCGCGCGCGAGCCCTCGGGGACGCGCGTCGAGGTGTTGTGCGGGCAGCCCGAGCAGAAGGTCGGCGTGCGCTGCGCCAGCATGATCGGCGCGCCAGCTTCTTTCTGCTTGGCTTCGAGCAGCGCGAGGCGGGCTTCGATCGTCGCCGAGGTGACGAAGCGCCCGATGCGTTGTGCGATGACCCGCGCGATATGCGCCACCGACAGTTCGCCTGCGGCGGGCAGCAGCCAGTCGCCATGCGGCTGCGCCCACTCGCCCTTCTCGTCGAACTTGCCGATGACGCGCGGGCGCACGTCCTCGCGCCAGTTGTAGAGCTCCTCCTTGAGCTGGTATTCGATCAGCTGCCGCTTTTCCTCGACGACGAGGATTTCCTCCAACCCCGCCGCGAAGTCGCGCACGCCCGCCGCTTCGAGCGGCCAGACCATACCCACCTTGTAGAGGCGGATGCCGATCGCCGCGGCCAGCGCATCGTCGATGCCGAGTTCGTCGAGCGCCTGGCGCACGTCGAGATAGGATTTGCCGGCGGTGATGATGCCGAGGCGCGGCGCGGGCGTGTCGATCACCACGCGGTTCAGGCGGTTGGCTCGACAGTAGGCCAGCGCGGCGTAAAGCTTGTGGTGCAGCAGGCGGCGCTCCTGTTCGTGGCGGTCGTCCGGCCAGCGGATGTTGAGGCCGCCGGGCGGCAGTTCGAGGTCGGTCGGCAGCCGGATGTCGAGCGCGTGCGGGTCGATGTTCACCGACGCCGAGGTCTCGACCGTGTCGGCCAGCGCCTTGAGTGCGACCCAGCAGCCGGAATAGCGGCTCATGGCCCAGCCGTGCAGGCCGAAATCGATGTACTCCTGAACGTTGGCCGGATACAGCACCGGCATCATCATGGCTTTGAAGAAGTGATCGGTCTGGTGCGGCAGCGTGGACGACTTTGCGTTGTGGTCGTCTCCCGCGACGACCAGCACGCCGCCGTGCGGCGCGGTGCCGGCAGCGTTGGCGTGGCGAAAGACGTCGCCGCAGCGGTCGACGCCCGGCCCCTTGCCGTACCACATGGCGAAGACCCCGTCGTACTTCGCGCCGGGGAACAGATTGACCTGCTGCGTGCCCCACACGGCGGTTGCCGCGAGATCCTCGTTGATGCCGGGCTGGAAGACGATGTGCTGCGGCTCGAGAAACTTCTTGGCCGCCCAGAAGGCGAGATCGACGCCCCCCAGCGGGCTGCCGCGATAGCCGGAGACGAAGCCGGCGGTGTTGAGGCCGGCTGCCGCGTCGCGCTGGCGCTGCAGCATCGGCAGGCGCACGAGAGCCTGTGGGCCGGTAAGGAAAACGCGTCCGGAGGTTCGCGTGTACTTGTCCTCCAGCGTGATCGAGAGATCGCTCATGGTCCGAGTCTCCTCCGCTATTCTTGCGCACTCCCACGCGCCCGGTCGGCGCGTGTCGTTCGAATGCCGCCGGTCGCGGGTAAGCGGCCTTGGCTCCGGATTTGACCGCCGTGTTTCGATATCGTTGCAACGTCCGAAGGAGGGGGGCGTGTGGAGCGCTCTCTCCGCGAGAGGCGCTTCGTGAGAAAGGTCGCCGCGCCGATTCCTTGCGTTGCAAAATATTGGAGAAAGGGCTGTTCCTCGGCATGGATTCTGCTATACTGCCGCCCGGTTCGAGAAAAAGCGTTTGACAAGTTATTGCTCAAGCGTCAAAATTTTCGGTTCCGAGTTGGAGGGATACCCAAGCGGTCAACGGGATCAGACTGTAAATCTGACGGCTCTGCCTTCGAAGGTTCGAATCCTTCTCCCTCCACCAAGAATGCCGCATAGGCAGCGATGGTTGGATTGTGTTGTGCTGCGGGTTATGGTTTAGCGGGTGTAGCTCAATGGTAGAGCTGAAGCCTTCCAAGCTTAAGACGAGGGTTCGATTCCCTTCACCCGCTCCACGCTGCGGCTAAAATTGCTTCAGGTAGCACGTAGGACGCCCATGTAGCTCAGGGGTAGAGCACTCCCTTGGTAAGGGAGAGGTCGGCAGTTCAATTCTGCCCATGGGCACCACGCATTTGCACCTAAGGTTTTTTAACTTCTAACGTTTTGAGGTACCGGGAATGGCTAAGGGAAAATTCGAACGTACGAAGCCGCACGTGAACGTTGGCACGATTGGTCACGTTGACCACGGCAAGACCACGCTGACGGCGGCGATCACGACGATTCTGTCGAAGAAATTCGGTGGCGAGGCGAAGGCCTACGACCAGATCGACGCAGCGCCGGAAGAAAAGGCGCGCGGCATCACGATCAACACCGCGCACGTCGAGTACGAAACGGCCACCCGCCACTACGCACACGTTGACTGCCCGGGCCACGCCGACTACGTCAAGAACATGATTACCGGTGCCGCCCAGATGGACGGCGCCATCCTGGTGTGCTCGGCCGCCGACGGCCCGATGCCGCAGACCCGCGAGCACATCCTGCTCGCCCGTCAGGTCGGCGTCCCGTACATCATCGTCTTCCTGAACAAGTGCGACATGGTCGACGACGCCGAACTGCTCGAGCTCGTCGAAATGGAAGTGCGCGAACTGCTCTCCAAGTACGACTTCCCGGGCGACGACGTGCCGATCGTCCAGGGCTCCGCCCTCAAGGCCCTCGAAGGCGACCAGAGCGAAATCGGCGAACCCGCCATCCTCCGCCTGGCCGACGCCCTCGACAGCTACATCCCGACGCCCGAGCGCGCCATCGACAAGCCCTTCCTGCTGCCGATCGAAGACGTCTTCTCGATCTCCGGCCGTGGTACCGTTGTCACCGGTCGCGTCGAGCGCGGCATCGTCAAGGTCGGCGAAGAAATCGAAATCGTCGGCATCAAGCCCACGGTCAAGACCATCTGCACCGGCGTCGAAATGTTCCGCAAGCTGCTCGACCAGGGCCAGGCGGGCGACAACGTCGGCGTCCTGCTGCGCGGCACCAAGCGTGAAGACGTCGAGCGCGGCCAGGTTCTGGCCAAGCCCGGCTCGATCAAGCCGCACACCCACTTCACCGGCGAAGTGTACGTGCTGTCGAAGGACGAAGGTGGTCGTCACACCCCGTTCTTCAACAACTACCGCCCGCAGTTCTACTTCCGCACGACGGACGTTACCGGCGCGATCTCGCTGCCGGAAGGCGTCGAAATGGTCATGCCGGGTGACAACATCCAGATGACCGTCAAGCTGATCGCCCCGATCGCCATGGAAGAAGGTCTGCGCTTCGCCATCCGCGAAGGCGGCCGTACCGTCGGCGCCGGCGTCGTCGCCAAAATCATCGAGTAATCGATAGCAGTAGTAAAAAGGCGCTTCGGGAGACTGAAGCGCCTTGGTGTTTCTGTCGTAGGGGTGTAGCTCAATTGGTAGAGCAACGGTTTCCAAAACCGTAGGTCGGGGGTTCGATTCCCTCCGCCCCTGCCATCAACAATTAAAGCTGAAGAAATGGCCGATAAAATCAAGTTCGCGCTGGCGTTGGTGTTGCTTGCTGCTGGCGTGGCGGGCTTCTACCTGCTCGGCGAGCAGGCAACGATCCTGCGTGTCCTGGCCGTTCTCGCCGGGGTTGGCGCCGCAGCGGCAGTCGCTTGGCAAACCGAGCAAGGGCGCAGCTTCTTCAGTTTCGCCAAGGAAGCCAGGGACGAAGCCAAGAAGGTCGTCTGGCCCTCGCGCAAAGAAACCCTGCAGACCACCGGCCTGGTGTTCGCCTTCGTCGTCGTCATGGCGATCTTTCTCTGGTTGACCGACAAGAGCCTGGAGTGGGTGTTCTACGACATCATCCTGGGTTGGAAGAAATCATGAGCATGCGTTGGTACGTCGTTCACGCCTATTCGGGCTTCGAGAAGAGCGTTCAGCGCGCTTTGGCCGAACGCATTCAGCGTCAGGAAATGCAGGATAAGTTCGGCCGCATCCTGGTGCCGGTCGAGGAAGTCGTCGAGCTCAAGGGCGGCCAGAAGAGCATTTCCGAGCGCAAGTTCTTTCCGGGCTATGTGCTGGTCGAGATGGAGATGGGGGACGACTCCTGGCATCTCGTGAAGAGCACGCCCAAGGTCACCGGTTTCGTCGGCGGCGCCGGCAACAAGCCGACTCCGATTTCCGAGAAGGAAGTCGAGAAGATCATGCAGCAGATCCAGGAAGGCGTTGAAAAGCCGCGCCCCAAGGTTCTGTTCGAGCCCGGCGAAGTGGTTCGCGTCAAGGAAGGTCCGTTTACCGACTTTCACGGTTCGGTCGAGGACGTCAATTACGAAAAGAACCGCTTGCGCGTCTCGGTCACCATTTTTGGGCGGCCGACGCCGGTCGAGTTGGAATTCAGCCAGGTCGAAAAAGCTTGATTTTTCTCCTGGTCGCGGCGCGTAGTGTTTTGCGCGCCGCCAGCAGTGCGGCTCTCGGGCCGCGTTTGTCGTTTGGGGAGCGCCGTGAAAGGCGCGTTATCACCCGTTTATAGGAGTAGTTTCCGTGGCAAAGAAAATTGTCGGCTTCATCAAGCTGCAAGTGCCGGCGGGCAAGGCCAATCCTTCGCCCCCGATCGGTCCCGCGCTCGGTCAGCGCGGCCTCAACATCATGGAGTTCTGCAAGGCGTTCAACGCCCAGACCCAAGGTCTCGAGCCCGGTCTGCCGATTCCGGTGGTGATCACCGCTTTCGCGGACAAGAGCTTCACCTTCATCATGAAGACGCCGCCGGCGACCATTCTGATCAAGAAGGCCGCTGGTATCCAAAAGGGCAGCCCGAAGCCCCATACCGACAAGGTCGGCAAGCTGACGCGCGCCCAGTGCGAAGCCATTGCCACGACCAAGATGCCCGATCTGACCGCCGCCGACATGGACGCCGCGGTGCGCACGATCGCCGGCAGCGCCCGTTCGATGGGCATCACGGTGGAGGGTCTCTGAGATGGCACAACTGACCAAACGTCAAAAGGCCCTGCAGGGCAAGATCGACCGCAACAAGAGCTACGCCGTCGCTGATGCGCTGAAGCTGGCCAAGGATTTCGCCACCGCCAAGTTCGACGAGTCGATCGACGTCGCCGTCAATCTCGGCATCGACGCACGCAAGTCGGACCAGCTGGTTCGCGGCTCCGTCGTTCTGCCCGCCGGTACGGGCAAGACCGTTCGCGTCGCCGTGTTCGCCCAGGGCGACAAGGCCGAGGCGGCCAAGGCTGCCGGTGCCGATATCGTCGGTTTCGACGATCTCGCCGCCCAGATCAAGGAAGGCAACCTGAACTTCGACATCGTTATCGCCACGCCGGACGCCATGCGCATCGTCGGCCAGCTCGGCCAGATCCTCGGCCCGCGCGGCCTGATGCCGAACCCGAAGGTCGGCACCGTGACCATGGACGTCGCCACCGGCGTCAAGAACGCCAAGGCTGGTCAGGTCCAGTACCGTACGGATAAGGGCGGCATCGTGCATTGCACGATCGGTCGCGCTTCCTTCGAAGTCGAAAAGCTGGAACTGAACCTGAAGGCGCTGATCGAAGCGCTGACCAAGGCCAAGCCGGCCAGCTCGAAGGGCCAGTACCTGCGAAAGATCGCTCTGTCCAGCACCATGGGCCCGGGCGTGCGCGTGGATTCGTCCTCGCTGTAATCGAATGCGCGGCACCGCGGTTTTCCGTGGTGCCGCAACGTACTTTGGGCTGCCGCCCCGCTTCGTGCGAGGCGGCAGATCGTCAAAGACCGCAGGTGCCAAAGGGCGGCAGCATCGTCCGGCGGTTTAAGTGTGCAAGCGGCCTGCGTAGACGGTGTGCCCCGAACAGGATTTCGCGTCGGAAGGCTTCGGCCTTTCTACAGTGCTCCTGATCCAGGTCGCCGTAGGTGCGGCGCGTCAACCGATGCGCCGTGTGTTGACTTGATAGGAGGAAGGACCCGTGGGTCTCAATCTTGATGACAAAAAAGCCGTCGTGGCTGAGGTGTCGGCTCAGGTAGCCAACGCCCAGACGATCGTCGTGGCTGAGTACAGCGGTATCGAGGTCGGCGACCTCACCCGTCTGCGCGCTCAGGCCCGCAAGTCTGGCGTTTATCTGCGTGTGCTGAAGAACACCCTGGTGCGTCGCGCCGTCGCTGACAGCGCGTTCGCCGGCCTCGCCGCGCAGATGACCGGTCCGCTGATCTATAGCATTTCGGCCGACCCGGTTTCTGCCGCCAAGGTGCTCAACGACTTTGCAAAAACCAATGACAAGCTGGTTCTGAAGGCTGGCGTTTACGCCGGCAACGTGCTCGACAAGGCCGGCGTGCAAGCGCTCGCCTCGATCCCGAGCCGCGAAGAACTGCTGGCCAAGCTGCTCGGCGTGATGAAGGCACCGGTCTCCGGTTTCGCCGTCGCCCTCGGCGCGCTTGCCGCGCAGCGCGAACAGGCTGCCGCCTGATTCGGTCACCGACAGCTTTCACAAGTATCCAGATTTAGGAGTTTATTGATTATGGCTATCACCAAAGACGACATCCTCGAAGCCGTTGGCAACATGACGGTTATGGACCTGAACGACCTGGTCAAGGCGTTCGAAGAGAAGTTCGGCGTTTCCGCCGCCGCCATGGCCGTTGCCGCCCCGGGCGCCGGCGCTGCCGCCGCCGCTGAAGAGCAGACCGAATTCACGGTCGTGCTGGTCGCTGCCGGCGACAAGAAGGTCGAAGTCATCAAGGTCGTGCGCGCTGCCACCGGCCTGGGCCTCAAGGAAGCCAAGGACCTGGTCGACGGCGCTCCGAAGCCCGTCAAGGAATCGATCGCCAAGGCCGATGCCGAAGCCCTCAAGAAGCAACTCGAGGACGCAGGCGCCAAGGTCGAGGTCAAGTAATCTCGGCTTCGCAGGCTGGGCTGGCGGCAATTTGCTGCCAGCCCTTTTGTGCTTTGCGGGAATGTTCTGCGCGCCCCGGCGGCGGCGAAAGGTTTCCCGGCAACAAGATGTAGAGGGTGCAGCGTGCAAACGCCAGCCCGGCTGTCAGCCCGTCGCTCGCCAGAGAGCGGTCGCGGTCGGTTCAGCCGGTTAGCGTTTGTCCGTTGCGGACCGGCGGGGATACGACCCAGCCCGCCGGAACGTACTTGAGGATCTTTGCTTTCTGAGCTCGGAGCGACCATGACCTACTCCTATACCGAGAAAAAACGCATCCGCAAGAGCTTCGCCAAGCGCGCTAGCGTGCTCGACGTACCGTTCCTGCTGGCGACGCAACTTGAGTCCTACACCGCTTTCCTGCAGGCAGCCATTCCGCCTGCGAAGCGTCGGAACCAAGGCCTGCAAGCCGCGTTTTCCTCGATCTTCCCGATCGTTAGCCATAGCGGCAACGCCCGCCTCGAGTTCGTCAGCTTCCAGCTCGCCGAACCGACCTTCGACGTCAAGGAATGCCAGCAGCGTGGCCTGACCTTCGCCTCGGCCTTGCGCGCGAAGGTCCGCCTGGTCATCCTCGACCGCGAAACGCCGGACACCATCAAGGAAGTCAAGGAACAGGAAGTCTACATGGGCGAAGTGCCGCTCATGACGACGACCGGCTCCTTCGTCATCAACGGCACCGAGCGCGTCATCGTTTCGCAGCTGCACCGCTCGCCCGGTGTCTTCTTCGAGCACGACCGTGGCAAGACCCACAGCTCGGGCAAGCTGCTCTTCTCAGCGCGCGTGATTCCCTATCGCGGCTCCTGGCTGGACTTCGAGTTCGATCCGAAGGACACCCTGTTCTTCCGCGTCGACCGCCGCCGCAAGATGCCGGTCACGACGCTGCTCAAGGCCATCGGTCTGACGCCCGAGCAGATCCTGCGCGAGTTTTTCGATTTCGACACCTTCCAGCTCGGCAAGCACGTCGAGTTCGAACTGGTGCCCGAGCGCCTGCGCGGCGAAGTCGCCCGTTTCGATTTCGTGGACAAGTCCGGCAAGGTCATCGTCCCCAAGGACAAGCGCATCACCGCCAAGCACATCCGCGAGCTCGACGCCGCCGGCATCAAGCAGATCGCCGTGCCGGAAGACTTCATCGTCGGCCGCGTGGTGGCGCAGAACATCATCGATACCGCGACCGGCGAAGTCCTGGCCAACGCCAACGACGAGATCACCGAAGCCCTGCTCGCCAAGCTGCAGGAAGCTGGCATCGAGACGCTGCAAACCCTCTACATCAACGACCTCGACCGCGGCGCTTTCATCTCGCAGACGCTGCGCGCCGACGACACGGTTTCCCGTCAGGCCGCGCGCGTCGCGATCTACCGCATGATGCGTCCGGGCGAGCCGCCCACGGAAGAAGCCGTCGAGATCCTGTTCAACGGCCTCTTCTATTCCGACGATCGCTACGACCTGTCGGGCGTCGGCCGCATGAAGTTCAACCGCCGCGTCGCCCGCAAGGACGTGGTCGAGTTCAAGGTCATGGTCAAGCACGTGCCGTCGAAGCACGAGGCGATCGTCAAGGCCATCATCGAAACCGCCGGCGGTTCCGCCGCGGCGGTCGCGCAGCAGCTGACTGAACTCTCGTTCGGCGCCCGCGCCGTCGCCGAGAACCTGACCGAAGCCGAAGCCACCGCGCTCGCCGCCCAGCTCAAGAGCCTCGGCGCGCAGAGCGAAATGCGCGAACAGCTGACGCTGTCGCCGCGCGACATCGTCGAGGTCATCAAGATCCTCGTCGAACTGCGCAACGGCCGCGGCGAAATCGACGACATCGACCACCTCGGCAACCGCCGCGTGCGTTCGGTCGGCGAACTCGCCGAGAACCAGTTCCGCGCCGGCCTCGTGCGCGTCGAGCGCGCCGTCAAGGAGCGCCTGTCGCAAGCCGAATCCGACAACCTGATGCCGCACGACCTGATCAACGCCAAGCCGATCAGCGCCGCCATCAAGGAATTCTTCGGTTCCAGCCAGCTCTCGCAGTTCATGGACCAGACCAACCCGCTGTCCGAGATCACGCACAAACGTCGCGTCTCGGCCCTCGGCCCGGGCGGTCTGACCCGCGAACGCGCCGGCTTCGAAGTGCGCGACGTGCATCCGACGCACTACGGTCGCGTCTGCCCGATCGAAACTCCGGAAGGTCCGAACATCGGTCTGATCAACTCGCTGGCCCTGTACGCCCGGACCAATGAGTATGGCTTCCTCGAAACGCCGTACCGCAAGGTGATCGACGGCCAGGTAACCGACCAGATCGATTACCTGTCGGCCATCGAAGAAGGCGCCTATATCGTCGCCCAGGCCAACTCGGCGCTCGACGAAAGGGGCCGCCTGTCCGACGATCTGGTGACCTGCCGCGAGAAGGGCGAAACCATTCTCGCCGAGCCGTCGCGCGTGCAGTACATGGACGTGGCGCCGGGCCAGATCGTTTCGGTTGCCGCTTCGCTGATCCCGTTCCTCGAGCACGACGACGCGAACCGCGCGCTGATGGGCGCCAACATGCAGCGTCAGGCCGTGCCGTGTCTGCGTCCGGAAAAACCGGTCGTCGGCACCGGCATCGAGCGCACCGTCGCCGTCGACTCGGGCACCGCCGTCCAGGCGCTGCGCGGCGGCGTCGTCGATTACGTCGATGCCTCGCGCGTCGTGGTCCGTGTGAATGACGAAGAAACGGTGCCGGGCGAAGTCGGCGTCGACATCTACAACCTCGTCAAGTACACCCGTTCCAACCAGAACACCAACATCAACCAGCGTCCGCTGGTGCGCATGGGCGACCGCATCGCCAAGGGCGACGTCGTTGCCGACGGCGCGTCGACCGACAAGGGCGAACTGGCCCTCGGCCAGAACATGCGGATCGCCTTCATGCCGTGGAACGGCTACAACTTCGAAGACTCGATCCTGATCTCCGAACGCGTCGTCGCCGAAGACCGCTACACCTCGATCCACATCGAGGAACTGACGGTCGTCGCCCGCGACACCAAGCTCGGTCCGGAAGAAATCACGCGCGACATCGCTTCGCTCGGCGAAGCACAGCTGTCGCGTCTCGACGAGTCCGGCATCGTCTATATCGGCGCCGAGGTAGAAGCCGGCGATGTGCTGGTCGGCAAGGTGACGCCGAAGGGCGAAACCCAGCTGACGCCGGAAGAGAAGCTGCTGCGCGCGATCTTCGGCGAGAAAGCATCCGATGTGAAGGACACCTCGCTGCGCGTGCAGTCGGGCATCGCCGGCACGGTCATCGACGTCCAGGTCTTCACCCGCGAAGGCATCGAGCGCGACAAGCGCGCTCAGTCGATCATCGACGATCACCTGCGCGGTTACAAGACGGACCTCGCGGATCAGATGCGCATCGTCGAACGCGACGCGTTCGCCCGTGTCGAGCGCCTGATCGTCGGCAAGACCGCCAACGGCGGTCCGAAGAAGCTGGCCAAGGGTAGCGCGATCACCCGCGAGTACATCGACGGCATCGATCCGCACCACTGGTTCGACATCCGCATGGCCGACGAAGACGTGGCGCAGCAGCTCGAATCGCTGCGCGACGGCCTCGAGCAGACGCGCAAGGACTTCGACATCGCCTTCGAGGAAAAGCGCAAGAAGCTGACGCAGGGCGACGAATTGCCGCCGGGCGTTCAGAAGATGGTCAAGGTCTACGTCGCCGTCAAGCGCCGCCTGCAGTCGGGCGACAAGATGGCCGGCCGCCACGGTAACAAGGGTGTCGTCTCGCGCATCGTTCCGGTCGAAGACATGCCGTACGACAACGAAGGCCGTCCGGTGGACATCGTTCTCAACCCGCTCGGCGTGCCGTCGCGGATGAACGTCGGCCAGATTCTCGAGGTGCACCTCGGTCTCGCCGCCAAGGGCCTGGGCTTCAAGATCGGCGACATGCTGCGCCGCGAAGCGAACGTCAAGGAAGTGCGCGCTTTCCTCGAGCAGATCTACAACAGCAAGGGCAAGCCCGAGGACCTCGACCAGCTCAACGACGCCGAGATCATGGAAATGGCCGGCAACCTGGAGAACGGCGTGCCGTTCGCCACGCCGGTGTTCGACGGTGCCAAGGAAGAGGAAATCAAGGCCATGCTGGCCCTCGCCGGCATGCCCGAGTCGGGCCAGATGGTCCTCTTCGACGGCCGCACCGGCGAGCGCTACGAGCGCGCGGTGACGGTGGGCTACATGCACTTCCTGAAGCTGCACCACCTGGTCGACGACAAGATGCACGCGCGTTCGACCGGTCCGTACTCGCTCGTCACCCAGCAGCCGCTGGGCGGCAAGGCGCAGTTCGGCGGCCAGCGTTTCGGCGAAATGGAAGTGTGGGCGCTCGAAGCCTACGGCGCCGCCTACGTGCTGCAGGAAATGCTGACGGTCAAGTCGGACGACGTGAACGGCCGGACCAAGGTCTACGAAAACATCGTCAAGGGCGATCACAAGATCGATGCCGGCATGCCGGAATCCTTCAACGTGCTCGTCAAGGAAATCCGCTCGCTGGCGATCGACATCGATCTCGAACGCTTCTAAGACGGATCCCAGGCAATGACGGCAGCCGCGGCTACGGCCGCGGCACAGAGAATTTGAATTCTCACCCCGAACGGAGTGAAAGATGAAAGCACTACTTGATCTGTTCAAGCAGGTAACGCAGGAAGAAGAGTTCGACGCGATCACCATCGGTCTCGCGTCGCCGGACAAAATCCGTTCCTGGTCCTACGGCGAAGTCAAAAAGCCGGAAACCATCAACTACCGTACCTTCAAGCCCGAGCGCGACGGCCTGTTCTGCGCCAAGATCTTCGGGCCGGTCAAGGACTACGAGTGCCTGTGCGGCAAGTACAAGCGCCTCAAGCATCGCGGCGTGATCTGCGAGAAGTGCGGCGTCGAAGTCACGCTGGCCAAGGTGCGCCGCGAGCGCATGGGCCACATCGAGCTGGCCTCGCCGGTCGCCCACATCTGGTTCCTGAAGAGCCTGCCGAGCCGTCTCGGTATGGTCCTCGACATGACCCTGCGCGACATCGAACGCGTGCTCTACTTCGAAGCCTTCGTCGTTTGCGACCCGGGCATGACGCCGCTCAACCGCGGTCAACTGCTGACCGAGGACGATTACCTCGCGAAGACCGAGGAGTACGGCGACGACTTCTTCGCGGCGATGGGCGCCGAAGGCATCCGCGAACTGCTGCGCAACCTCGACCTCGACAACGAAGTCGACCGCCTGCGCGGCGAACTCGAGACGACGACGTCCGAGACCAAGAACAAGAAGCTGGCCAAGCGCCTGAAGATCCTCGAAGGCTTCCAGAAGTCCGGCATCAAGCCCGACTGGATGGTGCTCGAAGTGTTGCCGGTGCTGCCGCCCGACCTGCGTCCGCTGGTGCCGCTGGACGGCGGCCGCTTCGCGACCTCCGATCTGAACGATCTCTACCGCCGCGTCATCAACCGTAACAACCGTCTGAAGCGTCTGCTCGAACTGAAGGCACCGGACATCATCGTGCGCAACGAAAAGCGCATGCTGCAGGAAGCCGTCGACTCGCTGCTCGACAACGGCCGCCGCGGCAAGGCGATGACCGGCGCCAACAAGCGTCCGCTGAAGTCGCTGGCCGACATGATCAAGGGCAAGGGCGGTCGTTTCCGTCAGAACCTGCTCGGCAAGCGCGTCGACTACTCGGGCCGTTCGGTCATCGTCGTCGGCCCGCAGCTCAAGCTGCACCAGTGCGGCCTGCCGAAGCTGATGGCGCTCGAACTGTTCAAGCCCTTCATCTTCAACCGCCTGGAAATGATGGGTCTGGCGACGACCATCAAGCAGGCCAAGAAGATGGTCGAAACCGAAGAACCGGTGGTCTGGGACATCCTCGAAGAGGTGATCCGCGAGCACCCGATCATGCTCAACCGCGCGCCGACGCTGCACCGCCTCGGTATCCAGGCCTTCGAGCCGACCCTGATCGAAGGCAAGGCGATCCAGCTGCATCCGCTCGTCTGCGCGGCGTTCAACGCCGACTTCGACGGCGACCAGATGGCCGTCCACGTCCCGCTGTCGCTCGAAGCGCAGATGGAAGCCCGCACCCTGATGCTGGCCTCCAACAACGTGCTGTCGCCCGCCAACGGCGAGCCGATCATCGTCCCGTCGCAGGATATCGTTCTCGGTCTCTACTACGCGACCCGTGAGCGCATCAACGCCAAGGGCGAAGGAATGATCTTCCCCGACCTGGCCGAAATCCAGCGCGCCATGCAGGCCGGCGAACTCGACATCCATGCCAAGATCTCGGTGCGCATCAAGGAGTACGAGAAGGACGGCGAGAACGGCTGGAAGGAAAAGGTCACCCGCTACGACACGACCGCCGGCCGCGCGCTGCTTTCGGAAATCCTGCCCAAGGGGCTGCCGTTCAGCGTCCTCGACAAGCCGCTGAAGAAGAAGGAAATCTCCAAGCTGATCAACACGGCCTTCCGCCGTTGCGGCCTCAAGGAAACCGTCGTCTTCGCCGACCAGCTGATGCAGAACGGCTATCGCCTGGCGACCCGCGCCGGCATCTCGTTCTGCTCGGACGACATGCTCGTTCCGACGCAGAAGCGTGAAATCATCGCCGCCGCCGAAGACGAAGTGAAGGAAATCGAGAGCCAGTACACCAACGGTCTCGTGACCTTCGGCGAACGCTACAACAAGGTCGTCGACATCTGGGGTCGTACCGGCGACCAGGTTGCCAAGGTGATGATGGAGCAGCTCGGTCACGAGGAAGTGATCGACCGCCACGGCAAGAAGGTGAAGCAGGAATCCTTCAACTCGATCTACATGATGGCCGACTCCGGCGCCCGCGGTTCCGCGGCGCAGATCCGCCAGCTGGCCGGCATGCGCGGCCTGATGGCGAAACCGGACGGCTCGATTATCGAGACGCCGATCACCACGAACTTCCGCGAAGGTCTGAACGTTCTCCAGTACTTCATCTCGACGCACGGCGCCCGTAAAGGTCTGGCCGACACCGCGCTGAAGACCGCGAACTCGGGTTACCTGACGCGCCGTCTGGTCGACGTGACGCAGGATCTGGTCGTCATCGAGGACGACTGCGGCACGCAGAACGGCGTCACGATGAAGGCGCTGATCGAGGGCGGCGAAGTGATCGAAGCCCTGCGCGAACGTATCCTCGGCCGCGTCACGGTGAATGACCTGGTCAATCCCGAAACCGACGAAACGGTGATCGAAGCCGGCACGCTGGTGGACGAGGACTGCTGCGACCTGATCGACCAGCTCGGCATCGACGAAGTCAAGGTGCGCACGCCGCTCACCTGCGATACGCGCTACGGCTTGTGCGGCAAGTGCTACGGCCGCGATCTTGGCCGCGGCACGCCGGTCAACGTCGGCGAAGCGGTTGGCGTCATCGCCGCCCAGTCGATCGGCGAACCGGGCACCCAGCTCACGATGCGGACCTTCCACGTCGGCGGCGCGGCTTCCCGTGCCGCGGTGGCCAGCCAGGTCGACAGCAAGAGCGCCGGTATCGTGCGCTTCACCGCGTCGATGCGTTACGTCACGAGCGCCAAGGGCGAGAAGATCGTCATCACCCGTTCCGGCGAAGTCCTCGTCACCGACGACAACGGCCGCGAGCGCGAGCGTCACAAGGTGCCGTACGGTGCCACGCTGCAGGTCACCGACGGACAGTCCGCGAAGGCCGGCACCAAGCTCGCGACCTGGGATCCGCACACCCGGCCGATCATCGCCGAATATTCGGGCCTGGTGCGTTTCGAGAACGTCGAAGAAGGCGTTACCGTCGCCAAGCAGATCGATGAAGTGACCGGCCTGTCGACGCTGGTCGTCATCGACCACAAGCGCGGCGGCAAGATGCAGTCGAAGGGGCTGCGTCCGCAGGTCAAGCTGCTCGATGCCAACGGCGACGAAGTCAAGATGCACGGTTCCGACCACACGGTGACCATCACCTTCCAGGTCGGCACCATCATCACCGTGCTCGACGGCCAGCAGGTCTCGGTCGGCGACGTGCTGGCACGTCTGCCGCAGGAATCGGCCAAGACGCGCGACATCACCGGCGGCCTGCCGCGGGTGGCGGAGCTGTTCGAGGCCCGTACCCCGAAGGACGCCGGCATGCTGGCCGAGTACACCGGCACCGTTTCCTTCGGCAAGGACACCAAGGGCAAGCAGCGTCTGGTCATCACCGACCTTGACGGCGTCGCTCACGAGTACCTGATTCCGAAGGACAAGCACGTTCTGGTGCACGACGGCCAGGTGGTCAACAAGGGCGAGTCGATCGTGGACGGCGAACCCGATCCGCACGACATCCTGCGTCTGCAGGGCGTCGAGGCGCTGGCCATCTACATCACCGACGAAGTGCAGGACGTGTACCGTCTTCAGGGCGTGAAGATCAACGACAAGCACATCGAAGTGATCGTTCGCCAGATGCTGCGCCGCGTCGCTATTGTCGATCCGGGCGATACCCGCTTCATCAAGAGCGAGCAGGTCGAGCGCGCCCACGTGCTTGACGAGAACGATCGCGTGCTGGCCGAGGGCAAGCTCCCGGCGGTCTACGAGTACGTCCTGCTCGGTATTACCAAGGCGTCGTTGTCGACCGATTCGTTCATCTCTGCGGCGTCCTTCCAGGAAACCACCCGCGTGTTGACCGAAGCGGCGATCATGGGCAAGCGCGACGAACTCCGCGGTCTCAAGGAGAACGTCATCGTCGGTCGTCTGATTCCCGCCGGCACCGGTCTCGCCTACCATACGACGCGCAAGAAGCAGGCGGTCGGCGAGGATATCGCCAGTCGTCCGGGGATCGTCGGCGACGAGGCAGCTGTCGTTGTCGAGGATTCGCAGGATCCCCAAGTCGGTTGACTTGGGGCTTGATAAGCCATAGAATTTATGGTCTTTGTCGGCGGAGGCTAACCATTGCCTCCGTCTGTGATAAAAATCGCTAAGGCGGCCTTCGGGTGCGCCTTGGTTTTTTTGCAGGCCGGTCGCCTTGTGGGGCGGTCGCTGCAGTGAATTTGGGGATAGAAATATGCCGACCATTAACCAGCTTGTGCGTAAGCCCCGCGAGGCGGTGCGCGCCAAGAGCAAAGTTCCGGCGCTGGAAAACTGCCCGCAGAAGCGTGGCGTGTGTACCCGCGTTTACACCACCACTCCGAAAAAGCCGAACTCCGCGCTGCGTAAGGTGTGCAAGGTTCGTCTGACGAACGGCTTTGAAGTCATTTCGTACATCGGCGGTGAAGGCCACAACCTGCAGGAGCACTCCGTGGTCCTGATTCGTGGTGGTCGTGTGAAGGACTTGCCGGGTGTGCGTTACCACACCGTCCGTGGCTCGCTGGATACCCAGGGCGTCAAGGATCGTAAGCAGTCGCGTTCCAAGTACGGCGCCAAGCGTCCGAAGGCGGCCTAAGGTCGTCAGAGTAAGTGGCCGTTCCTCGATGGGCGGCCGCGAGGGGTGCGTTTTTGCCGCCCTTCAACTGAATAGTGATTATGAGAGGTTGTTATGCCACGTCGTCGTGAAGTACCCAAGCGCGATATCCTGCCCGATCCGAAGTTCGGCAGTGTCGATGTTTCCAAGTTCGTGAACACCATCATGATGAGCGGCAAGAAGTCGGTTGCCGAGCGCATCGTTTACGGCGCCTTCGATCTGGTCACCGCCAAGGGCGGCAAGGATCCCCTGGAGGTCTTCCAGCAGGCGATGGCCAACATCAAGCCGCTGGTCGAAGTGAAGAGCCGCCGCGTTGGCGGGGCCAACTATCAGGTGCCGGTCGAAGTCCGTCCGAATCGTCGTATGGCGCTCGCCATGCGCTGGTTGCGTGAAGCTGCCCGCAAGCGTTCGGAAAAGTCGATGGGCCAGCGTCTGGCCGCGGAAATGCTCGAAGCTGCCGAAAATCGCGGCGGCGCGGTCAAGAAGCGCGACGAAGTGCACCGCATGGCCGAAGCCAACAAGGCTTTCGCGCATTACCGCTTCTAACGTCGCAGCCAGTCTGTTGACGACCGTTCTTTATTAGCGAAGGTTACTACCGTGGCACGCAAAACCCCTATCGAGCGCTACCGCAATATCGGTATCAGCGCCCACATCGACGCCGGCAAGACGACGACCACCGAGCGCATTCTCTTCTACACCGGCGTGAGCCATAAGCTCGGCGAGGTCCATGACGGCGCGGCGACGACCGACTGGATGGAGCAGGAGCAGGAGCGCGGCATCACGATCACGTCCGCTGCCGTGACGTGTTTCTGGAAGGGGATGGATCAGTCCTACCCCGAGCACCGCTTCAACATCATCGACACCCCGGGGCACGTGGACTTCACGATCGAGGTCGAGCGTTCGATGCGCGTGCTCGACGGTGCCTGCATGGTCTACTGTGCGGTCGGCGGCGTGCAGCCGCAGTCCGAAACCGTGTGGCGTCAGGCGACCAAGTACAAGGTGCCGCGTCTGGCCTTCGTGAACAAGATGGATCGTTCGGGTGCCAACTTCTTCAAGGTCGTCGACCAGATGAAGACCCGCCTGAAGGCCAACCCCGTTCCGGTGGTGATTCCGATCGGCGCCGAAGACAGCTTCACGGGCGTGATCGATCTGCTCAAGATGAAAGCGATCATCTGGGACGAGGCTTCGCAGGGGATGAAGTTCGAGTTCCAGGAAATCCCGGCGGAACTTGTCGGGCTTGCCAACGAGTGGCGCGGCAACATGGTCGAGGCGGCCGCCGAAGCTTCCGAAGAGCTGATGAACAAGTACCTCGAAGAAGGTGAGCTGTCCGAGCAGGACGTGATCGCCGGCATTCGTGCCCGTACGCTCGCCTGCGAAATCCAGCCGATGCTGTGCGGTACCGCGTTCAAGAACAAGGGCGTGCAGCGCATGCTCGACGCGGTCATTCAGTATCTGCCGTCGCCGATCGATATCCCGCCGGTTGCGGGAACCGACGACAACGAAAAGGAAGTGGTTCGTCATGCTCGCGACGACGAGAAGTTCTCGGCGCTCGCCTTCAAGCTGATGAGCGATCCGTTCGTCGGGCAGCTGACCTTCATTCGCGTTTACTCCGGCGTGCTCGAATCGGGTTCCACCGTGCTGAATTCGATCAAAGGCAAGAAGGAGCGTATCGGCCGTCTGTTGCAGATGCACGCCAATGATCGCGTCGAAATCAAGGAAATTCTTGCCGGCGACATCGCTGCCGTGGTTGGTCTGAAGGACGTGACGACCGGCGAAACGCTGTGCGACGTCAATGCTCCGATCATTCTGGAACGCATGGAGTTTCCGGAGCCGGTGATCCACGTCGCCGTCGAGCCGAAGACCAAGGCCGACCAGGAAAAGATGGGCATGGCCCTGAACCGTCTGGCGCAGGAAGATCCGTCGTTCCGCGTGCGCACCGACGAAGAGTCCGGTCAGACCATTATTTCGGGCATGGGCGAACTGCACCTTGAAATCATCGTCGACCGCATGAAGCGGGAATTCGGTGTCGAGGCCAACGTCGGTGCGCCGCAGGTTGCCTACCGCGAGTGCATCAAGAAGTCGGTCGAGCAGGAAGGCAAGTTCGTCAAGCAGTCGGGCGGTCGCGGCCAGTTCGGTCACGTCTGGCTCAAGATCGAGCCGAACGAAGCCGGCAAGGGCTACGAGTTCGTCGATGCGATCAAGGGCGGCACCGTGCCGCGCGAATACATTCCCGCGGTCGACAAAGGTCTGCAGGATGCCGTCACCAGCGGCGTGCTGGCCGGCTTCCCGGTGGTGGACGTCAAGTTCACTCTGTTCGACGGTTCGTACCACGACGTCGACTCGAACGAAAACGCGTTCCGCATGGCCGCTTCGATGGCCTTCAAGGAAGGTATGCGCAAGGCCCAGCCGACGCTGCTCGAGCCGATGATGGCGGTCGAAGTCGAGACGCCGGAAGACTACATGGGCAACGTCATGGGCGACCTTTCCGGCCGTCGCGGCATCGTTCTGGGTATGGACGACATCCCGGGCGGCAGCAAGGCCGTGCGAGCCGAAGTTCCGCTGGCCGAGATGTTCGGTTATGCGACGCAGCTGCGTTCGCTGACCCAGGGGCGTGCGACCTACTCGATGGAATTCAAGCATTACTCCGAGGCGCCGAAGAACGTCGCCGAGGCTGTCATTAACAAGAAGTGATTTTTGGTATTTGAGGAAACAGTAAATGGCTAAGGGAAAATTCGAACGTACGAAGCCGCACGTGAACGTTGGCACGATTGGTCACGTTGACCACGGCAAGACCACGCTGACGGCGGCGATCACGACGATTCTGTCGAAGAAATTCGGTGGCGAGGCGAAGGCCTACGACCAGATCGACGCAGCGCCGGAAGAAAAGGCGCGCGGCATCACGATCAACACCGCGCACGTCGAGTACGAAACGGCCACCCGCCACTACGCACACGTTGACTGCCCGGGCCACGCCGACTACGTCAAGAACATGATTACCGGTGCCGCCCAGATGGACGGCGCCATCCTGGTGTGCTCGGCCGCCGACGGCCCGATGCCGCAGACCCGCGAGCACATCCTGCTCGCCCGTCAGGTCGGCGTCCCGTACATCATCGTCTTCCTGAACAAGTGCGACATGGTCGACGACGCCGAACTGCTCGAGCTCGTCGAAATGGAAGTGCGCGAACTGCTCTCCAAGTACGACTTCCCGGGCGACGACGTGCCGATCGTCCAGGGCTCCGCCCTCAAGGCCCTCGAAGGCGACCAGAGCGAAATCGGCGAACCCGCCATCCTCCGCCTGGCCGACGCCCTCGACAGCTACATCCCGACGCCCGAGCGCGCCATCGACAAGCCCTTCCTGCTGCCGATCGAAGACGTCTTCTCGATCTCCGGCCGTGGTACCGTTGTCACCGGTCGCGTCGAGCGCGGCATCGTCAAGGTCGGCGAAGAAATCGAAATCGTCGGCATCAAGCCCACGGTCAAGACCATCTGCACCGGCGTCGAAATGTTCCGCAAGCTGCTCGACCAGGGCCAGGCGGGCGACAACGTCGGCGTCCTGCTGCGCGGCACCAAGCGTGAAGACGTCGAGCGCGGCCAGGTTCTGGCCAAGCCCGGCTCGATCAAGCCGCACACCCACTTCACCGGCGAAGTGTACGTGCTGTCGAAGGACGAAGGTGGTCGTCACACCCCGTTCTTCAACAACTACCGCCCGCAGTTCTACTTCCGCACGACGGACGTTACCGGCGCGATCTCGCTGCCGGAAGGCGTCGAAATGGTCATGCCGGGTGACAACATCCAGATGACCGTCAAGCTGATCGCCCCGATCGCCATGGAAGAAGGTCTGCGCTTCGCCATCCGCGAAGGCGGCCGTACCGTCGGCGCCGGCGTCGTCGCCAAAATCATCGAGTAATTCTTAACTTCGGAGTGGGGCTTGCGCCTCACTCCATCGCTCTTTGGGAAACACTATGCAAAGCCAGAAAATCCGTATCCGCCTGAAGGCTTTCGACTATCGTCTGATCGATCAGTCCGCCCAGGAAATCGTCGAAACCGCCAAGCGCACCGGCGCTGTCGTTCGCGGTCCGGTTCCGCTGCCGACCCGTATTCAGCGCTACGACGTTCTGCGTTCGCCGCACGTCAACAAGACGTCGCGCGACCAGTTCGAAATCCGCACCCATCTCCGCCTGATGGACATCATCGACCCGACTGACAAGACCGTCGATGCGCTGATGAAGCTGGATCTGCCGGCTGGCGTTGACGTCGAAATCAAGTTGCAGTAATCGTTTTTCTGCGGGTATAATCCGCAGCTTTCGCGGGGTGGCGTCGTTGACGTCGCCCATTTTGACTTGTAGTGCTCGCCGGCCAATCGTAGCCGGCTAGAGGAGAATAACCATGAGTCTAGGCCTTGTAGGGCGCAAGGTCGGCATGACGCGCATTTTTACCGAGGACGGTGCGACCGTTCCGGTAACTGTGCTCGACGTGTCGAACAACCGCGTCGCCCAGATCAAGACGACCGAAACCGACGGCTACGCCGCGGTGCAGGTCGCTTTCGGCAAGCGTCGTCCCTCCCGTGTCAACAAGTCCCTGGCGGGTCACCTCGCCAAGGCTGGCGTCGAGGCGGGTCACGTTCTCAAAGAGTTTCCGGTTTCTGCCGACGAGCTCGCCAACCTTAAGCCAGGCGATCAGATCAGCGTGACTCTGTTTTCCGTCGGCCAGAAGGTCGATGTGACCGGTCAGTCGATCGGTAAGGGTTTTGCTGGCGGCATTAAACGCCACAATTTCAGTTCCCAGCGCGCGTCGCACGGTAACTCCGTGTCGCACAACGCTCCGGGTTCGATCGGTATGGCGCAGGATCCGGGCCGTGTTTTTCCGGGTAAGCGCATGGCCGGGCACTTGGGCGACGTCAAGTCGACCACGCAGAATCTCGAGATCGTTCGTGTCGATACCGAACGCCAGCTGCTGCTGGTGAAGGGTGCCGTTCCGGGCTCCAAGGGTTCGGACGTTGTTGTCCGCGCAGCGGTCAAGGGCTAAGGGGGCGACATGGAACTCAAAGTAATCAACGAACAAGGTCTCGAGGCATCCAAGCTGCAAGCTTCCGATCTGCTGTTCGGCCGCGACTACAACGAAGCGCTGATCCACCAGATCGTCGTTGCGTATCAGGCCAACGCACGCAGCGGCAATCGCGCGCAGAAGGATCGCGAGCAGGTCAAGCACACGACCAAGAAGCCGTGGCGTCAAAAGGGAACGGGCCGCGCCCGTGCCGGTATGTCCTCCTCGCCGCTGTGGCGTGGCGGCGGCCGGATTTTCCCGAACTCCCCGGATGAAAATTTTAGCCAGAAGCTGAACAAGAAGATGTATCGCGCCGGCATGGCGTCCATTCTTTCGCAGCTGGCCCGTGAAGACCGTCTGGCGGTTGTCGATAGCCTTGCCGTCGATGCGCCGAAGACCAAGCTGTTCGCGCAGAAGATCAAGGGTATGGGCTACGAGTCGGTGCTGGTGATTACCGATAACCTCGACGAGAACGTGTTTCTCGCTTCGCGCAACCTGCCGAACGTGCTGGTGCTGGAAGTCAACGAGGCCGATCCGGTGTCGCTGGTCCGCTTCCCGAAGGTGCTGATGACCAAGAGCGCCGTCGCCAAGTTTGAGGAGATCCTGGGATGAATCAAGAACGTCTGATGCAAGTTCTGCTTGCGCCCCAGATTTCCGAAAAGGCGACCTGGGTGGCCGACAAGAACGAACAAGTCATTTTCCGCGTTGCCTCCGATGCTACCAAGCCGGAAGTCAAGGCTGCGGTCGAGCTGCTGTTCAAGGTCGAAGTCGAGTCCGTGCAGATCTCCAACGTCAAGGGCAAGCAAAAGCGTTTCGGCCGTTTCATGGGCCGTCGCAAAGATTGGAAGAAGGCATATGTCTGCCTGAAGTCCGGTCAGGAGATCAACTTCGTCGAAGGGGGGGCTGCTTAAATGGCACTCGTCAAAGTCAAGCCGACTTCGCCTGGCCGTCGCGCCGTAGTCAAGGTCGTCAATTCGAGCCTGCACAAGGGCAAGCCTTTCGCAGGTCTGCTTGAGTCGCAATCGAAGAAGGCCGGTCGTAACAACAATGGCCACATCACGACGCGTCACCAGGGCGGCGGTCACAAGCAGCACTATCGCGTGGTCGACTTCAAGCGCAACAAGGACGGAATCCCGGCCAAGGTCGAGCGCCTTGAGTACGATCCGAACCGCAGCGCCAACATCGCCCTTCTGCTCTACGCGGACGGCGAGCGTCGCTACATCATTGCGCCGCGTGGCGTGGTGGTCGGTCAGCAACTGGTTAGCGGTTCCGAAGCGCCGATCAAGGCCGGTAACACCCTGCCGATTCGCAATATTCCGGTCGGTACGACGATCCACTGCATCGAGATGATCCCCGGCAAGGGCGCCCAGCTGGCGCGCGCCGCTGGCACCTCGGTTCAACTGCTCGCTCGTGAAGGCGTTTACGCCCAGCTTCGCCTGCGCTCCGGTGAAATTCGCCGTGTGCACGTCGAATGCCGTGCGACGATCGGTGAAGTCGGCAACGAGGAGCATAGCCTGCGCTCGATCGGCAAGGCCGGTGCGAATCGCTGGCGCGGCATCCGCCCGACTGTTCGTGGCGTTGCGATGAACCCGGTCGATCACCCGCACGGTGGTGGCGAAGGGCGCACGGCTGCCGGTATGCACCCGGTCAGCCCGTGGGGTACCAAGACCAAGGGTTACCGTACCCGCAGCAACAAGCGCACGACCTCGATGATCGTGCAGCGCCGTCACAAACGTTAAGGGGTAGAGAACTATGGGACGTTCCATTAAAAAGGGCCCGTTCGTCGATGCCCACTTGATCAAAAAAGTCGACGCGGTGCGCGCGACCAACGACAAGCGCCCGATCAAGACCTGGTCGCGTCGTTCGACGGTGCTGCCGGATTTCGTCGGCCTGACCATCGCCGTCCACAACGGCAAGCAGCACATTCCGGTGTATGTCACCGAAAACATGGTCGGCCACAAGTTGGGCGAATTCTCCCTGACCCGCACCTTCAAGGGTCACACCGCCGGCAAGAAGGCGAAGAAGTAAAGGAATGGATATGGAAACTCGTGCTATTTTGCGCGGCGTTCGGCTGTCGGACCAAAAGGGTCGACTGGTGGCCGACCAGATCCGCGGCCTGCCGGTGGATAAGGCGCTCAACATTCTCGCGTTCAGCCCGAAAAAAGGTGCTGGCATCATCAAGAAGGTGCTCGAGTCGGCGATTGCCAACGCCGAGCATAACGACGGTGCCGATATCGACGAGCTGAAGGTCAAGACCATTTACGTCGAAAAGGGCATGGTGCTCAAGCGCTTCACGGCCCGGGCAAAGGGGCGTGGCAATCGGATCGTCAAGCCGACCTGCCATATTTTCCTGACCGTCGGCAACTGAGGATAAAGAATGGGACAGAAGATTCATCCGACCGGTTTTCGCCTGGCTGTCACCCGTGACTGGTCCTCGCGCTGGTATGCCAACAGTCAGAATTTTGCCGGCATGCTCAATGAAGACGTCAAGGTTCGCGAATACCTGAAGAAAAAGCTGAAGCACGCTTCCGTCGGTCGCGTGCTGATCGAGCGCCCGGCCAAAAACGCTCGCGTCACGGTCTACTCGGCTCGCCCCGGCGTTGTCATCGGCAAGAAGGGCGAAGAGATCGACCAGTTGCGCTCCGATCTGCAGAAGATCATGGGCGTGCCGGTCCATGTCAGCATCGAAGAAATCCGCAAGCCGGAGCTTGACGCCCAGCTGATCGCCGACTCGATCGCCCAGCAACTCGAGAAGCGCATCATGTTCCGCCGCGCCATGAAGCGTGCGATGCAGAACGCCATGCGCCTCGGTGCCCAGGGCATCAAGATCATGAGTTCCGGGCGTCTGAACGGTGCTGAGATCGCCCGTCGCGAATGGTATCGCGAAGGCCGCGTGCCGCTTCATACGCTGCGTGCCGATATCGACTACGCCACGTCCGAAGCCGAAACGACGTACGGCATCATCGGTATCAAGGTGTGGGTGTTCAAGGGCGAGATTCTGAATCGCAACGAGCAGCCTGTGGCATCTCCGGAGTCCGCCGACGAGCAGGCTCGCAAGGCGCGTCGCGCCCCGCGTCCCGCTGGTGAAGCCGGTGACAAGCCGAAAAGCCGCACGGTGAAGGCCAAGGCCGACGCCTCGGAAGTTGCGAAGACCGAAGGTGCTGAAGGCGATGCCAAGGCGCCGGCGAAACGTGTAAGAAAGGCAGGAACCAAAGATGCTGCAGCCAGCTAGAAGAAAGTACCGCAAAGAGCAAAAGGGCCGTAACACCGGCCTCGCGACGCGCGGCGCCAAAGTCAGCTTCGGCGAGTACGGCCTGAAGGCGATCGGCCGCGGTCGTCTGACCGCTCGCCAGATCGAGGCGGCCCGTCGTGCCATGACCCGTCACATCAAGCGTGGTGGCCGGATTTGGATCCGCATTTTCCCGGACAAACCCATTTCCAAGAAGCCCGCTGAAGTGCGTATGGGTAACGGCAAGGGCAATCCGGAATACTATGTTGCCGAGATTCAGCCGGGCAAGGTTCTGTACGAGATGGATGGCGTCGGCGAGCAACTGGCTCGTGAAGCCTTCGCGCTCGCAGCGGCCAAGCTGCCGATCCCGACGACTTTCGTCACGCGAATGGTGGGTTAATCATGAAAGCCAGTGAACTCAGAGCAAAGAGCGTCGAGGAACTGAACAAGGAGCTGCTGGATCTGTTGCGCGCGCAGTTCGGTCTGCGCATGCAGGTCGCGACGCAGCAGCTCTCCAACACCAGTCAGCTCGGCAAGGTGCGTCGCGACATCGCGCGTGCGCGCACCCTTCTCCGTGAAAAGGCGGTACAACAATGAGCGAAACGACCAGCATCAAGCGTACCCTGGTCGGGCGCGTCGTCAGCGACAAGATGGACAAGACGGTTACCGTCCTGATCGAACGTCGCGTCAAGCACCCGATGTACGAAAAAATCATTGTGCGTTCGAGCAAGTATCACGCGCACAACGAGAACAACGAAGCGAAATCCGGTGACCTGGTCCAGATTGAGGAGTGCCGCCCGCTTTCGAAGACGAAAGCTTGGGTTGTGACCAAGTTGCTGGAAAAAGCGGTAGCTATCTAAGCTTGCTTTTTCTGAAAAAGGGGGTATAATCCCCCTTTTTTCGCGCTCGGCCTTTCTTGGTCGGGTGTTTCTCCCGCACGGGTTCCAAGACTGACCGCGAATCGGCGGGATAAGTTGGAGTAGAAAATGATTCAAATGCAGACGGTTCTGGACGTCGCCGACAATACTGGCGCGCGTTCGGTGATGTGTATAAAGGTGCTGGGCGGCTCCAAGCGTCGCTACGCCAGCATCGGCGACATCATCAAGGTCAGTATCAAAGATGCCGCTCCGCGCGGTCGCGTCAAGAAGGGCGACGTTTACAGCGCGGTTGTGGTGCGTACTGCCAAGGGCGTTCGTCGCCCCGATGGTTCGCTGGTCAAGTTCGACAACAATGCGGCTGTGCTCCTCAATAACAAGATGGAGCCGATTGGCACGCGTATCTTTGGGCCGGTTACCCGCGAGCTGCGGAGCGAGCGCTTCATGAAGATCGTGTCGCTGGCGCCGGAAGTGCTGTAAGGAGCGGCCATGAATAAGATTCGTAAAGGCGACGAAATCGTCGTTATCGCAGGCAAGGACAAGGGTAAGCGCGGCACCGTGCTGACGCGCGTCGATGCTGAGCATGTCGTGGTCGAAGGCGTCAATCGCGCCAAGAAGCACGTCAAGCCGAACCCGGTCAAGGGCGTGGTTGGCGGTATTGTCGACAAGGACATGCCGATCCACGTTTCGAATATTTCGCTCTACAACCCGGCGACTCAGAAGGCGGATCGCGTTGGCTTCAAGCAGCTTGAAGACGGCACGAAGGTTCGTTTCTTCAAGTCGAACGGCGAAGTGGTGGGGGCGTAAGGAGCGATCATGGCGCGTTTGCTGGATTACTACAAAAGTACCGTGGTGCAGGAGCTGACCCAGAAGTTTGGCTACAAGTCGAACATGGAAGTTCCGCGCATCACGAAGATCACCCTGAACATGGGTGTTGGCGAAGCGGTTGCGGACAAGAAAGTGCTCGAGCACGCTGTCGGTGACATGACCAAGATCGCCGGCCAGAAGCCGGTTGTCACGAAGTCGCGTAAATCGATCGCCGGTTTCAAGATTCGCGACGGTTATCCGATCGGTTGCATGGTGACCCTTCGCGGGCCGCGCATGTTCGAGTTCCTCGATCGTCTGGTGACTGTTGCCCTGCCCCGCGTCCGCGACTTCCGCGGCATTTCCGGCAAGGGTTTCGACGGCCGTGGCAACTACAACATGGGCGTCAAGGAACAGATCATCTTCCCGGAAATCGAGTACGACAAGATCGATGCGTTGCGTGGTATGAACATCAGCGTCACCACCACCGCCAAAACCGACGAAGAAGCGCGCGCACTGCTTGGCGCGTTCAAATTCCCGTTCAAGAATTGAGGCGAAAATGGCGAAACTTGCACTGATCAACCGCGATGAAAAGCGGCGCAAGATGGTCGAAAAGTACGCCAAGAAGCGTGCCGAGTTGGAAGCCATCTTTAACGATGTCACCCGTTCCGACGAAGAGCGTTTCGAGGCTCGTCTGAAGTTTCAGGCGCTGCCCCGCAATTCCAGCCCGGTTCGTTTGCGCAACCGCTGCCAGATCACGGGGCGTCCGCGTGGCGTCTATCGTAAGTTCGGTTTGGGTCGTAGCAAGTTGCGCGAGATCGCGATGCGCGGCGAAGTCCCTGGTATGACCAAGGCTAGCTGGTAAGCAGGAGAGAACGATATGAGTATGAGCGATCCGATCAGCGATATGCTGACCCGCATCCGCAATGCCCAGATGGCTGAAAAGGCGACTGTTGCCATGCCGTCTTCGAAGCTGAAAGTGGCGATTGCGAAGGTGCTTAAAGACGAGGGTTACGTTGAAGACTTCGCCGTTCGTGAGAACGACGGCAAGCCGTCCCTTGAAATCGGTCTGAAGTATTACGCCGGACGTCCGGTCATCGAGCGCATCGAACGCGTCTCGAAGCCCGGTCTGCGCGTTTACAAGGGCTCCGAAGATATTCCGCGCGTCATGAACGGACTGGGTGTGGCCATTGTGTCGACTCCCCGTGGCGTCATGACCGACCGCAAAGCCCGCGCCAGCAAGGTTGGTGGCGAAGTGCTCTGCATCGTCGCGTAAGGGGAAAAAATGTCCCGCGTTGCAAAGAATCCAATTGTCCTGCCCCAGGGCGTGCAAGTCGCACTGTCGGCCGAAGAAATCTCCGTCAAGGGACCGCTCGGCGCGATCCAGTTTGCCGCGAACCCGGCCGTCAAGGTCGAGCAAGAGGGCGATAGCCTGCTTTGCCGTCCCGTCGATGGCATGCCGAATGCCGGCGCGCTATCCGGTACCGTGCGTGCGATCGTCGCCAACATGGTGACTGGCGTCAGCAAGGGCTTCGAGCGCAAGCTCACGCTCGTCGGCGTGGGTTATCGCGCCCAGGCTCAGGGCGATACCCTGAACCTGACGCTCGGCTTTTCGCATCCGGTCGCGCACAAGATGCCGGCCGGTGTGAAGGCCGAGACGCCGACCCAGACCGAGATCCTGATCAAGGGTGTCGACAAGCAGCTCGTCGGTCAGGTCGCGGCGGAAATCCGCGCCTACCGCAAGCCGGAGCCCTATAAGGGCAAGGGTGTGCGGTATTCCGACGAAGTGATCGTCCTCAAGGAAACGAAAAAGAAGTAAGGGTGCTTAAATGATTGACAAGAACCAGGCGCGGTTGCGCAGAGCCCGTAAAACCCGGGCCAAGATTGCCGAACTGAAGTCCGTGCGCTTGTCGGTGCATCGCACTAACAGCCACATCTACGCCCAGGTGTTTTCCGCCTGCGGATCCAAGGTGCTGGCCGCCGCCTCCTCGCTGGAGCCGGAAGTGCGCAAGAGCCTGACCAATGGCGGTAACGTCGGTGCTGCTACCGCGATCGGCAAGCTGATCGCCGAGCGGGCCAAGAAAGCTGGCGTCGAGCAGGTCGCTTTCGACCGCGGCGGCTTCCAGTACCACGGACGCATCAAGGCGCTGGCCGAAGCCGCGCGTGAAGCCGGTCTGAAGTTCTAAGCGGCCCGGAAAAGGATCGGAGTAAGTAATGGCTAAACCGCAAAGCAGAAAACCTCAGCAAGCCGAAGAGCGTGATGACGGCATGCGCGAGAAGATGGTATCGATCAACCGCGTCACCAAGGTGGTGAAGGGTGGTCGTATTCTCGGCTTCGCAGCATTGACCGTGGTCGGCGATGGCGACGGCGGCATCGGCATGGGCAAGGGCAAGTCCCGCGAAGTTCCGGTCGCCGTGCAGAAGGCGATGGAAGAAGCGCGCCGCAAGATGGTCAAGGTCAGCCTCAAGCACGGCACCTTGCACCACACGGTCGTCGGCCGTCACGGCGCTTCCGTGGTGATGATCCAACCGGCACCCGACGGTACCGGCGTCATCGCCGGCGGCGCCATGCGCGCCGTCTTCGACGTCATGGGCATGACCAACGTCGTGGCCAAGGCTCATGGTTCCACCAATCCGTACAACATCGTTCGCGCAACCATCAACGGTCTGCAGGCGATGAATACGCCGTCGGAAATTGCCGCCAAACGTGGCAAGTCCGTCGAAGAGATTCTGGGGTAAGACATGGCTGACAAGAAAATCAAGGTCACGCTCGTCAAGAGCCTGATCGGCACCAAGCAGTCGCATCGCGCCACCGTGCGCGGTCTGGGGCTGCGTCGCCTGAATAGCACGTCCGAACTGCAGGATACCCCCGCCGTTCGTGGCATGATCAACAAGGTTTCCTACCTTCTGAAGTACGAGGGCTAAGATGAAGCTCAATACCATTCAGCCCGCAGAAGGCGCCAAGCACGCCAAGCGTCGCGTCGGTCGCGGCATCGGTTCGGGCCTCGGCAAGACCTGTGGTCGCGGCCACAAGGGTCAAAAGTCCCGCGCCGGCGGTTTCCACAAGGTCGGCTTCGAGGGCGGTCAGATGCCGCTGCAGCGCCGTCTGCCGAAGCGCGGTTTCGTTTCGCTGACCAATGCGCGCAACGTTGAAGTCCGCCTGTCGGAAATCAACGATCTGCCGGTCGACGAAATCGATCTGCTGACGCTCAAGCAGGCCAACCTGGTCAGCCAGCACGCGCTGTCGGCCAAGGTCGTTCTCTCCGGCGCGATCGCTCGCAAGGTCGTCCTGAAGGGCGTTGGCGCCACCAAGGGCGCCAAGGCCGCGATCGAAGCCGCCGGCGGCAGCGTCGCCGAGTAATCAGATTTAATAGGTAACGGGTCTTGGCGACTAATCCGAATCAGGTCAGCAAGGGCGGAAAGTTCGGCGATCTCAAGCGCCGGCTTTGGTTCCTGCTCGGCGCGCTGATCGTCTACCGCATTGGCGCCCACATTCCGGTGCCGGGCATCGATGCGCAGGCGCTGAGCGAGCTCTTCAATCGCCAGCAGGGCGGCATCCTGGGCATGTTCAACATGTTCTCGGGCGGCGCCCTGTCGCGCTTTACAATTTTTGCGCTCGGCATCATGCCGTACATCTCGGCGTCCATCATCATGCAGTTGATGACGGTCGCCAGTCCGCAACTGGAGGCGCTCAAGAAGGAAGGCGAAGCCGGCCGACGCAAGATCACCCAGTACACTCGCTACGGGACGGTCGCCTTGGCGCTCTTCCAGGGCCTGGGGATTGCGATTGCTGTTGAATCGCAGCCCGGTCTGGTCATCGATCCGGGACTAATGTTCCGCTTCGTGACCGTCGTCACCCTGCTCACGGGAACGATGTTCCTGATGTGGCTGGGCGAGCAGATCACCGAGCGCGGTTTGGGTAACGGCATTTCGATCATCATCTTCGCCGGTATTGCCGCGGGCTTGCCCAATGCGATCGGCGGCTTGCTCGAGTTGGTACGGACCGGTGCGATGCACCCGCTGACGGCGATCTTCATCACGCTGCTCGTGGGGTTGGTTACGGCATTCGTGGTCTTCGTCGAACGGGGACAGCGCAAGATTCTGGTCAACTACGCGAAGCGTCAGGTCGGCAACAAGATCTATGGCGGCCAGAGTTCGCATCTGCCACTCAAGCTGAATATGGCAGGGGTCATTCCGCCGATTTTCGCGTCCTCGATCATCCTCTTCCCGGCGACGATTGCTGGCTGGTTCGGGTCGGGCGAGTCGATGCGCTGGCTCAAGGATATGGCCGGTGCCCTGTCCCCCGGGCAGCCGATCTACGTGATGCTGTACGCGGCGGCGATCATTTTCTTCTGCTTCTTCTATACGGCCCTGGTCTTCAATTCGAAGGAAACCGCGGACAACCTGAAGAAGAGCGGTGCCTTTGTGCCTGGTATTCGCCCTGGTGAACAAACGGCCCGCTACATCGACAAGATCCTGTCGCGGTTGACCCTGGTTGGTGCGGCCTACATCACGATCGTTTGTCTGCTGCCCGAGTTTTTGATTTTGAAGTGGAACGTGCCGTTTTATTTCGGCGGCACGTCGCTGTTGATCATTGTTGTGGTGACGATGGACTTTATGTCGCAGGTTCAGGCCTACATCATGTCCCACCAGTACGAGAGCCTCTTGAAGAAGGCCAATTTCAAAGGCTCCGGATTCCCGGCTAAATAGGATGGCAAAGGAAGACTTGATTGAAATGCAGGGGGAGGTCGTTGAGAACCTCCCGAATGCAACCTTCAGGGTAAAGCTAGAGAACGGTCACATGGTCCTTGGTTTCATTTCCGGCAAGATGCGCATGCACTACATCCGCATCCTCCCCGGCGACAAGGTTACCGTGCAACTGACGCCTTACGATCTCAGTCGCGCCCGCATAGTTTTCCGCGCCAAGTAAAGAATCTCTACGCAATAGAAGCAATTCGGCAAACGGCTGGCTGCGCCCGGCGCCGAGCAATTAGGAGCTAAACATGAAAGTGCTGGCATCTGTGAAGCGCATCTGCCGCAATTGCAAGATCATTCGGCGTAATGGAATTGTGCGCGTGATCTGTACCGATCCGCGTCACAAACAGCGTCAAGGCTGATCGCCGCTGCTCGTTTCATTGAGTAGCTGGTCGATTGAAGATATAATTGTAAGTTTCGCATATTTGGGGTGAATCGATGGCCCGCATCGCAGGGGTAAACATTCCCAACCACCAGCATGCCGAAATCGCGCTGACCGCGATCTACGGTATCGGCCGTACGCGCGCGCAGAAGATTTGTGACGCTGCTGGGGTTAACCGTTCCACCAAGATGAAAGACCTGACGGAAGCCGAGATGGAGCGCTTGCGCGACAACGTCGGCAAGTTCACCGTCGAGGGCGATCTTCGTCGTGAAGTGACGATGAGCATCAAGCGTCTCATGGACCTTGGTTGCTATCGTGGTCTTCGTCATCGCAAGGGTCTTCCTTGCCGTGGCCAGCGCACGCGCACGAATGCGCGCACCCGCAAGGGGCCGCGCAAGGCCATTGCTGGCAAGAAATAATTAGGAACTGATCATGGCCAAGACTGCTGCGAAAGTTCGCAAAAAGGTAAAGAAGAACGTGGCCGAGGGCATCGCCCACATCCACGCTTCGTTCAATAACACCATCATCACCATCACCGACCGTCAGGGCAACGCCCTGTCGTGGGCGACCTCGGGCGGCGCCGGCTTCAAGGGCTCGCGCAAGAGCACGCCGTTCGCTGCGCAGGTCGCCGCCGAAGCCGCCGGCAAGGTGGCCCTGGAGTGCGGCGTGAAGAACCTCGAAGTGCGCATCAAGGGCCCCGGTCCTGGTCGCGAGTCCTCGGTTCGCGCACTGAACGCTCTCGGCATTAAGATTTCGTCGATCACCGACGTGACGCCGATCCCGCACAACGGCTGCCGTCCGCCTAAAAAGCGTCGCATTTAAGGAGAAAGACAAGTGGCTCGTAATCTCGATCCCAAATGCCGTCAGTGCCGTCGCGAAGGCGAAAAGCTGTTTCTGAAGGGCGAAAAGTGCTTCACCGACAAGTGCGCCATTGAGCGCCGCGCCTATGCTCCCGGCCAGCACGGCCAGAAGTCCGGTCAGCGTCTGTCGGACTACGGTGTGCACCTGCGTGAAAAGCAAAAGATTCGTCGTATCTACGGCGTCCTCGAAGGCCAGTTCCGCAAGGTTTACTCGGAAGCCGACCGTCGCAAGGGCGTGACCGGCGAAAACCTCCTGCAGTTGCTCGAGTCCCGCCTGGACAACGTTGCCTACCGCATGGGTTTCGGCGCCTCGCGTTCGGAGTCGCGCCAAGTCGTTCGCCACAACGGCGTTCTGGTCAATGGTCGTCGTGTGAACATTCCGTCGTTCCAGGTCCGTCCGGGCGATGTCGTCGAACTCAGCGAAAAGGCCAAGAACCACCTGCGCGTCAAGGCAGCGCTCGCCGCCGCCGAGTCGCGTGGCTTCCCCGAGTGGGTCGAAGTGGATGCCAAGGCGGCCAAGGGTACCTTCAAGGCCCGTCCGCAGCGTAGCGAATTGCCGTCGACGATCAACGAGAGCCTCGTGATCGAACTGTACTCCAAGTAATCACGGCCCCGCTTGACTGAATCAGGCAAAGGACAGCACATGCAAAGCAGTGGACTATTGAAACCGCGCATCATCGATGTGCAGAGCTTGTCGCCGGTGCAGGCCCGGGTGGTGATGGAGCCGTTTGAACGCGGCTACGGTCACACGCTGGGCAATGCACTGCGTCGCATCCTGCTCTCGTCGATGCCCGGTTACGCGCCGACGGAAGTCAGCATTGATGGCGTGCTCCATGAGTACTCCACCATTGACGGCGTTCAGGAGGATGTCGTCGACATCCTCCTGAATCTCAAGGGCGTCGTATTCAAGCTGCACAATCGCGACGAAGTCGTTCTGCAGCTCAAAAAGGAAGGCGAAGGCGTCGTTCGCGCCAGCGATATCGAAACGTCGCACGACGTCGAGATCATCAACCCGGATCACGTGATCGCTCACCTGTCCGCAGGCGGCAAGCTGGCGATGGAGTTGAAGGTCGAGAAGGCCCGCGGCTACATTCCGGGCAACGTCCGCAATCTGGGCGACGGCAGCAAGACGATCGGTAAGCTGGTGCTGGACGCTTCGTTCAGCCCCGTTCGTCGCGTCAGCTACGCCGTCGAGAGCGCGCGTGTCGAGCAGCGTACCGACCTCGACAAGCTGATCATGGACATCGAGACCAACGGCGTTATCGAGCCGGAAGAAGCGATCCGCACGGCTGCCCGCATCCTGATGGAGCAGCTGTCGGTATTCGCCGATCTGGAAGGTACGGCGCTGCCGGTCGAGCATCAGAAGGCGGTTCAGGTTGATCCCATTCTGCTGCGCCCGGTCGATGATCTCGAACTGACGGTGCGTTCCGCCAACTGTCTGAAGGCCGAGAACATCTACTACATCGGCGATCTGATTCAGCGTACGGAAAACGAGTTGCTGAAGACCCCGAACCTTGGTCGCAAGTCGCTCAACGAAATCAAGGAAGTGCTGGCCGCCCGCGGCCTGACGCTGGGCATGAAACTCGAAAACTGGCCGCCGGCCGGTCTCGAGAAGTAAACCGCCCGGACAAGAATAGGAAGGAACTGATATGCGTCACCGTTTGGGTCTCCGCAAACTCAATCGCACCAGCAGCCATCGCCTGGCGATGCTGCGCAACATGACCGTTTCGCTGCTGCGTCACGAAACGATCAAGACCACGCTGCCGAAGGCCAAAGAGCTGCGCCGCGTCGTCGAGCCGATCATCACCCTGGGCAAGAAGCCCAGTCTCGCGAATCGTCGTCTGGCGTTCGACCGCCTGCGCGACCGCGAGATGGTCGTCAAGCTGTTCGACGAAATCGGGCCGCGCTACGCAACCCGCAACGGCGGCTACCTGCGCATCCTGAAGTGCGGCTTCCGTCAGGGCGACAACGCGCCGATGGCGTTCGTCGAGCTGCTGGATCAGCCGGAAGCAGTCGAAGCTCCCGCCGCCGAGGCTGAAGCTGCGTAAGCGACTTCTTCTTCGCGCTCGAAAAAGCCAGGCTTTGCCTGGCTTTTTTTATTTTGTTCACAACCGTGTCTTCTTCTCGCAGGGGAGTGAGATATGTGTCTTCTGTTTGGAGACGGAGCGAAGGAGAGCCTACGCTCCGTCGATGGTGAAGCTTTTTTGGCGTGAGGCCAGAAAGGCGTCAGTTCCGTGTCTCTATGCGTGCGTAGGGGGCTTAGAGATCCGGGCGGTGTTGGCGGCTCGAAGGCGTCCCTGAGGAGTCCCGCGCGTGTTGGTTTAGACGGCGGGTAGCGAACCCCTCTAAATGCCGTCGGCGAGCGCCGAGACGCGTGCACTGACGGCGGGGCAGTCGACCAGCAGCAGCGAGACGTCGTCGTGGGCGGCTTGCCCGTCGAGGTGGCGCGCCAGTGCGCTGCGCACCGCTTCATGGCGCAGATGCCGGGGCGCCTCCGCCAGTGCTGCCAGCAGGGCGTCGACGCCGAAAGCGAGCGCTTCGCGGTTGCTTGCTTCGATCAGTCCATCCGAAAACACCAGCAACTGGCAGTCTGACTGCCAGCTGAAAGGGGTGCTCCGGACGAGGTTTTCATCGGTTTCTAGGATGCCTAGCGGAACCTGTTGCGATGTGAAGCGCTGGGCGACCTTGCCTTCCTCGTCGAGCAGGAGCGCCTCCGGGGTGCCGCCGATCCAGATCTCGCCCCGGCGCTCCGCATGGTCGACGCAGATCAGCGTCGCCGCGACGAAGCGGCCGACCGGCATCGACTGCTTCAGCTGGCTGTTGATTTCGCCGACCAGTTCGGCGAGCGGTTTGCCGTCGCTGACCATGCCGTAGAAGATCGTCAGCACGGGCAGGGTGCTGATCGCGGCGGTCAGGCCGTGGCCGGTGGCATCGGCGAGCAATGCATAGAGCTTGCCGCAGGGGCCGCGTGCGGCGGCCACGACGTCGCCGCTGAAGTGCTGGGCTGGCGTCAGCCAGTAGTGCAGTTGCGGGTCGTTCAAGCTGGCCCGGAGCAGTTGCTTCTCGATCAGGGCGCGCGCCAATTGGGCCTCCGATTCGGTTTCGTCGTAGTAGCGTTGCAGCAGTTCGGCGTTTTCCCGCAGTTGGCGTTCGGTCTGCTTGCGTTCGCTGATGTCGCGGATGACCGCAATGAACAGGCGCTGCTGATCGTAGCGCACCTCGGTGACGCCGATTTCGATCGGAAAAGTGCCGCCGCTTTTGTGCGCGGCGTACACCTCGCGGCCGAAGCCGATGATCTGGGGCGGACCGCCTTGCACGTAGTTGCGCACGTAGGTGTCGTGCTCGCTGCGATGCGGTTCGGGCATCAGCATGCGCACGTTGTGGCCGATCATTTCCCGCGGTTCCCAGCCGAAGATGCGTTCGCACGAAGCGTTGCAGGCGACGATGTTGGCCTGCGTATCGATGGTGACGATTGCGTCGAGGGTATTGTCGGAGATCGCCTCGATCCGCTTCAGCGATTCGATGGCCTGCCGCTGCAGCACCACCATGCGCTGCATCGAGCGCATCTTGGCCTCGAGGACGACGAAGTTGATCGGCTTCGACATGAAATCGTCGCCGCCCGCTTCGAGGCCGGCGACGAGATTCTCGTCGCGGTCGAGCGCCGAGAGAAAGACGATGGGAATCCAGCGGTCGCTGGCCTGCGCGCGAATTCGCCGGGCCGCCTCGAAACCGTCCATCACCGGCATCATGATGTCGAGCAGGATCAGGTCGGGTTGCTGCGCTGCGCACAGCGCCACGGCTTGCTCGCCGTTCTCCGCCAGCGTCGTGCTGTGCCCCAGCTTCTTCAGGAAGACCTGGAGTATCTGCTGGTTGGTGCGGTTGTCGTCGACCACGAGCACGCGCAACGAAGGCGGCGGCTGGTCGGGAATCTGGGCGGCGCTGTTCATGCGGATTCGGGTGTCGGTGGTTGATGGTCGGCGATCGTGGCGACGACGACGTTGCCGCAGCCTTGGTATTCGAGACTGTCGAAGCTGCCCAGGCGCGCCAGCGCGATGCCGCGGCCGTTCGGGTCGAAGGCGCGTGCCGGATCGAAATCGAGATACTGGTGCCAATCGAAGCCCTGCCCCTCGTCGCTGATGCGGACGACCAGGCGGCCGGTTTCCCGGGCGACGTGCACGTGCACGCGCTTGTCGCGGTTTTCCGGCAGGGCCGCGCGGCGCGCGACTTCGTCCAGCCAGCGATCCTGCCGCTTGAGCTCGGCCTTGAAGGTGTAGTTGATGCCGAGATTGCCGTGCTCGACGGCGTTGATCAGCAATTCGGACAGCCCCAGGATGGCGCCGTCCGGGCGCGGGCAAGCCTGCGCGAGGAATGTCGCGAGGCGGCTCGCTTCCTCGATCGTGCCGATCTCGAAGCGGGCTTCGCGGAGCAGTTGCAGCGCATCCGCGTTTTCGCGCAGGCGCTGCTGCAGGGTCGTCTTGGTTGCCGCGTCGCTCAACGCGGCGCGGACGATCGAGAGCAGCGAGTCGCGCTCGTAGGGCTTCGTCAGGTAGTAGTAGGCGCCGGCCAACAGGCCTTCGCGCAGCTGGTCGGGGGCCGACGCCGCGGTCTGCATCACGACCGGCAGGTTGGCCAGACGGGCGTCCGACTTGATCCGCTTGAGCAGCGCGATGCCGTCGAGGCCCGGCATCATGCGATCCAGAATCGCCAGATCGCATGCGTAGTCGCTCGTCTGCAGGTACGTCCAGGCGGCGTCCCCGCTCTCGAACAGCTTCAGCCGATAGCCGGTGCCTTCGAAGTACTCGGAGATGATCTCGAGGTTGATGGGCTCGTCATCGACGATCAGCAGGTTGGCACTCATGATTCCTTGCGCGAGCGGGATGCGAGCAACGGGTTGGGAATGACGGGCAACTGCACGATGAACGATGCGCCGCCCGCCGGATTATTGCATGCCCGGATACTGCCGCGGTGCGCATTCAGGATTTCGCGGCAGATGGCCAGCCCGAGGCCGGTGCCGCCGGCGCCGCTCTTGGTCTTGCTGCTCTGCATGAATTTGTCGAAGATCGCCTCGAGTTCCTCGGGCGGAATGCCGGGGCCGTCGTCGCTGATGGTGATGCGCAAGGCCGGCAGCGCCGCATCGTCGCCGGTACGGCGGCCGGCGGGAAGCGTGTCGGGAGCGAAGCGGACGACGATCCGCCCGCCTTCCGGCGAGAACTTGATCGCGTTCGACAGCAGGTTGCGGAAGACCTGGCCGAGACGGATGGGATCGCAGACGGCGTCGGTGGAGCCGGGCGGGTCTTCGATGAGCAGCTGTTGCCGGCGGTTCGCGAGCAGCGGTTCGAGTTCGCCGGCCGCGTCGCGCAGGCAGGCCAGGACGTCGTGCCGGGCGAGCTCGACGGACATTTTTCCGGCTTCCAGCTTGGACAGGTCGAGCAGATCGTTGAGCAGCGCCAGCAGACGTTCGCCGCTCTGGCGGATGCGTTCGAAGTAGTGCTGCAGCTTTTCTACGCCTACCGTGCGCGACTTGCCCTCGCCGAGCTCGGCGAAGCCGAGAACCGCATGCATCGGCGTGCGCAGTTCGTGCGACATATTGGCCAGGAACTCCGATTTGGCCGCGCTCGCCCGTTCGGCGGCCTCCTTGGCGTAGAGCAGTTCGGCGGTCTGTTCGGAGACCAGTTCGCGCAGGTGGTCGCGATGGCGGAGCAGCTCCGCCTCGGCGCGCAGGCGCTCGGTGATGTCCAGGGCGATGCCGAGATAGCCCGAAATTTCTCCGGATTCGTCATGTACCGCGGTCACCACCAGACTGACCGCGAGCTGGCTTCCGTCGCGCCGCACATAGGTCCATTCGCGCCGCTCGACGCCGCCTAGCCGAGGGTGGGAGATGAAAATGTCGAAGCCGGAAACGGGATGGCCGAGCTGCGCGGAAAGCTCGCCGCCGCGTTGCGCGATTTCCGATTCGAGATGGAGGGCCGTCAGCGACTGGCGGTCGATCATTTCGTCCGCCGCATAGGCCAGCATCTTTTCCGCGCCGCGATTGAAGGTCCGGATGATGCCCGCGGTATCCGTCGAGATGATCGAAACTTCGGTCGTGGCGTCGAGGATCGCCTGCAGCTTCCGGTTGCTGCGCAAGGTGGCGCGCTCCGCCGCGCGCTGCTCGGTCACGTCGGTCAGCGTGCCGATCATGATCGGGGCACCGTCCGGGGTCGTGGCCTTCGTCTTGTGGGCGATCACGCTGCGCAGGCCGCGCCCCGGAATCGCCAGCGCGTACTCTTCGGTTTGCGTCCGGCCGCTCGAAAAAACGCGTTCGTCCATGGCGCGGATCTTCAGTTCCGTCTCCGGCGCCTGGGGGGCGTTGGCGAGTTCGCGCGCGCCGGTCAGCTTTTTTTCGTCGCCGTTGGCAAACTCGCACATCGCGGCATTGACCATGATGAAGCGGCCGTCGCGATCCTTGACGAAGACGGGGAGGGGGATCGAGCGCAGGACGGTGCTGAGGAAGTTTTTGTAGTGTTCGAGCTGCGATTCGGCTTCCTTGCGCGGGCTGACGTCGCTGATCGAGCCGGCCATGCGTACCGCGCGTCCGCTGTCGTCCCAGACCGCCTGCCCGCGAGCGCGGAACCAGCGCCAGCGGTTGTCGGCCGCCAGCACCCGGTACTCGATGTCGTAGGGAGCCCGCTCCTTCAGGTGGCGCCGTCCGGCGGCGCGCACGTTGGGCAGATCCTCCGGATGGATGCGCGAGAGGAGGAAGCCGGCATCGCGCGGCAACGTGCCGGGCGCATACCCGATGAGCTGTTCCAGACGTTCGGAGAAGTAGATGTCGCCGCTCGCCAGGTCGCGATCCCACAGGCCGTCGTTGGTTCCCTGCGTCACCAGCTGGAAGCGTTCTTCCGAATGCAGCAGCTCTGCGTTGGTCCGTCGGGCGTAGGCTTCGGCCGAGGCGCGCCGCGTCGCCAGATTCCAGGTCAGCAGGCCGAGCAGCAGGGTGATCGTCAGGCCGCCGGCGAGCAGCAGGGTGGATTCGCCGAACAGGGGCGGCCTGCTTTTCGGCTGAAACTGGAGCAGCCATTTGCGCTGTCCGAAAAGAAGCTCGCGCTCTTCCGGCGGCGCAGAAGTGCCGGCTGCCGGGAAAGAATCGAAGAGCAGGGTCAGCCCTTCTCCGTCGTCGCCGTTGCCCTCGCCTTCGTCGTCGAAGATGCGCAGCGCGAGGTCGCTGTTGCGGGCGGCGTTGAGCGAGCCGACCAGATCGCTCATACGGTAGGCCGCGGTCACCAGGCCGACGATGGCGGCGCGGCGTTCGCCGACCGTGCGCGGCGCCGTGCCGGCAAGGTAGACCGGCATCATCATCAGCAGGGCGGGTTGGGGGAGCGCGCTGGTGTCGATGCGCAGTGCGGTGCGCCCGGTCAGGGCGACATCGTCGGTATCGCGCGCCTGCTCGGCCGCCTGGCGCCGGTGATTCTCCGCGAGGATATCGTTGCCCAGTCCGCGCTGCACATGCTCGACCAGCGGCGCGATGTGGATCAGGCGGAAAGGCGCGTCGAACTCGGCGGACATTTGCTTCATGGGGTCCGGCGGACGGTTCTCGCGGTAGAGCGCGCTGAAGTAGGCCTGCGCCGCGTCCGGATTGGCGCGCTGCGCGTAGCCGTACGCTTCGAGTCCGGGAGCGTGGTGTTCGATGTCGAGCTGGCGCGTGAAGCTGCGCCATTGTTCGGGCGTGACTTTCGGCGTGCTGGCAAAGAAGGCGCGAATGCTGCGCAGAAACAGCGCGTGCGAATTCAGACGGTCGCGCAGTTCGACGCTGATCAGTGCGATTTCACGCGCCATCGCTGCCTGCCGCACCTCCGTTTCGTTGCGCTGCTCGCGTGCCCAGATGCCCAGCGTCAAGGCCAGCGAGACGAGCGTGACGGCGATGGGGAGCAGCCGAGGAGAGCGCTTTGCGCTGCGCGGGGAGAGGCGGGACATGCCGGCGGCCGGGGCTCAGACGGCCGGACTGAGGGCTGGCGTGGGGGCGGGCGTTTCAGCCGGTGCGTCCGCCAGCGCTTCCTCCTGCTGCTGCAGGGCCCACATCTGCGCGTAGCGTCCGCCGGCCTCGAGCAGTGCCGGGTGGGCGCCGCGCTCGACGATGCGTCCGCCGTCCATGACGAGAATCTCGTCGGCGTTCATTACCGTCGACAGGCGGTGCGCGATGACCAGCGTGGTGCGGCCGCGCGCGGCGTAGTCGAGACTGGCCTGGATGGCCTTCTCGGTTTTCGAGTCGAGCGCCGAGGTCGCTTCGTCGAAGATCAGGAGCGGCGGATTCTTGAGCAGCGCGCGGGCGATGGCGACGCGCTGCTTCTCGCCGCCCGAGAGCTTGAGGCCGCGTTCGCCGACGCGTGTTTCGTAGCCGTCGGGCAGCGACTCGATGAAGCCGGCGAGCTGCGCGGCGCGGGCCGCGGCCAGTACCTCGTCGCGCGCGGCGTCCGGGCGGCCGTACTGGATGTTGTAGAAAATCGTGTCGTTGAACAGCACCGTGTCCTGCGGAACGATGCCGATCGCTGCGCGCAGGCTCGACTGGGTGAGCGCGCGCAGATCGTGTCCGTTCAAACGGACGTGCCCGCGACCGACGTCGTAGAAGCGGTAGAGCAGGCGTGCCAACGTCGATTTCCCCGAGCCGGAATGCCCGACGACGGCCAGCGTATGGCCGGCCGGAATCGCGAAATCCACCTCGTGCAGGATTTGGCGCTTCGGGTCGTAGCTGAAGTCGACGGCCTCGAAGCGTACCGCGAGCGGTCCCGGCGCGAGGTCGACGGCATCCGGCGCATCGGCGACCTCGCGGTTCACCGCCAGCAGATCGAACATGCGCTCGATGTCCGCCAGCGCCTGGCGGATCTCGCGATAGACGATGCCGAGGAAATTGAGCGGCATGTAGAGCTGGATCAGGAAGGCATTGACCAGGACCAGATCGCCGATCGTCATCGTGCCGGCGACGACGCCGCTGGCGGCCCGCCACATCATCGCCGTGACGCCGAGGGCGATGATGATCTGCTGTCCGAGGTTGAGGTAGGAGAGCGAAATCTGGCTGCGCGTCGCCGCGTCCTCCCAGTTGCGCATCTGCGTGTCGTAGCGCCGCGCCTCGAATTCCTCGTTGTTGAAGTATTTGACCGTCTCGTAGTTGAGCAGGCTGTCGATGGCGCGCGTGTTGGCCGCCGAGTCGCTGTCGTTGACCTTGCGGCGCAGGTCGATGCGCCAGTTGCTGACCGTGATCGTGAACACGATGTAGGCCGTCAGCGAAATCAGCGTGATGACGACGAAGCCGCTGTCGTACTTGAAGAACAGGATGCCGAGAACGAGCGTGATTTCGACCAGGGTCGGCAGGATCGAGTACAGGGTGTAGCTGATCAGGCTGGAAATCGACCGCGTTCCGCGCTCGATGTCGCGCGATACGCCGCCCGTCTGCCGGTCGAGGTGGAAGCGCAGCGACAGCGCGTGCAGGTGGCGGAAGACCTGCAGCGCGATGCGCCGGACCGCCTGCTGCGTGACGCGGGCGAACAGGATTTCGCGCAGTTCGGTGAATAGCGAGGTCGAAAACCGTAGCGCGCCGTACAGCGTGAGCAGCAGCGCCGGCAGGGCGAGCAGTTGCTGCTCTCCGGTGAGGCCGTCGATCATCTCCTTGAAGACGAGCGGCACGGCAACGTTGGCGAGCTTCGCGCCGAGCAGACAGGAAAGCGCCAGCAGAACGCGCCACTTGTACTGCCACAGATACGGAGCGAGGCTGTTCAGAGTTCGCCAGAGATGGGTTTCGGCGGGCGGCTGGCCGACGGGAGGGCGGGGGCTGGAGGAACGGCGCATGTGGCAGACGTAGGGTTTTCAATCGAGGCGCCAAGTATGACACGCTGGCCCGGCCGGGCGAATCGCCGGGTTTTCACCGCCAAGTTACGGAATCGTAAAAAAATCTTGCATTCGCCAATGGATATCCATATGATTTAAACGAACGTTTGAACCAAGCGTCTGTTTTTATCTTTCCAGCGAGCCGTATATGTCAGACAACAAGACCAGCCAGGATACCCGCGAGCGCATTCTCGACGTCGCCGAGCGCCTGTTCATGGCGCATGGCTACGAGGGAACGTCGATGCGGATGATCACCGGCGACGCCGAGGTCAATCTGGCGGCGGTCAATTACCACTTCGGTTCCAAGGAAGCGCTGCTGCGCGAGGTGTTCCGGCGCCGGCTGGCCTGGCTCAACCACGAGCGCCTGCACGAACTCGACGCGCTCGAAGCCGAAGCGGGCGGCGCGCCGCTCAAGCCTTCGCAGGTGCTCGAGGCGTTTTTCGGCACGCTACTGCGCATGGGCGAGAACGAAGCGCTCGGCGGCATGACCTTCCTGCGCCTGCTCGGCCGCACGCTGACCGAGCCGGCGGATTTTATCCGGACTTTCTTCGCCGGTGAGTACGCCGAAGTGATCGAGCGTTACAAGCTCGCGTTGTTTCGCGCACTGCCCGACGTGCCTAAGGCCGAGATCATCTGGCGCTTCCACTTCATGCTCGGCGCAATGTCCTATGCGATCGCCGGCACCGACATCCTGCAGGTCGTCACCGGTTGCGAACTGGGCGATCTTTCTGGAGAGAAGGCCGGCGAGAGGAATGCGGCCAAGCAACTGGCCGCGCGCGTCATGCCCTTCCTGCTCGGCGGCCTGCGCGCCCCGCTGCCGCAGTTCGAGGGCGATGCCTACCAACAACAAGAAATGCCGTTGCCGAAAACGGCCTAAGACCATAAATCAGGAGAACCAGCAATGATCGAATCGATCATCCCTCTGCTCGTCGGTACCGCCGTCGTGGCAGTTGCCGTGCTGATCGGTGTTCGCCCCCTGCGGCGCGCGCTGATCAGCCGGTCCATTTTCAAAACGTACAAGAAGATCTTGCCCCAGATGTCCGACACCGAGCGCGAAGCGCTCGAGGCCGGCACGGTGTGGTGGGACGGCGAACTGTTCCGCGGCAAGCCGGACTGGAACAAGCTGCTCGCCTATCCGCAGCCGACGTTGAAGCCGGAAGAGCAGTCTTTCATGGACAACGAGGTGGCGCAGGCCTGCGCCCTCGTCGACGACTGGCAGGTGTCGCACGAACTGCAGGACATGACGCCCGAAACGTGGCAGTTCATCAAGGACAAGGGCTTCCTCGGGATGATCATTCCGAAGAAGTACGGCGGCCTCGAATTCTCGGCCTACGCCCACTCGCAGGTGGTGACCAAGCTGTCGACGCGTTCGTCGGCGCTGGCCGTCTCGGTGATGGTGCCTAATTCGCTCGGTCCGGCCGAATTGCTGCTGCACTACGGTACCGAAGCGCAGAAGAACCACTATCTGCCGCGTCTGGCCAAGGGGTTGGAGATTCCCGCCTTCGCGCTGACCAGTCCGTGGGCGGGGTCGGATGCGGCGTCGATTCCCGATGTCGGCATCGTCTGCAAGGGCATGTGGCAGGGCAAGGAAGTGCTCGGCATGCGCGTCACCTGGGACAAGCGCTACATCACGCTCGGCCCGGTGTGCACCATCCTCGGACTGGCCTTCCATATGTACGACCCGGACGGCCTGCTCGGCGACAAAAAGCACATCGGCATTACCTGCGCGCTGGTGCCGTGGGACACCCCGGGCGTCGAAACGCGCCGCCGCTTGTTCCCGCTCAACGCGCAGTTCATGAACGGCCCGACGCGAGGCAAGGATGTCTTCATGCCGCTCGACTACATCATCGGCGGCCCGCAGATGGCCGGCCAGGGTTGGCGCATGCTGATGGAGTGCCTGGCCGCCGGACGCTCGATCTCGCTGCCTTCGTCGAATACCGGCATGGCGCAGCTCACGGCGCGCGCCGTCGGCGGCTACGCCCGCGTGCGCAGCCAGTTCAAGATGGCGGTCGGCAAGTTCGAAGGCGTCGAGGAGGCGCTCACCCGCATCGGCGCTTACACCTACATGATGGACGCCGTGCGCAAGATGACGGCCGGCGCCGTCGACCTCGGTGAGAAGCCCTCGGTCGTCTCGGCGATCGCCAAGTACCACGTCACCGAGCGCGCGCGCCAGGTGGTCAACGACGGCATGGACATCATCGGCGGCAAGGGCATCTGCCTCGGCCCGTCGAACTTCCTCGGCCGCGCCTATCAGCAGATTCCGATCGGCATCACGGTCGAAGGCGCCAACATCCTCACGCGCAGCCTGATTCTCTTCGGGCAGGGCGCCATCCGCTGCCATCCGTACGTGCTCAAGGAAATGCAGGCGGCGCAGAACAAGGACGGGGCCCAAGGCCTCGTCGAATTCGACGCCGCGCTGTTCGGTCACATCGGTTTCTCCGTTTCGAACGCGATGCGCGCCCTGTGGATGGGGCTGACCGGATCGCGCTTCGTTTCCGTTCCGGCCGGCGTCGCGCCGGAAGCGCAGGGCTACTATCGGCAGCTGACGCGTTTTTCGTCCGCGTTCGCCTTCCTTTCCGACGTTTCGATGCTGGTGCTCGGCGGCGGCCTGAAGCGGCGCGAGAAGCTTTCCGCACGCCTCGGCGACATCCTCTCGATGATGTATCTGTGCTCGGCGACGCTCAAGCGCTTCGAGGCCGAAGGCCGCCAGGCGGCCGATGCGCCGCTCATGCACTGGTCCGTTCAGGACGCTCTGTTCAAGGCGCAGCAGGCATTCGACGGCGTGCTGGCCAACTACCCGAGCAAGCCGGTGGCGTGGTTCCTGAAACGTGTCCTCTTCCCGCTCGGGCAGCCCCTCGTGGCGCCGTCCGACGAGATCGGCCACCGCGTGGCGAAGGCGCTCATCGAACCGTCGGCGACGCGCGATCGCTTGACCGCCGAAGCCTATCTGCCGTTGGTCGAGAACGAACCGGTCGGCGCCATCGAGCTGGCCCTCAAGGCCACGCTCGAGGCCGAGCCGATTGAAGCTAAGATCCGCGCCGCGGAGAAGAGCGGCGTGTTCGACGACAACCCGGAGGCCAACGTGCGCGACGTCGCACAGGCGGCGCTCAAGGCCGGCATCGTCAGCGCCGACGAATACGCCGTGCTCAAGCGCCGCAACGATCTGCGCGACATCGTGATCCGCGTCGACGATTTCCCCTTCGACTTCGGACGCAGTGCGCAGCAGCCTCTGCCCGTCGCCGATCGGGCCGCCGCCTGAAACGGATGATTGCCTGGGGAGCGGCTCCCGGAGCTATTCCCCAGTGATGTGCCGAACGTGCGCAGCGCGTTCGAATAAGAATGAAACCAAAGGAGGAAGCCGTGGCATTCCAGCCCGTGTACGTCGTGGATGGCGCAAGAACGCCTTTCCTGAAAGCACGCAATGCACCTGGGCCGTTCGCGGCGAGCGACCTGGCGGTACAAGCCGGGCGCTCGCTGCTCATGCGGCAGAAATTCGCAGCGACCGATCTCGACGAAGTCATTCTCGGTTGCGCCGGTCCTTCGCCGGATGAAGTCAATATCGGTCGCGTCGTCGCGCTGCGCCTCGGTTGCGGCAACAAGGTGCCGGGCTGGACCGTGATGCGCAATTGCGCGAGCGGCATGCAGGCGCTCGATTCGGCGATTTCCAACATTCAGGCCGGGCGTTCCGAGCTCGTGCTGGCCGGCGGCGTCGACGCCCTGTCGCGCGCGCCGCTGCTCTATTCCGACGCGATGGTGCTGTGGTTTGCGCAGATGATGCAGGCGCGCACCCTGGGCGCCAAGCTCGGCCAGTTCGCCAAGCTGCGCCCCTCGGTGCTGCTCTCGCCGGTAATCGGCCTGATGAAGGGGCTGACCGATCCGGTGATCGGCCTGCTGATGGGGCAGACCGCCGAAAATCTGGCCTGGAAGTTCAGCATCACGCGGCGCCAGATGGACGAGTTCTCAGTGCGCAGCCACCAGCGCGCGGTGGCCGGCCGCGACGCCGGCCATCTCGGTGAAATCGTTCCGCTGGTCGACGCCAAGGGCAAGGTCTATCTGGAAGACGACGGCGTGCGCGCCGATTCGAGCCTGGAAGGCTTGGCCAAGCTCAAGCCCTTCTTCGACAAGAAATACGGGCGCGTGACGCCGGGCAACAGTTCGCAGATCACCGACGGTGCGGCGTGGCTGATCCTCGCTTCGGAAGCCGCGGTGAACAAGTGGGGCCTGGAGCCGCTCGGCAAGATCAGCGACAGCCAGTGGGCGGGTCTCGATCCGGCGCAGATGGGCCTCGGCCCAGTGCATGCCGCGACGCCCATCCTGCAACGCAACGGACTCGGCCTGGGCGACGTCGATGCCTGGGAAATCAACGAAGCCTTTGCCGCGCAGGTGCTCGGCTGTGTCGCCGCCTGGGAATCCGACGAGTATTGCCGCGAGCAGCTCGACCTGCCCGGCGCGCTCGGCGCGCTCGACCAGGGGCGCCTCAACGTGGACGGCGGCGCCGTCGCCCTCGGCCACCCGGTCGGCGCCTCCGGCGCGCGCATCGTCTTGCACCTGCTGCATGTGCTGCGCGCGTGCCAGGCCAAGCGCGGCATCGCCTCGATCTGCATCGGCGGCGGGCAGGGTGGCGCCATGCTCGTCGAGACGCTGGGCTGAGCCATGCGCATCGGCGTCCTGGTCGACTCGGCGTGCGATCTGCCGAAGTCATTCATCGATGAACACGACATCGTCGTCATGCCGATCACCCTGCGTATCGGTCACGATCTGGTCGAGGACCGGCGCGACCCGGCCGAAACGCACGCCTTCTATGCGACGCATCTCGACCGCAAAGGCGAGGATTTCGCCGAGTCGATTCCGTACTCGGTCGAGCAGATCGAACGCCTTTTTCTCGAGCGTCTGGTGCTCGATTACGACTACGTGTTCTGCCTGACGATCACCAGCGGCCGCAGTCCGATCTACGAGAACGCCATGAAGGCGTCGCGCGCGATCCTGACGAAATACAAGCAGGTGCGGCGCGATGCCGGGGTTCCCGAGCGCTTCGGCCTCGCGGTGCTGTCCTCGCGCAACATGTTCACCGGGCAGGCGGTGCAGGCCGCGGCCGCCATCCACCTGATCCGGCAGGGCGGGACGCCGAGCGAGATCGGCGCACGCCTGCGCCAGCTGGTCGATCAGACGCACACCTATCTGGTCCCGGAAGACCTCTTCCACATCTACAAGCGGGCCTCCAAGAAAGGCGATCAGAGCATCGGCTGGGCGTCCTATGCGCTCGGCTCGATGCTCGACGTGAAGCCCATCCTGCACTGCAACCAGGACCGCACCGAGCCGGTCGCCAAGGTGCGCGGTTTCGAGGCCGGCGTCGAGAAGCTGTTCGCCAATGCCACGGAGCAGATTCGCACCGGACTGGAAGTGCCTTTCGTCTGCGTCAGCTACGGCGGCGCGCTCGATCGGCTGCCGCAGATGCCGGGTTACAAGGAAATGCTGCGCGCCGCCGCCGAGCGCGACATCTCCGTTCTGGTCTCGCCGATGAGCAAGACCGCCGCCGTCAATGTCGGTCCGGGCGCCGTATCGCTGGCTTTCGCCGCGACCCGCCCGACGCTGCAATAGGAATCCGAGAAATGAACGAACAAAATTACCGCCACTGGCAACTCGAAGTCGACGCCGACGGCATCGCCTGGGCCACGCTGGACAAGGCCGGGGAGTCGGCCAACTCGCTGTCGGGCGCCGTGATGGACGAGCTCGGCCTGCTGCTCGACCAGCTCGACACCTACCCGCCGAAAGGCTTGATCTTCCGCTCCGGAAAGCCGGCGGGTTTCATCGCCGGTGCCGACATCCAGGAATTCACGCAGCTCGATACGCCGGAGAAGGGGCTGGCCCTCGTCGAACGCGGCTGGAAGCTGTTCAACCGCCTCGCCGCCGTGCGCTACCCGACGCTGGCGCTGGTGCGCGGCCACTGCCTCGGCGGCGGCCTCGAACTGGCGCTGGCCTGTCGCTACCTGCTGGCGGTCGACGAGCCGGGCACCAAGATGGGCCTGCCGGAAGTCATGCTCGGTATCTTCCCGGGCTGGGGGGGCATGTTGCGCCTGCCCGAGCGCGTCGGCCCGCAGGCCGCGCTCGACATGATGCTCACCGGCAAGACGATCGACGCCAAGCGCGCCAAGCGCATAGGGCTGGCCGACGACTGCGTGCCGCCGCGCGTCATGGACAGCGCCGCCAAAATCCTGCTCGTCTCGAACACGCCGCGCCGTCCGTTGCCCTTCATGCAGCGTCTGCTCAACGGCCCGCTCAAGAGCATCGTCGCCAACGGCGCGAAGAAGCAGGTCGCCAAGCGCGCGCGTCCCGAGCACTACCCGGCGCCTTACGCGATCATCGACATCTGGGCCAGGCACGGCGGAAATGCGCTCGTCGCACCGCAACTGATCGACGCCATCGTGCGCTCGCCGACGGCACGCAATCTGGTGCGCGTCTTCTTCATGCAGGAGCGTCTGAAGGCTTTCGGCAAAGAAAGTGATTTCCAGGCCAAGCGCGTGCACGTGGTCGGCGCCGGCGTCATGGGCGGCGACATCGCGGCCTGGTGCGCGCTGCGCGGACTGACCGTGACGCTGCAGGACCAGAGCATGGAGCGCATCGCGCCGGCGCTGAAACGGGCCTACGCGAGCTACGCCAAACGCATCAAGGACAAGTTCCAGCTGCGCAACGTGATGGACCGCCTGATCCCCGACCCCGAAGGTCACGGCGCGGCGCAGGCCGACGTCGTGATCGAGGCCATCTTCGAGAACGTCGAGGCCAAGCACGCGCTGCTCGGGAAACTCGACGCGGTGATGAAGCCCGACGCCGTGCTCGCCACGAATACTTCCAGCCTCAAGCTCGAGGACCTGCGCGGCGTGCTGGCCAATCCGGCGCGTCTGGTCGGCATCCACTTCTTCAACCCGGTGGCGCGCATGCCGCTCGTCGAGGTCGTCGCCGCCGAAGGCACCGACCCGGAAATGGCCCGACGCGCCGCCGCTTTCGTCAAGCAGATCGATCGTCTGCCGCTGCCGGTGAAGAGCGCACCGGGCTTCCTCGTCAACGCCGTGCTCGGTCCCTACATGCTCGAAGCGATGCGCGCCGTCGACGAAGGCGTCTCGCCGGAAACGGTCGACGAAGCGATGCTCGCCTTCGGCATGCCGATGGGACCGATCGAACTCGTCGACATGGTCGGGCTCGACGTCGCGATGGCCGCCGGCAAGGGGCTGACCGGCGCCGGCGCAGGGAGCGGCGTTCAGGCGCCGAAATGCCTGGTCGAGCGTGTGAGCGCCGGCCAGCTCGGCAAGAAGACCGGCCGGGGATTCTACGACCACAGCAGCGGAAAGGCGGCCAAGGGCGCGCCGGGCGCGGTGCCGGCCGGGCTTGCCGCACGCCTCGTCAAGCCGCTGCTCGAACGCACGCAGAGCCTGGTGAATGAAGGCATCGTCGCCGACGCCGACCTGGCCGACGCCGGGGTAATATTCGGGACCGGTTTCGCCCCCTTCACGGGCGGCCCCCTCAATTACCTGAAGAGCCAAAATGCCTGAAATCCCCGCCGAGCTGCCGAACAAGCAACCCGCCCTGCGCGTCATGCCGATGCCATCCGACGTCAACCAGAACGGAGACGTCTTCGGCGGCTGGATCATGGCGCAGGTCGACGTGGCCGGCGCCATCCCCGCCATGCGCCGCGCGCGCGGCAAGGTGGCAACGGTGTCGGTGAACTCCTTCCTGTTCAAGCAGCCGGTCTCGGTCGGCGACGTCGTCAGCTTCTTCGCCGAAGTGGTCGAAACCGGCCGCACCTCGATCAAGGTCAACGTCGAGGTCTACGCTGAGCGCCATCCGGCGAACCCTCTGACGGTCAAGGTAACGGAGGCGACGCTCACCTATGTTGCAATTGACCAACACGGCAACAAGCGCGAACTGCCGGTTGTCGAATAATTGAAGAGTTGTACCTGGTGTTGCCGATAGAATCAAAGCGGCATTTTTTGCAAGACGCGGATAGAAAACCGCGAAAAACAACCATCTCTAAAGGAGAGTAAGTCAATGGCTAGAGGGACTAACATGAAGCTGATTTCGGCGGCTGTTCTTGGGCTGTTCTCGGGTTACGCATCGGCTGCCGGTTTTCAGCTGCTCGAGCAGAACGCCAGCGGTATCGGCAATGCGTACGCCGGTTCGGCGGCCGTTGCTGATAACGCGAGCACGATTTTCTACAACCCGGCCGGCATGACGCAGTTGCAGGCACGCGAATTCTCTGCGGGCGTGACGGCGGTGCAGACGAAGTTCGATTTTAAGGACAATGGGAGCACCCGCCCCTTTGGGCAGCCTGCTGGTCCCAATGACAATGGCGGCACGTTGGGCATCATTCCGAACGGCTACATGTCGTGGGCCCTGAGCAAGGACCTTTACGTTGGCGTCGGTGTCGGTGCGCCATTCGGCCTGAAGACCGAGTATGGCGATAACTGGATGGGGCGTTACCAATCGACTTCCTTCGATATCAAAACCTACAATATCAACCCGTCAATCGCTTACCGAGTGAATGACACCGTCTCGCTCGGCTTCGGGGTGAACATCCAGCGTTTTGAAGCCGAGTATATTCGGCAAGCGACTCCGACCGCCAAGGTCACCCTAAATGCTAACGACACGGCCTACGGCTGGAATATCGGCGCGTTGTTTACGCTGACACCGGCGACTAAGGTCGGGGTCTCTTATCGATCCCAGATAAAATACAACTTGGAAGGCGATATCAAGGGGGCGGTGAATACTGCAGCAAAGGCTGACCTGACCTTGCCCGATACCTTCATCCTCAGCGTGACGCAAAAACTGAATGACCGCTGGGAAATGCTCGGCGATGTTTCGTGGACCGGCTGGAGCTCGATTCCGCAGTTGAATATCATGAACGGAAGCAACGTTTCGCTGGATAAGCTGGATACTCAGTTTAAGGATACTTGGCGCGTCGCATTGGGTACCAACTACAAGTACAACGACGCAATGACATTCAAGTTCGGTATCGCCTACGATAAGTCGCCCGTGCCGAATGCTCAGCATCGTTTGACCTCGCTGCCGGATAACGACCGTACCTGGCTCTCGGCTGGCTTCCAGTGGAAACCGAGCAAGACTTCGGCGGTGGATGTTGGTGCTGCGTATCTGTTCGTCAAGAATACTGAAATCGACCATAACGCAACTGCGCAGAACAAGGGCTATGTGAAGGGTAGCTACGATTCGAGCGGTATCCTGCTTGGTGTGCAGTATTCGATGGCCTTCTGATCGAACGCTTCTGTTGAGCAAAAGCGCCCCGAATTTCGGGGCGTTTTTTTATTTGTGCCGACGACTTGACGTAGCAGCATCGACTCGTATAATTCAAACGTTCGTTTTAGCAGCGTTCTCCGGATTGTGATGCCTGTCCGTAGCGCCTTGCTCCGGGGAATTCCCGGCGAACCCAGACAACAAAAGGAGAACAGCTTGAGCAACTTCATCGTACGCAAGGCCGCCGTGCTCGGCGCGGGCGTGATGGGTGCGCAGATCGCCGCGCATCTCGCGAATGCCGAAGTGCCGGTGGTGCTTTTCGATCTGCCGGCCAAGGAAGGCGATCCGAACGGGATCGTCAGGAAAGCCATCGACGGACTCAAGAAGCTCGAGCCGTCTCCCCTCGCCACCAAGGACCGCGTCGCCTATATCGACGCTGCCAATTACGAGCAGCACCTCGAGTTGCTCAAGGACTGCGATCTGATCATCGAGGCGATCGCCGAGAAAATGGAATGGAAGGACGATCTGTACCGCAAGATCGCACCGCACATCGCGCCGAACGCGATCATCGCTTCCAACACCTCGGGCCTGTCGATCAATCGCCTGTCGGAAGGCTTGCCGGCGGCGCTGCGTTCGCGCTTCTGCGGCATTCATTTCTTCAACCCGCCGCGCTACATGCACCTCGTCGAGCTGATCGCGACGCAGACGACCGATCCTGCGCTGCTCGACAACCTCGAATCCTGGCTCGTCTCGCGCCTCGGCAAGGGCGTCGTGCGCGCCAAGGACACGCCGAACTTCGTCGCCAACCGCGTCGGCGTCTTCTCGATCCTCGCCGTCATGCACCACACGCAGCAGTACGGCCTTGGTTTCGACGTCGTCGATGCGCTGACCGGTCCCTTGATCGGCCGGCCGAAGAGCGCCACCTACCGCACCGCCGACGTCGTCGGTCTGGACACCATGGCGCACGTCATCAAGACGATGCAGGACACGCTGCCGAACGATCCCTGGCACGGTTTCTACGCCGCGCCGACCTGGCTCGCCGCGCTGATCGGCAAGGGCGCGCTCGGGCAGAAGACGCGCTGCGGCATCTTCAAGAAGGAAGGCAAGGCGATCAAGGTCCTCGATCTCGCCGCACAGGACTACCGCGATTCGGCCGCCGAAGTGGCGCCGGAGGTGCTGGCCATCCTGAAGACCAAGAACCCGGCCGAAAAATTTGCCCAACTGCGCGCCAGCAGCCATCCGCAGGCACAGTTCCTGTGGGCGATCTTCCGCGACATCTTCCACTACGCCGCCTTCCACCTTGCCGACATCGCCGACAACGCCCGCGATCTCGACTTCGCGATGCGCTGGGGCTTCGGCTGGTCGCAAGGCCCGTTCGAAACCTGGCAGGCGGCCGGCTGGCAGGCCATCGCCGACGCCGTCAAGGCCGATATCGACGGCGGCAAGGCGATGAGCAACGCCGCCCTGCCGGCCTGGGTGTTCGGCCGCCAGGGCGTGCATGCGCCGGAAGGCTCGTACTCGGCGAGCGCCGACGCCTACAAGCCGCGTTCGACGCTGCCCGTCTATCAACGCCAGATCTTCCCCGAGCGCGTGCTCGGCGAGCCCTCGGCGCAAGGCACGACGCTGTGGGAAAACGCCGGCGTGCGTCTGTGGACGCTGCCGCAGCTCGACGCTTCGGTCGGCATCGTCTCCTTCACGACCAAGATGCACGCGCTCGGCCGCGACGTGATCGAAGGCCTGCAGGAAGCCGTCGCCCGCGCCGAGCAGGAGCTCAAGGCGCTGGTCATCTGGCACGAGGCACCCTTCGCCGTCGGCGCCAACCTGAAGGAAGTCGCCGAGGGCCTCGCCGCCGGCAAGTTCGACCTGCTCGACCAGTACGTCGGCGAGTTCCAGAAAGCGTCGATGACGCTCAAGTACGCCAAGGTGCCGGTCGTCGCCGCCGTACAGGGCATGGCTCTCGGCGGTGGCTGCGAGTTCCTGATGCACGCCGCCAAGCGCGTCGTCGCGCTCGAGTCGTACATCGGCCTCGTCGAGGCCGGCGTCGGCCTGATCCCGGCCGGCGGCGGCTGCAAGGAATTCGCCATCCGCGCCGCGCAGCACGCGGCGAAGACCGGCGGCAACGATCCCTTCGAGTTCATCCAGCCGGTGTTCATGACGATCGCCATGGCTAACGTCTCGAAGAGCGGCGCGCAGGCGAAGGAGCTCGGCTTCGTTCAGGAAACCGACAAGATCGTCTTCAACGCCCATGAGCTGCTCTACGTCGCCGTGCGCGAAGCGCGCGCGCTGGCCGAAGCCGGCTACTACCCGAAGCTGTCGCCGCGCGCGGTCAAGGTCGCCGGTCGCACCGGCATCGCCAACTGCGAAATGATGCTCGCCAACATGAAGGAAGGCGGCATGATCTCGGCGCACGACTACGCGGTCGCCAAGGCTGCCGCGACCGCCCTGTGCGGCGGCGACGTCGAGACCGGTTCGCTGGTCGACGAACAGTGGCTGCTCACCGTCGAGCGCAAGCTTTTCGTCGAGCTCTTGAAGACCGAAAAGACCCAGCAACGCATCCAGCACATGCTGGAAACCGGCAAGCCGCTGCGCAACTGAGCGGACGAGGAGATTACAGATGAGCAAACAGATTCAGGACGCCTATATCGTCGCCGCCACCCGTCTGCCGGTCGGCAAGCGCAAGGGCATGTTCGGCCACGTGCGGCCGGACGACATGCTGGCCCACGCCATCAAATCGGTGATGGCGCAGGCGCCGGGGCTTGATCCGGCGCTGGTCGAGGACGTGATCGTCGGCTGCGCGATGCCGGAGGCCGAGCAGGGCATGAACGTCGCGCGCATCGGCGTGCTGCTCGCCGGCCTGCCGAACACGGTACCGGGCATCACCATCAACCGCTTCTGCTCGTCCGGTTCGCAGGCCGTCGCCGACGCCGCAGCGCGCATCCGCCTCGGCGAAGCCGACGTGATGATCGCCGCCGGCACCGAGACGATGTCGCTGATGAACCAGATGATGGGCAACAAGATCGCCATCAACCCGGCCTTCTTCGAAAGCGACGAGAACTACGCGATCGCCTTCGGCATGGGCCTCACCGCCGAGAAGGTCGCGCAGCAGTGGAAGGTCTCGCGCGACGAGCAGGACGCCTTCGCCGTCGCCTCGCACCAGAAGGCCTGCGCGGCGATTGCCGCCGGTCACTTCAAGGCAGAGATTTCGCCCTACGCGGTGAAGGCACACGTGCCGGATCTGAAGAGCGGCGAAGTCCGCGTCAAGGAATACCTGGCCGATACCGACGAAGGTCCGCGTTCGGACAGTTCGCTGGAAAGGCTCGCCAAGCTCAAGCCGGTGTTCGCCGCGCGCGGCTCGGTGACGGCCGGCAACAGTTCGCAGATGTCGGACGGCGCCGGCGCCGTGCTGCTGGTCTCGGAAAAGATCCTCAAGCAGTTCAACCTCAAGCCGCTCGCCCGCTTCGCCGGTTTCTCGGTGGCCGGCGTGCCGCCCGAGATCATGGGCATCGGCCCGATCGAGGCGATTCCGCGCGTGCTCAAGCAGGCCGGCATCAGCCAGCAGGACGTGGACTGGATCGAGCTCAACGAAGCCTTCGCGGCGCAGGCGCTGGCCGTCATGCGCACGCTCGACCTCGATCCGGCCAAGGTCAACCCGCTGGGCGGCGCCATCGCTCTCGGTCACCCGCTCGGCGCGACCGGCGCCGTGCGCACGGCGACCATCGTGCATGGCCTGCAGCGCACCAAGAAGCGCTATGGCCTGGTCAGCATGTGCATCGGCACCGGCATGGGCGCCGCCGGGCTGTTCGAATCGATCCTCTAGGCTCCAGGTTTGTTGTGAGCGTTTTGGAGGTCGGCGCAAGCTGACCTCCATTTTTTTTTTCGTCCGGCGGGGCGGCCGTCGAAGGCGCGCGTCGCCGCATTCCGCTCCGTCGTCGCCGTACCCGTGAAACGGCGGCCGACATCCCCCGGATGGCGCGCCAACAAGGGCGCGGAGGCCGGCGAAGTGTCTGGCATAATACCGGCCAGACTCAATCACGCAGGCAAACGATGGATTTCGAAGCACTGGTCAACCTGGGCTGGCGCGAGGCACTGGTCGCGATCATCGCGTTGCTGGTGCTCTACGTCGTCGTCGTCCTGCTGCGCATGCGTCGCCTGAAACGGCCGCCGGCGCTGCCCGGCGCCGAGCCGGCGGTCAAGCCGACGAGCGCGGCCGCCGCCTATGCTGCGGTGCAGGACGTCGAGGCGGGCCTGCCGCCGGCCGGGCCGAGCGAACCCTCGTTCGCCTGGAACGAACCGCCCGAGCCGATTCCCGGGCAGGAAAGAGTGGAGGCGCTGGAGCGCGAAACGGCGCAGTTGCGGCACGAAGTGGCGACGCTGCGCGCCGAGTTGCGCGTGGTCGACGAGGATTTGCGCGCCGTGCGCGAGGAATTGCAGCGCGAGATGTCGCAAAACCGCGCCGTGCAGAACGCCTCGCCGCTGTACAGCGACGCCATGCAGATGGCCATGCAGGGCCACAGCGCCGCCGATATTTCGGAGCATTGCGGAATCGCCCGCGCCGAGGCGGAACTCGTCGTCGCGCTGGTGCGCAACCGCGACCAGGAAGACCGCTAATGGTGTCGGCAGAAACGCTCAAGACAGGACAGAAAGGGGAGGGGAATGGCTGACAGCCCGACGCGCGCGACCGACAAACCGGAGGAAGCCTCCGACCTCAAGCGCAAACTCGTCATGCGGGTCGGTTTCGCCGGCTTGATGATCGTCCTGCTGCTCGCCACGCTCGCCGTTTTCGACCGCATGAACGCGCCGGAGGAAACGGCGCCGGCCGAGCCGCGCTTCACCGAGCCTGTGCCGGTGGGGCGCAAGGAAGTCGCGCAGGCGGTGACGCCGGCCGAGCCTGCGCCGGAAGGCGAAAAAGTGGCGCCGGCCGCCGAGCCCGAGGCCAGCGCCGCGCCGGTCGACAAATCGGTGGCGCCGTCCGGCCCGCCGCCGCGCCCCGACGTCGCCGCGCAGCCGCATTTGCCGCGCGCGGCCGGGTCGCAGCGGGCGCCGGCCGCCGAGCCGGCGCCCGCCGTGCGCGTCGAATCTGCGGCTCCCGCGCCCGCCGCCCATGCCGCGCCGCGTCCCGAAGCCGCCGCCCGGCCGGCGCCGCAGTCCGTCGCGACGCCCGGCGTGCGCCTGTTTTCGGGCTACGCGCTGCAGGCCGGCGTCTTCTCCGATACGCACCGGGCCGAAGAGCTGCACGCCAAACTCACCCTGAACGGCATTCCGTCGACCATCGAATCGCGCGTCCAGGTCGGTCCGTTCAAGACGCGCGAAGAAGCCGAGGCGGCGCGCGCCAAGATGAAGGCGCTCGGCATCGATGCGCTGCTGTTGCCGCCGCCCAAGGCGGCGTCGAGACGCTGAGGCGCCGGGGCGGGCGTTCAGCCGCCGGCGAGTTGTTTCTGCAGGCGCCTGGCGAAGACGGTCATTTCCTTCGCCGCCTGCACGTCGCCCTTGCTCTCGGCGACGCCGATCCCGCGTTCATAGGCGGCCAGCGCTTCCGCCGCCTGTCCGCTCTCGGCGAGCGCCTTGCCGAGCAGCTTCCAGGCCGCCGAAAAACCGGCGTCGCGCTCCACCGCCTCGCGCAGGCGCCGCGCCGCCTGCGCCGGGTCGCCCGCCTTCAGCCACTCGCTGCCGAGCGAATAGCGCAACAGCGCATTGTCGCGCGGGCCGTCGAGCAGTTTTTCGAGATTGGCGATGATCGCTGTCGTCATTTAAGATTCCCCGTTTTCCCAGTGTTCAAGTGTTCGCTGCATCCATTCTAGAGGACTGCCCCATGGCCAGACTGATCGTCGCAACTCCCCACGCACCGGCCGCCATCGGCACCTACTCGCAGGCCGTCAAGGTCGGCGACACGGTCTATCTTTCCGGCCAGATCGGTCTCGATCCGGCGAGCATGCAACTGGTAGACGGCATCGACGCGCAGATCGTTCGCGTCTTCGACAACCTCAGGGCCGTCGCCGAGGCCGCCGGCGGTTCGCTGGGCGACGTCGTCAAGCTCAACGTCTTCCTGACCGACCTCGGCCACTTCGCCAAGGTCAACGAAACGATGGCGCAGTATTTCGCCGAGCCCTTCCCGGCGCGCGCCGCCGTCGGCGTCGCCGCCCTGCCGCGCGGCGCGCTGGTCGAGGCCGACGCGGTCATGGTCGTCTCCGGCTGACATCGGTCCGGCGCGGCCGATGCCCGTTTCCGGCGAGATCAAGGCGCCGCCCGCGATCCTCGGCAAGCTCGCGAAGCTCGGCCTGGCGCGGCGCGGCGATCTCGTCCTGCACCTGCCGCTGCGCTACGAGGACGAGACCGCCGTCACGCCGATCGCCGACGCGCCGCCCGGCGCGCCGGTGCAGGTCGAGGCCGAGGTGCTCGACGTTGCGGTGCAGTTCCGCCCGCGCCGACAGCTCGTGGCGCGCGTCGCCGACGCGAGCGGCGAACTGACGCTGCGCTTCCTCAACTTCTACGGCAGCCAGACCAAGCAGCTCGAAGGCGCGCGCGATACCGGGCGCAAGCTGCGCATCTTCGGCGAAATCCGCCACGGCTTTCTCGGCGCCGAGATGGTGCATCCGCGCTATCGCGCGGTGGCGGAGGAGGAGGCGCTGCCGCAGTCGCTGACGCCGGTCTATCCGACCACCGCCGGCGTCTCGCAGAACGCCCTGCGCAAGCTGATCGGCCGCGCGCTCGCCGAGGCCGAGGCGCAGGCCGAACTCGGCGAACTGCTCGACGCCCCGTGGCTGGCCGGGCACGCCCTGCCCGAATTCGCCGCCGCCGTCCGCCTGCTGCACGCGCCGCCGCCCGGCGTACCGGAGGCCGCGCTGCAGCTGCGCGCGCACCCGGCCTGGCGGCGCATCAAGTTCGACGAAGTGCTCGCGCAGCAGCTCTCGCTGCGCCGCGCCTACAACGCCCGGCGCCAGAAGGGCGCGCCGCGCCTCGCGCCGGCCGGCCGTCTGGCGCAGCAGGTGCTGGCTGCGCTGCCCTTCGGCCTGACCGGCGCGCAGCGGCGCGTCGTCGCCGAAATCGCCGCCGACCTCGCGCAGCCCTACCCAATGCAGCGCCTGCTGCAGGGCGACGTCGGCAGCGGCAAGACCATCGTCGCCGCGCTCGCCGCCTGCCAGGCGATCGAGGCCGGCTACCAGGCGGCCTTCATGGCGCCGACCGAAATCCTCGCCGAGCAGCACTATCTGAAGCTCTCGGCCTGGCTGCGTCCGCTCGGCGTCGAGGTCGCCTGGCTCTCCGGCAGCCTCAAGGCGGCCGCCAAGCGCGCCATGCAGCAGCAGGCGGCGAGCACGGCGCAGCTGATCGTCGGCACGCACGCGCTGATCCAGGAGAGCGTCGACTTCGCCCGCCTCGGCCTGTCCATCGTCGACGAGCAGCACCGTTTCGGCGTCGCGCAGCGCCTGGAGCTGCGCAAGAAGGGCGAACGCGCGGCGAGCCTGCCGCACCAGCTGATGATGTCGGCGACGCCGATCCCGCGCACGCTGGCCATGAGCTACTACGCCGACCTCGACGTCTCGGTGCTCGACGAACTGCCGCCCGGGCGCACGCCGATCAGGACCAAGCTCGTTTCCGACGCCCGCCGCGACGAGGTGATCGCCGGCGTGCGCGGCGCCGTCGCCCAAGGGCGGCAGGCCTACTGGGTGTGCCCGCTGATTGAAGAGTCGGAGAAACTGCAGCTGCAAACGGCGCTCGACACCTACCAGACGCTGGCCGAGGAGCTCGACGACCTGCGCATCGGCCTCGTGCACGGCCGCCTGAAGGCCGACGAGAAGGCGGCGACGATGGCCGCTTTCGCCGCCGGCGAGATCGACGTGCTGGTCGCCACGACGGTGATCGAGGTCGGCGTCGACGTGCCGAACGCCAGCCTGATGGTGATCGAGCACGCCGAGCGCTTCGGCCTCTCGCAGCTGCACCAGCTGCGCGGCCGCGTCGGGCGCGGCGCGCACGATTCGGTCTGCGTCCTGCTCTACCAGCAGCCGCTGTCCGAGACGGCGCGCGCGCGCCTCAAGATCATCTACGAGAATACCGACGGCTTCGAGATCGCGCGCCAGGATCTCCGCCTGCGCGGCCCCGGCGAGTTCGTCGGCAGCCGCCAGTCGGGCGTGCCGCTGCTGCGCTACGCCGACCTCGAACTCGATACCGACCTCGTCGAACTGGCGCGCGAAATGGCCGAGCGCCTGCTGCGCGACGACCCCGCCCGCGCCGAACGGCACCTCAAGCGCTGGTTCGGGTCGCGCGAGGAGTTGCTGAAAGCATAATAAGCTTGAAGGCCTGACGCAGGGCCTTGCCGACCTCCGCTCGCAGCGACGCATGCGCGCGGCCGCTGCGGACGGCGAACACAACCAGGGACAAGAAAAGAGAACGCCACGATGAGCCAGTTCAAGCTTCTGCAAACGCGCCGCTTCGCGCCCTTCTTCGGCACGCAGTTTCTCGGCGCCTTCAACGACAACCTGTTCAAGAACGCGCTGGTCGTCCTTCTCACCTTCCAGGCGGCGAGCTGGACGACGCTGTCGGCCGGCGTGCTGGCCAACCTCGCGGCGGGCATCTTCATCCTGCCCTACTTCCTCTTCTCGGCGACCGCCGGGCAGCTGGCCGACAAGTACGACAAGGCGGCGCTGGCGCGCCTCGTGAAGGCGCTCGAAATGCTGATCATGGGCGTCGCCGCGGCCGGTTTCGCGCTGCGCAGCCTGCCCGTGCTGTTCGCCGCGCTCTTCCTGCTCGGCCTGCACTCGACGCTGTTCGGCCCGGTCAAGTACGCAATCCTGCCGCAGCACCTGCACGAGGACGAACTGGTCGGCGGCAACGCGCTGGTCGAGGCCGGCACCTTCGTCGCCATCCTGCTCGGCACGCTGGCCGGCGGCCTGCTCGCCGGAGCGGGTGGCGACCCTGTGTGGGTGGCCGTCGCCGGCCTGCTCTGCGCCGCCGCCGGCTACCTGTTCAGCCGCGGCATCCCGGCCGCGCCCGCGCCGGCGCCGGAACTGCGCATCAACCTCAACCCGCTCTCGGAAACCTGGCGCAACATCGGCTTCGCGCGCGGCAACCGCACCGTCTTCCTGTCCATTCTCGGCATCTCCTGGTTCTGGCTGTACGGTGCGCTCTTCCTCGCCCAGTTCCCGGCCTACGCGAAGAACGTGCTGGGCGGCGGCGAGACGACGGTGACCCTGTTGCTCGCCACCTTCACGGTCGGCATCGGCCTCGGTTCGCTGTTCTGCGAGAAGCTTTCGGGCAAGCACGTCGAGATCGGACTGGTGCCTTTCGGCTCGCTCGGCCTCTCGCTGTTCGGCCTCGACCTGGCGTTCGCCTCGCCGGCCGCGCTGCCGGCCGGCGCGCCGCTGGCGTTCGGCGAAGTGCTCGCGCAGCCAGGCAACTGGCGCGTCCTGCTCGACCTGCTCGGCCTCGGCCTGTTCGGCGGCTTCTTCATCGTGCCGCTCTACGCGCTGATCCAGCTGCGCAGCCCGGCCGAGCAGCGCGCCCGGATCATCGCCGCCAACAACATTCTCAACGCCCTGTTCATGGTCGTCGGCGCGCTCGCGGCGGGCGGCCTGCTCGGCGCCGGCGTCTCGATCCCGGCGCTGTTCGGCATCGCCGCCGTCGGCAACGCGCTGGTCGCGCTCTACATCTACCGGCTGGTGCCCGAGTTCCTGCTGCGCTTCATCGTCTGGCTGCTCATCCACTCGGTCTATCGCCTGAAACAGCGCGGCCTGGAAAACATTCCGGAGGAGGGGCCGGCGGTCGTCGTCTGCAACCACGTCAGCTTCGTCGACGCGCTGGTGATCACCGCCGCCTGCCGGCGGCCGATTCGCTTCGTGATGGATCACCGCATCTTCCGCACGCCGATCGTCAGCTTCGTTTTCCGCGAAGGCCGCGCCATTCCGATCGCGTCGGCCAAGGAAGACCCGGCGATGATGGAGCGCGCCTTCGACGAGGTGGCGCGCGCGCTCGAGGCCGGCGAACTGGTCGGCCTCTTCCCCGAGGGGCGCATCACCGATACCGGCGAGCTTTACCCCTTCCGCCCCGGCATCCAGCGCATCGTCGCGCGCACGCCGGTGCCGGTCGTGCCGCTTGCGCTGCGCGGCCTGTGGGGCAGCTTCTTCAGCCGGCAGGGCGGGGCGGCGATGCAGCGTTCGCCGGGCTGGCTGCTGCGGCGTTTGTTCCGGCGCCGGCTGTTCTCGAAGGTGGTGCTCGTCGGCGCGCCGCCGCTCTCGCCCGCCGACGCCACGCCGGAGCGCCTGCAGACGGTGGTCGCCGAACTGCGCGGCGGCTTCAAGTGAGCGCGGCGGCGCTGCGCTAAATCGTTAAAATGGCGGCCATGAATCTGAATACTCCCTTCCTGCGCGAGCGCCTCGATCTCTACGAGAAGCTGATGCGCCTCGACAAGCCGATCGGCATCCTGCTCCTGTTCTGGCCGACCTTCTGGGCGCTCTGGCTGTCGGCGGACGGGCGGCCGGACTGGATCGTGGTGTGGATCTTCGCGCTCGGCACCGTGCTCATGCGTTCGGCCGGCTGCGTGATCAACGACTACGCCGACCGCGACTTCGACCTGCACGTGGCGCGCACGAAGGCGCGGCCGCTGACTTCCGGCAAGGTCAGCGTCAGGGAGGCGCTGTTCCTCTTCGCCGCGCTGGTCGTCGCGTCCTTCCTGCTCGTCCTGCCGCTGCTGACGCCCCTGCTGCTCGGGCTGGCGGCGCTGGCCGTCTTCCTCGCCGCGAGCTATCCCTTCACCAAGCGCTTCTTCGCGATCCCGCAGGCCTATCTCGGCATCGCCTTCGGCTTCGGCATCCCGATGGCCTACGCCGCGCAGACCGGCGGCGTGCCGGCCGAAGCGTGGTGGCTGCTGCTCGCCAACGTTTTCTGGGCGGTCGCCTACGACACCGAGTACGCGATGGTCGACCGGCCCGACGATCTGAAGATCGGCATCAAAACCTCGGCGATCACCTTCGGCCGCTACGACGTGGCGGCGGTGATGGCGTGCTACGCGGTCACGCTCGGCCTGATCGCCTGGATCGGCTACGGCCGGCAGATGGGCTGGCCTTTCTACGCCGGGCTCGTCATTTCGGCCGGCATCGCCGGCTACCACTACACCCTGATCCGCGAACGCGAGGGCCCTCCTTGCTTCAAGGCCTTCCTGCACAACAACTGGATCGGCGCGGCGATCTTCGCCGGCATCGCGCTCGACTTCCTGCTTCCTCCGGGGCTTCGCTGAACCATGAAATATCACGACCTGCGCGACTTCATCGTGCAACTGGAAAAGACCGGCGAACTCAAGCGCGTCGGCGTCGAAGTCGATACCCGGCTCGAAATGACCGAAATCTGCGACCGCGTGCTGCGCGCCGGCGGCCCGGCGGTGCTCTTCGAGAAACCGAAGGGGCATGCCATCCCGGTGCTCGCCAACCTGTTCGGCACGCCGCGCCGCGTCGCGCTCGGCATGGGCGAGGAGTCGGTCGAGGCGCTGCGCGAGGTCGGCAAGCTGCTCGCCTACCTCAAGGAACCGGAGCCGCCGAAGGGCCTCAAGGACGCCTGGGACAAGCTGCCCATCCTCAAGCAGGTGCTCAACATGGCGCCGAAGGTGGTGTCGTCGGCGCCGTGCCAGGAGGTGGTGTGGGAAGGCCAGGACGTTGACCTGTCGCGCCTGCCGATCCAGCACTGCTGGCCGGGCGACGTGGCGCCGCTGATCACCTGGGGGCTGACCGTGACGCGCGGGCCGCAGGGTTTGCCAACTTCGAAGACCCGGCAGAACCTCGGCATCTACCGCCAGCAGGTGATCGGCCCGAACAAGCTGATCATGCGCTGGCTGGCGCACCGCGGCGGCGCGCTCGACTTCCGCGAGCACTGCCTGCAGAACCCGGGCCAGCCCTTCCCGGTGGCGACCGTGATCGGCTGTGATCCGGCGACCATCCTCGGCGCCGTGACGCCGGTGCCGGACAACCTCTCCGAATACCAGTTCGCCGGCCTGCTGCGCGGCGCCAAGACCGAGGTCGTCAAATGCCTGGGCTCCGACCTGCAGGTGCCGGCGTCGAGCGAGATCGTGCTCGAAGGCTACATCGACCCGCAGGAGACGGCCGTCGAAGGCCCCTACGGCGACCATACCGGCTACTACAACGAGCAGGCGCCGTTCCCGGTGTTCACCGTCGAGCGCATCACGATGCGCAAGAACCCGATCTACCACAGCACCTACACCGGCAAGCCGCCGGACGAGCCGGCGATGCTCGGCGTGGCGCTCAACGAGGTCTTCGTGCCGCTGCTGCAGAAGCAGTTCCCGGAGATCGTCGACTTCTACCTGCCGCCCGAGGGCTGCTCTTACCGGCTGGCCAGCGTCAGCATCAGGAAGCAGTACCCGGGCCACGCCAAGCGCGTGATGTTCGGCATCTGGAGCTTCCTGCGCCAGTTCATGTACACCAAGTTCATCATCGTCGTGGACGACGACGTGAACATCCGCGACTGGAAGGAAGTGATCTGGGCGATGACGACGCGCGTCGACGCGGCGCGCGACACGCTGATCGCCGAGAACACGCCGATCGACTACCTCGACTTCGCTTCGCCGGTGGCCGGCCTCGGCAGCAAGATGGGCATCGACGCGACCAACAAGTGGCCGGGCGAAACGAGCCGCGAGTGGGGAACGCCGATCGTCATGGACGACGCGGTGAAGCAGCGTGTCGACGCGCTGTGGCAGCAACTCGGACTTTAGGGAGCCGGCAATGAACGATGTCATCGCACCGCAACCGAACCTCGACGGCGCGCGCGCCTGGTGCCACGTGATCTACGCGCTGCACGCCTTTTCGGTGCTCACTGGCGTCTTCGGCGCGGCCAGCGTGATCGGCGCCTTCCTCGTCGGCTGGCCGTCGATCATCGCCGTCATCCTCAACTACGTGAAGCGCGGCGAGGTCGCCGGCACCTGGCTCGACAGCCACTTCCGCTGGCAGATCCGCACCTTCTGGTTCTGCGCCCTGTGGGTCGTCGTCGCGGTCTGCCTTGCCCTGACGGTGATCGGCCTGCCGCTCGCCATCGGCATCCTCGTGCTCGTCACCCTGTGGCTGATCTACCGCGTGGCGCGCGGCTGGCTCGCGCTCAACGCGCAGCGCACGATCGACGTTTGAGCTCCGCCGGGCAGCGCGCTCGGCTTCCGGTACAGCGGTAAAGGGAAATTGCGTTCAGCGCTCGGCCACCCAGCGCAGCAGCGCGTCCATCGCCGGTTTGCCGGCCTGGGCGCGCGGGCCGTTGATCAGGCATACCACCACCCAGCGCCTGCCGCTGGCGTCGAGCACGTAGCCGGCGAGCGCGCGCACGCCTTCCAGATAGCCCGTCTTCAGATGCGCGCGGCCGGCCGCCGGGCTGTCGCCGAGGCGTTTCTTCAGCGTCCCGTCGACGCCGGCGAGCGGCAGCGAGGCCATCAGTTCGGGCATCACCGGGCTGCGCCAGGCGGCGAGCAGCAGATCGCCGAGACCGGCGGCCGAGATGCGTTCGGTGCGCGACAGGCCGGAACCGTTATCGAGCACCAGTTCGGGCAATTGCAGCGCCTTGCCGGCGAGCCAGTCGGCGACACGCCGGCGCGCGCCTTCCGGCGTCGCCGGGCGCTCGGCGGCGAGGCTCAGGAAAAGCTGGCGCGCCATCACGTTGTTGCTGTACTTGTTGATGTCGCGCACGATTTCGGCGAGCGGCGGCGAGTCCTGCGCGGCGACGACGCCGGCGTCGACCGGGGCCGTTCCGGCGCGCACGGTGCCGCGCAGCGTGCCGCCGAGTTCGTTCCAGAGCGCGCGGAAAAGGCGGTCGACCTGCGCGTCGGCCGGCCATGGCGCGAGATGCAGTGCCTTTTCGCCGCAGGCCGCCGGAAAGCCGCCGGCCAGCTGGATGGTTTCGCCGTCGACCGTGGCCCGCAGCTTCTCGCGCCAGTCGCCGCAGCTCTCCTGGCCGAGGCTCAGTCGGTTGTCGAGGCGCAGGCCGTCGCTCGGCGTCTCGGCGAGCACCGCGACGGCGTTGCGCGCGGGGTCGGGCAGCAGCGTCAGACGCACGCTCTTGAGGTTGACCAGCAGCGCATCCGGGCCGGCGTTGTAGGGGCGCAGCGGCTCCCCGTCGAATTCGGCCGGGTCGTGCGGCGGCAGGGCGAAGGCGCTGCGGTCGAGTACCAGATCGCCGCCGATCTCGGCGACGCCCCGCACGCGCAGCTGGCGCAGCAGCAGCCAGAACTGTTCGAGCGTCAGCTTGGGGTCGCCGCTGCCGCGCAGGTAGAGGTTGCCGGCGAGGCGGCCGGCGACCGGCGGCGCCTCGCTCAACGCCTCGGTTTTCCAGCGGTAGGCGGGGCCGAGCAATTCGAGGCCGGCGTAGGTGGTGACGAGTTTTATCGTCGACGCCGGATTCATCGCCCGGCGCGCGTTGTGGCTGAGCAGCGGCGCGCCGGCGTCGACGCCGTGCACGACGATGGCGATGTCCTGCGGCGCGATCCCGGCCGCGCGCAGCGCGTTGCCGACGGCCGGCGGCAAGGGCGCACCGTGGGCGGCCGGGGCGAGCAGCAGCGCCAGCAGCCAGGGCAGGAGAGCGTGCAAGGAGCGGAAGGTGCGGGCAACGGCGCGGTGGAGGATGGCGGGGAGGGCTGGCGGCTGCATCATGCGACTATGAAATTGGTAATATGCACGGATTGTCATTATTCCCAGCCCCCGGTAAAGAGTCCATGCGCGAACAACGTCGTCACCAGAGAATCCGGTTCAATGCCCCGCCGCCCGTCCGCCTCGGACAGCACGGCCTGTCCGGCCAGGGAACGCTGGAGAACCTGTCGCTCGGCGGGTTGATGCTGCGCACCGATGTGGCGCTCAAGGTCGGTGAAACCTTCGGCTGTGAATTCTCGGTTTTCGGCTCGCCGCTGATCGACATGCCGGCGATGGTGGTGAGCAAGATCGGCGACCTCTACGGCGCGCGCTTCCAGGCCGGGCCGATCAGCGAGGTGCTGATCCAGGAGGCGATCGACGGCGCGCTCGCCGCCGGCAAGGCGTCGATCTTGAGCATACATGATCTGCAGGGGCGCAAGGTGATGCGCATCGCCGGCGGCCTGAACAACGGCCTGCGCAGCGATTTCATGCACAGCCTGACGCGGGTCGGCGTCGCCGAACTCGATCTGTCCGGCGTGACCGAGATCGACAGCGGCGGGCTGGCCCTGTGCCTGATCGCCGCCGAACAGTACGCGGTGAGCATCGGCGCGCGCTCGCCCTGCGTCGAGCGGATGTGGGCGGGCGCGGCGGGGGCCGCGGCGATGCGCTAGGTCTGCGCCCTCGGACGGTCCGCGCGGAGGCCGGAGCCGGTAAGGCTCCGGCCTCCGTCGTTTACGCAGCGGGTTACGTAGAGAGAAATCAATTTACGATTTTGTGATGTTCGTGCGGTTTTCGTAAGGATCGAGTCAGCTTTCGCCGCTAATGTCTCCCCGGTAGTCATGCTGATGGCTCGATTCCCGTTCATTTGCGAGGAGGCAAAATGAAAGACGATATGGCGGTACGCATTGCCGCAAACCCAAAATACGAAAAGCTGAAAAGCACCCGGTCGCGCTACGCGATCATCATGACCATCCTGATGATGCTGACCTATTACGGTTACATCATCCTGGTTGCCTTCGACAAGGAACTGCTCGCCAAGAAGCTCGGCGCCGGCATGACCACGTCGCTCGGCATCCCGCTGGGCCTCGGCGTGATCGTCATCACGATCATCCTGACCAATATCTACGTGCGCCGCGCGAACACCGAGTTCGACGACCTGACCGCCGAAATCGTCAAGGAGGAAGCCCACAAATGATGACCAAACTCACCCGTAACGGTCTGGGCCTGGTGCTCGGCCTGCTGGTCGCCGGCGCCGCCGTCGCGGCCGGCGCCGACCTCGGCAACACCACCAAGCAGGCGACCAACTGGACGGCCATCGGCATGTTCGGCGCCTTCGTCGTGTTCACGCTGTGGATCACCAAATGGGCAGCCGCCAAGACCAAGTCGGCGGCCGACTTCTATACCGCCGGCGGCGGCATCACCGGCTTCCAGAACGGTCTGGCGATCGCCGGCGACTACATGTCCGCCGCGTCCTTCCTCGGCATTTCCGGCCTGGTGTTCGGCAGCGGCTTCGACGGCCTGATCTTCTCGATCGGCTGGCTGGTCGGCTGGCCGATCATCACCTTCCTGATGGCCGAACGCCTGCGCAACCTCGGCAAGTTCACCTTCGCCGACGTCGCCGCCTACCGCTTCTCGCAGACGCCGATGCGCACTTTCGCCGCCACCGGTTCGCTGGTCGTCGTGGCCTTCTACATGATCGCCCAGATGGTCGGCGCCGGTCAGCTGATCAAGGTGCTATTCGGTCTCGAATACACCTACGCGGTGATCATCGTCGGCGTGCTGATGATGTGCTACGTGCTGTTCGGCGGCATGACCGCCACGACGTGGGTGCAGATCATCAAGGCCGTCATGCTGCTCTCCGGCGCGACCTTCATGGCCGTCGCCGTGCTCTGGCAGTTCGGCTTCAACCCCGAGGCGCTGTTCGCCAAGGCGGTCGAAGTGCACAGCAAGGGCGACGCCATCATGGCGCCGGGCGGCCTGATCAAGGATCCGATATCGGCCATCTCGGTCGGCATGGCGCTGATGTTCGGTACCGCCGGCCTGCCGCACATTCTGATGCGCTTCTTCACCGTGCCGAGCGCCAAGGAAGCCCGCAAGTCCGTGGGCTGGGCGACGACCTGGATCGGCTACTTCTACATCCTGACCTTCATCATCGGCTTCGGCGCCATCGTGATGCTCACGCAGCATCCGGAGCTCTACTACGTCGATGGCGATATCGCCAAGGGCCTTAAGGGCGGCGGCAACATGGCGGCCATCCACCTGGCCAACGCGGTCGGCGGCAACGTCTTCCTCGGCTTCATCTCCGCCGTGGCCTTCGCCACGATCCTCGCGGTGGTGGCCGGCCTGACGCTGTCCGGCGCCTCGGCCGTGTCGCACGACCTGTACGCCACGGTGTTCAAGAAGGGCCAGGCCGACTCGGCTTCCGAACTGCGCGTTTCGAAGATCACCACGATCTGCCTCGGCATCGTTGCGGTGTTCCTCGGCATCGCCTTCGAGAAGGAAAACGTCGCCTACATGGTGATGCTGGCCTTCGCGATTGCCTGTTCGGCCAACTTCCCGGTGCTCTTCATGTCCGTGCTGTGGAAGGACTGCACCACCAAGGGTGCGGTCGCGGGCGGCTTCGTCGGCCTGATCACCTCGGTCGGCCTGACCGTCGTCTCGGCCTCTGTGTGGGAAGCCGTGCTGCACAACCCGAAGGGTTCGGCCCTGTTCCCCTACTCGTCGCCGGCCCTGTTCTCGATGACGGCCGCCTTCCTGACCATCTACGTGGTCTCGATGATGGACCGCAGCAAGCAGGCCCAGAACGAGCGCGAGGCGTATATCGCCCAGCAGGTCCGCTCGGAAACCGGGATCGGCGCTTCCGGCGCCTCCGGCCACTAAGCGGTCACCGCATCCGCCGGACGCTTGTGTCCGGCAACAGAACGGCCCGGAGTTTTCCGGGCCGTTTTTTTTGCGTTCGTTCCGGCCGTCTCCCGCTACTCCTGGCGTTCCCGGTTCAGATACCGCGGCCCCGGACCCGATGGCTGTCGCGCGGCAGATGCAGATCGAAGCGGATCAGCACCCGGTCGGCCAGTGTTCCGGTATCGGCCCATTCGCCCTCGCCGACCCTGTACGCCAGGCGCGACAGCTGAACGCTGCCTTCGATCCGTAGCGCGCTGCCCGCCGGGTGCGCGGCGAAGGGGATGGCGAGGCGGCTGCTGCGCCCCTTCAGGCTGAACTGCCCCTGCGCTTGGAAGCGCTCCGGGCCGTCGGTGCTGATCGCCGTCGAACTGAAGCTCGCCTGCGGGAAGTGCGCGACGTCGAAGAAATCCCTGCCCCTGAGAAGCTCGTCCGCGTCGCGGCTGCCGGTGCTGACCGAAGCCAGCTCGATCGTGAGCGTGACCTTGCCGTCCGCCGGATGCGCCGGGTCGAAATCGATATCCGCCGTGAAGCTCCGGAATTCGCCGTCGACCGCAACGTCCGCCTGCGTCGCGGTGAACGTCAGCCGGTCGCCGTCGCCGGCTGGGGCATCGGATGCCGCGGCGCCGAGCAGGAGGAGCGCGCCGCTCGTCAGAATGGCGGCCGTCCGCCGCCGGGCGCCGGAGCGCAAGTCCTCAGGCGGGCTGGACGGGGTGTTCATGGATTTCATAAGCGGCGCTCCGCGCTGCGGCCTCGACGTCGCGCCAGCCCAGTCCGCGATAGGGCTGGGCGGGATCCCACGGCACCGGCTTGTGGTCCGGCGATCCAGGCGGCGGCAGCGGAAAGATCAGGGATTTTGCCGCATGGTGCGCGATGTGTCCGGTCATGTGCCGGTGCGGCTGGTGGATGTGGCCGTAGAACACGGTGACCTTGCGGTACGGCAAGAGAAGCTCGATGGCCTGCGTGCCGTCGCGCGTCGACCAGCCCCATTCCGGAACGAGGTCGAACAGTGGCCGGTGGGTGAGGACGACGATGGGCGCGCTCTTCGGAAGCGGCGCCAGAACTTCCCCGAGCCAGGCCATCTGGCCGTCGCCGAGGGCGCCCTTGGGGTCGGAAACGTTGTCGAGGACGATAAAGTGCACGCCCTTGTGCTCGAAGCTGTAGTGCGTCGGCCCGAAGAATTCCTGGAAGGCTTCGCCGCGATCGACCGAGGCATCGTGTTCGCCGGGCAGAAAGCGCACGTCGCGGACCTTCAGCCCGGAAGCGATGTCGCGAAACTCCGCCATGCGCGCGCGGCGCAGCTTCGGGTCCAGCGTCAGGTGAGTGAGGTCGCCGGTGAATACGACGAAGTCCGGCGCTTGCGCCAGCGCGTTGACCGCGGCGATGGCTTTCGGCAGCGTGCCGCGCGCATCCGGGTTGGGCGGGCCGTCGAAGCCCCAGTGCGTATCGGACAGCTGCACGAAGTAGAAGTCGTCGGCGGCGCTGGCGCCGCCGCCCGTTGGCGCGCCGGCGTCGTCCGCCGCGCGCACGCCGGACGCGAAGACGATGCCGCCGAGCGCTGCCAGGCGCAGGAATTCACGTCGGTCGATTGTCCGTTTCATGATCTATGCTCCTTCATTCACGCACCGTGCGTTCATGGTGCAATACCCGGCCGCCCGGCCGGATATTCCCGTCCGCGCGGGAATATTTGCAGCGGTGCAACGGTATTGCCGAGGTAGGCGATGGCAGACGACCCGAACCTGTCGAGCAGGCGCGCGCGCTTCGAGGCGCTGGCCTTGCCGCATCTGGATGCCGCCTTCAATCTGGCGCGCTGGCTGGCGCGCGACAGCGACGATGCGCGCGATATCGTCCAGGAAGCCTTCCTGCGCGCTTTCGATGCCTTCGACGGCTTGCGCGGCGACAATGCTCGGCCTTGGCTGCTGGCCATCGTCCGCAACACCTGCTTCACCTGGCTGGCGCACAATCGGGAGGCTCGGGGGCAGGTGTCCTACGAGGAGTCGCAGCACGCCCAGAGCGACCCGGCGGCGGACCCCGCCTGGCTGGCGCTGCGGGCGGACGAGCGGCAGCGCGTCGATGCGGCCATCGCGCATTTGCCGCCGGAGTTTCGCGAAGTCGTCGTGCTGCGCGAACTGGAGGATTTGTCCTACAAGGAAATCGCCGGCGTGCTGTCGATTCCGGTGGGAACCGTGATGTCCCGGCTGGCGCGCGGGCGGCATCTGCTGGCCCGCTATCTGACGGCGGACGGGGGAGGTGAGTTGTGATGGACTGCGAGGAAATGTGCCGGCGCATCGTGCTTGCGCTCGACGGCGAACTGGATGCGCCGGCCGAGGCGGCGCTCGATGCGCATCTCGAAGCGTGCCCCGCCTGCCGGCAGTTCCGGCAGACGCATGCGACGGCCCGGGCGGCGCTGCGGCGCGCGGCGAGCTATCATCGCGCGCCGCTTTCCCTGCGCGAGGCGATTGCCGGCGCCTTGCCGGGCGCCGCGGTGGACGACGAGCCGAGGCCGGCCGTCAGCGCTCCGCCGCCAAGACGTCCGGTCGCACGCGCGGGGAGGGGGAGCGGTTGGTTTTTCGGCTGGCGCCTGCTGAACGGCGCCGGCCTCGTCGCTGCCGCCTGCGCGGCAATCGCGCTCGCCGTTCTGTTGCCGCAACGCCCATCGGCCGACGGGCGGTTGGCCGAAGCGGTCGTCGCCGCGCATGCGCGGGCGCAGTTGACCGGGCACGCGCTCGATGTCGCCTCGTCCGACCGGCATACCGTCAAACCGTGGTTCAGCGGCCGGCTCGACTTCTCGCCGCCGGTCCGCGATTTCGGCGAGCGCGGTTTTTCCCTCGCCGGCGCCCGCCTTGACTATCTGGAACGGCGCGCGGTCGCGGTGCTGGTCTACCGTCATCGACAGCACGTGATCGACGTCTTCATCTGGCCCGCCGACGAGACGGCGCAGCGTCCGCCGGCACACACGCTGCAGGGCTATCACGTACTTGGCAAGACGGCTTCCGGGATGAACTTTCGCGCCGTTTCGGACGTCGAGGCCGACGATCTGCAGCAACTCGTCGATCTGCTGTAGGCGCGGCGCGCGGGGCCTCTTCCGGTGCGGCGGCATCCCCGCCGACAGGGGCGCTGCGCCATTCTTCCCGGCGGCTTGCCGGAAGGCATCGCTCAGCGTGGCCGGAAGGTGGAACGCTACGGGGCGCGGGGCGATGGCAGCGGCGCGATGCGGATCACGCGCCGATGCATTCCTGCAACTGCCGGCGCCAGTCCGTCAGCGCGCTCGCGGCAAGCGGCTCGACCGTCGCCATCAAGGTCGCGGTGCGGCGGTCGAATTCGCGCCCGAGATCGGCGAGCTGGAACTGCAGCTCATCGAGCACGGCGTTCAGCTCCGCTGCGATCGTCGGGTCTTCCGCGGCAAGTTGCAGCGGCGTGGCGAGGTTGTAAGGGTCGAAGCCGAACTGGACGACGAGCGAGCGCAGGTTGAACATGCGCGTCGAGAGAAAGTCGCCGAAGACGTTCGGCCCAATCTCGCGCGCGGCACGCAGTTGCCCCCAGCCGTCGAGGATGGCCACGAAGCCGCTCAGGCGCTTCATCACCGCTTCGTGCTCCAGGCGCCCGCTGGGCGGCGCATCGTGCCGGGTGGCCTCGTGCAGCAGGTTGGTGACCGTGGTGTCGTAGCGGTTGTTGTTCAGGCGCAGCAGGGTGGATAAACGGTGGCGGTCCTTGAAGCGGGCCACGATCGAGGCGGCGAGATCGGCGGCGGCCAGCATGCGTCCCGGGAGTCCAAGCTCGTTTTCCTTGCGCCCGTAGGGGTAGCCGCTGCCGTCCAGGCGCTCCTGATGCTGGAGGATCGCGCTCGCCGCTTCCGCGGGCAGTCCCGGCAGATCGCAGACCATCAGCCAACTCACGATCGGGTGCACGTCGATGTAGCGACGCTCCTCTTCGGCGATCCGGTGCTCCGCGTCGAGGATCGCCGGATCGATGAACAGTTCGCCGAGGTCGTGGCACAGCGCCGCAATCACGAGGTTGTCGATGCCTGTCGCTCGTAGCGGCAGGCGCAATGCCAGGTAATGGCAGATGACGGCGACGCGAACGGTGTGCAGATAAAGCGTCGGGCGTTGCTCGCGCGCCACGGTCAGGCGAAACAGGATTTCGCGCGGCAGGTTCAGGCGGGCGGCGCCGTGGCGCATTGCGCCCGGATCGCCGGAGCGCGCGGCGAGGCTCCGAAACCAGGCGTCCTCGTCGATCAGGCGACTCATGTCGATGGCCAGCGTTTCCGGGGTGACGCCGCCGGCGACCGCGAGGCTCTTCTCCAGCGTCATTCCCGACAGGCGGTGGCCGCGCAGTTTTTCGCGCAGGCTCGCGTCGATCCGCGCGCCGCGTGCGATCAGCTTGATTCCCGTGCTCGAAACGATGTCCTGCGCGGCGCTCAGCGCCGTGGTTTCGGCCATCGCGGCCACCGCTTCGACGTAGTGGCGCGCATCGGCGAGCATCGTTTGCGCAGTGGCGTCGATGACCTGCTGATTGTTGTTCTTCATTGAGGATATTCCTCTTGAGCGCATCCATCCCGGTTTGGCTTGGGGGCGGGTGGATGCGCGTGGGTGACCTTTCGTAGCCGGAAGCGGTATCCGGTTGAAGTTCTACGGGAAATATTACTCTTGGCCGGGACGACAGAGGGGTTTTTTATGTGGATCGGGTAGGTGCGGCGGGGCGGCGTGAACGGGGCGCCAAGGAGACGGCTTGTCTGGCGCCTTCCTGCCGTCCCGATCCGTTCTTGCCGGAAAACAGTCGGTGCCGGAGCGGCGGGTCGGCGATTTCGGAGGGAGCACGCATCCCGTGCGGCGCGTGCCCTGTGTCGCCTTTTGCGCAGCGGCCGTGCCCGAGGCGGAATCTGCGACGCGGGGATTTCCGATCCCGACGCCTTGCCGTCTCCTGCATTCGGCCGTTTTCCGGAGCGAGGCGGGTGGTGCCTGAAAATATACCGGAAGACTAATCTGTTGTTAAAAACAAGTAGTTATGTTATCCGTTTGCTAGCCAATTTGCATGCAATGTTGACGACAATAATTAGCCTCGTATGTCTGGTGATCGGTCTTTGCTGGCGTTCTGATCAGCTCAATGTGATGTCATTTTTGGTCGCAGAGCAGCCCACGAGTACGCCCACAAAAGTTGGGGCGATTCACTTCCGGAAAATGAAAAGAATTAAAAATACCATGAGTATTTTTATGGAGAGAAGTTTTTGGTGCGGCGCAAGTTCAAAAAGCGGGGTAGCGAACTCTTTTCATGAGTTCGAAGACCCCACGTAGGTTATCTTCCGTGGGCTCGTCGTCTCTCAGCCATCGGACGGAGAGTCCAAGGAAGGATGCCCAAGCAACACCTTTCTTAAAGTTCTTCTAGCTGTTGTTCTTGGCCGAAAGCTCGATGTACTGATTGACGATCTGGTACTGATTTTTGCCTGCGGAATACTTTGCCAAGTCGAAGGCTTTCTGGATGTGTACGAAGGCTTCTTCGTGCTGCTCCTTTTTGTAAAAGAGCGCAGCGCGATTCCAGTGCACCATCCATTCCAGACTGGTCGTCAGTCCCTTTTCTTTGATCTCCGCTTCGTAGGCATTAATATCGGCATCCATCGTTGAACTGCTCTTCTTCAGATCGAACCCTTTGAAGAGCGCTTCCGGAAAACACTCCTGAATCTTCAGGTCGCTGGCGCAGTACATCGAGTCCAGCGCCGAACGAGCGGTGTAATCCCCGTACTGATCACACAGCTGGGTAACCAGGTCGTCCGGTATGATGTGGTCATCAAATGTGTCGAGCAGCCTCTGCATCGTCATCGCGCAATGCTGAGCGCGGTCAGCAAACCACCGCCAGTACTGATCAGAGGACTCCAGCCAGATTTTGTCAGAGGCAGACTCGAGCGCTCCGTATCTTTCAATGTACGTTAGCGTTTCTGCCTTAAATACTTTCAGGTCCACGGCCAGCCAATCTCGATGTCGCTTGAACCGGCCCACCATGTCGATCAGCACTTCGGCTCCGTAAGCGTCGTGCAGTGCCTTCGTTACGTAGGTGCTAAGACGTGCCAGAAAGAGAACATACAGAATGCTCTCCTTTTCCTTCTCGGAGACTGATCGCCCGTACGGTTCCTCTGTGGCAACGAGGCGGTCAATTGACCGCGAGAAATTCCAATGCAGGCCCGGCCAAGATGGGAACGCTTCACCACTCAGCCAGTTGGATGCATTCTCAAGGTTCTGGTGACTCTCTGGATCATCCTGATCAACTACTTTGCCGGGGCTATGAAATTGCGCCCGGCTGCTTCGACATTGCTTATATGCCCAGTTTATGGCCTTTTCCAAGGGCCACGTAATCGAGGTCCCAGAGATGGTCGGTAGATACCAATCCGCTTCCGTTGGTGTTAGGAAACCTTCCGCCGCGACATTGAAGCGCAGCGCATGCTTATGAATCGATAGCTGCAGCCTTGGAATGGCGTATGCGCCACAAAACCACCTCAGACTGTCCTTCGGTGAGAGGTAAGTTCCATCGTCGCGAACAACTGCTTTATAGACTTCCAGCAGGTCAACCATTGTTTCCCCGATGGCATAGTTGACCTTGGGGTTCTGGATCGTGCCCGTGAGTTCGAATGCGAGCGCTTGGATCAGTTCTCCGCACCGATCCGTCAGGCTTCCCTCTTCATCGATTAGTCGCTCCAGTTGTTTTTGGATGCGCTTGATGTCCTTGTCGTTTAGGCCCGTCTTCTCGCTCCGTTTTCTGGGTAGGACGCCTGTCGCGTCGTAGGCGAATTTGATGAGTTGGCCGAGAGAGACAAAGCTGGCGTGCATGGCGAAGATGTTCCTGTCGCGGGTAAGAGGATTACCCTCCACGTCAGTGGAGGGTACAAAGGATGAATCAGCGCTGGTTCGGATTCAACTGCTTGCCGCGATTGCCGTGTACTTGCGCGTTCACGGGGTTGGTGCCGGATGTGCCCGTGTTCTTGTTCAGCGCATTTGCGCGATGGTTCAGTTGCTGTTGGGTCTGCGGGGCTTTGGCTTGCTTGGTCATACGTGCTCCTGAGTGGATGAAATGGAAGTGCCATCGTAGGAGCTAAGGCTCAGGGCGTCGCCTGGAATTTTCGCGACGAAAATTCTGGTCTGTCTGAATCGCCCCGCTTTTAATGGTCGCCGCGAGGTCTGCATTTCTCCCCAGACCAGCCACTGTGTCGGGCTGAATCAAACGGCTGGAAAGGCAGAACTTCTGATCTACTGGGGGTAATGTCAAACAAAGCGGTGCGGGGGAACTGCAACAATTTTCGATCTTTGGCCTCGGCAGTCCCTTGATACAAAGCGTCTGATAATCGTCGACATCGATTTCGCCGACTCAGGTTGTGACTCCCGGTTCCATCGGCCAAGTCGTCTGAAGGCGATGAACTTCTCTAATATGCGGAGTTGTCCTCCAGTGATCGTTGTCGTGGAGGCTCACCCTCATGAGCCATGCATTTTCTATTCTCTCCTCAGTTCTTTGCCCCTATGGGTATTTCGATGCGGATAGAATGACGTCATGAGCACCAACCCCCAGCGCACGCTTGCGCTTGTTGCCGAATACTACGGCCTACTGTCGGATCTCGCCTCGCAAGGAGATTCGGTCAGCCTAGGCGATTTGCGGTCGCTGCTGCAGAAGCATCATCCCGAAGGTGAGCGTGCGCCTGAGAAGGTGGCGGAGTTGCTTGAGCAGTTCGGCTTATTTGAAAAGGCTGCGGATTCGGACAACTCATGGGAGGTCCCCTACGTCGTCGGCGAATTCTTGCGACACCTGTCGATGCGCCAACGTCTTTCGGCGCCGGGCCTGCTCGGACCGATTATCGAAGAAGTGGCCCGGCTGACTGAAGATTTGCGCATGGCCTTCGAGGCGTCAGACATTGATCGCGTTCGGCAGGCCAGCAACAGCATCAAGCAGGCTCTCGACGCGGCGCGCGGGCTGTCCCGAGGCAACTCGCAATCCATCGTGAACGAGGTCATGCGCATCAAGACTCGCGAGGACCATAGGAGTCTGCGGGAGCGCTACCTGTTTATCACCTATCTGCACGAGAAGCACCTGACCCCATTGGGTGCACTGGTCGAAGTTGGCGGAGAGATGGAGAGACGCGCTAGTGAGTTGATCGCTGTCGCAAAGCTGGGCTGCAACTCGATGCCCGATGACCCCTTCGTGCCGGAGCTGACGTCGAAGGTAATCGCAGGCGTGCGCCGGCTGAAGGACGATGCCTGGAGCGACTTTCACTCTTCGTTGCGCGAGGTCACGCCGCTGTTCCGCCAGATTCGGCGCGATCATGCGATGGCGGTTGCTATAAGCCGGCAGCTTGATCGAGTTGGAAGGGAAGGGGCGAAGGGGCTGGACAAGGTGGTCGACCAGCTGCCGATCGCGCGCTGGCGTCCGGACAACGTCTTCAGCACCTACGCGCTCGAGGAATACCTTTCAGGTGTCGCCAACTACGTCGCCAATCCCGATCCGGGCCCGTTGGCCACTCTGAGCGACAGCGTGGCGCCGCCAGTCCTCGATCCAGACGAAGTGGTCGAGAGCCTGCTGGCCGCCGGCGAACAGAAAGACTTGCTGGCATGGATCGTCGGCACGTTCAGCGCCTATCCCGACCAGCAGCTGCTTCAGGCCTTCCACAACATCTCCGGCTCCCCCGGTTTTCAGTGTGCCTTCGGCGACCAGCCTGTGCAGGCGGAAACGGAGACGGCCATCTACACGTACCTTCCAACGCACATCTCTGCCAATGCTTGATCACCTTGAAAAGCTGGAAGACATTTTCCGGGAACTGTCGCGGGGTCGGCACCTGTCTGCCGCGGACGGCGATCTGTTCGCGGCTCTCGAAAAGCATCCCGACGACTACCAAGCGGTCTTCAAGAAGCTGGGGTTCGAGCTGGTATGTGATGCTCGCGGCTTCTACTACTTCTTCGGCGCGCGGGCGACTGCGAATAACGTGAATCGGCTGGCCCTGTTCCTTTACATCCTCATAGACTGGCTGGCCGACAACGGCGAGGGGATCACTGCGGCGCTCGCCGGCAAGAGCTTCAACGTCGATCAACTTCCGCATCTGGCCAGCGAGCGCTACCGCGGCTACCTGCAGCATGTCGGAATCTCGACGCCGGCCGACCTGGCTGAAACCATTCGTACGATGGAAAACTTTGGCTTCCTGGCACAAGGCGGCGATGGCAGATTCCGCTTGCTCCCGCCAGCGCACCGAATCGTCGATGCATGCGTAGCTGCGGGCCTGGACACCGAGAAAACTGCTGAAGAGGAGTCCCAATGCTGACGCCGGGACCGAAACGCATTGTTCTGATTCGCGCCGGTCGGTACGACTACGCGGAAGTCGTACTTGGCCGTTCCGCCCATTTGGTCGGCGAAAACAACGCCGGCAAGACATCGCTTATTGCCACGCTGCAGATGCTCTACGTGCCCAGCTTCAACGAGATGAGCTTCAGCCGGCCGTGGGATGAGACGCGTCGCTACTACTTCCGCCTCGATACCTCGACCATCCTGTTCGAGACGGTGACGAGCGATGGCCGATTCGTCACGGTTGGCCTGCGTGGCAAGGGGCAGCTCGGCGCCTTCCAGGTTGACCGCTTTGCTTTCGAGGGCGCCTACCGCAAGGAAGACTTCATCGACGATGAGAACCGCGTCCGGCCGTTCGATGAGGTGAAGCGCCGCATCGTCGAGGGCCGCTTCTTGAAGGAGATGGAGCCGAACGAAATCCGCGCCGCGCTCATCGGCGAGCTCGGCGTCCGGCAGCTCAACATGGGGATCGTGCCTCTGCGCGACGTCGGCCGCTACGGCGACTTTGCGTACCTGTTCAAGAATCTGCTGCGGCTCACCAACCTGAGTCAGAAGGACGTCAAGGACACGCTGCTGACGGTCTACCGCCACGGTATCCGCAACGCCATCGAGGTGGACCTGCACAGGGAGTACAACGACGCCTACAGCGCCCTCATGGTCGAAAAGGCTAGGCTGGCCAACATTCGCCAGGTGGCGCTGATCGCCAACCACCTGAAGGCTGAGCAAGAGAAACGCATTCGTGCCAGCCGAGATTTGCCCGCACTGTATGCGACGATCGTCGGGGCGAAGGCCCGGCAACGGACGATGCTGGAGAAGGGCATCGAACGTGACCAGCAGCGACTGGAGGAGGTCGCTGCCACGGCGCTGGCTGCCAAGGACGAACGGCAGCGTCTGGAGGACGAGAACGACGATATCGTTCGTGCCGGCATTGTGCTGGAGGACTGGTTCAAGGCGTTTGAAGCCGACAAGACAGCCCTTCGGGACTATCTACCGGACATCGAGGCGGCCACGCGCAAGAGCCTGGGGGCCACGATCGACCAATTGACCGCTAGCTTGGTCACCGCCGGCGACCCTGCGGAACTTGAAGCGCGGCTGGAACGTACGCGGAAGAAGTTGGGGGCGATAATCGGGCGGCGCGACAAGTATGCCCAGCTCCTCGGTACATGCCTGCAGGAACGGCTTGGCCCGGAAGTTATGACCGACCTTGGCCGGATCTTCCACCCGGAGCTGTTGCGCCTGCCGCTGGAGGAAGGGGGAGTGTTGCTGTCCGATGAAGAGGCGCTGCTCGCCCTGCTGCGCCGCATTCACGGAAAGATTGCCGACGGCCGGCTGGTCGTTGACGGCGTGTCGATTCCGCTGGACCAGGTGGCGACCCGCGAATCGGTGCGTGTGGCCGATCTGGCGACACTTAATGCGGAAATCGCTGACCTCGAGCACGAGGTGAAGAAACAGGTGGCGGACTTGGCCACGGCGCAGAACATGGCGGCTGTGCAGGCAAAGCGGGATGAGCTGAAAGCCCAGCTGCAAGTGTCCGAAGAGCTGCACCGGTGCTTCCTCCGGCATGCTGAAGACGCCGCCAAGCTGCCCGACCAGAGGAAGGCCGACGAGGCGCAGAAGAAGGCGAAGGCGGCGAACGTCACCGCCCGGCAATTGCTCGAGCAAAAAGGCGTGCAACGCGAGCACCAGAAGACTGGCATCAATGGCGACATCCGGATGAAGACCGAGCAATTGGCCAAGCTGGACGGCCTGCGGCCGATTCCACCGAAGCCCTCCTGGCCGATGGGTACGCCGGACCCCGAGTGGCCGGAGGATGCGATGGAACTGGCGTCGCTGTACTCGCAGACCTACAACGGGTATCTGCAGTCCGAGGCCGAAGTCCTGCGCATCCTGTCCGAGGCGGAGCTGCTGAACCCGGATGGCTTCGCCGGCAGTAGCGACGACGAGAAGATCGAGGCAATCATCGAGGCCGTCGATTCCTTGGGCGAGCGCGACAACGCCTACCGTGACCACCTGACAAACGTCATTAAGGGGATGCGGGCAACGTTCAAGCGGATGTTCGAGGCGCTGGGCAGCCTGTCCGAGTCCGCCGAGCAGTTCAGCCGAGCGATCGGCAACGTTGCCATCTCGAACCTGCGCGGCTTCTCGGTGAAGATCGTCGAAAACACCGAAGTAACGCGGAACTATCGTTCGGTGGTGGAGGCCGGCGCCGCCGACCTCCTGTCAAACCTCGCTGACAGTGAAAGCGCCATCAGCGCCATCCACCAAACCATCCAGCGGGCGCCGGTGCTGCGGCTGGCAGACTGGTTTGGCGTGCAATTTGTGGTCAAGACCGCTGATGGCCTGGAGACGGTCTACAACGATCTTTCCAAGATCGAATCGAACGGCACCACGATGTCTATCAAGGCGCTTGTGAATATCGTGCTGATCCAGGCCATGATGCGCGACCGTCGGCAGTTCGTTCTGCCGTTCTACATCGATGAGGCCAACCAGATCGACGAGGGCAACCTGCGGGAGATACTGGCAGTGGCTAACGACAAGGGCTTCTGCCCGATTCTGGCATCGACAGTGCCAGTAGCGGCGGCAGAGAGCATCTACATCGTTCGCCTGACGCCGGACAGCCGCGCCATCATCGACCCGAAGTCGCGCATCCAGCGCAAGGCCAAAGAGGCGATCCGTGCAGACGCCGCTTGATGCCTTTGCCGGGCTTCTCGCCGACCTGGCTGCCGATGGCGTGGTGCCGGCGAGCCGGTTGTCCGCCAAGGCGCGGGAGCGCCTAGCGCCGCTGTTTTCGGCCGATGTGCTGGTGGAGCGGCGCGCTGGCGCCGGCCGGCGCATCGAAGTACGCAACGCGGACACCTTGGCGCGGTTCATTGAGCGACATTACCCCGCCGGCCTGTTCAGCAATGCCGCAGCCGAGGAAGGCCTAGACCGACGGACGCTGGCACTGTCTCGGTACCGGGATACGAAGGCACTGGGCGGCCTCGACTTCGAAATCGTCGAATACCGGTTGACCGGCAAGGTGCCGTTGCTGATTGGCGGTACGGCCGTCGGCTGGTCCGGGGTGTCCGGTGACCTCGGTGCATTCGTCCTCTACGGTGCGCGCCCGGTTAACCGCGAAGTGCGATTCTCTGGCGTAGTGGCCACCGTCGAGAATCCGACCGTCCTCATTCGGCACGACTGGGCAAACGCCGGCGTCGACCTAGCAATCGCAACCTACGGGCGAATGTCACGCCGGCTCATCGACTGGCTGGCCAGCGAGTCCATGCGGGATGCCCGCGTTGTCCATTACGGCGACTACGATCCAGTTGGCCTCGGTGAGTTCTGCCGGCTCGAAGCGGCGCTTGGCGACCGAGCCGACCTGTTCATTCCGGCTGAGATCGGGCGCCTGTTTTCTCAGTATTCGGATCGGGAGCTATTATCGCGATCGGCAGGGCTGCTACCGGCGCTGCAGCGGAGTCCGCACAATAGGGTGCAAGGGCTTCTCCGACTAATGGCGGAGTTCGGTGGGGCATTGGAGCATGAAGCATTGCTTATTTACAGGGGAGAGCATGATCAAGGAACTTGAGCTTCTGGAAGCTATTTGCCGCGGAGTCGACCCGAGGGATGGGGCGTTTTTGGAGACGCCACGCGACCCCGATCTCGACAAGGCGCGCCTAAACTATCTGGCGAAATTGCGGAGGATGGTGAAACACTTCAACTCTTCATCGGGAGTTTCAGCAACGACCTCACGGCCAGTCATGCATGGCAAGCCATGGACGACCGGTGATGACGAGGCGCTGAGAACCGCATGGGAGTCCGATAATTCAGCGACAGCGGCGTTTCTGGGCGAGCGATTCGGTCGGGGAGAGGGGGCGATTCTTGCGCGCCTTGTGCATCTTGGTCTGTTCAGTGATCGAGAGCAGGCGCGAGAGGTGAATGGCGGTCGCGCGGCCATTAGATAAACGTTTAGCGTCAATGATGAGCGGCTTGGCGCACCTAGTGAGCAAAGGGCATACAGCAATGAATGGCGGATTCGATGTTCTCTTCAGGAGAGAGGTTGGCGGCAAGCCCGTGGACGCCAAGGACAGCGAGACGATGGCTCGGCACTTAATCGAGGTGTATCAATGGACCGGAACGGGCGGTAAGCTACTTGACGTTCGTCAAGGAGAGTCGTGCCCGCGCTGGCTCAGCGATCTGCCGTCATGAGAATTACCGAAGAGTTTCTGGCCTCCGGCCTAAGTGCGCGCGGCGGATACTCGCGGCGCCAACTGGAACTGCTGGGTGTGTCGTGGCCGCCGCTGAAGGATTGGATGCGGTCTGTCATGGACGGCATCATCGCCGACGAGGTGGCTGCGGAATTTGTTGGCCTTGCCAAGCGCAATGCTTGCGAGCAGGTGGACGTGCGATAGGCGTCATTTTGACGTTTGGCGTCTTATGAAAGATGAATAAGGTCAAGCGAAGTGGGGTGGGGAAGTGTGCCTTAATCCGCTGTTCGGCCATTACCGCCATTCGCGCCATCCCGCTTGAACGGCTGCAGTAGTGCGCAAAACTGACTGCGCAGTCTCTACAAAATCAGGGGTGATTCAGGATGACCTGTTCTGGAGAGTCCCAGAGGCCTTCCGCAGCCAAGCGAAGGTAATTCAGGTGTGAGGGTACGTGGAAATGGAATTTCCCGCTGGTTGCCCCAGGGCTTGCTGAGCGGAGTAGCTGATAAAGGCATTTCCCGACATGCGGTGATACATCCAAATCCAGCTAAACAGGGTCTGGTCCGGTAGGGGCGGGGGAACAAAGGTCAGTAGCCTTTGCTTTTTAGACAAGGCTAGCTCTCCCGGTCATAGGGGCCACTACGCTTGTCTGCCGGTTTATTTTTTTGTCTGCCACTATATTTGTGCAGAACTTTATTTGTGCCCCCGGCGCTTGAAATTCACTTGGTGCGCCCCTATTATTAGCACTCGTTAGCTTTGAGTGCTAACAGTCCTGCGCGCGGGGCCGTCTGGCGACGGCCCCGCGAGTATTGATGAGTTAGTAGTCGCCTACGCCTAAAACCAAGGAGAAACTACATGAAAATCCGTCCGTTGCACGACCGTGTGATCGTCAAGCGCCTCGAGGACGAGCGCAAGACCGCCTCTGGCATCGTCATTCCCGATACCGCCGCCGAAAAGCCGGATCAGGGCGAAATCCTCGCCGTCGGCCCGGGCAAGCGCGACGAGAACGGCAAGCAAGTCGTTCTGGACGTGAAGGTTGGCGATCGCGTGCTGTTCGGCAAGTACGCCGGCCAGACCGTCAAGGTCGATGGCCAGGAACTGCTGGTCATGCGCGAAGAAGACATCATGGGCGTGGTCGAAGCCTGAGCTTCGCGGTCCGCCCAAGTAACCAACTGAATTCAGGAGTATTTCGTTATGGCAGCCAAAGAAGTCAAATTCGGTGATTCCGCCCGCGCCCGTATGGTCGAAGGCATCAACATCCTGGCCGACGCGGTCAAGGTGACCCTCGGTCCGAAGGGCCGCAACGTCGTGCTGGAGCGCTCGTTCGGCGCCCCGACGGTGACCAAGGACGGCGTTTCCGTCGCCAAGGAAATCGAACTGAAGGACAAGTTCGCCAACATGGGCGCGCAGATGGTCAAGGAAGTCGCTTCCAAGACCTCCGACATCGCCGGCGACGGCACCACCACCGCCACCGTTCTGGCCCAGTCGATCGTCCGCGAAGGCATGAAGTACGTCACCGCCGGCATGAACCCGATGGACCTGAAGCGCGGCATCGACAAGGCCGTGATCGCCACCATCGAAGAGCTGAAGAAGATCTCCAAGCCGTGCACGACCAACAAGGAAATCGCCCAGGTCGGCTCGATTTCCGCCAACTCCGACACCTCGATCGGCGACATCATCGCCCAGGCCATGGAGAAGGTCGGCAAGGAAGGCGTCATCACCGTCGAAGACGGCAAGTCGCTGCAGAACGAACTCGACGTCGTCGAGGGCATGCAGTTCGATCGCGGCTACCTGTCGCCCTACTTCATCAACAATCCGGAAAAGCAGATCGCCATTCTGGAAAACCCCTTCGTTCTGCTCTTCGACAAGAAGGTCAGCAACATCCGTGACCTGCTGCCCGTCCTGGAGCAAGTCGCCAAGGCCGGCCGTCCGCTGCTGATCATCGCCGAGGACGTCGAAGGCGAAGCGCTGGCCACCCTCGTGGTCAACAACATCCGCGGCATCCTGAAGACCTGCTCCGTCAAGGCGCCGGGCTTCGGCGACCGCCGCAAGGCCATGCTCGAGGACATCGCTATCCTGACCGGTGGCCAGGTGATCGCCGAGGAAGTCGGTCTGACTCTCGAGAAGGCCACGCTGGCCGAACTCGGCCAGGCTGCCCGCATCGAGATCGGCAAGGAAAACACCACGATCATCGACGGCGCCGGCGTTGCCGCCAACATCGAAGCGCGCGTCAAGCAGATCCGCGCCCAGATCGAAACCGCGACCAGCGACTACGACAAGGAAAAGCTACAGGAGCGTGTCGCCAAGCTGGCTGGCGGCGTTGCCGTGATCAAGGTCGGTGCTGCGACCGAAGTCGAAATGAAGGAAAAGAAGGCCCGCGTCGAAGACGCGCTGCACGCCACGCGTGCCGCCGTTGAAGAAGGCATCGTCCCCGGCGGCGGCGTCGCGCTGCTGCGCGCCCGTGCCGGCATCGGCGATCTCAAGGGCGACAACCACGACCAGGACGCCGGCATCAAGATCGTCCTGCGCGCGATGGAGCAGCCGCTGCGCGAAATCGTCGCCAACGCCGGCGACGAGCCGTCCGTCGTGGCCAACAAGGTCATCGAAGGCAAGGGCAACTACGGCTACAACGCCGCCAACGGCACCTACGGCGACATGGTCGAAATGGGCGTGCTGGATCCGACCAAGGTCACCCGCACCGCGCTGCAGAACGCCGCTTCGGTTGCCGGCCTGATGCTGACCACCGAGTGCATGGTCGCCGAACTGGCCGAAGACAAGCCGGCTGCCGGCGGCATGGGCGGCATGGGCGGTATGGGTGGCATGGGCGGCATGGACATGGGGATGTAATCCCGGTCCGGGCTTTCCAGCTCACGAAAACCCCGCAGAAGCTTGCGGGGTTTTTCTTTTTCGGCGGGTGATTTTGTCTTGCTGCGCTGCAAAAACGGCGGCCTGCCGATTTTGATACACTCGTCATGGGAGATGCACGGGCGCGCTGGTTGCGATGCGGCAAAGCCGGTGCGGGGAGTTGCGGAGTCGGGCGCGGAAGAAAAGTGGCGGGGAGCGCCCGGTGCAGGATTCGGGCACCCCCCGAGTCCCGGCCGAAGCCGGAACTCCTAAGACCATAAAAGGAGAACAGCGCGCGCAGTGTATGACTCGACGCTTACAAAAAACTTACGTGCGCCAACCACTTGACGGAGCCTCATGCGGATTCTCCTAGCTGAAGACGACCAGATCATTGCCGACGGCCTGTGCCGTTCGCTGCGCCAGACCGGCTACGCCATCGACTGCACCTACAACGGGATAGACGCCGATACGGCGCTGATGACCAACGCTTACGACCTCGTGATTCTCGACCTCGGCCTGCCCCGCCTGAGCGGGCTGGACGTGCTGCGCCGCCTGCGCGGCCGCAAGTCGCAGGTGCCGGTGCTGATCCTGACGGCGCTCGACGGGATCAACGACCGCGTCAAGGGACTCGATCTCGGCGCCGACGACTACATGGCCAAGCCTTTCGAACTGCCCGAACTCGAAGCGCGCGTGCGTGCGCTGACGCGGCGGTCGGCGGGGGCGGCGCCGGTCATCGAGTGCGGCGCGCTGACTTTCGACCGTTCCGACCGCAGCGCGCAGCTGAACGGCGCCATGCTCGACCTCTCGGCGCGCGAACTGGGCCTGCTCGAAATCCTCCTTTCGCGCGCCGGCCGTCTGGTCAGCAAGGACCAGCTGGTCGACCACCTGTGCGGCTGGGGCGAAGAGGTCAGCCACAACGCCATCGAAGTTTACGTGCACCGCCTGCGCAAGAAGCTGGAATCGGGCGGCGTGCGCATCGCCACCGTGCGCGGCCTCGGATACTGCCTTGAAAAGCCCGCGGAAGAGCGCAAGTCCTGAGGGCCAGCGCTCGCTGTTCGGCGAGATACTGGACTGGATGCTGGCGCCGCTGCTTTTCGTGTGGCCGATCAGCATCGCGGTGACGCACTACTTTGCCAACAGCGTCGCCAGCTTTCCCTACGACCAGGCGCTGCGCGAGAGCGTCGGCGCCATCGCCCGCCAGATCCGCTTCGTCGACGGCCGGCCGCAGGTCATGCTCTCCGGCTCGGCGCGCGCGCTGCTGCGCTCCGACGAGATCGACAGCGTGTATTTCCACGTGATCGGGCGCGGCGGCAAGCTGCTGGCCGGCGACCGGGAGTTGCCGCTGCCGCGGGAGGACGAGCGGGCGCTGGCGGATGCCGGCGAAGCCTATTTCCGCGACGCCGAATACAACGGGCAGGATCTGCGGGTCGCCTATCTCTATCTCAGCGATCCGGGCATGCCGCGCGACGCCTGGGTGCTCGTCGAGGTCGGCGAGACGATGGAGAAGCGCTCGCAGCTGGCCAACAAGATCATCGCCAGCGTCATCCTGCCGCAATTCGTCATCATTCCGCTCGCCGTCATCCTCGTCTGGTTCGGCCTCTCGCAGGGCCTGCGCCCGCTCACGCGCCTGCGCGAGCGCATTCAGGCGCGGCGCGAGGGCGATCTGTCGCCGATTCCGGCGCGCCGCGTTCCCGAAGAACTGCAGCCGCTGACCGAAGCCTTCAATGCCATGCTCGGGCGCATGCAGAACAACATGGAGGCGCAGAGCCGCTTCATCGCCGATGCCGCGCACCAGATGCGCACGCCGCTCACCGGGCTCAAGATGCAGGCCCAGCTGGCCATGCGCGAGAGCGATCCGGCCGAGTTGCGCCACGCCCTGCGCCTGATCGCGACCAGCGTCGACCGCGCCTCGCACCTCGTCAATCAACTGCTCGCGCTGGCCCGCGCCGAAGCCAGCGAGCACTCGCAGCAGGCGCTGGTGCCGCTCGATCTGGAGCGCCTGCTGCGCGAAGTGATCGAGGGCTGGGTCGAGCGAGCGATCGCGCGCCGCATCGACCTCGGCTTCGAACCCGCCGGGCCGGTCAGCGTCCTCGGCAACAGCTTTCTGCTGCGCGAGATGCTCAACAACCTGATCGACAACGCCCTGCGCTATACGCCGGACGACGGGCGGGTGACCTGCCGCGTCGTCGCGCAGGGCGATTTCGCGGTGCTCGAAATCGAAGACAGCGGCATCGGCATTTCCGAAGAGGACGCGCAGCGCGTGTTCGACCGCTTCTACCGCGTCGACGGCACCGGTGTCGAAGGCAGCGGACTGGGGCTGGCGATCGTGCGCGAGATCGCCGAACTGCACCGCGCCGCCGCCAGCCTGCGTCCGAATCCGCGACCGTCGGCCGACGGCACGGTCCGCGGTTCGATCGCCCGCGTCGTCTTTCCGATCCATCGTTCCCCGGCGGCTTCGGAAGCAGGAAGCCCGGCTCTGCCCGGCAACCTTCCCGCCGGTTTCGCCTGAGTATTTCCGGTGTTTGGCGGAGGGCGATACGAAATGCGGCATTCCGCTGATTTTCCTTTGACGAAGCCGGGGGGGCTCGCTATAATGCCGCCTCGTTGGCCAATTAGCTCAGTTGGTAGAGCAGCGGATTGAAAATCCGCGTGTCCGTGGTTCGATTCCGCGATTGGCCACCATCTTTTCAGACGGCTCCCTAGCGGGGGGCCGTCGTCGTTTCTGCCGTCGCATTCGTCGACGTCGCAATTTCCGCAAGCATCCGGGCCTTGGCCGCGAGGACAAAAGGGAGCCAGACTTCCCGGCTTTCCGGGTTCTTCTCGAACACGAGTTCAGAAGCTGCAATCATTTCAATCCACTCGGTCTCAAGCAGGTCGGCCAACTTCATGCAAGCGAAATTCGGCAGGCCGCGTCGTTGCGCCTGTGCGTTTCTCACGACCGTTGCATCTTGCCCTAAATGTTTTGTAAGCGAAGCGCTGCTAACCTTGGTGAATTGTCTATGATCGGAATGGCAAGCTATACTTGTCATAATGTGATTTAGTAATGACAGGGTGTTTGCGGTCTTTTAGGAAGGCTGTGATGCTCCCCCTTCCCCGAAGTCGGATGCCTCTGACGACAGTCTGGGTGTTGCGAGCGGGGTTTTTTTTACAGGAGGAGGCGGGGTTATGAATCAACTCACTAAGGCCGTAACTAGCATGGATTCAATGAGTCTGCCAGGTAAGTGCCTTGGTTCGGAAACCAGCTCGCGAGGTTCGGTTGCTGTGCATGACGCTTTTTGCCTAATTCCCACCATTCTCTGTGGTGGCGCCGGCACCAGGCTTTGGCCAGTTTCACGGGAACTCCACCCCAAACCATTCATTCGTTTGGCGGACGGACAAAGTCTCCTCCAAAAAGCCTATCTGCGTGGCGCCCAACTGCCTGGCGTGAATCATCTGATGACAGTGACGAATAGAGAACTTTTCTTCAAAACCGAAGATGAGTTTCGCGAAGTCAACGCCACCCAAGCATCAACCGCATTCATCCTTGAACCGTTCGGTCGTAATACCGCACCTGCCATCGCAGCAGCTGCGCTGCAGGTTGCAGCGACGCATGGCCCCGATGCCATTCTTTTGATATTGGCCGCAGATCATTTGATTTCCGACCAAACCGGCTTCGAGCAAGCGGTAGTCAACGCGGTTGAGCTTGCCCAACAGGGCAAGCTCGTCACCTTTGGGATTCAGCCGGATACGGCAGAAACTGGCTACGGCTATATCGAATCCGAAGGCAACAGGGTTCTGCGTTTTGTAGAAAAACCCTCTCTTGAAAAAGCCCAAAGCTACCTCGCATCAGGGCGTTTCCTCTGGAATTCCGGCATGTTCTGTTTTGCAGCTGGCGCCATATTGGGACAGATGGAGAAGCACTGCCCAGCCATACTCACTGCTACTCAAGCCTGCATTGAGCAGTCGCGCTTGGCGACAGGGGATGGTTTTAGCCAGCTAGAGTTGGATGCCAACGCATTTCAGACCGTGCCCGATAACTCCATCGACTACGCGGTGATGGAAAAATCTGACCAAGTAGCAGTTGTTCCTTGCTCCATAGGTTGGAGCGACATTGGCTCTTGGGCGGCGTTGGGTGATCTTGGTGCGGTAGACGCCTGTGGTAACCGTATCCAAGGCGAGGCCATACTGCACAACACGCGCAACTGCACCATCCAGAGCGACGGTCGTTTGGTCGGTGCCGTGGGTGTGGACAACCTCATCATCATCGATACGCCAGATGCCGTGTTAGTTGCCAACAAAGCCCATGCTCAAGATGTCAAACACATCTACGCTGAGCTCAAAGCCCAAGGCCACGAAGCTCACAAGTTGCACCGCACCGTACATCGTCCTTGGGGGACTTATACCGTACTGGAGGAAGACGACGGCTTCAAGATCAAGCGCATTGAAGTGAAGCCAGGTGCTTCCCTAAGTTTGCAGATGCATCACCACCGCAGCGAGCACTGGGTGGTCGTCAGCGGTTTTGCAAAGGTGATTAACGGTGACCATGAGATTTTGATTAACACCAACGAGTCCACATTTATACCTGCGGGGCACAAGCATAGGTTGACAAACTCAGGCCCGACCTCTTGCGTAATGATCGAGGTGCAGTGCGGAAAATATGTCGGTGAAGACGATATTGTTCGTTTTGAGGACAGCTACGGGCGAATCAGCGCGTGAGCATCAATCATTCAACATCACCCGTAGAAATAGTGGCCAGCCCTCTCCGTCACCGTGACCTGCTTTGGGAGTTGACCAAACGTGATTTCATAGGACGCTACAAGGGCTCCGTACTGGGCATCGTCTGGTCCTTGTTCAATCCCATGCTGATGCTGGCCATCTACACCTTTGTGTTTAGCGTGGCCTTCAAAGCAAAATGGGGGGCAGGTGAGGAGAGCAAAGTTGCATTTGCCATCGTGCTGTTCTCGGGGATGATCGTCCACAGTTTTTTTTCCGAATGCCTTAATCGAGCCCCTACTCTAATAATCAGCCATCCAAATTACGTCAAGAAAGTGGTATTCCCTCTCGAAATATTGCCGTGGATGACATTGCTCTCCGCCGCGATGCATTTTCTTGTCAGTTTTGGGGTGCTTCTCGTTTTTTGCCTTCTTGCTGGTGTTGCCGTCCATGTCGGTACGCTACTAATCCCTATTAGCCTAATTCCTCTGATATTGATGATGCTTGGGCTTTCGTGGCTGTTCGCCTCGCTGGGAGTCTATCTGCGTGACCTGTCCCAAGTCATCGGTATGGTGACCACCGTTGCGCTTTTCATGGCACCGGTTTTTTACCCGATCGAAATACTTCCCGATGCCTACCAGACAATCTTGACGTGGAATCCGCTCACCTTACCCATCATTCAATTTCGTGACCTGATGCTCTGGGGGAAACCGATTCAATGGGGGAACTGGGCGATCAGCCTGGTTGTCGGACTTGGAATTTGCCAAGCAGGTCACTGGTGGTTCCAGAAATCTCGCCGAGGATTTGCAGATGTCCTCTGAAGAAATCGTCATCGACGTTCGTAACCTGAGCAAGCGTTACGAAGTCTACAACTCGCCGCGAGACCGACTGAAACAGCTTGTCTTGCCCCGGTTGCACTTGGCTGCCAATCGCGCGGGCATGACGCTCGGCGTATCGAAACAGCGACGCCCGCCGAGTTATTTTCGAGAATTCTGGGCCTTGCAGGACGTCTCGTTGCAGGTGCGGCGCGGCGAAACATTCGGCATCATTGGCCGCAATGGCAGCGGCAAGAGCACCCTGTTGCAAATCCTCGCCGGCACGCTGGCGCCGACGAGTGGTGAAGCGAATATCCGTGGCCGCATCGCCGCGTTGCTGGAATTGGGTAGCGGCTTCAGCCCCGAGTTTACCGGCCGCGAAAACGTCTTCCTGAACGGACGCATTCTCGGACTCAGCCAGAAAGAAATCGAAGCCCGCTACGACCAGATCGTCGCCTTCGCTGACATCGGCGAGTTCATCGAGCAACCCGTCAAGACCTACTCAAGTGGCATGTTTGTGCGTCTTGCCTTTGCGGTACAGGCGCACATTGATGCATCCATCGTCATCATCGATGAGGCACTGGCTGTTGGCGACGTGTTTTTCCGTCAGAAGTGCTACGCGCGTCTGCAGCAGTTACGGGATGCCGGAGCCGCCATCCTGCTGGTTTCTCATTCCATGCCCGATATCGAACAATATTGCGAACGGGCTCTCCTGCTGGATCATGGCCAGGTACGGTTTATCGGCCCGGCCTCCGAGGCGGCGAAGCACTACTACCTGCTACACCAGGCGGCATCGCGGAGAGATTTGGTGCGATCGCATGAACCGATGCCCGGAAAGGTTTCATGCCCTGCAACCGCAGCGATTGATCGCCCTCCCCATCAAGCCTTTATCGATCTGACCGGCAAGTCGCAGGTGAGCAATGGGCAAGCGCGTTGTGTCAGTGTTGCCCTGTGTAACGCGGATGGCGAGCCGTGCAACAGCTTTCGCCAGGGGGATTGGGCGGTTTTTTACTACGAGTTCGAACTTGCTGAAGAAATTGGTATTCCGGTTTGCGGTGTAACCATTACCAATGAGCGCGGAATCATTGTTCACGGCAAAAATTCCCTTCAGTATTCGCGAGATCCTATTTCTAAAACTGCGAATGACCTACCCACTAGGGTGATTTGCCGTCATAAAATTCGTCTTGATATTGCACCGGGTGAATACACTTTTCAAGTTGGCCTAGCCTCTACCGATGAGGTGACTTGGAAATACAGGGGGTCAATTTCTCACTATAATCTTGAAGGCAGGGTAATGCGGCTGTGCCATGTGCCTCAAGTAGGTTGTTTTTCAATAGGATTGGCTTCTGAGCATGGAGTCGATGTCCTTCGGCATCATGGGGTGGCTAATCTTGATGGCGCGATGGAGTTGCTGGTTGAGTGAATTTAGAAGTCTTCCTTTATTTGAATTGCCAGAATGCAAATAGATAAACCGATAGTTGTTACGGAGTTCCCTAAATCCGGAGGGTCGTGGGTTACCTCAATGCTAGGGGATGTCCTAGGGGTGCCTCAGCGGGATATATATGTTAATCCCGGGTTTGATTTGTTTGATATAAAAAAACATCCGTGGTATGCCGGGAGCAATGATTTGGATTTTCCGCGTTGTTCGGTTATTAAGAGTCATGAATTTCCTAGGTCAGGGCTTATTGATTTTGATGCCAAATATGTGCATTTAGTGAGGGATGGGCGCGATGTTGTTGTTTCCAAGTGGCATTTCGAAAAATATTTTTGCGTGAATAATGGCATAACTACGTCTTTCGATATTGATTTTGATGTGTATGTAAAAAAAACAGCTGCTGAATGGGCTAATTATGTTGAGGCATGGCGCGCGAGTTCGGTTCTGCTTGTTCGGTATGAAGATTTTTTACAAGAGCCGGCGGAGTGTCTTGGGCGATTAATTAAGTCGCTGATTGGGTCTGATGTCAAAAAGGACATGTTGGAACGTACGGTTGATAGGTTTTCTAAGGAAAATTTTGCTCGTGCTTTAGGTAAGGCATTTAGACACAATACTTTTGTACGAAAAGGGGTCGCTGGCGATTGGGTTAATCACTTTTCGGAGAAAAACATTGCCGATTTCAAAGCTGTGGCTGGAGAGACGCTTTTGTCCCTAAGGTATGAATCCAGCAGGAATTGGGGGGGATAGATGAGTTGCTGTCGGAAGAGAACTTTGCTTGCCAAGGAAGAAGTGATCTCTGGTTACGACTCCGTCGTTGCCCTGTATCCACACATCCCCCCCCTAAGCCACTGGCGCTCATGGGAATACGCCGCCTACCAGCGCTATCGCCTCGATGGCCGCGTATTAGATCTTGGTTGTGGTGATGGTCAATATTTTCGGCTCATCTGGCCGCAGGCCACCGATGTGGTTGGGGTAGATATGAACCCCGGGGTTGCCGAGCTAGGTCGCCAGAGTGGCGTGTATCGGGCAGTCCATATTGCTCCTGCACACCAGGTGCCGGAACCCGATGCCAGCTTCGACCATGTTTTCGCCAACTGCTCATTGGAGCACATGGATCATCTTGATGCGGTGCTGGCGGAGATTCACCGTTGTCTCAAGCCGGGCGGCACCCTGTTGTGCAGCGTGGTGACGGATCGTTTTGTCGAGTGGTCGCTGCTGCCAAATCTTGTCGCCATGGCTGGATTTGCGGAGGCGTCTGCTTCACTTCAGAAGGATTTCCTCGATTATCACCATCTGGCCAATCCTCTTTCCGTTGGTGACTGGGCGAAGCGTTTCAGTCAGGCGGGCCTAGTTGCTGAAGAACATGTGCCCATCCTGCCAAAATGCAACAGCGGCATATTTTTGTTGATGGATGCGCTCTGGCACGTCAAGCGGAAGGCTGGAGGGGAGATGGGGGATGTAATCTTCCCGTTTTTATCTGCCAATGAGAATTTCCCGGCCGGATTTCGTAAAGTGTTTGCGGGGGTGCTGGATATGGAAACAGACTGGCAAGACTGTAGCGGTGCGGTTTTTCTTGTCCGCAAGCCGGGGTGACAGCGATGCGCGTTTGCTGGTGCGGCAACGCCGACCTCGCCCAATTCAGCCCTGAGTATGGCGAATGCAAGGCATGCGGCACCCTCGTTTCTCTTGTCGGGACGTCTGCTGAGGAATTGCAAGTCGTTAATGACGAGACTGACTTTTATGGCAAGCAGTACTGGCTGGGTTATCAAAGCGATGATCTCGGTTTTCCCGATATTTACAAACGGGCCCGCAACGACCTCACCGAGCGCAACCTGCATTGGCTGAGAGCGCTGCTTAAGCACAGACTGCCACCGGCCAAAATTCTGGAGCTTGGCTGCTCACATGGCAGCTTCGTCGCCCTGATGCGGTTGGCCGGATACGACGCTGCCGGGGTCGAAATGAGTCCTTGGGTCGTCGAATTCGGCCAGAAGACCTTCGGTGTGCCAATTTCTGTCGGACCGGTCGAAGGGCTCGAAATAGCCGCTGGCAGCCTTGATGTCATAGCTTTGATGGACGTGCTCGAACATCTGCCAGACCCAGTCGCGACGATGGCTCATTGCCTCTGGTTGCTGAAGCCAGAAGGAGTTCTGCTCATACAGACTCCTCACTTCAAGAAAGGGATGAACTACAACACACTGGTTGAGACGAATGCCTCTTTTCTTGAACAGCTCAAGGCTGACGAGCATCTGTACCTGTTCAGTGATCGTTCAGTTTCCAGTCTGTTCGAAGGGCTCGGCGCTGAACATATCCAGTTCGAGCCGGCGATTTTTGGGCACTACGACATGTTTTTGGCGGTGAGTCGGGAGCCATTTCATCACAATGCGCTGGACCAGATCAATGCAGCCCTGCAGGCCCAATCAGGTGGGCGTCTTGTCTCCGCTTTGCTTGATTTGCGAGAACGGGAGTTGTGCCTTGCGCAGAGATTTCAAGAGTCGGAGTCTGACCGAGCAGTCCGAGGCGAGCAGATTGAATCGCTGACGAAAATGGTGAGAGAGTCGGAGTCTGACCGAGCAGTCCGAGGCGAGCAGATTGAATCGCTGACGAAAATGGTGAGAGAGTCGGAGTCTGACCGAGCAGTCCGAGGCGAGCAGATTGAATCGCTGACGAAAATGGTGAGAGAGTCGGAGTCTGACCGAGCAGTCCGAGGCGAGCAGATTGAATCGCTGACGAAAATGGTGAGAGAGTCGGAGTCTGACCGAGCAGTCCGAGGCGAGCAGATTGAATCGCTGACGAAAATGGTGAGAGAGTCGGAGTCTGACCGAGCAGCCCGAGGCGAGCAGATTGAATCGCTGACGAAAATGGCGAGGGAGGCCGAGTCCGATCGAGCAGTCCAAGCTCAACAGATTGAATTGCTGACAAGGGTGGTGAGGGAGTTAGAGTCTGACCGAGCAGCTCGAGATGAGCAGATTGAATCGCTGAAGGTAGATTTGCAGGTCTTGTTTACCCGCCCGGGCTTTCGGTGGTTGGCCAAGGTTTTTCGATGGCCAGAAGCAAAAAAAATAACTGAATGGTTTGGCGGACGCAATGAGTAATCAGCTTAGAACAATTGCTGTGGATCTAACCCCTGTTCTCCCAGGGGGGGAGAATGGGGGGGCGAAGATTGTTGTGCTCGAATTGTTGCGCTGCCTAGCGGACATGGCTCCCGATACCCAGTTCGTATTGCTCACGCAAGCTATTTCACATGATGAACTGGCGACAATGGATCGCCCAAACATGCGGCGCCTGATAGTTGCTGGCTCTCTAGAGAGGGGCTCCCTGCGTATGCGTGCTCAGGGCGTGGTTACCAAAGTCCTGCCGTATTTCCCGGTTAGACTGCGCCGGGTTGTTGGCAGGCTGGCTAGCAGGGTGCTCACGAATTTCAAGCGGAGCGCTTCCGGTTCGCTGTTGCGCGACATGGAGGTTGATCTACTTTTTTGCCCATTTACCGCTCCAACTTATTTTGAACCGGGGCTGCCGACGGTCTGCACGATTCATGATCTGCAATACAAGACTTATCCCGAGTTCTTTACTCCTGAGGATGTGTCGCATCGCGATCGCGTTTTTATTGATGTTTGCAATAAAGCTACAGCGATTATAGCTGTTTCCGATTACTCACGTAGTAGCGCTATGGGGCATGGTGAGATCAAGTCTGATCGTATTCGGACGATTCTTCATCGGATGGCTAAACGAAGTTCAACGGATCTGAAGGAGAACAAAGAGGTCGTTAGGCGCTACGGTCTGCTGCCAGGAAAATATCTCATTTATCCGGCCAATTTTTGGCGGCACAAAAACCACGAAATGCTCCTGACAGCTTTTGGCATTGCGTGTCACGAAGGATTGCCGGCGGACATCAAACTGCTGTGCACCGGCGCGCCGGGGGCGCGACAGGCGTGCCTGAAGAATGCCGCCTGTGAAATGGGGCTCGAGGGGCGTGTTGTTTTTCCGGGCTATCTTCCAAGCAACGACTTGGTAACCTTGATGGAGAATTCAAACGGTATGATCTTCCCCTCGCTCTACGAGGGGTTTGGTTTACCAGTTATCGAGGCCATGGCAGCGGGGGTTCCGGTCGCCTGCAGCAACACTGCGTCTCTGCCAGAAGTGGTGGGCGATGCAGCTATCTTGTTTGACCCGAAACTGCCCGTTCAGATCGCCCAATCCATCGTTTCACTGGTCAAGAATGAAGCGTTGCGCGCACGGCTTGTTCGGGCCGGACAGCAGAGGGTCGATGAGTTTGCCGATTCCTCGAGAATGGCACGGGAGTATTGGGATGTTTTTCTATATGCAATGGGCAACCAGAAGCATGTAGATCTGCTTACCGGCGTCTATGAAGACGGTTGGGCTAGCTCTCAAATATCGATAAGCGTAGCTCCAGCCAGAATTAAGCAGTTTTTGGTGTTGGAGCTTTTTTTGCCCGAATTTACGCCCTGTGAAAAAATGCGCGTAAGAATTGCTAAAGAGTTTTGTCGGTCTGTAGATGATTCAATATATTTTTCGCGTGGCAAATCGACAACTCTTACACTTGATTTTCCCGCTGATGGAGGCCGCGTAGCGATAAGCATCTCCCCTTCTTTTATTCCTTCGCATTATGGTTTTGGCGAGGATGGGAGGCTGCTATCGGTGATGGTGCGCAGATGCACCATTGAACGTGATGAAAGCGAGAGAGTGTCTTTGTATGGTGCTTAGAGAGCACTGATGTCGTGTCATGTGCTGGTGCGACAGCGCTATGGTATTTGAAGATCCTGAATTGGAGCGGTTGATGGTTAATAAGGACGATGTTGTTAATGCCTATCGTTATATTCTTGGGCGCGAGCCGGAGAGTGACGACGTTGTAATGACCCACATGTCTGCGGCCTCACTTGAAGAGCTGCGAATTAGATTTCTGGATTCCCAGGAGTTTTCCCAGAAATACTCCAGAAGCGGGGCGGTGGATATCGAGGGTTTTATGTTGCCACAGGATATGCCTCCGCTGAGTGTGGATATCGAAGCAGACCCACAACAAATGCAAGCGCTTTTGGATAGAATAAAAAGAGAATGGGAGGAGTTCGGTGAGAAAGATCCGCATTGGTCGGTCCTGACACATGCCTCCTATAAGAAAAAATTTATTTCTGAGAATAAAAGCGGGTTTTTTGAGTCGGGGAGGTTTGTTGCGAATATAGTTAGGGCATTTTCGGATCGGAATGGGGTGCCGGTTGAGAATTATAGGAGCTGCTTTGAGTTGGGGTGTGGTGTCGGGAGAATTACGCTGCACTTGTCTCAGATTTTTGAGAGTGTTATTGGGGCTGATATTTCAAAATTTCATCTCGATGTATGTCGGGAGGAGTTGCGGCAAAATGGCGTTAAGAATGTCTCCTTGAATTGCATAACTGATGTTCGGCAACTGATGGAGCTTCCGAGGTTTGATTTTTTTGTTTCTATGATTGTGCTTCAGCATAATCCTCCTCCGGTTATAAAGTTTATTCTTGAATGTATTTTAGATAAATTGAATCCTGGAGGGGCTGCTGTTTTTCAGGTTCCAACTTATCGGCGCTCGTACCGTTTTGATCTTTCAGAGTATATTGGTTGCCCAAGTCCGCTACACATGGAAATGCATGTTTTGCCTCAGTCGGAAATATTTTCAATATTAAATAATTCCAGATGTGATCTGGTCGAAGTTAGAGAGGATGGTTGGGCCGATGGGCGTACGCCAAATAGTCTTTCTAATACATTTTTCGTGATAAAAAAATAAGCGTTGGTCGTTGACTTTTATTTCCTTCGGGGAAATGGTTTTTGGTGGCTGTAATATATAACTTCCCGAAATTAAAATGATTAAAGTAAGTATTGTCACCCCCTCATATAATCAGGCTAGATTTGTTGAGCGGACGCTGCAAAGCGTTTTCATTCAGTCCGGTGTGGAAATCGAACACGTAATATTCGATGGTGGTAGCACCGACGGAACCGTTGAAATCCTAAAAAGATTCGGTCGCGGCATTCGGTGGGTGTCGGAAAAGGACAAGGGCCAAACCGAGGCTGTCAATAAGGGCATTCGTGCCACCGATGGTGAAATTATCGGCTGGCTCAACTCAGACGATATTTATTACCCCGGCGCCATTGAGCGAGTCGCTGAATATTTTACCCGGTATCCCGAGGTTGATGTCGTCTATGGTATGGCGGATCACATCGATCTTGATGACAAAGCCTTTGAAGAGTATCCCACGGAGCCCTGGGACTTCAAGCGGCTGCAGGAAACCTGTTTTATTTGCCAGCCGGCATTGTTCTTCCGGCGACGGGTCATCGAGCAACATGGCCTACTCGATGAGTCACTGAACTATTGTATGGACTATGAATATTGGTTGCGGCTAGGGAAGGTTGGCGCGCGATTTGGGTATTTGGAAGAGAAGTTGGCTGGTTCCAGATTGTACGAGGACAACAAAACCTTGGGGGCACGGGTGAAGGTGCACGAGGAAATTAACGATATGCTTAAGAGAAAATTTGGCAGGGTGCCTGATCGGTGGCTTTTTAACTATGCACATGCCAAGCTTCAGCGCGTCAATCGGGAAAAGTATCCACTATTTTTTTTTGGAAAACTCGCGTTTTCATCTATTTATGCATCCTTACGATGGAATCGTCAGGTTTCAGAAAATATGGCCACGACGTTAAAGCAATGGATTCCTATTTTTAAGAAGATCGCATGAGCAGACTGATTCAAAAATTTTTGGAAAAACCCGTGCGCGGTAAATGAAACGATTGCGAGGTTCTGTTGTGAAAATCAAAGGGAAAAAAGTTCTTGTAACTGGGGCAGACGGATTTATAGGAAGCCACCTTGTACAGGCCTTAATGGATCGCGGATGCGATGTCCGGGCGTTCGTGTATTACAACTCGTTTAATAGCTGGGGGTGGCTGGATACATTGCCGCCGGAAAAGGCCCGCGGGCTGGATGTCTTTGCCGGCGATATTCGCGATCCGAATGGCGTTGCCAAGGCAATGGAGGGGTGTGATGTTGTGTTCCATCTGGCCGCACTAATTGCTATTCCGTTTTCCTACCATTCTCCGGACTCTTACGTCGACACGAACATCAAGGGCACATTAAACGTCTTGCAGGCGGCCCGGCGTTTCGGGACTGAGCGAGTCGTTGTGACGTCCACCTCCGAGGTTTACGGAACCGCGCAGTATGCGCCTATCGATGAACGTCACCCTTTCCAAGGGCAGTCACCGTACAGTGCCACAAAGATTGGCGCGGATAGGCTGGCCGAATCTTTCTTCAGATCGTTCGAAACCCCCGTCACTATTGCGCGCCCGTTTAATACCTATGGACCCCGTCAGTCAGCACGCGCCGTGATCCCCACGGTAATAACTCAGCTGTTGTCTGGAGAGACGCGCCTGCGCCTGGGGAGTTTGAGTCCTACCCGCGACTTCAACTTCGTCGCAGATACCGTGGAGGGTTTCATTGCCCTCGCGGAGTGCGATTCGGCGCTTGGGGAGGAAGTTAACATCGCAACCGGGGTGGAGCACACCATCGGTGATGTCGCCAACCTCCTGATTGCGGAAATCAATCCTGCTGCAACGATCATGACAGACGAGCAGCGCTTGCGCCCGGATGCATCGGAGGTTTTTCGCCTGATCGGCGATAACAAGAAAATTACTGAACTGACCGGTTGGCGTCCTGCTCACGACTTACGTTCGGGAATTAAGAAGACCGTCGACTGGTTTAAAGAAAAAGAGAATATTTCACGCTACAAGGCTTGGCTTTACAATCTCTGACAGGAAGTATTTCATGAGAGCAATTATTCTTGCCGGCGGTAAAGGGACACGTCTGCGTCCTTACACAACATTAATTCCAAAACCGCTGGTCCCGCTCGGAGGAAAGTATTCGATCCTAGAAATCATTATCTTGCAGCTTCGTAAGGCGGGTTTTACACATATCACCTTAGCGGTTAACCACCTTTCTCAGTTGATAATGGCATATTTCGGCGACGGTTCGCACCTCGGGGTTCGTCTTGATTACTCGCGCGAAGAGGGGGAGTTGAGCACCATAGGCCCCCTGACGCTGATCGACGACCTGCCCGAGTCCTTCCTCGTCATGAACGGCGACATCCTCTGCGACCTAGACTACCGGGCGTTCTTCAACGCGCATGTGGCTGCCGGTAGTCAAATTTCCGTTTCCGCTTTTCGGCGTCACGTGAAGATCGATTTTGGTGTCCTACGGTACGATGCCGCCGGCCGGCTCGAGAGCTTCCAGGAGAAACCCGAGTACGACTTCGACGTCAGCATGGGCATCTATTGCATTAGTCGCTCCGTGATCGAAGTCTTGCCCCGCGGCCAGAAATACGGCTTTGACAATCTGATGCTTGACAGCCTGGCTGCTGGCCGGCGTGTCGACATTCGGGCGTTCTCCGGCTATTGGCTCGACATTGGCCGTCCTGACGACTATGAATACGCCGACGCGAATTTTGACGACCTCGCCACTCGTCTTCGCATCCAATGAATCGCAAGGTACTTCTTACGGGATCGACCGGCGCGCTTGGGCAGGCACTCGCCGGTCGCCTTCGTGCTAATCCCGAGAGTTTTACCGTCTTCGCGCCCAGGCGCGACGGTGGCGAGAATTCAGTGGATCTGCGCCACGGCGATCAGATCGCACGTACCATCGAACGCGTGCGTCCGGACCTGATCCTGCATCTTGCAGCGACCTTTTCAAACGACTTCGACGAAGCATTCGCCGTCAACGTGGCCGCAACCCGCCACATGCTTGAGGCGGTCGAAGCCTCCGGGCAGCCGGTGCGTATCGTGCTGATCGGATCGGCGGCAGAGTACGGGGCGGTCATCGCAGATGAAAATCCGATCGGGGAAGATCACGTGCTACGCCCGGTATCGGCTTATGGCATCACAAAGGCCTGGCAAACCGAACTTGCTTATCTCCACGCGAGTCGCGGCGCCAATATCGTCGTCGCACGCATTTTTAACCTGATTGGCCCGCACCTGTCGGAGCGCTTATTCGTTGGTCGGTTGCACATGCAGATTGCCGAACTCCGTCGTGGCGTGCGGACGCGCATCGAGGTCGGGCCACTCTCGGCTATCAGGGATTACCTCCCGATCGACGATGCGGTCACGCAACTGCTCGCCGTCGCTGACTTCGGCAAAGCGGGAAAGGTCTATCACGTTGCCAGCGGCCAGCCGATCACGATGCGCGAGTTGCTCATCCGCGAGTTGGCCGCCCACGGGCTGCCCGAGTCGATTGTTGTAGAGGGGGCCGCTCTCACGAACCGACGCGGCTACGATGTGCCGTCGATCTACGCTGACATCGCCAGGACCGTCGCATTACTGAAGAAACGGGAATTCCATGCCGAACATTAAGTTGACCGTCATCGCTCCTGTCTACAACGAGGAGGATGTCATCGGCGCCTTCCACGCCCGCTTGAGCGAAGTGCTGGCCTCGCTTGCGGACATCGACTCGAGAGTTCTCTATGTCGTAGACCGCTGCACGGACAATACCGTAGAGATCCTGCGCACACTTGTCAGACGCGATCCCCGCGCCAAGGTCATTACGCTTTCCTCACGCTTCGGCCATCAAATGTCACTGGTTGCTGGGATTGACGACTCGCTTGATTCCGACGCCGTCATCATGATGGATAGTGATCTTCAGCACCCGCCAGAGCTAATTCCCGAACTGATCGATAACTTTCGGCGCGGCTTCGAGGTCGTTTATACCGTTCGCCGCGACACGGAAGGCATCAATCCTCTCCGCAGGCTGGCCGGTAACTGCTTCTACCGCCTGCTGTCCGGGCTTTCTCGTGTTCCGATGAACGCCAATGCGGCAGACTTCCGCCTGATTTCAGGCAGGGTGGCCAAGATTTTGTCGACGGACTTCCGTGAGCGGAACATGTTCCTCCGGGGACTCTTCACCTGGATCGGCTTTCGACAGACCGGGATCGATTACGTCGCGGGGAAGCGTGTCGGTGGTTATTCGAAGTATTCACTCTCGAAAATGCTGCAGCTGGCAACAGCCGCGATTCTTTCTTTTAGCACCAAACCCCTGCAGCTAGGTATTTTTGCAGGCGCTCTCTTTTCTTTGCTGTCATTCATCATCATGATGTGGGCGGTTGTGGAGTTCTTCATCGATAAATCGATCCCCAGTGGATGGACGACGCTCGTCGTCCTGTTGCTTATGTTTAGTGGAATTCAACTGATCGTCCTGGGAATTATTGGCGCTTATATAGGTGGCATCTACGAAGAGGTGAAAGACCGCCCTCGCTACATCATTGACGAAGAGATTTCATGCGATGAACGAACCCAAGGTTGATTTCGACGATTACACGGAGAACTACAACAGCCTGCTGCGCGAGAGCACTGGTTTCTTCTCCGAGAGTGAGGCGTATTTTGCCAAGTACAAGGTAGACATCCTGCGCCGCGAGGTTCCGGTGGGCGTGAAGCGGTTGCTCGAATACGGTTGCGGAATAGGGCGCAACATTCCATTCCTTCGGGCTGCTTTCCCGGAGGCGACGATCACCGGCTCCGACATTTCGGAGGCCAGTCTGGAGATTGCGCGCAAGGAGAATCCAGGCGTCGAATTCTTCCTTGAGCATGCCGATACAGATGTTGCCGATTTGTACGAGGTCATCTTCATCGCGGGAGTCTTCCACCACATTCCGTTGGGGGAGCGGGCTGCCGTGATGAGAACGCTCTTCCTCCGGCTTTCCCCTGGCGGAACAATCGTCGTCTTCGAACACAACCCATACAATCCGGTAACTCGGAGAATAGTTAACGACTGCCCGTACGATCGGGATGCGGTACTCCTCCGGCCATCGGAGCTCCGGGAATTGTTGGTTGGCGCCGGATTGCCGGTGCGCCACGGTGCCTACTGCCTGTTTGTTCCGCCGTCACTTTCGGTGCTGATGCCAATCGAAGCGAAACTCGGCTGGCTGCCTCTAGGGGGGCAGTATTGGGTAAAAGCCACGAGACCCGCATGACCCAATTTTCGAGATTCCTTCTGGTTGGGGTCGCGAATACGGCATTGGGCTTTTCAGTCATCTTCGGCTGCATGTACGTTGCCGAGATGTCGCCCTGGGCTAGCAACGTCATTGGTTATTCTGTGGGGCTGATTGTTTCTTATCTACTAAATAAATCGTTCACCTTTAAAAGTGCTTCAACACGCCGAGGTGAGTTTGTAAAATTTCTAGCTGTATTTGCCTTCGCTTATGGCCTGAATTTCTTGACTTTGCTACTCCTTATTCATGGTTTAGAGGTGTATGAGGGTTTGAGCCAAGTATTGGCCGGCGCAGTGTATGTTACCGCCTCTTACTTGATGAATAAGTGCTTTGTTTTTAAAACGACCAGAAATCTGGAATGTTAGCGATGCATAGTAAATGTCCTAATGCACGTAGACCTGCAAAAAAAACTCAATGCTGCTGACTTTTCGTTCATCCTCAAGTCGAATATGTGCAAATTAGCAATATATTGCAGCTCTGTCATGGCGGGGCTCATGGTCTGGGTTGCGGGTACAGCGGGATTAGGCCCGCTTGATGACCATCATTTCATCCATACGATCTTCCAAGGAAAAGAATTTGGCGTTTATATAGCGCCTGAGTTGGGGCGATTTTTCCCTCTAACTGCGCAAGAGTACGTATTGGCATCGAAGCTTTTCGGCCCGTCGGCGCAGATGTTTTATTTGATTAACGCATTAAAAATTTTAATCTGCGGCGGTTTGTTGTTTTTCTGCATAACTTTGACGGGGTTGGGAGGTTTTGCATCGGCTATTCTTTGGTCGGCCGTCATTTTTTCCATGGGGATGGCGAACGCTGTATTTCGGCTGCATGCCGGTGAGCTCAATGTGCTCATCTTAATGACTTTATTCACATGGTGTGTTCTGATGCTGCGAGATAGGGCGGGCTCTGCAGTTGTTGTAACAACGATGTATGCTATCGTCGGTGGCTTGGGTTTTTTTCTAGCCCTTTTTTACAAGGAATTGGTTTTTTCATTTGGTTTGTTTTTCTCCCTGTCAGAGATTGTTCGCGCGTATTGGGCAAAGAAATCAAAGCCTACTGTCTTTGTTGTGGTGATTCTACTGATCAGTATCGTATATATCGCTTCTTATGCAGTATGGCGCCATATATATACAACCGGCTCCTATTCCGATTTTCATTCCACTACGGTTTTTAATGTTCTCGCGCTGTTCGCAAGCAACGATCCATTCATCATTTTTATAGTGCTTCCAGTGGCCGTTTTTCGTGTCTTTTCTATCCTGCGCCGCCCGGAGTGTTACTCGATATATGACTCATTCATGCTGGCTGCGTGTGCTTATGTAAGTGCCTTCCTGCTGCTGAGGATGTTCAATACCTATTATCTTCTGCCGGCCTATGCGTTTTCTGTCGTTGGTTTAGCTGGTGTTTTGGCCTTTTTCTTTAATAAAATCCCGCGGCGCGCCGTGCTGGCATTTGTTTTTCTTTTTTGTGTAAATTTATTTCCTGTGGGGCTTTCTGATGTCCTAGCGCAAAAGCTGATTGTCAACAATCACTATAAGTTTGTTGGGTTTTTTTCCGAGTGGTTGCAGGCGAATTCTGAGGCTCCGCGTCGGTCGCAGAATATCGTTCTTGTAGGAGTAAGTCCCGGTAGCGGTGTGGAGATTGCTCATAGCCTCAAAACTTTTCTCGTTTCACTAGGCACACCGGTCTCCTCTTTTGATATCAAATTTACTGAGCCGAGCGATAACAAGAAAATTAGCGACTTTCACGGCTTGGCCTCGGAACAGGCTTATGTGGCGAAAGTCGGCGATTTATTGGTTTTTAACCCATTCCAGAGTATTCGGGTTAAACCTCCGCTGCGTGCGCCGTCCTACAGCGAGATATATCGAAGCGACTCGACGTGGGTGCTGCCGAGGTGGTCATTATGGGATTGGATAAATATTTGTCTGATTCGTAATTCTGATTGCTCGGTTTCCGCGGCGGATAGTATGAGATACGCTGGCTACGCAGCGATGTTGGTAATCCGCGAGGTACTGCCTCTGGCTAAAATTCTACCGCTTGAGGCGCCGGCCTATCGTATCGGCGGTGTGAATGCGCCGATACGCATGAAATCCGGAGAAGTCAGGGAAATCCGCGTAACGGTTCAAAATACAGGGGAAGAGGTTTGGCCCGCTGACGGAACTCTTCGCGCCGGTATGTTCGTAAACTTGGCTTATCGTTGGTTCGATCAAAACAACCAGATGGTTCTAGAGGGGGATAGAACTCCATTTCCTGAGCCGATGTATCCTCGCGATCTAGCCAAAATTGCATTTTTTCTTAAGGTTCCGAAGCCTCCTGGAAAATACAAGCTGGTAATCAGTCCAGTCCAGGAAAATGTTCGCTGGTTTGTGGGTGGTGACGAAATAGAGATTGAGGTTTATTAAGCGTGAGGAAAGCATTGCATCTTGGTTTTGATATTTCCCAGACCGGCTCCGGCAAGGCCGGGTGCGGCTATTACGCACATGCTTTGATTAAAGCGATGCTGGAACTTGCGCCGGAACATCGTTATTCACTTTTTCCGAGTTTTGGTGATTTTTATTTTGATGCCCTAATGCCGATCCTGAATCCTTATCCAGGTCGCGATACGCATTATGGCCCGCGTCATCTTTCTCGTGAAGCAGCGCGCAAATACTGGCTTGGAGACCAAGTAGAGTCCTCGCTGGGAAACCCGGATGTGGTTCATGCAAATAATTTCTGGTGCCCAATGCAATTGGGGGCGAGCCGACTAATTTACACCTTTTACGACATGGGGTTTGCGGTGGAGCCAGCCTGGACAACGGAGGCAAACCGAGTCGGGTGTTTTGATGGTGTTTTTCGTTCGGCCATCGCGGCTGATTGGGTGGTGGCTATTTCCGAGGCTTCGAAAGCGCATTATCTGCGCGTGTTTCCTCACTTTCCGGAGGGGCGCATCCGGGTGATCTATCCATGCTCGCGCTTTGCCGATTCGACAGCCGGGGGGCGTCGGCCAAAGGCGCTTGATGGTGTACCTGCCGGTGGCTTTTGGTTGAACGTCGGGACGGTGGAGCCAAGGAAAAATCAGCGCCGTCTCGCCGAAGCGTATGCCCGCTATCTGGCTTTGGGGGGGGCGCCCATGCCGCTGGTGTTAGCGGGGGGCAAGGGGTGGTTGATGGAGGATTTTCAGAAGCATTTGTACGAATTGGGAATTGAGGCTCAGGTTGTGATGACCGGCTATGTATCAGATGAGGAGCTTATTTGGCTTTACCGGAATTGCTACGCGAACCTCTATCCGTCGCTGTTCGAAGGATTTGGGCTGCCCGTGCTGGAAGGGATGCAGTTTGGTGCGCCGACGTTGGCTTCGAATTCTAGCTCGATTCCAGAAGTAGCCGGGACTGCCGCCAGACTACTCGCCCCGGAGGATACCGAAGGCTGGGCACAAGCAATGCTGCGCCTGGCTGCAAACAGATCAGAAAGAGAGAAAATGAGCGCCGTTGCGGAGGAGCAGGCCGGGTTGTTTGACTGGAGGCGCAGCGCTGCAGCATTGCTGCAGCTTTACGAAGAGGCGATGGCTTCTCCAAAGCGGCGGATGTTGATATGAAGAGGGCGCTGATTACTGGCATTACCGGACAGGATGGATCCTTCCTGGCTGAGTGGCTGCTCGAGAAGGGGTATCGGGTTTTCGGTCTGGCTCGCAGGGAAAGCTGGTATCGGCCGAACAGCGCGAGCCATTTGGCTGGGCGCATAGAGGTTCTGTTTGGTGATATGTCTGAAGGCGTGGATATTGCCTCGGCCATTCAGGATGCTAAGCCCGACGAAATTTACAATTTGGCCTCGCAGTCACGCCCGGGCGAATCGTGGGCACGGGCGCCCGAGACGCTTCAAGTCAACGGTTTGGGCGCAATTCGTCTTTTTGAGGCAGTTCGGCACAATTGTCCGGCGTGTCGGGTGTACCACGCATCGTCTTCGGAGATGTTCGGTCAGGCAGCCGTCTCGCCCCAAAACGAGCAAACGCCGTTCAATCCGGTTAATCCCTATGCGGCGGCAAAGGTTTACGCACATCAGATGGCGAAAATCTACCGAGAGAGCTATGGACTCTACATCGCGACAGGAATTTTGTTCAATCACGAGAGCGAACGTAGGCCACTGCATTTTCTGACGCAAAAAGTAGCTTATGGTGCCGCTTGTGCTGCGCTGGGGATTTCAGATTCGTTGGACATTAACGAGATGGGGAGGCCTATCGTTCAGCATGGCAAGCTTGCCTTGGGCAACCTTGAGATTGCGCGGGATTGGGGGTACGCCAGGGATTTTGTGCGCGCTATGTGGCTCATGCTGCAGCAGGAGTCCGCGGGTGATTTCGTGATTGGAACGGGCGAACTGCACACCTTGAGAGATTTGTGCGAGATCGCCTACCGTTGTGTGGATAAGGATTGGCGCGAAAGCGTGTTGAGCGACCCCGCGCTCGTGCGTCCGCTTGAGTCTGGTCAAACGCTCGCGGACGCTTCAAAGGCACGCAAGCAGTTGGAATGGCGGCCAACTGTCAGCTTTGAGGAAATGGTCAAGAAAATGGTGTCCGAGCAAATGGTTCGGCTGAAAAATGTGACCAACCATTTGAATTGACTTTAGAGAATTTACTTTTTGAAGGGAAAACAATTGAAGAAAGCACTCATCACAGGCGTAACCGGCCAGGACGGCGCCTATCTGGCTGAACTGTTATTGGAAAAGGGCTACGAAGTCCACGGCATCAAGCGCCGCACTTCGCTGTTCAATACCGACCGTATCGACCATCTGTACCAAGATCCGCACGAGACGGGGCGACGCTTCATTCTGCACCACGGCGACCTCACCGATTCGTCGAGCCTCATCCGCATCATCCAGCAGGTGCAGCCCGACGAAATTTACAACCTCGCCGCACAGAGTCATGTTGCTGTTTCCTTCGAGGAGCCTGAGTACACCGCAAATTCGGATGCATTGGGTGCGCTGCGCCTCCTCGAGGCGATCCGCATTTTGGGTCTCGAAAAAAAGACCCGTTTTTATCAGGCGTCGACCTCCGAGCTTTATGGCTTGGTGCAAGAGATTCCGCAGAAGGAGACAACCCCTTTCTATCCGCGCAGCCCCTATGCGGTCGCCAAGCTCTACGCCTACTGGATCACCGTCAACTACCGCGAGGCCTACGGTATATACGCATGCAACGGCATCTTGTTCAACCATGAGAGTCCAAATCGCGGCGAGACCTTCGTCACCCGCAAGATCACCCGCGCGCTGGCGCGCATCAAGTTAGGGCTCCAGGACTGTCTTTTTCTCGGCAACTTGGACTCCAAACGCGATTGGGGACATGCCAAGGACTACGTCGAGATGCAGTGGCTGATGCTGCAGCAGGAGACGCCCGAGGATTTTGTCATTGCCACCGGCGTGCAGTACAGCGTGCGAGACTTTGTTAACGCCGCAGCAAAGGAGCTCGGCATATCTATTCGCTGGGAAGGTCTGGGTGTCGACGAAAAGGGCTATGACGCCAACAATAATTGCATTATCGCCGTTGACCCGCGCTACTTCCGCCCCGCCGAAGTCGAAACTTTGCTGGGCGACCCCAGCAAGGCCAAGCAGAAGCTCGGTTGGACCCCCAGAACTACTTTTGGTGAACTGGTCACCGAGATGGTGCGCGAGGATCTTAAGGCTGCCGAGCGCGACGAACTGGTGAAGAAGCATGGGTACAAGACCATGGACTATCGCGAGTAAGCGAATGGACAAGTACGCCAAGATTTACGTTGCCGGCCAGCGTGGCATGGCCGGCTCGGCTATTGCCAGGCGAGTATAGGGGCGGGGTTCGTCGGGAATCCCCCCCGGAAACTATCGGTAGTTGAACGTAGAATCTTCTGCGCGGCAGCTCGAGGAAGTTTTATATGAAGACATCTCGCTTTTCAGGCAGCCAGATCATTGCTGTGCTCAAGCAAGTCGAAGTCGGCAGCCAAGTTCCTGAGCGCTGCCGTGAATTCGGCATCAACTCCGCCACGTTTTACAAATGGCGTAGCAACTTCGGGGGCGTGGATGCCTCGCGGATGACTCGCCTGAAGATGCTCTAAGACTAGAACCGGCAGCTCAAGAAGATGTATGCCGAAGAACGCTTGAAGGCCGAGATCGTTCAGGAGGCGCTACAAAAAAAGTGGTGAAGCCATCTTGCCGGCGGGAGATGGCCCAACTACTTGTCGAACACCAAGGCATCACCATCCGCTTGGCTTGGGCAGAGTTGCCGGCTGTTCAATGTCATCGATGACTGCAACCGGGAGCCCCCGCGATCGACATTGGCCTGTCGTTGCCGTCCGAACAGGTCGTGCGAGCGCTTGATCAAATCATCGAGTGGCGCGGCAAGTCGCAGGCGTTTGGCAGCGATAACGGCCCGGAGTGCATCAGTGTCACCTATGGCGCTCGGTGGCATTGCTTTGCAACGGAGGTCAGCTAACACGCTCAACATCTGACCACTGCTAAAAGAACAGGGGGGGGCTCAACGGCCTCAATGGCAACTATAAGTAAAATGGGATTATTCGTGAATGACCGAAACGGTGATGGACGTGCTGGTTTTGAGGAGGAGATTCTTTGACGCTAGAAAGCACGATAGCTCCTCGCGCAATCTGCTAAATGTGGATCATATGCATGCGTTGGATGGCAGGAAAGACATTGCTGCATGGAGCCTTTGTAAAGGCTAATGAAGGATTTCTGACCAAAGCTGTTGCGTCGATATGAGAACTCCCCCAATAACTCCGTTGGTAACAATCGCTGTGCCGTCGTTCAACCAGGGGCGGTTTCTTGGTGATGCTTTGACATCAATTTTTCAGCAACACGTTCCCGTAGAGGTGTTTGTGCTGGATGGGGGGGCAACTGATAACTCCGTTGATGTTATCCGAAAATGGGAATCGCGATTGGCCGGTTGGCGTAGCGGTGCCGATGATGGGCAGGCATTTGCCATTAACGAAGGCATCGCGCTGGGCAGCGCTCCCTTTGTATGTTGGTTAAATAGTGACGACTGGTTTTTAAACGGCGGTTTGTCAAAATTACTTGGTGAATTGCAAGCGCACCCTAAAGCACCTGCCGTGTACGGACGATCGTGGAACGTGGTGCAAAAAACGGGGAAGAGAACTCCGGTGTGGGTGGAGCCGTTTGCTGAAAGCAGGTTGGCGTTGCGTTGCATCATTTCTCAGCCGGCAACACTTATTCGTCGTTCAGCATGGGAGTCCGTCGGAGGAGTGGATGGTCAGTTGCATATGGCGATGGATTATGACTTGTGGTGGCGGTTATATAAACAGATAGGCTCATTGCACTTTGTGAATGACTTCGTTGCTGCAAACCGGGATCACGAGGCCACCAAGACCAAGACCCTGCGCCGTCTCCACTATCAGGAGGCAATGGCGGTGGTGCGCAAATACCATGGTCGCGTGCCACTGAAGTGGTGGTTGGCGCAGCCATATTCCGTGTGGTTAAAATCAATAGCCGGATAGTTGGAATTCCAGGGTGTTATGAGAGTTCTTCATTTCTACAAAACGTCATTTCCTGACACGATGGGGGGGGTGGAGCAAGTCATCAACCAGATCGCCAGGGGCGCCAACAAGTTCGGTGTCAGGACTGATGTGCTGTCACTCACGCCAGAGCGGGTGCCGCGTACGGTTGAAATAGATGGATATTTGGCGCATCGGGCCAGACTCGATGTGCAAATCGCCTCAACCGCCTTTTCTATGTCGGTTTTTTTGCGTTTTGCGCAGTTGGCAAAGAAAGCGGATGTGATCCATTACCACTTTCCTTGGCCATTCATGGACGTGGTGCACTTTGCGACGATGGTGAGAAAACCGACAGTGGTGACTTATCACTCGGACATCATTCGACAAAAGCATCTGCTCAAGTTATACCGTCCGCTGAAGTGGAGGTTTTTGGGTGACATGAGTCGTATCGTAGCCACGTCGCCCAACTACTTGGCGACCAGCGATGTGTTGGCGAAGTACGAACATAAGGTCAACGTGATTCCGATTGGGTTGGATAAGACCACTTATCCTGTACCATCTCCAGAGAAGCTGACGTATTGGCGTGATAGATTTGGCCCGAAGTTCTTCTTGTTTGTTGGAGTTATTCGCTATTACAAAGGCCTGCATATTTTGATCGAGGCCGCGCGAGGAACAGGATATCCCATCGTAATTGTTGGTGCTGGTCCCATTGAGGAGGAACTGAAAGCTCAGTCTGCGCAACTTGGGCTGCGAAACATCCATTTTTTGGGGCATTTGCCGGATGAGGGCAAAGTTGCGTTGCTAATGCAATGCTATGGCGTTCTCTTCCCTTCTCACTTGCGTTCAGAAGCGTTCGGCATATCTTTGCTGGAAGGGGCGATGTACGGCAAGCCAATGATTTCCAGCGAAATCGGGACAGGTACAACGTTCATCAATATCGCTGATGAAACTGGGCTGGTGGTGCCGCCGAGTGACCCGATAGCATTGCGGAATGCTATGAAATATTTGTGGGAGAACCCCAGCGCTGCAGCCGAGATGGGGCTTAAGGCCGAAGCGAGGTACTGGCGGTATTTCACCGCAGATCAAATGGTTCGATCCTATGTGGATTTGTATCGTGAGTTAATGACGAGTTGGTGCTGAGTAATATTTTTCTGAACGCTTAGCGTTGCTTTGAGATCAGCTTGCAGATGTCTGATACTGGACTTTCTTGCTCAGATTGATTGGTATTGATGACGAGGTCGGGCTGGAGCGGAGGTTCGTATGGACTGTTTACGCCAGTCATATTCGGCAACTGGCCGCTGCGTGCCTTCTTGTACAGACCTTTCGGGTCGCGTTGCTCACACACCGCCAGCGGCGCGTCCACGAAAACCTCGATGAAGTCCTCTGCCCCGATAAGTTCTCGCGCCATTTCCCGCTCGGCCCGGAAGGGGCTGATGAAGGCGGTCATGACGATCAGGCCCGCATCCATCATCAACTTGGCGACTTCGGCCACGCGGCGGATGTTCTCAACACGGTCGGCGTTGGTGAAGCCCAAGTCTTTGTTCAGGCCTTGGCGGATGTTGTCACCGTCCAGGATGTAGGTGCGCTTGCCTTGAGCGTGGAGTTCTGTTTCCAGTGCGTTAGCGATAGTGGACTTGCCAGAACCTGATAGTCCAGTAAACCAGATGACCTTGCCTTTGTGGCCGTTAAGTCGTTCCCGGTCTTCGCGGGTGATGCTCAGCGCCTGGCGGTGTACGTTCTGCGCTCGGCGCAGGTTGTGGCGGATCATGCCTGCGGCCACGGTAGCGTGCGTGAACTTGTCCACCAGAATGAAGCCGCCCAGCGTTGGGTTTTCTGCGTAAGGCTCGAACACTAGCGGCTTGCTCAGTGCTAGGTTGGCGACGGCGATGTCGTTCAGCGCCAGTTGCTTGCAGGATTCGTGCGCCAGGGTGTTCACATTGACCCGATGCTTCAGGTTGGTGAGGCTGGCGCTGGCCCACTGGTTGGCCAGTTTGAGTTCGTAGGCGCGGCCCAGGTGTCCCGGTTCGTCGTGCATCCACACCAGCGTGGCTTCGAACTGGTCGGTCATCTCCAGCGGTTGGTCGGCCAGGGCGATCACGTCGCCACGGGAGGCATCGATCTCGCGGTCCAACACCAAAGTCACGGCCTCGCCCGGGTGTACTGCTGGCAAGTTGCCATCGGCTGTGACGATCTGCGTCAAAATGGCGGTTTGGCCGGAGGCTGTGACGCGTAAGGTATCGCCCACTGTAAACTGACCCGAAGCGACGGTGCCGCTGAACCCTCGGAAGCTGGCGTTGGGCCGGTTCACCCACTGTACCGGGAATGCCGTCTTGTGTTGAGTCGGTTGCTGGATTTCGATGGTTTCGAGGCAACCCATCAGCGTTGGCCCTTGGTACCAGGGGGTATGGGCCGCGCGCGTGGTGATGTTGTCGCCCCTGAGGGCCGACAACGGGATGGGGGTGATGGATTGGAATCCCAGCGACTTTGCCATCGACGCAAATGCGGCGACGATAGCATCAAATACGTCCCTCCGGTATTCGACCAAGTCCATCTTGTTGATGGCGAATACCACATGCCTGATGCCCATCAGTGAGGCAAGATAGGCATGCCGCCGGGTCTGGGTAAGCACGCCTTGGCGGGCGTCGGTCAGCAGCACGGCCATGTCGGCGGTGGATGCGCCGGTCACCATGTTGCGGGTGTATCGCTCGTGTCCCGGCGTGTCGGCCACGATGAACTTGCGCCTAGGGGTGGAGAAGAAGCGGTAGGCCACGTCGATGGTGATGCTCTGCTCGCGCTCGGCGGCCAGCCCATCCACCAGCAGGGCGAAATCGAGGTCGCTGCCCTGGGTACCGTGCCGCTTTGAGTCGTCCTGCAAGGTCCGTAACTGGTCGTCAAACACCTGTTGCGATTCCCACAGCAGGCGGCCGATGAGCGTGCTCTTGCCGTCGTCAACGCTGCCGCAAGTGATGAAGCGCAGCAGATCCTGTTGCGCTTGCTGCCTCATCCACTCGTCGACCGTGGCGGCTTTTTTGGCAGGGGTAACGGGAATGGTTTTCTTGGGGCGTGCCATCAGAAATAGCCCTCCTGCTTCTTGATTTCCATTGACCCGGCGCTGTCAGTGTCGATCTTGCGGCCCTGGCGTTCCGACTGGCGGGTGTTGATGATCTCCAGCAGGATTTCCTCCAGCGTTTCGGCCTCGGACTCAACCGCGCCCGTCAGCGGGTAGCAGCCCAGGGTGCGAAAGCGCACCTTCTTGATCTGCACTTCCTCGCCGGGCAGCAGGCGGCAGCGCTCATCGTCCACCATCATGATCATCTCGGGCCGCACCACCACGGGCCGGGGTTTGGCGAAATACAGCGGCACCACAGGGATGCTCTCCTGATATATGTACTGCCAGATGTCGATCTCGGTCCAGTTGGACAGCGGAAACACCCGGATGCTTTCGCCCGGGTGCTTGCGGGTGTTGTAGAGGTTCCAGAGTTCTGGGCGCTGGTTTTTGGGGTCCCGGCGGTGGGTTGCGGTGCGGAAGGAGAGCACGCGCTCCTTGGCGCGGGATTTTTCTTCGTCGCGCCGGGCGCCACCGATCACCGCGTCGAACTTGTATTGGTCCAGCGCCTGCTTCAGGCCTTCGGTCTTGGTAACGTCAATGTGTAGGGCCGAGCCGTGTTCAAACGGGTTGATGTTCTTCTCGATGGCTTCCGGGTTGGTGTGTACCAGGAGGTCCATGCCGCTCTCTCGGGCCATGAAGTCGCGAAACAGATACATCTCCTGGAACTTCCAGTGGGTGTCGATATGCAGCAGCGGAAACGGCGGCGGTGCCGGATAGAAGGCTTTGCGGGCCAGGTGCAGCATGACGCCACTGTCCTTGCCGATGGAGTACATCATCACCGGTTTCCGGGCCTCGGCCACGGCTTCGCGGAGGATGTGGATGCTCTCAGCTTCCAGGCGCTTCAAGTGCGGCGAGGCCGCCAACTCGGGTCGAGTGTTGCCAGTTAGGGTCAAGCCTCTTGGCAGAACCGGTCGGTAGGCATGCGGACACAGCTGGATATCTGGAGTGCTGACCACGTCTCGCAGTTGACCGACCAGAGCGCCATGCGGAAAAACAGCGATGGGCTTGCCGATGTGTTGCCGTAGGTCGGCCAGGGCCTGCTGGGCGGCACGGTCTTCCGCGCTATCCAGCGGCACCCAGAAGCGCGCGCCTCGGGCATCGTTGGCGTGTAGGCAGGGCTGACCACCAGGCAGCGGGCTTAGCTGGGCGAACAACACCCGGTCACGCCGCTTACGGGCTTGGTCAATGGCCCAATCGAGCACGAGGCGGTTTGGTGGGTGGTCGCCTTCATCCAGTAAGTCGGTCTGGGTAAGTTCTTTGGGCAGCAATGCAAGTGCATTCAGCCGCCGTTCCGCGGTGCGCTTGGTGTCAGCTTCGCCCATTGCGCGAAGGTGAACGAAGGCGAGTTCAGTGTCCCAGACTTGCAGAGCGTCGAGGTTGAGCAAAGCTGGATTCTGGTGTGTCGCAGTATGTATATTTGCTGGCATCGTTCTGTAATTTTTCGTGTTAAGATTGTTTTTATAAATTAAAGCACAAAGAAATGTGTTATGCGACAAAATGGTTGTGCGGCTCTTATCGAACAGGGCTTGTCGGTCGTTCGCTTGGTGGGTGATGCCACCATGGCGAGGCACGCGTTAGGAAATGGGGCTGGGCAGCAAAAAGCCGACCTGAGTCCGCTCACGGAGGCTGGCTTGGCAGTACATCAGGTGCCGCTTAATCATCTGGAACCGTTGGTATGCGGCCAGCTACCGCGTTGCGACGAGCCTGATACGCTCCCTTTTCCTTTGTCGCCACGCGTGACGCGGAACTGATCGCCGCATGATCAATGCGGCTTATGCCTGCGCCGGTGCGCTGACCGGCTTTGTGGTCGGATTGACCGGGGTCGGAGGTGGGGCGCTGATGACGCCCATCTTGCTGATCGTCTTTGGGGTGTCTCCGACCACTGCTATTGCGACAGACCTTTGGTTTGCAGCCATCACCAAACTCGTCGGTGCTCGGGTGCATCACACCAATGGTCATGTCGATTGGCAAGTGGCCAGACGCCTGTGGATGGGAAGCTTGCCGGTGGCGTCGCTCATCGTTGTGATTGTTAGTTTGGGGGCACAAATCGACAGGGTTGATTGGTTGACCAAAGCCATTGGCGTGGTGGTCCTGATCACGGCGGTTGGCTTGCTGGTTGCGCCAAAGCTGGTGACGTATGCCCGCGGACGAAGAATTGGTCAGCCTGAACGGTTCAAAGCCATGCAACCCGCGTTGACAGTATTTTCTGGGGGGGGCTTGGGTTTAAGCGTTGCCCTTACCTCGGTCGGTGCCGGTGCGCTTGGTAGCGTGATATTGCTGTACCTATATCCGTTGCGAATGACGCCCCATCGGTTGGTGGCCACCGATATCGTCCATGCCATTCCGGTGGCCATTGTCGCAGGTCTCGGTTATCTGTTCGCCAGGATGGTGGACTGGTGGATGTTGTCCAGCTTGCTGGTGGGTTCCATCCCCTCAGTGCTGTTGGGAAGCCTGCTTTCCGGGAAAATCGTAGGGCGCTGGATACAGGTTGCCTTGGCGCTGGTGTTGATGGCGGCCGGGTTGAAAGTGCTTGTATGAAAGTCGAAATTCATCGTTAGGTTGGCTGAAAGTCGTATTGCATTGACTGCCGTGCCCAAGGGGGGGGCGCCGGCTGCGTTTCGTCGCGGCCGGCGGGGATCCGTCATGCGCCGGGAGCCGGGCGGCGGACGATGCGATTGATCTTCAGGCGCAGGCTGCGTTCGCCGACTCTGGTCGTGAGCGCTTCGCTCTGCAGGTCGCCGTCCTTGGCGATTGCGTTGCCGGTGCGCGATACGCGGGCTTCGACGATGACGCGGCTTTCACCGGAGATGCTCCGCTCGGGCGTCATCGCCGTGCTGTCGTCGAGGACGAAGGCGTAGGGCAGGTCGGCGACGCGCACCCGGGCGACGGCGAGCGGGACGCGCGTACCGTCGGCCGGGCGGGCAAAGATGAAGACCGTGTCGTCCGGGGCGGCCTGCGTCGCGAGCTTGGGCGACAGTTCCACCTTGCCGGCGACCGTTTGCGCCGGGTCGATCTTCAGCGTGGCGCGCCGTTTGGCTTCGGCTGCGCTCTCGCCCAGCATGCGGGCGTCCTCCGAGTCGGGCGGCAGCACCTTGATGGCGCGTTCCCAGTAGCCGGCGGCGCCCGCGTAATCGTTGCGGTTGTAGGCCGCGGTGCCCGCCAGCCAGAGTCCCAGGACGTGCTCGGGGTCGATGCGCAGCGCTTTTTCGATCAGGTCGAGCGGTTTGCCGCTCAGCTTGCCGCCGGCGAGCATCGCCAGGAGGTCGGCGTAGCTCGTCAGGTAGTCGGGGTCGCCACCCATGGCGTCCTCGACCTTGCCGTAAGCGGCCGCCGCTTCCGAGTGGCGTTCGAGCGACAGGTTGGCGCGGGCGAGCATCAGCCAGCTTTCGGTATCGCCCGGGTTGTCTTGCAGGTGCTTGGACAGTCCGTCGATCATCCCCTGGATTTTCTCCGGGGCCAGCGACGGCGCCTGGGCGGCGGCGAGCGGGTCGAATGCGCGCGGCGTGCCGAACTGCGCATAGCCGGCGGCGGCCAGCAGGGGGAGGACGAAGATCAGGGCTATCGCGGTCTTGCGGCTGGGCGCCGTGCGGCCCTCGGGCGCCGCCGTGCTTGCGGAAGAAACTTCCTCGAGCAGGCGGCGGCGCAGCTCGCCCTGCGCCTGTTCGAATTCTGCCGCGGCTAGGGAGCCCTCGTCGCGTTCGCGCTCGAGCTCGGCGAGCTGGTTGCGGAAGACGGCCAGATTGGCCTCCCTTCCTTCCGCGTCCGAGACGCCGGCGCCGCGCTTTTTCCAGAGCGGCGGAACGATCAACGCAAGTACCAGAGCGAGCAGGACGGTTGCCAGCAGGATGAAAAGTGTCATGGTCGTGAGTTCGCTGATAGATGAAAAAAGGGGAGGGACGAATCCCTCCCCGAACAGGCCCGGCTCAGTTGCGCTTTAGATCTTGAAGAAGCCGGTGGTCACCAGTACCAGCAGCGTCAGGCCGACGGTGATCAGCAGCAGGCCGAGAATCACCGAGCCGACATGCATCTGGCGGGACGGAGCGTCGACCAGATACTTCTCCAGCTCGCCGCTTTCGACCAGGCGCTGGTACTGCGCCGGATGCTCGTGGCTGAATTCCTCGAGCGACTGCGTTCCGGTGAACATCACCACGTCGGGCGGCGGCAGCTTGTCCGGACGGAAGTGGTTGTTGAAGAAGTGCACCGTGAAGAGGAAGACGGCTGCCAGGAAGGCTTCTTCACCGTGGACCAGCGTGCCGACGTTGAACACCCAGCCCGGCAGGAACTTCGCCGTGACGTGCGGGAAGGCCAGCATGAGGCCGCTCCAGCCGATGATGTTCACACCCCAGAAGACCGCCCAGTAGTCGAACTTCTCGAAGTAGGTCCAGCGATCGAAGTGTGGACGCGGGCCCTTGCCGAAGAACCACTTGAACATGTCGACGCAATCCTTCAGATCCTTCCAGTTCGGGATCAGCGAATCCGGTCCGAACCAGCGGAAGGTCTTGCTGCGCAGCAGCTTCTGCATGACATAGATGAAGTGGATCATGAAGATGCCGACGAAGCATGCCGCCGCGATGCGGTGGATGTAGCCGAGCACCTTCGGACCGCCCAGCGCGCTGGCCACGACCGGCGCCCAGCTGCTGTCGGCGAACATCACCGTCGTGCCGGTCAGCACCAGGGTCATGGTGACCAGGGCGAAGCACAGGTGGGCGACGCGCCAGCCCCAGGCGAAGCGGACGAAGTGCTTGCCGGGCGGAATGCCGAGCGCCTCGTGCGCACGAACGCGGGTTTCATGCGTCTTCGTCTTGCGTTCCTGCCATTCGCGGTAGTACCACAGGGCGCAGTGCAGCCAGAAGAAGGCGAAGACGCCGATCAGCAGGCCGACCATGAACTTCGTGGTGATCCACATCTGCGGATACTTGTCGAAGTCGTGGCTGTTGGCGTGCGGGCCGAAGGTGATGAAGCCCTCGGTCGCCAGCGGCAGGCCGTTCGGCTTGCCGTTGTGGCAGCTCTGGCAGGTCTTCAGGCGATTCTTCGGATTGACCTTCGAGGCCGGGTCGTCGCCCTTCTTGATGCCGTGGCTGCCGTGGCAGTTCGAGCATTTTGCCGTGTAGGTGAAACCGAGCTTGTGCACCTGGCCGTGGTAGGTGTCGCGGTAGCTGTTCAGTTCTTCCTGATGGCAGTCGCCGCAGGCCTCGACGTTCTTCAGTTTGAAGGCGTCGGAGGAAGCGCCCTTGATCTGGTGTGTGCTGTGGCAATCGGAACAGACCGCGCCCTTGGGGTCTTCCTTGCCCATCACCAGTTCGCCGTGCACCGAGCCTTCGAAGTCTTCGAGCTGCTCCTCGTGGCACTTCGCGCCGCAGGTCTGGGGCACCGTCAGGCGCCACTGGTCGCGCTCCGGCGTGCCTTTCGCCGGCACGGCGAACTCGTGCGTGGCATGACATTCGTGGCAGGTGGCCTTGGCGCGGTCCGGATCGTCCGAGTCCGGGCGGGCGTGGAAGGATTCGCGATAGGCCTCGATGTTCTGGGCGACGACGCCCAGGCGCGGCAGGCTCTTTTCCTGGCCGTTCTTCCGGGAGGCATTCCACAACTGCTCGTGGCAAGAAGCGCAGTCCGGCTTGGCCGCATTCGCGACCTTCTGGTGGTTTTCCTTGGCGTCGACGATGTCGGTGTGGCAGGCCACGCATTCCATTTTGGCGTGCACGCTCTTGCCGAGTTTCGCGACGTTAACCGGGGTCAGCGGGCGGTTCTCGTCGTCCTTTCCCGGCACCTCGATCTTGTGCTTGCCGGCTTCGTGGCAACTCAGGCAACTGGCGTTGTCGAGCTTGGCCGGCGCCTTGTCGGCGGCGTTCGCCAGCGTCGAGACCGCCAGCAGACAGGCGCCGATCGTGAGGATCCGCGCGGCTAGGTTTTTCAGATGCATTATCAGGTTTCCCGAAGAATCGGAGCGTCGCGTGCTGCCGTACGCTCGTCATGTGGTGCGCCGACCTGGATCAAGGCGTCGGCGCTGCAAAGCTGCGATGCCCCACGAGCCATGGAGGCTGTTCCATGAACGGCGTGGGGCATCGACAGGCAGGGCGGACTTCGCTTACTGGAACTTATAGATGTAGCGTGCGCCGATGAAGTTGGAGATCTGCTTCGGATCGCTCAAGTACCGGGTGCCTCCCGGATCGGCCAGGGACGAGCCGTTGGCAAATGTCCAAGTCCAGTCGTTGGTCTTCCAGCGCTCGTGGATGACGTCGAGACGCACGTCGGACTGCTTGTCCAGCGCGTAGGTGGAGAACATGCTCAGGCGCAAACGGTCGCTGCGGATATCCGGCACGCCGGTGACGAAGTTGGCCTCGGCCACCGGGGCCGCCCCGTTCAGCGGTGCTATCCGCTGCCCATACTTGCTCACGCTGTGGAAGAGTTCCAGATCGGCGCCCAGGTTCAGGCGGGAGGTGGCCTCCGCCCGCAGACCGAGACCGAAGGAGTTGCCGGTGTCCTCCAGATCGTAGTATTTGTTGGCAGGCTGGTTGCCACCGCTGCCGTTGGAGCGGTAGGCGACCTGCTTACTGCCGTTCTGGTCGTAAGAGTACCAAGCGTTGAGTTTCATCTTTTCGCTGACGACGTAGGACGCGTCGATGCTGTACAGACGGCCGGTGCCCTTGTTCAGACCGTAGGGGCTGGCCGCGCTGTTCTCGTACTTGTCCCGGCTTTCCTCGGCGGTGAATTGGAGCGAGAGCGCTTCCGTCGGTGCCCAGTCGAAGGCGATGCGCAACTTGTCCCGCGTCCGGTCTGCGGTGTTCAGCGGATTGATGGTGTTGTAAAGGTCCAGCAGGAAGGCGCCGTCGGCGCCGGCCTTGCCGCGCTTGTCGTCGCCACCGGTGCGACGGGCGTTGAGATAGGACACGGAGCCGTTTAGGGTTTCGGACAGCGAGCGCCGCAGTTCCAGACGGGCGGTCAGTTCGTCGAGCTGCCTGCGCAAGGGCACCACCACGTTCTTCTCGTTGCCGTTCTTGAGCAGCGGCACCGAGCGGTCCTGCCGCTTGTCCTCCAGCCCCGCCGTCAGGCTGTAGTTCTGGTCCAGGCGATAGGTGCCTTCCAGCTTGCCGGTGATCGTCCGGTAGGAGTAGGCCATGTAATCCGGCGCGTCGCCGCCTGCGCTATACGTGGCGATTGGCGTCTTGTCGTCGACATCGTGGTAGCGAAGGTTCGCGTTCAGCGAGAGATCCTTGATCGGCCGGGCGCTCAGGCCAAACTGCACCAAGGTCGTCACCACCTTGCCGTTCAGGCGGTCGGGCGTACCGGCCAACGCGAGACCGGGAACGGCGCTGGTGGCAAGGAAGTCGTTCTGGGTCGCCACGGCACGTTCCAGCTTGAACGTGCCCCGGGTGGTCTTGGAGAAGTTGTAGCCGCCGTTCAGGAACAGCTGGTGCGCCTGGTTGTCCAGCCCCTGGGTCAGGTAGACCGGGGCTCCGGGGTTGACGGTCAGCATGCCGTTCTTGGTGTCGTACCAGCTGCCGTTGTAGCCGCCGCTCAACTGGAACTGCTTGGTGGCGTAGCTCAGGCTGGTTTCCAGTTGCCGGGTGTTGGCGTTGATCGGCTCCGCAACAAACTGGAAGGCGTTGCCCCGGGAGTGAAGACGGTCGCCCTTCTTGTCCTCGTTCTTGAAGTTGAGGTTGAAGTCTAGTCCGGGCTGCAGGTTCTTGTAGAACGACAGGTTGGTCTGCTCCCGCACCGTCCCGAGCGTCAGGTTGGTGAAGGAGGCCAGTCCGTTCTCGACCTGGGTCGTGGTGCCTACGCCTTGCAGACGGGTGCTGATGGTCTTCGGGTCGTCGCGGGTGATGCGATTGTATTCAGCGCTGATGCCCACGTTGCCCTGGCGCAGGTACTCCCCTTTGATCTCCCTGTTGTCCAGCCCCAGATTGTTGGTCTTGAGCTTGAGCCAGGTGCCGGTATCGTTGTCGCGCTTGTTGACCTCGGCGTCGATCAGGCCGTAGGCCTTGCCGTCGCGCATCCCGTCGTACATGCCCTGCTGGGCGCGGTCGCCGGACCAGTTGCCGACGCCGATGGAAACCGAGCTGTCCGGTTCGATCAGCGCGGCGATTTCGTCGTCTTCGGCCAGAGCGCTGCCGAACACCGCCATCAGGGCGGCAGCGACGGCACTCAAGCGGAACTGTTTTTGTGTCATGAACATGATTGATCCCCCCGTTTAGCGGCGCAAGCTCTGGACTTGACCGTTGTTCTCTGTGCTGTTGCTGCCGTGGATGCTGATATGGCAATTCACGCAGGCACGACCGACCGTCTGGAATTTGCTGGTGTTGCCAGGCATCGGCTGGCCGACGGCGGAGCCATGATGGGAGAGCGGATCGTGGCAGCTCTGGCACAGGAAGGGCGCACGGCTCTTCAGCAGGCTGGGCGCGGTCGTGCCGTGCGGTTGGTGGCAGATACCGCAGTCTTCGGTTACCGGCTGATGGCTATGCACGAAGGGGCCGCGCTTTTCCATGTGGCAGGTGTAGCAGGTGTCGTTCGTGCTGCTCTTGATCAGCGCCTTCGGATTGTCGTTATGCACGTCGTGGCAGGAGGTGCACTGCATCTTGCCTTCCGGCACCGGGTGGTGCGACGGACGGTTCATCTGGGAGCGCTGCTCTTTGTGACAGGTGTAGCAGACCTCGGTCTGGGTTTTCTTGTCGCGCACCTTGTCGTGCGCGTTGTGCACCGTGTGGCAGGAGGTGCAGGCGACGTCGCGGTTGGCGTGCGTGCTCGATTGCCAGTTCATGTGCTTGCCGCCCTGGTGGCAGTTCAGGCAGGCGTCGTTGCGGGCTTCGACCGGCGTCTTGCTCTTCTTGTCGAAGGTGCGGTCGGCCTTGGGCGGCTTGTCGCTGCCCTTGTGGTTGACGTGCTTTTCGCTTTCGCCGTGGCAGTCGGTACAGGTCGGCGTGCGGCCGTCGGCCCGGGTGCCGTGCTTGGTCTTGCCGATCGCCAGCACGGAAGGCTTCAGATCGAGCATCGTCGGTTTCGTGTCGTCCGCCTCGTCGTGGCAGCCCGTACACTTCGCGTCCCCCTTCAGGATCAAATCCTTGGGCGCATCCTTGGCTTTGGCCGGTTCGGCCGCGAAGGCAGCGCCTGTGCCTGTTCCCACCAGGCCGAGCACGGCAGACAGCATGAGCAGTTGTCGTAGTGACTTCATTCTTTTCCCCAATCCACTGATTTTTTTACGATGAGGGCGCACCCTCTGCGGGAGTGCGCCCTGGTGTCCTGCCTTAGCGCGAAAGAATCCAGTCGATCAGGTTCTTGAGTTCGGCCTTGTCTTTGGTCTCGATGATCTTGTGATCTTCTTCCGATCCGTCCTCGAGCTTCACCTTCGGGCCGGTGGTGATGTTCTTGATGATCTTTTCCTCGGCGTCCGGCTTGCCCTTGAACTTCTCGGCGATCTTCTTGTACGACGGTCCCTTCTTCGTCTTGTCCACCGCGTGGCACTTGAAGCAGTCGTTCTTCTTGGCCAGCGCCTTGGCGGCTTCTTCGTCGAATGCGTGCGCCGGCGAAGTCAGCAGGAGGGCGGCAAGCGAGGCGGCGAGGAGGGGTGCGGTACTGAACTGGGCTTTCATTTTTCTGACCTTTCCTTAAACGATATTCGGGAGACGTGCTGCCAAGGACCTTTAATCCTTTGGGACGGAGTCTAGTGAGGCGGCAAAAACCCCACAATCGGTGTTGGATTAATGTAGGCATAGGAAATCTCCTATGTCCGGGCGCGGACTCGGTGAGTAGGAAAAACAGGTAGCGACGCGCCGGGGAGGCCGGCCGTGAACGGAAAATGACGTCGGGTTTTTGCTGCGCCTGCCGGGCTTGCCGGATAGGTTTGGCGCCCGGTCAGTGTCCGGCGTGTGCGGGGGCTGCCGTCGGAAGACGGCCTTTAGCGGGGTGCGTTTCGGAGAGTGCGGCGAGAAGTGTGGCCGGGGGCGGCCCGGACGCCGCGCGTTCGCGCGTATCCGGGCGCTATGCGGACTTCGTCAGAAATCCGTGGGTTGGGCGAGCTCGTGGGAAATGGCGTAGCGCACCAGTTCGGCGACATTGCTCAGTCCCATTTTCTGCAGGATGTGGGTTTTGTGGGTGCTCACGGTCTTGACGCTGAGCGAGAGTTCCGCGCCGATTTCGGTCAGCCCCTTGCCGGCGACGATCATGTTGAACACCTCGTACTCGCGGTCCGAGAGCAGGTCGTGCGGGAGGTGTTCGGTTTTCGGGCGGATGCCGTGCACCATCAGTTCGGCGACCTTCTGGGTGACGTAAACTCCGCCGCCGGCGATCTGGCGGATGGCCGCGATCAGGATTTCGCTGTCGGTTTCCTTGGTCAGGTAGCCGGAGGCGCCGGCTTGCAGGGCACGGACGGCGTATTGCTCCTCGTGATGCATGCTGAGGACGAGGATGGGCAGTTCGGGTTTTTCGTCCTTGATCATGCGGATCAGGTCGAGTCCGCTGCGTCCGGGCATCGAAATGTCCAGAATCAGAACGCCCCAGTCCCTATCGCGAACCAGCTGCATGAGCTCGTTGCCGTTCGCTGCCTGGCCGGCGACCGTGAAGTCGTCGGTATCGTCGATGATCTGCTTGAGGCCGTCGCGAATGATCGCGTGGTCGTCCGCCAGCAGAACCTTGTATTTTTCCATCACGTTTTCTCCAGAGATTTTTCAAGTGGAATGACGGCTTCGATCGCGGTGCCCCGGCCGGGCGCGCTGTCGACCGAGAGGCGCCCGCCGAGAATCTGTACCCGCTCGCGCATGCCGACGAGTCCGAGGCTGCCGCGCTTGCCCGGGTCGTGCATGAATCCGTCGCCGTCGTCCGCTACGCGCAGCGTCCATTCCTTGCCGTTCCGACTCAAGCGAACCTTGACGCTGGAGGCGTTGGCGTGCCGGGCGACGTTGGTCAGCGATTCCTGCAGCACCCGGAACAGGGTGGTGGCCACGGCTCCGCCCTGCATCGGGTTTTCCGCCGGAAGGTCCAGATGCACCGGCAGGCCGGTACGTTCCGAGAACTGGTTGGCATACCAGCTGGCCGCCGCCGAGAAGCCGAGGTCGTCGAGCACCAGCGGCCGCAGCTCCGAGGAAATCCGGCGCATCGAGGCGATGGTCTGGTCGATCTGACCCTTGATCGAGAAGACCTTGTCGGCGATGGCCGACTGCTCGGGCGGTAGGCGTCCGCCCAGCCACGAAACTTCCATCCGGATGCCGGTCAGCAGTTGCCCCAGTTCGTCGTGAAGCTCCCGCGCGATGCGCGTCCGCTCCTGTTCGCGGACGTTGTTCTGGGCGGCCGACAGCTCCTGCAACTGCCGGTTGGTTTCCAGCAGTTCGCGTTCCGCGCGCTGGCTTTCGCTCAGATCCCGGAAGACGGCGGTGAGCAGGATGTCGCCGTGGTAGGCGCTGGTCGACAGGCTGATTTCGACCGGTAGCTCGCGGCCGTCGCGCACCAGTTCGATGTTGGTGAGCAGGGCGAAGCTGGTGGGCGAGCGCCAGCTTTCCTCCAGATGCCGGTGCAGGTCGGCGTGATGCTGTTCGCGCAGGCTGCTGCGCAGCAGTTCTTCGATCTGGCGTCCTGTCGCATCATCGGCCTTGATGCCGAACAGCCGTTCCGCCGCATGGTTGAACAGGACGATGCGCCGGGAAGCGTCGGCGGTGATGATGGCGTCGCGGACCGACTGGACCATGTGCCGGATCTGGTCGTCGCGCTCCTTGAGGGCGGCTTCCAGAATGCCCTTGCGGCGAAGATTCCGGACCACCAGCAGGGTTGTCCCCGAAATGGCGACGAGCATCAGGGAAGCAATGGCGCAGATGAGCCGGGCAATATGCCGCCAGGGAACCAGCGCATCCTGCTCGTTGACGGCGACGCTGAGTTCCAGCGGATATTTTTCGACGTCACGATAGGCCACGAAACGCCGGCCTTGCAGGGAGTCCTCGCTGACTTCCACCACGCTGCCTTCGGGTTGTTCGCTGAGCCGCTTCAGCGCGTCCTGGTTCGCCTCGGTCAGGCCGAAACCGATTTCGTCGTGCGGGGTTCCGGCCAGGCGCGCGCCCTGCTGGTTGAGCAGGAGTATCTGGCTGACCGGGCTCAGCGTGATGGATTCGTAGAGCGCTTCGAAGAAATCGATCCGGATCGAGGCGCCGAGGATGCCGCGGAAATTTCCTCCCGGTCGTGCAGCGGAATACTGACGTAGTAGGTCCACTCGCCGTCGACGCTCGCCCTCTCGGTCGCGCTGATGTAGATGTCGTTGATGCCGCCGTCCGCGTGATAGCGGAAAAGCTGCCGGCTCTGCATCGAGAGGTTGCGCACGAAATCCCGGCGCGACGAATTTATGCCGCGGCCCTGGCTGTCGGCAAGGAAGATCGACTTGACCTGCGGCAGTCCGGCCGCGCGCGCCTGGAGCAGATAGGAGATTGCCGGGTTGTCGAGTCCGAGGCGGCTGCCGATATCGTCGGAAAGCCGTTCGCGGGCGGCGCGCATGGTCAGCAGAACGCTGTCGAAGGTACGCGTCGTCTGGTCGGAGAGGACCCGGCTCAGGCTGACGACGGTCTGTTTTGCTCGGTCCAGTTCGCGCTGCCGCAAGTCCAGGATCAGGGCGGTCGCTGCGACGATGATCGCGAAGCACGTCGCCAGCGAGAGCAGGAGCACCGCCCCGACCGAGGTGCTCATGTGCGAGATGACCTGCCGACCGCTTAAGCGAAACACCACTCCCCAAACTCCCCGTTCCCGTATGCTGTGCCGTCGCGGGGTCGTCTTCCCCGTGCGCGAATAGGCTAGCATGAGTTTCGCCGGCGCGTTTTCCTATGACGTTCGCCATATCGCCAGCGACCGGAAAAACGGCTGTCCGCACGATTCCGCCTGCCGGGACGCGTTTCTGCTACGAGCGCCCGCGGAGGCCTGTTCCGGTTGATTCGTCATGGCAGGTTTGCTAAGTTGCCGCTTGTTGTTTTCATCCGCAACGAGCGCAGTCGCTGCATGCCCGATGCCGTACCCATCGACCGCCGCATTGGGTCGAATTTCCGGAGGATCCGATGCCCTGTGCGCCCCAGTGGATCGACACCAAAGCCCTGCTCGCGCGCGTGCCGCTGTTCGACGGCATGTCCCCTTCCGAACTTGCTCGCGTCGCCGGCGGCGCGCGGGAAATGCATACAACGCGCGGCGAGGTTCTGTTCCGCAAGGACGACCCGTGCAACGGCATCTACCTGCTCGTCTACGGGCGGGTCAAGCTGGCCTTCGTCACGCCGCAGGGCGGCGAGAAGATTCTCGAAATTCTCGATCAGGGCGCGACCTTCTGCGAGTCGACGATGTTCCTCGGCGAGAAGTATCAGGTCTATGCCCAGACGCTGACCGACTGCCTGCTCCTGTTCATCGCCAAGCCGGTGCTGATGGCCGAACTCGCGGAGGCGCCGGCCCTGGCGCACCGGGTCATCGACACGCTGTCGCGGCGCCTGCACGATCTGAGTTCCGACATCGAATCCTATTCGCTGCACTCGGGCCGCCAGCGGGTGGTCCGCTTCCTCCTGCGCGAAGGGCGGGCGACGCCGCCGGAAAGCGGCGACAGGCGTTGCGACGGCGAGGGGGGCGGGGCGCAGCTCTCGATGAGCGTCTCGCTGCTCGTCAACAAAAGCCACATCGCTTCGCGCCTGAACCTGACGCAGGAGCACTTCTCGCGCATCCTGCACGAACTGGTCGGGGACGGCCTTCTGCTCGTCGACGGGCGGGAAATCCTGCTCCGCGACGTCGATCGCCTGCGGCAGGAGGCGTGATCGATCTCGGTTTGTTATTCTGTTTTTGCATAAGCTAAGCATAAAACAAGCTTTGTCGTTCTAAGTGGCTTGGCTATAGTGGCGCACGTTCCCCTTTCCTGTGGAGTATCCCGTGCCCCGACTGATTTCCAAGCTGGCCGCCGCGCTGTTCGCCACGGCGCTCTCCCTGCCGGCGCTGGCCGACGCTTCCCTGCTCAACGTCTCGTACGACGTCGCCCGCGATTTCTACAAGGACTACAACCCGCTGTTCCAGAAGCACTGGAAGGCGACGACCGGCGAGAATCTCGAACTCAAGCAGTCGCACGCCGGTTCGAGCAAGCAGGTGCGGGCCGTCGCCGACGGCCTGGAGGCCGACGTGGTGACCATGAACCAGGCGTCCGACGTCGACTTTCTGGCCGACAAGGGCCTGGTGGCCAAGGACTACGCCAAAAAATTCCCGACCAACGCATCGCCCTACACCTCGACGATGGTTTTCATCGTGCGCAAGGGCAATCCGAAGGCGCTCAAGGACTGGAACGACCTCGCCAAGCCGGGCGTCCAGGTCATCCTGCCGCACCCGAAGAACACCGGTAACGGCCGCTATTCCTATCTCGCCGCCTGGGGCTACGCGCTCAAGCAGCCCGGCGGCAACGACAAGACGGCGCAGGAATTCGTCGGCAAGCTTCTGAAGAACGCGCCGCTGTTCGCCGCCGGCGGCCGCGACGCGACGACCACCTTCATGCAGCGCAAGATCGGCGACGTGCTCGTCTCCTTCGAAAGCGAGGCCGAGTTGATCGCCAAGGAGTTCGGGCGCGGCGAGTTCGAGGTCGTCTATCCCTCGCTGTCGATCCTGACCGAGTTCCCGGTCGCCATCGTCGAGAAGGTGGTCGACAAGAAGGGAACGCGCAAGCAGGCGCAGGCTTACCTCGACTACCTGTGGTCGAAGGAAGGGCAGGAGAACGCCGCGCAGAACTACCTGCGGCCGCGCGACGCCGAAGTGCTGAAGAAGTACGCCGGACAGTTTCCCGCGATCAAGACCTTCACCGTCGATGATGTGTTCGGTGGCTGGGCCAAGGCCTTCCCCGCGCACTTCAAGGACGGCGGCAGCTTCGACCAGATCTATTCGTCGAAGTAGTCCGCTTCGGGCGCCGGACACGGGCGTCGGGCGTCGGCGGTAGAATCCGTCCGGCCCGACTTCCGGCCGCCGGTTTCCGATCTCCCCGCAACGGAAGTCGGGCGCCGGCGGTAAAATCCGCCCGGTCCGACTTCCGACTTCCCCTTTCCGACTCCCAAAAAATGCAACGACGCGTTCTCCCCGGCTTTGGTCTGTCGCTCGGCTACACGCTGGTCTACCTCTCCCTGCTCATCCTGCTGCCGCTCTCCGGGCTGGCCTTCAAGGCGAGCAGCCTGAGCTTCGACCAGTTCTGGGACATCGCCACCGGCGAGCGCGCGCTGGCCTCGTATCGCGTCACCTTCGGCGCCTCGCTGGCGGCCGCCGCGATCAACGGCGTGTTCGGCCTCGTCGTGGCCTGGATGCTGGTGCGCTACCCCTTCCCCGGCAAGCGTTTCGTCGATGCGCTGGTCGATCTTCCCTTCGCGCTGCCGACGGCGGTCGCCGGCATCACGCTGGCCACCCTGTACGCCGGCAACGGCTGGATCGGCCGCCACCTCGAAGCCTTCGGCTGGAAGGTCGCGTACACGCCTTACGGCATCGTCGTCGCGCTCACCTTCATCGGGCTGCCTTTCGTCGTGCGCACGCTGCAGCCGGTGATCGAGGACATCGAGCCGGAAATCGAGGAGGCCGCCGCCTCGCTCGGCGCTTCGCGCCTGCAGACCTTCGTCCGCGTGCTGCTGCCGGCGATCTTCCCGGCGCTGCTGACCGGCGTCACGCTGGCCTTCTCGCGCGCCGTCGGCGAGTACGGCTCGGTGATCTTCATCGCCGGCAACATGCCGCTGATTTCCGAGATCACGCCGCTACTGATCATTTCCAAGCTCGAACAGTACGACGTGGTGGGCGCCACCGCGCTGGCCATCGTCATGCTGGTGCTTTCCTTCATCCTGCTGCTCGCCGTCAATACCCTGCAGTGGTGGGCGGCGAACCGGCACAAGGCGACTTCGGGAGAGGCGCGATGAGTGCAACGGGTTCCCTGAGCGTGCGCAAGGCCACCGCCGAACCGCGCTGGGTGCGCTGGACGCTGACCGCGGTCGGCCTCGGCTTTCTCTTCTTCTTCCTCGGCCTGCCGCTGCTCGCCGTCTTCGTCGAGGCCTTCGCCGCCGGCATGCCGAAATATCTGGAGGCGCTGGCCGACCCCGAGGCGCGTTCGGCGATCTGGCTGACGCTGTTCGTCGCGCTGTTCGTGCTGCCCTTCAACGTGATCTTCGGCGTCGCCGCGGCCTGGGCTATCGCCAAGTTCGAGTTCAGGGGCAAGAGTCTGCTGGTGACGCTGATCGACCTGCCGTTCGCCGTCTCGCCGGTCGTCGCCGGCCTCGTCTTCATCCTCATCTTCGGCGCGCAGGGCGTCTTCGGCCCGTGGCTCGCGGCGCACGACATCAAGGTCGTCTTCGCGCTGCCGGGCATCATCATCGCCACCCTGTTCATCACCTTCCCCTTCGTCGCGCGCGAGCTGATCCCGCTGATGCAGGCGCAGGGCAAGGACGAGGAGGAGGCGGCCGTCTCGCTCGGCGCCACCGGCTGGCAGATGTTCCGCCGGGTGACGCTGCCCAACATCAAATGGGGCCTGCTCTACGGCGTGATCCTGGCGAACGCCCGCGCGATGGGCGAGTTCGGCGCCGTCTCGGTGGTCTCCGGGCACATCCGCGGCGAAACCAACACGCTGCCGCTGCACGTCGAAATTCTCTACAACGAGTACAACCAGGTCGGCGCCTTCGCCTCGGCCTCGGTGCTGGCGCTGCTCGCGCTCGTCACGCTGGTCGCCAAGACCGTCGTCGAATGGCGCATGCGCAAGGAAACGGAAACGCTGGACGCGGCGCTGCCGCCCGAAAAAACGGAATAAACGGACATGAGCATCGAAATACGCGGTATCGGCAAACGCTTCGGCAACTTCGTCGCACTCGACGACATCCAGCTCGACATCCCGACCGGCGAACTCGTCGCGCTGCTCGGCCCGTCGGGCTGCGGCAAGACGACCCTGCTGCGCATCATCGCCGGCATGGAAACGGCGGACAGCGGCCAGGTGCTGTTCTCCGGCGCCGAGGCGACGCACCTGCACGCGCGCGAACGCAAGGTCGGCTTCGTCTTCCAGCACTACGCGCTGTTCCGCCACATGTCGGTGTTCGAGAACGTCGCCTTCGGCCTGCGCGTCAAGCCGCGCAAGGAACGTCCGCCGGAGGCCGAAATCCGCCGCCGCGTGATGGACCTGCTCAAGCTCGTCCAGCTCGACTGGCTGGCCGAGCGCTATCCCTCGCAGCTTTCCGGCGGCCAGCGCCAGCGCATCGCGCTGGCCCGCGCGCTTGCCGTCGAACCCGAGGTGCTGCTGCTCGACGAGCCCTTCGGCGCGCTCGACACCAAGGTGCGCAAGGAGCTGCGCCGCTGGCTGCGCCGCCTGCACGACGAGATGCACATCTCCAGCGTCTTCGTCACGCACGATCAGGAGGAGGCGCTGGAAGTGGCCGACCGCGTAGTCGTCATGAACCGAGGGAAGATCGAGCAGATCGGCACGCCCGACGAGGTTTACTCGAATCCGGCGACGCCTTTCGTCTACCAGTTCCTCGGCAACGTGAACGTCTTCCACAGCCGCGTGCATGGTGCTTGGGCCGAGATCGGGCGCGCCGGCGCCGAAGGCGGCGCGGTACCGGAAGGCTCGCCGGCGCATGGCGACGCAATGGCCTTCGTGCGGCCGCACGACATCGATATCGAGCGCAGCCCGGTCGCCGGCGGGCTCGAGTCGAGCGTGCAGGACGTGCACGCCATCGGCCCGGTCGTCCGGGTCGAACTGGCGCACGGCAGCGAGCTGATCGAAGTCGAGCTGACGCGCGAGCGGGCGACCGAACTGGCGCTCGCCAAGGGCCAGCAGGTCTGGCTCAGACCGCGCCAGGTCAAGGTTTTCGCGGCGCCGACGCAGCCGCTCGAAGAAGGCGGCTCGGGCATCTGACGGCGCATCGAGTTGATCTGGGTCATCCCGGGGGGGGCGGGGGCGGGTGCTATAATCCGCGCCTGAATCACCCAGACCCGGCTTTCACCCTTTCCGCATGGCGCTATTCACCCTCGGCATCAACCATCACACGGCTCCGCTCGCGGTCCGTGAGCAGGTCGCATTCCACGCCGAGAAGCTGCAGCAGGCGCTGGCCGACCTGACGCGCGCCAATTCGGTGCGCGAGGCGGCGATCCTGTCGACCTGCAACCGCACCGAACTCTACTTCGCGACCGACAACCCGGACGCCGCCGCCGCGTGGCTGGCCGACTATCACCGCATTTCGCGCCATGAGATCGATCCCTATCTCTACACCTTCCCCGAGCGCGAGGCGATCCGCCACGCCTTCCGGGTCGCCAGCGGGCTCGACTCGATGGTCATCGGCGAGCCGCAGATCCTCGGCCAGATGAAGGATGCGGTGCGCGTCGCGGAAGAGGCCGGAACGCTCGGCACGACGCTGCACAAGCTGTTCCAGCGCTCGTTCGCGGTCGCCAAGGAAGTGCGCACGACGACCGCGATCGGCGCCAACATCGTCTCGATGGCGGCGGCCGGCGTGCATCTGGCCGAGCGCATCTTCGAGCGCCTGTCCGACCAGAAGATTCTCTTCATCGGCGCCGGCGAGATGATCGAACTGTGCGCCACGCACTTCGCCGCGCAGAACCCGAAGGAAATCGTCATCGCCAACCGCACCGTCGAACGCGGCAGCGCGCTCGCCGAGCGCTTCGGCGGCAGCGCGATCCGGCTCGACGACATCGCGGGGCGCCTGGCCGAGTTCGACATCGTCGTCTCCTGCACGGCCAGCCCGCTGCCGATTCTCGGCCTCGGCATGGTCGAGCGCGCGATCAAGGCGCGCCGCCACCGGCCGATCTTCATGGTCGACCTCGCCGTGCCGCGCGACATCGAGATCGAGGTCGGCGAACTCGACGACGTCTTCCTGTACACCGTCGACGACCTCGCGCAGGTCGTCGAGTCCGGCCTGGAATCGCGCCAGGCGGCGGTGGTCGAGGCCGAGGCGATCATCACCGAGCGCGTCGACGGCTTCCTGCACTGGCTGCAGACGCGCGACACGGTGCCGGTCATCCGCTCGCTGCGCGACAGCGCCGAGCGCATGCGCCGGCACGAGATGGAGCACGCGCTCAAGCTGCTGGCCAAGGGCGAGGATCCGGCGCGCGTGCTCGACCAGCTTTCGCACCGCCTGACCAACAAGTTCCTGCACGCGCCGACGCAGGCGCTCAACCGCGCCGACGGCGACCGCGGCGAACTGCAGGCCGTGGTCTCGCGCCTGTTCCATCTGCACCGCGATCCCCATTCCGACGATTAGCGCCGCCCGGCATTCCGGCGCCGCGTCCGCTCCGCCCGTTCGTCCCCACGCAATTTCGCAATTCCCGCCCACCGTTACCCGGCGTCCTCATGAAACAAAGCATCCGCGACAAACTCGAACACCTCGTCGGCCGCCTCGACGAACTCGACCGCATCCTGGCGAGCGGCGAAGCGACGCGCGAAATGGACCAGTACCGCAAGCTTTCGCGCGAGCACGCCGAACTCGGCCCGGTCGTCGCGCTCTACCAGATCTGGAAGCAGTGCGCCGCCGATCTGGAGTCAGCGCTCGAGATGATGGCCGATCCGGAAATGAAGGAGCTGGCCGAGGCCGAGATGAAGTCCGCCAAGGAGCGCCTGCCGCAGATCGAGATCGATCTGCAGAAGCTGCTGCTGCCGAAGGACCCCAACGACGAGCGCAACCTCTTCCTGGAAATCCGCGCCGGCACCGGCGGCGACGAATCGGCGCTGTTCGCCGGCAACCTCTTCCGCATGTACATGCGCTACGCCGAGCGCAAGCGCTGGCAGGTCGAGGTCATTTCGTCCTCGGCCTCCGAAGTCGGCGGCTACAAGGAAGTGATCGCGCGCATCGTCGGGCAGGGCGCTTATTCGAAGCTGAAGTTCGAGTCGGGCGGGCACCGCGTGCAGCGCGTTCCGGAAACCGAAACGCAGGGGCGCATCCACACCTCGGCGTGCACCGTCGCCGTGATGCCCGAGGCCGACGCGCTGGAGGACGTGCACATCAACCCGGCCGAAATCCGCGTCGACACCTTCCGCGCCTCGGGCGCCGGCGGCCAGCACATCAACAAGACCGATTCGGCGGTGCGCATCACCCACCTGCCGACCGGCATCGTCGTCGAGTGCCAGGACGACCGCTCGCAGCACAAGAACAAGGCGCAGGCCATGTCGGTGCTGGTCGCGCGCATCAAGGACGCGCAGGAGCGCGCGCAGCAGGCGAAGATCGCCTCGACGCGCAAGAGCCTGATCGGCAGCGGCGACCGCTCGGAGCGCATCCGCACCTACAACTTCCCGCAGGGCCGCGTCACCGACCATCGCATCAATCTCACGCTGTACAAGATCGACGCGATCATGGACGGCGACATCGACGAACTGGTCGGCGCGCTGGCCACCGAGCACCAGGCCGAGCAGCTCGCGCTGCTCGCCGAGAACGGCGAGTAAGGTGACGGAAAGGGCGGCGGCCGGCATCGGCGAAGCCTGGCGCGCCGCCAGCCGGCGCATCGACCGGCTCGACGCGCGCCTGCTCGTCGAACACGTCGTCGGCTGCACGCACGCCGACCTCATCGCGCGCCCGGAGACGCCGCTCTCCGCCGAACAGTCGGCGGCGCTCGACGCGCTCGTCGCCCGCCGCACCGCCGGCGAACCGCTCGCCTACCTGACCGGCAGCGCGATGTTCCACGATTTCGAATTCCACGTTTCGCCCGCCGTGCTGATCCCGCGCCCGGAAACCGAGCTGCTCGTCGAACTGGGGGCCAAGTTCGCAACCGAACGCGCCCGGACCTGTCCGGCGCCGCGCATCGTCGATCTCGGCACCGGCTCCGGCATCGTCGCCATCACGCTGGCGCGCCTCTGCCCGCAGGCCGCGGTCAGCGCCGTCGACGTCTCGCCGGAAGCGCTCGCAGTCGCCGCCGCCAACGCGGCGCGCCTGGCGCCGGCGGTGCGTCTGCTGGCCGGCGACTGGTACGCGCCGCTGTCCGGCGAGCGCTTCGACCTGATCGTTTCCAATCCGCCCTACGTCGTCAGCGGCGATCCGCACCTCGCACTGAACGGCCTGCCTTTCGAGCCGCAGGGCGCGCTCACCGACGGCGTCGCCGGCGGCGACGGCCTGGCGTGCATCCGCGCCATCGTGAGCGGCGCGCCCATGCATCTCGCCGCCGGCGGCTGGCTGCTGATCGAGCACGGCTACGACCAGGCGGCGGGCGTGCAGACGCTGCTGCGCGCCGAAAACTTCAGCGAAGTGCAAAGCTGGCAGGATCTTGCGGGAATTGATCGCGTCAGCGGCGGTCGAAGGATTTGACGGCTCCCGAGCGGAGCCGCTAAACTAATACCCGATTATTTCGCTCAACTATTTAAAGGCTTTGGCAATGGACGTTCAGCAACTGATCAAGGAACAGGTGACCGGCAACGCGGTGACGCTCTACATGAAGGGCACGCCGCAGTTTCCGCAGTGCGGATTTTCAGCGACCGCCGTGCAGATTCTGAAGGCCTGCGGCGTCGATGGCTTCTACAGCGTCAACGTGCTGGAGAACCCGGAAATCCGCAACGGCATCAAGGATTTCGCCAACTGGCCGACGATTCCGCAGCTCTACATCAACGGCGAATTCGTCGGCGGCTGCGACATCATGCGCGAGATGTACCAGTCCGGCGAACTGCAGCAGATGCTCGAAGGCATCGCCAAGCAGGCCTGATTTTCACCTGATCGTCGCTTGCGCTGCGGCTTCTGCCGCAGCTTCGCTTCAATCCCGTTCTATCCCCGTTCCAGCGCGCCGTTCACGAAGTCGATGACTTCGTCGGCGCGCTGTTCCAATTCCCGGTAGTCGTCGTGGCTGCCGGCGACCACGAGCAGCTTCGAGCGTTCGTCGCGTCTTGCCGCGTGAATCAGGCGGGCGTCTTCGAGCGGTACCGTCGCGTCCTCGGCGCCATGCACCAGGAGGACGGGGCAGGCGATGCGCGCCATCGTGTGCTGCGGAGCGATCTGCGCGAAACGCTGGCCGATCGTCTTCTGCACGTAGCGCAGGACGTACCAGCCGACGGGCCGGAAGGGAATGCGGCGGGCGGCGAGGTAGCGGCGCATGGCGTTTTCCGGATGGGCGAAGGCGGCGATGCTGACCACGGCGGCCACCTCGTTCCGCCGCGCCGCCAGCAGGAGCGCCGCCGCGGCGCCGACCGAATGGCCGAGCAGGGCGATGCGCCGCGGATCGACGCCCGGCCGGACGCGCAGCCAGTCGAAGGCGCTTTCCAGGTCTTCGGCAAAGCGCGGCAGCGAAGCGAAACTGTCGCCGTCGCTCGCGCCGTGGCAGCGCGCATCGATGAACAGCAGCGCGTAGCCGGCGCGCCGGAACGGCGCGGCGAGCGGCAGCATCATCGCCGAGTTGGCGCCCCAGCCGTGCAGGACGATCAGCGCCGGCGCCGCGCGCTCCGCCGCCGCCGGCAGCAGCCAGCCGGCAAGCGCCTTGCCGCGCACGGTCGGAATGCGCACCCGCGCGAAAGGCTGGCCGCGCTGCGCCGGGTCGCACGCATTCGGCACGCGCGGCGCGCGCAGGCCGTGGCGGATCGCCGCGTTGAGCGCCAGCCACAGCGAAGCGCCCGTCGCGGCGGCGCCGAGCAGCCAGGGAGCGGTCGTCAGCGCGCTCACGGCGGCTTGCCTCAGGCGGCGCCGCTGCGGGCGACGCCGCTTCCGGCGGTGAATTCCTCGTAGGCGCGCACGGCCTCGGCGGCATACATCAGGGTCGGGCCGCCGCCCATGTAGGTGCACACTCCCAGAGTTTCCATGATCTGCTCGCGCGTCGCGCCGAGACGGATCAGCGCCTTGACGTGAAAGCCGATGCACGCGTCGCAGCGGCTGGCGACGCCGACCGCAAGGGCGATCAGCTCCTTCTCCAGGGCGCCGATGGCGCCCGGGGCGAGGGCGGCCTTGGCCATCGCGTTGAAGCCCTGCATGGTTTCCGGAATCTCGTTGCGCAGGGTGCCGAGGGCTTTCGCGACGTCGTGGGTGATGGTGCCGAAGGACTTGCTCACGGGCTTCTCCGTAATATTATAAAATTCTAATATATCATGCGCCGCGCTTCTGCGGCACAATCGGAACTCCCGGGCGGGCGCGCCGCTCCTATCTGCACGCCTGTGCGCACTTTCTTGCGGGCGCGTCCGCTGTCCGTGTTTTCGCTGCGCCATCCTTCCCCATCGAGAAAGCCGACCGGCATGCAATCCATCCTCTCCTTCGTCAAGCGCTGCTGCGCCCTGTCGGTGCTGGCGCTGCTCGGCGCCTGCGCGTCGTACAGCGGCGGCGGCCTGCAGGCGGGCGTTGCGACGCAGGACGACGTCGTCGCCGTCATGGGCGCGCCGGCGCTGGCCTGGAGCGATGCCGACGGCAGCCGGCAGCTCGCGTATCCGCGCGGGCCGATGGGTTATCACACCTTCATGGTATTTCTGGGGCCGGACGGCCACCTGCAGCGGATCGAGAACGTCCTCGATCCCGCGCATTTCGCGCGTATCGAGCCGGGGCGCAGCGACCGGGCGGCGGTGCTGCGTCTGCTCGGACCGCCGGCGCCCGAATGGACGGCATATTTCAAGGCGCGCGACGAACTGGTCTGGGAATGGCGCTTCTGCGACGACTGGGGCGAAAGCTCGCGCTTCGACGTGCTGTTCGACGCGACGACCGGCATTGTGCGCAGTTCATACCAGCGGCCGGAGAGCAGCTTCCAGCGCTGGCGCACGGCCTGCGCGCGCTAGCACCGGAGCGGCGGCGGATCCGTCGGTGCCGCAACGGGCGCCGCGAATCCGCCGCGAAAGGAATCCGCCGTGTCTGCGTATTAAACCTGGAAGCGCCCGATGGCGCCGCGCAGTTCGCTCGACAGGCCTTCGAGGCGCGCCGCCTCGTCGGCGGCCTGGGCCACGGCCGCATCGTTCTGCGCGGCCATGTCGGCGATCTGCGCGACGAAGCCGTTGATCCGCCGGATCGCCTCGGTCTGCGCCTGCACCGCGCCGCTGATCAGGTCCACGCCGCCCGAGGTCCGGGCCGCCGAGCCGCTGGCCGCCGCCAGCTGCTCGGCTACCTTCTGCAGATAGCCTTCGCTGGCGCCGAGCGCTTCGTGGCCGCAGGCGATGGCGTCGGTGACGCTGCCCGAGCGCCCGCTCAGCGCCTGCGTCAGGCGGTCGATCTCGTTGGCCGAGAGGGCCGACTTCTCGGCCAGCTTGCGCACTTCGTCGGCGACCACCGCGAAGCCGCGGCCCTGCTCGCCGGCGCGCGCCGCTTCGATCGCCGCGTTGAGCGCCAGCAGGTTGGTCTGTTCGGCGATGTCGCGCACCTGGCCGGTCATGCTGGTGATGGCCATCGTCGTGGCGACGAACTCGTTGACCGTCGTGCCGATCTGTTCCACCGCCGTGCCGACGACCTTGATCTCGTCGAGCATGCGCGTCAGGCCGGCGTTGCCGTCGTCGGTCTGGCGGTGGCTTTCGCGCGCCATCACGTCGACTTCGCCGGCGTTGGCCGAGACCTGTTCGACGCTGTGCGCCATTTCCTCGGCGGCGTCGGCCGTGTTGCGCGTCAGTTCGCTCTGTTGCGCCGAGCGCTGGGCGACCGTGTGCGTCGTCTCGGACAGCGTGTGCGCGGTGTTCAGTACCGAGTCCGAACTCTGGCGCAGCGTGCCGATCACTTCGCGGATCGAGCCGGCCATGCGGTTGAAGCTGTCGGCGATGTCGGCGAATTCGTCGCGCGTGCCGACGTCGATGACGTGGCGCAGATCGCCGTCGGCCAGCCGGCGCCCGCCCTCCATCAGGCAGGCGGTGCCGGCCTGCAGCGAGAGGTAGGAGCCCATCGAGAGGTAGCCGGCGACGAGCAGGCCGAGGCCGACCACCGCGAGGTTCAGGAGGCGCTGCTGCTGCATGTGCTCGGCGCGGCTTTCGAGGCGCTCGCCGAGCGCAGCGATGACGCGGCGCTCGAGTTCGGCGAGTGCGCTGCGCGGCGCGTCGGTGCGCTGCAGCGCTTCGTCGACCGGGATGTCGATGCTGCCGGCGCTGACGAGGCGCCCCTCGATCACGCGGCGCGCTTCGCCGATGCCCTTCTCGACGAGGGCGATGCCTTCTTCGAGCGCGGCCTTGTGCTGCGGTGCGCTGGCGCCGACCTTGTCGAGGTTTTCGCGGATGCGCGCGAGCTGGGCGATGGCGTCGGCGGTCAGGCGTTCGAAGCGGCCGATGTCGCTCGCGTCGATCATCTGGATCGACGCGATGCTGGCGACGCGCAGGCGGATCTGGGTGATCGTGTCGGCGAGTTGCGGCAGGCGGTTGACCAGCGTGTCGTTGAGATAGAAGGCGTCGACCTCGGGATCGAGGGTCAGCGTCGAATGGTCGGCCGTCAGGCGGATCTGCGCCGCTAGTTTGGCCGAGAGGCGCTCGTGCAGTTCGCGGATCTCCGGCGTCGAGGAGGCCGGCAGCACCTGCTTGAGCAGCTTCCATTCCTCGCCGATCTTGCTCCAGCCTTCGCCGAGCGGGCCCTCGGGCACCTTGCCGCCGGCGGCGAACAGGGCGTCGAGCTCCTTGCCGGCCGCATCGAGCAGGGGCTTGGCGTCGTCGTGGCTGAGCGAGACGAGGCTGCTGGCGAGCAGATGGCGGTCCAGCGTCTGGGCGATCTGGCGCAGCGGCGCGATCATCTGCAGGCCGGCCTGCTCGTTGTGCGTGGCGGCCAGCTTGTCGCCGACCTGCATGAGGAACTGGATGAGCAGTCCGCCGACCAGAACGCCGCCGGCGGCGCCGATCAGAACGAAGCGCAGCGCAAAGCGCATCCGGTTCATCAAGGCGAGGGCGGGCCAGAAAATAAAGCGCATGTCGTCTCCTGAGTGTCGTTTTTGTAGGTCTTTTATACCATACGGACCCGCATGGCGGCGGCATAGGTGCGGTTGGCGTGAAACGACCGATTGGTGCGGTTTTCCGCTGTTTATGCCGAGAGGGTTTTGAGGCTCAGAATGCGGCGAGGCGGGTGTTGGCGAGCGCGAGGCGGCCGGCCAGGACTTCGAGGAAAGCCTGGTAGAAATGCATGCGGCAGGCTTCCGACGCCTGCCCCAGCGCTTCGCCGCGGACGGTGACGATCTTCGCTTCGGTCAGCGCGACGACGTCGGCGCCGCGCGTCGGCGCGGCGCTGCTGATTACGGCCATCTCGCCGAAGCATTCGCCGGCGGTCAGCAGATTGAGGATGCGGCCGCCCTTGGCGACCTTGAGTTCGCCTTCGGCCAGGAAACAGAAGAAGTCGCCGCGCTCGCCCTCGTGCATGATCGTGGCGCCGGGCGCGGCGCGGCTCCAGTGCGAAAAGCGCAGGACCTCCCAGATCTCGACGTCGGAAAAGGCGGCGAAGAAGGGCAGGGCGCGCAGCGTGTCGAATTTCTCCGACTCGGCGAAATCGAGCGCCGGCAGGCGCAGGTGGCGGTCGCGGAAGACCTGGGCGAGATCGCGCGCGAAGGCGTCCCAGGTCGGGTAGCGCGCCTCGGCGTCCTTGTTCATGGCGCGCGCGACGATGGCGTCGAGCTCGGGCGGTATCCCGGCGCGCAGCGCCGAGGGCGGCGGCGGTTCGGCGTTGATGATCTGGTAGATCATGTTGTAGTTGTTGCTCGCCTGGAACGGCAGCTGCCCGGTGAGCAGCTGGTACATGACGACGCCGAGCGAGTAGATGTCGGTGCGCTGGTCGAGCGGCTGTTCGCGCACCTGCTGCGGCGACATGTAGGCCGGCGAGCCGATGCCGGCGGTCTGCGAGCGCTCGACGCCGCCGGTGATCGCCGCGCCGAAGTCGGAAATCTTGACATCGTCCGGGCCGTGCCCGCCGCTGCCGGCCGCGCGCTGCCCGGCGGCGTACAGGATGTTGGCCGGCTTGATGTCGCGGTGCGTGATGCCGAGGTGGAAGGCGAAGTCGAGCGCGCGCGAGCACTTGAAGGCGATTTCGGCGACGCGTTCGACGGCGAGCAGGCGATGCGGCGCGCAGAAGTCTTCGAGCGTGCCGCCGGCGACGTACTCCATGACGATGTAGGAGAGATTCTCGGCAACCGCCGCATCGTAGATCTGCACGATGTGCGGATGCGTCAGCTTGCCGACCAGCGACGCTTCGTTGAGGAAGAACTTCGCGTAGAGGCGGCCGCGCTCGGGGTCCTTCAGCGCGTCCGGCGACGCCAGCTTGATCGCCACCTCGCGCCGGGCGAAGGGGTCGCGGCCGAGATAGACGTCGGCCGTGGCGCCCTTGCCGAGCGGGCGGAGAATTTCGTACTTGCCGATCGTTCGCATATCGGCAAGCGGCGCTTACAGGCGGCTGCGCGCCCGGACGACGGCGGCCCGCACCTGCTCGGGCGCCGTGCCGCCGATGTGCTTGCGCTGCGCCAGCGAGCCCTCGACGGTGAGCACGGCGAAAACGTCCTCGCCGACCAGCGGCGAGAATTTCTGCAGCTCGGCGAAGGGCAGCTGCGGCAGGTCGACGCCGAGTTCCTCGGCGCGCCGCACGGCAAGGCCGACGGCTTCGTGCGCGTCGCGGAAGGGCAGGCCCTTCTTGGTCAGGTAGTCGGCGAGGTCGGTCGCCGTGGCGAAGCCCTGGCGCAGCGCGTCGCGCATGTTCTCGGGGCGGGCGCTGATGCCGGGGATCATGTCGGCGAAGATGCGCAGCGTGTCGGTCACCGTGTCGACGGCGTCGAACAGCGGCTCCTTGTCTTCCTGGTTGTCCTTGTTGTAGGCCAGCGGCTGGCCCTTCATCAGGGTGAGCAGGGCGGTCAGGTGGCCGTATACGCGGCCGGTCTTGCCGCGCGCCAGTTCGGGCACGTCCGGGTTCTTCTTCTGCGGCATGATCGAGCTGCCGGTGCAGAAGCGGTCGGCGATCTTCACGAAGCCGAAGCGCGGGTTCATCCACAGCACCAGCTCTTCGGAGAGGCGCGAGAAGTGCATCATGAGCAGCGCGCAGGCGGCGCAGAATTCGATCGCGAAGTCGCGGTCGGAAACGGCGTCGAGCGAGTTCTCGCAGACGCCGTCGAAGCCGAGCTGGGCAGCGACGAATTCGCGGTCGATCGGGTAGGTCGTGCCGGCCAGCGCGGCGGCGCCGAGCGGCAGACGGTTGGTGCGGCGGCGCACGTCGGCGAAGCGCTCGGCGTCGCGCCGCGTCATCTCGAAGTAGGCCAGCAGATGGTGGCCGAAGGTCACCGGTTGCGCGACCTGCAGGTGCGTGAAGCCGGGCAGCGGGGTGGCCGCTTCCTTCTCGGCGAGGTCGAGCAGGTTGGACTGGAATTGCTTGAGCAGGACGAGGATGTCGTCGATCGCGTCGCGCAGGTAGAGGCGGATGTCGGTCGCCACCTGGTCGTTGCGCGAGCGGCCGGTGTGCAGGCGCTTGCCGGCGTCGCCGACGAGCGTCGTCAGGCGCTTCTCGATGTTGAGGTGCACGTCCTCGAGGTCGAGCGACCATTCGAAGCGGCCCGATTCGATCTCCTCGCGCACCTGCGCCATGCCGCGCTCGATGTCGGCCAGATCCTGCGCCGAGATGATGCCCTGCCTGGCGAGCATCGCGGCGTGCGCGAGCGAGCCGCGGATGTCCTGGCGCCACATGCGCTTGTCGAAATCGACCGAGGCCGTATAGCGTTTGACGAGGTCGGACATCGGCTCGGAGAAGCGGCCGGCCCACGTGTATTGGGAGGAGTTTTCCTGGGTCATGATGGAGGCAAGTATGTGGGCTAGAATGGCTCGCGAAACCTTGATTGGTGCCATTTCCGGTAAATGCCAAGTATAAAGCAAAACCCCGCGCCCCTGCCCCTGCCGGACTTCCGCAACCTCGGCGTCATGCTGCGCGTCCTGCTCGGCGTCAACCTCTGCGCGCTCGGCGCCGCGCTCGTGCAGAGCGCCGGGATCGGCGACTGGCTGGCGCGTTACGTCGACATGGCGGCCTGGGTGCAGCCGCTGCTCCTGCTCAACCTGGCGCTGCTCGCGCTGCTGTCCATCCCGCTGCGCCGCCTGCCGTGGCCGGCCGGACAGGTCGTGGTGCTCCTGCTGGCGGCCGGCTCGGCCGTTCTCCTGCTCGATTTCTGGCGTTTCATGGGCTTCGACGAAGGTGGCTGGCAGCGCCTGCTGCGCGCCGCGCTGCTCGCGGCGCTGGTCGCCGGCGCGCTGCTCCTCTATTTCGCGCTGCGCGCGCGCGCTTTTTCGCCGGCGCTCAGCGAAGCCCGGCTGCAGGCGCTCACCGCGCGTATCCGGCCGCACTTCCTGTTCAACAGCCTGAACGCCGTGCTCTCGTTGATCCGCTCCGAGCCGCGCCGCGCCGAGACCGCGCTCGAGGAGCTGGCCGAACTGTTCCGCGCGCTGATGCGCGACCACCGCGAACTGACGCCGCTTGCCGACGAGATCGCGCTCTGCCGCCAGTACCTCGATCTCGAAAAGCTGCGCCTCGGCGAACGCCTGCACGTCGAATGGGACATCGCCGACGTGCCGGCCGACCTCAAGGTGCCGCCGCTGATGCTGCAGCCGCTGCTCGAGAACGCCGTCTATCACGGCATCGAGCCGTCGGGCGAAAACGGCACCGTGCGCATCCGTTTCGCGCGCCAGGGCGGCGAACTGCACATCGGTCTCGCCAATCCCTGCCGCGCCGGTGCCGAACACCAGAACGGCAACCGCATGGCGCTGGCCAATATCCGCGAACGCCTGGCGCTGCACTACGATCTCGAGGCGCGCCTGGAAACCGGGGAGCTTGCTCTGCCGGACGGCGGGCGCGAGTATCGCGTGCATATCGTCCTCCCCTGCCGCAACCACCAGCCATGAATCCTCTCGCTCCGCCCGCCGCGTCCGCCTCGTCCGACGCTCCGCCGCTGTCCGTGCTGATCGTCGACGACGAGGCGCCGGCGCGCGCGCGTCTGCGCGAGCTGCTTGCCGACGTCGCCCGCGAGGTGCCGAACGCGGTGTGCGGCGAGGCCGGCGATGGCGTCCACGCCCTGCAGGCGCTCGCCGAGCGGCCGGCCGACGTGGTGCTGGTCGACATCCGCATGCCGCGCATGGACGGCATCGAACTGGCGCGCCATCTGGCGCGTCTCGCGCCGCCGCCGGCCCTCGTCTTCGTCACCGCCTACGACGCCTACGCGGTGCAGGCCTTCGAACTCAACGCCGTCGACTATCTGCTCAAGCCGGTGCGCGCGCAGCGCCTCGCGGCGGCGCTGCTCAAGGCGCGTCAGGCCCTGCCGCCGGCGCCGCAGCTGCTGGCCGAACTGCAGCAGGGCGCGCGCAGCCATCTGTCCTGCCACGAGCGCGGACGGCTCCTGCTGATCCCGCTCGCCGACGTGATCTACCTGCGCGCCGACCTCAAGTACGTGGCGGCGCGCACGCGCGAACGCGAATACCTGCTCGACGAATCGCTGGTGCAGCTCGAGCGCGAATTCTGCGAGCGCTTCATCCGCCTGCACCGCAGCGCGCTGGTGGCGCGCGACGCGATCGCCGGCTTCGAGCGCAGCGCGCCCGACGACGCCGAGACGCAGTGGCAGGCGCTGCTGCGCGGCGTGCCGGAAAAACTGCCGGTGAGCCGCCGGCAATGGCCGCTGGTCAAATCCTATGCCCGCCAATTGAGTTCCTGATCATGATCGATGCCTTCGGCCTGCTGTGGCGCGACGAAACGCCCTACATCCTCGGCGCCTCCGTCGTCCTGCTGCTCGCACTGGCCCGCCTGCTCAACGGCGGGCGCAGCACGCTCAAGCACACGCTGCTCTTCTTCGCCATCTGGCTCGCCGCCGACCTGATCGCGGCGCTGTTCGCGGTGCGCGGCGAGCCGCGTCTGGCCAGCGGCTTCCACCAGGCCGCGCTGCTCGGCCTCGGCCTCGTGCTGATCCGCCTTGCGGGCCTCGCGCTCTTCCGCCTGCTGCTGCCGCGCCTGAAGGTAAAGACGCCGCGCATCCTCGAAGACATCGTGGTGATCGGCGCCTACATCGTCTGGGGCATGGTGCGCATGAGCAGCCTCGGCGTCGAACTGTCCGGGCTGGTCGCCACTTCGGCGGTGATCACCGCGGTGCTCGCTTTCGCGATGCAGGACACGCTCGGCAACATCCTCGGCGGCATCACGCTGCAGCTCGACAATTCGCTGGAGATCGGCGACTGGGTCAAGCTCGACGATCTCTCGGGGCGCGTCGTCGAAATCCAGTGGCGCTATACCGCGATCCTCACGCGCAACGGCGAAAAGGTCGTCGTGCCGAACAGCCTGCTGATGAAGGGCAAGTTCACCGTGCTGCTCGACGGCGATCTGGGTGTCGCCGGGTGGCGGCGGTGGGTGTGGTTCAACGTCGATTTCAGCGTCGCGCCGGCGCTGGTGATCGCCGCCGTCGAACGCGCCCTCGGCGAGGCCGAGATCCCCGGCGTCGCCAAGGCGCCGGCGCCGTCCTGCGTGGTGATGGACTTCGCCCCCGGCTCGGTGCGCTACGCCGTGCGCTACTGGCTGCTCGATCCGCAGAACGACGATCCGACCGATTCCCTGGTGCGCGAGCACGTCCTCACCACGCTGCAGCGCGACGGCTGGCGCATGGCGCTGCCCGATCAGGTGGTGCATCTGGTGCAGGAGGACGAGGCGCATCGCGACCGCGTCTGGCAGCGCGACGTGCAGCGCCGGCTGCAGGCGCTGTCCAGCGTCGAGCTGTTTGCCGCGCTGTCAGACACGGAGCGGCGCACGCTGGCCGAACGTCTCGTCTACGCGCCCTTCGCGCGCGGCGGCGTGATGACGCGGCAGGGCGCCGTGGCGCACTGGCTGTACCTGATCACCAGCGGCGAGGCCGAGGTTCTGTGGGAAACGCCGAACGGCGAGCGCCGCCTGCTGACCACCGTGCCGGCCGGCAGCGTGTTCGGCGAGATGGGCCTGATGACCGGCGCCCCGCGCTCGACCACCTTCATTGCGAAGACCGACGTCGAGTGCTACCGCCTGGACAAATCCGGTTTCGAGGACATCATCCGCGCGCGCCCGGAACTCGCCGAGAGCATGTCGCACATCCTCGCCGAGCGCGTGCGCCAGATCGACGAACTGCAGACGCAATACCACCGCGAACAGAGCGAGGCCGAGCACGCGCAGCACAGCGCGGCGATCGGCCAGCGCATCCGCGATTTCTTCGGCCTCAAATAGGCGCCCGCGCGCGCCGCGCTGCGCGCATTTGACGGGAATCAAGGCCGCCCGCGGCGCGCCGCGCTTATAATCGTGCGCTTGATCCGCCGAGGTTTTTCATGAACAGAATCAAACGCTTTTCACTGCTCGCCAGCGCCCTGCTGGCACTGGCCGCCGCCCTCCCGGCGCAGGCGGAGACGCTCGATCTCGAAAAGGCCAAGGATATTTACGGCCCCTGCGCCGCTTGCCACGGCGAATTCGGCGCCGGCGGCAAGAAGGGCGAGTACCCGCGGATCGCCGGGCAGCTGGCGAAGTACATGGAGCAGCAGCTCAAGGCCTTCCAGAAGCAGACGCGCGTGAACCTGCCGATGATTCCCTACACCAAGGAGCGGGAATTGCCGGACGAGGACATGAAGCTCGTTTCCGCCTATCTCGCGCAGATCGAGCTGCCGACCAAGCAGCCTGTCTTCAAGGACAGCGACGACGCGCTGACCCGCCTGCTGGCGATGGAAAAGGTGATGATCGTGCCGCGCGCCGAGGGCGACATCGAGCACGGCGGCACGGTCTATCAGAAGGCCTGCGCCGCCTGCCACGGCAAGACCGGCATGGGGCGCGGCATGTTCCCGCGGCTCGTCGGGCAATACACCAGCTACCTGAAGAAGCAGGTCGACGCCTATCTCAAGGCCGACCGTCCGCACGACGAGGAAACGGCCAAGGAAGGCGTGCTGTACACGCTGCAGGCCAAGGATATCCAGGACGTGCTGGCCTACCTCACCTCGATCCAGGAAGCCGAACAGTAACCGGATCGCGGCGGACGGCAGAGGCCGGAACCGGCGCGCTCAGCGCCGCTCCCATACCTGCCAGCGCTCGCGCCCGGCGAACACCGGCAGCGAACCGTCGACCGGCGCGTCCTCGCGGCGGATGAAGTTCGGCACGAGCAAGGCTTCGAGCTGTTCCGGCAGGATGCCGAAGGGCGGCCCCTTCGGGTCGTCGCAAAGGAAGAAGAAGCCGGTGAGCAGCCCGCCGGGGCGCAGCAGCTGCGCCATGCGCGGCGCGTAGTCCGGCCACAGCGCGCGCGGCAGCGCGCACAGGAAGGCGCGTTCGTAGATCACGTCGAACGCGGCGTCGGGCGTGAAGGCGAAGAAGTCGGCGTGCAGCAGCGTGCCGCGCCAGTCCGCGCCGAGTGTCGCGCGCGCGGCGTCGAGCGCCGCCGCCGAGAAATCGAGCGCGGTCACGTCCCAGCCGCGCTGCGCGAGAAAGGCCGCGTCCCAGGCGCTGCCGCAACCCGGAATCAGCACGCGCGGCGTCGCGCCTCCGGCGCTTTCCTCGTGGCGGGGCGCGAAGGCGCGCAGGGCGGCGGGCGCTGCGCCGGTTTCCCAGGGCGTCGTGCGTTCGCGGAAGCGCAGGTCCCAGAAATCGGGCAGCTCCGGGCGCTGGTGGGCGGGCTTGGCGGCGCGCATCGGCGTTCAGCCGCGCCGCGCCGCGGAGGGACGCTTGCCCGGGCATGCTAGAATCACCCCGCGCGCCAGGCCGCCGGAAAAGCCCGCCGTCCGTGCCGCAGCAAGCTTTTCGACGAACCTAAAGAGAATCTGCCTTGAACTCTTCAAACTCCGCTCCTTCCCGTATCGTCATCGCCTCGCGTGAATCGCGCCTCGCCATGTGGCAGGCGGTGCATGTGCAAGGCCGTCTGGCAGAATTATATCCACAGAGCCAGGTCGAGATTCTCGGCATGACGACCAAGGGCGACCAGATCCTCGACCGTCCGCTGGCCGAGATCGGCGGCAAGGGACTGTTCATCAAGGAACTCGAAGTCGCGATGCAGGAAGGCCGCGCCGACCTCGCCGTGCATTCGATGAAGGACGTGCCGATGGTGATGCCGGACGGCTTCATCCTGGCCGCCATCTCGGCGCGCGAGAATCCGCGCGACGCCTTCGTTTCCAACAAGTACGAGGGCCTCGACGCGCTGCCGGCCGGCGCCGTCGTCGGCACCTCCAGCCTGCGCCGCGAATCGATCCTGCGCGCGAAGTATCCGCAACTCGTGATCAAGAGCCTGCGCGGCAATCTCGACACGCGCCTGAAGAAGCTCGACGCCGGCGAATACGACGCGATCATCCTCGCCGCCGCCGGCCTCATCCGCCTCGGCCTGAAGGACCGCATCAAGTCGGTGCTGACGCCCGAGCAGTCGCTGCCGGCCCCCGGGCAGGGCGCGCTGGGCATCGAAGTGCCGGCCGGAAGGCCGGACGCCGAGGCGCTGGTGGCGGCGCTCAACGATCCGGAAACGGCGCACTGCGTGCGCGCCGAGCGCGCCTTCTCGCGCGCCCTCGGCGGCAGCTGCCAGGTGCCGCTCGGCGGCTACGCCGTGCTCGAGAACGGCGATCTCTGGCTGCGCGGCTTCGTCGCCACGCCGGACGGGAAAGAGATGGTGAGCGCCGAATTGCGCGGTGCGCCCGAGGACGATGAGAAGATCGGCCTGATCCTCGCCCAGATGCTGCGCGATCAGGGCGCAGACGCGATTCTGGAAAAGCTCGCGGCCTGCCAGTGAGCGGTACGTTGCAGGGCAGGACGGTCGTCGTCACCCGCCCGCGCGCGCAGGCCGACGCGCTGGCCGGGATGATCGCCGAACGGGGTGGGCGCCCGGTCGTCTTTCCCGTGCTCGACATCGCCCCGACCGACGACCTCGCGCCGCTGCAGGCCTTCGCCGGGCGGCTGGCCGACTACGCGCTGGCCATCTTCGTCAGCCCCAACGCCGTCGATTTCAGCCTGCCGCTGCTGCTCGCGCAAGGCCGCTGGCCGGCCGGCTTGCAGCCCGCCGCGGTCGGCCCGAGCAGCGTCGCGGCGCTGGCTGCGCACGGCGTCGGCAACGGCATCGCGCCGCGCGAGCGCTTCGATTCGGAGGCGCTGCTCGAACTGCCCGAACTGCAGGCGGCGCGCGTCGCCGGCCGCAAGGTCGCGATCCTGCGCGGCAACGGCGGCCGCGAGCTGCTCGCCGAGACGCTGCGCATGCGCGGCGCGACGGTCGACTGCATCACCTGCTACCACCGCTCGCCGCCGGCCGGCGGCGCTGCGCCGCTGGACGCCCTGTGGGCGGCCGGACAACTCGACGCGCTGGCCATCTCGTCGAGCGAGGGGCTGCGCAATCTCGTCGACCTGCTCGACGCCGAGGGCTGCGCGCGGCTCGCCGAGACCCCCGTTTTCGTCCCGCACCAGCGCATCGGGGAGATCGCCGTCGCGCTCGGCCTGCGGCGCGTGATCCTGACCGGGCCGGCCGACGCCGGTATCATCGACGGTCTATGCGCATATAATTGGCAGCAATCATGACCGATAACAGTACGCCCCCCCTTCCCCCGTCCGAAAATCCGGAGCCGGCGGCCGCGCAGCCTGCGGCGGCCGCGCCGCTTCCTCCCGCCGCGTCCGCGTCCGCCTCCGCCGCGCCGTCGGCCTGGCGCAATCCGTGGGCGATCGTCGCCGTCGTCGCCCTCGGGCTGGCCGGCTGGCAATGGATCGAGACCCGTCTGAAGCTCGCCGACACGCAGCAGGAACTGGCGCGCCGTCTGTCCGAGAGCGAGACCGCCGGCAAGGAAAGCCGTGCGCTGGCCAATCAGGCGCAGGAGCAGGTCGCCGCGCTGCAGGGCAAGTTCGGCGCCCTCGAGGCCAAGGTCGCCGAATCGCAGAGCCAGCAGGCGACGCTGGAAACCCTCTATCAGGATCTGGCGCGCAACCGCGACGAATGGGCGCTGGCCGAGATCGAACAGAGCGTGACGCTGGCCGCCCAGCAGCTGCAGCTGGCCGGCAACATCGGCGGCGCGGTGCTCGCCCTGCAGGCCGCCGACGCCCGTCTGGCGGGCAGCAGCCGGCCGCAGTTCATCGGGCTGCGCAAGGTGCTCAACCGCGACCTCGACCGCTTGCGCGCGCTGCCGCAGGTCGACCTGCCGGGCATGAACGTCCGCCTGGAGAACGTGATCGCCGCCGTCGACACGCTGCCGCTCGCCGTCGACGTCCGTCCGCGCGACGAAGGCAAGGCGAAGGAAGCGCCGCCGCCGGCGCCGGCCTCGGCCGCCAGCTTCGATTTCTGGCAGCGCCTGGGGCTCGATTTCTGGCATGAGGTGCGCAGCCTCGTGCGCATCCAGCGCTTCGACCGCGACGAGCCGGTGCTGCTGGCGCCGGGGCAGGCCTTCTTCCTGCGCGAGAACCTCAAGCTGCGCCTGCTCAACGCCCGCCTGGCGCTGCTCTCGCGCGACCAGGGCACCTTCCGCAACGAACTGAAGTACGCGCAGGCCTGGATCGAACGCTACTTCGACGCGCGCGACAAGGCGGCGCAGACGGCGCTCGGCGCGCTCAAGCAGCTGTCGGCGAGCGAGATCAGCATCGATCTGCCGACGCTCAACGACAGCCTCGCGGCGATCAAGACCTTCAAGCTCGGCAAGGAACAACGCAAATGAGAGGGCTGCTCTGGCTGCTCGCGCTGTTCGCCGCGGCGGTCGGCATTTCGCTCGCCGCCCGCTTCAACGACGGTTACGTCCTGCTGGTATTTCCGCCCTATCGCGCGGAAATCTCTCTGAACTTGGCGATCGCGCTCATCGTCGGCGCGTTCGCCGTGCTCTACGCGCTGCTGCGCACCGTCGCGCTGACGCTTTCGCTGCCCGCCCGCGTGCGCGCCTATCGCGAACGCCGGCAGCGCGACAAGGCCGCCGGCACCTTCCACGACGCCGTCCGCCTGCTTTTCGAGGGCCGCTTCGGGCAGTCCCTGAAGAAGGCCGGCGAGGCGCACGCCGCCGGCCAGTCGCCGGGTCTGGCCGCGCTCGTCGCCGCGCGCGCCGCGCAACGCCTGCGCGAACCGCACAAGCAGGAAGGCTGGCTCGAACGCGCCAGCCGCGACGATCCGCAGATGCAGGCGGCGCGCCTGATGCTCGAAGCCGAGATGCTGATCGAGGAGCGCCGCTTCGACGATGCCGCCGCCGCGCTGCAGCGTCTGCAGCAGTTGTCCGGGCGCCACATCGCGGCCCTGCGTCTCGAACTGCGCGCCCAGCAGGGCTGCGGCAACTGGGACGAGGTCCTGCGCATCGCGCGCCTGCTCGAAAAGCGCGAAGGCCTGGTGCCCGAGCTGGCGGCCGAGATCAAGCTCAAGGCGCACCGGGAAAACATCCAGCGCCGGCGCGCCGACCGCGCCCTCCTGCTCGCCTATCTGCGCCAGATTCCGGCGCGCGAAAACAGCCCGCGCCTGACGCGCGGGGCGGCCGAGGCGCTGCTCGCGCTCGGCGCCGACAGCGAGGCGCAGCAACTCATCGAAACGCAGCTCGACAGCACCTGGGATTCGGCGCTGGCCGGCCTCTACGGGCGCTGTCGCGGCGGCGACCTGACCGCCCGCATCGCGCGCGCCGACAAGTGGCTGGCGCAGCATCCGGGCGATGCGCCGCTGCTGCTCGCGCTGGGCCGCCTGTGTCTGGCGCAGCGCCTGTGGGGCAAGGCGCAAAGCTATCTCGAAGCCTCGCTGTCGCTGGCCGACCGGCGCGAGGTGCGCCTCGAACTGGCGCGCCTGTTCGAGCAGACCGGGCGCACCGACGAGGCGATGCCGCATTACCGGGCGGCGGCCGGCAATATCGTTTGATCGTTTGAAGCCGGCCGGCCATGCGGGCCGACCGTGCGCGCCGGATGGGCGCGGCCAGAAAAACAAAGGGAGAGGTTGGCGATGCTGAATATCGATCTGCGCAAGATCTATCTGTTCCAACCGGTCGAGCCGGCGCCCGATCCGGCCAACCTGCCGGTGGGCGGCGACATCTATTACGAGTGCCTCGATTGCACGGCGGTGCTCAACTCGGTGCCGCACATCAAGTGCGCCTGCCGCTGCACGAATCTGGCCGGCGGCGGCGGCGCGATGCAGATCGCCAAGCCCGACCGCGTGCGCGTGGTGCGCGGCAAGCTCAAATAGGATCGCGCGCAGCTACACCCAGTCGCGCGGTTCGAGCATGGCGTACAGCTCGGCTTCCGGCGAGCCGGCTTCTGGCTGCCAGTCGTAGCGCCATTTGACGACGGGCGGCAGCGACATCAGGATCGATTCGGTGCGGCCGCCCGACTGCAGGCCGAACAGCGTGCCGCGATCCCAGACCAGGTTGAATTCGACGTAGCGTCCGCGCCGGTAGGCCTGGAAGTCGCGTTCGCGCTCGCCGTAGGGCGTGTGCTGGCGCTTCTCCAGAAGCGGTAGGTAGGCGCCGGCGAAGGCGTCGCCGACGGCGCGCGTCAGCGCGAAGCAGTGCTCGAAGCTGCCTTCATTGAGGTCGTCGAAGAAGATGCCGCCGACGCCGCGCGGTTCGTTGCGGTGCTTCAGGAAGAAATACTCGTCGCACCACTTCTTGTAGCGCGCGTGCGTGTCGGCGCCGTAGGGCGCGAGCGCCGTCTTGCAGGCGGCGTGGAAGTGGCGGATGTCCTCGGCGAAGGGATAGTAGGGCGTCAGGTCCATGCCGCCGCCGAACCACCACACGTCGTCTTCGCCCGGCTTGCTGGCGACCAGCGCGCGCACGTTCATGTGCGCGGTCGGACAGTAGGGATTTTCCGGGTGCAGGACCAGCGAGACGCCCATCGCCTCGAAGCTGCGCCCGGACAGCTCGGGGCGCTTGGCGGTGGCCGAGGCCGGCAGCGCGCCGCCGCTGACGTGCGAGAAGGCGACGCCGCCGCGTTCGAAGACGCGGCCGCCCTCGACGATGCAGGTGACGCCGCTGCCGCCGAGCGGTTGGCCGGGCGGCTTCTGCCAGGGATCGGCGGTGAAGCGCTTGCCGGTCGGGCCTTCGAGCGCTTCGGCCGCGTCCACGATGCGGCGCTGCAGGCCGCTGAAGTAGTCCTTGAGTGCTTGCGTGTTCATCGTCTCGTCGTTTCTTCGCCGCCGTCGAAAGCGGGAGAGGGCCGGCCGGGAGGCGCGCTCCCGGCCGGCGGTCGGCGTAGGGCAGCTTGCGCGCTCAGCGGGAGAGCGCGCGGTAGCCGATGTCCTTGCGGTACTGCATGCCGTCGAAGTGGATGCCGAGCAGCGCCTCGTAGGCGCGCTTCTGCGCCTGCTTGACGTTCTCGCCGAGCGCCGTGACGCAGAGCACGCGGCCGCCGGCGGTGACGACCTGGCCGTCCCGTTCGCCGGTGCCGGCGTGGAAGACGTGCGCGTCTTCGCCGAAGCTGTTGCCGGCCGGCAGACCGGTGATCGCGTCGCCCTTGCGCGGCGTGTCCGGGTAGTTGGCGGCGGCGAGCACGACGCCGAGCGCAACGCGGCGGTCCCATTCGGCCTCGATCTGGTCGAGCTTGCCGGCGACCGCGTGTTCGAGCAGCGTCAGCAGGTCGGACTTGAGGCGCATCAGGATCGGCTGCGTTTCCGGGTCGCCCATGCGGCAGTTGAACTCGAGCGTCTTGACCGAACCGTCCTTGCCGATCATCAGCCCGGCGTACAGGAAGCCGGTGTAGGGAATGCCGTCGGCGGCCATGCCGCGCACGGTCGGCAGGATGATTTCGCGCATCGCCTTGGCGTGCACTTCCGGCGTCACCACCGGCGCCGGCGAGTAGGCGCCCATGCCGCCGGTGTTCGGCCCGGTGTCGCCGTCGCCGATGCGCTTGTGGTCCTGGCTGGAGGCGAGCGCCAGCACGTTCTTGCCGTCGACCATGACGATGAAGCTGGCTTCCTCGCCGTCGAGGAAGTCCTCGATGACGACGCGCGCGCCCGCGTCCCCCAATTTGTTGCCGGAGAGCATGTCGTCGATCGCGGCGTGCGCTTCTTCAAGGCTCGTGGCGACGACGACGCCCTTGCCGGCGGCGAGGCCGTCGGCCTTGACGACGATCGGTGCACCCTTGGCGTCGACGTAGGCATGCGCCGCGGCGATGTCGGAGAAGGTCTCGAAGCCGGCGGTCGGGATCGCGTGGCGGGCCATGAAGCGCTTGGCGAAGTCCTTCGAGCTTTCGAGCTGCGCGGCTTCCTTGCTCGGGCCGAAGATCTTCAGGCCGCGCGCGCGGAAGACGTTGACCACGCCGGCCGCGAGCGGTGCTTCGGGGCCGACCACGGTGAGATGGATTTTTTCGCGTTCGGCGAAGTCGGCGAGCGCCACCGGATCGGTGATGTCGACGTTTTCCAGTTCGTGCTCGCGCGCCGTGCCGGCGTTGCCCGGCGCGACATAGACCTTCTGCAGGCCGGGAGTCTTGGCCAGGCGCCAGGCCAATGCATGTTCGCGGCCGCCGCCGCCGATGACGAGAAGTTTCATGTCAGGTGAACCTCAAAGGATGACGACGGAGCGCGCGCCTAGAAGCGCACCTTGCTCCAGATGAAGAGGATGTTGCCGTTGCCCTTGCCGCCGGGAACGTAGGTGGCGTCGAGCGAAAAGCGCTCGTATTCAAGCGAGGCGATCGGCAGGATGCCGGGGATCGGCGTGTAGTGCGCGATGTCCGAGCGCGTCGTGAGAAAGGCCGTGTAGCCCAGGCCGGCCTTGAGCGCGCCGCTCACCGGCCAGTAGGTCTTGTAGCCGTAGCCGAACATGTACTCGGGCTTGAAGTGCGAATCCTGGAAGCCCATCACGTAGAGGCCGTGCCAGTCGCCGTTCGCGTCGTAGCGGCCGCGCCCGAGGCCGAGGCCGAGCGGCGTCTCGTTGTAGCCGTCGATCTGTTCCCGCGTGTACGCCCAGCGCATGTGGCGGGTGTGCAGCGGGACGTAGAGCTCGGTTTGTCCGTCCCGCCAGGTGCTTTCGACGCGTTGCTGGACGCGGTTGAAAAAGCCGGGCGCCGGCGCTTCAGGCGCGTCGGCGCGGGCGCTGCCGAGCGGCAGCGCGAGGCTGCCGGCAAGGAGCAGCCGGCCGGTCGTCGAAAGGATGCGCATGCCCTGGCTCAATGCCGGAAGTGGCGGGCGCCGGTGACGACCATGGCCAGGCCGTGCTCGTCGGCGGCGGCGATCACTTCCTCGTCGCGCATCGAGCCGCCCGGCTGGATGACGGCCTGGGCGCCGGCGGCGGCGAGCACGTCGACGCCGTCGCGGAAGGGGAAGAAGGCGTCCGAGGCGACGCAGGCGCCGGCCAGCGCGAGGCCGGCGTTCTGCGCCTTGATGACGGCGATGCGCGTCGAATCGACGCGGCTCATCTGGCCGGCGCCGACGCCGAGCGTCATGCCGCCGCCGCAGAAGACGATGGCGTTGGACTTGACGAACTTGGCGACGCGGTAGGCGAAGAGCAGGTCTTCGAGCTGGCGGTCGGTCGGCGCCTTCTTGGTGACGACCTTGAGGTCGGACGGCTGCACGTTGAACATGTCCGGCGTCTGCACCAGCAGGCCGCCGCCGACGCGCTTCAGTTCGAAGGCGTGGTAGGCGTTGTCGAGCGGCACTTCGAGCACGCGCAGATTGGCCTTGGCGGCGAGCAGCGCCTTGGCGGCCAGCGTGAAGGCCGGCGCGATCAGCACTTCGACGAAGTGCTTGCGCTCGTTCATGGCGTTGACCACGTCGACGTCGACCGTGCCGTTGAAGGCGATGATGCCGCCGAAGGCCGAGGTCGAATCGGTCTTGAAGGCCTTTTCGTAGGCTTCGAGCAGCTGCCCGCCGATCGCCACGCCGCAGGGGTTGGCGTGCTTGATGATGACGCAGGCCGGCGTGGCGAAGGTCTTGACGCATTCCCAAGCGGCGTCGGCGTCGGCGATGTTGTTGTAGGACAGTTCCTTGCCCTGCAGCTGCGCGTAGTTTGCGATGGCGCCGGCGGTCGGCGTCGGGTCGCGGTAGAAGGCTGCCTGCTGGTGGGGATTCTCGCCGTAGCGCAGGGTTTCGACGCGGTCGAAGGCGGTCTGCAGCGCGGTCGGGAAGGGCGACAGGCGGGGCGCTTCCTCGGCCGTCGATTCGAGCGCGGTCAGCCAGTTGGCGATCGCCGAGTCGTAGCGCGCGGTGTGCACGAAGGCCTTCTTGGCGAGGCCGAAGCGGGTCGCCAGCGAGAGCGCGCCGTCGTTGGCCTGCATTTCGCCGAGCAGGGCGCTGTAGTCCTCGGGGTCGGTGACGATGGCGACGCCGGCGTAGTTCTTGGCCGACGAGCGGACCATGGCCGGGCCGCCGATGTCAATGTTCTCGATCGCGTCTTCGAGCGTGACGCCCGGCTTGGCGACCGTTTCGCGGAAGGGGTAGAGGTTGACGCAGACGAGGTCGATCGTCGGAATTTCGTGCGCGGCGATCGTCGCCATGTGCTCGGGCAGGTCGCGGCGCGCCAGGATGCCGCCGTGCACCTTCGGATGCAGCGTCTTGACGCGGCCGTCGAGCATTTCCGGGAAGCCGGTGTAATCGCCGATCTCGGTGACGGCGAGGCCCGCATTGCGCAGCAGTTTGGCGGTGCCGCCGGTGGACAGGAGCTTGACGCCCTGGGCGGCGAGGCCTTGGGCGAATTCGAGCGCGCCGCGCTTGTCGGAGAGGCTGATCAGGGCTTGACGGATTTTCATGGTCGGGGAGCTATCGGAAACGGTGAATCGGAGGCGCGGCGCGGTGTTCAGGCGACGAGTTTGTAGTCGACGAGCTTCTTGCGCAGCGTGTTGCGGTTGATGCCGAGGATTTCGGCGGCCAGCGTCTGGTTGCCGCCGGCCTGCTTGAGGACGACTTCGAGCATCGGGCGTTCGACGCTCTTGATCACCATGTTGTAGACGGCGGCGGGCTTCTCGCCGTCCAGATCGTGAAAATAGGTTTCCAGCGCGCCATAGACGCAGGTGGAAATGTCATTGCTACGCTTCATGCTGCGAGTCCCTCCTTGTTTTCGTTACTGTTGTTGTCGTCGCTACTCTCTTGGTAGCTCAGATGTTCGTCTTGTTCGGCGAGGCTGTAGAAGAAGTCGTTGACCGCCCGCCGCTGCTGCGCGATGTCGGGCAGCTGGTTCATCATGTGGCGGAAGCTGGCCGAGCCGACCAGCCCCTTGGTGTACCAGGAGATGTGCTTGCGCGCGACGCGCACGCCGGTTTCGATGCCGTAGAAGTCGTAGAGGTCTTCCAGGTGCGCGAGCAGCACCTCGTGGATTTCGGCGACGCGCGGCGGCAGCAGATGGGTGCCGGTTTTCAGGTAATGCTCGATCTCGCGGAACAGCCAGGGGCGCCCCTGCGCGGCGCGGCCGATCATGACGGCGTCGGCGCCGGTGAGATCGAGCACCTGCCTGGCCTTTTCCGGCGTCGTGATGTCGCCGTTGGCGATGATCGGAATGCCTGCCGCGGCCTTCACGGCGGCGATCGTTTCGTATTCGGCGTGGCCGGTGTAGCCGCAGGCGCGCGTGCGCCCGTGCATGGCCAGCGCGCGGATGCCCGACTGTTCGGCGATGCGCAGGATCTGCAGCGCGTTGCGGTTGGTCTTGTCCCAGCCGGTGCGGATCTTCAGCGTCACCGGCGTGTCGGGCACGGCGCGCACGACGCTCTCGAGGATGCGCCCGACCAGCGGCTCGTCCTTGAGCAGCGCGGAGCCGGCCATCACGTTGCAGATCTTCTTGGCCGGGCAACCCATGTTGATATCGATGATCTGCGCGCCGCGCTCGACGTTGTGGCGGGCGGCGTCGGCCATCATCTGCGGGTCGGCGCCGGCGATCTGCACCGAGATCGGCTCGACCTCGCCGTCGTGGTTGGCGCGCCGCTGCGTCTTGGCGCTGCCGTAGAGCAGCGAGTTCGAGGTGACCATCTCGGAAACGGCGAGTCCGGCCCCCAGCTTCTTGCACAGCTGGCGGAAAGGACGATCGGTCACCCCGGCCATCGGGGCGACGAATAGATTGTTCCTGAGCGTGAAACCGACGAATTCCATGGGCGTGACGGGCGGGGGCAGGGCAGGAGGAAGGGGCGGATTTTACCCGGTTTACTGCCTAAAAAATAGTCAATCGCTTGCCGCCGGTCGGGCGGGCAAGCGATTGTGGTGCGACAGGCGGAACGGCGCGCCGGACGGGCCGGCGGAGGCGCGGCGAATCAGCGCGTGTTGCCGGGCTCCGGCAGCACGATGTTCACTTCCAGCACTTCGTAGTTGTCCTGTTTCTCGAGCGACACCTTGATGTCGTCCGGATTGACCGAGACGTACTTGGAAATGACGGCGATCAGTTCCTTCTGCAGGTCGGGCAGGAAGTCGGGCTTGCTGCCGAGGTCGCTGCGTTCGTGCGCGATGATCAGCTGCAGGCGTTCCTTGGCGATGGTCGCCGTCTTCTGCTTGGTGCCGAAGAGGTAGTTGAGCAGGGACATGCCTATTTCCCTCCGAACAGGCGCTTGAGGATGCCGGGCTTTTCGTAATCGACGAAGCGCAGCGGGTGGTCTTCGCCGAGGAAGCGGCCGACCACGTCGAGGTAGGCCTCGGAGACGTCGCTGCCCTTCAGGTGGATGGCCGGCGAGCCCTGGTTGGAGGACTGCAGGACCATTTCCGATTCGGGAATGACGCCGATGATCGGCACGCGCAGGATTTCCTGCACGTCCTTGTACGACAGCATCTCGCCGTCGTCGACGCGCTTCGGCGAGTAGCGCGTGATCAGCAGGTGTTCCTTGACCGGTTCGCCGCCGGACTGGGCGCGCCGCGACTTGGCCTGCAGGATGCCGAGGATGCGGTCCGAGTCGCGCACCGAGGAGACTTCCGGGTTGGAGACGACGATCGCCTCGTCGGCGAAGGTAAGCGCCATCACGGCGCCGCGCTCGATGCCGGCCGGCGAGTCGCAGACGATGTAGTCGAAGCCCATGTGTTCGAGCTCCTTCAGCACCTTCTCGACGCCTTCCTCGGTCAGCGCGTCCTTGTCGCGCGTCTGCGAGGCGGGCAGCACGAACAGGTTGTCGCAGTGCTTGTCCTTGATCAGCGCCTGGTTGAGCGAGGCTTCGCCGTTGAGCACGTTGACCAGGTCATAGACGACGCGGCGCTCGCAACCCATGATCAGGTCGAGGTTGCGCAGGCCGACGTCGAAGTCGATGACAGCGGTCTTGAAGCCGCGCAGGGCGAGGCCCGAGGAGAAACTGGCGCTGGTCGTGGTCTTGCCCACGCCGCCTTTGCCGGAGGTAACGACGATGATGCGGGTCACGGATGCTTCTCCGTTCAAAAAAAAGGGATTTTACCTGTGGATGGGGTTTTGTGTTGCCTTGCAGCAATCTTGTTCTAGTCGATGGTCATGACGTCGATGGCGAGCGTGCTGCCGCCGGCCTCGCCCTTCTCGTCGAGCTGTACCTGCACCGGCTTGCCGGCCAGTGCGGCGGGCACGCCGCCTTCGAAGGTGCGGTAGACGCCGCCGACTGAAACCAGCTCGGCGGCGAAGTGCGTCGTGAAGATGCGCGCGTCGTGCTGGCCGCGCGCGCCGGCCAGGGCGCGGCCGCGCAGCGGGGCGTAGATGTGGATGCTGCCGTCGGCGATCACTTCGGCGCCGGGGTTCACGGCGGCGAGCACGACGAGGTCGCCGCCGCGCGCATAGACCTGTTGGCCGGAGCGCAGCGGGCGGGTGACGACGAGCGTCGGCACCGCCTCGGCGGCGGGCGGCGCTGTGGGGGCGGCGGCTGCCTGCGGCGGGGGCGCGGGCGCCGGTTCTGGGGGCGCTGCGGGTTCGGTCGGCGGCGGCGCGGCTTCGGCGGCGCTCCGGCCCGGACGTTCGAGCGCGGCGAAGGCCGGCAGCCCGGCGGCGGCGGCCGTGGCGCGCAGCGCGTCGCTGCCGCCGCGCACGCCGATCAGGTGCAGGCCGTGGCGGGCGAACACCGTGCGCAGGGCGCCCCAGTCCGCGTCGTCGGCGTCACCGGCGTGCGCGAGTTCGAGCAGGGCGGCGTCGCCGTCGAAGAAGTCGCTGTCGCCGAAGAGGTCGGTCGCGGTGTGCGCGAGATCCTCGACGTTGAGCGAGCGCAGCGTGACGGTGACGACCGGGACGGTGGTGCCCTTGAATTCGATCAGTTGCGGGCGGCTGTTTTTGCGCATGGGTCGGAGCGATTGGGTAGGCGGGAGTTGGAGGGGCTGGCGGCGGAGTCTAGCCGACGGGCGGCGCGCGGACAATGCGTCCGGGCCGCGCGCGGCTGGCAGGGGCTGGCGGGGAGGGTTATGGCCAGGCGCGCGCGCCCCAGATCATGCGCTTGGCGACGAAGTGGCGCAGCGGCGGATACAGGTCGAGGGCGAGCAGGCCGAGGCCGCGCAGGGCGCGCAGCGGCGGCAGGTCGTTCGAGAAGAGGCGGACGATGCCGTCGGTGAAGGTCGCGCTGCCCATGCGGTCGGCGCGCCGGCCGCGCGCGTAGGCGGCGAGCGGTGCCGCCGCGCCGGGGTCGGCGCCGTCGGCGAGCAGCGCCTCGGCGAGTTCCCAGGCGTCGCGCAGGCCGAGGTTGAAGCCCTGGCCGGAAACCGGGTGCAGGGTCTGCGCGGCGTTGCCGATCCACACCTGGCGCGTCTGCATCAAGGCGCGGCGCATGCGCAGGGCGAGCGGATAGGCGACGCGCGGGCCGCTTGCGACGAAGTCCAGGCGGCTGCCGAACTGGGCGCGCAGCGCGGCGAGGAAGCCGGCGTCGTCGAGCGCGAGGAGGTGCGCGGCCTTCTCCGGCGGCACGGTGAACACTACCGAGTAGTCCTCGCCGAGCGGTAGCAGGGCGAGCGGGCCGTCCGGCGTGAAGCGTTCCCAGGCGCGGTGGCGGTGGCCGGGCGCCGGGCGCACTTCGGCGAGCACGGCGTGCTGGCGGTAGTCGCGCACCGTGACGCCGGGGTCCTTGGTCGGCGTGCCCTCGGCATGCACGACGAGGCGCGCGGCGATGCGCTGCGCGACGCCGTGGCGGCGCACGGTGAGCGTCGGCGCGAGGGCAGGATCGGCCGCGCTGTCGATGCCGAGCAGCTCGCTTTCGTCGAGTAAATCGATGTCTGGCGCGCGGCGCGTCAGCGCGCCGGCCAGGGCGGCGGCGAGATCGCGGTAGCGCATGACGTAGCCGAGCGCCGGCAGCGCGTAGTCGGCGGCGTCGATCTGGGTGCGCCCTAAGCCGCCGCGCTGCGAGACGTGGATGTCGCGGATTTCGGTGCCGGCCGCGGCGTTCCACGCGCCGAGGCGTTCGAGCAGCTGCCGCGTGCCGTGCGAGAGGGCCAGCGCGCGCGGGTCGGCGGCCCAGGCGCCGCGCGCCTGGCGGTCGATCAGGACGACCTTGTGCGGGCCGCCAGCGAGCGCCAGGGCCAGCGTCATGCCGACCGGGCCGGCGCCGATGATCGCGATGTCGGTGACCATCTCCGCGTTCTCCTGCGCAATCGTATCCGGATCGACGTCCGGGCCGGCATCGGCCGTTTGCGCTGGCGTTTCCATCCGGGTGGCTTCAGTCACGGCGCATCGTTTCCTCGATGTCGGCGACCGTCTTCGGCGCCGTGGTGTAGACCTCGCAGCCGCGCTCGGTGACGAAGACGTCGTCCTCGATGCGTACGCCGATGCCGTGCAGGTGGATGGGAAGGTCCTTGCCGGGGCGCAGGTAGAGGCCGGGTTCGACGGTCAGGGCCATGCCGGGGACGAGGTTCACCCAGTCGTCGCCGCTCTTGTAGTCGCCGGCGTCGTGCACGTCGAGGCCGAGCCAGTGGCCGGTGCGGTGCATGTAGTAGGGCTTGTAGGCTTCGCTTTCGAGCGCGCCGTCGACGCTGCCAGCGAGCGCGCCGAGGTCGATCAGGCCCTGCGTCAGGACGCGCAAAGCGGCGTCGTGGTAGGCCATGAAGGGGACGCCGGGGCGGATCGCGGCGATCGCCGCGGCCTGCGCGGCGAGGACGATTTCGTAGACGTCGCGCTGGGCGGCGGAGAACTTGCCGCCGACCGGGAAGGTGCGCGTGATGTCCGAGGCGTAGCCTTCGACTTCGCAGCCGGCGTCGATCAGGACCAGCGTGTGTTCGGCGAGCAGCCGGTTGTTCTCGACGTAGTGCAGGATGCAGGCGTTGGCGCCGCCGGCGACGATCGGCGTGTAGGCGTGGCCGTCGGCGCCGCGCCGGCGGAACTCGTGGCTGAGCTCGGCTTCGAGCTCGTATTCGGCCATCCCCGGGCGGCTGGCGCGCATGGCGCGTGCGTGGCCGGCCGAGGCGATGTCGGCGGCGCGGCGCATGACGTCGATTTCGTGGGCGTCCTTGACGAGGCGCATGGCGTCGAGCAGGCCGCGCAGATCGCGCAGCTCGCCCGGCGCGCGCTTGCCGGCGCGGCTCTGGGCGCGCACGGCGTTGAGCGCGGCGGCGATCTTCGCGTCCCATTCGGCGTCGTGGCCGAGCGAGTGCCACAGCGCCTGCCGGTTGGCGATCAGCTCGGGCAGGCGCTGCGCGAGTTCGTCGATCGGGTAGGCCTCGTCGAAGCCGAAGGCTTCGCAGGCGGCGGCCGGGCCGTAGCGGAAGCCGTCCCAGGTTTCGCGCTCCTCGTTCTTTTCGCGGCAGAAGAGGATGGCGCGCGGCGTTTTGCCGCCGACCAGTACGACGACCGCTTCCGGCTCGGGGAAGCCGGAGAGGTACCAGAAGTAGCTGTCGAAGCGGTAGGGGTGGTGCGAGTCGCGGTTGCGGATGCGCTCGGGCGCCGTCGGCACGACGGCGACGCCGTCGCCGAGGCGGGCGAGCACCTGCCGGCGCCGGTGCGTGTAGGGGGCGTGCGTCATTGGCTGGAGTGGGGGCTGCATGGTCGGGATTCCCGGTCGAGAGTGCCTTCGAGTGTGCGGTCGAGCTCGGCGAGGCGTTGCGGCGTTCCTACGTCGACCCAGCGGCCGGCGTGCCGTTCCCCGCCGACGATGCCGCACGCGATGCCGGCGTCGAGCAGCGGGCGCAGTTTCATGGCGGCGCCGTGCGGCACGCCGGCGAAGAAGGCCGGGGCGAAGACGCCGATGCCGGCGTAGGTGAGGTTGTCGCCCGGCCGTTCGGCCGGATCGGCGAGCGCGACCGCTTCGCCGGCAAGGCGGAAGTCGCCGCCCGGGTGGTGCGGCGGGTTGTCCACGAAGACGAGGTGGGCGAGGCGCCCGCAGGCGGCGTTGCGCGCGGCGGCGGCGCGGGCGCGGCGGACGTCCCAGTCGCACCAGATGTCGCCGTTGAGCACGAGGAAAGGCGCGTCGCCGAGCAGCGGCAGGGCCTGCGCGATGCCGCCGGCGGTTTCCAGCGCGCCCGGCGGTTCCGGCGACCAGGCGATCGACAGGCCCCAGGCGCTGCCGTCGCCGAGCACGGCTTCGAGCTGCGCGCCGAGGTGGGCGTGGTTGATCACGACCTCGCGGCAGCCGGCGGCGGCCAGGCGCTCCAGGTGCCAGACGATGAGCGGTTTGCCGCCGGCCGGCAGCAGCGGCTTGGGCGTCGTGTCGGTGAGCGGGCGCATGCGCTCGCCGCGTCCGGCGGCGAGGATCATGGCCTTCATCCCGCTGAGTGTCGTATCGGGCATCAGAAGGTGTAGCCGACGTCCACCGGGCGCTGCTCGATCTTGTCGAGCAGGCGGGCGAGCGGGCGCAGCTCGAGGTAGCGCTCGCAGGTGTGGCGCAGGTAGCCGAGCACGCGCGGCATGTCCTTCAGGTAGCCGTCCTTGCCGTCGCGGTGGCAGAGGCGGGCGAAGATGCCGAGCACCTTGAGCTGGCGCTGCGCGCCCATCCATTCGTAGTCGCGGTAGAAGTCGGCGAAGTCGGCATGCACCGGCAGGCCGGCCTGGCGCGCCGCTTCCCAGTAGCGGATCACGAAATCGAGCTCCCGGTCTTCCTCCCAGTTGATGTAGGCGTCGCGGAAGAGCGAGACGGCGTCGTAGGTGATCGGCCCGAGCACCGCGTCCTGGAAATCGAGAATGCCGGGGTTGGCCGGGAAATTGGCCGGAAAGTTGGCTGAGGAGCCGGCGCCCTCGATCAGCATCAGGTTGCGCGAATGGTAGTCGCGGTGCACGAAGACCTGCGGCTGCGCCAGGTTGTTGGCGATCAGCGTGTCGAACACCGTGCGCAGCGTGGCCTGCTGCGCGCTGTCGAGCGTGACGCCGAGGTGGTGGCCGAGGTACCACTCGGGGAAGAGCTGCAGCTCGCGTTCGAGCAGGGCGCGGTCGTAGGCGGGCAGGGCTTCGGCCGCAAGGGGGGCGCGTTGCATGGCGATCAGCGCGCGGCAGGCGTCGCGGTAGAGCGCTGGCGCGCTGGCGGCGTCGAGCCGGTCGAGGTAGGTCGTGCCGCCGAGGTCGGAAAGGAGCAGGAAGCCCTGCGCCAGATCCTCGGCGTAGACCTCCGGCGCGTTGACGCCGGCCGCGCGCAGCAGCGCGGCGATCTTCAGGAAGGGGCGGCAATCCTCGTGTTCGGGCGGAGCGTCCATGACGATGCGCGTCGTGCCGTCGTCGAGGGTGACGCGGAAGTAGCGGCGGAAGCTGGCGTCGGCGGACGCCGGCTCGATCCGGCAGGCTTGGTCGGGAAACTGGCGCGCGATCCAGTCGCGCAGCAGCACGGTACGCGGCATGCCGCTTCTCCTTGGTCGATGATGCTAAAATGCGCCGATTTTACCACCCGCTCCGCGGGCCGATGCGCCGCCGACAATAACAAGCGCCAATCAGAGCCTTAGCCAGAGTCCCACACCCCCGGAATTATCGATGCCGCCTGCGCAACGCAAACCGCTGACCGTGATCGTCTGCTGCGAACTGGTCGCCCTGGCCGGAGGCTTTGCGGCCGACGCCCACGCCCAGGCCATGCAGCCCCTGCGCGTCGACCCGGTGCTGCTCGGCTTGCCGCCGGCGGCCCCGGTCGCTCCGGCACCCGCCTCGCCGCAGCCCGCACCGCGCGCCGAGCCGGAGGCCGCGTCCGCGCCGTCGCGCGCCGAGGTGCGGGCCGTGGCAGCGCCCGCGGTCGAGGTCGTCGGCGAGAACCCCGCTTCGTCTCCGGCGGCGCCTGTCGAGGCGGTAAAAAAGGCGGCGCCGGACGCCGTCCCGGCGCGCGCCGTCGCGCCGCCAACGCCTCCCGTCGTCGCCGCACCCGCGCCGCAGCCGCTTCCGCTCGAGTCGGCGAAGGTGCCTGCCGTGGTGCCGGGGAGAAACGAACGTAGCGACGAACGCAGCGAACGCGAGGGCCGTGAGGCGACGCCCGCGCCCATCGAGCCGCAAAGCTTGCGGACGCCCGCTCCTGAGCCTGTCGTAACGCCTGCCGCTGCGCCTGTTTTTCCGTCCGCTCCGGCGGCGACCGCTTCGGCCGCCGTGCCGATTTCCTCCGCCGGCGCGCCGCGTCCGTCGGCGGCAAGCGATGCCGGCCGTTCCGCCGCCGCCCGCACGGGCGCGACGCAGCTGGCCGGCAGCCTGCCGCCGCTGCGCGTCGACCCGGCGCTGCTCGGCCCCTTGCCGAGCGTTACGGCAAGTGCTCCGGCCGTGGTGGCTCAGGGCGATGCGGCGCGCGCTGAAAGCCCAGATCGTGCGGAGCGCGCATCGTCCAATGTCGTTCCGGTCATCGCCGGCGGCGCGACGGTCGATGCGGCGCCGGCGCGCCCGGCACCGCTTGCGACGAGCGGGTCGAGCGACGAGGCGGACGTAACCGATGCGACGCCGCTCGCCCTGCATCTGGCCTCCGCCATGGTGCCGCCGCCGGCCAAGAGCGACGAGCCGCGCCCGACCTTCATCAGCGCCCTGCGCATGTCGGGCGTCACCGGGCGCGAGACGCTGGCCGAAGGCGAGGTCGAACTGCGCAAGGTCGGCACGGTGCTCAATTCCGACCGCCTCACCTACTGGCCGCTCGACGACGAACTGGAGGCGACCGGCAAGGTGCGCCTGGAGCAGGGCAGCGACGTGGTCACCGGACCGCGCCTGCGCCTCAAGGTCGAAGACCAGGTCGGCTTCTTCGAGCAGCCCGAGTTCTTCCTCAAACGGCAACCCAAGCCGGTCGCCACGACGGCGCCGCTGCCGTTGGGGACGCCGCAGTTCACCGGCATGCCGGCAACCACGGCAAGCGGATTCGCGCCGCCGATCACCACCAGTTCCAGCACCGGAGCACAGCCCAAGCGCACGATGACCGAACTGCGCGGCCAGGCCGAGCGCTTCGACTTCGAAGGTGAAAACCAGGTGCGCATGAGCCAGGGCACCTTCACCACATGCAAGCCGGGCAACGACGACTGGTACGCCCGCATCGGCGATCTCCATCTCGACTACGACCGCGAGGTCGGAGAGGGCCGCGATGGCGCCATTTATTTCAAGGGCGTGCCCATCCTCTATTCGCCCTGGCTGTCGTTCTCGCTGAACAACCAGCGCAAGTCGGGCCTGCTAGCGCCGACCTTCGGCACGACGAGCCAGAGCGGCTTCGACCTGACCCTGCCGTACTACTGGAACATCGCGCCGAACATGGATGCGACGATCGCGCCGCGCGTCTTCTCGAAGCGCGGCGTGCAGTTGAACACGGAATTCCGCTACCTAGACCCGACCTATTTTGGCCAGGCGCGCGTCGAACTGCTGCCGGGCGACAAGCTGCGCAACGAAAACCGCTACGGCGTTTCGCTGACGCACAATCAGATATTCGGCAACGGCTTTTCCGGGGCGATCAACTACAACAAGGTTTCGGACGACCGCTACTATACCGACCTGTCGAGCCGCATCGCCAATACCTCGCAGACGCAGCTGCTGCAGCAGGGGCTGCTCAGCTACGGCGGCGGTGGCTGGTGGAACGCCACCGCCAACCTGCAGACCTATCAGACCCTGCAGCCCGACCCGAAGGTGCCGGTCGCGTCGCCGTATCGGATGCTGCCGCAGATCACCCTAAACGCCCGCAAGCCCGACTGGAACCAGCTCGATGCGAGCTTCCTCGGCCAATACACCTCGTTCAAGCACCCGACGCAGGTCGAGGCGCAGCGGACCGTGGCCTATCCGCAGCTGGCGCTGCCGTACGTCACGCCGGGCTGGTACGTGACGCCCAAGGTCGGCGTGCATGCGACCAATTACTCCTTCGCCCGGCAGGTCGCCGGCGGCCCCGACAGCCTGACGCGCACCCTGCCGATCGCCAGCGTCGATTCCGGGATGACCTTCGAGCGATCGAGCAACTTGTTCGGACGCGACTACACGCAGACGCTGGAACCGCGCCTCTACTACCTCTACGTTCCGTTCCGCGACCAGAGCCGGATCAACGTCTTCGACAGCGGCCTGGCCGACTTCAACTTCGCGCAGATTTTCTCGGAGAACCAGTTCACCGGCCAGGACCGGATCAGCGACGCCAACCAGCTGACCGCCGCCGTCACCTCGCGCCTGATCGAGCCGGGCACCGGCCGTGAAATCATGCGCGGCATGATCGGCCAGCGCTTCTACTTCAGCGACCAGCAGGTTTCCCTGCCGGGAGCGGCAAGGCGCGAGTGGAACAAGTCCGACTTCCTCGCCGCGTTCAACGGCCAGGTGTTGCCCAAGGTCTATGCCGACGCCGCGCTGCAGTACAACATGCAGCGGGGGCGCTACGAGCGCATGTCGATCGGCGCGCGCTACCTGCCGGAACCGGGCAAGGTGCTCAACGCCGCCTACCGCTACAACCGCAATGAAGCCTCGCCGATCGACCAAATCGACGTTTCCGGACAGTGGCCGCTGTTCGGCGGCTGGCATGCGGTCGGCCGCTACAACTACTCGCTCAAGGAAAAGCAGCCGGTCGAGACGCTCGGCGGTCTCGAGTTCAACGGCGGCTGCTGGGTCCTGCGTGTCGTCGGCCAGCGCCTGGCGACGGCGACCACCACCGCATCGACCGCCTTCTTCGTCCAGCTCGAACTGAGCGACTTCTCGCGCATCGGCTCCAACCCGCTCGAACTGCTCAAGCGCAACATCCAGGGCTACGGCAACATCAACCAGCCGACCAGCGATCCCGTTTTCGGTCAGTAACAGGTCTACCCAAGAGGTTCCCGTCCATGATGATCCTGCTCCGCACGCTGCTTTTGTCCGCCTGCCTCGCCGCCGTTTCCTCCCCGCTCCTGGCGCAGTCGGCGCGCGAGCCGGTGCCGGTCGACCGCATCGTCGCGGTGGTGAATGACGAGGTGATCACCCTGCGCGAGTTGCGTTCCCGGCTCGACTCGGCGCTCAGCCAGCTGAAGCGCCAAGGCACGCCGCTGCCGCCGCGCGACGTTCTCGAGCGCCAGATGCTCGAACGTCTGGTGATGGACAAGGTCCAGCTCCAGTACGCGCGCGAGACCGGCCTGCGCGTCGACGACGCCCAGCTCGACCAGGCCCTGCAGCGGATCGCCGCCAACAACAAGATGTCGCTCGCCCAGTTCCGCCAGGCGCTGGAGGCCGACGGCGTCGCCTTCTCCCGTTTCCGCGAGGACATCCGCGAGGAAATCGTCATTTCGCGCGTGCGCGAGCGCGAGGTCGAGAGCCGCATCGTGATCAGCGACGGCGAGATCGACAACTATCTGTCCGGCGAGTCGGCCGGCGGCAAGTCCGAGGAATACGAAGTGGCGCATATCCTGCTGCGCGCGCCCGAATCGGCCAGCCCGGAGCAGATCCAGAAGCTCAAGGCCAAAGCCGACCAGGTGCTCGCCCGCCTGAATCAGGGCGAGGACTTCGCGCAGGTTGCCGCGGCCTATTCCGATGCGCCCGACGGTCTGCAGGGCGGCAGCCTCGGCTGGCGTCCGCTCGACAACCTGCCCGGCATCTTCGCCGACGCGGTGACGCGCCTCAAGGCCGGCGAGCTGGCGCCGCTGCTGCGCAGCTCGAACGGCTTCCACATCGTCAAGCTGGTCGCCAAGCGCGGCGGCGCGGCGGTCGCGGCCGTCCAGCAGACGCACGCGCGGCACATCCTGATCAAGGTCAATGAACTCGTTTCCGAGGCCGACGCCAGGCACAAGCTCGAAGGCCTGCGCGAACGTCTCGCGCACGGCGGCAACTTCGCCGAACTGGCCCGCCTCTATTCGCAGGACGGCTCCGCGCCCAAGGGCGGCGATCTGGGCTGGATCTACCCGGGCGATACGGTGCCCGAGTTCGAGCGCGCGATGAACCAGCTGCAGCCGGGCGTCGTCAGCGAGCCGGTGCAGTCGCCCTTCGGCTTCCACCTGATCGAAGTGCTCGAACGGCGCGTGCAGGACGTCTCGAGCGACCGCCAGCGCATGGCGGCGCGCCAGACCCTGCGCGAGCGCAAGCTCGACGAGGCCTATCAGGACTGGCTGCGTCAGGCGCGCGACCGGGCCTATGTCGAATTCCGCCTCGAGGAGCGCTGAGCGCATGCCCGCCTTGCCGGCGATCGCCGTCACCTCGGGCGAGCCGGCCGGCATCGGTCCGGAGCTCTGCCTGCGCCTCGCCGGGCGCCGTTTCGACGCGCGCCTCGTCGTGCTCGGCGACCGCGATCTGCTCGCCGCGTGCGCCGCCGCGCTCGACCTAAACGTCACCCTGCGCGACTGGCGCCCGGACGCGGAAGCCGCCGCGCCCGGCACGCTCGACGTGCTGCACCTCCCGCTGGCGCAGCCGGCGCAAGCCGGCCGCCTCGACCCGGCCAACGCGCCTTATGTGCTGCGCCTGCTCGACCGCGCGCTGGCCGGTTGCCGCGCCGGCGCCGGCGGAGTGCAAACCGAAGCGCCCGAATTCGCCGCGATGGTCACCGCACCGGTGCACAAGGGCGTCATCAACGCCGCCGGCGTGCCCTTCACCGGTCACACCGAATACCTCGCCGAGCGCACCGGCACGCCGCGCGTCGTCATGATGCTGGCCGGCGGCGGCCTGCGCGTCGCGCTCGTCACCACGCACCTGCCGCTCAAGGACGTGCCGGCCGCCGTCACGCCGCAAGCCGTCGAGCAGACGCTGCGCATCCTGCACGCCGAGATGCGGCGCAAGTACGGTATCGACGCGCCGCGCATCCTCGTCGCTGGGCTCAACCCGCACGCCGGCGAAGACGGTTATCTCGGCCGCGAGGAGATCGAAGTGATCGCCCCGGTCCTGGAGAAGCTGCGCGCCGAGGGCATGCGCCTGCTCGGCCCGCTGCCGGCCGACACGATGTTCACGCAGCCGGTGCTGGCGCAGGGCGACTGCGTGCTGGCCATGTATCACGACCAGGGGCTGACCGCGCTCAAGTACGCGAGCTTCGGCCACGGCATCAACGTCACGCTCGGCCTGCCGATCATCCGCACCTCGGTCGACCACGGCACGGCGCTCGACCTCGCGGGCAGCGGGCGGGCCGATCCGGGAAGCCTGTTCGTCGCCGTCGAGCAGGCCATCGAAATGGCCAGCAAGCTGGCGTACCACCAGGAAAAACCCCAGGCATGAGCAAGCACGTCGCCCGCAAGCGTTTCGGACAGAACTTCCTGATCGACCGCCAGGTCATCTCGGACATCGTCAACGCCGTCGCGCCGCGCCGCGGCGACTGCGTCGTCGAGATCGGCCCCGGCCTCGGTGCGCTGACCGATCCGCTGCTCGAGCGCCTGGACCATCTGCACGTCGTCGAGATCGACCGCGACATCATCGCCCGCCTGCGCAAGCGCTATGCGCCGGAGCGCCTGACGATCCACGAGGGCGACGCGCTGGCCTTCGATTTCGGCACGCTCGCGGCGGCCGGCGGCGCGCCGCTGCACATCGTCGGCAACCTGCCGTACAACATCTCGACGCCGCTGCTCTTCCACCTCGCGAGCTATGCCGAGCGCGTGTACGACATGCACTTCATGCTGCAGAAGGAAGTCGTCGAGCGCATGGTCGCCGAGCCGGGCAGTAACGACTACGGACGGCTTTCGGTGATGCTGCAGTACCGTTTCGTGATGGACTGGCTGCTCGACGTGCCGCCCGAATGCTTCGAGCCGGCGCCCAAGGTCGATTCGGCCGTGGTACGCCTGATCCCGCGTCCGGTCGCCGAACTGACGGCGCGCGACGAAACCGTGTTCGCCCAGGTCGTCGCCGCCGCCTTCGGGCAGCGGCGCAAGATGCTGCGCAACAACCTCAAGGGCCTGCTCGACGATGCCGGCTTCGCCGCGCTGGGCATCGCCCCGACCTGTCGCGCCGAAGAGCTGCCGCTCGCCGACTACGTGCGCATCGCCAACCACCTCGGGTCGGCCGGCGGAGCGGCGGCGGCTTAGGTTCGGCGCGGCGCATCCTGCGCGGCGCGTGGCGCCCGGCGCGCATCCGCGCTCTCCCGCCTCATCTCGCTTCGCTCGCGTATTCCGCCCTCCCGGCGCAAGCTTCTCCGGATCGCAATTCCCGACGCGCTCGGGCTGGTCTCGTGCCGATTCCTTTCGTGCCGCTGCCGCGCACCGGCGTCCGCTGATCTTCCCGGTAAACGACGAAGGCGCACCGGAGTGCGCCTTCTTTTGGTGCCTGCGTCGCCTCAGCTTTTCTTCATCGGGCAGCTGTTCATGCCGAACAGCGTATAGGCCGGGCACCAGCCGACCAGGCCGGTGAGCAGCGGCACCACGCCGATCCAGCCCCAGACGCCGATCACGTTGGTGGCGGCGAGTGCGATCAGCACGATGCCGGCGACGACGCGCAGGATTTTGTCGATACCGCCGACGTTGTTTTTCATATTGGGCTCCGTGAGTGAGGGTGGAAAACGGCATCAGACTACGCCCGGCGCGCGCGGGCGTCTGTAACCGAGGTCACACAGCGCGTGTCGACGGAATCGATCGGAGGGGCGGAGCGTCGGGCCGCGCGGCTCGCGCCTGGCGTTGCCGGCTGGTCGGGCCGGCGGACTCAATGGCCGGCATCGGCCAGCTGGCGCAGGCCGGCGCGGTCGAGCAGCGTGATCTGTTCGCGACCGAGGGCGACCAGACCCTGCGCGGCGAAGCCCTTGAGCAGGCGGCTGACGATTTCGCGCACGCTGCCGAGTTCCTCGGCGAGCGCCTGGTGCGTGGCGTGCAGGGCGGCGTGTTCGGGCGTGCAGCGGGCGAGCAGCAGTTTGGCCAGGCGCTGGTCGAGGCGATGGAAGGCGACCTCCTCGACGAGTTGCATGAGTTCGGCGATGCGGTCGGCGAACAGGTGGAAGACGAAATCGCGGAAGGCCGCGTGCTCGGCGACCAGCGCGGCGAACAGCGGCGCCGGCAGGACCAGCAGTTCGAGCGGCGTTTCCGCGATGCCGCGCGCCGAATAGGGCGTGTGGCCGAGCAGACAGCTCGAGCTGATGATGCACGAGCCGCCGGGTTCGACGCGGTAGAGCAGCATTTCGCGCCCGGCGGGCATGCTCTTGACGACCTTCACGGTACCCGCGAGCAGCAGCGGAAAGCCGCGGCAGGCGTCGCGCTCGCTGAACAGCTGGGCGCCGGCGGGCAGGCGGAGCCGCGCGTCCGGGCGGCCGGCGGCGGCCAGTTCGCGCTGCGCGGCCGGCGGCAGCGCGCGCAGCACCGGATAGAGCGCGAGCAGCGTGTCCGGCAAGGATGCGGCCGTCGCCGCGGGCGCTTCGACGCCTGCCGTCATGCGCCGATCTCCGCGGTCACCGGGGCGTGGTCCGACGGGCGTTCGCGCTTGCGCATCTCGCGGTCGATGCCGGCCGCCGTGCAGCGCGCGGCGAGCGGCGCCGAGAGCAGGATGTGGTCGATGCGCAGCCCCTGGTTCTTCTGGAAGCCGAGCATGCGGTAGTCCCACCACGAGAAGCTCTTGGGCGCTTGTTCGAAGAGGCGGAAGCTGTCCTGCAGGCCGAGCGCCTGCAGGCGCTGGAAGGCGGCGCGCTCGGGGTCGGAGCAAAGGATTTGCCCGGCCCAGGCGGCCGGATCGTGCACGTCGCGGTCTTCCGGTGCGATGTTGAAGTCGCCGGCCAGCGCGAGCTGCGGGTGCGCCGCCAGTTCCTCGCCCAGCCAGCGCTCGAGCGCGGCGAGCCAGGCCAGCTTGTAGGCGTACTTGTCGCTGCCCACGGCCTGCCCGTTCGGGATGTAGGCGCAGACGACGCGCACGCCGCGCACCGTGCCGGCGATCAGGCGCTTCTGCTCGTCCGGGAAATGCGGGTTGCCGCAGACGACGTCGGCCGGCGCCTCGCCGCGCGCGAGCAGGGCGACGCCGTTGTAGGTCTTCTGGCCGGAAAAGGCGACCTGATAGCCGGCGGCCTCGATTTCGGCGCGCGGGAAGTTGGCGCCTTCCAGTTTCGTCTCCTGCAGGCAGACGACGTCCGGCGCGCTGGCCGCCAGCCAGTCGAGCAGCTGCGGCAGGCGGACCTTGAGCGAATTGACGTTCCAGGCGGCCAGTTTCATTGGCTGAAGACTCCGGAGGGTTTGGCGCCGTAGGGCGCGTTTTTCGGGTAGCCGGCGAGGTCGAGCAGGTTGTTCCAGGCGCCGGCCTCGAAGCCGCGGTTGAACTGGCGGCCGATGGCGACGGTCGGCGCCATGGCCTCTTCACCGAGGCGCTGCTTGAGTTCGGCGATGTCGGCGTTGGTCTGCAGCAGCTTTTCGGTGAACGGCACGCCGCGCCCGTTGAGCAGGTCGCGCGCCTGCTTGCACGGTTCGACGCAGTCGGCGGCGGTGTACAGCGTGACCGGGAACTTCTCGGCGGCCTGGCGCGTGGCATAGGATTGCGGCGCCGCGTCGTCCGCCGGCCCGACGCCGGCCTGGCGGCTCACCTGACGGGCGCCGGCCGGCGGCGGCTGGTCCGAGAAGACGGTGCGGCCGCTCGCCGGGTCGACCCAGCGGTAGGTCGTTTGTGCGTTCGCCGTGCCGGCTGCGAGCAGAGCGGCGAGGGTGGCCAGTGCGGCGGCGACCCTCGCCGCGGGGGGCGGCAATATGGCGTGCGGACGGGACATTGCGTTCTCCCTGTGTCGTCGTTGTCGTGCTTGCGGTCGCGGGGCGGCCGCGGCCTTACGCGCCAATCATACCGCTGTGCCGCAGCAGGGCATCGACCTGCGGCTCGCGGCCGCGGAAGGCGCGGAAGTTCTCGAGCGCCGGGCGGGCGCCGCCGGCCGCCAGGATCTCGTCGAGGAAGCGGCGGCCGGTCGCCGGGTCGAAGGGGTTGCCGGCTTCCTCGAAGGCCGCGTAGCAGTCGGCGGAGAGCACTTCGGCCCACTTGTAGCTGAAGTAGCCGGCCGCGTAGCCGCCGCCGAAGATGTGCGAGAAGCTGTTCGGGAAGCGGTGCCATTCCGGCGGCACGAGCACGGCGACTTCGCGCCGCACGTCGGCGAGCAGGTCGAGCACCGAGCGCTCGCCGGCCGGGTCGAAGTCGGCGTGCAGCAGCAGGTCGAACAGCGAGAATTCGAGCTGGCGCACGGTCTGCATGCCGCTCTGGAAGTTCTTCGCGGCGAGCATCTTGTCGTACAGGGCGCGCGGAAGCGGTGCGCCGGTATCGACGTGGCCGGTCATTTCCTGCAGCACGTCCCATTCCCAGCAGTAGTTCTCCATGAACTGCGAGGGCAGTTCGACGGCGTCCCACTCGACGCCGTGGATACCCGAGACGCCGAGTTCCTCGACGCGCGTCAGCAGGTGGTGCAGGCCGTGTCCGGCTTCGTGGAAGAGCGTCGTCACGTCGTCGTGCGTGAAGGTCGCCGGCCTCGGTTTTCCATCCTTTTCGCCGACCGGGCGCGGGAAGTTGCAGTTGAGGTAGGCGACCGGCGTCTGGATGCCGCCCGCCGTCCGCCGGCGGGTGATCGCCTCGTCCATCCAGGCGCCGCCGCGCTTCGTTTCGCGCGCGTAGAGGTCGAGGTAGAACTGGCCGATCAGCTCGCCGGCCGGCGTCTCGATGCGGTAGAAGCGCACGTCCTCGTGCCAGACCGGCGCCGTGTCCGGCGCGATGCGCACGCCGAACAGGGTCTCGACGACGTGGAAGAGTCCGGCCAGCACCTTGGGTTCGGTGAAGTACTGCTTCACTTCCTGTTCGGAGAAGGCGTAGCGCGCCTGCAGCAGCTTTTCCGATACGTAGCCGACGTCCCACGGTTCGAGCGTCGCGATGCCCAGCTCCGTGCGCGCGAAGTCGCGCAGTTCGGCGATGTCCTTCTCGGCGAAGGGGCGGGCCTTGACCGCCAGGTCGCGCAGGAAGGCGAGCACCTGCGGCACCGACTCGGCCATCTTGGGCACCAGCGAGACTTCGGCGAAGTTGGCGTAGCCGAGCAGTTGCGCTTCCTCGCGGCGCAGTTCGAGCAGGCGGCGGATGAGCGGCGTGTTGTCGAGCTCGGCCGGGCCGAACTCGGCGGCGCGCGTCGCGTGCGCGCGATAGAGGGCGGCGCGCAGGCGGCGGCTCTCGGCGTACTGCATGACCGGCAGGTAGGACGGCATGTGCAGCGTGAACTTCCAGCCGCGCGTGTTGGTCAATGCGCCGTCCTTCTCGGCGGCATGGCGCGCCGCTTCCCTGACGTCGTCGGGCAGGCCGGCGAGCTCGGTTTCGTCGGTGACGAGCTCGGCGAAGGCATTGGTTGCGTCGAGCAGGTTCTCCGAGAATTTCGCCGCGAGGCTGGCGAGCTCTTCCTGGATGGCCTGGAAGCGGGGCTTCCGGTCCTCCGGCAGTTCGGCGCCGGAGAGGTGGAAGTCGCGCACTTCGTTGTCGACGATCTTGCGCCGGGCGGGCGACAGCGTGGCGTATTCGGGGCTCTCGCGCAGCGCCTTGTACTTGGCGAACAGCTTGAGGTTCTGCCCGAGTTCGGCGTAGAAGCGCGAGACTTCCGGCAGCATGCCGTTGTAGGCCTCGCGCCATTCCGGGACGTCGTTCACCGAGTGCAGGTGGCCGACGATGCCCCAGGCGCGCGACAGGTTCTCGATGCCGTCGCCGAGCGGCGCGGCGAAGGCGTCCCAGGTCGCCGGGACGGCGTCGGCGGTCAGGCGCTCGATCAGCGTGCGGCCGTCGGCGAGCAGGCGGTCGATGGCCGGCTGCACGTCGCTCGGGGCGATGGCGTCGAAGCGGGGCAGGCCGGAGAAGTCGAGCAGGGCATTGGTCGTCATGGGGTCTCTTGGTCTTGTGCAAAAAGCCGTGGGCGGCCGCAGCCGCCCACGAGGTCGGATAGTGTCGGCTATTTTACAAGGTCGCGATAGGCGTGCCACGAGGCGTGGCCGATCAGCGGCATCAGGACGACGAGGCCGAAGAGCAGCGTGGCGAAGCCGAGCAGGGTCAGGACGACGATCAGCGCTCCCCACAGGACCATGGTTTCGAGGTTGAGGGCGACGGCGCGCAGGCTGGCCATCATGGCGGTGACGAAGTCGGTGTCGCGGTCGAGCAGCATGGGCACCGATACCGCGCTGATCGCGAAGACGAGCAGCGCCAGCGAGCCGCCGGCGACGAACCAGGCGGCGAGCAGGCCGCGGTAGGCGCCCGAGGTGAAGATGCTCGACACGAAGGCCGCGAGGTCGGGCGTCAGGTCCGGCGCGAGCAGAGCGAAGAGGATCGCCGAAATGCGTTCCCAGGCGATGCCGATCAGCGCCAGGAGCAGGCCGAACATGGCGATCGACTGGCCGTTGCGGCGCCAGCCGGCGAGCGAATCGACGAAGGTCGAGGACCGGCCGGCGGCCCGTCGGCGGCTGATTTCGTAGAGGCCGCCGGCGAGCAGCGGGGCGATCAGGAAGAAGCCGGAAACGGCGGCGGTGAACAGCTGCGGGCTGCGCCAGGCGAAGATCAGGATGAAGTCGCCGCCGATCGCGAAGAGCAGGCCGTAGGAGAGGCTGGCGATCGGGTTGGCGGCGAGGTCGCGCCAGCCGGCGCGCAGCCAGACGAGCGGCCGGTCGGGGGCGATGCGGCGCACTTCGGGCAGGTTGAAGTGGCGGTCGAGCGGGGTCGGCGTGGGGGTCATGCGCCCTCCTCCGGAGTGATCCAACGAATATTGGATGCGGAGGAGGGCGGAAGGTTCGCGCGCGCTGAGCGCGGCGACGTTCTTCGTCAGTCGGCGAACTTCTTGCCGGTGAGCAGCTCGCAGGCTTCGACGTACTTGCCGCGCGTGCGGGCGATCACTTCGTCCGGCAGTTGCGGGCCGGGCGCCGTCTTGCCCCAGTCCAGCGTTTCCAGATAGTCGCGCACGTACTGCTTGTCGTAGGAGGGCGGGTTACTGCCGATCCGGTAGGCGTCGGCCGGCCAGAAGCGCGAGGAGTCGGGGGTCAGCGCCTCGTCGATCAGGTGAAGCGTGCCGGCGGCGTCGACGCCGAACTCGAACTTGGTGTCGGCGATGATGATGCCGCGCGTCGCGGCGTAATCGGCCGCCGCGCTGTACAGCGCGATGGCGGCGTCGCGCGCCTGCGTGGCGATTTCGGCGCCGTTCTTGCCGGTGCCGGCGAGGACGTCGGAGAGCACCGCGCCGCAGTTGATCTGCGCTTGCTCGAAGGAGATGTTCTCGTCGTGGTCGCCGATCTCGGCCTTGGTCGCCGGCGTGAAGATCGGCTGCGGCAGCTTGGCCGCCATCGGCAGGCCGGCCGGCAGCGGGATGCCGCAGACGGCGCCGGTGTCCTGGTAGTCCTTCCAGCCCGAACCGATCAGGTAGCCGCGCACCACGGCCTCGATCGGCAGCGGCTTGAGACGCTTGACGACGAGTGCGCGGCCGCGCACCTGGTCGCGCTCGTCGGCGGCGACGACGCTTTCCGGATCGATGCCGGTCAGCTGGTTGGGCAGGATGTGCGCGAGCTTGTCGAACCAGAAGCCGGCCAGCTGCGTGAGCACCTTGCCCTTGCCCGGGATCGGGTCGGGCAGGATGACGTCGAAGGCTGACAGGCGGTCGCTGGTGACGATCAGCAGCTTGTCGGCGTCGACCGCGTAGATGTCGCGCACCTTGCCGCGGCCGAGCAGCGGCAGGCTCTTGATGGACGATTCGAAAAGGGCGTGGCTCATGGTGGCTATCCGTAGGCGGGGAAGTGAGTGGGGCGGAGTGAGGCGGAGTGAGGCGGGATTATAAAGGCTGCGGCGGGCGGCGTGGCCGCGGCGCGGTGGGGGCGGCGTCCGGCGGTGTCGCCGGGGGCCGCTCAGTGCGCGCCGTTCTCTTCCTTCGCCAGTTCCTTGCGCATGCGCTTGATGCCGAACAGCGAGAGGACGGCGATCAGGGGAATGGCGGCGGCCGTGGCGATTTCCGGCGAGAGGGCCGGGAACAGGTACTTGCCGCCCTTGGCGAGGTATTGCACGAGCTGCGAGCCGTAGTAGGTGATGGCCACCACCGACAGGCCCTCGACGGTTTCCTGCAGGCGCAGCTGCAGCTTGGCGCGGTTGTTCATCTGCGCCAGCAGTTCCTGGTTCTGGCGTTCGAGCTCGATATCGACGCGCGTGCGCAGCAGCTGGCTGTTGCGCGCGACGCGGCCGGACAGGTCGTCCTGGCGGCGCGCCATGGCGGCGCAGGTGTGCATCGCCGGCAGCAGGCGGCGCTGCATGAACTCGCTGAGCGTCGGGAAACCGGAGATGCGGGTTTCGCGCAGTTCCTCGATGCGCTGCGTGACGAGGCCGTGGTAGGCGCGCGCGGCGCCGAAGCGGAAGGTCGTGCGCGCCACCGAATGTTCGACTTCGGCGGCCAGCGTCGACAGGCTGGCGAGGACCTGGCGTTCGTCCTCGGGCGAGCGCGCGTGGCCGATGCGGTCCATCATGTCGGCGAGGCGCTGTTCGGCGCCCGACAGCCAGTGCCCGACCTCCTTGGCCACCGGCAGGCCGAGCAGGGCCATCATGCGGTAGGTCTCGATCTCGACCAGGCGTTGCACGGTGCGTCCTGCCTGGCGCTGGGTCAGCGCCACGTCGAGCACCAGGAAGCGCGAGAAGCCGTTGTCGAACATGAAGTCGGAGAAGACCCAGCCGGCGCCGTCGGCGACCTGCGCGGCGACCATCTGGCGGCCGGTCGGCGAGAGGCCGGCGGTGACCGATTCGGGGGAAACCTCGCTCGCCGCGCGCAGTTCGACGTGCGTCGCGACGATCAGGTCGCCGGGGATCGCCGCCAGCCATTCGGGCAGCACTGCGTCGAAGGCGGTGGCGTCGGGGCTCAGGCGCTCGCCGGCGGCGAGCGGGCGGAAGAAGGTGTAGCTGGAGAATTCGGTGTGCAGTTCCCAGCGCATGCGGAAGCTGCCGGCGTCGAGCATCAGGTGCGCGTCGGAGCTTTCGATGAAGGAGCAGACGCTGGTCTGGCAGAGTTGCGAAAGGTGCGCCTTTTCGCCGGGCGGCGCGGCGCCGTCGTGCTTGAACACGAGGTGCGAGACGAGCACCGGCCCGCCGAGCGGGATCGGCGGGCGCGCGTGGAACTCGTTGTTGAGCCGTTGGCGCAACGGATGTTCGTCGAACCCGATCGCTTCGAATTTTGCGTGCATGCCTGCCCTGTCCCCCAACGAAAAACCGCGACATCCTGCTGGAGAATGTCGCGGTGCTGCTTCCTGCGCTGCTTGCGCAGCCAGTGCTGCGCTCAGCGAACGACCTGGTTGAGTTCGCCCGTCTTGTAGCGTTCGGCCATCTTCTCGAGCGGGATGACCTTGATCTGGCTGGCGCGGCCGGCGCAGCCGAAGGCTTCGTAGCGCGCCAGGCAGATCTTCTTGGCGGCTTCGCGCGCCGGCTTCAGGAAGTCGCGCGGGTCGAACTTGGAGGGGTTCTCGGCCAGATAGCGGCGCACGGCGCCGGTCATCGCGAGGCGGATGTCGGTGTCGATATTGACCTTGCGCACGCCGTGCGCGATGCCCTTGACGATTTCCTCGACCGGCACGCCGTAGGTTTCCTTCATGTCGCCGCCGAATTCGCGGATTTCGGCGAGCAGTTCCTGCGGCACCGACGACGAGCCGTGCATCACGAGGTGGGTGTTCGGGATGCGCGCGTGGATTTCCTTGATGCGGTCGATCGCCAGGATGTCGCCGGTCGGGCGCTTGGTGAACTTGTAGGCGCCGTGGCTGGTGCCGATGGCGATGGCCAGCGCGTCGCAGTTGGTCTGCTTGACGAAGTCGGCGGCCTGCTCGACGTCGGTCAGCAACTGCTCGCGCGTCATGTGGCCGTCGGCGCCGTGGCCGTCTTCCTTGTCGCCCTTCATCGTTTCGAGCGAACCGAGCACGCCGAGTTCGCCTTCGACCGAGACGCCGATCGAGTGCGAGAACTCGACGACCTTCTTCGTCACGGCGACGTTGTATTCGTAGGAGGCGACGCTCTTGCCGTCGGCTTCCAGCGAGCCGTCCATCATCACCGACGAGAAGCCGGACTTGATCGCGGCCATGCACACCGCCGGCGACTGGCCGTGGTCCTGGTGCATGACGACGGGAATGTGCGGGTAGGCTTCGAGCGCGGCGAGGATTTGGTGGCGCAGGAAGGCTTCGCCGGCGTATTTGCGGGCGCCGGCCGAGGCCTGCATGATGACCGGCGCGTCGAGCTGGGCGGCGGCTTCCATGATCGCCCACACCTGTTCCATGTTGTTCACGTTGAAAGCGGGCAGGCCGTAGCCGTTCTCGGCGGCGTGGTCGAGCAGCTGGCGCATGGATACGATGGGCATGATGGTCTCCGTGGGTTTCTGTAGAAGTGTCTGTATGGCGAACGGGAAGGGCGCGGGCGCGGTGCGGAGCGCTCCGGCAGGGGCCGTAAAGCCTTAATTCTAGTCGAGAGTGCAAGGCGAGGCGACTGCGGCGTGCAGTCGCCTCGCCTTGGCGCGGTTCAGGCGCCGGCGGTTCGCGTCAAGGCGTTCAGCGAGGCGCTCAGCTGGGCGTGGCGCGCTTCGCCGGGCGCGAGTTGCTGGGCGGCGTCGAGGCTGGCGCGGGCCTCGGCGAGCAGCATGTCGTCGAGGGTGCCTGCGCCGTTCTGCAGCTTGGCGATCAGGACGTAAACCAGGTTGAACAGCACGCGAACGTTCTTCGGCATCGCCTCGCGTGCCATGCGCATGGCGGCGATTGCCTCGTCGTGCTGACCGTTGCGGACGAGCATGACGCCGCGGTTCATCATCTCGACCGCTTCCGCGCGCGAGGCCTCGACCAGTTGCGCGCCTTCCTCGCCCATCTCGGCGTGCGTGAAGATTTCCTTCACTTCGGTGAGCAGGGCGGCGTTGTCCGGGCTGTTCTGCACCTCGTTCTGCAGCAGCGCGACGGCGCTTTCCTTGTTGCCGGTGGCGAGCAGCAGGCGCGCCACTTCCAGCGTGCCCTGGCTGTCCGTCTTGGTATTACCGTCGGCCAGCTTGCGGCCGAGTTCCTCGGCGATCTGCTGCGCCTTTTCCGGGTTGCCGCTCTGGTGGTGCACGATGCCTTCGACGGCCATCGCCTGCAGTTGCACGGTCTCGCCGTCGAAGCGCTTGCCGAGTTCGCCCAGTACGCGCAGGGCTTCTTCCGGGCTCTCCTTGGCCGAGCAGGTCTTGGCCAGGCCGAGGTAGGCGTCGGGCGTTTTCAGGACCGAGTGCTCGCCGAGCGTCACGCTCTTGCGGAAGGCGCGCTCGGCGTGGTCGAGCTGGCCGAGCTTGAGCGCCATTTCGCCGAAGTTCTTTTGCCGCACCACCGAATTGGGCGACAGGCGGACGGCGCGTTCCAGCGCCTGCCCGGCCGCTTCGAATTCCCCCAGTGCCTGCAGTGCCTTGGCCAGCAGGTCGTGCGCTTCGAGGTAGGCGCCGTTGTCGCGCAGGACTTCTTCGAGCAGGGTGCGCGCCTTGGCCGGGTCGCCGGTCTGCAGCAGGATCTTGGCGACGCCGACCTTGGCCCAGGGAATCTGGCGGCTGGCGAGCACGGTCTCGTAGGTCTGCCGGGCGCGCGCCAGGTCGCCGCTCGCCAGCAGCAGGTCGCACTTGGTGCGCAGCAGGTCGGTGAAGTTGGCCTTGTCGAAGGCCAGGCGCTGGTCGCACAGAGCAATGGCCTTGGCGTGGTTGCCGGCGCGCACGGCACGGTCGATCTCGGTGAAGGCTTCCTTCTTGGCCCAGATGCGCGCCAGGCGCTGGCGCAGAATGGTTTCGGTGATCGGCTTGAGCAGGTAGGTATCGGGCTGAAATTCGGCGGCGCCGCTCACCGCGTCGGCAGTTTTTTCGGCGGTGACCATGATCCAGGCGCAGGCCGGCCCGACCAGCTGGCGGACCTTGGCCTCTTCGAGAATCTGCTGGCCGTTCTTGCCCTCGCCGAGGTTGAAGTCGCAGAGGACGACGTCGAAGCGGGTCGAGCTCAGGAGGTTGATTGCTTCGGTGCCGTGCCCGGCGGTCGAGATATTCTTCGCATTGGCGCCGCAGCTGCGCAGGATGTCGCGCAGGATGGTGCGCATGCCCTGGAAATCGTCGACGATGAGGAAGGTCTTGCTCGAGAAATCGGCTTCCGGCGCGCTGCCGGTCGGTTCGAATGTCATGGGGGTTCCGGGTCGTAATGGGGGTCAGGGCAGGCGCAGGATGAAGCAGCCGCCGCCCAGCGGGCCGCCGTTCTCGAGCTTCACTTCGCCGCCGCGCCCGCCGTGGCGGTGCAGGCGCGCGGCGGTGGCCGAAAAGAAGAGCCCGAGGCCGGTGCTACCGCCCTGAAAGTCGACGCCGCGCATGCTGTCGATGCTTTCGCGCAGCATGCGCGGCGGATAGCCCTGGCCGTTGTCCTCGATGCGCAGTTCGAGCTTGCCGTCGACTTCCGCCGCGGTCAGACGCACGCGATCCCGCGTGTAGTGGATCGCGTTGGTGAAGGCGTTGCTGATCACGCCGGTGATCAGGTCCTCGTCGAGTTCCCAGTAGAGGTCGGATGGGCACTCGCATTCGAGCGCCACGCCCTGCGAGCGGAGCAGTTCGGTGTTCTGTGCGGCAACGTTGTGCAGGAAATCGGCGAGCGAAACCGACTGCGGATCGAAGGGGTAGATCTGCTGGCCGACCTTGTACAGCGTCAGCAGCTGGATCAGATTGCTGTTGATGCGCTTGGCCTCGTAGGTCATCTGGGCGAGATTCTGGTGCCCGGGGAAGGCTTGCGCGTCGGTCGTGGCGAGGATCTGCTCGAGGCCCCGGATCAGCAGGCTGACCGAATTCTTCATGTCGTGGGCCGACGAGGCCAGGAAGGTGGTGATGTCGACCTGTGGCAGTTCGTCATCGGTGCTGTGGGGCATCATGCGAGGCTCCCGGCCGCGGGCGGCAGGTGCTCGCCGACGCGCACGATCTTCAGCGTGTTGGTGCCGCCCGGCGTGCCGATCGGCTCGCCGATGGTGAGCACGATGAGGTCGCCTTTCTCGACGACGCCGGCTTCGATCAGCAGCTGTTCGGCGTCGTAGAGCAGGAGGTCGCGGTCGGTGTGCGTCTGCTTCATGAGCAGCGGATAGACCTCGCGGTAGAGGCACATCTTGGTCTGCGCGGCGGGCAGCGGGGTCAGCGCGTACACCGGCACGCCGCAGTTCAGGCGGCTCATCCAGAGCGCCGTCGAGCCCGACTCGGTGAGCGCGGCGATGGCCTTGACCTTGAGGTGGTGCGCCGTCCAGATGGCAGCCATGGCGATCGACTGGTCGATGCGCGTGAAGATGCGGTCGAGGAATTCGCGGTCGAGCGTCACTTCCGCCGACTTCTCGGCTTCGAGGCAGATGCGGGCCATCGACTCGATGGTTTCCACCGGGTACTTGCCGGCGGCGGTTTCGGCCGAGAGCATCACGGCGTCGGTGCCGTCGAGCACGGCGTTGGCCACGTCGGAGACTTCGGCGCGCGTCGGCACCGGCGAGACGATCATCGACTCCATCATCTGCGTCGCGGTGATCGCCAGCTTGTTGTTCTCGCGCGCCATGCGGATCATGCGCTTCTGCAGCGCCGGCACGGCCGCGTCGCCGACTTCGACGGCGAGGTCGCCGCGCGCCACCATGACGCCGTCCGAGGCCTCGATGATCTCCTCGAGCGCGGCGACGGCCTCGACGCGCTCGATCTTGGCGATGGTCAGCGCGTGGCCGCCGGCGGCGCTGATCAGCTGCTTGGCCATGTACATGTCGGCCGCGCTCTTCGGGAAGGAGACGGCCAGGTAGTCGGCGCCGATGCTCGCCGCGGTGCGGATGTCGTCCATGTCCTTGGCGGTCAGCGCCGGCGCCGAGAGGCCGCCGCCCTGGCGGTTGATGCCCTTGTTGTTGGACAGCTCGCCGCCGTGGCGCACCACGGTGAAGATTTCGGCGCCCTGCACGCGCTCGACGTCGAGCACGATGCGGCCGTCGTCGAGCAGCAGCACATCGCCGTTGCGGACGTCCCTGGGCAGATCCTTGTAGTCGAGGCCGGCGCGTTCGACGTCGCCGAGCGTGCAGTTGGCGTCGAGCACGAAGCGGGCGCCCTTCTCGAGCGTCACCTTGCCGTCGGCGAAGCGGCCGACGCGGATCTTCGGTCCCTGCAGGTCGGCCAGGATGCCGACCGGGCGGCCGACGCGGGCCGCCGCCTCGCGCACCGCGGTGGCGCGCGCGACGTGGTCTTCCGGCTTGCCGTGCGAGAAATTCAGGCGCACGACGTCGACGCCGGCGCGGATCATGCGTTCGAGGACCTGCGGATCGGACGAGGCCGGCCCGAGCGTGGCGACGATCTTGGTGTGGCGGGACATCGATATATCCTTAGCGAGTTCTTGGAAGCGGGCTTTTCTTTGGTTTTTGCGGCCCTGCGGCGTGCTGCGCGCGTCAGGATTCTAGCGCATAAGGCGTCGCGCGGAAGCCCGCGGAACGGCACCGTTGCTCAATTTTGCCGGTTTCGTCATAGTTGCCGGCTTTGCGCCTCGCGTTTCGGGATTCCGATGCTTCAGATCAAATTTCACAATGCGCTGCCGGGCCTGACGCTGCTCGCCGCGCTGGCCGCGCCCGTTGCCGCGGCCGGCGCGGCGGTCGAATCTGCGGACGGCACGCCGACGGCCGTGCCGGCGCGGCCGCGCATCGGCCTGGTGTTGTCCGGCGGCGGCGCGCGCGGCATCGCCCACCTTGGCGTGTTGCGCGTGCTCGACGAGTTGCGCGTGCCGGTCGACTGCGTGGCGGGCACCAGCATGGGCGGAGTGGTCGGCGGCGTCTTCGCTTCCGGCATGCCGCTCGATGAAATGGAACGGCAGGTGCGCGCCATCGACTGGTCGGCGACCTTCCAGGACCGTCCCGACCGGCGGGCGATGAACGCCCGACGCAAGAGCGAGGAGAGCGGCTACCTGGCGCGCCCGGAGTTCGGCCTGCGCGACGGCGAAATCCTCGTCCCCGGTGGCGTGCTCTACGGGCAGCGGATGGAGATGCTGTTCGCCCGGCTCGCCGTGCGCAGCCTCGGTATCGATGATTTCTCGCGCTTCCCGCTGCCGTTCAAGGCGGTCGCTACCGACATCGAGTCGGGGATGCCGGTCGTTCTCGACAAGGGCGGGCTGGTGCAGGCGATGCGTGCCACGATGTCGGTGCCGGGCGTCATGGCACCGATGGAGATCGACGGCCGCGCGCTGGTCGACGGCGGTCTGGTGAACAACCTGCCGGTCGATGTGGCGCGCGGCATGTGCGCCGACGTGGTGATCGCCGTCAATCTCGGCACGCCGCTGCTCAAGCGCGCCGAGATCCGTTCGGTCTTCGGCGTCGGCGTGCAGATGGTGAACATCCTTACCGAGCAGAACGTGCGCGCCTCGCTCGCCAGCCTCGGCGCGGACGACGTGCTGATCTCGCCCGAGCTCGGCGCCATCGGCGCCGGCGATTTTGACCGCATCGACGACCTGGTGGCGGCCGGCGAAGCCGCGGCGCGGCAGAGGGCGCCGGCCCTGCGCGCGCTCGCCGTCGCGCCCGAGGCCTACGCCGCCTGGCGCGCCGCGCGCCTGCGCGACGCCGCCGAGGGCGGCCGCCTCGACGAAATCCGCATCGTCGCGTCGCCGCGCATCAACCCCGACGTGCTCGCCGCCGATTTTCACCTCAAGCCCGGCTACTGGCGCGCCGACGAGTTTCTCGGCGAAGTGAACCGCCTCTACGAACGCGGCGATTTCGAGCGCGTCGGTGTGCGCGTGCAGCGCGACGGCGAGCGCAACGTCGCGCTGCTCGAGCCGCAGGAAAAATCATGGGGCCCCGATTTCCTGCGCTTCGGCCTGAGCCTGAGCCTGCAGGCGGGCGGCGACACGAGCTTCAACGCGGTCGCCAGCCACACCCGGACCTGGCTCAACGCGTGGGGCGGCGAGTGGCGCAACCAGGCCCAGCTCGGCCAGCGCAGCGCCCTGCTGAGCGAGTTCTATCAGCCGCTCGGCACGCGCTCGCCGTTCTTCGTGGCGCCGCGCATCCTGCTCAGCCACGAGCAGTTCCGCGCCTATTCGGGCGACGATGCGATCGCGCTGTTCTCCCGGCGCCGGCTGCGCGCCGGCCTGGAGCTCGGGTACGAGTTCGAGCCGGCGGCAGAGATCCGTCTCGGGGCGGTCGCCGGCGAGGACCGCTTCGAGCCGGTGATCGCGCTGGCGCAGGCGCCCGGCGCGACGCGCCGGGTGCGCGCGTGGACGGCGCGGGCCGACTACGACCGGCTGGACAACGCCAATTTCCCGAGCGCCGGGCAGCGCCTGACGCTCGACGTGTTCGCGCCGAGCAAGGCGCTCGGCAGCGATACGGCCTACACGCGCAGCCGCGTCGACTGGCTGGGCGCGCGCAGCTGGGGCAAGAACACCTTCAGCGCGCAGCTGACCTACGGCCGCGCCTCGGACGCGCTGCCCTACGAGGAAGGCTTCACGCTGGGCGGCTTCCAGTCGCTTTCCGGCTACGGGCAGTGGCGCTTCCGGGCGCGCGAGGCGACCTTCGGGCGCCTCGGCTATCAGCGCGTGATCAAGCCGCCGCTCGGCCTGCAGCTGGGCGGCATCATCAACCGGATGTACGCCGGCGGCTCGCTGGAGGGCGCGCGCACGGCGGGCACCTTCGATCCGCTGACGCCCGATGGCCGCTACTACTCGGCGTCGCTGTACATCGGCGCCGACACCCTGATCGGCCCGGTCTTCCTCGGCGTGGGGCAGGGCGCCGGCGGCAACCATGCGCTGTGGCTGTCGATCGGCGTGCCGTGGACGCCGCGCTGAGGCGCGGCGCGGGATGAAAAAAGGCAGCCTTGCGGCTGCCTTTTTTTCCGGCGCGGCGGGCGTTCAGCCGGCGCGGCGCTGTTGCAGGACCTCGATGGCCGGCAGCGTCTTGCCTTCGAGGAATTCGAGGAAGGCGCCGCCGCCGGTCGAGATGTAGTCGACGTCGTCGTGGATGTGGAACTTGGCGATGGCGGCCAGCGTGTCGCCGCCGCCGGCGATCGAGAAGCCGTCGGAGTGGGCGATGGCCGAGGCGAGCATCTTGGTGCCGCCGGCGAACTGGTCGAGTTCGAAGACGCCGATCGGGCCGTTCCAGACGATGGTGCCGGCGTTGGCGATGATCTGCGCCAGCGTCGCGGCGGTCTTCGGGCCGACGTCGAGGATGCGGTCGTGCTGTGCGACGTCGTCGACCGAGATCTTGTTGGCACGGGCCAGCGCCGAGACTTCGTCGGCGACGACGACGTCGACCGGCAGCGGCACTTCGGCGCCGCGCGCCTTCATCATGTCGATGATGGCGTGCGCTTCCTTGACGAGGTCGGGCTCGGCCAGCGAGTCGCCGATGCGCTTGCCGGAGGCGAGCAGGAAGGTGTTGGCGATGCCGCCGCCGACGATCAGCTGGTCGACCTTCTCGGCCAGCGTCTTGAGGATGGTCAGCTTGGTCGACACCTTGGCGCCGGCGACGATGGCGACGAGCGGGCGCTTGGGGTTCTCCAGCGCGCGCGAGAGGGCGTCGATCTCGGCGCCCATCAGGAAGCCGGCGCAGGCGACCGGCGCGTACTTGGCGATGCCGTGCGTGGTGGCCTCGGCGCGGTGCGCGGTGCCGAAGGCGTCGTTGACGTAGATGTCGCACAGCTGCGCCATCTTCTGCGCCAGTTCGTCGTTGTTCTTCTTCTCGCCCTTGTTGCAGCGGCAGTTCTCGAGCAGGACGATCTCGCCCGGCGCGACCTCGAAGCCGCCGTCGATCCAGTCGCGGATCAGGCGCACCGGCTTCTGCAGCAGCTGGCCGAGGCGCACGGCGACCGGCGTCAGCGAGTCCTCGGGCGCGCATTCGCCCTCGGTCGGGCGGCCGAGGTGCGAGGTGACCATCACCGCCGCGCCGTTTTCCAGGCAGTACTTGAGCGAGGGCAGGGCAGCGCGGATGCGTGTGTCCTCGGTGATGTTGCCGGCGTCGTCCTGCGGCACGTTGAAGTCGGCGCGGATGAAGACGCGCTTGCCCTTGACGTCGAGGTCGGCGAGTTTGAGAACGTTCATGGTCGGATCTCCAGAGGGTTTCAGTCTTGTGCTGCGGAATTCTTGGCGGACGCGGCGCGCAGCCAGTGCCCGGCGACTTCGACCAGGCGGTTGGCGAAGCCCCATTCGTTGTCGAACCAGAGCAGCAGGTTCACCAGGCGCGGGCCGGCGGCGCGCGTCTGGCTGCCGTCGACGATGGCCGAGTGCGCGTCGTGGTTGAAGTCGATCGAGGCGTGCGCCTCGTCGGAAAAAGCGAGCAGCCCGCGCAGCGGGCCGGCGGCGGCCTGCGCGAGCAGGGCGTTGATTTCGCCCGCCGTGACGTCGCGCGAAAATTCGACGACGACGTCGATCGCCGAGACGTTGAGCGTCGGCACGCGGATCGCCTTGGCCTGCACGCGGCCGGCGAGGTCGGGCAGCAGGCGCTCGACGCCGCGCGCCAGCCCGGTCGACACCGGGATGATCGAGGGCAGCGCGGCGCGCGTGCGGCGCAGGTCGGCGTGGTGGTAGCCGTCGGCCAAGGGCTGGTCGTTCATCGCCGAGTGCAGCGTCGTGAGCAGCACCTGCTCGATGCCGATCGTGCGCTGCAGCAGGTCGAGCACCGGAACGACGGCGTTGGTCGTGCACGAGGCGTTCGAGACGAGGCGCTCGGCGCCGGTCAGCCGGTGCTGGTTGATGCCGTAGACGACGGTCGCGTCGACGTCCTCGGCACCGTGGCCGGGGTGCGAGAGGAGCAGGCGCTTGCAGCCGGCGTCGAGGAAGCGCACGAGGTCGCAGCGGTAGCCGTAGTGGCCGGAGCATTCGACGAGCAGGTCGATGTCGAGCGCGCGCCAGTCGACTTCCTCGGGCGTCTGCGCATGGCTGACGGCGATCGGGCGGCCGTCGATCTCGAGCTGCCCGTCGCGCAGCGCGACCTGGCCCGGGAAGCGGCCGTGCGTCGAATCGTAGCGGGTCAGGTAGGCGATGCTGTCGAGCTTGGCCGGCTCGTTGATGGCGACGACTTCGAGCGCCTCGCGCAGCGGCGATTCGAGCAGCGCGCGCAGGAAGCAGCGGCCGATGCGGCCGTAGCCGTTGATGGCGACGCGGAGGGGGCGGGGTGAGCCGGACACTGTGGCGATCGGAAAAAGAGTGAAGGCCGGGATTTTACAGGGTTGTCGGCGTAAACCGGAATCACGGCGAAGACAGGCGAATAAGGGCGGGGCGGGCGCGGGCGCTCGCGGCTCGCGGCGGCGACTGCCGGAGCGGGCAACGCCGGCGGGCGCCGTGCGTCCGTCGCGTCGCGCCCGCGGGCGGCAATTCCTGCAGGGAGGCGGACATTCTTGCCGGCGGGCGTTGCGTGCCGGTGCCTCGAAAACGCTGGCCGGGCGCACGCAAGCTGGGGATGAGGCTGTCTGGTACGCGATTTGCATCGTGCCCGTACCTCATTGTCTTTGGAGACTGCATCGTGAAAGTCGAATCCCCCTACGATCCCCTGTCGAACGTCGGCCGATCCGCATCCGCCCGGCAAGGCGGCGACCTGAGCTTTTCGCAGATACTCGCCCAGGCCGGTCTGGCCGGGCAGGGCGAGCCGGCGGCCGGCGGTGCGACGAACTCCGCCGGAAGCAAGGCGCGGACGGCCGAGGAAACGGCGGCGGAACAGGCCGCGGCAAAGGCGGCGCAGACCAAGGCGGCCAACGACGCCCTGCGCAAGGAGATTGACGATTACCTGAACAAATCGCCGGCCGAGCACATGCGCGACGCCATCCTGGCCAAGATGGGACTGAGCGAGGAAAAGCTCAACGCCATGCCGCCGGAAGAGCGCGCCGCGGTGGAGGCGGAGATCGCGCGGCGGATCACGGAATGGATGCTGTCGAAGGAGGAAGAGGCGCCGGCGGCGGGGGCGCTGCCGGCGGGCCTGCTGGGGCAGCAGTCGCTGAGCGCCGAGGCGCTGGCCAATTCGCCGGCGGGCATGCCGGAGTTCGCCGCGCTGCAGGCCGCGCTGTCCGGCGGACGGTAGCGGACGGGGCGGCCGTCCGCGCGGGCCGGCGCCCAATGACTTGTTCCGGGAATGAAAAAAGCCGCCGGGTTACCCCGGCGGCTTTCGTTTTGGCGCTTGTGCCGGCTTACTTTGCGGCCATCCAGGCGCGGGCGGCGTCGAGCATGCGGCAGGAATAGCCCCACTCGTTGTCGTACCAGGCCAGGACCTTGACCAGCGAGCTGCCGTCGGCGCCCTGGATGACGCGCGTCTGCGTCGCGTCGAAGGTCGAGGAGACGGTCGTGTGGTTGAAGTCCGACGAGACCAGCGGCTCGTTGTTGATCGCCAGGATGCCCTTCAGCGGGCCGTTGGCGGCGGCGGTCATGAGGGCGTTGATTTCGTCCTTGGTCGTTGCGCGCTCGGCGGTGAAGGTCAGGTCGACCAGCGAGACGTTGATCGTCGGCACGCGCAGCGAGAAGCCGTCGAACTTGCCGACCAGCTGCGGCAGCACGAGGCCGACGGCCTTGGCGGCGCCGGTCTTGGTCGGGATGATGTTGGCGGCGGCGGCGCGCGCGCGGCGCAGGTCCTTGTGGCGGACGTCGACGGTGACCTGGTCGTTGGTGTAGGCGTGGATCGTCGTCATCAGGCCCTGCTTGATGCCGATGCTCTCGGCCAGCACCTTGGCGACCGGGGCCAGGCAGTTGGTCGTGCACGAGGCGTTGGAGACGACGCTCATGTCGGCCTTGAGAACGCCTTCGTTGACGCCCATGACGATGGTCGCATCGACGTCGTCGCCGCCCGGCGCCGAGATCAGCACGCGCTTGGCGCCCTGTTCGAGCAGCGCCTTGGCCTTTTCCTTGGTGGTGTAGGCGCCGGTGCATTCGAGCACCAGATCGACGCCGTGCTTGGCCCAGTCGACCTCCTTCGGGTTCTTGGTCGAGTAGAAGGGAATCTTCTTGCCGTCGATGACGATGCAGTTTTCGCCTTCGGTGTCGACGGAGGTGGCGAAGCGGCCGTGCGTGGTGTCGTACTTCAGCAGGTGGGCGTTGGTCGCGAGGTCGCCGGAGGCGTTGATGGCGACGACGTCGAATTCATTCTGCAGGCCCTGCTCGTAGATCGCGCGCAGCGTGCAGCGACCGATGCGACCGAAACCGTTGATGGCGACTTTGATGCTCATGTGAAAACTCCTTTTACAGAATGTCTTTGACGGTGGCGACGACGTTGTCCACGGTGAAGCCGAAGAACTTGAACAGCTCGCCGGCCGGGGCCGATTCGCCGAAGCGGTCGATGCCGATCACGGCGCCGTCGAGGCCGACGTACTTGCGCCAGAAGTCGCTCACGCCGGCTTCGATGGCGACGCGCGGAATGCCGCGCGGCAGCACGGACTCGCGGTAGGCCTTGTCCTGGCGCTCGAAGACGTCGGCGCAGGGCAGCGAGACGACGCGCACGGCGATGCCGGCGGCGGCCAGCGCCTGCTGCGCGTCGAGCGCGAGCTTGATTTCGGAGCCGGTGGCGATCAGCACGGCCTGGGCGTTGGCGGCGTCGGACAGCACGTAGCCGCCGCGCCGGATGCTGTCGGCGGCGATCGCGCCGGTCACCGTCGGCAGGTTCTGGCGCGACAGGGCGAGGACGCTCGGCCCGTCGCGGCGCTCGATGGCGGCGGCCCAGGCGACGGCCGTTTCGGTCGCGTCGGCGGTGCGCCAGACGTCGAGGTTGGGGATCAGGCGCAGGCTGGCGACGTGCTCGACCGGCTGGTGCGTCGGGCCGTCCTCGCCGAGACCGATCGAGTCGTGCGTGTAGACCATGATCTGGCGCTGCTTCATCAGCGCCGCCATGCGGATCGCGTTGCGCGCGTAGTCGGAGAAGACGAGGAAGGTCGCGGTGTACGGGATCAGGCCGCCGTGCAGCGCGAGGCCGTTGGCGATCGCGGTCATGCCGAATTCGCGCACGCCGTAGTAGATGTAGTTGCCGCCGCCTTCCGCACCACTCGTCTTGCTGACGCCCTTGGAGCCCTTCCACAGCGTGAGGTTGGAGCCGGCGAGGTCGGCCGAGCCGCCGATCAGTTCGGGCAGCAGCGGCGCGAAGGCGTTGATCGCGTTCTGCGAGGCCTTGCGCGTGGCGATGTTCTCGGCCTTGGCGGCGATTTCGGCGATGGCTTTGGCGGAGGCCGCGGCCCAGTCGGCCGGCAGTTGGCCGGCCATGCGCCGCGCGAATTCGGCGGCGAGTTCGGGGAAGGCGGCGCGGTAGGCGGCGAAGCGCGCGTTCCACTCGCCCTCCAGCGCGGCGCCCTTGGCCTTGGCGTCCCAGGCGGCGTATACGTCGGCCGGGATTTCGAAGGGTGCGTGGTTCCAGCCGATGGCGGTGCGCGCGGCGGCGATTTCGTCGGCGCCGAGCGGCGCGCCGTGCACGTCGTGCGAGCCGGCCTTGTTCGGGGCGCCGAGGCCGATCACCGTCTTGCAGCAGATCAGCGTCGGTTTGCCGGTTTCGGCGCGCGCAGCGCGCAGGGCCTGCTCGATGGCTTCCGGGGCGTGCCCGGCGACGTTCGGGATGACCTGCCAGCCGTAGGCCTCGAAGCGCTTCGGCGTGTCGTCGGTGAACCAGCCCTCGACGTGGCCGTCGATCGAAATGCCGTTGTCGTCGTAGAAGGCGATCAGCTTGCCGAGGCCGAGCGTGCCGGCCAGCGAGCAGGCTTCGTGGCTGATGCCTTCCATCAGGCAGCCGTCGCCGAGGAAGGCGTAGGTCGCATGGTCGACGATTTCATGGCCCGGGCGGTTGAACTCGGCGGCCAGAACCTTCTCGGCGAGCGCGAGGCCGACGGCGTTGCTGATGCCCTGGCCGAGCGGCCCGGTCGTCGTCTCGACGCCCGGCGTGTGGCCGACTTCGGGGTGGCCGGCGGTGCGCGAGCCGAACTGGCGGAAGTTCTTCAGGTCGTCGATCGACAGGTCGTAGCCGGTGAGGTGCAGCAGGGCGTAGATCAGCATCGAACCGTGCCCGTTGGAGAGCACGAATCGGTCGCGGTCGGCCCATTGCGGATTGGCCGGATTGTGGCGCAGGTGGCGCCGCCACAGCACTTCGGCGATTTCGGCCATGCCCATCGGCGCGCCGGGGTGGCCGGAGTTGGCTTTCTGGACGGCGTCCATGGCGAGGGCGCGGATGGCGCCGGTCAGCGGGGTGAAGACGACCTTGGGGGCGGCGGGGGAGGCGACGGACACGATGATTTGCCGATCTGCAAAAAGGCGAAATTATCCGCCAAAACAGGGGGTTTTTCCAGTGACCGGGGCCGCCGCACGGCGCCGCCGTGCGCTCGCGGTGCCGCGGACGCATTGCGCGCCTCTCGCGGCGGACGGATATGGTATTTTCGCGGCACCGATCGGCGGGAATTAAAAAAAGGGGTGGGTCATGTCAGGTTTGACGTCGTGGCGGGTGGCGACCCGCATGCAGCTGCTCGTGGTTCTGGCGCTGGCGGGGCTGCTGCTGCTCTGCCTGGTGGCGCTGTTCCAGCTCAAGAGCAGCATGCTGGAGGACAGGAAGCAGACGACCCGCAATCTCGTGGAGGTCGCCGCCGGCGTGCTGGCGCACCATCACAAGCTGGCGCAAGAAGGCAAAGTGTCGGACGAAGAGGCCCGGCTTGCCGCGCGCGAAAGCCTGCGCAGCCTGCGCTTCGGCGGCAACGACTATTTCTTCATCCTCGACGGCGAGCACAACTACGTGCTGCTGCCGCCGAAGCCGGAAACCGAGGGCCAGAACCGCAAGGACATGAAGGACGCGACCGGCAAGTTTCTGATCCAGGAGCTGGTCGCCGCCGGCAAACGCGGCGGCGGCTTCGTCGATTACTGGTTCCCCAAGGCCGGGCAGGACAAGCCCGAACCCAAGCTGTCCTATGCCGCGCCTTTCGCGCCCTGGGGCTGGGTGGTCGGCACCGGCATCTACATCGACGACGTGGACACTGCCTTCCGGCGTGACGCCATGCTGCTCGGCGGCATTTCGCTCGGGCTGCTCGTGCTGCTGAGCGTAGTCGGCTGGCGCGTCGGCGCCAGCGTCCTGCGCCAGCTCGGCGGCGAGCCGCAGGCGGCGGCCGAGGTCATGCGGCGGGTGGCCGACGGCGATCTGACGGCGGAGGTCGGCGCGCCGCCGCCCGGCAGCATGTTGCACGCCCTCGGCGGGATGGTCGCGGCCCTGCGCGGGCTGGTGCGCGAAATCGATACGGGGGCCGACCAGCTGGTGCGTAACGCCGAACAGATCAGCCATGCCTCGGGCGAGGTGGCGACGGCCGCCAGCCAGCAGGCGGATGCGACGTCGGCGATGGCGGCGGCCATCGAGCAGATGACGGTGAGCTCCAGCCACATTTCGGAGAGCGCGCATGAAACCGAGCAGGATTCGCACGCGGCCATGACCCTGGCCGGGCAGGGCGGCGCGCGCGTCGACCAGGCGTCCGCCGCGATCCGCACCATTTCCGGCACCGTGAGCAATGCCTCGGGGCGCATCCATGCGCTGCAGGAGCGGGCCGCGCAGGTGTCGTCGATCGCCAACGTGATCAAGGAGATCGCCGCGCAGACCAATCTTCTCGCGCTCAACGCGGCGATCGAGGCGGCGCGCGCCGGCGAGCAGGGGCGCGGCTTCGCCGTGGTCGCCGACGAGGTGCGCAAGCTGGCCGAGCGGACGGCGGTGGCGACCACCGAGATCGAGCAGATGATCGTCGGCATCCAGGGCGATACGGCGGGGGCGGTCGAGGCGATGAACGCCGCGCTGCCCGAGGTCGAGCATTGCGTGCAGCTGGCCGGTTCCGCCTCCGAATCGCTGCGCGAGATCGAGAGCGGGGCCGGGCGCACGCTGGAGCGCGTACGCGAGGTGGCGAGCGCGACGCGCGAGCAGAGCGCCGCCAGCACCTCGATCGCGCAGCGGGTGGAGCAGATCGCCCAGATGGTCGAGGAAACCAGTTCGACGATCCGCGGCACGGCGGATACGGCGGAGCAGCTCGAACAGATCGCCGTCAGCCTGCGTGCGCAGATCGGCCGCTTCCGGGTCTGAGCGGCGCGAGCGATCCGCGCCGGCGCGCCCGGCGGCCGCTCAGCCGGCGGCGCGCTTCTTTTCCATCATCTTCCAGATCATCGGCGTCAGGATCAGCTGCATGGCCAGCGGCATCTTGCCGCCGGGAACGACCAGCGTGTTCGGGCGCGACATGAAGGACTGGTCGATCATCGTCAGCAGGTAGGGGAAGTCGGTGCCGCGCGGGTCGGCGAAGCGGATCACGACGAAGGACTCGTCCTGGCTCGGGATGTCGCGCGCGATGAAGGGGTTGGAGGTGTCGACCACCGGCACGCGCTGGAAGTTGATGTGCGTGCGCGAGAACTGCGGCGTGATGTAGTGCACGTAGTCGTGCATGCGCCGCAGGATGGTGTTCGTCACCGCTTCGAGCGAGTGCCCGCGCTTCTTGGTGTCGCGGTGGATCTTCTGGATCCATTCGAGGTTGATCGTCGGCACGACGCCGATGATCAGGTCAGGATGCTGCGCGACGTCCACCTCGTCGGTCTTCACCGCGCCGTGCAGGCCTTCGTAGAGCAGGATGTCGCTGTCGGCCGGCAGTTCCTGCCAGTCGGTGAAGGTGCCGATCTCGCCGCCGAACTTGGCGACCTCGACTTCGTCGTGGATGTAGTGGCGGAAGCGGCTGCTGCCGGTTTCCGCGTATTCGCGGAAGAGCCGCTCGATGCCGGCGAAGTCGTTGCCTTCCGGCCCGAAGTGCGAGGGCGCCTGGCGGCCTTCGCGTTCGGCCTGGTGGATCAGGCGGGTGATTTCGGCGCGCGGGTAGCGGTGGAAGCTGTCGCCCTCGACGAACGCGCCGTGGATGTTCTCGCGCCAGAAAATCTGCTCGAAGGTCTGCTTGACCTTGGTCGTTCCGGCCCCCGAGGAACCGGTGACGGCGATGATCGGATGGCGCGCCGACATGGCCGGATCAGTCCTGCGCGTGGTAGCCGGCGACCACGGCGACCTCGTTGCGCGAGCCGAGGATGACCGGCACGCGCTGGTGCAGCGCGTTCGGTTGCAGGTCCATGATGCGCTGGCGGCCGGTGGTCGCGGCGCCGCCCGCCTGTTCGACGATGAAGGCCATCGGGTTGGCTTCGTACATCAGGCGCAGCTTGCCGCCCTGCGCGGCGATCTTGCTGTCGAGCGGGTACATGAAGATGCCGCCGCGCGTCATGATGCGATGCACGTCGGCGACCATCGAGGCCACCCAGCGCATGTTGAAATCCTTGCCGCGCGGACCTTCCTTGCCGGCCAGCAGCTCGTCGACGTAGCGCTGGACGGGCGCTTCCCAGAAACGCCGATTCGACATGTTGATGGCGAACTCCTTCGTTTCTTCGGGAATCCGCAGCTTTTCCTCGGTCAGCACGAAGGAGCCGATCTCGCGGTCGAGCGTGAAGCAGGCGACGCCGTCGCCGACGGTCAGCACGAGCAGCGTCGTCGGGCCGTACACCGCGTAGCCGGCGGCGACCTGCGCCGTGCCGGGTTGCAGGAAGGCGTCCTGCAGCGTCGGGTCGGCGCCTTCGGGGCAGCGCAGCACCGAGAAGATGGTGCCGACCGAGACGTTGATGTCGATGTTCGACGAGCCGTCGAGCGGGTCGAAGAGGAGCAGGTATTCGCCCTGCGGGTAGCGGTTGGGAATGGCGTGCGGCAGTTCCATTTCCTCGGACGCCATGCCGGCCAGATGGCCGCCCCATTCGTTGGCTTCGAGGAAGATTTCGTTGGAGAGCACGTCGAGCTTCTTCTGCGCCTCGCCCTGCACGTTGTCGCTGCCGGCTTCGCCGAGGATGCCGCCGCCTTCGCCGAGACCGCCCTTGCCGATGGCGATGGCGATGCTCTTGCAGGCGCGCGCGACGACCTCGATCAGGAGGCGAAGATCGGCGTTGATCTTGCCCTTTTCGCGTTGTTCTTCGATCAGGTAGCGGCTCAGCGTGATGCGACGCATGGGTGAATCTCCGGAAAATTCGAATGCGGCCGGGGGAACCGGCGTTTGCGGTGCACCATTTTACCTCGGCCGGGCGGGGCGACGCTTTCCCGACTCAGGCCGCCGGCGCATTTTTTTTCCGCAGGTAGTCGCCGGCGGCGTCGGCCGGCAGGGGCCGGCTGAACAGGTAGCCCTGCAGCTCGTCGCAGCGGTGGGTGCGCAGCAGCGCGAGCTGGGCGTCGGTTTCGACGCCCTCGGCGATCACCTTGAGGCCGAGGTTGTGGGCCAGCGCGATGATGGAGACGGCGATCGCCGCATCGTTGGCGTCGTGCTCGACGTCGGTGACGAAGGAACGGTCGATCTTCAGGTGGTCGATCGGGAAGCGCTTGAGATAGGCGAGCGAGGAATAGCCGGTGCCGAAGTCGTCGATCGCCAGCGTGACGCCCATTTCCTTGAGGCGGACGAGGATGGCGCGGGCCTCTTCCGGTTCCTCCATGACCGCGCTTTCGGTGATCTCGATTTCAAGCAGCGGGGCCGGCAGGCCGCTGTCGGCCAGCGCGCTGGCCACGACGTCGGGGAAGTCCTGCTTGCGCAGCTGGCGCGCCGAGACGTTGACGGCGATGCGCAGCGGCGCCAGGCCGCCGTCGATCCAGGCCTTGGCCTGACGGCAGGCGGTGCGCAGCACCCATTCGCCGAGCGCAACGATGAGGCCGGTTTCCTCGGCGATCGGGATGAAGCGGTCCGGCGCGACGAGGCGGCCGTCGCCGGTCCTCCAGCGCAGCAGCGCCTCGACGCCGGCGACGCGCAGGTCCTGGGTGGTGAGCTGCGCCTGGTAGTACAGCTCGAACTCGTGCTTCGTCAGCGCCTGCCGCAGGCGGCGCTCGATGTCTAGGCGCTCGCTGGCGTTGCGGTTCATCTCCTCGGCGTAGAACTGGAAGTTGTTCCGGCCGAGCGTCTTGGCGTGATACATCGCCGTGTCGGCGTTGCGCATGATGGTGTCGCTGTCGCCGCCGTCGTCCGGGTAGACGCTGATGCCGACGCTCGGGCTGGTGTGCAGTTCGTTGCCGTCGACGACGATGGCGGTGGACAGCGCGCCGATGATCTTGTCGGCGACGGTGGCCGCGTCGCTCGGGGTTTTCAGGTCGGGCAGGACGATGACGAACTCGTCGCCGCCGAGGCGGGCGACCATGTCGGTTTCGCGGATCGCGCCGGTGAAGCGGCGGGCGACTTCGATCAGCAGCTGGTCGCCGACGTGGTGGCCGAGCGTGTCGTTGATCACCTTGAAGCGGTCGAGGTCGATGAACAGGACGGCGACGTTCCAGGCGTGCCGCCGCGCTTCGACGCAGGCCTGGTCGAGACGCGCTTCGAGCGAGAAGCGGTTGGGCAGGCCGGTCAGCGCATCGTGGTGGGCGAGGTAGTGGATGCGCTGTTCGGCGGTCTTGCGCTCGGTGATGTCGGAGAACATCGTCACGTAGTGCGTGAGTTTGCCGGCGTGGCGGTCGACGACGGCGCTGATCGTCATCCACTTAGGGTAGGTTTCGCCGCTCTTGCGCCGGTCCCAGATTTCTCCCGCCCAGTGCCCGTTGCGCTTCAGTTCGTCCCACATCCGGCGATAGAACTCGGCGTCGTGGCGGCCCGAGGCGAGGATACGCGGGTCTTCGCCGAGCACGTCCTCGGACGCGAAGCCGGTGATCTGGGTGAAGGCCTCGTTGATCGACACGATGCGGTTGTCGTGATCGCTGATCATGATCGCGTCGGGGCTGTTGTCGAAGACCTTTTCGGCGAGCTGCAGGCGCTCTTCGGATTTCCGGCGCGCCGTGATGTCGGTGTAGATGGTGACGAAGCCGCCGTCCGGTAACGGCGCGCCGCGCACCTCGATGGTCGTGCCGTTCGGCCGCGTGCGCTCGAAGATGTAGGGTTCGGGGGCGCGCGGCGCATCGTCGACGATGTCGCCGGCGTTGAAGTGCGCCAACTCGCGCGCCGCCACCGGCATGCGTTCGAACAGGCTGTCCGGCAGGTCGAGCAGGCGGCGGAACTCGCGGTTGACCGCGACGAAGTTCCGTTCGCCGTCGAGCAGCGAGACGCCGCCCGGGATGTTCTCGATGATCGTGTTGAGCAGGGCGTGCTGGTGCTGCAGCTGCAGCTCGGCGTTCTTGCTTTCGGTGATGTCGGTGTAGGTGGTGATGAAGCCGGCGAGCTGTCCCTCGATGTGGAAGGGCGTGCCCTGCACCAGATGCGCCTTGCCGTTCGGCCGGATGCGCTCGAAGCGGTGGGCCTCGAACTTCATGGCCAGCGCCTTGCGCGCGCGCACCTGCTCGTCCGGATCGCCCGGACCGTATTCGCCGCGTACCGCCGGAACGCGGGTCAGCTCGTCGAAGCTCGCGTCGCGCACGACGATCTCCGGCGGCAGGCCGAGCACCTCGATGAAGCCTTCGTTCCACAGCTGCAGGTGGAGCGTCTCGTCGAACACGCTGATGCCCTGCGGCAGATTCTTGAGCACGGCGGCGAACTGCGCCGACTGGCGGCGCAGCAGTTCCTCGGTGCGGCGCTGCTCGGTGACGTCCTGCGTGGTGCCGGCGATCGCCTGCGGACGGCCTTCGGCGTCGCGCACGATGCGGCTGGTGTTCTCGAACTGGCGCACTTCGCCGGAGGGCAGCAGGACGCGGTAGGCGACGTGGTAGTGGCTGCCCTGCGCCACGCTGTGCTCGATCGCCTGGCGCACGCGGGCGCGGTCGTCGGGGTGCACGCGGGCGTAGAAGAGTTCGAGCGAGGGGTCGATCTCGCCCATGCCGAGCTCGTAGCGCAACAGGCGATAGGTTTCTTCCGACCACCATTGCTTGCTTCCGTCCAGCGAGCGCTCCCAGCTGCCGATGCGGGCGATGCGCTGGGCGGCGACCAGGCGTTCGTGGGCGCGTGCGATCTCGAGCGCCGCGCCGCGCTCGCTGCGCTGCTGCCGGCGGAAGGCTTCGCGCTGCAGGCGCCACAGCGCGAAGATGATGGCAGCCGTGACGACGAGGATCGCCAGGCTGACCAGCGCGACGATGGCGAAGCGGTCGTTGAGCGGCGCCATGACTTCGCGCATGTCGATCTGGGCGACCATCGCCCAGGGCGTGCCGGCGATCGGCCGGGTCGCCGCGAGGACCGCTACGCCGCGATAGTCGCGGCCTTCCATGACGAGCGATTCGCCGCGCGCCGCGTGGGCGGCCGGCAGTGCCTCCCGGTCGACGGGCAGCGCGAGACGCTGGCTCCTGTCCTCTTGGTGGCGCAGCTCGTTGAGGTAGAGCACGCGGTCGCCGCGCCGCTCGACGAGCAGGATTTCGGCTGAGGTGCTGGGCACCGGCCAGGATTCGATCAGCGGGAAGAGAAAGCGCTGCGGGTCGATGCGGAAGAGGATGAAGCCGAGCAGGCGGACGGATTCGACTTCGCTGTCGTGCAGCGGAACGATCAGTTCGATGTAGTTTCCGGCGTCCGGCGCCTTTTCGAGGTCGCTCAGTTCGGCCGTCATGTGCCGGGCGGCGCTGTGCATCAGTTCGCGGGTGCCGTCGGTGAGCGGCTTGAATTCCGGCGTCGCGGCCAGGATTTCGCCCTGCGGGCCGAGCAGCGAGGCTTCGCGGTAGTCTAAATTGCGCGTGACGTTCTGCAGCCAGCCGGCGACGCGCGCTTTCTGCCCGTCGCTCAGGCCGCGCCTGAGCCAGTCGGTCATCGTCGCTTCGACCATCGTGTTGGCGCGCAGCACGTTGGCGTTGCCCAGGCGTTCGCTCCGCCAGTGGGCGATCTGCTGGGTCTTGAGATCGGCGATGACCGAGAGCTGCTGCTGCGCCTGCGTCTTCAGCGCCGCTTCCTGCGCGCGGTAGAAGAAGTAGTCCACGAGGCCGATCCCGAGCGCCAGCAGGGCGAAAACGGCGAACAGCGTCAGCTGGTGTCTTAGTTCGCGGGATGCAGGCATGGGCGTCGACCGGTAAGGGCGGGGGAGTCCGGTGATGACTGAAGGGGATTTCGGGCGTTGGCGGATGCCGATGATACGCCAAGGCGCATGGCTTTGCACGGCGCCGGCTCTTGTTCTCCACAGGCTTGTCGGGTATTTTGCGGGGCGGAACGGCGTGCGAAATACCCGTTCCGGATAACCGCCCACATAAAAAATCCAGGGGCGGGGCCAGCAGGTGTGTCCAGGGAGCGGCCAGATGCGTATCAGAACCTTCATTTTCGCGGCCTCGACGGCCGTGTCGGTACTTTTCTTCGGCGGCAGCTACTGGGCGGTCGGCAACATCTTCGGCAGCACCGTGCGCGACAACGCCCTGCAGACCTCGGAAGCGGTGGCGCGCGTCACCTTCGGCGCGATGTATCAGCTGATGAACACCGGCTGGCGGCGCGAACAGGCCGAATCCTTCCTGCAGGCGACGCACGAGGCGGTCAACAACTCGTCGATGGAGATCCAGATCTACCGCAGCCAGGTGGTCATCGACCGCTTCGACGAAATCGAGCAGCCGCCGCTCGACGCCGAACTGGCCGCCGCCATGCGCGACGGCCGGGCGCGCCGCCTCGACACGGGCGACGCCGTGCGCCATATCTACCCGCTGGTCGCCGAGGAAAAATGCCTGCGCTGCCACCGCAACGCCGAGATCGGCAACGTGCTCGGCGCCGTCGAGGTCCGCCAGGACCTGGCGCAACTCCTCCAGCGTGCGCAGCGCGAGCTGCTCTTTTCCCTGCTCGCCTTCCTGCCGCTGCTCGCGTTGGCCGCCATCGGCGCCGTCTGGTGGGTGAGCCGGCGCCTCGAGCGCTCGGTCGATGCGGTCAAGCTGAGCTTCGACAACGTCAACGCGGTGAGCGACCTGCGCCACGTCGCGCTCGACCGGCACGACCTCGGCTTCGACGAACTGAACCGGGTGCTCGGCGGCTTCGACGAGCTGCTGACCAAGCTGCGCGGCATCGCCGTCGATAAGGACATCCTCAAGTTCGAGATCGGCCTGCTCGAGAAATTCGTCATCACCTCCGACGTGGTCAAGGACTGGCGCGAATACGTCGGCCAGCTGCTGGTGTCGATCAATCGCGTGGTGAGCGCGCATGTGCTGTTCTCGGTGTTCAAGATCGACGACGAGCTGTTCGATCTGGAGCTGTTCTGGTTCCGTCCGCCGACGCCGGAAACCTGCGCGATGATGGAACGCCACATCCGGCAGGCGCTGACCGAGCATTCGCGCTTCAGCGAATTCACCGCGTGCACGCTGCATCACAACGTGATCCTCGACGAGGGGCAGATTCACCTGACCGAGAGCGAGGTCAGCCTGCGCGTCAAGTCCTTCTTCGTCGAATCGCCGCAGATCGGCGGCATCGTCGGCATCGGCGTGCACGCCGACGAGCTGGAGGACGAGACGCGCCACCTCGTGATGGACAGCGTGCTGTCGACGCTGCTCAACGTCGTCGGTTCGGTCAAGGCGATCTACAAATACACGCGCGACCTCGAGTACTACGCGACGCGCGATCCGCTGACCGACCTCTTCAACCAGCGCGTGTTCTGGGAAATGATCGGCTACGAGATCGAGCGCGCGCGCCGCCACGACTACAAGTTCGGCCTGCTGTTGATCGACCTCGACAATTTCAAGCTGATCAACGACAACTACGGCCACCCGGTCGGCGACAGCTATCTCCAGGAATTTGCGCGCTGCGTCCATGGCACCCTGCGCGCCGGCGACATCTTCGCGCGCTACGGCGGCGACGAGTTCGTCGTCATCCTGCCCGAATCGGACCTTGAGGAGGCCGGCATGGCCGCCCGCCGGGTGCTCGGGGCGGTCAGTTCGATGGCGCTCGACGTCGACGGGCAGCCGATCCACGGCACCTGCTCGATCGGGCTGGCGATCTTCCCCGACCACGCGGCGGAGTCCAAGGACCTCTTCCTGTTCGCCGACAACATGATGTACAAGGCCAAGGCAGGCGGCAAGGACCGTCTTGCGGTGCCGACCGACGAGGACGTCGTCGAGGTCTTCCGCGACATCACCCAGAAGAGTGTGCTGATCCTCGACGCCATCGAGCGCAAGCGCATCGTTCCCTTCTTCCAGCCCATCCTCGACGTGCAGGCCAGGCGCGTCGTCGCCTACGAGGTGCTGTCGCGCATCGAGGTCGGCGGCGAGGTGATGCGCGCCGAGGAGTTCGTCGAGATCGCCGAGAAGATGGGCGTCATCCACCGCCTCGACACCCTGGTCATCGAACTGGCGCTCGCCTCGCTGCAGGCGCAGGGGCATGACGGATACATCTTCATCAACCTCTCGCCGCGCGCGCTGGTGCTCGGCGAATTCGCGCGCGACGTGAAGCGCATCGTCGCCGAGAGCGGCATTTCGCCCGCGCGCATCGTGTTCGAGATCACCGAGCGCGATACGGTGAAGAACCTCGGCCTGCTCGAGCGCTTCCTGACCGACCTGAAGATGGAAGGCTTCAAGCTGGCGATCGACGATTTCGGCTCGGGTTTCTCGTCCTTCCACTACCTGCGCCGCTTCCCGATCGACTTCCTGAAGATCGAGGGCGAGTTCATCGCCAATATGCTGAGCAGCAGCACCGACCTCGCCTTCGTCAACAGCATCCGCTCGCTGGCGCTCGACCTCGGCATCACGATGGTCGCCGAGTTCGTCGAGAACGCCGAGGTGCTCGACGCGCTCGGCGCGATGGGCGTGCATCTGGCGCAGGGCTACCACATCGGTCGCCCGGCGCGCGAGATCATTGCGGCCGACTGGCGGCAGGTGGCGGGCGCGGCGGCGGAAGTCGCCGGCTAGAAACGCAGCGTTTCGGGGCGGGCGAGGGGCCGGCGGCGCGGCCGACAGGTGGGCGCCGCGGCCGCGCCGGCTGCACTCAGCAGTTGGCGCGCACCCAGTGCTTCCAGGCGGCGAACACCTGCGGGTGCAGGGCGGCGACCACCGGGCGCCGCCAGACGTCTTCGCCGTCGAAGTCGTCGCTGGTCAGCGTGCACATGCGGCCGCCCGCTTCGCGCAGAATCAGGCTGCCCGCCGCGTAATCCCACAGCATCTGGCCGCCGTGCAGATTGAGGTCGAGTCGCCCGGCCGCGAGGTTGCACCATTCGAGCGTCGAACAGCCGAAGTTGCGCTGCGAGTAGAACGGCGGATCGACGGCGATGCGGTCGGCGAGCGGTTTCGGGATACGCTTGAAATCGACGCCGGCGACGCCGCGCGCGAGCTCGTCGGTCACTTGGCGCAACGGCAGGCGGCGCCCGTTGAGATAGGCGCCGTTGCCCTCGCGGGCGTAGAACATTTCGTCGGTGATCGGGTTGTAGGTCACCGCCAGGCGCGTCCGGCCGCCGCTGATCCAGGCGATCGAAACGGCGAAGTGGGGCAGGCCGTTGATGAAGTTGGTCGTCCCGTCGATCGGGTCGATGCACCACAGGCCGCGTTCGTCGCTCATGCCGGTGGCCCAGCCGGCGCGCTGTTCGGCCGGCGTCATTTCCTCGCCGACGATCGGACAGGGGCGGATCGCCGCCAGGCGGTCGGCAAGAAAGCGCTGCGCGGCCAGATCGGCTTCCGAGAACAGCGAACCGTCGCTCTTCTGCTCGGCGTGGCGCACGCGCAGGAAGCGCGGCATCACTTCCTGCTGCGCGACCTCGCGCACGAGGGCGACGGTCGCGTCGAGCATGCGTTTGAGTTCGCCGCCGCTCGGCGGCGTGGAGCGACCGGCGTTCATCTCAGGCGCGCCATTTGATCGAGCAGCCGATGCTCGGCGCCTGCGCGCGCGGCCCCGCGCCGGTGACGGCGACCTCGCGCATCGCTTCGAACAGCTCGCGCCGCGCGTCCGGGGCGGCCGGGCCGCGCCCGCTGGCGTCGAGGCGGCCGCGGTACTGCAGCTGCAGCGCGCGGTTGAATCCGAAAAAGTCGGGCGTGCATACGGCGCCGTAGGCGCGCGCCACGTCCTGCGTGGCGTCGAACAGGTAGGGGAAACTGAAGTCGAGCCGGCGGGCGAGCGCCTGCATATGTTCCGGCGAGTCTTCCGGATAGGCGGCCGGATCGTTGCTCATGATCGCCGCGACGCCGACCCCGAGCGCCTGCAGGTCGCGCGCGTCGCGGCAGATGCGCTCGATCACCGCCTGGACGTAGGGGCAGTGGTTGCAGATGAACATCAGCAACAGGCCGTTCGGGCCGCGCAGCGAGTCGCGCGTGTGCGCGCGGCCGGCGGTGTCTTCCAGCGTGAAATCGGGGGCGGGCCAGCCGAAATCGCAGAGTGGGGTATCGAGCGCCACGGGGGTCGGTCTCCGGTGCAAAAAAAGCCTGTGCGCTTGTCGCTGCGCATCGGCGCGGCCCCCGAGGGGCGTTTTCGCCTTGCGGCGGCCCGGCGGCAAAAAAGTGCCGGTGTCAAGTCTTTCGCGCAAATCACGCAGGGCTTGAAACCGTATATGGGACAGTAGGTTAGCTCTTTTCGGGGCCGCTTTGCAGAACCGCGGCTTCGTCGGCTAGGAGCCACATAAGAGCGTCGGGAGAGAAAGCCGCATCGCACCGTGTCGTGCTGGATTGCCGAGGAACGGCGGGCCTGTCGCGTCATCATAGCCCAAGAGGCTTGGCGGCATCCAGAATGAAGAACGCGCAGCCGGTGGCTGCGCGTTCGATGGATGCCGTTGGTATGTGACGCCATCATGTCGGCTTCGATGGCGCGCTCCGGGTCGCCGTGCCCTTCCTGAATCCCCGATCCCCCGCCATGAACGCCTCCAGCATGTGCGGGATCAATTTCTCTGCATCGACCGCCTCGCCATACGCCTGCGCGTGCAGCGAGGCGTAGCGGTCGAGGTCGGCTTTCAGGCTTGCCGGGCAGGCGAAGGTCAGCTTGACACTCTCGGTCTTGGGCAGAGGCCCGAGCCGCAGCTTCTTGGTCGTGGTCATTGCGAAGCTCCCCGGTTAAAGAACAGGGGCTGGTACGGCCGCAGCACCAGATCCCGGTTGACGATGATCCGCACCGGCAACCCTGGCCGCGCCGTCAGTGTCGGCTGGATGTTCATGTTGCGGCGGGTGATCTCCTGGCCGACCTGGTTGATGCTGTCTTGCGCGCTATCGCGCCCGGCGATCACGATGCGGTTGCCATCCTGGCGATTCTCCGGCGCGGCCAGCTCGGCGCCTACGCCCAGCAGCGTCGTCAGCACCGCGCCCGAGACGATGCGCTTCCAATGCCAGTCCACGTCGTCCTCCAGGCCGGCGTAGCCCGCTGAATCGGTGCCCACAAGGTTGTCGAGCGTCAGCGATGAGGTATCCGGCAGGATGACCCGGTTCCACACTATCTGCACGCGGCTCTGCCCATAGCTGACCTGGCTGTTGTACTTGCCCAGGATGCGCGAGCCCTGCGGGATCAGCAGGAACTTGCCCGTGGCCGTGTCATAGACCGGCTCCGTGACAGTGGCGATCACGTCGCCCGGCAAGTCCGACTTCATGCCAGTCACCAGCGCGCCCGCGATCACGGTTCCGGCCATCACCTGATAGGGCGACGCCGGCAGCGCCAGATTGCCGGAATTGCGGGTTTCCGTAGAGCCGGCTTTCAGGAACGCCTCTTTCTGGTCTTGCCGGTTCTGTACGGCGGTCGGGTCGGCAGGCTGCGTCGCCACCGATGCCGGCCCGGCCGCGAGTGGGTCGAAGGCCGCGAGCGCGCTTGCACCACCAGGCGCACCCGGTGTCGCCTGCGCCACGGTCGCGGCGGCTTGGCCTTGGCCGCCCGAGCGGAAGAACACCGACGAAGCCGCAGCGGCTTCCGCCTCTTTGCGCAAGGCATCGTTGGGGTCGTGGCCGGGGGCCGCGTAAGCGGCCACGGCCGGCTGCTGCGAGTTCACGATGGCAGGGCCGAGGTCGCCCGGCAGCGGCGGCCCCAGCTCGGGCACCTTCGGCGGCAGCTTCGAGTAGTCGGCCGGCAGACCGTCCAGCCCTTCGGACTTCGAGACGCGATCGACGTTGTATAGCTCGGTCTGTTCGCCTGCGCTGCGCCGCTGCGGTTGCAGCGACCAGATCGTGGCCCCGAGCACGGCGACCGACAGGCCGCCGACAAGGACGGCCAGCGTGCGCCGGTTCAGGCGCGTGACCGGACGCGGCTGGGCGCGCAGCGTCACCGACTCGGGCGCGACCTTGCCCGCCTGTGGCGTGTCGAGGTCGGGGGTGTCGTCCTGGCTCATGGTCAGTCCCTCCGCGCCACGCCGTCCGTGCGCTCGATTCGCACCACGTCGCCCTTGTCACCGCCCAAGCGCAGTTCGGCCGCGCCGAACAGCCGATCCACGATGTAGTACGGCGAGCGGAAGCGGTAGTTCACCAGTTGCCCATCGCCCTGCGCACCGATGACAAAAAGCGGCGGCAGCTCGCCTTGCGCGATGCCGGCGGGGAACTGGATATAGACCTTCTGCCCGTCGTCGAAGGCGCGCAACGGCTTCCACGGCGGATTGCTGCCGCTGATCGCGTAGCGGAAGCGCAGGTTCTCCAGCGACAAGCCGGAGTCCACCGGCGCAGCGGCGCTAGCGGCCTGTGCCTGGCGCTGCAAGGCCAGCATCCGGTCGCGCGGGTACTCCCAGGACACCGATGCCATCCACGTCTTTTCCGTCGAAGCCAGCTCCAGCAGGTACGTCCTGCGGCTGGTGGTGATGACGAGATTGGTCTTGAGGCCCGAGCGAATCGGCTTGACCAGCACGTTCACGCGCAGATCGGCACCGCTGCCGCTGGACGTGTCGCCCACGATCCAGCGCACGGTATCGCCGGCGGCCACCGTCACCAGTTCCTCGCCCGGCTGGAGCGAAACGACGGTCACGCGGCCCACGGCCGCATAGACCTGATACAGCGCGCCATCGGTGAAGGGCCACACCTGAATCGCGTTGACGTAGCCCTCGCGCGTGGGCGCGACGCGGGCCTCGGCATTGGCGCGCGAGACGCGCACCGTCTCGTCGGCCGGCTCCGGCGTGGGCTTGGCGTCCTCGGCTTCGGGCAATGGCTTCAACTGCGCCGGCATCGGCAGCACCTCGGGCACGGCCACCACCTCCACCGGCGCGGGCGGTTCGGGCAGCGGCTGGGCCTGCACCGGCTCATCGAGCGAGATGGTCGGCGGTGGCTTGCCCTGCGTGGCGCAGCCCGCCAGGGCAAGCAAGATCACCGGCAAGGCGGATTTACGGAAAAGATCATTCATGGCTTGGCTCCTTCGGAAGAATCCAGTTCGCGGCTCCACGACAGGCCGTTGACGTAGATGCCCAGGGGGTTCTTGCGCAGGCGTTCTTCGGTGCGCGGCGGCTGGAGCACGATGGACACCACGGCCGTCCACCGCTCCAAGCCCGCCGCGGCGCCGTTGACGTAGCGGCGTTCCGTCCAGCGCACGTTGAAAGACGTGTCGCTGGCGCGCACGACGCTGGTGATCTGCACCGTCACCGACTCCTTGCCGATGCGCGCGAACGGGTCGTTGACCCGTGCGTAGTCGTTGAGCACGGCCGCGCCCTTGTCGGTCGTGTAGTCGTAGGCGTCCAGCCAGTTCTGGCGGACGACGATGGGGTCGATGGACAGCGAGCGCACCAGCGTCACGAAGCGCGCGATGTGGTGCGCGGTCTGCGCATCGTTGGGCCGGTATGGCGTGGCGGCTTCGCCCACGGCGCGTACCTGGCCCGTGTTGTCCACCTCCACGACGTAGGGCGTCACGATGGATTGCGCCGAGCGCCACACCAAGCCGCCGGCCATCAGCAGTGCAAGCGTCAGGCAGCCGAAGGCCATCAGGCGCCAGTTCTTCGCCTGGACGCGCGGCGAGCCGATGCGCTTGTCCCACACCTGGCCGGCAGCTTGGTACGGCGTGGCAGGCTGCGGCGTGTCGGCGTAGCGCACCTGCGGTTTCTTGAATCGCATGGTCAGTTCTCCTTATGAATCGGAATCGCGCAGGCTCGGCCCCTGGCCGGAGCCGCCGCCATCGCCACCGCGCAGCGCGTGGGCGGTGGTGGTCGCGGCGTGGGTGAGTTGCTGGCGGCGATGCAGGCGCTTGGCCCAAGCGGGCTGTTCCTGTGTCTGCGCCGTAGCGGCGCCGGATGCGGCCTCGCCTGCGGCACCCTGACCGGATGCCGCACCCGCGCCGCCATCGGCAGCAGCGCCATTCCAGCCAGCGCGGAAGGGAGCGGCCATGCGTTGCCCGGCAGCGGAAGCGCGGGATGCAGCACCTCGCCCGGCTGCCTGCGCGCCGGTCTTGGCGACGTTGCCCAGGCCCGCCATCGCGCCCTTTGCGCCGCCGCCAGCGGCGGCGGAACCGGCCTGGAACGCCGACTTCGCACTGCTGGCCGCCGACGTGGCGGCGCGCGCACCGCTACCGGCCAGCTTGGCGGCAGCCGGGGCCATGCGCGCACCAGCAGCCACGGCGCCACCCACGCCCGTCGCGGCGGCGCCGATGGCGACGGCCGTGCCGGCAGCGCCGACAGCAGCACCGGCCATTGCGCCAGCGCCGAGCTGCGGCGCACCGGAGACGAGGCCCGTGGCGATGCCAGGGCCGAAAATCCCGAGCGCCAGCAAGGTGAGCGAGGCCAGCATGATGACCAGCGCGTGGTCAATAGACGGCTCGGCGGGATGGACTTGGAACTGAGCGAACAAGCCCGAGCCGATACCGACGATCACGGCCAGCACCAGAACCTTGACGCCGGAGGCCACCACGTTGCCCAAGACCTTTTCGGCGAGGAACGCGGTCTTGTTCCAGAGCGCGAATGGCACCAGCACGAATCCGGCGAGCGTGGTCAGCTTGAACTCGATCAGCGTGATGAACAGTTGGATCGCCAGCACGAAGAAGCACAAGACCACGACCAGCCACGCGAGGAACATCACCACGATGGGGTCGAGGTTCACGAACACTTCGGGAAAGCCCGCCATCTCGCCGATCTGCTCCAGAATCGGCGCCCCGGCGTCGATGCCGGTTTTCGCCAGCCGGCCCGGCTGCAAGAAGTTCTCCATCGTGATGGCCGAGCCGGTGGCGGTGATGCCCAATCCCGCAAACGAGCGGAACACGATGCTGGCCAGCCAGTTGAAGTTATTGATGATGTAGGCGAAGGCACCGACGTAGAGCACCTTGCGCAGCAGCTTGGCGATCACGTCCTCGCCCTGGCCGGTGGCGTGGCTCATGGCCCAATACAGGCCGGCGATCGTCATGTCGATGACGATCAGCGTGGCCGTGAGGAACGCCACTTCGCCCCGCAGCAGCCCGAAACCCGAGTCGATATAAGCGGCAAAGGTGTTGAGGAACTGGTCGATGATGGTCACGTCATTCATGGCGTGTCCTCCGGTTCGGCGGGATCGGCCGGCGCCATGCCATCGGCCGGCTCCTCGAAGCTCGGCGGGATCGGCGGCAGGTCGGCCAGCGTCTGGTATTCATCCGGCCCGGCCTGGCCGGAGAAGAAACGCCGCCGGAAGGCTTCGGCGGCGGCGCGGCAAGCGTCCTCGCCCGTGGCCTGCCGGTCGGCCGCGCATTGCGCGCGCAATGCCTTCAGCCGCACGGGATCGGCGGCCAAGGCATCGGCAAGGTCGTCGGCCGGCTGCTCGCCGCAAGCGGCCAGCAGCACGACACCAAGGGCGAGGACGCATCGCATGGCGGCCTCCCGTCAGTTGCCGTAGAAGTTCACGGACTGCGGCGTGTACGGCGTGCCGTCGCCGAGGAAGCGCCGCCGCACCTCGCGGGCGCGCTCCGTGGCTGCCGCCTGCCGCGCCAGCTCCAGCGATGCCGCCCGGTCTTGCGTGATCTGGAGTCGCTGCGACTGGATCGACTGCTTGGCCTGCAAGGCCAGCAATTGATTCATGGCCTGCATCGCCTGCAACGCACCTTCGGCCGACTGGCTCTTGCCCACAAGATCGGCCAGCACGCTTTCGTCTTCGCCCAGGTTCTGCGACACCTGCGCCTGCATCTGCATGGTGGTCTGCAAGCCGTTGAGCGTGTTCCGCCAACGCTCCTGCGCGTCGCGGTACATCTGGTCGCCGCTGACGGTGGCGGCGTACTGCTCGGGATACAGGCGCGCGAACTCCCGATCCAGATTCGTCACGTCGTAGGCCAAGCCCCTGGCCTGGGCGATCAGCCGCTCGGTGGTCGCCAGATTGGCGCGCAACTGGTTCACCACGCTGGACGGCAGGCTGGCGAGGTTGCGCGCCTGGTTCATCAGCATCTGCGCTTCGTTCTGAAGCTGCTGGATTTGGTTGTTGATCTGCTCCAGCGTGCGGATCGCGGTCAGCGTGTTCTGCACGAGGTTCGTGGGATCGACCACGACCCATTGCGCATGGGCGGTGGCGGTGCAAAGCATGGCCGCGATGGCGGCGGCAATAAGACGCTTTTTCATGGCAGGTTCTCCAGGGGTTGGTCAGCGAGGGAACCCGGCGCGAGGCCGGGGAACGAGGGCAGCAGGTCGGCCGCCCAATCGAGGCCGCGGTGGCGAAGCCAGGCACCCGCGAAACCGGGCACGCCGGCGTCCAGCAGCACGCGGTCTATGTCGCGCTGGTCTTGCGGCGTGGAAGCGCCCGCGAAGGCCAGCGCCGCCGGCCCCAGGTCGAGGTCGAACAGGCGGTTGCCGAGGCGGGATTGGTAGTAGTAGTCGCGCTTGGGCTGCGCGGTGGCGACGATTTCGATCTGCCGCCTGTTGAGGCCGAAGCCCTCGTAGATCGTGCGAATCTGCGGCTCGGTCGCCTGCGGGTTGGGCAAGAAAATCCGACTCGCGCAGCTTTCGATGATCGCGGGTGCGATGCTCGAATCCTTGATGTCGGCAAGGCTCTGCGTGGCGAATATGACGCTGACGTTCTTCTTGCGCAGTGTCTTGAGCCACTGGCGGATACGCGCGGCAAACACCGGGTCATCGAGGAACAGCCATGCTTCGTCGAGGATCAGCAGCGTGGGCGCCCCGTCGAAGCGTTCATCAAAACGCGCAAAGAGGTAATGCAGCACGGCCATGACGGCGGCCTTGCTGTGCATCAGCTCCTCCATCTCGAAGCACTGCACGTCGGCCGTGCCCAGCCGGTCGTGGTCGGCGTCCAGCAGCTTGCCGTGGGCACCGCCGAGCACATAAGGCGACAGCGCCTGCCGCAGCGTGTTCGATTGCAACAGCACGGAAAGCCCCGTCATCGTGCGCTGCTCCACCGGCGCCCCGGCGAGACTTCCCAGCGCCGACCAGATAGCCGCCTTCTCGTCGGGGCCGACCGCCACGCCTTCGTGCAGCAAGCGGCCTTCGATCCATTCGGCGGCCCAGGTGCGGTAGCCCTCGCGGTCGATGCGTGCCAGTGGCTGGAAGGCGATTTCGCCATCCGTGCCCAGGTCGTAGTGCTCGCCGCCCAGGCCCAGGATCGTGGCCCGCATCGAGCGGCCCATGTCGAAGGCGAAGATGCGCGAACCGCGATAGCGGCGGAACTGCATCGCCAGCGTGGCGAGCAGAACCGACTTGCCCATGCCGGTCGGGCCAGCCACCAGCGTATGCCCCACATCGCCGATGTGCGTCACCAGCCGGAACGGCGTCGCGCCCTCGGTGCGCGTGACGATCAGCGGCGGGCCGTCGAGGTGGTAGTTCTTCTCCGGCCCTGCCCACACCGCCGACACCGGCATCAGGTGCGCAAGATTCAGCGTCGAGACGATGGGCTGGCGCACGTTGGCGTAGGCGTTGCCCGGAATGGACGACAGCCACGCATCCACGGCGTTGAGCGCTTCGGGAATGGTCACGAAGCCCCGGCCCTGGATGACGCGCTCCACCATGCGCAGCTTCTCGTCCGCCACGGCGGCGTCCTCGTCCATGACGGTGACGGTCGCCGTCAGGTAGCCGAAGGCGACTTGATCGCTGCCCAACTCCTGCAAGGCAGCGTCCGCATCGGCGGCCTTGTTGTTGGCGTCGGTATCGACCAGCGGGCTTTCCTGCTGGAAGATCGTTTCGCGCAGCAGCGCGATGACGTTCTTGCGCTTGGCGAACCACTGGCGGCGCAGGCGGGAAAGTTCTTTCTCCGCCTCGGCTTTGTCGAGGCAGAGAAAGCGCGTGCTCCAGCGGTACGCAAAGCCAAGGCGGTTGAGGTCATCCAGAATCCCCGGCCAGGTCGAGGTCGGGAAACCTCGCACCGACACCACGCGCAGGTGCTGGTTGCCCAGCATGGGCGCCAGGCCACCGACCAGCGGCGAGTCGGTCAGCAGCGCGTCGATGTGGAACGGCACTTCGGGCACGCCCACGCGATAGCGCCGCGTCGAGATGGTCGCGTGCAGGTAGGTCAGCGTCTGGCTGTCATCGAGCCAGGCGATCTCCGGCATCACGCCGTCGAGCAGGTCAAAGACGCGATCCGTTTCCGCGACGAAGGCTTGCAGCCGCTCGCGCCAGTCCACGCCGGTCGTCGGCGTGTTCTCGTAGAGCATCTTGGCTGCACGGGCGCGGGATTCTTCCGGCGGCAGGTAAAGCAGCGTCAGGTGATAGCCGCTCTCGAAGTGATTGCCCGATTCCTCGAAGGCGGCCCGGCGTTCTTCCTCCACCAGCCACGAAAGCGGCTCGGGAAACTCCGAGCGCGGATAGTCGGCGGCGGCGCGGCGCTCGGCCTCGATGAACAGCGCCCAGCCCGATCCCATGCGACGCAGCGCGTTGTTCAACCGCGCCGACGTGGCGATTAGCTCGCCTTGCGTCGCGCTGTCGAGGTCAGGCCCGCGAAACCGGGCCGTGCGCTGGAAACTGCCGTCCTTGTTCAAGACGACGCCCGGTGCGACCAGCCCGGCCCAGGGCAGCCAGTCGGCAAGCAAGGCCGGGCGCTGGCGGTATTCGGCGAGGTTCAGCATCGCGGCGTCCTCCCCTCACACGTCCAGTAGCGGGCGGTGCTTGATGTGCCGGGCGAAGACCTGCATGAACTGCGGATCGACGCGCGCGCCCCATACCGCCAGCGAATGGCCGACAACCCAGAGCACCACGCCCGGAATCCACAGTTGCAGGCCCAGGCCGACAGCGGCGGCCAGCGTGCCGTTGGCGATCGCCACCGTGCGCGGCGCACCGCCAAGCAGAATCGGCTCGGTCAGCGAGCGATGCAGCGGCACCTCGAAGCCGTCCGCGAAGGTGTCCGGGGCACTCATACGACGGCCCCGCCGGAGAAGCTGAAGAACGACAGGAAGAAGCTCGAAGCCGCGAAGGCGATGGACAGACCGAAGACGATCTGGATCAGCTTGCGGAAGCCGCCGGACGTGTCGCCGAAGGCGAGCGCGAGGCCCGTAGCGATGATGATGATGACCGCGACGATGCGCGCCACCGGCCCCTGGATGGATTCGAGGATGGATTGCAGCGGGCCTTCCCACGGCATCGAGGAACCGGCGGCCTGCGCGGTTCCGGCCAGGAACAGCAGCAGCGCGGCCAGCAGCAGCCCTTGCCCCGCAGGGCGGGCCAGGCAGCGCAGCCGCGCAAGACGCAAAGCCGGATTTGCAGAAATACGGAAAGCAGGAATGGTCATCTGCGTCATGGCAGTTCTCCAAGTGAGTCAGGGGATGGGGAAGTCGCCGCAGCGGGTGCGGCATCGGGAAGTGGCGGCAGCTCGGGAAACGGCGTTTCCAGTGCATCCGCCAGTTGGTAGCCCACGCCGTCGAAGCCGACGACGCGGGCGATGTTCTCGATGCGGCGTTTGCGCCCGCGCCCGGCGATGTGGATCACCACGTTGACCGCCTCGGCGATCAGCGCACGGGGCGGATTCACCGCCACTTCGAGAATCAGTTGCTCCAGGCGCAGCAGCGCGCCGAGCGCGGAGCCGGCATGGATCGTGGCGATGCCGCCGGGGTGGCCCGTGCCCCACACCTTGATGAGATCCAGCGCCTCGGCACCGCGCACCTCGCCGACGACGACGCGATCAGGGCGCAGGCGCATGGACGAGCGCACCAGTTCGGTCATCGACACCACGCCTGCGCGCGTGCGCAGGGGAACGTGGTCGCGGGCCGCGCATTGCAGCTCCACCGTGTCTTCGAGCACCAGCACGCGGTCGCCTGTGGCGGCAATCTCGGCCAGCAGCGCATTGGCGAGCGTGGTCTTACCGCTGCTGGTGGCGCCGGCGATCAGGACGTTCTGCCGCTCGCGCACGGCGCGAACGAGAAAGCCCGCCTGCGCGCTGGTCATCATCCCGTCGATGACGTACCGCTCCAGCGGAATCACGCCGATGGCGCGTTTGCGCAGCGCGAAGGCCGGCCCCGGCGCTGCCGGAGGCAAGATGCCCTCGAAGCGTTCGCCGGTTTCGGGCAACTCGGCGGACAGCAGCGGCTGGCCGCGATGGACTTCCGCGCCGACGTGGGCGGCGACCAGGCGGATGATTCGCTCGCCGTCCGCCTCGGGCAGTTCCACGCCCATCGGCGCACGCCCACTGGAAAGCCGATCCACCCAAAGGGTGCGATCGGGATTCAGCATCACCTCCACCACGTCCGGGTCTTCGAGCGCAGCGGCGATCAGTGGCCCCATCGCCGTGCGCAGCATCTGGATGCGGCGGTCGAGCGACGTGGCGCTCATGGACTGCGGAACGGCGCTCATGACGCACGCTCCTGCGCTTGCGCGACTGCTGCCGCGTCCTCCATCCGCATCGGGTCGGGGTGCAGTTCCTCCACCACGTCGCGCACCAGGCTGCGGCCCCGCAGCAGGTGGCGGCCAAGCTGCTCGGTGAACTGCTCGAAGCGCGCTTTGCCCTGCGCGCGTGCCGCGTCTTGGTGCGCCTCGGGAACTGGCGTGCTGACCGTGAGGTAGTAGCGGATGAACAGCGCCAGCGTTTCGATGGCGATGTTCTGGTCGCGCTCCATGCGCTCGGCTTGGCGCGACAGGCGATCAAGCCGCTTGGCAATGGCCGCCTCGCGCTGGTCGGCAGCATCGGGCGAAAGCCACGATGCGAGCGCCGCCGCGACGATCGACGACTTGGACACGCCTTTCTTGGCGGCCAGCTCATCGAGCCGCTTGGCGTGCTCCGGCTGGATGAACAGGTTGAGGCGGTAGTGGCTCATAGCTCGATTCCGTCGTTGGGGTCGAGGGAAGCCAGCCGGGCCGTGCGCTGCATGGCTGGATCAAGCTGGCGAGGAAGGCGAAGCGGCGGGTCGTCGTCGTCATCGAGCAGCCCAAGGTCGGCCGCGGGAGCGGCCAGCTCGGGGTCATAGGCGACGGTTTCGGCGAGTTCGGGCTGACGGCGCGGGCCGCCGTCGTCGGTCGAACCCAAGTTCTCCAGGCCATCGGCGGATGCGGCGGCCAGTGCAGCGGGCACGGCAGGAATCGCCAGCCCGCTCCAGTCGTCGGGCCGCGACGGCGGCGCGTCGGCGTACTGCCCGTCCGCCAGCGCGGGCGGCGGCAGCACGCGACGCTTGAAATTGGCGTCCGCGTAGTAGCGCAGCTTCTTGGCCTTGATCGGCGCCACGCTGGACACCATCACCACGGCCTCGTCGGGCGGAAGCTGCATGACTTCGCCCGGCGTCAGCAGCGGGCGCGCGGTTTCCTGGCGCGACACCATCAGGTGGCCCAGCCACGGCGCGAGCCGGTGGCCCGCGTAGTTGCGCTGGGCGCGCAGTTCGGTGGCCGTGCCCAGCGTCTCGGAAATGCGCTTGGCCGTGCGCTCGTCGTTCGTGGCGAACGTCACGCGCACATGGCAGTTGTCGAGAATCGAATGGTTCTGGCCGTAGGCTTTGTCGATCTGGTTGAGCGACTGCGCGATGAGGAAGCTGCGGATGCCGTAGCCCGCCATGAAGGCCAAGGCCGTCTCAAAGAAGTCGAGTCGTCCCAGCGCAGGGAACTCATCGAGCATCAGTAGCAGCTTGTGGCGGCGCTCGATGCCATCGGAGCCATCGAGCGATTCGGTGAGGCGCCGGCCGATCTGGTTGAGGATCAGGCGGATGAGCGGCTTCGTCCGCGATATGTCCGAGGGCGGCACCACCAAATACAGCGACACCGGATGCTCTGCCGCGATCAGGTCGGCAATGCGCCAGTCGCAGCGCGATGTGACTTCGGCCACCGTGGGGTCGCGGTACAGGCCGAGGAACGACATGGCGGTGCTCAACACGCCGGAACGCTCGTTGTCCGACTTGTTGAGCACTTCGCGCGCCGCCGAAGCGACGACAGGATGCGGCCCATCGCCGAGGTGCGGCGTGGTCATCATCCGGTGCAAGGTCAGCTCGAAGGGGCTGGCCGGGTCGGACAGGAAGTTGGCGACGCCGCGCAGCGTCTTGTCTTCGCCCGCGTAGAGCACATGCAGGATGGCGCCGACCAACAGCGCATGGCTGGTCTTTTCCCAATGGTTGCGCTTCTCCAGCGCACCTTCGGGATCGACCAGAATGTCCGCGATGTTCTGCACGTCGCGCACCTCATGCGCGCCGCGCCGCACCTCCAGCAGTGGGTTGTAGGCCGCCGACTTTGCATCGGTGGGGTTGAACAGCAGGCAGTGGCTGAAACGGCTACGCCAGCCGGCAGTGATCTGCCAGTTCTCGCCTTTGATGTCGTGGATGACGGCGGACGCAGACCAGGAAAGCAGCGTCGGCACCACCAGGCCGACACCTTTGCCTGAGCGTGTGGGAGCGAAGGTCAGGACGTGTTCCGGGCCTTCATGCCGCAGGTACTGGCGGTCGTGCTGGCCGAGGAATACGCCGGCCGGCTGCGTCAGACCCGCCTTGCGAATGTCATCCGCGTTCGCCCAGCGCGCCGAGCCGTAGGTCGTGACCAGGCGCGATTGCCGTGAGCGCCAGATCGACATGCCGATGGCGACCACCACCGCCAGCAGGCCGCTGCCACCCGCGATGGCGCCGCCGGTATCGAACACGCGCGGCGCGTAGGCATCGAAGAAGAACCACCACTCAAACAGCTTCCACGGGTGGTAGATCGGTGTGCCAAGAAGATCGAACCAGGGCGAGCTGCGGATTCCAGTGAAACTGATCAACCAGTCCGCCGACGCAATCACATGGAGTGGTGGTCACGAACACAGTTTTCTTAAATTGGTTTTCAATCCAAAAGAAGCGTGGGCTTGTTCGGCTTGCCGAAT